>Ga0154373_110_pt1 | contig 4972 bp, 4 predicted proteins | sample RifGroA2_FD_105617 | JGI IMG/M metagenome (GOLD analysis project Ga0154373, IMG submission 105617) | Ignavibacteria bacterium GWA2_55_25 | reverse complement strand
TTTTCCGGCGAATTCCGAATCCAGAAGAAGACCGGGGATTTTCTGGTCGCGGAGTTCATTACGGCTCCTCAAATCCAGGAGGGAGTCAAGGTGGGTCTGCTCGGTGTGGCACGCGACATCACGGAAAAGAAGAGTCTCGAAGGCCAACTTCGCCATTCACAAAAGCTCGAAAGCATCGGCACATTGGCCGGGGGTGTGGCTCACGATTTCAACAACATTCTTGGCATCATCCTCGGCTATGCGTCGATCCTTCAACGGGATAACGTTACAGCAGAAACGGTCGAGCAGGCTGTCAAGCCGATTACCGATGCGGTCCAGCGGGGTGCCGGTCTCGTCCGCCAGTTATTGACCTTCGCCCGAAAAACCGGGGTAATCACCGATCCCGTCAATATCAACACGATCGTGTTCGAACTGGCGTCGATGGTGCGTGCAACCTTCCCCAAAACGATCGAAATTCTCCTTGAAACCGATCCCGACCTTCCGATTCTGATGGCGGATCAATCCCAGCTTCATCAAACGCTGCTCAACCTCTGTGTCAATGCGCGGGACGCCATGCCTTCCGGCGGAACGATCACGGTTCGCACCGGTCGTATCGACGGTTCTTCCGTTCGGCGTCGTTTCCCCGATGCCCGCGAAGAGCAATATGTTGTTATTGTGGTCGGCGATACCGGGAGCGGCATGGACGAAGAGACCCGCAACAGGATCTTCGAGCCGTTCTTCACAACAAAGGAACTTGGAAAAGGAACGGGACTCGGTCTTTCGGTCGTCTATGGTGTTATCCAGAGCCTGAACGGGTTTATCGACGTCGAAAGCGAAATCGGGAAGGGGACGACGTTTCATCTTTACCTGCCCGTCTTCACCATCGAGAATCTGCCGCCGCTACAGGTTCGGTCGTCCGATGAAACTGTTCGCGGAGGATCCGAAACCATCCTTCTCGTGGAAGATGAAGAATCCATGCATTTTCTCGCCAAGTCATTTCTGGAAATGAACGGGTATAAAGTGGTCTCCGCCTTTAACGGTGAGGAAGCAGTCGAGCTGTTCGGACAGCACCGGGAGAGCATCGACTTGGTGCTCTCGGATATGGGACTACCCAGGCTGAACGGCTTGGAGGCGGTGAAACGGATGAAGAGTCTCCGGGCGGACCTGAAAGTGATTCTCGCGAGCGGCTTTATCGATCCGAATCAGCAAGCCGAAATTGAGAAAACGGGGATCAAGTTGGTGATCCAGAAACCGTATAACCCCGTTTCAATTTTGAGATCGATCCGCACCATGCTCGACGAATCGTAATTCCCGCAAACGGCACGTCGTTGGCTCTTTGATATTCCCGGTGTCTCGATTGATCCCAAGCGCCATGGTCGCGAGCCCCAACGAGATCACCAGCAATTTCTCCCGAACGATCTCCTCCGTCCGCGTTTCTCTTCGAGCCCCGTGCCCTACTTCTTTAATAATTTTCCCATCGTGGAAAGAACCCCTGGGGCGCACATTGGAACTTCTTGAAGGGGAGCGGGCTTTTCTTGACAATCGGTCAAATCCTAATTATATTGGCACGTCATTTCTGAAGCATCGCTCACACCTTTTACCCAATCCGAGCCTTCGGAGATTTTCATGCTCACTGAGTTTGGCAAGGTCCTCCTGTTCCTTATCGTCGGCGCAATGTTCGTCGCCGGCGGGCTCATCGCCTCCTGGATTTTGCGCCCCAACCGTCCCTATCCCGCAAAACTTTCTTCGTACGAATGCGGCGAGGAACCGGTTGGCAACGCGTGGGTCCGCTTCAATGTCCGGTTTTACGTCATCGCGTTAATTTTTCTGATCTTCGACGTCGAAGTTGTCTTTCTCTTTCCCTGGGCACTGGTGTATCGTCAGCTCGGCCTCTTTGCATTTCTCGAAATGGCGGTGTTCCTCACGATCCTTCTCATCGGCCTGGCGTACGTCTGGGTGAAAGGGGACCTCGATTGGGATAAACCGGTACCGCAAATTCCGAAGATCGAACGGGACCGTCCCGCCTATAAACAACAGACACCTGCAGAACCGGTTGCCGTCTGATCGGACGGCAACGACGAGGATACGAACGCATGGGATTATTGGATCAACGGTTTGAAAACAGCAACGTGCTGGTCACGTCCCTCGAAGGATTGCTCAACTGGGCGCGGCTTTCGTCGCTCTGGCAAATGCAGTTCGGCCTGGCATGTTGCGCCATCGAGATGATGGCGGCTTCCGCCTCCAATTTCGATATGATGCGGTTCGGTGTCATTCCGCGCGCCACTCCCCGGCAGACCGATGTGATGATCGTTTCCGGTACCGTGACGCTGAAAATGGCCTCGCGCATCAAGCGTTTGTACGATCAAATGGCGGAACCCCGCTACGTGATCTCGATGGGGAGTTGCTCCAACTGCGGCGGCCCGTACTGGGAACACGGCTACCATGTCCTCAAAGGGGTTGATCGTGTGATCCCCGTGGATGTGTACGTTCCCGGGTGTCCTCCGCGCCCGGAAGCACTGCTCGAAGGGCTCATGAAACTGCAGGAAAAAGTCCGTAAAGAGAGTCTGGTAAAGAAGACAGCATAAAGAAAGTGCATGACTGCTGAAGAAATCTACAAAAGTCTGAGTGCAAAGTTCGGAGAGGCGATCGTCGAATCGAAGCTCGATGCTCCACAGCCCTTTCTTGTCCTTGATCCGAAACGGATGAAGGAGGTAAGCCTGTTCCTCCGGGATGATGAGGCACTCCAGTTCGATTTCTGTTCATGCGTAAGCGGGGTCGATTATAACAATGGGAAACTGGGAGCGATCTATCACCTCGCCTCCATGGTGCATAAGCACAAGATCGTGCTGAAGGCATTCTGCACCAGAGAGAATCCCCATATCCAGTCGGTGGCAACCGTTTGGGGGGGAGCGGACTGGCACGAGCGCGAGGCGTATGACTTGCTCGGCATCATTTTTGACGAACACCCCGACCTGCGGCGCATTCTCCTTCCGTACGACTGGGAGGGGTACCCGCTACGCAAGGACTACAAGGTTCCGGAATTCTACAACGGCATGAAAGTTCCTTATTAACTCCTTCCATCCTGCATGACGGAAACACGAACACTCCCCACCCGATACGTTACACATCCCGGCGAACTCAAGACTTCCAGCGGCAGGTCCCTTCGTACCGATGAAATGATCATCAACATGGGACCACAGCACCCCTCCACGCATGGTGTGCTGCGCCTCGAAGTGGTTCTGGATGGCGAAATCGTCGTGGATGTGATCCCCCACATCGGCTATCTCCATCGCTGTTTTGAGAAGCATGCGGAGCACATGACCAATTATCAACAGGTCATCCCGTATTGCGATCGGATGGATTACCTCTCCTCCATGAACAACGATTGGGCTTATGCCCTCGCCGTGGAGCGGATGATGAAGATCGAGGTCCCTCCGCGCGTGGAAACGATCCGCGTCATCATGGCCGAGCTGCAGCGCATCGCAAGCCATTTGATCGCTGTCGGAACGTACGGCATCGATATGGGGGCCTTCACGCCGTTCCTCTGGGCTTTCCGTGATCGGGAAAGGATCCTCGACCTGTTCGAGATGACATGCGGTGCCCGGCTCCTCTACAATTACATCTGGATCGGCGGATTGTCGCATGACCTTCCCCCGGGATTTGTCGACAAGGCGAAGGCGTTCTGCACGTATTTCAAGCCGAACATCAAAGAGTTGAACGATCTCCTTTCGTATAACGAGATCTTCGTGAAGCGGACGGCGAATGTCGGGGTTCTCCCGGCGGATGTCGGTATTAACTATGGCGTAAGCGGCCCCACCCTGCGCGGTTCGGGGGTCAACTGGGATCTGCGCCGCGATGACCCGTATGGTATCTATGACAAGTTCGAATGGGAGGTGCAGGTCGGAAAAGGGGAGAGGGGGACGCTGGGCGATTGCTGGGACCGTTACATTGTCCGTGTCCGGGAGATGGAGGAGAGTGTCAGGATCATCGAGCAGGCCCTCGCGGTGCTGCCGGAGGGAAATGTCCAGGCCGCCATCCCGAAGCGTATCCGCCCGGACAGTGCGGAAATCTATGTGCGTACCGAAACGGCGCGGGGCGAGTTGGGATTCTATGTTGTCAGCGACGGGACGGCGAGCCCGTACCGTCTCAAAGCCCGTGCCCCGGCGTTCGTCAACCTGAGCGTCTTGCCGGAGATTTCCCGCGGTTGTATGCTGGCCGACCTGGTGGCGATCGTCGGCAGCGTCGATATCGTCCTGGGAGAAGTGGACCGTTGATGCTTCCCCGATTCTTCAAACGACCTTAACCCTATGTACGAACTCTTACACGATCTTCTTGGTGATTCGCTGCTGGTCTATGTGATCGGCGCGGCGTTGCCTCTCTTGTTCGTTCTTCCCTTCGCGGTGGTTGCCGTGCTGCTCGAGATGAAAGTCTCGGCCCACATGCAGGACCGTGTGGCTTACATGTACACGGGATGGCATGGCGTTCTTCAGCCGGTGGCGGATATCCTCAAACTTCTCCAGAAGGAGGATACTGTCCCAGCCGCAGCAGATAAGTTCCTCTTTCGCCTTGCCCCGTTTCTCGTTTTTATGGGGGGGTATGCAGGATTTGCCGCGTTGCCGTTCAGCAGCGCCTACATCGGCTCGAACATCGACCTTGGAGTCTTTTATATCCTCGCGGTCAGTTCCCTTGCCGTCATCGGACTGATGATGGCCGGGTGGGCCTCGAACAACAAATGGTCCCTCTTCGGTGCGATGCGTTCGGTTGCGCAGATCATCAGTTATGAAATTCCGAGCGCCCTTTCGATTCTCGTGGCGGTGATGATCGTCGGATCCCTCAATCTCCAGGAAGTGTCGAAATTTCAGGAGGGGGGCATCCAGAACTGGATCGTGTTCGGCGGGCCCATGCCGCTTCTGCAGAAGCTTCTCCTGCTTCCGTTCACCATAACGGCATTTTTTATCCTGTTCCTCGCCGGTATCGCGGAGGTCAACCGTAC
>Ga0154373_119_pt1 | contig 5346 bp, 2 predicted proteins | sample RifGroA2_FD_105617 | JGI IMG/M metagenome (GOLD analysis project Ga0154373, IMG submission 105617) | Ignavibacteria bacterium GWA2_55_25 | reverse complement strand
GAATCGAGAGCTCCAGGAAAATCCTCATGTAGCAAAGCATATCGACCACGATCTCGCCCCGCATCCGTTCCTGGAGGCTTCCGAGGTACGTCCCGACCCGCGTGGCGGCGATATTCCCCGTCATAATCATCGTCAAAAGATCCGCGTCGGTATCAAACCCGACCCCGAGCCACTGTTGGGTAGCATTCTCGCTTGAGCGAAAGATCGCCACCATTAAGGCAGGCACGGTAAGCACCACGAGGACGGTCGTCAGGACAGGGGAAAGGAAAAAATGATTAAAAAAGGAATGCATGCCGGCCGCGATGCCAAACCCCGGCAGGAGCAGCTGAAGCGCCCGGGAGGAGCGCTGTTCGGAAAGACTCTTGTACGTCACGACGAACACGGCCGTCATACCGCCGTGCATGACCGCCGTTCCAAATCCCCTGATGACCCACACGAGAGGATTGTCCGTTGAAACGGTGGAGACGTACGAAATATTCTCGACCACGGCGAAGCCCGCTCCGACGGCAAAGCCGAGAATGGCGCCATCGACGAGGAAACCGATACGGCGCCTCCACACGAGGCCGACAGGATAGGCTGCCTTCAGGAACTCCTCCAATACGGGGGCTATGTACCGTGTGTACGTGCCGAACTCGAGGTCGAGTTCCTCCATAAGCCAAAGGTTCAGGAAGTACGTTACCCCTGCAACCAGCACCCCAACTCCGATCGCGAGGACGACGCGTCGCATCGGGACGAGCTGATAACTGTCAAAGTAGATCAATCCCGCGAGCAGGACAAGGACCGGGAGGACACTAATGAGGAAAGGCATGACGGATTGAGAATGACGACGCTTGATTGACCAAAGAGAGAAGTTCTCCTTCACAAGGGGAAGTACGATCCCCCCGCTCCTACCGCAAGATCTTCAGGGAGACCATCAGTTCCTCCGATCTCACCGCCGAACGGCGGAAGGCGTTGGCGTACCCGAACGAGAGGGTCGATTCCAGCGACGAGAAGAGTGCGAGCTTGAAATCAAGCTGGGCGCCCGCATTGATCGCCGATGTGCGGGTCGGGCTATCGTCCAGGTTGGTTACAATTCCCATCGAGAACAAGGTCAGGTGGGCCCAGCTGCAGTAGAAGTCAGCGAACCCGAACCGGCGGAACCGTATTGGCGGAAGAAGCCACTCAAGGGTCGCCTTCGCGTAGTTCGCCCCTCCGATCTCGTTAATTTCGACTCCGGGGAAGCTGAACTCTTCGCGATAGCGCTTCACCTCCTTCCGGTCGACCCAGTTGTTGCCGAAGCCGCCAAAATAGAAATTCGCCGAAGGATCGGTGCGGCCGCCGAACGATTTGCCGGCCGCGGTGCGGAGCCAGAGGGAGGAATGATCGATCGGAAGCAGTGTTCCGATATCGAACGTTCCGCCGAGGAGTTGGAAATTGCTGCCCCGGACGGTGTTATTGTAGAACGCCAGACCCCACCGCGTCCCCTTTTCCTCGTCGACCGCCGCGAGGGATTTCCGGACATACTCGTAGTTGAGCCGGCCGCCCACGGAGAAAAACCTGTTGAAGGAGGTAAGGACGTTTTGGAAGTCGGGTAAACGATCCAGATCGCCGTACCCGAACGCACTGATGCTGTACGCCATCGTCTCCGGGTCGTTGGAGAGAATCGTTTTCCGATAGTTCACGCCGACGGCATATCCCTTGCGGCCGGTCTTGGTCGGGCCGAAGAGGTCATAGAAATCCGCGCTATTGTAGGCCACGCGGAACCTCCAGCCCGAGAAGCGGTACTGGAGCGTCCCGTGGAATCGTTCCACTGCCGGGAGAAGCTGATTCGGAGTATAGGAAAGCGTGAGATCGATGCCGTGCAATAAGATCCGGTCGGCAAGATTGAATCTCATTCCGAAAGAGAGGAAGTCCTTGTACCCCTCCACCACGGGGTACGTGGAAACGAGTCGGAGGTTTTCGGTGGGGGCATACGAACCCGTGAAGACCGTCAGCGAGTCGAGGTTGATACGCCCCGACGGGGGGACGTTCCACTCTTTTAGAACGGGGTGGCGCTCCACGGTTTCATTGCCGAGAAAACGGATCGCGCTCACCTGTTCGACGGGGCGCGCCGGGATCATCACGGGCGAAAATCCTTTCCCCGTGTACTGAAAAACGATCAGGGAGTCACCCGAAAACGGCAGCGGCCGGAAGAATCCTGTTTCTGCGTTGCTCAGGACCTCCATGGTGCGGGACTGGAATGTGTATCGAAAAACATTCGAGACGCCTGTGTAGTACGAAGTGCCAACCAGAGAGGAGCCGTCATCGGAAAAGACAAAATTCGCGGGATTACTCGTGTCGAAATCAAACAGTTCTTCATAGGCTGAATGTCCCTGCAGCAGAGAGTCGACGGACATCCTGATCAAACGCTGCCGCCCTGTCACATCGACCAGGGCCATCGCGAGCCGGGACCCATCGGGAGCAACATCGAGATCGAACACGTATTCCCCATACTCCCAGGTATGGACCGTGTTCCACTCGTGGTAGGGGGGCGGGATGCGGACGATGGTCGAGTAGCCGTTGTCGTGCCGCACGCCCCAGAGCGAGCGATCACTCACGTTGAACGCAAGGTCGCCGATCCTGGCATCCCGCTGGAGCAACGTCGTTCGGCCGGTTCGTACGTCCACGGATTCGAGATCACGCCAACTGTTGTTGTCGGTGGTGAAGAAGATGGTCCCTCCCTCCCGGTCATAGGCCAATGCTGCGACGTCGTACAGCGCTGCCCCCTTCACCTCGCAGAGCTGGCGGATCGATCCCCGGTCGATATCGATCATCGCAATGTGAGGAACCTGGCCTGGATAGTTGATGGCTGCCAGGATCGAACGACGGCCGGCGTCATAGGCGGCCCGGGAGACCGATCCGAGCACATGCGGAGAAAGGGTCCTGCCGCTCGTGACGGGATTGACACGGACAGAATCGAGGTTCGCGCGTTGCCACCGGTGTTCGAACTCGATCCACTCGTTCCATCCCACTTCCAGCGATCTGCCGTATGTCTGTTCAAACGCCGAGGCAAAATGTGCCTTGCTTCCATCGGTCCGCGTGGTCCATGCGAGAAGCTTTTCGGGTCCATATTCGTAGGAGAGATACGTCATGAAGCGAGTCCCGTAAAGATACGCATTCGCACCGACCTGAAAATCGACTTTCGTTCCCTCCGACTCCAGCCCGACCGGATCGTAGAAATAGCTCGAATCGCGCACCATGGCGCGAAAGACCATTTCGTCATAAGAGCCGAGTGCGCGCCCCAATCCACCTGCCATCCAGGTTTCGGTGAACGCCGCGATCCCCTCCCGGTACCACCTCGTGGAATACGTGCGGGGGGCCGTGAGGTAACTGTAGATCATGGTCAGTGGATTCTCGGCGATGGGCGAAACCTTTCCGGCGAAAAGCGAACGGTAGAATCGGTCGGTTTTCGAAGGGCGATCGAGCGTGACGACGTGGACCATTTCGTGATTGACAATCCAGTTCATGCGCTCGTTGGCAGGAAGGGTTTCGAAGACGGTGCTGACCGGCGCCAGTCCAACGCTGACCAGGTTGCGTGGGTTCACTCCCGCCGCCCCGTTCCCAAAGTCGCTGAAGTCCTGCAGGAGGAGGGTGATGGACTCCTCAGACTCATACTGAAAGAGGTGGCGATGGTACAGAAGTGCATTCTCGGAACAACGACCCAAATGAGGAATAATGTACGAGTGTGTCGGATTGTAGTAGAGAATATCGAAGTTCTTCGTCTTCAGAGTTCGAAGGGATTGGGCTTCGGCCGGCTGAGCCGGAGCGAGAAGCGCAATGCACAATGCGAGCGTTCGAAGGCATTCCTTCATAAGGTTTTCACTGTGCCTGCATGGTGAATAGTGCCGGGAACTGCTGAATGTGGTTGGAGAGAGTACGGCAGGGGAGGGCTGCCGACGGCTTACGATGCACTTCTTTCGTACAAAAGGCAAGCCCTGCCTTCGGGAGACGGGAGGAGGAAAATCCTTCAAAACAAAAAGGGGAGAAGTTTTCTTCTCCCCTTTCGACCTGCTCCAAACAGGCTCTTGAAACCTGGCAGTTATTCCTGAATCTGCATGGCGGATTGCAACTCGCCGTTTTTCAACGCCTCACGGAGCTCGGCGCTGGCAAGGGCTTCGCGGAGATCTGCGCTGGCCAGGGCCTCACGAAGTTCGGCGCTGGAAAGAGCATCCCGCAACTCGGCAATGGAAAGAGCATCGCGGAGTTCTGCATTGGCAAGCGCATCCCGCAATTCGGAGTTCGCCAGGGCCTCGCGAAGGTCGGCCGACTTCAGAGCCTCACGAAGGCTGGAGTTCTGCAGCGCCTCGCGCACTTCGGCAAATTTTAACGCTTCGCGCAACTCGGAGTGCTTTAACGCTTCACGCAGGTCTGCATTCTTCAGCGCCTCGCGCAAGTCTGCAAACTTCAACGATTCGCGCAACTCGGCATTGTTCAAGGCTGCTTGCAAATCGGCACTGTTCAGCGCTGCCTGGAGGTCACCGCTCTTTAAAGCGGCCTGCAACGCATCACCGGCCAATGCCTCACGCACTTCGGCGAACTTCATCGCCTCGCGGAGCTCGGAATTTCCCAACGCCTCACGCACTTCCGCGAACTTCAATGCGTCACGAAGCGCGTCGGAAGCAAGAGCCTCCCGCAATGCCTCGCTCGCAAGAGCCGACCAGACTGCCTCGTTCTGCAGCTTGTTCTGGAACTCGGTGCTCTTGATCAGCTTCTGGAACTTGTCGTTCTGAAGCGCCTTTTGCAAAGCGGCGTTCTTCACGATGACATCTTTCTTATTGACTTGCGCGGACCGGTACTTCGTTGCCTTCTGGGCGCCGCCGATGGTCCCCTGCAAATCCTCCGCTCCCGGGGGGGGATAGCCGATCGCGAAATAAATGATCGCGACCACTACGACCACAACGGTGCCGATAACGACCGGCTTCCGCTTACCTGTGAAAACATCGGATATCGTCATGATGACCTCCTTCAAAATGGTGAGGGGTGAGGCGACTGTGGAACGTGATGGGACACTCGGTAGACTGTTCATGATCGATGTCTTCAGGTACGACGGGGGATCGACATTCCGAAGCCGCCCCAGAACCCCCGCGGTGCGAGCCAGGTCGTCATACTCCCTCCGTACATCGGCATGACTCGCGAAATATTCGTTCAACTCTTCCTGCTCCAACGGCGTCAGAAGCCCGTTCAGGGAGCGGTTCATCAGATCAGCCAATCGTTCTCTGTCCACTCAGAATTCCCTTTCGGATCAGGATATCTTTCAGAAGCTTCCGGGCCGTGAACAACCTGGATTTGAGAGTTGATTCCGGGAGATCCAGGATGTAGCTCGCTTCC
>Ga0154373_106_pt1 | contig 5950 bp, 4 predicted proteins | sample RifGroA2_FD_105617 | JGI IMG/M metagenome (GOLD analysis project Ga0154373, IMG submission 105617) | Ignavibacteria bacterium GWA2_55_25 | reverse complement strand
CGCATGAAGGAACTGTATGCGGCACAGTCCGTTTCCCGGAAACAGTTCGACGATGCGGAGTCACGCTTCACCATCGCCCAGGCCCAGTTGAACTCCGCCAAACAACAGGTGCAGAAGATGCAGCAGTTCGCTCGCGCGGAGGATCTCGCCGCGGCAAAGGCGCGATTGGAACAAGCCCAGGCGTGGGCGGGAATCCTTCACAAGCAACTGGACGATGCGACGATCCTCGCCCCCGTCGCAGGAACGGTCACTCACAGGCCGGTGGAAGAAGGAGAGCTGGTGGGAGTTGGGACAACCGTTGCCACGGTCGCGCGCCTTGAGACTTTGAACCTGGTGATCTATGTGAACGAGGTGGACCTGGCGAAGGTCCAGGTGGGGGGAGGGGCGGACATCGTGATTGATGCGCATCCGGACCGGACCTTCCCGGGGAAGGTGGTGTACATTTCGCCCCTTGCAGAGTTTACGCCGAAGAACGTCCAGACCAAGGAGGACCGTACCAAGCTTGTGTTCGGGGTGAAGATTGAAGTGGAAAACGGGGAACGGATCCTCAAATCCGGGATGCCTGCCGATGCGTGGATCCGGTGAGGTGGTCACGATGAACGCCGTGGAACTCCATGAAGTCACAAAATCGTTCGGAGCGATCCGGGCCGTGCGCTCCCTTTCGCTGACGATAGGAAAAGGGGAGATGGTTGCGCTCGTCGGACCGGACGGCGCAGGCAAGACCACGACCATCCGCATGCTCTGCGGCATCACACAACCCGACGCGGGTTCGTTGTCTGTTCTCGGGTTTGACCTCCGGACCCAAACGGCGGAGGTCAAGCGCCGGATCGGGTATCTCTCCCAGAAGTTCAGCCTGTACGGCGACCTGACGGTGGATGAGAATATCGAGTTTTTTGCGGAGATCCATGGCGTCAGGGACTACCGGCCGAGACGTGAGGAGCTGCTCGAGTTCACGCGCCTCACCCCCTTCCGGGCCCGCCTTGCGGAGAAGCTTTCGGGGGGGATGAAGCAGAAATTGGCCCTCGCTTGCACATTGATCCATACGCCCGAAGTGATTTTCCTCGACGAGCCGACCACAGGGGTGGACCCGGTTTCGCGGCGTGATTTCTGGAAGATCCTGGCAAGCCTCCTTAAGGAAGGTATCACGATCGTCATGACCACCCCGTACCTCGACGAAGCGGAGCGATGCCACCGCGTTGCCTTGATGAATGAGGGAGCGATCATGGTCGCCGATACACCGGCAAACCTCAAGCGCCTCCTGAACGGGACTCTGATCGAGGTCGTCTGTTCAGAGCTTCGCCGTGCCGTCGCGGTGCTGAAGGACTTTCCCCTGACGAGGGAGGTCCAGGCATTCGGCGACCGACTGAATGCGATTGTGGACGACAGCAAGCGCGATATGCCCAAGGTCCTTCACCATCTGAAAAGCCAGGCAATCCAGGTTGAGGATTGGAGGGTTGTCACACCATCTCTCGAAAATATTTTTATTTCCCTTTTGACAGAACATCATGTCAGTGAAAGCGAGGGTGTATAACGTATGCTGAAAAGAATATGCTCAGGTGCGCTGGCTATCATACTCAGCCTGATTCTCTCCGGGCGGACAGAGGCCCAGGAACGAAGATTGACCATTGAGGAATGCCTTGAGCTCGGGGTGACCCGCAGCAAGACACTCCACGCATCGGAGATGAAGGCGGAGTACGCTGATGCGAAGGCGGCCGAGGTGGCTGCGGCGCTCTACCCGTCGTTGCGCCTGCAGGCGGGCTATGCCAAACTGAGTGAGGTGCCGGAGTTTCGGATCCCCTTCCAGGGAAGTGTCGTGACCTTCCCCGTGATCCTCGACAACTATAGCAGTCGGCTCTCACTCCAGCAGCCGCTCTTTACGGGAGGGCGGTTACTGGGGGCGGCGCACCAGGCGGAGTATGGGGCCGGAGCTGCGCGGCACGATGTGTCGAAGGAAAAATCCGATCTCATCCTGAGTATCAAGAGTGCGTATTGGAATCTCTATCGTTTCCATGCGTTCAGGCGTGTGGCGGATGAAAACGTTACCGTGCTTGCGGCGCACGTTGCGGATGTCGACAATCTGCTGAAGCAGGGCATGTTGACGAACAACGACCTGCTCAAGGTCAAGGTTCAGCTCTCCAACGCGGTGCTGATGCAAAGCGATGCTGAAAACCGGGTTCGTCTGGCCATGATCACGCTGAACTCGCTCATCGGTCTCCCCCTCGTCACCAGGGTGGAACTCGCTTCCTCGTTGACGGCCACAACAAAAGAGTTTCCGGAGATCGACACGCTCCTCCATGTCGCCCTGGAGGGACGGCCCGAAGTGCTGGGGATGGAAATGCGAGTCCGTTCTGCAGAAGCGGGGGTGGCCTCGGCTCGTGGCGGATGGCTGCCACAGGTGTTCCTCACGGGCAATTACTATTACTCCAGACCGAACCAGCGCATTTTTCCCGCCCGGGACGAGTTCAAGGATACGTGGGATGTGGGGGTCTCCCTCCAGTTCGATCTCTGGAACAACCTTACGACCCTCCATCAAACCGGGGCGGCCAAGGCACAGTACGAACAGACCAAGGACGCGCTGGCAACGTTGAAGGATGGAATCACGTTGGAGGTGACCCAGGGGGCGCTTAACGTCCGGCAAGCCCAGCAACGGATTCGTCTCGCGGAACTCGGCGTGGAACAGGCCGCCGAGAGTTACCGTATCACTTCGGACAAATTTAAATCCGGACTCTCATCGAACTCGGACCTGCTGGATGCGGAGATCGCTCTCATGCAATCGAAGCTGCAGATGACCGATGCGCTTGTGGAGTACGAACTGGCCCAGGCACGGCTGGAAAAAGCTGTTGGAGAATCAAAGTGAGGACTGGCGATAAAGGCGTCAGGCATGAATAACCATACGATAGAGGTTGAACGACTGACGAAGCGGTTCGGCGATTTTACCGCGGTCGATCACATCGACTTCACGGTGAAGCAGGGGGAGATCTTTGGGTTCCTCGGTGCAAACGGGGCGGGAAAGTCGACCACGATCCGTATGCTCTGTGCCCTTCTCCAACCGACGGAAGGGACGGCCCGCGTCGGGGGGCACGATATCACCGATGCGCCCGAGAAGGTGAAGGAGAGCATCGGGTACATGTCGCAACGCTTCTCTCTCTACGAGGACCTGACGGTCGAGGAGAATATTCATTTCTTCGGGAGGGTGTACGGGTTGACGGACGCCGAGCTCCGGGAGAGAAAGGCGTGGGTCCTGACCATGGCGAATCTTCACGGTCGGGAAACAAGCATTACAGGGACTCTTCCGGGCGGGTGGAAGCAGCGGCTCGCGTTGGGCTGCGCGGTCCTGCACCGGCCCCGTATCGTATTCCTGGATGAGCCGACCAGCGGCGTCGACCCGCTCATGCGACGCACATTCTGGGAATTGATCAATGAGCTCAGCGGCGAGGGGGTGACCGTCCTCGTCACAACGCACTTTCTCGAGGAGGCGGAGTATTGCAATGACTTGATCCTGATCAACGCCGGGCACATCATCGCGAAGGGGAGTCCGAAAGAGCTGAAGAGGGACCACATCAAGACCCCGATCCTCGAGCTCCAGTGCTCCAACGTCATCGAGGCAATGTCACGGATCGAGCAGGAACCGTGGGCGTTGGAGACCTCGGTCTTCGGCACGAATCTCCATGTCAGCGTAGCGGATGAAGCCTCAGCCCGGTCCGGCATCCGGAAGATCGTGGAGCAGAACGATATGAAACTGTATTCGATCGACCGCATCACTCCCTCCCTGGAGGATGTCTTCCTGTACTTGCTCGATCGCGAGTCGCAAAAGAAGGAGACGACGGGATGATTCGACGACTCTGGCCGGTCATTAAAAAGGAATTCCGTCAGATCCGTCGTGACAAGCGGGTCCTGGCAATCCTCACCCTGGTCCCTGCATTCCTCCTCTTCCTTAACGGGTACGCCTTGAACTTCGACGTCACGCATATCCGGATGGCGGTCGTCGACCTGGAGAAGAGTGGACGGAGCAGGGAGTTCCTCGAAGGGTTTAAAACGTCCGGGTACTTCGATGTCGTTTACAACCTCAACAGTGCGGAGGAGGCGAGCGCCCTGTTGGACGACGCCGCTGTCCTCGCCGCTCTCGTGATCCCGCCGGATTTTTCCCGGCGTCTTCTCTCCAACCAAACTGTCGATATCCAGGTGCTGGTGGATGGTGTGAATTCCAATACCGCCACAACCGTGATCGGGTATGTGCAGGCGGTGACGTTGCAATACTCGCGGGACATCACGCTTGCCACGCTTTCGAAAATCGGTCGCCGGAATTACCTCCCCATCAACTACGAAGCGCGGATCTGGTATAACCCGGAGCTGAAGAGCGTCAAATTCCTGGTCCCCGGCCTGATCGGGTTCATCCTGGCGATCACGTGCGTGATCGCGACGGCCCTTTCCATCGTCCGGGAGAAGGAACGGAATACGATCGAGCAGATCACCGTTTCGCCGGTCCATGCCCTTGAGTTCATCCTCGGCAAGATGGTCCCCTATGCCGTAATCTCCCTGATTGCGGCGGTTATCGTGATTCTTGCGGCGTACGTGCTGTTCGGTGTGGAGGTGAAGGGGAGCTACCTGAACCTCTTCGTCGCCACCCTGTTGTTCGTCATCGCCGCGCTCAGCATCGGACTCTTCATCTCGACGATTGCGGAGACCCAGCAGGTTGCGTTCCAGGTGGCCGCCCTCGCCTCGATGCTGCCGACGCTGATCCTCTCCGGATTCATTTTCCCGATACGGAGCATGCCGCTCTTTCTCCAGATCCTTTCGAACATCACGCCGGCCAAATATTACCTGGTGATTCTCCGCGGGATCATCCTGAAAGGGGTCGGATTTGCAGCGTACTGGGAACAGATGCTCTCTCTGATCCTCTACGCCGTGGTTCTCCTGGGGATCAGCAGTCTCCGGTTCAGAAAGACGATTGGATAACAATGAATATTCAACGCATCACCGCCCTCCTGATAAAGGAATTTGGCCAGCTGGTCAAGGACAAGCGCATGCTTCCCATCGTGTTTGTCGCTCCGGTGCTTCAGTTGACCTTCCTCGGGTATGCAGCCTCGCTCGACGTCAAGAATATTTCGATGCTGGTTTGTGACCTTGACAAGTCGCATATCAGCCGCGACTTCATTTCGACGTTCACCAATGCCGGGTACTTCAGTATCGAGTACGCAACGGACGATTATTCCGAAGTGCAGGAGTTCCTGGATCGCGGGAAGGTTACAATGGCCCTGGTCCTTCCACCGAAGTTTGGCGACCGGGTGTTGCGGCGGGAAACAGCGACCGTCCAGGTGCTGTTGGATGGAAGCGAGGGAAACACCGCGGCCATCACGATGGGGTACGTGAACCAGATCATCGGAAGGTACTCAACGAACATCCTCGCGGAGGTGGCCGGGAGGCAGCGGATCGGCGGCGTGAACGCGGAGATTCGCGCCTGGTACAACCCGGCCCTGACGAGCAGGAACTTCATGGTCCCCGGCGTCCTGGTGATGATCCTCTTGATCACGACCACGACGCTCACGGCCATGGCGATCGTGAAAGAGAAGGAGATCGGGACGCTGGAACAGGTCATGGTGACTCCCATCCGTTCCTCCGAACTGATCCTCGGCAAACTCGTGCCGTTCATCCTGATCGCCGCGCTGAACGTCAGCGTTGTCACCTCGGTGATGGTTTTCGGGTTCGGCATTCCGATCAAAGGGAGCGTCGTGCTGCTGTTCAGCCTCGCAGGATTGTTCCTGCTGACCACGCTCGGCCTCGGCCTGTTCGTCTCCACCGTCTCACGGACGCAGCAGCAGGCGATGATGACGGCGATGTTCTTCATTATCCTGCCGATGATGTATATCTCCGGGTTCGTCTTCCCGATCGAGAACATGCCCGAGCCGCTCCAGGTCCTTTCCTGGTTCATTCCGATGCGGCATTTTCTCGT
>Ga0154373_123_pt1 | contig 5952 bp, 6 predicted proteins | sample RifGroA2_FD_105617 | JGI IMG/M metagenome (GOLD analysis project Ga0154373, IMG submission 105617) | Ignavibacteria bacterium GWA2_55_25 | reverse complement strand
GACCCGGTGAAGCCCTGTGAGCAGTGCGTTATCCAGAAACTGTTGGACGGTTGAAACCGCTTCCTCCCCCATCATACCGCGCAAATCCACTTCGGGTTTCCCCTCGGGAAGGTAGAATCCACCATCGGCCTGCCCTGTGGCAATGCTGCGCCGGCGCTCCCTGCGAAGGTCCTTTCTGTCGACTTTGAGCCTCGCATTTCCCCAGAGAACCGTTGCCATCGCCCCTTTTAATTCAACAACTTCCCCCACTTCCGTTCCATTATGAAGCCTTACCGGGTCTCCGACATTGATCGCATCCGCCTGCTCAGGTGACTCCTCCGGTCTCTGGGCAGCAATGTCATGATGGAGCCGTTCGAGTTCTTCACGTACATGTTTCACCGTATTCTTTTCCGCCCCGGATTCACGGATCTCCTTCACGGAGCGCTCGACGAGGGCTTTTGCTCCCTGCAGGATCTGTTCGGCCTCCGCGACCGCCTGGCTCCGAATCGCTTTCAATTCCTTTTGCAGCGATGCAATTTTTTGTTCGTACGATTGAACAAGGGTGTCCAGGCGATCCCGCTCTTCGGAGACCTCCTTGATTTGCTGCTGATAGACTTGCGACTGGCGTTCCAGATCGATCAGGAGTTGTTCTAATCGTACTTTTTCCTCCCCCACGAGCCCGCGTGCAGCCGTGATGATCGAGGCCGGAAGACCGAGACGAGAACCCAGTTCCAATGCGTAGCTGCTTCCCGGGACTTCCGGCCGGAAGCGATAGGTGGGTTGCAGCGTTTCCTGGTCGAACTCCATCGAGGCGTTGGAGATGTGTGGAGTTTCATGCGCGAAGGCTTTTAACATGCCATGGTGGGTTGTGGCAATGGTCAGGCATCCGCGGCGGGTGAGGTCCGCCAGGATCGCGGCCGCCAGTGCGCCCCCCTCGGCCGGATCCGTTCCCGCACCGATCTCATCAATCAGGGCCAGACTCTCTGCGTCTGCCTCCTCCAGGACCTGTTTCATCTGAACGAGATGAGAGCTGAACGTGCTCAGGTCGTTCTCGATGGATTGGTCATCTCCGATGTCGATGAACATCTTGCGAAAAACACAGAGCTCTGTTTCGGGTGAGGCGGGGATATGAAGACCGGCCTGGGCACACAACGCGAGCAACCCGACGGTCTTCATGGCAACGCTCTTCCCCCCTGCATTGGGACCTGTGATGATCAGTGTGCGGGTCTCCCCGCCGAATGAAAGATCAAGCGGAACGATCTCCTCCCTGCGATGCTTTTGCAGCAGTACCGGGTGTCTCGCCTGGACCAGGCTGAGCGTTCGTCCTTCCGTCAATGCCGGCGCCGAGCCCATGGTTTCGATCGAGTACTTCGCCTTTGCCGCAATGAGGTCGAGAAGTGAAAGAAGGGAGAGCGTTCGCTCCACGTTCGGGGCGATCTCACGGACCTGGTCCGTCAGCATCGTGAGAATGCGGGCGATTTCCCTCTGTTCGCGCAGCTGAAGTTCGCGAAGCATGTTATTCAGATCGAGGGTCTCGGCTGGCTCGATGAACACGGTCGCCCCGCTGGCCGAGCTGGAATGAATGAAGCCGGGGACATGGTTTTTATGTTCGGCTTTCACGGGAATCACCATGCGACCGTCGCGTGTCGTGACGATCTCTTCCTGCGCCATGTCTTTTTCGGAGACTCTTTTGAGAATGGTCCCCAGGTGCTTTCGCAAATTGACCGAGGTGGAGATCATGTCCTGGCGGATGCGTTTCAGGTCCTTGCTGGCACCATCTTTGACGGAACCATCCTCTTCAAGGCATTCATAGATATTAAACTCGACGACCCTGTCGTAAAACAAATCGCCGGAGAGGAGGGCGAGTTGTGGCGCAGAATCCCGGCGCTTGCTGAAAAATGCCGAGAGTGTCCGGGCGGCCCTCAACGTGGAGGCGATTTCGATCAGCTCCGTTGCGTTCAGGAAATGGTTGGTAATCGTCGATTTCTTTAAAGCGGCCAGGACATCCTTAATGCCGTCAAGCGGAAGCATCCCCTCCCCTATGAGCAGGCCTTTGGCTTCGGAGACCCTTTCGAGTTCGAGCCGGATGGCGGGAATATCTGTGAGTGGCCGGATCTGGCGGACAAGGGTCCGGGCTGGTTCTGAGGAGACAAGCTGGCTGAGTCGATCGAGGATCTTGTGGAATTCGAGTTTTTCGAGCGCAGGGGCAAAATCATTCATCGATTCAGGAGGAACGGGTTATTGTGGCCTTTTCAGGGCCTTTGTGGCAGAGTCGAAGGCAGCGTTGGAAGACTTCACGTTCTTCTCCACATCCCGGAGAAATTTCTCGTCCTTGGACATTTCTTCCTTCGGTTTTTCCGTTTGCGGCGTCGTAAATTCCTTGAGTGATTCCTGGACATCCGGAACGGCGGTGGTGGCGATATCGGTAATACGCGGCGCGATCCCGACAAGCAGAGAGTAAAGCCGTGAATCCCTGGCGAGCTTGCGGTCCGGAATTCCCTGAAGAGAGAGCATCACCAGAATGACGCTGATAATCAGCATTCCTTCAAACAGTCCCAGGGCCGATCCGATGGTACGATCGGCAATGCCCCCGATCTTATATGCTTTTGTAAGCAGCCGGTACAGTAGGGATTGGAGCAAGACAATGCCCATAAATATAATGAAGTACGCCTGGGCGGGCGCGTCGGCCGGATCGACGGAGAGCTCCCTCCTCATAATCTTCCCAAGGTCCTGCTGAAAGTACTGCGCAGCGAACATGGCCCCGATCACGCAGACGATGGCGACCAGTTTCCGGACGAGGCCGTCGCGAAAGCCCAGGACGGCGAACACAATCAACGGCAATAAAAAAAGGAAATCGAGCGTCATGGCTTATCCTCCCAGTTTTCCCTTCACAAGTTCCTGCACGATTTTCCCGTCAATTTTCCCCTTGAGTTCCTTCATAGCAAGAGGCATAACCTTGCCAAAGTCTTTTGCCGTCGCGGCCCCGGTGGTACGGATAATGGTCTCCACGACCTTCTCCGCCTCTTCCCTTGTCAGGGGGGCGGGAAGGTAGGAACTGATAATCTTCAATTCCTCCTGTTCCTGGCGGGCCAATTCGTTCCTCCCCGCTTTTTCGTAGAGTTCAATGGCCTCTTTGCGTTTTTTCATGGCGACCATCAACACTCCCAATTCGTCATCGACCGTGATCGGCTTGTCGGAACCGCGTTTGGTCAATTCGATAATCTGGGCGCGGATGGTGCGGAGCGTTTCCAGCCGGAGTTTTTTCCCCGACTTCATGGAATCCTTCATGTCCGCGGTGATGCGTTCTGATAGTGTCATCCGTCTCTCTTCCTTGCTAAAAAACAAAAGGCAATCTCACCGTCCCGGGGAGATTGCCTTGGCTTCACGGTACTCCAAGAGCGTAACCGAGTTACAACGATTGCAGCGCAGAGTAGTTGATGCGCAGCGCGTCACCCTTTCGGAGTTGTTGCTGGATATCGGTGACGATTCCCATTTTCGAGCCTTCATCGATGCGCAACGACATAATGACGTTCGGTACCTGCTGGCGCTTGATCCCGGCGATGGTCTGGATTTCAGGGATCAGAACGAGGTTGTCGTCGATCTGCACGCGACCGTCATTCCCAACCCAAATATAGGAGGTCAGCCGCTTGTTGTCGATCTTCTCGATCTGTACGGCTGAGGGGAGCGTGTACTTGACCTTCACGTCAAATTCACGAAGCACCGTGCTCACCATGAAGAAGATCAAGAGCATGAAAATGATATCGGGCAACGAAGCCGTCGGTATATTTTGTTTGGTCGCAGCCTGTTTCTTTTTAAACTTTGACATGGCTCTTATCGTGTTTTTTCAGGTTCGGCAAGGGAAATGCGTTGCGGCACTTGGTCACGGATTTCCTGAAGCTGTTCACGCGTTAATTGATCCAACGGCACACCAAACTTCTCGAGGGAGGCTTCCTCCCGGAGATCGGCATAGGATTGTTTCACCTGGTCCAGCGTGGCAATGTAGATCCGGTAGGGCGTGTCACGGTCCACCTTCACAGAAAGGACGAGCTTGTCGTTTGCCTTGAGCTTGTTTTTCACGATCTCGTTGATCTGCGGGACCGACGTCAACTCCTCGTCGAGGAGAACGTCGCCGGCCGCATTCACAAGAATTTTCAGGATATTCTCCGACTTGATCTTCACCTGCTCGGCCTCGTCTACAGGAGGAGGTAGTGTGAGTCCGATACCCGTATCGACATCAATCGTGGTGGTCACAAGGAAGAACAGAAGGAGCAGAAAGGAGATGTCCGCCATCGAACTGGTAGGAATCTCGACGTCTCGGCTTACTTTCTTACGCAACATAGAATGAGGTTCTCGTAGTGGTGTTGGTTATTTTTTAGCGCCTAGACCCGCGGTGACTTTTTTGCCTGACTTCAGCAGTACGAGCGAGTCGATCAGCTCAATGGAACTTTCTTCCATATCGATAACCAGACGGTCAACCCGGGAAACAAAGTAGTTGTAGAAGACCTGCATGATCATGGCAGCGACCAAGCCGAACAGGGTCGTCAACAACGCCACGGAAATACCGCCTGCGACGATCTCCGGGGAAATGTTCTTTGCTTCCTTGATGGCGTCGAACGCTTCGATCATGCCCTGCACCGTTCCGGTGAAGCCCAGCATCGGAGCAAGAGAGATACAGAGTGAAATCCAAACAAGTCCTTTCTCAAGAAAGGCCATTTCGATTCCACCGTAACTGATGATTGCTTTTTCGGCGGCTTCAATACCGTCGTCTGCACGGAGGAGACCCGCCTGGAAGACGCTGGCGATCGAACCGCGATTGTTTGCACATACTTCAAGCGCCTTTTGTACGCCCCCTTCGTCCAGGGCTTTCTTAACGGAAAGGAGAAATTTCTTGGTGTTGACGGATGCGCGTTGGAGAGTCCACAGACGCTCAATACAAAACGCAAGTCCGATGATCATCGTGATAAGAATGGGATGCATGAAGACGCCCCCATCGACATACTTCGTCTGCAACCAGTTCAGTATCCCGGCATCCTGGCCAGCTGCTTGATAGAAAAAGGCCACAAGGCTCGAACTATCCATTAACATTCCTCCTGGAAATAAGTATGTGAGACCGTTTGGTGAGAAACAATGCTGAAAAGTATATCAAAAGATGGAGAAAAAGTCAACATATATTCTTTTAACGGACCGTACTCAGACGCCACCGTATGCTTTGAATGTTGTTCCAGTAATAGCACCGGCAGAGGCCGAACAGAGATAGATGATCAGGTCGGCAATCTCATCGGGTTTGACCCACTTGCTTGCCTCCCCCTCTTCCGCCCAGGCAAGATTGGCAGGTGTAAGAATGGTGCTTGGCGCAATGGCATTAATTGTAATGCCGGTTCCTTTTTGTTCCTGTGCGACGATATCCGTCAGGAGTGATACCCCGGCTTTGGAGATGGCATAGGGTGCCTTTCCAGCGGTTGGATTCAGACCCACCATAGCCGAGATGTTGACGATCCTGCCATACTGTTGCCCTTTCATCCTTCGCAAGGCTTCGCGGGTTGAGAGGAAGGCGGATTTAAGATTGACATCCATCATGCGATCCCATTCCGCCAGGGTCACATCGGCAAGAGGTTTGGCAGGAAGGAATCCGCCGACGGTATTGATGACGATATCAACATGAGAATACTTTTGCACAAGCGTGTCGTACAGGGCGACGACATCCGGTTCGTTGGTCAGGTCCGCCCTCACGGGAACAATCCCGGGCCGGAAGGTCCCGTCCCTTCCCTCCACATCCTTGTCCGTACGATAGGAAACAACAACCTGAGCCCCCTCCTCAGCCAACCGATGTGCCAGTACCGAACCGAGAGCGCCCGTCCCGCCTGTTACCAAGGCTACCTTCTGCTGAAGAACCATATCCACTCCTCATAATGGTTTTGAGATGAGGGACCGGAATTTTCCGAGAATCCAGACCGTCAGGAACAGCAGTGTTAC
>Ga0154373_105_pt1 | contig 5993 bp, 4 predicted proteins | sample RifGroA2_FD_105617 | JGI IMG/M metagenome (GOLD analysis project Ga0154373, IMG submission 105617) | Ignavibacteria bacterium GWA2_55_25 | reverse complement strand
AACAATAACAATGCCGTCCAGCGAACTTTCAACGATGTTCTGGTATTTCTCCTGAGACTCCTCGAACTTCCGTGTCAGCTCCCTGCGCTCCGTCAGATCATGGTGAATCGCGATGCATTCGAGAAGGTTGCCGGACCGATCCATCATCGGGGAAATAATCAGGAGCGTGAAGCTGATCCCGTTATCGGGACGGACGATCTCAACGTCCCCCGACCAGGCTTTTCCGGATTTCAGGGAGTCAACCACCAAAGGCCAGAAATCCCCCCCCGGGCCGCCTTGCACCAGCCGAACTCCCTCAAACGCAGGTTGCCCGATCAATTCCCGGGTCGATTTACCCATCCAACGCTCGTAGGCAGGATTGACATAAAGAATTTTTCCCGTATTGCCGAGGACTTCGATAGGGTTCATGGAATATTCGAGGAGGGTGGAAAATCGTGGCGTCCCTTCCTTGGCGAGTTTTCCCCGGAGCAACACAAAAAATGCAAGCGCGCTTCCGACAATCAACAGGATGATGGAAATCCCGAAAGTACGGAGCGTCGTGCTCTTAATCCGGGATCCGGCCAGTTCCACCTGAGCGATGTTCTCCAACAGTTCGGCCTGGAGAATACTCTCAAAATCCTCGCGCAATTTTCGGATGAACTCGTTCGGCCTGGAAATAAAGGCTTTGTCCCGCCCAGGGGAGTCCGCCGCGGATTCCTCCTTCGAAGAGCCTTCCGGCTGCGCCAGGAGTTTCCCTTCGTGTGCTATGAGGAAATCAGCATTGGCTGAGAGGGGTCCGAACCTAGCAAAAAGAACTTCGCGGTTCCGAGGCTGAGCAGAATCAAGCAGGCGTATGTAGGTGCGCCGGATCGAATCAAGATCGGCAACGAGGCTGCGTGTGACGGGGCGGAGTGCGTCCTTGCGGGATGGATGCTCGTAAACCTCCTGAAGTGCGTAAAACAGGGAAATGCTGGTCCGATAGCCGCTCAGCAAAAGTGTATCCCTTCTTGCCGAGACAGCATACTCCCTGCCCGCCCCGGAGGTCACGTCGAAGAGTTGCAGGAAAAGAATGGAAAGCCCGAAAATGGTGGGGAGAAGTATGCTCACAAAAGCAACGACAAGGTTTCTCTGTGACTGGTTCAGTCTCCCTGCCGAGGATGAGTATTGTGAGAATTCGCTATGGTGCGGCATAGATCATTCCATGTCCGGGTAACGCGCAGATGCGGGGAGAGCATGGGGATACCCCCGATGCCACGAAAGTAACCAAAGAACCCAAGAACTTCAATCGAGGGTCACAGCCGCACTCCGACACCTTGCGAGACATGCGTGGAACCCCACGGGAGGAAAGCCGCGGTTGTAGAAGGAGCGCTATTTTGCGATGAGCTTCTTGTAGGACTCCGCATCCAGGAGAGAGTTCACCTCCCCCGGATTCGCGATGGTGATCTTGATCATCCATCCGCGTTCGTACGGCTCCTTATTCACGAGCTCGGGGCTGTCTTGTACTTCCTTGTTGAGCTCCGTTACTTCGCCGGCGACCGGGGCGTACAAATCGGAAACGGCCTTGACGGCTTCGATGGTTCCGAACGACTTGCCGGTCTCCAGCTTCGTGCCGACGGCAGGGAGTTCAACGAATACGACATCGCCCAATTCTCCCTGGGCATATTCGGTGATCCCGATCCAGCCGGTGTTGCCTTCGACACGAATCCACTCATGGTCCTTGGTATATTTCAGGTTTGCGGGAAAGTTCATAGTTGTTTTTCGATGTGCTGGTTGATAATCCGTTAATCTTTGAAATCGAACGTCTCCACAAACTTCGTATCAAACGTTCCCCGCCGGAATTGTTCGTTTCGCATGAGCTTTTTGTGGAAAGGGATGGTTGTCTTGATCCCCTCCACGACAAATTCATCCAGCGCAAAGTACATTTTCTCGATCGCCTCTTCCCGCGTACGGCTCTTGACGATAAGTTTGGCGACGAGGGAGTCATAGTACGGGGGAATTTCATACCCATCGTACGCGTGGGAATCGACACGGACGCCAAACCCGCCCGGGATATGAAGGGTCGATATTTTCCCCGGGGAGGGGCGGAAATCGTAATTCGGATCCTCGGCATTGATCCGGCATTCGATGGTATGCCAGAGGGGTTTCGGTGAAGCCTTTTTGAGTTTCATTCCCGCGGCAACTTCAATCTGCATCTTGAGGAGATCGACCCCATAGGCCTCTTCGGTGACGGGATGTTCCACCTGGATCCGGGTGTTCATCTCCATGAAATAGAAGTTCTTGTGTTTATCGAGAAGAAATTCAATCGTGCCGGCCCCCAGGTAGTTGACGCTCTTGGAACCCTTCACGGATGCTATGCCCATGGCCTCCCGGATTTCCGGGGTCAGCGCTGGAGAGGGAGATTCTTCCACAAGCTTCTGGTGCCTTCGCTGGATCGAACAGTCCCGTTCCCCGAAGTGCACCACGTTACCGAAGCGGTCCCCCATCACCTGAATTTCTATATGGCGCGGTTCCTCGAGATATTTTTCGAGATAGACCGAGGGATTGCCAAAGGCCGTTTCCGCCTCGTGGCTTGCCGTCCGGAATGCATTTTCAAACTCCCCCGGATCCCGCACAATCCTCATCCCTCTTCCCCCACCTCCGGCTGTGGCCTTGATGATGACCGGGTACCCCACTTCGCCGGCGACCTTCTTTGCCTTCTCAAGATCCGAGATCACTCCATCGCTTCCAGGAACAACCGGGACTCCGGCCTTCCGCATGGTTTCCTTGGCCAGGGCCTTGTCCCCCATCGCTGTAATCGCATCGGGCTTCGGCCCAATGAAAGTCAATCCCGATGTGGCACAGATCTCGGCAAAATTGGCATTTTCAGCCAGGAACCCATACCCCGGGTGCACAGCGTCGGCATTGGTGACCTCCGCCGCGGCGATAAGGCGGGGAATACTCAAGTAACTCTCTTTACTGGGGGGCGGACCGATACAGACCGCTTCATCTGCAAATTTGACAGGCAGAGAATACCGGTCGGCTTCGGAATATACTGCCACGGTCTTTACCCCCAACTCCCGGCAAGCCCGGATCACGCGGAGGGCGATTTCACCACGGTTCGCTATCAAGATCTTTTTAAACAAACGGTTTCCTTGAAATAATTCTGGTGGTTGGTACGATGCCAGCCGCTTTGGGGCATCCCGTCAGCGGACGTTCACCGTGGTCAGGAGGGCTCGATATGAAAGAGGACCTGGTTGTACTCCACCGGCTTCCCGTTCTCCGCAAGGATCTGCACCACGCGACCTTCCACATCGGACTCGATCTCGTTCATCAACTTCATCGCTTCGACGATGCAGAGGACAGTCCCTGCCTTCACATCCTGCCCGACCTCCACATAGTTCGCGGCATCCGGAGCGGGGGCTCGATAGAATGTTCCCACGATGGGAGATTTGACCTCATGGTACTTCTTTTCCGGTTTGGCTGCAGGGGTTGGGGCAACCGGAGCAGAGGATTGGGCAACTGATGCGGGGGCCGTGAAGGGATACGATGCCGGGAGGGGGAACCCGGCCTGAGAGTTCCGATGTTTTGCTACACGAATCTTCTTCCCTTCTTCTTCAATTTCGATCTCATCTACTTCACTTTTTTCAACCAGCTTGATAACCTTCTTGATGTACGCGAGGTCCATGCCATCTCCGAGTTAGTTGTGGGGAACAAAAACGAAACTCCCTCCGGGAAGTCCTTCGTGGGGAAGATCCTTCTGGAGGGAGCTCACAGGCTCAGTTCTTGACGCGTTCGAGATATTCACCCGATCGGGTATCGACCCGGATGGTATCCCCCTCATTGATAAAGAGGGGCACGTTAATCATCGCCCCTGTCTCAACCTTTGCAGGCTTCGTCGCACCGGATGCCGTGTCCCCTTTCACGCCGGGAACCGTCTCTACCACTTTCAACTCCACGTTGAACGGGATTTCGGAACTGATCACGTCATGGCCATCCATGAACAAGACCACCGTCTCCCCCTCCTTCAGGAACTTTGACCCTTCCCCCAAAGCCGCCGGGGAAACCGGCATCTGCTCATAGGATTCCTTATCCATCACCTGAAAACTCGCTCCGTCGTGATAGAGGTAAGTAAACTCTTTTTGTTCCAGACGGACTTCTTCAACCTCCTCACCGGATCTGTAACGGGTTTCAGTTATTCGCCCTGTTTTGAGGTTCCTGAGCTTGGCCTGAACAAAGGCCCTGAGATTCCCCGGTGTTCGGTGGATATACTCCTCAATTCGGTGAAGCTCTCCGTTAAACTTAATGACCATCCCTACTCTGAAATCCGCTGTTGTTGCCATAAAATCTATCAAAACCTATAGTTTTTGATGAAAAATACACTGTTTTGTGCAAAAATTGGGGTGAAAGTATACAGAATATAACGCGGAATGTCAAGACAAATATCCCCTGCTTTAAAAACAGGATGTTCTGCCCACCAAGACACTTTGTTCTAATCTCTCCAACCCTTCCAAGCGTCCATGATTATGGATCCTTGGGATCGATTGATATTGGAAGTTGATTCCATTATCTCCGGACGGCCCCTTTTCCCTTTTAAGTAGGCAAGAATCGTTGTATATTTCTCCACATTTTTTTACAAAATCCCTCATTTTGGAGCATTTCGAAATGCTTTCAGACATCAAAAAAATCCACTTCCACGCAAACATCACAGAAACCATAGGAAAAACCCCCCTTGTCAGACTTAACAAGATCAGTTCGGGCTATAAACCTAACATCTTCCTGAAGGTTGAGTCATTTAACCCCGGGGGTTCAGTGAAAGACCGGATAGGAACCCTGATGATTGAAGAAGCGGAACGCGAAGGGAGGCTGAAGCCGGGGGGGACAATTGTGGAGTCGACCTCCGGAAACACGGGTCTTGGCCTCGCGATAGCCGCAGCAGTGAAGGGTTATAAATGCATCTTTACCATGCCTGATAAGATGAGCATTGAAAAGATCCGGTTGCTCCGGGCCTTTGGCGCCGAGGTCATCGTTACCCCCACAGCGGTCCCTCACGAATCGCCGGAAAGCTACACCGAAGTGGCCAAACGAATTGTGCGGGAGACTCCGAATTCGATACTGGCCAACCAATACTACAACCCCAAGAACCCGGAGGCGCATTACAAAACAACCGGACCGGAAATCTGGGAACAGACCGGGGGGCAGATCGATTATTTTGTGTGCGGCATCGGCACCGGTGGGACCATCAGCGGCGTCGGCCGTTACCTGAAGGAGAAGAATCCCAATATCAAGGTCGTCGGCATCGATCCAAAAGGATCGGTCCTGCGCGAGTATTTCTACACGAAAAAATTCTCCCCGGTGTTCAAAACGTACAAGGTGGAGGGAATCGGGCAGGATTACATCCCCGGCGTCCTCCATTTTGAGTTTATCGATGAAGTTGTCGAGGCAACCGACAAGGAGTCGTTCTTAATGGCCCGGCGACTTACGCGGGAAGAAGGTATCTTTGTGGGTGGATCGGCCGGAACGGCATTGGCCGGAGCCATGAAGGTGGCCGAACGGCTCACGGAACGGGAAGTCATGGTGGTCCTTCTTCCGGATACGGGAGAGCGCTACCTGAGCAAGATCTATAACGACGATTGGATGCGCGAGAACCGCTTCCTCATCCCCGAAAAGATCACGGTCCGCTATGTGCTCGAAGGAAAGAAGGGGATCCCCAATCTCGTTTCGATCGACCCGGCCACGACGCTCCGGAAAGCCCTTGAGTTGAGTGGTGAGCACAATGTTTCCCAGTTGCCGGTGCTCGACAAAGGGGAATCGGTGGGGAGCGTTGAGGAAAGCGACATCATGAGCGCGGTCCTTGGGAACACGGCGTTGTTCGATGCCCCCGTGAGCACGATTATGAAGGCCTCATTCCCCAAAGTCCACATCGACGACCTCATCACCCAGGCGATCTCCATCCTTTCCAAAAAGCATCACGCAGTGCTTGTGGAGGAAGAGGGAAAGATCAGGGGTATTATGACCCGGTACGATGTGATCGAATA
>Ga0154373_121_pt1 | contig 6528 bp, 2 predicted proteins | sample RifGroA2_FD_105617 | JGI IMG/M metagenome (GOLD analysis project Ga0154373, IMG submission 105617) | Ignavibacteria bacterium GWA2_55_25 | reverse complement strand
CATACCAATCATCGGTGCCCGGCCCCGGGTCCGTGAAGTAATCCGGGCTGGGGTAGGACCAGGAGACCTCCACCCGGTCAGGCCCGGATTGTACATTGATGTCCGGAGGTGGGGGAGGAGAGGGGATCGTCACCCCTTTGCTTAATTGATCCCAGGCCCAGTTGGCCCGGTCCATTGTTTTCCAGAGGGAATCGACCCCCTTCAGGACCCACGCGTTCTTCTCGGCATCGGAGATCTCGCTCTTGAACCAGCCCCGGCCGATGGAATCGGCGGCATTCCAGCCGATGCTCCCCGATCCGACAGCGTAGACAAAGGTAAGGGAGTCGTACCGGTTTTGGGCCTTGTTTTTGGTCAGTTCGTAAGGCCCGACCGTAATAAAGCGCATGGGCCCCTTTTGAGGACGGGAAGCGAGTCCCGCGGTGACAGCGTCGGGGGGAAAGCGACCGCGGATATCGTCCCCGCGGTAGGTCAGCTTGAGGTTGACGTCACGGCGTCCCCACAGGTCTTCGACAATACTTGCGTGAGGCATCGCATAGGGTTGGGCCGGATCGTCGGTCTTCTGGTTGTGTGCTTTGTCGGCATAGAGGAGGGCATACCCCGGTATCTGGGTGGAGTGGAGAAATCCTGTGACCCTGTCCGGGTCCCCGGAATCATCCGACTTGCCGTTCGTGAAAACGGCTGCAAGGGGATTATCGGCATCCCAGTAATAAGCGACAAGCAGGGAATCACGCGATCGGTTCGGTACCAATTCCGATTTCCGGCTGAACCAACTGTCGAGATCGTCCTCGCCTTCGAAACCAAACGAACCGTTCGTGCTGTATTCACCCGCCTTGGAGGGGCCGAAGCTGAACGCGATCGGCCACCAAAACCGGATCGTCTGATCCGGCAATATGTCTGTGGGAGAGGACGATTCGCGCGGGCGCTTGGTCTCTCCGGTGAACTTGTGCGTCGCCTTCCAGATGAAAAAGTCGGCCAGGTGTGGGTTGCTGAACGCATAGATCTCCACGTGACTACGGAGACCGAACTGTCCCAGCACATCCTCGAACTCGAGTTTGATGTCCGACTTCAGGTTCCTATCGACGTGCCATCGGTACGGAGGGTTGAGAGGAATGCCGTCCACGACGATCTGGGGGGGACGATACCGGCGAACCTCAAGGGCCCAGTCGGTTTTTCCGGGATTCGTCAATGCGTCGCCGCGCGTGAACATCGGCTTCCGGACACCGAACTCGTCGATGATCCCGTTATCATCCAGCGAGAGGGGGTTGAAGATCTGGTACAGCATGTTCGATTGCCAGCGATCCTGCGGCCAGTGGAAGATCTCGGTCTGCTGCGGATTGGCCCCGGCCAGCATCCAGCTGTACTGCGTTTGAAGCCCTCCCTCGCCGTTCAGCTTGTTCATCGTCATGCGGAGGTTCCCCACGTCGATCAGCATCGGAAACGGGTCCATGTTGCGTTCCTGCGCGAAGAGAAACGCGGTGGGAAGAAGCAGGGAGGCAAGGCCGCTGATGGACAATATTCTTTTCATGGCAACTCCTATCGTAAGACGACCATAGTTCGGGCGAGCGTAAACCCCCCGCCGGTGAGTCGATACAGGTACACGCCACTCGGGAGGGTGGCGGATGAAACCGTCACCTCGTAGGATCCGGGCTGGTGGGTGAATTCAGCGAGTGTATCGATCTCGCGGCCAAGAGGATCGTAGAGCCGGAGCGTGTACGCTCCCCCCCGGGTAATATGATACCGGATCCGGGTTTGCGCGTTAAAGGGGTTCGGATAATTTTGTGACAACTCGAATGCGAGTGGAGGAGTTTCCCCCACCATGATGGGAATGGAGGTCGTTGACTTCAGCGCCGCACCCAGACTTGCCAGGAGCGGTTGTTGACCATTCATGTAATCCTGGCCGAGCGCCCAGAGAATTACACCGCCGAGCGACTGGTTTTTGAGATACGCCGCCTTCTCCGCGATCGAAGCCGAGTCATCGTAACTGATGACCCGCGTCTTGAGGGGGTTCACAAGGAAGGGGGTCCGTGTTGGCAGGTCCCAGTGTCGTGTCCACCCCTGTTGAAGAAGGGGGGCGATGTTGTTATAGGTAAGCTGCGAAGCCCCCGTGCTTGGCCCGAAGAGCGTTGAGGCGTTAAACTGCCATCCATAGAATGGAATGCCGAAGAGGAGTTTCTCCGCCGGAATCCCCTTGGCTTTATAGTGGATCATGGAATTATCGATCCATCCCTGGTCAGTCGTTGCAACGGTTCCGTAGAGTGCCGAATTCGGCCCTGCCTTGGTCGTCCAACTGCCGTAGAAGTCGTAGGTCATGATCCCGATCCAGTCGAGGACCTCCTTCATCACGGTCCAATCGTACCGGCCACTCCAGTCTCCCGAGGGGGCGGCGATGCTGAGCGAGAGCGGTGGCATGACCGTGTTGAAAGCTGCACGCAGTTCCTGAAACAAGAGGGTGGCATTCGGCCGGTCCGCCGGGGCCGGATACTCCCAGTCAATGTCGGCACCGTCATAGCCGTAGGTCTGGCAAAAATTTTTCAGGTTGGACACGAACCGCGTACGGGCAGTCGGATCGGCGACCATGGTTGCAAAGCGGGGCGTCCGCACCAGATCCCATCCGCCGACCGAAATGACAACCTTGACGCCTTGCTGATGCGCGGTTTGAATCAGCTCGGGATAATGAGCGAAGCCGCTCATCTCGAGAGTACCGTCCGCAAATGGAAAGATGAACGCGTGGGCGATGTGCGTCAGATGCTGGTACTGTACCGCCGTGTGGGGATAGGACCCACGGATCCAGCTCGGGTAATATCCCAGGACCATGCGCTCCCCCGCGGGTGCCGGACGCAGGAGGGCGGCGGCAAGGAACAGGAGGGAGAAGAAGAATCGTGTCGATGAAAAGCGCATGGGATACCTTAGAAATTTACCCGGAGTCCGAGCATGACGCGTCGGGGGTTCAGGAAGATGGGGGCGTCCCACCATCCTGTTTTGATGTGGCCGTCGTCGGATTTCCATTGTCCCCATTTGTCGCTCCCCCCCTGGTGTGGCAGACGCAGGGAAGCTTTATATTCGTCATACTGTGTGCGGAGCATGTTTTCGGGGATGAGCCACTTGTTGTTGGTGAGATTCTTGATCGTGACGACGAACTCCATGGAAGCCCCACCGAGCCGGAACGCTTTCGAGCCGCGGAAATCCATATTCCAGAAATCCATGGCGTCGACGTAGATCCGGTTCTTGACGTCGGCCTCTTCCGGGTTCCAGAGGATCCGGCCGCCGTCCCGCCACTCGAAGAAGAAATTCAGGTACATTTCTCCGAACCAGTACACGCCGCCGAGGTTCGGGCCGAAATCGACCGGCGAGTGGATGTTGAGGTTGAAGTTTGCCCTCGGGCGCGGCTCCGTGTTGAAGAGGTTTGCTGACCGCTCTTCGTCCTTCGCATCGAGCCGATTCTCATACACCCGGGCGAGCCCGGACTGCCCGTAGCTTTGCAGCATATAATCGACCATGCTCGTGAAGGTGATCCAGCTGCCGAGCGGTCGCTCGAGGCGCAGTTCGATGCCCCGCACGTCGTGATAGGCGTCGGGGAAATAGGCCCGCACGATGTTGTCCCGATAATAGTTGATGAACTGGCGGCTGAGCGGTTCGTTCCGCACATCCTTGTAGTACGCCGTCACGTTGAAGAGGAACTCTCCGAGGAAGAGCTGTTCGTATCCGAATTCGTAGGAGATCGTCTTGCCCATGGTCAGGCCGGGAGTCGGAAGCAGGGTGGCCGCCAGGTCGATCGTCTGATTATACATGAAGGATGTCGCGGGGCGCTGGTAAAAGTGTCCGTAGTTGAAGTAGAGCTTGCTGCTCTCGGTGATAGGGAAGGAGACGCCCAGGCGGGGCGAAGCGAAGAGCTGCACTTCATTCTCTGTCTGCGGCCAGCCCGGAGGATTTTCCAGCAGGTCGCGGAAGAGCAGCCAGCGTTCATAGCTTCCCCATGCGCCGTCAAGGTTCTGGTAGGTGTTGTTGTACAGTTCCGGGTAGTGATCGTCGACGGGCAGACCGACTTCGAACCCCTTTTTCATCGGGTTCAGGTAATCGAGGCGGATGCCCGCGTTCAGGATAATCCCGTCAAACTCGAGCTTATCCTGTACATAGAACCCCATTTCGAGGGGTGTGGCGGTGTAGTACTGCCAGAGGTCCGGCGTGAAGGCCATTTGAGCCTGTAACCAGGTACCGGTGTAGACAAAGAGCTTCTGGAGGCGGGCGGAGAACCCCGCTTCAAATTGATGATGCCGGCCCAACTGTGCGGTCACATCAGCTTTGAACTGGCCGACCATGGAGTAGGAGGAATCCACACGCTGCAGGCCCCCGTACAGCCGCCACATGTTGAGAGCATCGCTCCCGGGATTCGTGGAGGCGTTCGGGCTGCCGCCGATCGGAACGTTCGGGTAGCGGACGTCGGGAAGGTTGGGGTTCCTGTTTGGCAGGGTGAACCACGCGTCGGCGCCTGAGGTGTCCAGAGCGAAGGGTGAAAGCGTTTGATCGGTGTACCCCACCTGAAAGTCGAGCGTGTAGAAAGCCCGCCGGTCAAACGTGTGTGTCAGTTTTGCGCCCCCCACGAAGTACCGCTGGTTGTAAAATTGCAGCCGGCTCTTGTTGAACATCTGCCAGAGGTTGTCCCCCGCCAGGAGCCGGGCTTGCTGGCGGACGGAGGATTCCGTGCTGTTGAGGAAGTTAAAACTTGACGAGGCGTCAACGAGGGCCCCGCCGTAGGATGTGGTCTGTCCGCCGCTGACCGTCTCCACGTTGGCATAGAGTCCGTTGATGGAGAGGCGCATATCGCCGGCGATTTGCGTCGTCAGTTTGAGCTGGGTGTTCCAGTCGACATAGTTGTTGCGCGGCCCGAGCGGGAACGCGAGCTGGGAATCTTCGTATTTGAATCCCAGCAGGAAGGTGGTGTTCTCCGCGTACGGTCCGATCAACGGAAGGTCGGCCCCCGGGAACGGGCCGGTGATGCTTCCTTCGACGAAGAGATCCGGTTTGTCGGCATGCCGGTACTGCGGATGTTGGCGCTTCCACAGCTCGAGCTTGTCCAGGGTGTCGAGGTTGCGATCCGGGGTAAAACGGTTCCCCCACCCCTGGAAATTGCGGAGCTCGATCGGGACGGTCGTATCCCCGGGTGTGACCCCTTTCAGGGCATACTCCCCTGCGAAGATCCTGTAGATCCATGACTCATCGCTCCAGGGGTTCGTGCCGAAGTATTTTTTCTGTGCAGGGACTTGATCGACTTTCAACGCAACGGTATAGCGGTCGCGATACCCGTCCTTCGTGACGACATTCAGAAGCCCGGACCGGATGCCGCCGTACTTGGCCTGGAACCCGCCGGTTAACACCTGGATTTCTTCCACCGTCGTCGAGTTGAGGGCGAGATACGAGTTCTCCGAACGGGGATCCTGCAACGAGATGCCGTCGATGCGGACATCGGTTTCGCGGATGGCGCCTCCCCGCACACTCAAGCCGTTTCCTTCAGCTCCGCTGACCAGCTCGACACCTTTCACCCGGTTCACAAATTCATCCATACGCGTCACCGGCATCTGTTCCAGGCGCGAGGTCATGATCACTTCCTGAGTCCCGGCAACGTCCGGTTTGATCATTTCGCGTTTTGCCGTCACGACCACCTGTTCGAGTTCGATCGCCGTCATCGCCAGCGTAAAATCGATCGTGACGGTGCGATCGAGGTCCACGCGGATGGGTCGTTGCGCCGTCGATGTGAATCCGACCATGCTGGCCTTCACGACATAAGTGCCGGGGGGGACGTTCAGGATGAAATAATAGCCGTTGACGTCGGTTGCACCTCCGAGCTGCCGGCCCAGCGGTACCTCCGATCCGTCCGGTAAGATCGAATGGGTGATCAGCACGTTGGCTCCGGGGAGAGGTTCACGCGTCTCTCCGTCGGTCACACGCCCGGTTAATTTCCCGCTCGAGGCGTTCAAGAGGGTCGCGAAGACTGTCAGCGAGAGGACGGTCAACAAAAGTCTACCCATGACAGTGGCAAACGAGCTTGGCTGGTTCATACAATACCCCATCGGATGGAAAAAGGGTTTTTGATTAGAAGTCATCTCAAAAACGATTTGGCTAGCCGGAGGCTTATGACTTCAGTTGCGATAGCAACTGTCTGTTTGGATTAGGGCCCTGTTCCAAATAGAAGCACGCTCTCGCGTGCTTCATCGGTAGGCCTCCGGCTGTGCATTTTCGTGGCAATAAAAAACCAAGAGGGTTTTTGAGACCAGCTCTAGAGTCCTCTGGTCCCGGGCCAAAGAAGGTGAATGCCCTTGCCGACCAGAGGATGAGCGTCTGTTGTGAGAGGGGGTGACCGGTGCCCGTGATCGGGGGAAGACCCCGGCAGACCAGGCCGCTCCGTGACATCGTGCCATAAACGGAGTACGGCGCCTTCAGGTTCTTACGGGACCCAAAGGAGGCGCGGATTGTTACAAAAGAGAATTGGTGATACGGAGTGAACCAATGCTCGCCCAAATCCGGCACAGCCTG
>Ga0154373_120_pt1 | contig 6621 bp, 5 predicted proteins | sample RifGroA2_FD_105617 | JGI IMG/M metagenome (GOLD analysis project Ga0154373, IMG submission 105617) | Ignavibacteria bacterium GWA2_55_25 | reverse complement strand
GGAGGCGAATTATTCCGCGAAGGCCGCAGTCGATATCGCCCTGCATGACTGGATCGGGAGGAAGATGAACCTTCCGCTCTGGAAGTATTGGGGGTTGGACAAAGGCAGGGCCCCCATCACATCGTTCACCATCGGTATTGATACGCCCGATGTCATTGAACGAAAAGTGCGCGAGGCAGAAGAGTACCCCATCCTGAAGATCAAACTGGGAGGGGAGAATGATAACGAGATCATCCGCACAATCCGGAAGATCACGAAGAAGACCCTGCGGGTTGATGCCAATGAAGGATGGAAGGTGAGGGAGACAGCGGTCGAAAAGATCCGGTGGTTGGAGCAAGAAGGGGTGGAGTTTGTCGAACAACCGATGCCGGCGGCGGATCTCGAAGGAACCGCGTGGGTCCGGGAGCGTGTCAATCTTCCCCTGATTGCCGATGAGAATTCCATCCGGTTGCATGACGTGCCGAAATTGCAAGGGGCTTTCGACGGTATCAATATCAAATTAATGAAATGTACGGGCCTGCGTGAAGCGATCCAGATGGTCCACACCGCAAGGGCATGCGGCATGAAGGTCATGGTCGGTTGCATGATCGAGACCTCCGTCGCAATCTCCGCGGCCGCACAGTTTACTCCGTTGATCGATTACGCGGACCTTGACGGCGCCGCTTTGACAACGAACGATCCGTTCGACGGCGTTGGCATTGTGGAAGGCCGCCTGGTGCTGTCGGATCGTCCCGGCATCGGTGTGATGAGAAAAGATCTGAATTGACTTTGGTCCAATCCTGTCATCATTCATGCTCCTGAAGCGCCCCCGATATCGCCGGTTTGAATATGCGCCCCGGTACTACAAGCCGGAGACGGACGAGAAGGAACATTTCAAGAAAGAGATCCGCCGGGAACGGGGAAAGCACCGTGGGAAGAGACGCCCCGTGATTCTCTGGGGCATCATACTGGTGCTCACTCTGTATGCCTATCTTTATCTCACGGGGAGTCTTCGCTGACGTGCCATCAAAAATTCACATACTGAAACCCGATCTGGCCAACAAGATTGCCGCAGGGGAGGTGGTGCAGCGACCGGCATCGGTCGTCAAGGAGCTCATCGAGAATGCGCTCGATGCGGGCACCACGACGATCCATGTTATCGTCAGGGATGCAGGAAGGACGTGGATCCAGGTTCTGGACGATGGCGAGGGGCTCTCCCATGAGGATGCCTTGCTGGCCTTCGAACGCCATGCGACGAGCAAGATCGCTTCAGCCCAGGACCTGGAGTCGATTCGGACGCTCGGGTTTCGGGGTGAAGCCTTGGCTTCGATCGCCGCGGTTTCCCAGGTGGAGATGAAGACCCGGCAGCGAACGGACGAAATGGGCACCTTCCTCCGTATCGAGGGGAATGAACTCAAAGAGAATACCAAGGCCGCTGCAGAGCCGGGAACCTCCATCACCGTCAAGAACCTTTTTTACAACACCCCGGGGAGGCGGAATTTTCTCAAGACCCGCAACACGGAGTTGAAAAATATCACGGACGTCGTGACACGCATGGCGATCGTGTATCCCCAGGTCACCTGGCATTATCTCAGCGATGAGGATGTCCTCCTGGATCTCAAGCCGAAACCGGCCGGGGAAAGGATGAGAGATCTGTTCGGTGCAAAGCAGTTCGAATCCCTGCTCCATGTCCGGGAGCAGATTGATTCCTTCAGCCTCGAGGGATACATCGGAAGGCCGGACTTCGCACGCAAGAGCCGGTCGGACCAGTTCCTTTTCATCAATCGAAGGTTCATCCTGAACAGGGCGATCAATCACGCGGTGTTTCAGGCGTACGAGCATTTGATGATCAAGGGGATGTTTCCCTTCTACGCTCTCAATATCACCCTGGACCCGCAAAAGGTCGACGTGAACGTGCATCCATCGAAGATGGAAGTGAAGTTCGAGAATGAATCGGCCATCTACCGGTTTGTGCTGTCGAGCGTCCGGAAGACTCTTGGCGCCCATGACGTCGTGCCCAACCTTTCCTTCCGCCAGCCGGAAACGCTTGAGCAGGTGGAAGAACGGCTTCGCTTTACCTCCCCGGGGCGGGATGTTCCTTCTCCGTGGACCATGCCGGCCAAAGGCCCGGGGCACACGCCTGCTCAACCCGACGTTTCCCTGCAGGTCAATCTCGACCAGTTGTTCGGACGGGTGGAGTCGAGGATCACGACCGGACCCGGAGAACGGGACGGTGAGGCAACGTTCCCGTCGCCCGATGCAGTGCATCCACCGTTGCCGGTCAACCGGGTTGTGCAGCATATGCCGATCCGTCCTGCGGGTGAGCATGAGTCCCCCGGGGAAACGCGGGCCATCTGGCAAATCCACAATAAGTATATCCTCTCCCAGGTGCGGACGGGCTTGCTGATTATCGACCAGCACGTTGCGCACGAGCGAATCCTCTATGAAAAAGTTCTGGCGAATTTTGAAAACAGCCTGCCGACCACGCAGCAACTCCTGTTTCCACACACCGTCCAACTCTCGGCCGGCGATTACAGCCTTGTGAAGGAATTGTCGGAGAGTCTTACCCGGATCGGCTTCGACCTTAAGTTATTTGGAAAGAACACAGTCGTGATCGAAGGAATCCCCGCGGATGTACGGATCGGGAACGAGATGAAGATCCTGCAGGAGGTGCTTGATGAATTCAAGGAGGGGGAACCGAACCGGACCATCAATGCCCGTGACACGTTGGCAAAATCCTTCGCGTGCAAAGCAGCCGTCAAAGCGGGGGATAAACTGAACACCACGGAAATGATTGTGCTCATTGATCAGCTCTTTGCAACACAGATGCCTTACGTATGTCCGCATGGCCGCCCTGTCATGGTAAAAATTCCTCTCGAGGAATTGGACAGGCGGTTTGGGAGAACGTAGGGGATCTGCTGCTGTCAATCCTTTGCGGCATGAAGCCCAGGCGGTGGGAAGATGAACACTGATAGAGAAGGGAAAGACGATGAACAACGGTCTTGATCAGATTGAAGAAGCCCGGAAACGTTGGGAAGCAAGCGTCCGGTCAGGAGGCAAACTTCGTCATGTCTCCTTCACGACGGTCAGCGGCGAGCCGGTGGAGATGCTCTATGGACCGGAAGACGTGCAGGAGATCAACTTCCTGAGCGAGATCGGATTCCCCGGGGAATATCCGTACACCCGCGGCATTCACCCCACGGGATACCGTGGGAGGCTCTGGACGATGCGACAGTTCGCAGGGTTCGGCACGCCGGAGGACACCAACGAGCGGTACCATTACCTGATGGAGCATGGACAAACGGGACTCTCCGTTGCGTTCGATCTCCCCACCCTGATGGGCCGGGACGCGGATGACCCGCTTTCGGAGGGAGAGGTTGGGATCTGCGGCGTGGCGGTAAGTTCGCTCGCGGATATGGAAATCCTCTTCAAGGGGATCAACCTCGGAGAGATTTCCACCTCGATGACCATCAACGCCCCGGCCGCAATGGTCATGGCGTTTTATCTTGGCGTGGCGGAGAAGCAGGGAGTGGACTTCGGAAAATTGCGGGGAACGATCCAGGCGGATATTCTCAAGGAGTACATCGCCCAGAAGGAATGGATCTATCCTCCGGAACCCTCCATGCGGCTCATTATCGATATGTTCGAATATATGACCAAAGAGGTCCCGCAGTGGAACCCGATCTCGGTGAGCGGGTATCATATCCGGGAAGCGGGCTCGACGGCAATTCAGGAACTGGCATTTACGCTGGCAGACGGATTTGCCTACGTCGAAGCGGGAATCGAGCGGGGGTTGGACGTCGATGTGTTCGTTCCCCGTATTTCGTTCTTCTTCAATTCCCATCTCGATTTCTTTGAGGAGATCGCAAAGTTCCGTGCCGCCCGGCGTATCTGGGCGAAGCGCATGAAGAACAAGTATGGCGCAAAGAACCCGCGCTCCCTGATGCTGCGCTTCCACACGCAAACGGCCGGATGCTCCTTGACGGCCCAGCAGCCGGAAAACAATATCGTGCGGACAGCCTATCAGGCCCTGGCCGGTGTGCTCGGCGGAACCCAATCGCTCCATACCAACTCCATGGATGAAACCCTTGCACTGCCTTCCGAAAAGGCTGTCAAGATCGCTCTCCGTACGCAGCAGCTGATTGCCTACGAGACCGGTGTGGCCAACACCATCGACCCCCTGGCCGGAAGCTACTTTGTCGAAGCGCTCACCGCGAAGATGGAGGAAGAGGCTGAGCGTTATTTTGAAAAAATCGACACGTTCGGAGGAGTCATTCCTGCCATTGAGGCCGGGTTCTTCCAGCGCGAGATTGCCGACGCGGCATACCGTTACCAGCGGGAACTTGATGCAAAAGAGAAGATTATCGTCGGCGTGAACGATTTTGTGGAGGAGGGGGAGAAACTGGAGATACCGATTCTTGTCATCTCTCCGGAAGTGGAGATCAAACAACGCAAGCGTCTCGCGGACCTGCGGCAAAGCAGGAACGTCCAATCGGTCGAGCGCTCTCTTGAGGAGTTGCGCCAGGCCTCCGTCGACCAAAAGAACCTGATGCCGTACCTGCTTCAGTGCACACGGTCGTACGTTACCCTGGGAGAAATGTGTTCCGTGCTCTCCGACGTGTTCGGTGTCTATGAAGAACCCGCGGTTTTTTAACCGTACCTCCGGAAACAACCTGATCAAGCGATGAGAGCAACTCTTTCTCTGCTTCGCCTCCCGCAGTGGCTGAAGAATATGTTTCTCTTCGCCCCGGTTATTTTCTCCAAGCATCTCTTTGAGGAAGGGTATGTCTGGACCGTCGCCGAGGCGTTCCTCGTCTTCTCCCTTCTCTCAAGCGCGGTGTACGTTATCAACGATATTGCCGACAGGGAGTCGGACCGGATGCACCCGGTCAAGAGGAACCGTCCCATCGCCTCCGGCGCGATCTCGCCGGCGCAGGGAGCCGGTCTGGCGGCCGTTCTCCTGGTGTTGACGGTTGTTCTCGCGAGTCCCCTGAATACAAAATTTCTTGCTGCTGCAGGTCTGTATTTCCTCCTCAATCTTGCGTATTCCTACTCGTTGAAGCATGTCATCCTGGTCGATGTGTTCATCATTGCGTCGGGCTTTATGTTGCGTGTTCTTGCCGGCGCATTTGTCATCGGTGTGCAGGTATCACACTGGCTCGTGCTCTGCAGCCTGTTTGTCTCCCTGTTCCTTGCCATTTCCAAGCGGCGGGGAGAGATGCTCCTGATCCAGAATACGGAAGGATATGAGGGGAGGGCCGTCTTGCGGGAGTACGACCTTGGGTTTGTCGATCAAATGATGACAATCACTGCTGCCGGCATGGCGATCTCGTACGCTCTTTACACCGTCGCCGAACGGACGGTCACGGTGTTTGGAACGGAAAACCTGATCTTCACAACGGTGTTTGTCTTGTTTGGCATCTTTCGGTACCTTTACCTCGTTCGCGTGAAGCGGACGGATGATAATCCGACCCATCTGCTCACTACCGATTTGCCCATGGTCCTGAATATCGGTGGATGGTTTCTGGCGTGTGTGGTCATTATCTATTTTCAAGAATTGAAGACCTGGTTCCAATGACGATGAAGTTCCCTGAGCCCAAATCTCCTTCAAGAATCACCGGATTCAAACCTGTCGCCGCGAAGGTTGCCGTCGTCCGGACGTCGCCCGCCACTGTCCTGGAGGATACCCAGCGAGCGATGGAGATGGCCGGCATCGCTTCCTCCCTGGATGGGAAAGCGACGACGATTTTAAAAGACAACATTTCCTGGCATTTCCCCTTCCCCGGTGCCAACACCACACCGTGGCAGCTCGAAGGGACGATCCGTGGATTGCACAAAGCCGGATTAAAGGATCTCATCTGTGTCCAGAACAAAACCGTGGTCACGGATGCGTTCAAAGGGGAGGACCTCAATAAGTATGTCCCGTTGTTCAAGAAGTACGGGATCCCGGTGAAGTTCAATTTCAAAGAAGGGGACATGGCGTGGGTGGAGTATAAGCCCAAAACGCCCCTCCTGGTCCTCGACCAGATTTATCCGGAAGGGATTCGGGTTCCGGATCTGTTTTTCGGAAAGAATATCGTCCATCTCCCCACCGTCAAATGCCATATCTATACAACGACCACAGGGGCGATGAAAAATGCGTTTGGAGGATTGCTGAACACCCATCGGCACTATACCCATTCGTGGATTCATGAAACGCTGGTGGATCTGCTGGCGATCCAGAAGGAAATCCACACCGGCATCTTTGCGGTGATGGATGGGACGACGGCGGGCAACGGTCCCGGTCCCCGGACCATGTACCCCGAGGAGAAGAATGTCATCCTCGCCAGCGCGGACCAGGTGGCGATCGATGCGGTTGCTGCAAAAATGATGGGGTTCGATCCGATGAGTATACGGTACATCAACCTCGCTCACCAACGGGGACTGGGGTGTGGGGATATGAGAGAGATTTCTGTGGTAGGGGAGGATATCTCCAAAGTGAACTGGAAGTTTTCCGTCGGTGATAACGGAGCGAGCATGGTCGGGGATTTGCTCTGGTTCAGTCCCTTAAAGCGGTTTCAGAGTCTTTTCTTCCGAACCCCCCTCGTCCATTTCTTCATCTTCGGCTCCGAAGCGTATCACGATTACTACCGATGGCCCCTC
>Ga0154373_125_pt1 | contig 7074 bp, 4 predicted proteins | sample RifGroA2_FD_105617 | JGI IMG/M metagenome (GOLD analysis project Ga0154373, IMG submission 105617) | Ignavibacteria bacterium GWA2_55_25 | reverse complement strand
GTTCCAATCGACGTTTACCAGTCTCCGGGTTTCAACAGAGTATTTTGTGAAAGTCGCAGACGTGGAGAGTGAACGATTCAAGCTTACCGTTCTCGACCGGCCGGTGCTTCGTTCGTTACAGGTGCGGCTCGACTTTCCCGCTTATACCAAGCTCCCGCCGCGCATCCAGGATGAATTTGTGGGGGATATCACAGCCCTCGCGGGCACGCGCATTTCCCTTTCCGGTACCGCAAGCAAAGACCTTGCCGGGGGAGAGATCCTCTTTGGTCCGAACGAAACCCTGCCATTGAACATCCGGGGCGACCTCTTTACGGCAGGTTTCAACATCGACAAAGAGAGGGACTACTCCGTGAGCGTCCGCGACGAAGAATCGCTCACGAACCCGGATCCGATTCGCTACAAGGTCCGGATCGTGCCGGACGAATTTCCCGCGGTGGCAATCATCCAACCGGGGCGCAATCTCGACATTGCGGGCAACCAGTTTCTCCCACTCCTCATCCAGGCAAAGGATGATTTCGGTTTCTCCTCGCTCCGTCTGGGGTACCGGCTTGTCCATTCCCGCTACGAGCAGCCGCAGGAGACGCCGAAATTCCTTTCCATCCCGATCCCCTCCTCCCGCAATGGACAGATCGAGACTCCCTACACGTGGAACCTTGCCCCGCTGAGTCTCGTGCCGGAAGACGTTGTGGAGTATTTCGCGGAGGTATTTGACAACGACGTGATACGCGGCCCGAAAAGCAGCCGAAGCCAGATGTTCCTTATCCGTCTCCCCTCGCTGGAGGAGGTCTTCGCGGAGTCGGAGAAGGGCCAGGATCAATCAATCGATGATTTGAAGCAAACGCTTCAGGATGCGAAAGAGTTGAAGGAAAAGCTCGAGTCCATTAACCAGGACATCAAGAAGAACAAAGAGATGGACTGGCAGCAGCAAAAAAAACTCGAGGAGATGGGAAAAAAATACCAGGAGCTCCAGAAGAAACTGGAGGAGGTAAAAAAGAGCGTTGATGAAATGGTCCAGAAGATGGACCAGCAAAATGTTCTCTCGCCCGAGACGTTACAGAAGTATATGGAGTTGCAACAACTCTTCGAACAGCTCGATTCCGCAGAACTCCAGCAGGTGATGAAACAGATGCAACAGGCCATGCAGCAGGTCAACCGTGAGCAACTGCAGCAGGCGCTGCAAAAAATGACCTTCTCGGAGGAGCAATTCCGACAGAGCCTCGAACGGACCCTCAGCCTCCTGAAGCGTATTCAGATCGAACAGAAGCTTGACGAAGTAAAAAAACGGGCGGAGGCGCTCGAAGCGCAGCAGAAAGATCTGCAGGACCAAACTGCCCGGGCACAGAATGATCAGAACAAGCTGAACGAACTCGCGAAGCAGCAGAGCGACCTCGCCAAGCAGGAACAGCGGTTGGAGGAAGCAGCCCGCGATCTCCAGAAACGGATGGAGGAGTTCTTCACGGAGATGCCGGCGGACAAGATGCAACGGCTCAACGAGCAGTTGCAGGCGCAAAAGATCGACCAGTCGATGCAGCAGGCAGGTTCGATGATGCAACAGGGAAAACCGCAACAAGCCGGGGCCATGCAACAACAGGCACTGCAGCAATTGCAGCAGATGTCGAACCAACTGCAATCGATGCAACAAGGGATGCTCCAGCAGCAGATGCAGTATGTGATGAACGAAATGCGGAAGGCTATCAGCAACCTGCTGGAACTCTCCAAACGCCAGGAGGCGCTGAAACAGCAATCGCTGTCCGCCCCCCCCAACTCCCCTCAACTTCGCCAGAACGCACAGGACCAGTTGCGCGTCATGCAGGATCTGGGCAATGTGATCCAGGGACTCAGTGAACTCTCCAAACGCTCTTTCGCCGTGACACCCGAAATGGGGAAGGCGATCGGCGAAGCGTTCCAGAAAATGCAGGGTGCCATGAACAGCCTCGATGCCCGCAATGGTTTCATGGCGTCCCAGGAACAGGGAAGCGCGATGGGTTCATTGAACAAGGCAGCAATGGCAGTGCAGAATTCCATGCAGGCGATGATGCAGGGGGGCGGCGGCGGCATGGGGGGACTGATGCAGCAGCTCCAGGCGATGGCAGGACAGCAACAATCGATCAACCTGCAGACACAACAGATGCAGGCGGCGGCAGAAGCTGCGCGGCTTTCCGCGGAGCAGGAAGCCGTCCGGAAATCCCTCGAGCAGCTTAACAAGGAAGCGCAAGCCAGCGGCGAAGGAAAGCGGATTTTGGGCGACCTGGATCAGATAGCCCGCGAGATGCAGGAAGTGGTCCGCAACCTGGAACAGAACAACGTCAATCCGGAAACAATCCAGAAACAGGAACGCATTCTTTCCCGGCTTCTCGATGCCTCAAAATCGATGCGCGAGCGCGATTACGAGAAGCGGCGACGCGGGGAAACGGGGACGCGGGTGGAAGGACGGCGTCCCGGTGAGCTTGATCCCTCAACCCTCGAAGGACAGAGCCGGATTCGGGAGGATCTCCTGAAAGCCATGGAGCAGGGATATTCGAAGGATTACCAAGAGTTGATCGTGCGATACTTCGAGGAACTGCAGAAGATTCAGGGCGGAAAGAAATAGAAATCAAAAAACTCACCAACGATGAACACCGAAAAAAATGAAAATGGATAATTTTCCTTCTCGGTGTCAATCCCCGCCCGCCTGCTGCCGCAGGCAGTCGGGCGGGCGTGTGCCATCCGTGGTTCAATATCCGAGCATTTTTTTTGCGGCCATTAAGCCATAGATCCGGGGCAGGGTATCCAGCATGGTCCCCCATTCCACCCACAGAATGGTACTGAATCCCTGCCCCAAGATGCTATGAACCGGTTGACGCCACATCGTTGGGGCTTGGAGTCCGACGAAAGGTCCCCAACCAACCCACTCACAAAATGATCCGTGAAGGAATGTGACGTGGTTATCGGACTCCAGCCCCGAATCATTATGCCGCGTTGTCGCTGAACCACAACAAGACGACTTCTTTAGTAACCCCTCTCAAAAACTCATGCCGACGATCAGATAAGACTGTTCCAGATCCGGGTTGACGATAAAGGATGCGGAAACGGGGAATGAAAACGACTCCGTAACCCTCACGGACTTTAAAGCCGTGATCCCAACATTGATGATCGCCGCTTGTTGTGTCCCGTACCAAACGCTTTTCCCCATCGAGGTTCCCAGAAAGAAATTCAGTCCAACGCTTTCCAGCGCGACCGGGTAGGAGAGCTCGAGATACGCCGAGTTATCCGGATCGCAATGCACGTTAAGATATGTTTTGACCGTCAGGGGGACGGTTGCGGGGCCAGTGTAGGCAATCCCAACCTCCAGCGTGTGTGCCCCCTTCCCATCGCCCTCAAAATTGAAGTACTTGAGTCCTGCGCTCGGATAGTAATAATCGGTGTAGAGAGCAGAGAATGTTCCCGCTGAAGTTGGAATATCGAACGAAGCCCAGAGATCATGTTCGGCGAAGGGGGTGCCGGATCCAGCGAAGCTGTACGCTCCCCACGTGCCAAGTTTGAAGTTGCCGAGGGTCAGAACCAGCGAGGGCTGGAAACTTGGCGAGTTGCCGTAGTCGACACCCCGCCAGATGTAGCGGCTCGCAATATCCGCACCGACGCTTATCTGGGCACCGGCCTTCGGTGCAAAGAGTGTGGAGGCAAGAATGAGAATCGATACAAAGGAGGTTGTTTTAGTCTTGTCCATGGGGCTATTCCTTTCAATGTTTGCGTGCATGAATAAACCGTTTTCATGTCCATTGACATTTTCCCGAACGTTGTCTACTTTAGGCCGAGCAGGTTGAACGAGAACGGCCCGCATGACGCGTGCCGCTTCCGCTGCCCAACAACACGCGGGAGCCCGACACTGTCGGTGTTCCCCGGTTTCCTACCGGAATCTTGTCCCTCTCATCAGAACGCGCCCACGTTCAGTCACGATGAGATGGACTCAGTTGGTCACTTCAGCCTGCTCTTTATTTTTATAACCTCACGTCGTTTCTTTCCCGGGAAAAAGCGTTACCCGGGATGATCCCCCAATCAACCTGCATCCATTTCCACTGCAAATTGTGAACCGGGAGCCGGGCCCCGTTTGGGGGCGGCAGGAGTCTTCGGTTCGCTCAGATCGTAGCTCCTCTCACCGCCGCTGGTAAATTCGGGGTATGCGGACATCCCATGCTCGCCGATATCAAGCCCTTCGAACTCTTCCTCCGGTGAGACCCGGATCCCTGCTACAACTTTGATGAGGTACCAGGAGCCAAGTGATGCCGTAAAGGTGAACAGGCCGACGGTGGCAACCCCGATCAATTGGTTAATCAGCAGAGCCGTCCCTCCCCCAAAGAACAATCCATCACCGGTCGTGTTCGGTGTAAATTGGCCCTGTGCAAACAGGCCGACGGCCAGTGTCCCGAAGACACCGTTCACAAGGTGGACCGACAAGGCACCGACCGGGTCGTCGATCTTCGCCCGGTCAAAACCGAGGACGGCAAACACCACGAGCACGCCGGCGATCATACCAATGAGGATCGAACTGCCGACGCTCACAAACGCGCAACCCGCGGTGATCGCCACGAGCCCACCCAAACACCCGTTGATCGTCATACTGAGATCAGGCTTTCCGAGGACGAGCCATGCCACGATCGTCGAACTCAGTATTCCTGCGGCTGCCGCACTATTGGTGGTGATCGCTATATGGGCAATCGCTCCCGGGTCCGCCGCCATCGTGCTGCCGGGATTGAACCCAAACCACCCGAGCCAGAGAATGAATGCCCCAAGGGTTGCCAGCGGCATGCTGTGGCCGGGGATTGGATGAACCTTTCCTCCTTTGAACTTCCCGATGCGCGGACCGAGGATCAACACGCCAGCCAGGGCCGCCCATCCGCCGACAGAGTGGACCGTTGTCGATCCGGCGAAATCCCAGAAACCGAGTCCGGCCAACCATCCGCCCCCCCAGATCCAGTGGCCCGTCAGTGGATAGAGGATGCCGACCATGACAAAGGAAAAGAGGATGAAGGCCATGTACTTGATCCGCTCCGCAACGGCGCCGGAGACGATCGTTGCCGCGGTCCCGGCAAATACGAGCTGGAAGAAAAACTTGGCCATCAGGGGGACCGTTGCCCAACTGATGGCGCTATATGCTCCCTGGTAGGCCTCACCGGTCGCCGGGCTGTTATCCGCGCCGCCGAGCATGAACACGCCTTCAAGGCCGAGGAAGCCGTTCCCGTTTCCAAACATCAATCCCCACCCGATAAACCAGAATGCGAGGGACGAAATGGCAAACACGATGAAATTCTTGGAGAGGACATTCACCGTGTTCTTTGCGCGGACAAATCCGGACTCGACCATGGCAAACCCGGTGTTCATGAAGAACACCAGCATGCCGGCCAGGAGTACCCACAACGTGTCAACGACTACTTTTTGATCCATGTTGTTCCATTCCTTTCATAGTTGTTTTTCACCGGTCGTTATTAAAGTGCCTCGGCTCCTGCTTCTTCCGTGCGCACGCGGATAACCTCCTCGACCGGAAGCACGAAAATCTTGCCATCCCCCACTTGTCCGGTTTTCGCGGTCTGCACAATGACGGAGACCGCGGCCTCGAGCCGTTCCTCGGGCACAACGAGCTCCAGCTTCACCTTGGGGAGGAAATCGATCTTGTATTCAGAACCACGGTACACCTCGGTATGCCCTTTTTGCCTTCCGACCCCCTTGACCTCCACGATGGTCATGCCGCGAAAGCCGGCTTCCAGCAGGGCTTCCCGCACCTCGTCCAGCTTGTGAGGCCGAATAATCGCCTCGATTTTCTTCATAAAAGCCTCATATTAATAATTAATGTGATATCGTTAATTAGCGGTAATAAATAACGTTGAATCGTAAAATCAACTTACAATATAAAGTCAATTTTGGGAAAGTCAAGGAAAATTTTTACAAAGTTTTAGAGCTCGGGAAAATCGGGGCAACTTAGTAGATACTCGGGAAGATCCGGGGTGAACCTTGACAGATGGGGGCAATACTGTGGAATCGAAGTCGGTCGCCGGTTATTGATGCAACTTTCGTTTTACTTCTTAACCGGCAGGATAAACTGAACAAGAACGGAAAACGTGGTATCCTCCTTTACAAGAGCAAAATCGGGGTCCTTTGTAAAGTCGTACAATTGGACAGCTCTCATAACATCCCTGTCTATGCCAAACATTACCCCTCCCATCAGCGTAATTCCTTTAACCAGCTTATCCTTTCGCAGTAAAACTTGTACCTGCACCATCCCCTCGATTTGGTTGTTAATTGCCGCTTCAGGGTATTGTATCGTACCTTCAAGGGCCTTGGGTCCAGAGGCAATAATAACCGTCGGCTTGGTGATGGAATGTTTAAGCTTCTTCATCTCCTCCGCCCTATTGGTGACTGTTCCCAAGCGAAATCGGATCGGGATCGCTAAGCGAACCTTTGCTGGTTTACCTCCTTGAATACCGGGACGAAATTTTGTTTTTTTGACCGCCGCGATTGCCGACTCATCACACCCTGCCCCAATCCCTTTTTTCACAATCGCTTTGACAACATCCCCTCTTTCATCAATAAAAACTTCGACATAGACGGTTCCCTGGATTCCGGCCCGTCTTGCGATTTCGGGGTAAATGACATGCGCCTGGATCGCCGCCATCCCTCCGATTGGTTCCGGAAGGTCCTCAACAATTACAAAGTATGTTTCTTCAAGCTGCGAAGGGGAAATTTCCTTTTCCTGGCTGTAGAGGAAGGATGCGGTCATGACGATAAGGAAAAAAAGGCTCAATGTTCTCATGGTTGCTTCACTGTTGGATGGGTTGATTGGGTAATCGATACCCCTGCACCTCCACTATCGGGAGCGATATCAGGATTACTTCCTTCGGCGCCGGTTCTCTTCCACCCTCTGTCGTGGAAAATGTTACTACTGCCGACGCCACAATGAGGAAAAAGGCGATGACGGCAGCGATGGGGAGGGGAAGCGAAACGCGGTGCGATTGAATCCACCTTAACCGCGAAGTTGAAGAAGGAGCAGAAGATACTATCTTCGCTTTGGCTTGATCCCACGTCGGAACCGGAGTGCGCATC
>Ga0154373_104_pt1 | contig 7407 bp, 3 predicted proteins | sample RifGroA2_FD_105617 | JGI IMG/M metagenome (GOLD analysis project Ga0154373, IMG submission 105617) | Ignavibacteria bacterium GWA2_55_25 | reverse complement strand
TACGGCATGCTCGAGATCGTAATTGGCTTCTACTGCCTGTTGTATCCCACGCTCCTCGGCTGGTTCAAATCGGCATTTACCGGCATTGTCATTTCTCTCCAACTGCAAAGCGACAGCTCGGAGGTTCTCGCCCTGAAGCTGGTGATGAGCCTTTTCACGCTCCTCTTTCCCACGATCCTCATGGGGGGGACGCTGCCGATCCTCGCGCGGTTTATTTCGGAAAGAATGGAGGACGCAGGCCGGAATGTCGCTACCCTTTATTTCCTGAACAGCTTTGGCGCTGTGGTAGGGTCTCTTCTGGCCGGATTTTCCTTTATTCCGTTGGTCGGTCTTTCGGTCACTGTGTACACGGCGGCGGCTGTCAACATTCTTATCGGCGCCGTCGCTCTCCTTCTTGTTCGCACTGAAATACGGCCTCCTTCGGAAGAAGAGTCCCGTCACGGCAGGTCGGAGTCCGGGACTCAATCCGCAGGTGCGGATGGCCTAGGTGAGCATCTCTTTACCCCACAACAGGTTACGATGGCCCTCGTTGTGGCGGGATTGTCCGGCCTTGCCGCGATGATCTACGAAGTAACCTGGGTGCGGCTGATGATCCCCGTTCTCGGTTCCTCCACCTATTCGTATTCCTTGATGCTGGTCGCATTCATTTCCGGAATCACCGTGGGGAGTTGGCTTGTTTCGAACTTGTTCAGAAAGATCAAGAATCTCTTTGGCTTCCTGGCGATCTGTCAGCTTGGCGTCGGTGTTTCCATGGCGTTCACGTTGCCTCTGTACGGAATGATCCCGTACATTTTCTGGCAGGTGGGTCACATGCTCAGCCGGACTGCAGGCGCCTATCCCGTCTACCTTGTGAGCCAGTTCCTCTTCAGTTTCATGATCATGTTCATCCCTACCATTTTTCTCGGGATGACGTTGCCGGTCGCGAGCCGCATTGCCGTCCGGAGCATCGCAGTACTGGGACGATCGGTCGGGAACGTATTTTCCGTGAATACGATCGGAACGGTGATCGGCGCTGTTGGCGCCGGACTTGTCCTTATTCCGACAATCGGAGTGCGTCATGCGATGGAGCTTGCGATGGTTCTGAATATCACCCTGGGGGTGGTGGTGGTTCTTTTCGATGGGGGTGTGCGTGTTGCCCGCCGCATGGTCATCCTCGGCTCCGGTGCAATCATCGTGATCGGATATTTTTCCCTGAGCTCCGATTGGAATCGGTCCGTCATGCTTTCGGGAACGTTTCGGAGTATTGCCCGGAATCTCGAACCCCCCTCCAGCTATGCCGAATTCAGGCAAAGAAACGAGAGGGTGAACGTTCTCTACTATAAAGAAGGGACGGCGATGACAGTGGGAGTCATCGAGGGGCGCAGCATGCTCGGGGTACAGAAGATCCTCATGTTGAACGGCAAAGCCGACGCCTCATCGAAAGTCGACCTGCCAACGCAGGTGCTGCTTGGGCAGGTCCCGATGCTCCTCCACCCGCAGGCTGATACCGCGCTGGTCATCGGATACGGCAGCGGAGTGACCGTCGGAAGCATGTTGACCCATCCGGTGAAACAGATTGAGTGCATCGAAATTTCCCCCGAGGTGATTGAGGCCTCCGTGCATTTTGAGCATGTGAACAACCGGCCCTTGCAGGATCCCCGGGTCCGGATCGTCATCGATGATGCTCTTTCTTTTCTGAAACTCTCTTCGACACACTATGACGTCATCGTCAGCGAACCCTCCAATCCCTGGATTGCCGGTATCGGCAACTTGTACACGGCGGAGTTCTTCCAGGAATGCCGGAACCGCCTTCGTCCAGGGGGGCTGATGGTCCAATGGGTCCAGCTGTACGAAACGAACGATGAAATCTTTAAAATGATTGTCAGGACATTCCAATCCGCGTTCCCGAACGTTTCTGTCTGGCAATCCCTGATTGGGGATGTCCTGCTGGTGGGTTCCCTGGAGCCACAGGTTCCGGACGAGCAGATGCTGCAACGAAAACTCGCTGAGGCTCCCGTCGGGCAGGATTTAAAACGCATTGATGTATTCGATGTTGCAACATTTTATTCCCTGCACATGCTCTCACAGGAGCGTCTGCGGGAATATGCCGACCAGGGTCCACTCAATACCGAACAGCTTCCCCTGCTTGAGTATTGGGCCCCGCGGGCGTTGTTCATGAATGAAGGAAGTATGAAAGTGCACAGGTTCGATGAACGTACCTCATTTGGCCCGTCCGCCTCGTGGTTGGCGAATCGGACCCGGAGCATTGGCCTGACAGATCCCGAGCGCCTGAATATCGGTCTGTTCCACTCGGAACAGACCCGGGGCAGCAACATCCTGGCCTATTCGATGCTGAGCGGGTATCTCCGGTCTCATCCGAACGATCTCCAGGCTTTGAGGAAATTGGCCGTCCTGTGCGATCAGATGAATCGAGAACAGGAACAGATCCGGTACCTGCAGCGATTAGCCGAGCTCCAACCGGCAGATCCGGAGGCGATCAGCGCCTATGCATGGGGAAAATTCTCGGCTGAACGTGCCGTCGCAAGCAGCGTCGATAGCCTTGATATCCGGGTTTCGGAGCAGCTCTTCAAACGCAGCATCGCGTTGACTGCCGATACCGTCTATTACTATCGTGTGAAGCTCGGCGAACTCTACTACAGTACCGGCCAGTATGCGCAGGCGGCGGAGCAGTACCGGACCGTGCTCAAAATGCAAAATGTGTATGAAGGAGATGGGCGTGTCCGTCAGGATATGATGCTCTATCAACTTGCCCGGTCATTGACGTACACCGGCGATTATAGTCGCGCTCTCGGCTATGCTGTCCAGGCGACGATGTTCAATCCGAAACTGGAAGAGGCAAGAAATTTAATCTACACCCTTTGGACAAGGAACCAGCGGGCCTCTTTGCGATAGCACTCTTCTTTATCTTACGGTCATCGATTCTATGGCACTCCTCGGGACTGAAATTAAACGCGATGCGGGCTTCACGAAGAATGAGGATCATACCCGTTCCCTCCTTCGTGCACTGGACCGACAAGCGGGGCTTGTGAAACTTGGGGGCGGCGCCCCTGCGATTGAACGGCACCGGAAGAAGGGAAAAATGTTCGTCCGGGAAAGGATCGAGGGATTAATCGACCCCGGGTGCCGGTTCGTGGAGATCGGGTTGTTTGCGGCCCATGGAATGTACGAAGAATATGGCGGAGCTCCGTCATCCGGTACGGTATTCGGCATTGGCCGGGTCCATGGCCGCGAAATCGTCATCGTTGCCAATGATGCCACGGTGAAGGCCGGAGCATGGTTCCCCATGACATGCAAGAAGAACCTCCGCGCCCAGGAGATCGCGATCGAGAATCGGCTTCCCATTGTCTATCTCGTCGATTCCGCCGGCGTCTTTCTCCCGCTTCAATCGGAGATCTTTCCTGACAAAGAACACTTTGGTCGGATCTTCCGCAACAATGCCGTCATGTCCTCCTTGGGGATCGTCCAGATTGCGGCGATCATGGGACCCTGCGTTGCCGGTGGAGCGTACCTTCCGATCATGAGCGACGAAGCGATGATCGTTGAGGGAACCGGGAGTGTCTTCCTGGCCGGTTCACACCTCGTCAAGGCGGCAATCGGTGAGGAGATCGATAATGAAAAGCTCGGCGGTGCATCGGTCCATTGCGAGATCAGCGGAGTGACGGATCACAAGATGAAGGATGACCGAGAATGTTTGAAGAAGATCCGGAGTATCATCGCGAAACTGGGGGGAAGAACGAAGGCCGGCTTCAACCGCGAAGTGCCGCAGAACCCGCGGTTCGTTCCAGAGGATCTCTATGGTATTATGCCTGCCGACCGATCGAAGCCCTATGACACCTATCAGGTCCTGGCGCGGATCATCGATGGCGGGGAGCTGGATGAATACAAAGCGAACTTCGGCAAGACGATCATTGCGGGATATGCGCGCATCGATGGCTGGGCGGTCGGGATTGTGGCCAACCAGCGCTCCGTGGTAAAAACTGCCAAGGGAGAAATGCAGGTCGGGGGTGTCATCTATAGTGACAGCGCGGATAAAGCCGCCCGGTTCATTATGAACTGCAACCAGAAACGAATCCCCCTGGTCTTTTTTCAGGATGTGACCGGATTTATGGTGGGCAGCCGTGCGGAACATGGAGGGATCATCAAGGATGGCGCCAAGATGGTCAACGCCGTTGCCAACAGTGTCGTCCCAAAATTCACTTTTATCGTCGGCAACAGCTACGGGGCCGGGAATTACGCCATGTGCGGCAAGGCATACGATCCCCGGTTGATCTATGCCTGGCCCTCGGCACAAATTGCGGTGATGGGTGGGAAACAGTCAAGCGAGACGCTCCTCGGCATCAAGGTCCAGGCTATGGAAAAAGGGGGGAAGCACATTACCCAGGAAGATCAGAAGAGATTACTGAAGGAAATTCAGGACCGGTATGAAGTGGAATTGGATCCCATATATGCTGCAGCCCGACTCTGGGTGGATGGAATAATCGATCCGGCTGAAACTCGCGAGCTCGTTTCCCGTGGTATAGAGGTGGCCAACTGTAACCCGGACATTCCGAGGTTCAATCCCGGCGTCCTTCAGACTTGAAGGGGGATTGACCGAAGCAGTTTTTGGCCATGCTCCATTCCCGTTTCCGGGAATATCACCGGTTGATCAAGTTTTGCGTATGAGCGTCTCCATAAGACGATGGACCCTGTGCCTTCTCCTTTCGATGTCGGGCCCCCTTTCGCTCGCCGCCCAATGCGACGGCAATCCGGGGCCGGATGGATTGACCTGGAATTTTGATGAGGGCGAGAACGAAGGGTTCTCGTTGTTCAAGGCCCTGGGCGACCTGTTCACGCCCGAAATGATCAAGGATACACGCCGGATCCGGGCGTATGTGCGTGATGAGCGGTTCGGCGTCCTTCTCCGGCTTTGCGGAGATATGCGCGCGGTTGACGCTCTGTACCAAAAGGCTCTGAAGATCACCCGCTATAGTATTCCCCGTGCCCTGTTCCTTTCCATGATGGCGACGTTGGAACATCGCAATGTCGATGTGAAGCTGCCTGTGCTTGGAGCGGTCGGGTTGCCGTTGACGTTTGAAGAGGATAGTCTCTTTGCTGCCCGACGGCGCAGCCTTCCCTCACGGCTCTACCCTGATACGCCGGAAGGGGGCCAGGGTGACAAGGACAAACTGCAGCATTTCTTTGCTTCGGCCTACATTGCGTATGTCACGGAGTCCCGTGATGTTGCCCGCGCATCGGGTAACTTCGTTGAGTGGGGGGAGGCGCAATTCATCGTCGGCGGTGTGGACGATCCCCGTGATGCGCGGGCCAACAAACAAGGAGAGCGGTTTGGTCATGACCTGATCACGGTTACGAACCTGTTGCCGTCGGACTATTTCAATTTCCATGTGGACGATTGACGTATGAAACGAATCCTGGTGGTGGATGACGAGAAGGGGGTGCGCGACTCGCTCAAGATGATTCTTGAGTACGAGAAGTACGAAGTGCTCTTTGCCGATAACGGCGAGCAGGCGTTGAAGCAGCTCGCTGCCGGTTCGGTCGATCTCATGCTGCTGGACGTCAAAATGGCCGGGATGGACGGGCTTGAGGTGTTGCAGAGCGTCCGCGAAAAGAACGTTGATCTGCCGGTCGTGATGATCTCCGGTCATGGGACGGTGGAAACCGCGGTGGAGGCAACGAAGCTTGGGGCCTTCGATTTTCTCCCGAAGCCGCTGGATCGCGACAAGCTCCTCGTCACGGTCCGGAATGCTCTCAATCAGGCAAACCTTTCGGAAGAGTACCGCAAACTGCGGGAATCGTTGGAGGGGAAGTGGCGGATCCTGGGCGAGAGCCAGAAAATCAAGGAGATCCTTTCACTGATCGATCGGGTCGCTCCTACCGACGTTCGGGTGCTCATCACGGGGGAAAACGGAACCGGAAAAGAACTTGTCGCCCGCGCTCTCCATCGGAAAAGCAAACGGGCATCCAAACCGCTGGTCGAAGTCAACTGTGCCGCCATCCCTGCGGAGTTGATCGAATCGGAATTATTCGGGCATGAGAAGGGTTCGTTTACCGGCGCGACAGCACAACGGGTCGGCAAGTTCGAGCAAGCCGACGGCGGAACGTTGTTCCTCGATGAGATCGGCGATATGAGCCTCCAGGCACAGGCGAAGGTGCTGAGAGCCTTGGAGGAGGGGAAGGTCGAACGGGTGGGGGGCAACAAATTGATCCCGGTCGATGTGCGCGTGATCGCTGCAACCAACAAGGAGCTCCAGGACCAGGTCCAGGGGGGGAACTTCAGGGACGATCTGTATCACCGATTGAAGGTTATTCCCATTCACGTCCCCTTGTTGCGGGAGCGACGCGAGGATATTCCACTTCTTGCGGAGGCGTTCCTGGAGGAGGTATGTTCACGGAACGGTTTGCCCCGCAAATCCTTTCCTCAGGAGGCGCTCAGGAAGCTCTCAACGCTGGAATGGCCGGGCAACGTGCGGGAGTTGAAAAACACGGTCGAGCGGCTGGCGATTCTTTCGGCTGGGACATCCATCGACCTGTCACTTCTTGACGCCGGGGCAGGCCAGGGAAGGGGGGAGCTCGACGCGATCCTGAATGCGGGGGGGACGTTCCAGGAGTTCAAAGAGCGGGCGGAGGCGGCCTTCATCAAGAAGCAGCTCGAATTGAACAAATGGAACATCTCTAAAACCGCGGAGGCACTCGATATTCAGCGGAGCCACCTCTACACGAAAATGAAACGGTACGGGCTGATGAAGGAGGGGGAACCGGAACCATCAGAATAGACTGCGTCGGGAGTAAAACGGCGTTGCCCATCGCCCTCATCTTCTAAGTTCGGGTTCCCGGCTTCACTCTCTTCCTCGCCGCTTCGTACAACACAAGGGCTCCCGCGACCGATGCGTTTAACGAACCGATCCTGCCGTACATCGGAATCGTCACAAGAAAATCACACTTCTCCTTTACCAGCCTCCGCATTCCCCTCCCTTCACTCCCGACGACGATCACGATCGGTCCGTTGAGGTCCACTTCGTCGTACCGCCGATCACCGGCCATATCCGTTCCGACAATCCAGCATCCTGCTTCCTTGAGAGATTCGAGGGTCTGCACAATATTGGTGACGCGAGCGATCGGGAGATGGAGAGCAGCACCGGCGGAGGTTTTTGCAACTGTCTGGTTGACGGTGACCGAATGGTGTTTCGGGATGATGACTCCGTGTACGCCGGCACATTCCGCCGTGCGGATCAGAGCGCCGAGGTTGTGCGGGTCCTCGATTTCATCGAGCACCAGCAGAAAAGGGGATTCACCCCGTTCCTTCGCCACGGACAGAATCTCATCCACCTCGACGTACGTCTTCACACCGACAACCGCCGCAACTCCCTGTGCGGCAGGATCGTCGGAGATCGACTTAAACCGTTCTTT
>Ga0154373_109_pt1 | contig 7946 bp, 6 predicted proteins | sample RifGroA2_FD_105617 | JGI IMG/M metagenome (GOLD analysis project Ga0154373, IMG submission 105617) | Ignavibacteria bacterium GWA2_55_25 | reverse complement strand
ATCATCCCCGAGAAGGTGCCGAGGATGAGGTAAGGAAATCCAAGTCCGATGGAAAGAGTAAAGAAGACCCAGAAGCCGAAGACCGGGTCGGCTTTCGAGCTGACAAGCGTGAGCAGGGCGATCACCGGTGGACCGATGCACGGCGCGGCGAACACACCGACAACAAGCCCGGAGATGAAAAGGCTGATCAAGCCGGTCCCCGTTGCGCCGCCAAGCCGGCTCGTGAGCCAGTACGGCATCTGGATCTGGTACAGACCGAAACTGCTCAGCGCAAGGCCGATGAGCAACAGGCCGATGCCGCCAAGGACCCATGGGCTCTGCAGCCAACTGCCGAACAGTCCTCCGCTGAGAGCCGCGCTCACGCCGAGGACAGTGTACATCGCGGCAATCCCGAGAACATACGTGACCGCTTTGAGAAACACCTTGAGCGTGTTGGTCTCCGTTTGTGCCCCGAAGAGCGAAACGGTCACCGACATCATCGGGTACACGCACGGCGTCAGGTTGAGGGCAAGTCCAACGAGGAAGATCGCGAGGAAGGCGCCAAAACTTCCCCCTTCGTCAAAGAGCCTGCTGATATCACCCGTCGTTTCCGCCGGTGCTACCTCGGCCCGCTTTGTGTAGCGGGAAAAAAGGTCGTCGTTGATGGGAAGGGAGGTCTCGCCTCCGCCAACGATCTCGATCGGAATGGCGACATTGATGGTGGATGGAGAAAGGCAGATCTGGTCGTTACAAGCCTGGACACGAAGTCTTGCGCGGAGGGTATCGGGACCGGTAGGGAGCTTGTCGGAGATCCTGAGGGTTAGAAAAAGCGGGACCGTTCCTTCATACACATTCAACGCTTCGTCGGAAAACGCAAACTTTACATCCTCCCCATGGGGATACGTCATGTCGGCCAGGATCACCCCTTCCTTCGGTTGCAATTCCAATGCGGTCCCGATGAGGTAATCGTGGGTAGGCGTATTGGAATTGATATGCCAGCCTTCCTCGATGCTGAGAAGAACTGCCACCTTCAGGATCGAGCCTGCGGGCACACGCTCCATGGAGAGTTTGCTCTCGATGCTGATCTTGCTTGCGCTGGAACTCTCGCCCCCACCGAATCCCTGAAGTGCGAAGAGGGGGGACGACGACGCGAATAACAGGAATGCAAGGGTGAGGACTTGTTGTTGTGCTCTTTTGGTGTAGGAAATCATTTTCGAGGGTCTTCTGTTGGTTTGGGATCTAAGACATTTAGCGCATGGGAATACCCCGGCTGTTTCCGGAGGATCATTTTGCACTCTTCTGGAACGCGAAAAATCAGACCCCATCCTGACCTTCCCCTAAGAGGGGAAGGTATTTTGTTCCCTCTCCTCTTAGGAGAGGGACAGCCTGCCCGCCGCACAAAGCTTGCTTTGGGAGGCGGGGGTGAGGTCTCAAGACCATGAGGTTGGTTTTGAGGATGGCGTCCAGTCTTACAACAAACCCTTCAGCTTTGCCTCGAGCTGGGTTTTGGTCATCAGTCCGACGTGCCGATCGACAACGTTCCCCTGCTTGTCCACGATGAATGTGGTGGGAATAGCCTGAATGTCCCCATAGGCCATCGCAAGTTTTCCGTCCCCGATGACAATCGGGTAATTGATCTTGGTTTTCTTCAGGTACGGGTGGACATCCTCCCAACCCCCCTCATCCAGGGAAACCCCGACGATCTCCAGTCCCTTCTCTTTATATTTACCGTACAGCTCGATGAAATCCGGGATCTCTCTCCGGCACGGTCCGCACCAGGTGGCCCAGAAGTTGACGACGACGACTTTCCCTCGTTGCTTGCTCAGGTCGAACGTGGCGCCGTTCGCATCCTTCAAAGCAAAGTTGGGGGCTTTCCCTTTCGATTGCGCAGAGACTATGGTCGATGGTGCAGCGAAGAGTCCGAACAGGAGAACTGCAGTGAGCAAAAGCTTCATGGGGTTCCTCAAAGAAATTAAGAAACGATCGTTGGATGAACACGTTGTCGAACTGTAGAACCAAACAGACGGGAAAATGGTTTCAACCCGCCGCACAAAATTCTCACGCCAATCTAATGAAACTTCATCACCAAAGCCCACCGTCTGCATACTCCCGTAGTGGGGCATTTTGCAGGGGGTCATATCGACCGGGGATAGATTCCCGATAGAAACATTCGGGAATGACGATCTCTCTTCTTTTGTCATGCCCGCGGATTTTAGGCGGGCATCCAAAATGCCCCACTACCCATACTCCCAGAGAAGGAAGGCGACGATCCGGTAGTTGAAGGGTTTCTCCCCGGCCACGGAAAACTGAGTCCCGACCGACAGGGCGATATGACCCCGCTTCACCAATCCCACATACAATTGGGGAGTAAGGTAGAGTGTTGTGTATCCTTCTTGCAGTGAGCTGACTCCATTGAACTCGACCATCGGGATCAACCCCTTCTTCTCCTGCGTCATTGGATAGGTGAAAGCGGCCGAGTACAGCAACTCGCTCTCAGTCCCCTTCAGGGGTTGTTCGTATTTGATGCTTGATTGAAAGAATAGGGTCTTCACCTCTTTCCCCTAAAATCCGTGACAGCGGCCACACCAGGCATTGTACATCGACCTGCCATTATTGGAGTTTATTTCGACCCCCTGTGCGGCTGCTGTGAGGTGCAACAATGCGAAAAAGAGTAAAAAGAATGAAATTCTTATCGGTTTTCACCTTTGATAGTTCCTTACGCCAGGCAAGGCGAAAGTATAAGGAACATTCCCTGGAGGGGCAACAGGACGGTACGTTCTCATGGTTTCTGAGAAGGGATCCGTTCCCTCGAAAATCATGATCGGCAGTGTCAGGAATGAAAACCGTCGTCGTTCCATGTCCCTTGTTTCTCTCAAGTGAAAAACCATTGTCATGAATGAAGCCGAATCCCGTTATGATCGATGACGATTCGGAGCGACACCCCTACCTTTGAGTTGCCTTGCTTTTCCTTCTAAAACTGTCTACTTTCATCGGAGTAAAATATGGCAAAACAGCAATTCGTGATCGGTCTTGATGGAGGCGGCACAAAAACTGCGGCAGTGCTGGCCGACATGAACGGGAATGTGCTGGTGGAAGAGGCAGGGGGACCTTCGAATTTTCAGATCATCGGTGTTGAAAAAGCGGCGGAGACGATCCTTGCGCTGATCGAACGTTGTTACAGACAGGCCGGGTGTGCGTTGGACGATCTTGTCAGTGTCACCGCCGGGTTGACCGGGGCGGGACGATCTGGTGACCAGCAGCGCATGCGGGAGGGCCTGATCACCGCAGCAAAGCAGCTTAATGTTTCCCTGCGCAAGGTTATAATAGAAAGCGACGCGCGGATCGCACTCGAGGGAGCGTTCAAGGGAAAGGTGGGGATCATCCTGATCGCGGGAACAGGCTCCATTGCCTTCGGAAAAGACCGGGAGGGGAACGTTCACCGTGCAGGAGGATGGGGAAGAACGCTGGGGGATGAAGGGAGCGGCTACTCCATCGGTCGTGACGGGCTTAACGCCATGACAAAACACCTCGACGAACGCGGGAAGGACACGCTGCTGACGGATCTTATTGCCAGGACGTTCGACCTTTCATCCCAGGAAAAGATCATCACGGCGGTGTACCGCGAGAACTTCGATGTGGCTTCCATTGCACCGCTGGTGATCGAAGCGGCGGAGAAGAAGGACCCGGAAGCAGCCCGTATCCTGAACAAGGCGACGTTTGAACTCTCGGAGCACGTAAGGGCCCTCTTGCTGAAGATCGAACGGGTCTCCCGCACACGCCATAAAATCCCGCTCGCGTTCATCGGCAGCGTCATTACGTCGGAATCGGTTTTGACGAAGATCCTCCGGCACAAGATCACGTTTTCTCTTCCACAGATCTCCATCGTACAGCCTGCCGCAAGCCCGGCCTACGGAGCGGTGCTGCTGGCGATCCAATCTGTCGCAAGGACTCCATGAGCCAATTGACTGTCGTTCTCCCTTACTCCGCGCAACCGCATTTTGAATCCACCCTCAGGCAGTTCATCGATTCCCCCCTCGTTCAGAAGATCGTTGTCGTCCATAACGGCAAGTACCAGGGAGCGCATGCCAAGTGTGAAGGCCTCCTCTCCGGAACATTAACGGCCGGCAAGGCGATCAACGAAATCATCGCCGGGACGAAGACGGAAGCTCTCATAGTTGTGACGCAGTCGCAGGAGTTGCACCTGGGACAGGCTGCGCTTGAGCGGTTCCTTGCCGTGGCGCAGAGCACCGGGGCCGGATTGGTCTATTCCGATTATTACGAGGTCAAGAACGACGTCCGGTCGGAACATCCCGTGATCGAGTACCAGTTCGGCAGTATCCGGGATGGGTTTGATTTCGGTGCGATGATACTCTTTTCCATGAAGAAGGTGCAGGAAGCCCTCAAGAAGTATGGTGCCATACCCCCCGTGGAATTTGCCGGGCTCTACGATCTCAGGCTCAAAGTCTCCGTCGATTCTCCGGTGTTTCACATCCAGGAGTATCTCTTTACCAAAGTGGAGGCGGACCTTCGCAAGACGGGTGAAAAGCTGTTCGATTACGTCGATCCGCGCAACCGCGCCGTGCAGGAAGAGATGGAGAAGGTTGCCACACAACACCTGAAAGATGTCGGGGTCTATCTTTCTCCCAATTTCAAGCCGGTCCCAGGGAACGACGGTGCTTTTCCCGTCGAGGCAAGCGTCATCATCCCTGTCCGGAACCGGGAACGGACCGTCGCCGACGCGGTCAACAGCGTCCTCCAGCAGAAACTCGATGCGGCCTACAACGTCATCGTCGTAGACAATCACTCGACCGACGGGACGACGAAGATCCTGGCCGACCTCGCTGCGAAGAATCCCGCCGTCAAACATCTTATCCCGGGTCGACAGGACCTGGCCATCGGTGGCTGTTGGAATGAAGCCGTGCTCTCGGACCAATGTGGTCGGTTTGCCGTGCAACTCGATTCGGATGACCTCTATAGCGGCCCCGACACGCTGCAACGGGTGGTGGATGTCTTCCGGAGCGGGGACTATGCCATGGTGATAGGATCATACAAACTGGTCGACACAAACCTCAAGGAAATTCCCCCCGGACTGATCGACCACAGGGAATGGACGCCGGAGAACGGGAGAAACAATGCTCTGCGCATCAACGGGCTCGGTGCGCCAAGGGCGTTCCGCACCTCCATGCTCAGGCAGGTTCTTCTCCCCAATGTGAGTTACGGTGAGGATTATGCCGTTGCCTTGCGGCTTTCCCGTGAATATCAGATCGGTCGTATCTATGAGCCGGTCTACCTCTGTCGCCGTTGGGAGGGAAATACGGACGCCGCTCTTTCCATTGAAAAAGCGAACAGGAATGATATCTATAAGGATAAAGTCCGGACGATCGAAATGCTCGCGCGACAATCGATGAACCAAGGAAAGTGAACAGTAAACCGTGAACGGTAAACGGTAAAATGTAAAACGTGAAAAGTAAAACGTAAAACGTTAAAACCTTGGAACCTTTAACTTTTGAACCTTCAACCTGTAAACTTTAAACTTCAAACTTCAAACTTGATCCCCCATGGCACAGACAATCCGCAAATGGACCACTCATGACCTGCCGGTCATCCAGAACGTTCTCTGGAAAACCTGGATGGAAGCTTACTCCTCCTTTCTTCCGGAGTCCGATCTCAAGAGCTATTTTTCCGAACATTATGATCTCGAGGCACTGACCGAATTATTCAACAACCCTCTTGTCTCCGGGTACGTTGCCGAGGTCGACGGATCCGTTGTGGGCTTTATGAGGACGACGAAGGATTGGGAGGAGAACAAGTTTTACGTCTCGTCGGTGTATATCCTTCCCCCCTTCCAGAAAAGAGGACTCGGACTTGCCCTGATGAAAAAGGCGGCGGAGGAAGCTGCCTCATCCCACCTCGATCGGGTCTGGGTCGGTGTGATGATTCAGAACCGCGACGCCCGTCAATGGTACGAGCGCATGGGGTATGTCGTGATGCGGACGGAACCCTTCACGATGGGCGCCTCCACCGTGGAGCATGATATCGGCTACATTCCCATTGAATCCATTTTGCAGCAGACCTCCCGGCCCGTCGTCCCGGGATGATCGTTGCCGCACCTTCATTGATTGACGCTTGGATCCCTGTTGACTTCCCAATCGATTTTCTCAGAGTTCGACGGGAGTACCCCGTCCGTTTCGCTTCCGGAACTCTCCGCTCGTCTCCTGCAGGAGCAGGCCTCGTCTTGGCCGCAACTTGCGAAGGGGATCGCCTCGCTTGACACGGTCAAGATCCGGGAGGTTCCGTGCAACGGTTTTTCCGTCATCCTTCAATTTAATCCTGGCCGGATCGTCAGCACCGGTGCAAAGGTCGATGCGAAATCGATCCGCGAGCGTCCATGCTTTCTCTGTGCAGGGAACCTCCCTCCGGAACAGAAGGGGATTTTGGCGTTCAGGGAGTTTCTTGTTCTGTGTAATCCCGCCCCCATCTTTCGTGGGCATTACACCATCACTCACGTCGATCATATCCCGCAGGCCATAGAGCCTTTTGCGCACTCGTTTCTGCAGCTTGCCCACGATCTGGGCCCGGACTTCACGGTTTTCTATAACGGTCCACGGTGCGGTGCTTCGGCCCCGGACCATATGCATTTTCAGGCAAGCCCGTCAGGCGCGATTCCGGTTGAACGGGATGCGGCCGATGAACGACGACGAAAAGTTCTGAAGAAGGTTAAGGATGTGACGATCCTGACGCTGGAGAACTATGGGCGAGACCTCATTCTCCTTGAGTCCCCCCATCGTCATGGTCTTGAGGAGGTTTTCCTCAACCTGCTTCAGTCCTTGCGCGCGCTCTCCGGAGTGAAGGAAGAGCCGATGATCAATATTCTCTGTTCCTTTCGGAATGAAGCTTGGAGGATGATCCTCTTTCCCCGCACGAAACATCGGCCGGATGTTTTCTTTAAAGAAGGGGAGGAGCGGGTGATGGTCAGTCCCGCAGCAGTCGATATTGGGGGATTGATCATTACGCCGCGGGAAAAAGACTTCCTCGGATTAACCGCCGGGATGATCGAGGGGATTTTTCGTGAAGTGAGCGTTGACGCTGGAACCATCCGGGAGATCGTCGGAAGCCCATAGAACGGCAGGTCCGTTGTGATAGTGCCATGAGGTTGATAGGGGCAAGTCATGATTAGCAAAGAACCCATTATTAAAGTCGGTATCTTCGAGCATGAACGGCGCGTGGTCGGTCTCTTCAACGGGACATTTGACCTGCAGAATTCGTTGTCCCTCGAAGGTGAATTTCAGGTTGGGAATGAAGCTGGAGCGCTCGTGCTCTTCGATTCCCGCAACAAAGAAGTGATGCGCGGGAAGGAGCTGGTCTGTCGCTCCCGCGGAGGTGCAACCTTTACGCTCCGGAACGTCACGATTGGCATTAGTTTCCACTGGGAGCGGAAGGAGGACCAGACATTTGAAGGGGACCTCCGGCTTCTCTCTCGGGATGATGGGACGATCACCGCTGTCAATGAAATCGGAGTCGAGCCTTATCTCAAAAGCGTCATCTCGTCGGAGATGAGTGCGGAGGCGCCCGTGGAGTTACTCTGTGCCCATGCCATCACGTCGAGGAGCTGGCTCGTGGCGATGCTCGAACGGCAACAGCGGGGGAAGAATATCGGCGTCCCGTCGCAACGGTCGTTTCAAACGGAGAGCGAGCTGATCCGGTGGTACGATCGCGAGGACCACACGCTGTTCGACGTCTGCGCAGACGATCATTGCCAGCGGTACCAGGGGATCAGCAAGATTATCTCCGCCGCAGCCGATGACGCCGTCGAGGCAACCCGGGGATCCTTTCTCGTCTCTCAACGTGAAATTTGCGACGCCCGTTTCTACAAGGCATGCGGCGGTTTGACGGAACAGTTTGAGAATGCTTGGGAGGACACCCCGGTCCCGTACCTTGGAACAATCTCCGACGCGCCGATCCATTAT
>Ga0154373_113_pt1 | contig 8048 bp, 6 predicted proteins | sample RifGroA2_FD_105617 | JGI IMG/M metagenome (GOLD analysis project Ga0154373, IMG submission 105617) | Ignavibacteria bacterium GWA2_55_25 | reverse complement strand
CTCCCCGCATCCGGTATCCGACCGTCTCACCCACCTCCTCCCCAAGCTGTGCCGCGATGTATTCAGCCGCGCGTCGCGCGGCAAGCCTTCGCGGTTCCAGCATGACGATCTTGTTCTCACCGAGCCATGGCAGGGAGCGCAGTGCCGTCGGCACGCGGGTTGTTTTCCCGGCGCCGGGAGGTGCGGAGAGAACCACCCTGCGCGCTTCCGCCAGCGTTGCCTGGAGGCGCGGCAGAATTTCGTCAATGGGTAGTTGTTGCCGGGAACGTTCTTTCATGGAGTCCAATATGCAAAAACTCGCGGGAAAGGTCGAGCACGAACATGTGTCGCCGATGTCCTGCATGCGAGCAGCGAGGGTAACCGGGAGCCCGCCGCAGGAACGGCGCGGTTGGGCCCCGGCGTCTTGCATCCGCCGGCATCGTTGTGTATCTTCATGCCTGAGTCGGCATGCTCTCGTTCCCCAGCGTTGCCGATCACGACGCGGGACCAGGAGCCGCCCTCAGGTTCGCCATGAATTTGTTGCGTGGCTCGAGCTATTTTAACGGCAGACGGAACCGTATCCCTGTTTCTTCGTCCAAATAGTGCCTTGACAATTACTTACGGAGGTTTGAGTGGATATCAAAACCATTAACGAGATGATACAGCGGGAGAGCGCCTTTGTCGACACCCTGACGGGAGAGGTCGGTAAGACCATCGTCGGGCAGAAATACATGGTCGAGCGCCTGCTAATCGGGTTGCTGTGCAACGGACACATTCTCCTGGAGGGCGTTCCGGGTCTCGCGAAAACGTTGACGATTAAATCGCTCGCTGCGGCGATCCGCGCGAAATTCCAGCGCATCCAGTTCACTCCCGATCTCCTCCCCGCCGATCTGATCGGCACGATGATGTACAACCAGAAAGAAGGAACCTTCTTCACGCGCCGCGGTCCGATCTTCGCGAACTTCATCCTGGCGGACGAAATCAACCGCGCCCCGGCGAAAGTGCAGAGTGCGCTCCTGGAGGCGATGCAGGAGCGGCAGATCACCATCGGCGAAGAGACATTCAAACTTGATGAGCCGTTCCTCGTCCTCGCCACACAGAACCCCATCGAGCAGGAAGGAACCTACCCGCTCCCCGAGGCGCAGGTCGACCGTTTTATGCTCAAGGTCAAAATCGGCTACCCCAGCCGCGAAGAGGAACTGACCATCATGCGCCAGAACGTGCTGGGGGAAAACAAGGACCTCAAGCCGGTCGTTTCGCCGAAGGAGATCCTTGCGGCCAGAAACGTCGTGCGCCAGGTCTATATGGACGAGAAGATCGAGCGGTACATCCTCGATATCGTCTTTGCAACACGACAGCCCGCAGAGTACAAACTCGACAAGATCGCGCCGATGATCAGCTACGGCGCTTCACCCCGCGCGACGATCAACCTCGCGCTCGCTTCCAAAGCGCATGCGTTCATCAGGCGTCGTGGCTACGTCATCCCGGAGGACGTCCGGGCGATTAGTCTCGATGTACTGCGCCACCGCGTGGCCGTGACGTACGAAGCGGAAGCGGAGGAGATCACCTCCGAGCACATCGTGCAGGAGATCCTCAACCACATCGAAGTCCCCTAAGATTATTATCCACTAAGTTCACGAAGTGCACGAAGAAGTTTTTTACAGATAGCCTTTCTTGGTGACTTTCGTGTCCTTCGTGGATCATTAAGTCATGGAAACAAAAGAACTTTTGAAGAAAGTCCGGCAGCTGGAGATCCGCACACGGGGAGTGGTGAACCAGGTCTTCTCCGGTGAATATCACTCCGTGTTCAAGGGACGCGGGATGACCTTTTCGGAGGTGCGGGAGTACCAGATGGGGGACGATATCCGGACGATCGACTGGAACGTGACCGCCCGGTTTGATCATCCCTTCATCAAGGTCTTTGAAGAGGAGCGTGAGCTGACGGTGATGTTGCTGGTGGATCTCAGCGGATCGCAGTTCTTCGGCTCCCAAGGACAGTTGAAACGGGATGTGGCGGTGGAGCTGAGCGCCATTCTGGCCTTCTCGGCAATGAAAAACAACGATAAGGTCGGAGCGCTTCTCTTCTCCGACCAGATCGAAAAATATATCCCTCCGCGCAAGGGGCGTTCGCACGCCTTGCGTATCGTGCGCGAACTCATCTCGTTTGAGCCGAAACGCCCGGCGACGAGCATCAAAACGGCACTCGAGTACCTCAACCAGGTGCAGAAAAAGCGGAGCATTGTCTTCGTCATCTCCGATTTTATGGACCGGGGTTACGAAGCCGCTCTCCGCATTGCCGGAAAGCGCCATGATCTGATCGGCATCACCCTGCTCGATCCGAGGGAGAACGAACTGCCGAAAGTCGGCCTCATCACCTTCCGGGACGCGGAAACAGGGGAACAGCGCTGGATCGACACCTCGAAAGCCGCCGTGCGGAACGCCTATCAGGCCTACCGGCGTTCAACACGAGAGACGAGGCGATCGTTGTTTATCAAAGCAAAACTGGATGCGGTCGAGGTTCGGCTAGACCAGCCTTCGATGAAACCGTTGATAGACTTTTTCAGGTTGAGGGAGAGAAGGTGGTAGCGAGAATGCAGATGGCAGACGGCGGTAGACAGACGACAGTAGACAGACGGCAGAGGGAGATCGCGCGGTTGGGGTTTCTCGCCGTCATGATCTCGCTCTTGATTACCATTGCCGATGCGCAGGAGCCGCAGTTGCGTGCTTCCGTCGATTCAACGGAGTACAAGATCGGCGAATGGGTGCACGTGCGCGTCACGGCGGACACTCCACCGGGTATCTCTTCGCTTGCCCCCGCGGCGAAGGACAGCCTCGGGGCCTTTGAACTTCTTTCGATCGATGAGGTCCCCGGCAACGCAACGGAACGAACCTGGAACTTCAGACTCATCACCTTTGATTCGGGGAAGGTCTTCATCCCCCCCACCCCGTTTTCCTACTCGGTCGCCGGCGATACCGTGCAGCGGCAGGCAGTTACGAACATGATCTTCCTGACGATTCACGGCGTTACCGTGGATCCTCAGGGTGAGTTGAAGGACATCAAACCTCCGCTGGATGCACCCTGGAAATTTGAGGATTTCCTCCCCTATGGAATCGCCCTTGTTCTTCTTGCCCTCTCCGTCTGGGCATACCGGTACTATCGGAAGAAGAAACGGGAGAGAGAGTCGGCGTACGTTCCGCTGAAACCTATCATCCCTCCTGCCCGGGTTGCGCTTGCCGCGCTGCAAGCACTGGAGGAGAAGAGGCTCTGGCAACAGGGACGGGTCAAAGAATATTATTCCGAGGCCACCGGGATCATTCGGCGGTTCCTGGAGGACCAATACAGAATTCTCGCCCTGGAATCGACTTCGGATGAGATTATGCAACAACTCAAGCCGATACCGGAAGCGCAGGTGCTGGTGAAGCAGTTCCAATCCTTCCTGACGACAGCAGACCTCGTGAAGTTCGCGAAGTATGCGCCCGCGCCGGACGAGCACGAAGCCGAACTGCGTTGGGCGTACGAGATTGTCCGGACGATGGCGCCACGACCGGAACGGAAACCCGAGGAGATGGAAGAAACAGCACAGGAGGCAGTCGATGTTCGGTGATCTGTTTGCCTATCCATGGATACTCTGGTTTCTGTTTCTGATCCCCCTCCTTTCGTTTATTTATTGGAAACGGAGAAGGAGAATGGTATCGGAGTTGACGTTCTCCTCGCTCCAGCCGTTCAACCACACACCCCGAACGTTGCGCGAGCGCCTTTATCACATGCCGGTTGCCTTGAGAATGCTGGCTCTGGCCTGTTTGATCGTCGCTCTCGCCCGGCCACAATCGGTCTCAAGCCGGGAGAACATCAACACCGAGGGGATCGATATCGTCCTGGTGCTGGATATCTCGGGCAGCATGCTCGCGGAGGATTTCACCCCCAACAGGCTTGTTGCCGCAAAACAGGTCGGTGAAGAGTTTATCAACGGTCGAACCAATGATCGGATCGGACTGGTGATCTTCGCGGCACAGAGTTTCACCCAGTGTCCCCTGACGACCGACTACCCGGTTCTGCAGACGCTTTTAAAAGAAGTGAAAAGGGGGATGATCGAGGATGGAACCGCCATCGGGCTCGCTCTGGCGAACGGCGTCAATCGGCTGAAAGACAGCGACGCGAAGAGCAAAGTAATGATCCTGCTGACCGACGGGGTCAACAACCGCGGGGAGATCGACCCGATCACAGCGGCAAAGGTGGCGGCAACATACGGAATCCGGGTCTATACGGTCGGTGTCGGCGCGATGGGACAGGCCCCCTACCCGGTCGAAACACCTTTCGGCGTCCAGCGGCGGCTCGTCCCCGTCGAGATCGACGAAAAGACCCTGACCATGGTGGCAGAGATGACGGGAGGTAAATACTTCCGTGCAACCGACAACCGCAAACTGAGGGCGATTTACGACGAGATCGACCAACTCGAAAAGACCAAGATCGAAGTAACCGCCTACAAGCGTTACACGGAATTGTTCTACAACTGGCTCTTTGCGGGTCTGCTGGTGTTAATGGTGGAGATTGGTTTGGGTTCGACGGTGTTGAGAAAGATTCCTTGAAGCAGTCAGCGGTCAGTAATCAGCAATCAGTTGACGGCTTCAAGTTTTACATAAATCTATCACATATAGTGCGGAGGATATTATGCGCGGCTTCAGGGATCTCATAGTGTGGAAAAAAGCTCACGCGTTAACACTCGCCGTCTATAAGACGACACGGCAATTCCCGAAAGAAGAATTGTACGGTTTAACGAGTCAAATACGTCGATCGAGCTCCTCGATTGCTGCCAACATCGCCGAGGGGTGTGGACGGAGAACAAATGCCGACTTTGCGCGTTTCCTTCAAATTTCTTTTAGTTCTGCAAGCGAGGTCGAGTATCACCTTATTCTCGCCCATGATCTTGAACTCTTGGATAAAAACATCTTCGAACAATTGTCACGAGATGTCATCGAAATCAAAAAGATGCTGGCCGGCTTTCTGCGTAAACTGAGAGCCGACCACTAAAACTTGATTACTGAACGCTGATAACTTAACCCCCATGCTCCGTTTTGCACATCCCGACTATCTTTGGGCGCTCTGGGCGATCCCCGTGCTCGCAGTGGCGTTCTTTCTCTTTCATCGGTGGAGGAAAATCCTGCTGGGGCGATTTATCGACCGCTCCATGGTTGCCGACCTTGTGCCGGACTCCAGCACGGCAAAGCGGGTCATCAAGCAATCGTTGCTGCTCATGGCCCTTGCCTTGCTGATCCTCGCCGCTGCAAACCCGCAAGTCGGAACCCGCCTTGAGGAAGTAAAACGGGAAGGAATTGATGTCTTTATCGCCCTTGATGTTTCGTTGAGCATGAAGTCGGAGGATATCCGTCCCAGCCGGCTTGACAAAGCCAAGCGGGATGTTTCTGCCCTCGTGCGCAAGCTCGAGGGGGACCGCGTAGGGCTGATCGTGTTCGCTGGAGAGGCGTATGTGCAGTTTCCGCTCACCGCAGACTATTCCGCAGCCGACCTGTTCATCAGTGCGGTGGACGTGGAATCGGTCCCGACCCCCGGCACGATGATCGGAAGTGCGATCGAGAAGGCGCTCGAGTCGTTCCGAAACGACCTTCCGACACAAAAAGCGATCATCGTTGTCAGCGACGGGGAAAATACCGAGGGGAATCTTGCGGGACCGATCAGCAAGGCGAAGGAGGCTGCCGTGCGCGTCTACACGGTGGGGATGGGAACCCCGGACGGTGGACCGATCCCGATCTTCCAGGGGGGAACGCGAACCGATTACAAGCGCGACCGCGCAGGAAGCATCGTGCTGACGAAGCTGGACGAATCGGCGCTTCAACAGATCGCGCTCTCCACCGACGCGACCTACCAACGGGCAACCAGCGGTGGAAATGAGATCGATGATATTTTCAAGGAACTGGCGGCTCTCCAAAAAACGGAGATGGGGACGCTTCAGGTGACCGGCTATGAAGACCAGTTTCACTATCCTCTTGGACTCGCCATTCTGTTCCTGATCCTTGAAGTGATGTTGAGTGAACGAAGGGGAAAATTTATGATACGATTGATGAAGCTCATGCCCGCAACGCGGCTGATTGCGCTTACGATTGCATTCACCGCCGCGGCCAACGGCCAAACGGTCCGCTCTCACGTAAGCGACGGAAATCACCACTACGAAAAATTCCGGTTTCCCGACGCAGAGGTCGAGTACAAAAAAGCCCTGGAGAAAGACCCGACCTCGCGCGAAGCCCAGTTCAATGTCGGCAATACGTATTACAAACAGGACCGGTTCGACGAGGCAACCCGCACCTTCAACGCTTCCGTTGCAGCAGCTCCGACGCCAACCGACCAGGCGGCGGCATATCACAACCTTGGGAACTCTTTATTTAAAGGGGGGAAAATCAAAGAAAGCATCGAGGCATATAAACAGGCTCTGCGATTGAACCCGACGGACGACGATACGCGCTATAATTACCAACTCGCCATGGACAAGCTGAAGAACCAGGAAAACCAGAAACAACAGAAGGACAAGCAACAGGAGAACAAGGACCAGCAAAAAGATCAGAATCAGGATCAGCAGCAAAACCAACAGCAGCAGGACCAGAAGAAAGACCAGCAACAATCGCAGCCTCAGCCACAGGATGCAAAGCAGGACCAGACAAAGCAGCAACAGGCGCAACAGCGCCAGAACCAGATGCCGAAAGAACAGGCGGAACAAATCCTGCAGGCTTTACGCAACAACGAAAAGGAACTGCAAAAAAAGCTTCGGAAGCGCCAGGGCGCCCGGGTAAGGGTGGAGAGAGATTGGTGATGAAAAACTTCTTGTTGACCGTTCTCCTTATGGTGTTCGCCGTAGCCCGGGGTATTGCACAAGATCCGGGTTTTGTCGCGACCGCAGACCGAAGCACCGTGGGGGCGACCGAGCAGTTTCAGGTTTCGTTCACGCTCTCGGGGGCGGATGTGAACAGTGCCCGCAATTTCAAAGCCCCCGATTTCGGTCAACTGGTAGTGCTGAGCGGCCCCTCTTCCTCCACCAACATTCAGATTGTCAACGGTCAAATTACCGGTTCTCTCACGTATTCCTACGCAGTGTACGCCCGAACCCCGGGAAAATATGTCATCGGTGCGGCTACGGTGGAGTACAGGGGGAACACGCTTCGCACGCAACCGTTGCAGATCGAGGTTACGCAGGCCTCTCCGCAACAGCAACAGGGAAAAACGGGTCAACAGGAATCACAGGAGATTGGCGACAACCTCTTCATCCGCGCAACGGCCGACAAGCAACGCGTGAAACAGGGGGAACAGGTAACCATCATTTACAAACTCTACACGCGTGTGCAGGTAAGCGGGTACGATCTTTCCAAGGCGCCGGTCTACCAGGGTTTCTGGGCGGAAGAGATCGAACAACCGCGACAGCCTGCCGTCACGACAGAAATGCATGACGGAAAACAGTACCGCGTTGCCACGATCCGCAAGACCGCCCTCTTCCCCACGCAGAGCGGAAAACTGAGTGTCGCACCGCTGGAGGTTCGGTGTGCCGTTCAGCTTCAGCGCCGTCGCACCAACGATCCGTTCGACGCGTTCTTCAACGACCCTTTCTTTTCACGGCTCCAGAATGTCGAGCAAAATTTTTCCTCGAACGCTCTCTCGATCACCGTCGATCCTCTCCCCAGTGATGCACCCGAAGGGTTCACCGGCGCGGTGGGACGTTTTACCATGTCCGCCACCGTGGATAATAAAGAGGTAAAGACCGGCGATCCCGTCACATTGAAAATCACCGTTTCGGGCTCCGGCAACGTAAAGCTGCTGACGCTCCCCAAACCCACGCTTCCTGCCGACGTGGAAGCGTATGAACCGAAAATCTCGGAGGAGATCACACGCGACGACGGCATCATCCGCGGGCGTAAAGTTGCCGAGTACCTTATCATTCCCCGCAACGCGGGACAGCGGTTCATCGAGCCTGTGACGTTCACGTACTACGATCTCGAGAAAAGGAGTTACACCCCGCTCCGATCGCCACGCTTTGAATTAACGATTTCCCAGGGGAGGGATGCCGGTC
>Ga0154373_114_pt1 | contig 8682 bp, 5 predicted proteins | sample RifGroA2_FD_105617 | JGI IMG/M metagenome (GOLD analysis project Ga0154373, IMG submission 105617) | Ignavibacteria bacterium GWA2_55_25 | reverse complement strand
TTTAAGCTCCCCGTTCCTCTGGTTCGATGGATCGGGTCTGCTGTCGAGATGGCCGGGAATGCCTTCGACAGAAAACCATGGGTCACCAAAGAGCTCCTCGCGGGAGCCGGATTGTACAATTACTTCACCTGCGACAAGGCACGCAGGGAACTGGGGTACACCGTCACTCGCTTCAGGGAGGCGGTCAGGCTTACCTTCGCATGGTACTGCAACCAGGGATTCCTCACGTCCACACGCTCGATCAATTAAGAAGCCATGAAACCGCTCAACACCAAACGATCCGAGACGCTCTTCACCAGAGCACAGAAACATATTCCTGGAGGGGTTAACTCACCGGTCAGGGCGTTCCATTCGGTTGGGCGCTCCCCCCTGTTCATCCGAAAGGCCAAAGGGGCTTACATCTGGGATGAAGACGGAAATGCATTCATCGATTACGTCGGATCATGGGGTCCCATGATTCTCGGGCACGCCCACCCCTCGATTCTCGCTGCCATCGGCAAGGTGATGAAGCATGGGACAAGTTTTGGAGCACCGACGGAGTTGGAGGTCCGCGTTGCAGAGCTCATCAAGACCTGCGTTCCTTCCATCGAAATGGTCCGGATGGTAAATTCCGGCACCGAAGCCACGATGAGCGCGATCAGGCTCGCGCGTGCCTACACCGGCCGTGACAAGATCATCAAGTTTGAAGGATGCTACCATGGCCACGGCGATTCGTTCCTGATCAAGGCAGGCTCCGGAGCCATGACGCTCGGAGTGCCGGATAGTCCGGGCGTCCCTTCTTCCGTTGCAGCCTCCACCCTCACAGCCCGCTATAACGACCTGGAATCAGTCCGGGAGCTTACGCTTGCTTCGGCGGGGCACGTGGCAGCGATCATCGTGGAGCCGGTCGTTGGCAACATGGGGTGCGTCCCGCCGGCGGAGGGCTTCCTCCAGGGCCTCCGGCAAATCTGTGACGAACAAAAAATCGTTCTCATCTTCGATGAGGTGATGACCGGATTCCGGGTTGCCCTGGGAGGCGCCCAGGAACTCTACCGAGTGAATCCGGATCTAACCACGCTGGGAAAAATTATCGGGGGCGGTCTGCCGGTTGGCGCGTACGGCGGGAAAAGGGAGATTATGCAGCTTGTTGCGCCGGCAGGGCCGATGTACCAGGCAGGCACGTTATCGGGGAACCCGCTGGCGATGGCGGCGGGATATGCGATGCTCTCGACCCTTTCGAAGAACAGATCATTTTACGCGAGGCTCGAAAAGAAATCAAAGCAGCTGGAGGAGGGAATCCGCGAGAACCTCAGGACCCTCGGTCTCGAATTGACTCTCAATAGAGTCGGCTCCATGTTTACACTCTTCTTTACCGATCATGCCGTCACAGACTATACTTCAGCCGCAAAGGCTGAACGGCCAAGGTTTGCAAATTATTTCCGCGGGATGCTCGCGCGCGGCATTTATCTCCCCCCCTCCCAATTTGAGGCGGCATTCCTCAGCGCTGCTCATTCCGACCGGGATATCGAGAAAACGATCGCAGCCAACCTGCAAGCGCTGCGGCAGGTCTACAAATCGCAAGTGATGTGAAAGTCCCGTTAGGGACGACCTCCTTGTAGAAAGGGCGTACGAAACTAATCAAGCTCCAGCGGCTCGACTGAGCGACTCGACTGAGCTCGTCGAAGTCTCGCCGAAGCCGGAGCGACCTATTTAGGGCGGGTCTGGGATGCAACCATTTGCAGGGGGGATCAATGAACACAGATATGGAAACAGGTCGCTCCGTACGGAGCTTGAACCCTTTTCTGTTAAAAGATCTATAGATGGCTCGCACCTACGGTGCTTTCTTTAAATAAAAAGGCCCCGGTGTTGTTCACCGGAGCCTTTCCATCTTCACAATCGAAACCGATTACGGGACCACTGATCCAGGGACGCTGAAGCTTCGAACCCCGATTCCTGGAGCGTTGACGGTAATGGTCAACGTTACCGCCATTCCGATTATTCCACCGCCGTTGGAAACATCCGTCACACGCACCTGGTAATTTGTGACCCCAGAACCAGGGAACCTCGCAAACCCTGCATTCGGTACGGTGTACGTCGGGAACTGCTCCGAAAAATCACCCCCCACCACAAACTTGATTCCCGCAACCGTGTTATCGTAGGAAACGCTCGCATTCACGGTCGTGCCTGTCGGAAGGGGATTATTATTCCTGTCGCGGATGTCAAATGGAATCAAGGCTGATGCCCCGCTTTGCGGTACTGTGAAGGTCGCGGGCAACCCCGTAAGGCTCAAGGGCCCTCCGCACACCAACACCAACACGCTATCGGTAATCCACTTTCCACCCCGTCCCTGCGTTTGAGCATACACCCAATGATATCCGGGCCCGAAGGCGGAGTCATAGAAGGGGAGCGTCAACGGGCGAGGGTTCACGGTATATAATTCAGATCCTGCAAATCCACGAGAATTCGTGTACGAGGCTCCATTGCCACTTCCTGTTTGTATGATACCGGCTTGCGTATGCCAGTACACCGCAGTGTTCACCGGGACCGGATTGCTAAACGTATCACCAACCACAACAGTGAACCCCGTTGTGTTGTTGAAGTCAAGCCCGGCAAAAGCAAAATTCGACGGAAGAAGTGTGAAATGGTTCTGATCCGGGAAACCGGCATGGACGGTAATCCTGGTCGGTTCGGAAACAATGACACTTCCATTGGGGAGCTGAACCCTTGCCACAAGCTGTACAACGCCGGCCTGAGTACCGCTGGTGACATTTGCAGTGAATCTCCCTCGGTTGTCAGAAACCCCCGTGCTTGGAATGACACGGGGAGCCGTGCCTCCCTGCACGAAAGAATTCGGGAAAAACGACACATTAAAGGTGGCGCTGACCCTCTTGGAGGTATCAATCGGAGTACCAAGCGAGTCCCGGACTTCGTAGGTGATGACGGAGTTCTCCACTGCACCCACTCCGGCGATGAAGATATCAGTGGCCGTGGGGTTACCGATAATGGCGATCTGGGCCGGTTCCCTGGCAGAGGGAGGAACGGTGATGACCGATGCTCCGGGCTTGACAGTGCCGAGGATGGATGCCTTTGCGTTCCCATTCTGGCTTGTTACTTCAATCGTGATGGTCACAGGGCCCGACGCCCCTCCCGCCGCTTTATCCCGCACGGTGACAAAGAAGGTAGTCCAGAACGGGTTGTCGGTGTCACCCAATGTCACGGAGTTATCCCCGACAACCTCCAAATCGGCTGCGCCTGGTCCACTTGTCGTTACATTAATCGTCGTCCCGGCGGTCAACGGGTTCCCATTGGGATCCTGCACTTTGTAGGCGAAGGAATACTCGCTGCTGTCCGATATCTCGAATGTTGTCGTTGGGGCAATGATCCGGGTGGGTCCGGAGAATACAATGGGGATCGTTCTCGAAATGCTGGCTCCACTATCACCAACGGTACGTGCGGTCACGACGGCAATTCCATTGGTCGGACGCGGGTTTCCGGAGATCAGCTCCACGCTCGCAATTCCATCAACACTGGTGGCGGCCGAGGCCTGGATGATTCCGCCGGTTGTCGTAAAGTATACTGCGGTTCCCACCTGAACGGGGTTCCCCTGGTTGTCACCGACCACGACATTGATCCTGGCCCTGAGGTTGTCAAAGACCCCACCGGCGATGTTGGCAACTTCGCGGCTGATGGAGAACCGGCTATCCACCGGCAATCCACCGGAAATGGTAAGTCTGACGGGGCTGGACTTGATGAGTTTGCCTGCTGCAATGGTGGCAGAAGCATACACCTGGAGCACGCCGGCCTTCGTTCCGCTTGTCACACGCGTTGACACGAGTCCGGTCAGAGCGTCGCTTTCGCCTTCCACCGGGAAGATATATTCGCCCCCACCGGGGCCGCCCAGGATGGAGAATTGCACCTTCAATTTATTGGCGCCTCCGACGGGGATTCCCAGCGAGTCACGAACTTCGAAGGTCAGCACGGACGTTTCATTGTTCCCTGCCCCGCGAATACCGATGTTCTCCGCGGAGGTTCCCACCAACACGATGTTGGCAGGTTTCCCGGAGGAGAGTCCACCGACCGGACTTGTGCTGTCGGCCTTCACCTTGAGGACAATCGTAGTGTCGCGACCGGGGGACAGTGACACGCTTACCGTGTCATTTTTGAACCCGCCGGCGCTCCCGACGATTTTGGTCGCGTACGCCGACGTAAGCCGGTAGTCGAGCCGAAATGAACCATCGGCGTTGGACGTGTCGCGCACCTGTCCCGCCAGATCGAACACCAGCGCGTTGGCAACCGGACTCAGATTGTCGCTTCGGAGAACAGAGCCGCTCACTTTCGTTTCGAGCCCCTGCTCATCTCCTTCAATCGGCTCGGTCGGGTTCTGGCACGACGAGAATATCATGCCGGCGACCATTCCCCACAACACAACCTTCCGTAGATTCATAACACGCTCCCCGTTAACTGTTGACATTGGAGAATCCAATCTTGATCATCGGCTCGACTGAGCGACTCGACTGAGCTCGTCGAAGTCTCGCCGAAGTCGTTATTGTTTGTTGGTTCGGCGCCGGTCAATCTCCTGGCGCGCATCGTCCAGCCGGCTCTTCATTTGCTCTCCGGGTTGTTTCGTCATCGCCGCCCGCTCATCGATCGTCGGGACGAGCTCAGCCCGAATCATCACCACCAGCTCTTTTCGGGTGACACGGGATGCATCATAGCCGAAGATATAACGAAGACCGAAGAACCACCATGGAAGGTCTTTCAAGAGGGGGATTCCTTCGCGGGTTGCGGATTCTTCGCTGATTACCAAACCACCGACATACGACTCCTCTCCATTCATTAACACCAATCGCGTCCTTGCATCGGTCTTGTTAATAATCGTGCTGACGGCTCCGGGTTGCACGTTGCTGCGCTCCACCTTGATACTGAGGTCAATCAAGGGTGTCGCTCCGTACATATAGACTCTCGGGGTCACTTCAAGAATGGTACCCGTGCTGTAGAACTTATCGATCACGTTCCCCGAAAAATCCCTTTCCTTCACAGAAAAGTCGGCACCGATCTGCACCCTTCCCTGCACGCCGGACCGGACGGTCACCTGGGGGCGCGCGATAATTTCGCCGAGTTGTTCCGATTCAAAAATCCGAAGCGCGGCATCCACATCGACAGCGAGCTTGTTGGAAGTGGGGTTGACCTCGACCGCGAAGATATTCGTCGCCACCCGATCCGCACCGGTGAATTCGATCCCGAGATTCAGGTCGCGACCCCGGAAGATGTTGAAGCTGATGCCGCTTTCGTTCAACTTGCCTTTATCGATTTCCAGGAAGATCGCGGAGATCGTGATCTCGCGTGTTTTCGCGAGAATCGCTCCCGAGTCGACCCGCGCCGTCGTCGGGGCGCCGGGCGTCGTCGGACCTCCCGATCCCACCCCGGTGACCTGGATATAATCGGCCACCTCGGTATACCACATCCCGTTCGTCCGCAGGATCAATTCAAACGCATCTCTCCAGTACATCGATTCGATATTCACGCTGATGGCGATCGTCAACGGCGAAGGATCGATGATGGGTTTCTTCAAAAATTTCTTCGACATGTCATTCAGGAGCTCAAGCGCCTGTTTGTAGGGCACGTCGGAGCGGAACGAGACGAGCTCATCCTGCCCCACGACATCTTTTCCGCGCGCAGCGCGTCGGATACGCTGCTCTTCAGGGGTCTGGGCCGGTGCCAGCCCGTACAGAAGAAGGCAGGTGAAGGCGATGGCAATCTGCAATCGTTTGGTCATACGTTCCTCTTATCGGTTCTTTTGGACTTTGTCAAACACAATTTTCTTCACGAGCTTTCGAATGATCCCACCCTCATTCAGAGTGAATTCAACCTTGCTTTCAGCCGGGCTGATCCTGCTGACGTACCCGTTCCATACTTTGTCACCCAGATGTAACACGTGGAGTTCCTCCCCGTCCATGGCAAAGACCTTCCCCGGCAGGATGGCCCTGACTTCCACATTTTCCGGATTGATTTCACCCTCCGGGGCCGCCTTCGGCACCACGGAAAGAACGAGAGGATTGAAAGGATCGGCCGGAGACGGAACGACCGGCAGCGATTTCGCCGCAAGGGATGTGCTTAGTTCCGGGATCTTGGTGAAGTAGGCATGAAGTTCCATCGAGAACGCTATCCATTTTCGGGTATCCGTCCCTCCATCCAGCACCGCTTCCCTGTTGTCAAACGTGATATGATTGACCTTGTAGAGCCGATTCCCGTTCTCAAGGAAATAGATGAACTTGTACAGATTTTCAAACTCCCCCTCCCCGTCCATCAATTCATACATATTGTAACCATAATCCCCGATCGTTTTTGACCCCTTGTATCTCATGTTGAAGCGGATGAACCCGTTTTGCTGGGTAAACCCCGCCTCGTCGATCCCGCGGCTCATATAGGCGTACGTCTGCGATGAAATATCGAAGGGGGGGATCTCCTTGCTTCGTGAATCATACCGCCTCCGCGTGTCGACAAGGTTGTTCGTCAGGTCTTCCACCTGGCGGACCGTGTTCGGAAAATCGACCAGTTCACGGTCGATCCTATCGATCTCGGTCTGAGCGGCAGAGAGTTGTTGGGGCTGGTAGTACATCCAGTAAAAACCGCCACCCCCCGCGATCAGGACGAAGAGGACGGCAAGCACGATGGTATTTCTCAGTTTAAACGACATAGCGTCTACTCGCCTTTAGCGTTTAATGGAAATCGGTGGATCGCTTTTGTCTATCTGTTCGACGATCAGATCAAAATCATAGATGATTTTGTCCCGAATAACGGTCGTGCGGACTTCACGCAACAACGCTTTCTCGAAAAGGCTTGCCATGCGCGAGATGCGCGTCCGGTAAATTGACTTCCCGCTGATTTTCAGCGCGCCGGCTTGCTGCTGGTCGGGTTCGATCTTGTAGATCCACATCGAATTCAGGTCCTCGACACTGTTGGCCAGGTAATGAAGGATGCGGCTCCACCGGTCACTACCCGGAGCAATCGAGTCGTACACCGAAGCGGCCTTCGCGTAGCGGTTGATATCCTGCTGAAGAGCCGCTTGGCGCGCGCGCAAGAGTTCCAGATCGGAAAGCTCGGCCTGTTTTCTCGTCAGGATATCCTTCGCCCGCCGGATCTCTGTGTTCCTGGTTTCGATCGAGGTTGAGAAAAAGACAATGGAGGTAACGACAAGCACGGCCATCAGCCAACCATGCCATGCCAGCTTGAAGGCTTTTTGACCTTCGGTGATGGTGATGGGACAAAGGTTAACGTTGAGGAAATTGGCATGCTTCGGGAGAAGGGCGCGCCATGCTGTCGCGATCGGGATGGCATACTCCGAGACCGCCTCACCGACAACCCCTTCGAACATGCTCAGGTCGAGTTCCGGCGCCTGCAGGTACTCCACCGTGGCACTCGAGAACTGGGGCGCGAGCGACTCGCGCAGGTTGACCTTGTGGCTTTCACCGCAAAGAATAATCCTGTCGATCCGAGTGAGGGCCACGTTGTCCTGCTCGAGGAGGATGCGGCTGTAGATCGTATTCTCGATGTTCGAGGAGCCGTACCCTTCGCTGATGATCGGTGCGAAGTGAAGGTAATTCTTCCCCTGCATAAAGATCAGCCGGCTGAAATCGTTCCCCACGTAGGCGATTACCGAGACCTCCTCATCCTGCACTTCGTAGGAGGAACGGACAACGTTCAGGAGAGCGACATCAGCGCTGTCGATGATCTCGATGTTCGGGATCCTGTTCCCGATGAACGGTTTCACCTCATTCAGAAGCTCCCACACATGAAGACCATCTTCACGGATGATGGTCAGCATCCCTCCGGCGGCCGTGGGAACGAAATCGAGCGAATCGACCGAGGGGGGGGTAGAGCGCATGGCGGAAAGCTCCTGGGCAACGTGCTTCTTGAGCTTGGCGCCTTTCAAGCCAAAATTGCCCTCGAATTCCTGGTAGGTAACTGCCGGCTCGCTGAGAGCATAGGACAGCGTGTATTTCGCGGACGGCAGGTCGGTGAGGAGACTCAGCAGAACGGAGGCATTATTTTGCTGCTCGGTCCCCATTTCCGGAGCGGGGGCAGCCTCTCCGAACGCATCCCCAGCGGGCGTTTCCTCAAACCCTGCCCCTGCTTCCTGCGCAGCAGCCTCTTTTTCTTCGAATTTTTGAACAAGAGCGAGGGTCTTATAGTCACGAAGGGTAACTTTGCTGCCTTTAACCGAGAGCTGGACAAACTTCAGCTCAAGGCCGTCGACGAATAGCCCAACGGCGGTTTTGCCTTGTCCGGGTTGATATGGCATCGCGAGCGAAGCCTTCAGTTGTGTGAGAGAGATGAGAGATTAGTGCTGCATCACCGGGACGGTGCAAGTACCCGTGAACGATCAGTTCTCCGTCGGAGAAACCTGCAACAATTGCTGCATACGGCGCTTATTATTGGCGTAATTGATCGCGTTTTCAAGAGAGATTTTTTTCTGAAGATACAGTCTCTTCAAATCCATCTCCATCGTCGTCATCCCCTGCTCACTCCCCTCCGAAATCATTTGGTAAATCTCACCCGTATTATTGTTCTTGATCGCAGCCCGCACCGAAGGGGTCCCGAGCATGATCTCCTTCGCCATAACGCGCTTCCCGTCAAGGCTTGGCACCAACTTCTGGGACATCACGCAACGGAGGGTGTCCGCAAGACGATTCCGAACCCGCT
>Ga0154373_127_pt2 | contig 10209 bp, 8 predicted proteins | sample RifGroA2_FD_105617 | JGI IMG/M metagenome (GOLD analysis project Ga0154373, IMG submission 105617) | Ignavibacteria bacterium GWA2_55_25 | reverse complement strand
GAAGTGCCACACAATGATTGCCAGCGTGGCGAGCCAGGCTTCATAAAAATGGATCAAACGGGCAACGTCGTATCCGAGCTTGGTCAGAAGCCCGATGAAGGTGTTGTCGAACCACATGATGAAACCCGTGACCCCCATGACAATCGTTCCCCACACGAGCGCCCAGTACTCGCTCTTTTCGATGTAGCTGAATCGACCGAACCTGGGCTTTTCATTCGTGATCCACAGGTTGTATCGAAGGACATCGCGCGCGTCCACGAGATCCTGGAACCTTGGCATGAGATCGCGAATCAATTCTTTTCCCCGGGGAATGAACAAGATATAATATGTATGGTAGAGGGCTGCAAGAACCATGACGACGGCTGCCACCCTATGGACAAGGCCCCGAAGGTCGAAGGCTGCGTCGCTGAGATTCCGGATGGAGGCGACCCACCATGCGTCAGGATAGCGAAGCATGAACCCCGTGATCACCAGGGTTACGAAGCTCACAACGAGTGACCCGTGCTGAAGTCGTTCGCTCAGGCTCATGCGCAGGTACAAATGATGTCCCACATGTTCTTCGTGGATCACGCCACGCCGAACCAGCAGTTTCCTGCGCGCTTTCCTGATGAAATCCAGCGCATTGTGGAACACCATCCCCCCGATGGTCGATAGGATCAGCATGAGGTAGAGCGTTGCTACCCAATAGAGCAAGGGGTCGTTTTCGCTGTTCGTACTATCGACGTGCACGGACCCGATTGCGAATCGTTCATTGGCCCCCCTGTGACATTTCCCGCATGTTTCCGCAAGATTGTTTTTGTTCGTCGCGGAGGCAGGATCAGCGGACGGCTTGATGCTGTGAACACCGTGACAGCTTGTGCAATTGGCAACTTCGATCGATCCTCCGCGGATCGCCAGACCGTGATAACTGTCCGTAAATGTCGCGAAACGGTCCGATGCGATGCCGTACTTCTGAGTCAGCTTCACGGAACTATGGCAGGGAGAGCAGACCTGCGCGCTCACATTCTTTGCGGCAATCGGTGACGCCGGGTCGGTATGAGCGAGAATGTTGTGCTCGCCATGACAATTGGTGCAAACGGGCGATTCCAAGTTTCCCAAACCCGATGCGATGCCATGGACGCTTTCATTGAATTCCTTCGTGATTTCCGCGTGGCACTTTGCGCATGTGCTGGGAATATTGAACTTATAGACTTTCGATTCAGGGTCATTGCCCTTACGCATCTGGTGGCTGCCATGGCAATCGACGCAGTTCGCTGCCTGGGCATTGCCCGATTGCAGTGCCGATCCGTGAACGCTATGTTCATACGCGGCGATAAACCCGGCGGAGGGGGCAACGCGGGCCCGCACACTCTCATCGTCGAGATGGCACGAGAGGCAGAATTTCTCCTGGGCGGTTTTCACCTGGACCGAATCCCTTCCGGGTCGAATCTTCGTAAGGTCATTCCGATGACATGTAATGCAGATGGGAGCACCCAGGATACCCGCACGGAGAGCTTGGCCATGAGCGGACTCGAGAAAAGTCTTTCGTTCCGTGAGGTGGCACGTACCGCAGAAATCCGGCTGCTTTGCACGAGATGTTCGTGCCGCGGGACTCCCCGGTGAAACCACATCATGAGTCCCATGGCAACTTTTGCAGGAGACGTCGGGGGTGCCGTTGTGCCCTGTTGCTCTCGCCATCTGAGGATGGAACGCGTGCTTGGAAGGAGCGTCGCGATGACACGTCTTACAGTTGACCGGCGTGATCGTTTCCTTGTGGGGAACATTTTCGGCGTCGAATCCAACGTGGCAGGCCACGCAAACGAGTTTGCCGTGGGGAGATTTTCTGAGGACGGCTTCGTCGGCGTGAAGAGAGACTTCCCTCCCATTCCGCTCCATGGTGAGTGAAGGCTCACTGTGACATGCGAGGCAATCCGCCCTTGTCTGTGCAAAGAGGGAAACACCCGGGGCAGAAAGGACGACCAGGACAAGGTAGAACAGAACAGATCCCCGTCGCTGATGAGACCTGGAGAGAATTCGTTTGAGAAGTGTGAACGCTATAAACACGGGACAAACCTTTTCGTAAGAGTCGCTGTGAAGGTCAGCGACATCGACAGTGATATTCAAGTACGACCAACCTTCTCATCCGGGAGATATTGGTTGATCTTTGCACACCATGCATCGTCCAAGGCCAACAGCAGGCTTGTTAAAACAACCAAGCAGCTCCAACACATCGGGTCGCCTCGGTAGTGTCGAGGAGCTGCTTGGTAACAATCGTGCATCGTTGAAGCATCCAAAGGCTCGACGATCGGGTTATTTTGAATGCATCGATTCCAGCCACTGCGTCAGGGTCTCAAGCTCCTCCCCTGAACCCCTGAAGGACCCCATTTGCATCTTCCCGTCCATCATTTCTTCCTTCTTGGGATACTTCGTTCACCAAAACAACGCAGCCCCGCTTGCCGCTCCAACAAATCATTTTTTGCGACAAGCGCGATTGAGCGACCACAATAAACATCTATCAACAAAGGGAGCGTCGTGGTTACGCCTGTGAAGTTGCCCCTCCTAACGGAGTAAAATGAGCTTCTTAGTTCGGATAAAATCACCGGTGTCAAGGCGATAGAAATATACACCGCTAGAAAAACCATCCCCCCGCCATTCAGCCTTGTGCATGCCAGTTGACATTACACCACTTACCAGAGTAGCAACTTCTTCGCCAATTACATTGTATATCTTGAGTGAGACAAAACTTCCTTTCGGTAAAACATACTCTATCGAAGTACTGGGATTAAATGGATTCGGAAAGTTTTGCCCGAGCGAGTACGTCAAAGGCACCCACTGTTCCCTGACGGTCGAAATGATCGTTCTTCGGATCGAAGTGTCTGCAAGAACACCACTCTCGATGCGTGTATTTCCCTGCTGTACTGTTCCGACAAACCCTTGCCCGATTGCTGACATCACCACATTGTTTGATGAAACGGACATTACGAAGCCCATGTCAAAAGCAGACCACCTGACGGCACTATTTTGAGATAAAAGCTTGCCTGGAAATATCGAGATCACAAATATCATCAAGAGGTAGCGCAGTCCTGCTACTGACGAAATCGTTCTTCTCATCATATCATCACAATATATTATTCACTTTTCTCTTTGAGCTTGACTTAGATACTGACGTTACCAGAATCATGTTTCCTAATTCCTTCAATTGGGTCCTGTTATGGAGTGTGTTTCAATCTCATTTATCACAACCAGACAATCACTTTTCCTCACGCTTCGCTGAAGCTTCCAACAGAGTTACATAGTCGGCTTCCTCCGCTTCCAGTTCCAGTCTGAAAACTTACCACCAAACAATGACTCTTCCACTAGCGCCAGCCCAGCCATAGCCTTTGGGGCCCCAACCCCAACTACTGGCACCGCCGCCGCCGGGTTTTTTTGCACCCATTACATTGGTACTACTGCCTCCCCCCCCCGTTCCTCCTCCGAAACCGGAATTCTTTGCCCACCCGCCATCGCCGCCACTTACGACAATGTGGGCTATACCTTCATCCTGTTTCCCACCACCACCGCCCACACCCGGGCAGTGGCGCTTGAGTATAGAATCGTAACAGCCCCCGTCTCCACCTCCACCTCCTGTCACGCTTATACCTCCAAACCTTGTCGTGCCGCCATTGCTCCCGGAACCGGCAGTACTGCTCGAATCAAAACCTGGGGACCCGCCAGTACCGCCAAGCCCGACAATGACGTTGTAATTCGTGCCCTGAGTAACGTCGAGGGAGGTCTTTGCGTAGCCACCACCGCCGCCACCGCCGCCGATGAATGTTACTACACTATCGATCACTATTGCGCCGCCGCCACCGCCGCCACCGCCCCACATTTCCACCATAATTTTCGAAACTCCGGCACGAACGGTGAATGTGCCAGAAGTTTCAAAAACAAAATAATTGGAGAAGCCGGAACCGCCGGAACCGTTGGTCGCGTTTAGAGAATATGCAACGCTTGTCAAAGGAATTCGCGACGACATTTCCGGCCCTGCTCCCACTTGGATGCTTAACCAATAAGGCTTATCAAACGTTACCGAAGAACCGAATGGTGTTTGATCTGCCAAGATTGTATAAAAGAGACCCCCTTTCGTTTTGAGAGTTTTAGCTTCTGTCCAGATAGCAGAACCCCCTGCACTTAAATCATAAAGACGAAATGTAAGTGTGTAAGACCCATCTGGTTTAGGCACACCGGATGTATCAGTTAGCACACCTTGATAAGAGAGGGTTCGTGGAATTTGCGCTTCAGATGAAAAAGGTATGGCGATGAGCAAAAGCACAATGGCTGTATAGTAATAAGTCTTCATGATAACCCCGTTCTATTGCTTGTTTTTTGAAAGGGCAATTTCACATAACATCCGAATCGACTCCGGAGAAATCAGGGTTTTTCTCATTAGGATTTCTGGGGATTCCTGCCGCCTCCGCCGAGTGGCACAAACCACAAGTTTGATCAACGAAGGCTTTCTTGCCGGCTTCCGGTGTATCGTCCGGCACAAAAGAAAATCCGACGAAGAGCAACACAAGCAACAGACTCGAAGCAATGATCACTATTTGTTTCACGCCCCCCCTCGCTGCCCGATAGTATTTTGAAAAAGAACATCCCGAAGTGTCGGGGAACTACATCCCGATCGCGCTTGCTCCCGAAAACGCGATGAGGGTAAGAACCAATACCGCCAGAGCAAGCAAGCATCCTGACAACCACATTCGTTGTTCGTTCATCGAAAACCTCGTTCCATCGTTTGTCACCGGGGTATTGAAGATCTCAACACTTTACCCTGTGACAACCTCCGTGCCACAACCCGTGCTGGCTTTACAGGGAAATAAATGCTGAAGAATTCAACAAGAGGTTCCCAAAGCCGGGAAATCTTGTGTCACCTTCCAACGGCTAAGAATGCGGCCCCGCGGATGCATCATGATGCACCTCCGGGCCTTTGAGGAGGGATGTGCCGAATGGTTTGACGGTGAATACGGGAACTCGGGAAAATCTTACAATCTTCTCTGCTACGCTCCCCAGAAGCAAATGCTCGATGCCCGTTAAACCGTGGGTGGCGATCACAATCAGGTCCGAAGCATGGCTCTCGGCAAACTTGACGATATCCCGGGCTGCACGCCCTTCACGAATATGGATCTCGGCCTGCACCTCCGGCCCCCCCGACTCCATCAGCATCCGCTCAATTTCCCGGACGGAAGTGGTCTCGATCTCCGGCATGAACTCAAAAACCGAGCTGCGCCCCGTGGCATACAAGGCGGGATGCAATTGTTCCTCGACGACATGCAGGACTTGAAGTTCGGCCCCGTACAGTATCGCGAGTTCCTTTGCATACCGCACCGCCTGCTCCGAGTGTTTCGAAAAATCGACCGGGACAAGGATCTTGCGAAACGCACCGGCCCTGTGGGGTTCCATCGTCTCCCGAATTGTAAAGACAGGGCATGAGGCAAATCGCACGATTTCCTCCGCAACGCTCCCCAGGAGCAAGTGTCCTATTCCTCTTCGACCATGGGTTCCCATGACTATCAGCTCCACCTCATGCTCGCGGGCATAGTCGATGATAACCGGTCCGATGGAGATATCCCGAGCGACGTTTTGCGTGATGCGAAGCGATTGCGCCTGCTGCTGTTCCAAAACCTGCAGCATCGGAGGCGTCAGGACGGTTGCTCCAGGCCTGACCTCCGGTGCGGCGGGGACCACCGTCAACAGGCTGGTGTGGTCTTCGTACGGTACGTACGCGTGGAGAACATGCAATTCCGCACTGTGCCGCTTTGCTAATTGTACCGCCTGGACGAATGCCTGGTTTGCACAGCGGGAAAAATCTGTCGGAAAAAGAATCCTCTGTATCGTGATCATGGCTTCTGCTCCTTTCCTGGACAAATCGCTCGACGATGCGTCAGGACGATGTTGCGAGGCTGAAGCGAACCGGAATCGATACCCGCACCTTAACCGCCTTGCCCCGCTGTTTGCCCGGATGAAACTTCGATTCCATCACCGCGCGCATTGCAGCTTCGTCACACCCGCCGCCAATCCCCTTCTGCACTTCGGTCTTCACAACATGCCCCAACTCGTTGACGAACGCAAGAACAAACACACGGCCCTGAATTCCCGCCCGAATGGCCATCTCGGGATACACCACACGCTTTTGCAGTCCTTCGATCCCTCCAATAAGTTCCGGGAGGTCCTCCACCGCAATGAAGTACTCCTCGTCGCCCCCAGTTTCATGGCTTGCCGGCGGGGGAGGTGCCACATCCTGCCGGATGTCGATCTCGGAACTTGCAATCGAAATATCCTCCAGCGCTTCATCGGAAGGGGCCTCGATCGGTATCAACGGCTTGGGGGGCGGCGGTGGACGGTTCTCCTGCTTTGTCCGCTCGATCTCCTCAAACTTCACCATTTCCTGGGAATGGATGATGATCTTTTTTGCCCCCAAGGTTGCCGGGAAAAATTTCATCGTGACCGTGACAAGGATGAGTGCGATAATGAGGGAGATCTCAAATACGACCTTTGATGAAGATCCAAGACGGATCGTCTCGCTGTGCACCACCTTGGGGGATATCCCTTCGGGGCGCCTCATCCTGCTCAAAAAACCTTCTCGAATTCGCTCCAGTAACATTGTCGTCCGCACTCCTTACTTTTTCGTCGAGAGCTTGCTCTGACTGCTATGGTCTGCCGAACTCACGAGAAACGCTTTCTGCAACATGATGCGCAAACAATGTGCCTAAGGAAAGCAGGTAAAATCAAGGGAATTGCTTGTTTTAAAAGGGAGAATGATCTAAAAAGTGGGAATCAAAAAGAGGACTTCTCAGGAGTGGGAATCGCAGAACAACAAAGAAACAGGGGAGAGCCTAAGACGATTGCCGTTTTCGTCTCCGTGCATTGGCTTCATCAATTGCTTCCAGAATAAGTGGGAGGTGATCTTCCAGGGCGAACATTAACTCCCCTTCCAAAACGGCGGAGGGAGATGGTATTTCTTTTGCCTGACCGCAAATCTCCAGATGAAGGGCTGCGATATAATCCTCAGGCATTCCGGTTTTGACGCTCTTCACAGCTTTGACAATCCCGGGCATGTGACGGTTTAGCGCGCAGTCATCCGATTTTCCCATACCGCAGATGCCCATGCCGGTTCGTTCGATACATTGTATGCATACCCTGGTTCGTATGACCTCCTCGAATTCATCCATGGTATGCATAGGGTCCTCCTTCCGTGCCTGTTGGTCAACAACCATCACGCTGTACCTACAACGATCCATGACCCATGTTGGTCGCAACCAGGGTCAGTTCCTCGACCGAGAGAAGCCTTTTCGCAAGTGGGAACAGCAGTTCATTCTCCCGCGTAATGTGGTTGCGCATGATGGTCACAATATGCAGGGAAATCTGGACAATCTCGTGGATGGAGGATCCTCTCATGCGCCCCCGCTCAATTTCCTGGACGATCTCCATGAATTGTGAAAACGCGCTCCGTAATTCATGATGGTCGTTGCGCATCGATTCCGGCAACTCCGAGCCGTGCCGTTCGATCACCGGGAACAAATACCTTTCCTCTCTCAAAATGTGCTCGCGGACATCGTTATTCATCCAGCGCACCGCTTCGATGATCTCTTCAATTGCCTCAGTCGAAAACCCGTTGGCTTGAATCGATTCAGCGGCCTGTTCCAACCGCGCAAGATGCTGTAACCCCTCCTGATGCTCTTCGAGCAAAATTTTCAGGGGGTCCTTTGAAAACTCCATATCCATTCCTTGACGAAAAACCATTCGCTCACTCGATTTCATACAATCGCATCCTTCCCCCTTTCCCCTCACAAGGATTATGCCATACACTCCGGCTTTGATGGATATGGGAAGAAAATGAGCTTGAGGGAGGAAACCGGGGGTTCCCCTGCGGGGGTCATCAAATTCGACGTGCCACTTTCGCAATCCTGAGTCTTTTTGACAGTGAAATGTCGCAGAACTGCGAAAAGAGTAGGGAGGTGCGATTCTCACAAATAAAAAAGGGGGCGTTGTACGCCCCCCGTTGGTCTCCGTCAGAAACATTCATCAATAGGATTTCATTGTCCCTTGGCGCTCCTCGGCCTTCTTCTTCCAGCGAGGAAGGACGGTCTGGAAAAACTCCTCTTTTTGCACGGTGAGTTTCTTCATGTCCAATCCGATATAGGCCTGGGCCTTCGACTTTGTGGAAATATCGGGAAGAGGAAGTGGTTCCGTGATACCCCGCTTGGCAAGGACACGGGCAAGATGAAGCCTCGCCTGCTCGGCTTTTTGAATGGAGGAACCGAGCACACGGGCAGCTTCCACCGGTGAATGGAATCCGAGTCCATTGGAAGCCGCCACCCAATCCCACCGCCATTGGGCATGACGGATCAACTGCAGGGCCGGTTTCATTTCCTGTTCTGTCGCCCCCCTGTCCCACACAGCCTTGGCTTCGATGTGTGCCCGGACAATGGCATCCTCAGCCCGCATCCTTAACTCCAGAATTATTCCCTGCCGGTCATTGACACTTTTGGTGAGTGTGGCTTCGCTCTCGCGGTGACAGACCTGGCATGACCCGGCAATATCGTTGAGGGGACTTTGGATCTTGTGATTGGTGAACTTGACACCCCCTTCATTCCGGTACGGCATATGACAATCGGCACAGGAGATACCCCGCTCGGCATGAATGCCGGTTTTGAAGAGTTCATAGTCGGGGTGCTGCGCCTTGAGCATCGGCGCCCTGCTGAGAGCGTGAACCCAATCGATGTGCTGAACGGAATCGAAATAGACCTCCATGCTGTCCGCACTGAATCCTTTGTCCCAGGGAAATGTGAGGTACTTCTCCTCTTTGCCCTTAAAATAATACTCCACATGACATTGGGCGCACACATAGGAGCGCATCTCCTGAAGCGTTGCTTTCCGGATATCAACCCCCTGCCGCTGCATCGCCTCGACGAGCGCCGGACGCGTCACCCGCAGGTTCATCGTCTGGGGATCGTGGCAATCCTGGCAGCCGATGTTGTTCACCACCTGGGAGCCGAGGCTATCCCAACTCCCTTTATAGAATTCGGCCGGCCCCATCTCCGCCATCAGGCGCGGGACGTCGGTGCTCTTACAGGTCCAACAGGTTGCGGGCTGTGCGACCCCGGTCCGAAGCGTGGTCCGAATGTCCTCGATGGCGTAGTAATGCCCGCGGGCCTGTTCATACTCCCGTGAGAAAGCGTACCCGGCCCACAGGATCACAAGGTTGGGATCCTCGGCAAGATAATCGCGCCAGGAGCCTCCGGCGTACCTGCTCCGGAATGAAGTATCGAGCGTGCTTCTATACGATTCGAACTCCCGCGGAAAGTTTTCACCCCACACTTCGTTCCGCGGTTCCCACGTGGCAATCGGCTTCACAAGCTGGAAAGCAAGCCGCGCTTCCTGGCGGCGCTCCATGATGGATGCGCCGAAAAGCCCTACAAGGAAAACGACGACTACCGTGCCGATAAAAAGGGCCCACGCAACCCAGGGGTTTTCCTGAATAAGATCGACGACGCGTTTCATAAGATCCCTTTGTTTATTTGGAACGTGATAACCTGGCTTCTATCCAGGGAGGAAGAACGGGCGAGAGCCGGGGGACCCGGGCGTACGGTACAGAAGCAAGGCTGTTGACGCGGCCATGCGGCGTTTCGCGATGGCATTCCCAGCACAATTTCCCGACGCCATGGCCGGCATTCTCACCGGTCACCTCCACCAGGGAACCCTGATTCACCAGGTTGACATGACAGCGAATGCAGTTTTCCTGGAGGACGGCGATCCCGGCCTCCTTCACTTGGATCACCTGCGGCTCAAGCCGGAAGGTAAACATGAACGAGTGACGCAACCCATCGCTCGCCTTGAAGGCGAACTTGCGAACCACATTATTCTGAGGAACATGGCAATCGTTGCAAACGGTAACACGGCCATGACTCCCCCGCTGCCACGTGGCATACTGCGGGGCCATGACATGGCAATTCATACATGCTGCCGGTTCATCGGACAAATACGAGGCTGCATTGGAGGTGCGAAGGATCACCAGGCCCAATCCGCACAGGACTCCCACGACCAGGAGTACGGGGAGTTTCCATTGTTCAGGGGGAACGACGAGATCGAGGAGCTTGAGAAACGGCCTGCCAAGGATAAGAAGGTATTTCTTCATGATGATACGATGGAGACGGAGGAACAATGCTAAAAGGCGACTGACGCGCTCAAATAGGC
>Ga0154373_108_pt1 | contig 10365 bp, 8 predicted proteins | sample RifGroA2_FD_105617 | JGI IMG/M metagenome (GOLD analysis project Ga0154373, IMG submission 105617) | Ignavibacteria bacterium GWA2_55_25 | reverse complement strand
CCGCACTGAGGCCGCTGAGCCCTCCGCCGATGATGAGCACGCGGGGATGGGCACGATCCGATGGGGTGATATTCATTTCACGATAGAACACAGTGCGGGGCGTGGAGCGTGGAAGGACGGGACGCACGGGGAAACGGCGGATCGGTGAACCCGCTCACGCAGCTTCTCGCCGGAAGGCGTTTGGTCACGCAGGCAATTCGGTTCGGATATAACGATGGAAATTCCTGGGGAGCTTGTTGCGGAGACGGAGGACCATCGCGATCAGAAACTTTACGGGCGAGGCAAGACGTATCCGTTTGGAGTACACATCGTAGCCCGCGCGCTCAATGCGAAGGAGGAGAAGGTAGTAGATGTTCCCCATGGCACGGGCCGCGTAAAACAGCGGCTTGTCGTCCTCCGCCAGGAAGCTTTTTGCCTTCCGGTAATACTCGTGAGCCCGGTCGCACTCGAACTTCATCAGCGCCCGGAACCGGTCGTCATAGACCGAGTTCATCAGGTCTTCCTCGGAGTAGCCGAAGGTACGCAAATCCTCGCGCGGGATGTAGATCCTCCCCTTTTTCGCGTCGGTCTTGATATCCCGCAGGATGTTCGTCAGCTGCAGCGCGATCCCGAGGTTCAGCGCGTACTGTTTCGTCCGTTCATGGTGGTACCCAAACACCTCCGCGCAGATCAATCCGACCGTGGAAGCGGCGCGGTAACAATATTCCTTTAACTCCCCGAACGTTTCGTACCGGTGCTTCACCAAGTCCATCTCCATCCCCTTGAGGAGGTCATGGAAATGCTTGATAGGGATATTGAATTTCTTAATGACCCCGGCAAGGTTGTTCAGAATCCCGTATCGGGAGACGCCATAGAGCGACCGTTGCAACTCGGCCGTCCATACCCGGAGACGCTTATGCTGTTCCTTCGGATCCGCCTCCTCATCCACGATATCATCCGTATAGCGGCAAAACGCGTAGATCGTCTCGATGGCTTCGCGCTTCGGCTGTGGCAGAAACAGGAACGAGAAGAAAAAGTTGCTCTCCCTGTTCTGCGAAAAATCCGGGGCAATCGTATGGACGCTTTGGGCCGACACGGTGATTAATGAAAGAGTGAAGAAAAGAGAACACCTGCTTTGTCCAGACGGGAAAGCTTGGGGCGGGTGTGAAGTACATCGTATCCAAGGTCCCCGATCTTTTGAAGGATTCTCCGACCGCCATGCCAGGTGAGCTTGAGTTCCAAGGAAAGGTCGCGGCCGACGGAGGTCAACAGGGGTTCCCCTTCCCTGAAGAGTCTCTCGGTCCGCTCCACCTGGTACATGATGATATCGCGGAACTCCTGCGTGCACGACCGGTTGAACAACGCCTCCTCCGAGTACCCAAACTCACGGATATCGTCCATGGGGATATAGACACGGTCCTTCGCCAGGTCAACCGAGACATCCTGCCAGAAATTCGTGAGTTGCAATGCCGTGCAAAGAGCATCCGACGGCTCCGAGTACCGTTCGCCCCGGTAATTCATCAGAAGGAGCATCAGCCGCCCGATCGGGTTCGCAGAGTTGGCACAATAGCCCAGAACGTCGTCGAACGTTTCATAGCGGTGCGTCGTCACATCGGACCGGAACGCAGACAACAGGTTGCGGAACAGGCCTTGGGGAATCTCAAACCGATGGATCGTTTCTCTCAGTGCAAGAAAGACCGGGTGCAACGCCGTGCCCTGGTAACATTCCGCGAGTTGTTCCTCCCAGTCGTTCAAACTGTCGATCCGTTCGGCAGGACTCATCCCCGGTTCGTCGGCAAAATCGTCGGCAATCCGGGCAAACGCATAGATCGCGCAAACATACCTGCGTTTGTCTCTCGGAATGAACAGGGACGCAACAGGAAAGTTCTCATAATGGTCGTACGTCACGGTTTCGCAATAGCGAAATGCCTGCTCGGTAGTCCATTGTGTGCGAATGAGTATGGCGTCGCGTGTCAGCATCGGTTGCTTCTTTGACGGATAAAGGGCTCCCGAGGTTTCAACCGGGCGCTGCTGGAACGTCAGCGGGTGGTCCGATCACCGAGGAAATAGGTGGGTCAATATGAAGAAACAGGAGAGGAAAAGCAAGGATGGGGAAAGACCCCGTTGAGACCGGTACTAAAGAGAGAGGAGAATGGTGCTGCTGTCGCAGGGTGGATGCAGCATTCACGGAAGCATTGGTTTTTCACCCTTTTCTTTGTATATTTTTCCCGTCTGAAATCCTCAAATCAGTTGAGTTTTGAGGATTTTTTCTTTTCACTGTATCACTCGACCGCGGGCACGTGGCGAAATTGGCAGACGCGCTAGCCTTAGGAGCTAGTGGGGTAACCCGTGGGGGTTCAAGTCCCTCCGTGCCCACAGGCGTTTGCGGGATTGGGTAACCGGTGGGGTTCAAGCTGAGTTCCGATATTGTTGATCGGAACGAAGTCCCGCCGTTTCACGTTTTGTGTGTCCCGCCGCTCTTTGGCGGGATTGGCGGGATCCCTCCAAGCCTACATTCACTGACAGGCGATGATACCTTGAAGCATCTTACGGTGGGGAAAGCTCTCACGGTAACGACACGCGTACCTCGGCAACAGTCTAAAAGCTTGCCGGGTTTTTCATGACCCGATTTCAATGTGAAGGAACCAGCACGTGGACGTGACACTCGTTTCAATTTCAGATGTCTCGAAGGAAGTCGAGATCCATGCAACATCGGAAGAATTGAAGCCGCATTTCGACAAGGCCTACCAGGAATATCGCCCGAAGATCGAGATCAAGGGCTTTCGCAAAGGCAAAGCCCCCCTTGACATGATCAAGAAGCTGTACGGGGAGCTGATCGAGAATGAATACCTCGACAAACTGGCCAGCGAGCTCTACCGGCAGGCGGTGCAGGAAAAGGACCTGAAGCCCATCGGGGAGCCGACCCTCGTTGACCTCGATTATAAACGGGGGGAACATTTCCGGTTTAAGATCAAGTACGAAGTTCGTCCATCCATCGCATTACAGCAGTATAAAGGACTCTCCGTGAAGGCTGTGGTCCACCGGCTGGAGGATGCCGAGGTGGAGGAGGAGATCGATCGCCTCCGCAAGGGGAACAGCACTTTGGAGGAGGTGGAGAAAGCGACCGACGACGAGCACGTCGTCACCGCGGAGATGCAGGAGCTTGACGACTCGGGCATTCCCATCATCGGCAAGAAAACCGAAAACGCGCGGTTCTACCTTGCGGACCCGCAACTGGAGAAACCGTTCAAGGACGCACTGACGGAAGCCGCAAAGGGGAACGAACACACCATCCGCTTCGAGCACCAACACGGGGATCATTCTCACAAAGTGAACGTGAAGCTCAACGTGACCAACGTGCAGAAAGTGATCCTTCCCGAACTGAACGATGAGCTCGTTAAAAAAGTCACGAAGGACAAGATCGCCAATGTTGATGAGTTCCGGAAAAGCCTGCGGGAGGACCTTGATTCCTACTGGAAGGAAAAAAATCGCCGATCCCACATCAATGCAATAATCGCGGAGATCATCCGTCTCCATGAATTCGAAGTCCCCGAGTCGCTGGTCCGGAGCGTGATCGAGGGCCTGGTCGAGGAGATCAAGAACCAGTCCCAGAACAAGCAACTGCCGCAGAACTTCGATTTTGAGAAATTTTATCAGGAAAATCGCGAGTATGCCCTGTACCAGTCACGATGGGCCCTGCTCCGGGAGGAGATCGTCAAGGCGGAAAACTTCGAGGTCGACGAGCCCACCCTGGTTGCGCTGGCCGAGCGCGAGGCACCGAAGATCGGAATTGACAAAGAACGTTTAATCACCTACTATAAGTCGTCCGAACAGGTCAAGGACCGGCTGGTGAGCGACAAGCTCATCGACCTCCTCATCAGCAGTTCGACGATCGAGGACGTGGACGACACAACCGTGCAGGATTCTCTTTTGAAAGGATGATGTTATCTATGAAGCATTCCCCCTTGGAGGTGTATAACCAGCTTGTCCCGATGGTGGTGGAACAGACCGGCCGGGGCGAGCGGGCATACGACATTTACTCACGCCTGTTGAAGGAACGGATCGTGTTCATCGGAACGCCGATCGACGACACGGTCGCCAGCCTCACCATTGCCCAGTTGTTGTTCCTGGAGTCGGAAGACCCGGACAAGGACATTCACATGTACATCAACAGTCCGGGCGGCAGCGTCTCCTCCGGGCTTGCCATTTATGATACGATGCAGTATATTCGCCCAGATGTTTCCACGATCTGCATCGGCATGGCGGCCAGCATGGGCGCGGTGCTGCTGGCGGGCGGAGCCAAGGTCAAACGCATGGCGCTCCCGAACTCGCGGATCATGATTCATCAACCGTGGGGCGGCGTGCAGGGTACAGCATCCGACATCAGCATCCAGGCGGAAGAGATCCTGCGCACCAAGAAGCGTATCAACGAGATCCTCGCGGGACACTGCGAAAAGTCGGTCGATATGATCGAGAAGGACACCGACCGCGACCGGTATATGTCCGCCCAGGAAGCAAAGGAATACGGACTGATCGACAACGTTCTCGTGAAACGGACGGCCGAACCCAAGAAGGAGAAATAGGCACGATCGTATGAGTCAGAAGACGAAACAAGGCGAGAAGATCACATGCTCCTTCTGCGGGCGCTCGTCCGAAGAAGTGAACAGCATCATTGCCGGACCGGATGTCTACATCTGCGACCTGTGTGTCTCGAGCTCGGTCGATATCATCCGCAACAACATGGCGGCCATCTCCGCCAAGCGACACTCCACCCGCGGCAACCTCACCCCCCTCGAAATCAAGAAAGCGCTTGATGAATTCGTGATCGGCCAGGAACACGCCAAGCGGACCCTGGCTGTTGCCGTGTACAACCACTACAAGCGGATCGATTCGAACGACCACCTGCATACGCTCGACGAGGTGGAGATTGAAAAAAGCAACATCATGTTGATCGGCCCCACCGGCACCGGCAAAACACTCCTCGCCCAGACGCTCGCACGCATCCTCGATGTCCCGTTCGCCATTGCCGACGCGACAACGCTGACCGAAGCCGGCTATGTGGGGGACGACGTGGAAACGATCCTCGTCTACCTCCTGCAGAACGCGGAGTACAATGTGGAGAAAGCCGAGCGCGGCATCGTCTACATCGACGAGATCGACAAGATCACACGGAAAAGCGACAGCGCGTCGATCACCCGCGATGTGTCCGGTGAAGGAGTACAGCAGGCGTTATTGAAGATTCTGGAGGGAACGATCGCCGGCGTGCCGCCGAAGGGAGGACGCAAACATCCAGAACAGAGTCTCATCAACATCAACACGAAGAACATCCTTTTTATCTGCGGCGGGGCGTTTGAGGGGCTGGACAAGATCATCGAACGGCGCGTCAGCCAGAACCCGGTCGGGTTCGGGGCGGATGTCAGAGGGAAAAAGGGGAGAACGGCGGACGAGTACCTCTCCAAAGTCGAACCGGACGACCTTTTGAAGTACGGCCTGATCCCCGAGTTCATCGGCCGGCTCCCGGTCACCGCGACCCTTCATTCGCTCGACGAAAAGGCCCTCTTCAATATTCTCACCGAGCCGCGCAACGCGCTGGTGAAGCAGTACAAGAAGCTGTTCATGATGGAAGGGGTCGAGTTGGAATTTGAAGAGTCCGCTCTCCACTCCGTGGTCTCCAAAGCCATGGAACGGGGAACGGGAGCCCGCGCCCTTCGTTCGATCATCGAAGAAGTGATGCTCGATATCATGTATCACCTCCCCTCCAGGCAGAACGTCTCCAAGTGTATCATCACCAAGGACGCAATCCTCAAGTCCACAGAGCCAATCTACCTCTACGAAGAGCGCAAATCCGCTTAGTCTTTTAGCTTTCGGCTATCAGTTGTCAGCGGTCAGCAATCAGTTTTCTGCCTTCTACAATCTGCCGACTTGCTACTTCTCCACTTACTGCCTTATTACTTCTCTCAGCGTTCTCCTCAATAGTATGTTCCACGCGCGCTCCCCTGCTTCGTCACCTTCAAATCCTGCAACTGTGGCGCTTTCACGCGCAATTCAAACCGGTACCCGCGGTAGAACCCGATCGGGAACCAGGTCAGGTTCATTTCCCAGCAATGAAGGTCGCGGTGGATGTTGATGCTCGGGGCGGCAAATTCTTTGCGCGTGAAATCATAACTCCCGCTCGTGGAGAACCGCCAGTTCTCGGTAAGATTGAACGAGAGACTGGCATTGAGGTTGGAACTGCGGAACTTTTGCCGCGGGTTCTGCTGGCTCTGCGAGAAGGTATACGAAAGCGTGAGGTTCCATGGGATGCTGAAGTCCGGCGTCCCCTCTCCGAACAGCCCCTGGTAGGTCTGAGGCTGGACCGGCTGACCGATAATCCCGTCCGCGCGGTCCTGCGCCTGTTGAACATCTTGGGGTATGGTGCTTGAAGCCGCGGAGGTCGTCTTCTCGCCGCTGAGCGATGTGGAAAGGCTGAAGGAGACACTCGTCAGGTCGGCAAGATATCCCCTCTCCTTGACCAGGAATCGGTTCACGCGACCCCCCGCTGCTTCATCGAAAACGTAGAAATCATAGGTCGTGCTGGCGCTGATGTTGAAGACGTTGGCGATATCGGTCCGGTAGGAAAGGCTCAGGGGGGAGAGGCGCAGGCTGTCCGCAGCCAGGTTGTAGGCGATGCCGGCTCCCACATTCAGCAACTGGATCTTTTTTTCCGGCTCGACCGTATCGGCGGAAAGGTATTTCATTTCAAAGAGGTTCCCCACGTTCAGGGAGATGTTCTCTTGTCGCCCGCTTCCCGCGCCGCCGTAAATTTCCCGCTCAAAGAAACTGTACTTCACCTCCTTACCGTTCCGGTCGATATACTTCCCGTAGTACCCGAATCGCGGATGCGAGAAGTCGGGTTGATAGCTGAAGGAAACATTCGGCGTCACCGTGTGGCGGATCCCCGTAATGCCGAAGACCTGCGGCTGGAACATGCCGAAGAACCGGGTCGACGCGGAGAGTCCGGCTGAATACGTCCGGACAGCTTTGAACCCCGATACATCGGTGATCCCGGTGCTGTCCCGGAGAATGCTCCGGTTGTACCACTTCTCATTGTAGCTCACAAAGGGGGAGATATTGAAGGGGCCGGCTTTGGGAGAGGCTGTCAGGGCGATCTGGTGACTGGCTCCCAACCGCTCCTGCCTGTTTTCGATCGTCAGGCTGTCCACCGTCGGATCGGTGAGACTTCGGATCGTCTCGAACCTTTTCGACCGATTGCTTTGGGCCTGGCCGCTGTAACTCAACCCGATCATCTCGTACCATGCAAAATCCGAAGAACCCGAACCGCTTGCTCCCCTCGAGGAGGCTTGACGGCGGAACGGATACAGCTGGCCCTGGGTAAAGGAGAGTGACGGAAGCCTCTCCTCGACATCCCCCGTGGTCAGGTTCTGATCGCGGTACATGTTGAGGGTCAGGCTGCGGTTGCTTTCCTCCCACGACTTGGAGTAAGTCGCATTGGAGATAACATTCTGGCGCAGGATCTCGTCGATGTTGGAACTGGTGTTGCGGAAATAGGTCCCGGAGGTGAAGGTGAAGTTCACGTCCAGCCTTGAAGTTGGGTCGATCTGCTGATTATGGGCAATATTGACGTTATAGTCCCGCCGTTCGGTCCTTCCCGGGTCGCCCGGTTCCCCCTCGTGCAGGTTCGTCACGTTTGCGGAGAGCGATCCGGTGAAATGGTACCGCAACCCGTACCGCAACAGGGACCGGTTCAACCACCCTCCCCGCGTAAACCAGTCAAAGGTGGTCGCCAAATCCATGTAATCGCTGATCGCCCAATAGTACCCGAAATGGCTGAGGAACCGCCCCCGTCGCGCATCCTCGCCGTAGGCAGGCGCGATAAGGCCGGAGCGCCGTCCCGACTTGTTCGGAAAGACGCCGAACGGGAGGGCGAAGAGCGGCACGTCGGCAATGTAGAAATAGATCGGCTCGGCCACGATGTGGTCGCGGACGATCACCTTCATCTTCGGACTCAGAAAGTAATAATGCGGATGATCGGCATCGCACGTGGTGTACCGCCCGTCCGCGACGAAGAGGACATCCTGTTCGACCTTCTTGATCGCTTCACCGTGATAGAACCCATCTTCGATCTCCGTTTCGCCGACGCCGATCTTCCCTTTTTTCGTCCGGAAGTTGTATTGGATGGTCTTTCCATCGTACGACTCGCCTCCATCCTTCATCACCGGAGCCCCGATCAACTTCTTCCCCTCCTGGTCTGCGGTGTCCTTGATTCCTTCCGCGGAAAGGGTCGCCGTGTTCCAGTTCACCTTTACCCGTTCGGCCTTCAAACCGATCGCCCGGTATTGCAACTCACCCTTGCCGAACAGGTCCATGGACTTTGTCCGCATGGAATAGATGATGGAATCTTTTGCAGAGTAGACGACGAGCGTATCGACGCCGGAAGCGCCGGTGGAGAGTGTGTCTTTCGGAACGGAACCGAGGGTATCCGGAAGAGGGGAGGTCTCCTGGGCATGCATGGAGATAGAATGGAGAAGGCAAACAAAAAGGATCGCAACGGCACATCGGCTTGGATCTGCCGTCGGGAGAAATGACAAGAGGAGGCGGGGAAACACCATCAAAGTTGTTAAGGAAAGCCTCTTCATTCCGGTCCCTTCACCCTACAACACTAACCCTGCTGCACCGAGGATCCCGGCATTGTTTCCGAGCTGTGCGGGAAGGACCCGGATCTCTTTGCGCAACGGCTTCAATACATGCCGCACGATGGAATCCTGAACCGCCGTGATGACGAAATCCCCCGCGGCAGAAAGTCCTCCCCCGATGATGCTGACCCGGAGGTCCATCACGTTCATCACCCCGGCCAACGCGGTGCCGAGGAGCTCTCCCGCTTCAAGGAGGATCGCCCTCGCAACGGGATCGCCGTCGTGCGCTGCCTGCGAGATGAAGTACGGCTCGATCTTCGCGGCGTCGCCGCCGACCAGGCGCCAGATCTTCGACTCCGGGTTTGCCTTGAGGCGTTCCGCGGTGCGCATCGACAGGTACCGCTGTCCCACATACGCTTCGACGCACCCGCGGCTGCCACAGTTGCAAGCCGGACCTTGATGATCGACGCAGATGTGCCCGATCTCTCCCGCACCGCCTGTGGGTCCCCGAAAGATCTTATGATCCAGGATGATCCCTCCCCCCACTCCCGTTCCCCAGATGACAAAAAGAAAATTGGGGAATTCCTTTCCGGCGCCGAACTTCGATTCCGCGATCGCTGCGGCGTTGGCGTCGTTTTCGATCCCGACCGGCAAACCGGAGAAAAGCTTTGTCAACTCCCCTTTGAGCGGTACCTCATCCCAATCGACAAAATTCGGGGGGGCCTTTACCACCCCCTGATCATCCACCACCCCCGGAGCGCCGATGCCAACCCCTCCAACCTTCGCCCCGTTGGCATGCTTCAAGGCATCCTGCACCGCCATGTGGATTTGTCGGATCACCTCGTTCGGGCTCTTCTCCGCGTAGGAAGGAAATTTGTTTTGATAGAGAATTTCACCGGAGGGGGAGACAAGACCGGCCTTAACGCTGGTCCCTCCCAGATCGACACCGATGACTATATGAGAGTCTGAAGATCGCATTATTCGGATCGTTGGTTGAATTCGTTCTTTCGCGTGTTTAGCGTGATGCGCGCGCAAAAATACCGGAACAAAGTAACAAAAAAAAGGGTGAGGTGCATGAAAACAGAAAGGCACCTGCTCCACCTGTGTGGGGAACAAGTGCCTTCCGTGCAAGAACTGCCAACCACCGGTCACTTCATCAGCATCAACCGTTTCGTGATCGAAACGTTGCCGCTTCTGAGCGAATAGAAATAGACTCCACTCGGAAGGTCCGCCGCATCAAACGTCGCAACGTGGTCTCCCGCCGGACGCGTGCCCTCTACGAGCGTCGCCACCCTTTTCCCAAGTGTATTGGTGACCGACAACTCCACGAACGATTCCTTCACGAGGCGGAACTCGATCGTGGTTGAGGGATTGAAGGGATTGGGGTAATTTTGGCTAAGCTCGAAATCAAAGGGAACGGTGCTGTTCTCATCTTCGATCGACGTGACCATGCCGCCTGACGAGGTCTTCAGGACAGTGCCATAGTTCCCGACAACCCATCCTTCTGAGGCGCCAGTCATAAAGACGCCGTTCAGGATGGTATTGTTGACCGGAACGCCATTGGTATTAATATCATGCGTCTGGAGAATCCAGGTGTCTCCCGCGTCCGATGTACGAAGTACTTTCGTCCCCCCAACACCTCCTCCAACAGCCCAGCCGTTCATCGAATCGAGAAAGTACATTCCCTGCAGGCTCGACCCTCCCCAGATTGAACTTTGAACCCAAGTTTGTCCGCCGTCGGTCGTCCGCGACC
>Ga0154373_107_pt1 | contig 10449 bp, 4 predicted proteins | sample RifGroA2_FD_105617 | JGI IMG/M metagenome (GOLD analysis project Ga0154373, IMG submission 105617) | Ignavibacteria bacterium GWA2_55_25 | reverse complement strand
GCGCCTCAAGGCGTATATTGCGAGGGCATTCTGGGGGAACGAGGGATGGTATCCCGTCATGCTGGAGGTTGATACGCAGTTTCAGAAAGGGGTCAACCTGCTGCCGGAGGCGGCAAAAATTGCTAAGTTGAATTAATGAAGCAAGCAAAAATTTTTCTTGGGGTGAGATGCTGTTGTCATCTCACCCTTTCTTTTTAAATTTTCCACTACGCGAACCCCCGTTCTTAATTTCCATAAACAGGCATTCCTTGTTTCCCGTCAATAAAAAAATCTTCAATGCTCGCCCTCTCTGGCCTTGAAACGAAAAAGGCCGCACAAGTTCGCCGTGCAGCCTTTTGCTCAAAAGCAGAACCGTCTCAGGGTTGCTTGCCGTTGGCAAGCGTCAATGTCACCCCCCAGCTGGATTGATCGAACGGCGGGTCATCATTCCAATCGTTAAAGGAGTGGGAACCATCGGACTCATAGTAGAGGATATAATTTCCGGCGGGGAGGGTAATCGTCCCATCGAACGAGCGGTTCTTGTGGGCGCCGCCGGCATGGTCTGTGCTCCGGAAGGTCATTTCCCAGACAACTTTGCGCGTTGAAGCATCTTCGATCCATGCGTAATCATGCATTGTCCCGTCGCTTCCTTCGCCCAATGCGTACACGCGCACGTCGGACTTCTTCCCGAGCGTGAAGGACTGGCGACGTCGCTCGTCATCACGGATGCTGGTCAGACTTGCAAGAACCGAGGGATCGTTTTTTTCTTCATACGGCGCGACATCGCTTGCCTTGAAAGAGTCCTCCGTTGCCGCAAGAGTGATTCCCCAGCGCTCCTGATCATACGGAGGGGAGGAATTCCAGTCGCGGTAGGAGTGTGAGCCATCGGTGACAAAGTAGACCATGTAACTTCCCTTGTCCAGCCGGAGGGTTTTCTCCACCATCCGGTTCTTCTCAGCTCCCCCTCCATGCTCGGTGTCGTCGTACTCCATAACCCAGACCTTCTTACGGGTGTTCAGGTCGACAATCCAACCGTAGTCATGCATTCTTCCGTCGCTTCCCTCGCCGAGTGCAACGACGCGGATGCCCATCGGTTTGTTCAGGGTAAATCCTTTGGAGGCGTATTCCTCGTCGCGCATTTTTGTCAGGTTCACGATAATATTCTTTTCTTCGACCCCCTTGTATTCAAACAGGGCAACTGACCCTCTCATGGAAGGATCTACCGCGGCCAGAGTGATTCCCCAGAACGGTGGATCAAACGGAGGGGGCGCGTTCCAATCGCGGAAGGAATGCGACCCGTCCGTGGCATAGATCACGGCGTAGCTGCCCGCGGGAAGGGAGAGAGTCTCTTTGACCAAGCGATTCTTGCGATCGCCGCCGGCATGGCTGGAATTGCGGTACGTCATTTTCCAAACCTTCTCCCCGGTTTTGACATTGACAATCCACCCATGATCAAAATTGCCGTCATCACGGGCTTCCCCAAGGGCGTACAGGGAAAGAACCATCGGTTTTTGCAACGTGAATCCCTGCTGGACATAGTCATCATCCCAGAGACCGGTAAGGGAGATCAAAGCTTCTTTGCGGAGATGTTCGAGATTCTCATCGACCCCCTTGCTGCCGAGGTTCCTTCCGTTGCCCCGCAAGGTGATATGCAAATCCCGGTACAATCGCCGGTCGCTATTTCGGTCGAAGATCTTGTCTGCCAGATAGCCGAGGAAATCTCCCACCCCGTCAAAGTCCTCTGAATAATAAGAAGGAAAGGCCGAATAGTACACTTCATACATCCCCTTGGGCAGGGAAACCATGTCGGCAAGCTCAACAAGCCCGTCGCTCCAGCGGCTTCGCTTGGCGTCGCGCGATTTCCATACTACGGCGCGGGTGCGCGCGTTCAAAATCCATGCAGAGGTATAGACATCGTCTCTTCGAGACCCGGCCAGCAATCCTTTGATGGAAACATCCTGATCGGTGTCGAGCGCGAAACCGTCAACCTTGACGTCCTGAGGATACAGGTTTTTCACCTCGGCGAGGATGTCGCCCTGGGCGAACGATGAAGGGGAGGTGGAGAATAAAAGGGTCAAACAAAACCAGGTGCGTAGTCTCATAACGTAATTCCTCCAGGGGTGTTGAGGGTATGCAAAGGAGAATCAAAGTCTGTCCGTACTACGGGAGAGGTGTAATTTTGTTGCTTTTTTGAAACAAGGATCACAATCTCCCAAACGCCGGTGAACATTGAAGGTTTTATACCTGGAAGCGGGTTAGAATGTAACCGAAATGGCGATCTGTGTGGAAAGAAGGTCGGTTTTGGACCGTTTGATATCATAAACAACCCGGCCATTTTCACGACGGATGGAACCCCCCTGAGGTATTGGGCGTCGCCCCCCGATAGGTACCGCAAGCGAAGATCGATCAGCGCTTCGGCCAGAGGATTCTCTTCTTCTTCGTCGTCCGGTTTCTTTTCCCATACCCGCATCATGACACCGCCACCGATGCTGAACGCAGTGTCGTCAAGGTTGGTCGAGCTGGCAATTTCCTCGCCTTCACCCTCCTGGTTTTTGATTGTCGTGTTGGTAAAAAGATGATGGAAGCCAACCGCTCCTTCAACATACGGGCGGATTGATCCGGAATTGGGTTGAAGCCGTGCGAGAAGGTGTCCCAGGGCGAAATTATTTGTCGTCTCGACTTCAACGGTTACGTCGGGAATGGTCGTGCTGAACGGTTCACGACGTCGTTTGGTGCCGTAGTTCATGAATTCGAACTCCAGACCGACCATAACGGGATGCTCCCTGGGCGCGTATCCGATGTTAGCGGTCAGACCGAGACCGGGGTTATCGACATTGTCCTTAAATTGTCCCTGTGGAAGGTCGACAAAGAAACTTGCGGCACCAGTGAACTCCTATCCGACGAGAGAAACAGAAGGAAGAACAGTCAAGATCAGAAGAGACAGAATGGTGAAAGGTTTCATGATGAGCTCCATAAACAACGTCGAAAAAAATGAATCACCGTAATAAAATACAGGGGCGCGGACGATTCGTTACGCAGAGAAGTTGCAATGAGCCATGTTTGAAACAATACCATCGACAAAACTTCTCGGTCGCATATCGGTCTTGCTTTTGCGGTGGGGTGGGTTGAACCGGCAAAGAAGTGATACTCTGATAAGGCTAAAAGAGAGATTCATACTGCATCTTCCAATCGAAAGAGTACCCGAGGGTAATACCGACAACAACGGCCGTGGCAATGGGGGGCGCCGTTCCCGGTTCGGGGCTCTGCTGTCCCTGGAAAAGAAAAACAGAGAGGGAGGGGGCAAGGGTCAGCCGGCCGATCGGGATGCCAAGATCGCTTCGCCATCGGACGAGCAGGCGACGGGTATCGCCGGTGGAGTTCTTTTGCTTGATGTAGTACGTTCCGTCCAGCTCGCTTCGGAACAGGGACCCTCCAATCGGGGCCGTGTACGAGGTCTGAATATTAATCCCATTCTCGTCCGGACGAGGTTTTGATGATCGGTCAAAGGTTTGTGTGAGACTGATGCGGGAACGACTGAAACCCCCGATATCCGAAAGTCCGACACCGAGCCCGAGAGTAATATCCCGCTGCCGAGGATTTTTGATCGTAAGGGTACTACCAGAGACAACCTGTTTGCTCTCGGTTGGTGTCATTTCCGTATCGTACCGGACGCTGGCCGAGGGGTAGAGGGAAAGAAACCCTGCCGCCTTTGATGAGCGGAAGTTCACGATCGTTTCAACGTAGAGGTCGTCCGAGACCTCCTGTAACGGTTGCCCGGTAATCTGCGATCGCCCGAACAGGGCATAAATCCGATTGTCCCACGTCAGCAGTTCTGATTCCTGCTTGAGTCGAAGGTCCGCTTCATAAGTAATGCGTTCAAAATCAATACCACGGAGCTCCGTCAAGCCGACGTTTCCGTAGCTTGTATTTCCCCGGTATTGGCCGGCAGAGTAGTTCAATTGCAGGCGTGCGAGAGTGAATCGCCAGAGGGTCCGATCACGATAGGAACTGTCTATCACGGCAAGGCGGTCGGTTTTCTGCAGTTGGAGAAGGTCGTGGGAATGCTTCAAGTGTCGGATGATGAGGTCCCTCACGATGGAAGGCTTTCCTTCCGCGGGGGATTCCCGGTGTCGGCCGTCCTCGATGAAACGGGAGACTTGGTTGCGGCCTTCGCGGAACGATGCAAACCCATCGCCCCCGCCAGCCAGAAAATTTGTGGTGACGACACGATACAGTTCGGGGGGTGTCCGCTGTTGAAGGGGGGCGTTGTGTACGAACCACTCTTCATTCCCATGCCCCGTGACCTGAAGGTTGAGTAGGTAATTATCCCTGCCGGCCCGCTTGTTGGCAAGGCTGACCTGCTGCAGGGTTGCCAACTGCTGCCCGGTGAGCTGCATGGTCACAAGTTCGTTGTCGGTCCAGAGTATTTGTTCGAGCGCACGCACGGTAATCTTCCGGAGACGCGGGTCCATTTCGGAGGGGGGGAAATCCACGCCGGGAAATCGGAAAAACGTATTGTTTAAGAGAGCGACTTCGGTGCCGGTTTGCTGAAGGAGGATGTGAAGGGCAAGCCGGATCAGATCCTGCTCGGTGAATGAACTGTCCACGAGCAGCAGGGGCTCGTCCGGCTCGATGCCATAAGTTTCCCTGCTGTAATCGTAATACTGTTGCTCGGCACCGACGGCGAGTCTGGTGGCAAATCCAACATCCCCGGCGATGGTTGAATTAATCGGGAGGGGTTCCCTTACAGAGGCAGAGGTGGTTTGCCGTTGGTGATGGAATACCAGGTCCACGCGGGCCATCGCGGAACCGTACCGGACGGGGCTGACGATAAGCGACTGGGAGGTGGGATGCAGGCCTTCCGTGCGAACCGACAGGGTGGTCGTCGTGTTTTCAGCCCGTGCAATGATCACGTCAAATCCCGGAGCTGTCATCGCAAGCCTGTAACAATCATCCATGGATAAATGGGTCAAAGCAATGATAATATCTGCTTTCTCCCGCAGCTGGGGGAGGAAAGCAAGAGCCGTTGCTATGGGGTTAGCGATGCTGAGCCCGTCAAAATGCTGCCGCAGAATGATATGTTCGATCTGCGGGTCGGTCAACCCCAGGATGGCGACACGCACCCCGTCGGCTTTCTTCTCTATAATATAGGGGAGGACCACCGGTTCATTCTTCCCCTTGACGGTCAGGTTGGCAGCCAGGATGTTCAACCCTGTCGATGGGTTATTATAAGCCATGAGCGTTTCTTTGCCGTAATCAAACTCATGGTTTCCGACGGCCAACCCATCATACCCGAGTTCATGCAAAGCGGAGATCATTGCCGCACCCCGATCACCCCGGAGAAGATAGTAATATCCCAAGGAATTCCCGGCATCCAGAAGCAGGAGGTTCTGGGCGCCAAGTTCCCGTCGTACCTGTTCCACAACGGTTTTCCTTCGTACAATACCCCCCGCAAGCACGCTTCCGACGGGAGTGACATCGAAATAACCGTAAGTATTGCCGGTCAGGAGCAGGGAGAGTTTCGTTATCAAGGGTTCCTCACCCGCGCAGCGGGTGAACGTCAACAGCATGAAGGAAACAAGGAAGGCAGAATATCGTAATGCGGGCAAACGGAGTAAATCCATAATCCTTGTTAGTCTGATTTTTTTGCAGCGGTAATTACGGAATTTTTTGTTTGAGATGCATACCTTGCACGGGAGGAATCAACCCGGATGCAGCCAAAAACAGGCCGAACGGAAAAAACCGTCGATAACTCTGGGACGCAAATCCCCGACGCCCTTTTCCGCTTGACATTACCTCGAAAAAGTTTTATACTCAACAAAATAAAACTCGGTTTTACTAATTAAAGAACCGTTTTTTTATCTTCCAGATTCATCAATCGGCAACTCACCTCACCGTTCTTGATCTCAAAGAATTTCACAACGTTCAAAGTCAGCCTTTACGGTGTACCAACCCACCCTGCAACATACCTTTGATGCAGGAGTTTTTTTGTCGTAGTGCGTTTGTTTCGAACGGAGCGAAACGGTTTAACGACCGGTAGCATACTAGACACGGCACAGTCTCTGTACGTTCGACATTCTTGATTTCCGCAACCAAGGTAACCTTTAACCATTTGAAGGGAGGTGTCGGGGAATCACCACTGCTACGATCCATTCTTTCTCTGTACCGGAAATCATGAGCGTACCCGTTCTTCTCGTGTCTCCGGTTGATTCGACAATCCTGCACAGTTCATAATCCACCCACATCACCATATATCCAAGGAGTACCATCATGAGATATTCTTGGTGCAGCGTTCTTCTCATCATGTCTCTGGTGATCCTCTCCACAGCTCTGGTTTTTGCACAGAGTGGAAAGATCACAGGGTCCGTCAAAGATGCGTCCAGCGGCGAGGCGATTATTGGCGCCAACGTCGTGATTGAAGGGACGACCCTTGGCGGCGCTGCAGACGTGAACGGTGTTTACTATATATTGAATGTCCCCCCGGGGTCCTACAACGTGATCGCTTCCGCGGTCGGGTACGCACGCTCCACGGTCCGCAATGTGCGCGTAGGATCGGATCAGATCGTTCAACTCGATTTTAGTCTCCGGACCGAGGCGATCGGGTTGCAGGAGGTGGTGGTTGAAGCCCAACAACGGGTGATTGATCAAAGCCAGACCTCGGCGAAGTCGCGCGTGACCTCGGAAGAATTCCGATCCCTGCCGTTGCGTGAGATTTACGACCTTATACAAACCTCTCCCAGCGTGTACAAAGGATTCGTCCGTGGCGGCAAACAGTTCGAAACAAAGACCCTGATTGACGGTATCGACGTCACCGACCAGTTCTACGCCTCGGCGGCTGATAACGGTCCGGGTGCCAACACTCCTTACCTTACCTATAACGCCATTATCCGCCACTCCTCTGCCCAGAAATCGGCCTTGATGGATCTCACTGCCGGTTCGGTTGAGGAGGCCAGCGTACTGACGGGCGGTGTAGGTGCGGACTATTCATCCGCCACGGCCGGTATCGTCTCTTATTCTCTTCGGGAAGGGCGCGGTGTTCTCTCCGGCGGTGCAAAGTTCCGGTTGAGCAGCGGCGGTCTGAAGCATCACGGGCCGGGAGTCTATAATGATGCGGCGAAATACCTTGCCGAGAAAAGCACCCTTGCGGCCAGCACGGATGCCAATAACAGAGCAAAGGCTGATCGGTACACGTGGACTGAGGGCAAGTACAGCTACGGCGAGAAGCCAACCATGGAGGGGGAAATCTCCTTCGGCGGCAGCGTCGCAGAAAATATGGGCCTGTATTTTACGGCAGGACTGAACGAGTCGTACGGCAGACTTCCGAATGAATTCGACCGTCGGATCAACTCGACCCTCAAATTCAACTACAGCCCGGTTCCGGAGATCCGGTTCAACGTCCTGGGCATTCTTGAAGATCAGGGGCGGCTCTTCGGATGGAAGAACAGTTCGTTTTCAGAAGATTTTCGTTTCTTTTTGGAGGGCGTACCGAGACAGGATGGAATGAACATTGTCGGTCAACTGAAGATGACCCATGTGCTTTCCCCGCAGACGTTCTACGAAGTCCAGGCAAGCATTGTGAGCAAAGAGGAACGACTCGGATATGTCGATGGCAATAATGACGGTGTCATTGGACTGAACGAGGATGGCGATTTCCTGACCTTTGCCGATACCTCTCAGTCGAACCGGTATATGGCGAACGCTTCCAATTCTCAGTTCACAAAGTTTTTCTCCCCCTCACCCAGAAACGAATCTGGCAGCGAGACGGTCATCACGAATGCCGGCGGATTGCGCTGGAAGATCTCGCGACCCGGTCTCTTTTACTCGGACGATATCTCCACGAAAATGACATTCAAGGGAGATATTACGAGTCAAGTGACGGTGAATCATCAACTGCGGGCCGGCTTCCAGGCGGTCTTCCATAATTACGACCGTGAATTGCGGGCGGCGTACATTGGCGGGCAATTCCCGACATACAAGAACTATGTTGAAGAACTCTGGGATGTGCAGCCGAAAGAGTACAGCCTCTACGCCCAGGACAAGATGGAATACGCGGGGCTGATCATCAACGTTGGCGCCCGTCTTGACGCCCTGGATCTTGCGGCTGCCGACTTTACGAATTACTTTGGACCTTTCGAGGATGTCAAAGACGCAGCCGGCGGGAGCGTGCGTGTCCCGGTGCGTGGCGAGGATCTCGACATGAGGTTCTTCTTCTCCCCCCGCCTTGGCGTCTCGCACCCGATCAGCGACCGTGCGGCGATGTACTTCTCCTTCTCGCGTCAGACACAATCGCAACCCTTCTCCCGCCTCTTCACGAACTACGGCGACTTTGGCAACCCGTCGCTTCCGGTGGTCGTGCACACGGGGCAGGACCCGATCAAGTCGACCAACTACGACCTCGGTCTTCAATGGTCCTTTGCCGAGGGATACGGCATGGATGTCAATGCGTACTATCGTGACATCGAGAACTACGGCGCCACCAGCTTTGTCGTGACGCCGAGAACCCCATGGCGCCTGTATATTATCACGACGACATTTGGATATGCCGATTCGCGCGGCGTGGAGCTTACGCTCCGCAAGAACCTCTCCCCCGTGCTCGGAGATTTCCTCTCCGTCGGCGGCCGGTTCAGCTACGCGTACAGCTACATCAAGCAGGCAGTTGGGGCAGGAGGTAATCCATCCTCCTTCTCGACGGTCGGCGGTGACAGCGCAAAGTACGGCGGGGGATTGCCGTTCAGCGACATCAAACTCTTCAACACGATCGAGCAAAACGTCCAGGGAGGCAGCAGCTCCCTCACCGGCGGCTATGATCGTCCACACCGTATCACGTATACGTTGATGATGCGCTTTCCGTACGAGATCATGGTTTCCAGCGTCGGACGATTCGAGAGCGGATTTTACTACCGCCGCACGCTCGGCGATCCGCGTGCACGTGAACTTGCGGAAGGTCCATGGAACAAGCAGGTCGATCTTAGGGTCGAGAAGATGTTCGATCTCGGTTCGGCGCGCATCACCGTCTTCCTCGACATGCTGAATGCGTTCGACACAAAGAACATCCTGGCCTTCGATGCGAGCAATGTTGGCCAGCAAAACTGGGAGCGCAACGGCAATCCGACAGGCGGCGACGGTGTCACGACGGCAACCCGCCCGGTCACACAGGATGGATCGCTGATCTACGACATCCCGCGCGAGGTCTATTTTGGGTTAAGCGTGAATTTCTGATAATCTCGCCTTTTAACTCTAAGCTTATACTGAGGAGAATTTTACATGAGAACTACACGACACAGACTGACAATGTGTAAGGCGAGGCTGCTCTGGTTGGTCGTCTTCACGCTGTTCAGCACGGTCTTCGTCGTCTACGGGCAGACTGCCCTGACGGAAGACATTCATAACTTAAATAAGGCCACCAACGTTCTCGATCCCGCAAGCGGCAGCGCCGTGATGATTGGCGGCGAACTGTGGGATTCTTTCAAACCACCCAACACGGGTGCATGGTATGGCGAGGCGACACAAGTGGTTATCGGTCATACCTTCCGTATAGGTAACTTTGATCGCGGGTGGTCCACGCCGACCCACATGTGGCCGGGTGGATGGAACATGGGTAACTACTGGGCCAAGGATATGTTTTTTTCTGAGTACAATCCTGATGCCACATGGAACCCTGCGACAATCGGCGGCGTTGCCAACCCTGCTTACAAAGCAGTCGCCGGCGGTAACTATGCCATTGGCTCATTCAAATCGACGGTGGCGGGGGCAAGCGATGCAGCCCGCAACTATACAAAGGAAACAAAGTGGGTCGATGCCACGAAGCGGCACCATGCATTGTACGAGGCCGGCTGGCCCACGAACATCGGTGTCGATGTCAAGGTAAAGATCCACCAGTTCTCCCTGAACTGGAACAACATCAATGACTTCATCATCGTTGAGGTGACGTTCAAGAACACCGGAAGCGTCGACATCAATGGCGATGGCACGGTGGAACGGACCAACAACAAGATCAACGCGCTGACCATGCTTACATGCGGCGAGTTCATGTCATCGTACTACCTGGTCACCTCCGGCGGTCGCGGCAATGCGTTCGGCGCCAAGCGTGTCATCGGATACGTCGGTGATAACGATGCGACCGGAAAGCCCTGGGATATGATTATCGGGTATCCGGGAGAAAGCGCAACCGGAGCCAAGGACATGGGTCTCAATGCTTTTCCCTTCCGCTACTACACCGATACATGGAGCGCCTGGTCATGGCTCGATGTAAAGAAAGCGAATGGTACGACGAAGAACACAATCTACGGGACGCACCCGGTGGGTGACGGAGCCCAGCGCGGTTGGTTCACATCAGCCGGTCAGGGGCGTGGATTGAGTATTGGTGCAAGCTCGTTCAATAATCCTAAGAACCTTCACATTGCCTCCATGGGAACGTTCTACAAAGACGGAGGTAAGTCCCGTGATGCGACAAAGTTCGATCTTGCCCCC
>Ga0154373_111_pt1 | contig 10640 bp, 7 predicted proteins | sample RifGroA2_FD_105617 | JGI IMG/M metagenome (GOLD analysis project Ga0154373, IMG submission 105617) | Ignavibacteria bacterium GWA2_55_25 | reverse complement strand
AGAGAGTTATGGAGACTTATGGAAAATATTTCACACAGGGACACAGAAAAGACACGGAGGGTCATTTCACTCCGCTTTTTTCTTCAGCTCCGCCAGCTTCTGCATCGCCTCCAGGGGTGTCATCGTTTCAAGATCAAGGCGCCTCAGTTCTTCGCGCAGGCGGTCGTCCTTCACCTCGAACAACGTCATCTGCACGTCGGGGGGCGGGATGCGCCCTTTCGTTTGCCGGCCGTTCACCTGCAGTTCGGAACTCTCGAGGTTCTCCAGGATCCGCTTTGCGCGGTCAGTGACCTCCTCGGGCAGACCGGCCATCTGGGCCACCTGGATGCCGTACGAATGGTCTGCGAATCCCTGCACCACCTTGTGGAGGAAGATCACCTTGTCACCGTACTCCCGCACATCCACTTTATAGTTCCGGATGCGGGGGAACAGCTCCGCCAATTCGTTCAATTCGTGGTAGTGGGTGGCAAAGAGGGTCTTGGCGCCGATCCGCTGGTGGAGATACTCGGTCAGGGCCCACGCGATGCTGATGCCGTCGAAGGTGCTCGTGCCGCGTCCGATCTCGTCCAGGAGAATGAGGCTGCGCCGGGTCGCGGTGTTCACGATGTTCGCCGCCTCGTGCATCTCGACCAGGAAGGTACTCTCGCCGGAGGCGATATTATCGCTCGCTCCCACCCTGGTGTAGATCCGGTCGACGAGTCCAATGTGCGCCGCGGTCGCCGGGACAAAACTGCCGATCTGCGCGAGCAGCACGATCAGCCCTACCTGCCGCAGGTAGCTCGATTTTCCGCTCATGTTCGGGCCGGTGATGATCAGGATCTGATCCTCCTCCGTATCGATGAGCGTATCGTTCGGCGTGTACCGTTCGCCCGGTGGCAGGAGCTTTTCAATGACCGGGTGCCTTCCTCCCTGGATTTCGATCTTGAACGACTCATCGACGGTCGGACAGACATAGTTGTTCTCGATCGCCACTTCGGCAAGGGAGCTGTAACAATCGAGCACGGCGATGGCGTAGGCATTCTCCTGGATGGCGGCGGCATGCGCCGCGACGAGGGTACGGAGATCGTTGAAGAGCTGCGTCTCAAGGGCCAGCATCTTTTCCTCGGCATGGAGGATCTTCTCCTCGTACTCCTTCAGTTCGGGAGTGATGAATCGTTCCGCGTTCGTCAGGGTCTGCTTCCGGATATAATTGGAAGGGATCTTATCCTTGTGTGTGTTCGTGACCTCGATGTAGTACCCGAAGACGTTGTTGTATCCCACCTTCAGGGACGAAATGCCCGTCCGTTCCCGTTCCTGGTGCTGGAGTTTAGCGATCCAATCCTTCCCGCTGAAGGAAAGTTCGCGTAGTTCATCGAGCTCTTTATTATACCCCCTTCGGATCACCCCGCCCTCGACGAGGGCCAGGGGCGGATCGTCCTCCAAGGCGGAGGAGATCGCCGTGACGACTTGGTCCAGGGGATTCAACCACTTGTGCACTTCCTTGAGCGAAGCGGCTTTAAGCTGTGCGAGATGGGATTGAAGCAACGGGACCAGTTCCAGGCATCCCTTTAATTGGTTTACCTCCCGCGGGTTTCCCCGTCCCGTTGCGATCCGTGCAATAAGCCGCTCAAGGTCCCCCATCCCGTTCAACACTCCCCCCATCTTCCCACGCGGGGATTCGTTCGCGACCAGTTCCCGGACAGCGGCGAGGCGATTCCGGACGGTCTCGAGTTTTTTGAGAGGATGGTTCAACCAGCGTTTCAACAAACGTCCCCCCATCGGCGTCAGAGTCCGATCCAGAACAGAGAAGAGGGTTCCTTCGCTCTGCCCGGAGATGGAAGAAGTGACCTCAAGATTGCGCTTCGTTGAAACATCGAGGACGATAAAATCGGATGTGTCGTACGGTGCGATTTTTTTAATGTGCAGAAGGTTGGCTTTCTGCGTCTCTTGCAGGTAGTTCATCACCGCCCCGGCGGCGACCACACCGATGCGGTACGCTTCGATGCCATACCCCTTCAGCGATTGGGTTTTGAAATGGTTGACCAGCAACTCGTACCCGTAATCGAAATGGAACACCCAATCGTCCGCCTTCGTATAGATTCCGCCGAACCGGTCCTTCAGGAGGCTTTGGACAGTGGCAAGGTCGCGTTTCTGGACCAGCAGTTCCGATGGCTGCAGGTTGCTCACCTGCTCCGGGAGGTTTCTCAGGGGAAATTCGGCCGCGGAGAACTCTCCTGTCGAAACATCGATAAACGCGAATCCGACGGGGTCATCCCCGCGGGCGAGGGCTGTGGGAAGAGCAACGGCAGCGAGATAGTTGTTCTGTTTCTGTTCAAGCACTTTATCGGAGAACGAAATCCCGGGCGTCACGACCTCGATCACATCCCGTTTGACGATCCCCTTGGCAAACTTCGGATCTTCGAGTTGCTCACACACCGCCACCCGGTGCCCCGCTTTGAGGAGCTTCGGGAGGTACGCCTCGAGCGCATGGTACGGGAAGCCGGCCAGCGGTATCTCCCCCGCGGCGCCATTCCCTCGTTTCGTCAGCGTAATCCCAAGAACTTTCGCCGTGAGCTTTGCATCCTCTTCGAACGTCTCATAGAAATCCCCCATGCGAAACAACAGGATCGTGTCCGGATGTTTCGCCTTCACCTGCTGATATTGCCGCATTAATGGAGTGGACATAAGGGGAAAGAATCTCTTCTCTGTCTCTGTTTTTATCCTTCAAACACCGCCTCTACGGAGACGGCACCGGTCAAAGGATCAAGCGTGATACTCAAAACATTCGGACGACAGCATACGGTGCAGTCCTCCGTATAGCGTTGCCGTGCGCCCGCGGAATCGTCGACAAAGGTCTCATTCTCCGCACCACAACAGGCGCACAAGTATTGGAAAAAACCCTCTTCTTTCATACGAGACGGTCAAAAGATACAGAAACTTGGGGTGAGAGTAAATTGACGTTTTTCGGGCGGGAGGAGACCTCTTCAAGGAACTCACCATGCGAAATCGTGAGCCGTCGGCCGCTAAAACATCGCGGGGAATCTCAAGCCTTAAGAGGTCTTGAACTATGCGCTTTCTCCCATCTCCGGCTTCTTTGGTTCAACCTGGGGGGTGGGCGGAACGACCTTTCGGGCCAGCGCATACTCAACTATTTTCCTGAGTGTCTTGGAAAAAGTAAGCCCCGCCTTCTCGGCACACTCCATAAACGAGACCCCCTCCGTCAGGTCGGGATTGGGGTTCACCTCGAGCACGTACACACGGTTATCCTCCGCCAGCCGCATATCGATTCGGGCGTAATCCCGACAGTTGGTCAGAGCATAGGCGTCGAGGGCTTTTTGCATGACTTTCTTCTGTACCTTTTTGGGGAGCTTTGCGGGACAGATGGTGTGAATGCGATGATATTCTTCATGCAACGGGTCCCACTTGGCCTTATAACTGATGATGGAGGGATGGTCGGACGGAAGCTCGGAGAAGTCGTATTCAACGATCGGGAGGACCTGCGGCGGATCGTTCCCAAGAATGGAGACATGGAGTTCCCTCCCCTCGATGAACTCCTCGACGAGGATCGGCGGAGAAAAGTCCCTGAATGCCTGCTCCACCTGTTCCAGGAGCTTTTCGAGCTCGAACACCACCGAACCTTTTGTAACTCCCGTGCTGGCATCCTCCCGCGCAGGTTTGACGATGAGGGGATAATGAAGTCCGTGCCGGCGCGGCATATGCGGTTCAAACAGAAGCTTGAACCGGGGGGTCCGGACACCGTTGGCCTGGAGAACCTGCTTGGTAAACCCCTTCCGCTGGCAGAGCGCAAGGGAAAACGGGGGCGCACCGGTGTAAGGGATTCCGTGCAGATCGTACAACCCGGCAATCAGGAACTCTTTCTTCGCATCATCCTGGAAATCCTCGATCAGGTTGAAGACCGCATCGGGTTTTTCCCGTTTCAGAATCGATTCAAACCGGCCCAGCCGATCTTCGATATTGAACGCCTCCGTCCTGAACCCCTCGGCCTTCAGTGCTTTGACGATGGCGTCGTACTCCTCCCGAACGGTGGCAACATGGATGGAATATTCGGGCTTGAAGTCGAGTGAGGCGGGATCAACGGTTTTCAGCTTTTCATACTCGTCCTCTCCCACATAGTTATAGAGGACAATCACGTATGGTTTCTTGCGAGGCATACCATTGAAAAAGAAAGGAAGTTTTTACTGAACGGCAAGGGAAAACGGGGTTGCTATTCCACGAAAGTTTGGGTAGGTTCATCCCACCTTTTTCGCGCCAACTCCCCCTATGGGCTTTTATCCTCAACCGAACGACTGGCAATGTGGACCCTTCGCGCTGAAGCACGCGTTGGTGATGCTCGGCATCCTGGTCGAAGAGAAACAAATCTCGAAACTTGCCGGGACCAACTGGTGGTACGGCACGGACGAGATCCAGCTCGGCCGGGCGGCGCGCCAGTTCCAGTGCGAACTCAAACTGATCCGGCGGTTCGACCCGGAGGAGGCGCGGCGTGAGCTCATCGCGCATCTGCGCCATGGATACCCAACACTGCTCTGCATGTATGAATGGAGCCATTGGGTCACGGTGGTCAAAGCGGAACGCGGCAAGTTCATTCTCATGGACAGCAGGGACAAAGCGGTTCTGACGATTCTTTCATGGAAGGAACTCAAGCGACACTGGGTCTACCACGAAGAAGATGAACTCGACCGGCGGGCGATCCAGACGATCTACGATTTCCATCCTGTGGTTCCCCATTTCCGCGTGCAGACCAAGGCCAAGTTTTCCCTCGCACGGGCGAACTATCTCCGCCGCCCCACCAACAGAACCTTCTCTCGGTTGTGGGATGTGTACCTGGCCGACCTGCTCAATCTCTGCAAGCCACGCACCTCGCGCAGCACCAACGTCATCTCGCTCGGCGAATTCATGCGCCGCTACGAAAACATGATCCTCGACCAGGTCGATCTCTGGCATGGGTGGATCGTGCGGTCACAGGGAAAGCGGATCCTCAACTATATCCATTTTGTTGCGGACACGTACGGGCTTGTGATTCATGACGCGGATGAAAAACGCGCGCTCGCGGGGATCACGGCGATCATGACGCTCTGGGCTGCCAGCGAGTACGGCGTCTCCTCCGTATACCAGCCGGTCAAACGCAAATCAAGACGCTGAGAGACACTCCCCGATTCTCAACGTATCGTCCGGTGTTTCGGATCCACCCCTTCTCCCCCCTGCGCCTCGAACCGAGGAAAGAGACGCTCGGGAAACTCGTGCAACCGTTCGGCACCGAGCCGCTCCATGGCTTCTCTGGAAAGAAGAAGAGCCGACCGGAGAGCATCCACATCCACCCCCAGAAACCGTCCTGAAAAAAGCTCCAGCTTGGAGAGGGACTTATCAATATTGTTCCGAGCACCGACAAAGCGTTTTTTTACAAGGATCAGGTGGTATGCTGCCGCAGCCTGAATGATCCCTTGAAAAAAAATCCGGCTCTCCTCGCCACAGTTCTGCCAGACCTCCTCCCATGCCTCATGCGCCTCCCAGAACTCCCTCCGGTTGAACAGATTCATCCCGTCGATGAAACGCCTTCGCTCGGAGGCAGAGAGACGGGGCTCCCGGAGCAACGACCTCCTGATCTCATGGACACCCTTTTTAACGTGACGTTTCATGGCGAACGCAAGGTACGTTTTTCCCGCTGAGGCTTCAACGCTTCAGCCCATGAGAGCGCACCAATTCCCTGCCGGCTGGACACTTTTTCTTTGACTCTCATATCCGATTTTGGTATCATAAGCCCGTTCGTTTCGACACCCTTCATCACGACGGAGCACTGCATGGAGCAAACGACACGAGGTAACTGGGGTTCCCAGATGGGGTTCATCCTGGCCGCTGCCGGGTCTGCGATCGGGCTTGGAAACATCTGGCGCTATCCCTACATCACAGGGCAGAACGGAGGGGCAGCCTTCGTGTTACTCTACCTTGCCTGTGTTCTTGTCATCGCTCTCCCCGTGCTGATCGCCGAACTTGCCCTCGGCCGTAGAACAACCATGAACCCGGTTGGCGCGTTCCAGGCGCTGACCACTTCAAAGTACTGGCCCTTTGTTGGCTACCTTGGCGTGATCACCGGCGTCGGGATCCTTTCCTTCTACCTCGTGGTCGCCGGATGGACGCTGGGGTACATCGTCAAGGAGCTCACCGGTACCGTCGGGAGCTTCGGTGATTTTGTGCAGGACCCGATCAGCGAAATCGGATATTTCGCGGCGTTCCTGGGGCTCACCGTGTTTGTCGTCCTCGGAGGCGTGGAAAAAGGAATCGAGCGCTGGTCGAAGTTCCTCATGCCTGCTCTTCTCATTCTTCTCCTCTGCCTCATCGGATATAACCTGACCCTCGACGGGGCTTCGAAAGGGATCGAGTTTTATCTCAATCCTGATTTCAGCAAGATCAACGGGTCCACGTTTCTTGCTGCGCTTGGACAGGCATTTTTCTCGTTAAGCCTGGGTATGGGGACGATGATCACCTACGGAAGTTATCTTCCCAAAAAGGAGAATATCCCGGTCGGTGCCGTTGCAGTGGCGCTCTCCGATACGGCGATTGCGTTTCTTGCAGGTCTTATGATCTTCCCCGCCCTCTTCTCTGTAGGGCTCGAACCTTCACAAGGGCCGGCGCTGGTGTTCAACGTCCTTCCGAGTGTCTTTGCAACGATGCCGGGGGGACAATTCATCGGGATTGCCTTCTTCATTCTTCTGGCAATCGCCGCCCTGACCTCCACCGTTTCCCTTCTTGAAGTTCCGGTCGCATTTCTCGTGGATCAAAAAAAGTGGTCACGGAAGAAGGCTGTTTGGATAATTTCCGGGGCCACATTCCTCCTCGGACTCCCCTCCGCGCTTGCTCAAGGGACAAGTGACTTCTTCTCAACACTCACCCTCTTCGGTCAAACCGGTTTCCTGGACATCATGAGTTTTGTCTTCAGCGATCTTTCCCTCCCGATCGGCGGATTCTTTATTGCCATTTTCGTCGGATGGGTTTGGGGAGCCCGGAAGGCGTCCGAGGAGATCTTGTTGGGAACGCCTCCAGCCTTCTCCCGCCTGATGGTCGGCTGGGGATTTCTCATTCGCTTCGTCTGCCCGGCGATGATTTTGCTCGTCCTGATCGCAAAGTTGTTCAGCTAAGAGGTTCCTGACAGGAGGTACCCTTTCACTTCTTTCTCCACATTACCTTTGGGAGAAGTTTGCTATGGATCAATTTCTCGATGCACTGCTGCATATCACGACGGAGATCGCCGATAACATCTGGTGGCCCGTTGTTATCCTGATGCTGGCCGGTGTGGGAGTCTACCTGACGTTTCAGACCGGATTCATCCAGTTCCGGCGCCTCGGCCTTGCGATTCGATTCATGATGATGGGCCGCGACAAGAAGGACATGGCCGGTCGAACGGGCGACATTACTCCCTTCCAGGCATTGATGACGGCACTGGCAGCGACGGTCGGGAACGGCAACATTGCCGGCGTGGCGACCGCCATCGCGAGCGGCGGACCGGGCGCGCCATTCTGGATGTGGATGACCGCGCTCTTCGGCATGGCAACCAAGTATGCCGAAGGAATGCTCGGATTAAAATACCGGATCAAAACCGCCGACGGCACGTACAGCGGCGGAGCAATGTACTACCTGCGGGATGGGCTGAAACAAAAGACCCTCGGAAAGTGGCTTGCCCTCTGGTTCGCCATCGCCGTCATTCTCATGGCAACCATGGGGAGCGGCAACATGGCGCAATCGAACTCGATTGCCCTGTCGCTCAATTCCGATTTCGGCATCCCCTTCATCGGCACAGGGCTGGGACTCGCAGTTCTTGTAGGGCTCGTCATCATCGGTGGTGTGAAGCGTATCGCCGCAGTCGCCGAACGCCTGGTCCCCGGCATGATCGTCCTCTATATGGGAGCATCGCTGTATGTTATTTTCACCAACTTGGGGATCATCCCCGAGGTGATTATGATCGTTCTGCGATCGGCATTGACTAATGAGGCGATGGTCGGAGGGTTCCTCGGCCACACAGTGAAGGAAGCAATCCGGTTCGGCGTTGCACGCGGGACCCTTTCCAACGAATCAGGTATCGGCTCCTGTTCCATCCCGGCCGCAGCGGCAAAGGGGAACGAAGCAGCCGCGCAAGGTATGGTTGCCATGATGGGGACGTTCATCGACACGATCATCGTCTGCAGCATGACCACCTTCGTCATCCTCGCTTCCAACCTGCACCCGCATACCACAGGACTCACCAGCACGGCCCTGACGAAATCGGCATTCGCCGTGGGATTGGGATCGGATCTCGGGGGGTGGATCGTCAGCCTGAGCAGTTTCCTGTTCGGTTACACAACGCTCATCGGTTGGTCCTACTACGGTGAGCAGGGAGCCAAGTACCTCTGGGGGATCAAGAGCGTTATGCCCTACCGGTATATGTTCTGTGTGTTTGTTTTCTTTGGGGCGGTGCTGCAGGGGCAACACTTGCAGATCGTCTGGAACCTGGGGGACATCGGAAACGCTCTGATGGCGATACCGAACCTGATTGGGTTATTCCTGCTCGCCGGTGTGGTGAAAAGTGTGACTGACGATTACCTGAAGCGATGGGATGAGGGGAAAATCACAAGCCCCTTCGGGGATTGATCGTACAACTTCAGAATTTGAAATTGGGCAAAAAGAGAAGGCGACAATGGGTATTGTCGCCTTCCGTATTCTTAGCCCCCTCTTGAGTCCGGATCAATACAAGAACATCGGCTTCTCCAGGAGATGGGCCACCTTGGGGCGGTAATTTGCCGTGTCGTACAACTCCTCCACATCCACCCGCTTCACGCCTTGTGTCAACGTGTCGATGGGAACCGTGGTGTACTTCCCTTCCCGCAACGCCACCATTTTGCCATACTGCTTGCGCAAGGCAAGATCGGTTGCAAGGTTGGCGAAGCTGATCGCCACCATCCGGTCCAGGGCATCGGGTTCGCCGCTCCGCATCAGGTACGCCACCTGCTGATAGACGGTATGGACCCCCGTCAGTTTCTTTAGTGCCTGTTCCGTGACCGCGCCAATGCCTCCCAATTTCTTGTGACCATAGGCATCCTCTTCGCCGTACTCCACAATCTGTCCCCCCATGAGATGAGCCCCTTCCGAGATGGTCATCAACGCGTAGTTGCTGGGATTCTTTGCCTTGTCCTCCATGAGGAACCGGGCCAGTTTCTCGACATCGAACGGGACCTCGGAAATAACCGCCCGGTCAACGCCCGCGAGGTATGCGGAGATAAGCGACGTTTCTCCGGAATTCCTGCCGAACAATTCCACCACCGCGATGCGCTCGTGCGAACCGGCAACCGTCCGCAGCGCTGTGATGAAATCAACGCTTCGTGTCACCGCCGTCGAAAAGCCGATGCAGTAGTCGGTTCCGAACACGTCGTTGTCCATCGTTTTCGGGATGGCGATCACCGGGATCCCCTCCTTGTGCATGCGCACGCCGTAGCTCTGCGTATCATCCCCGCCGATCGTAATCATCACATCGATCCCGAGACGCTCAATCACCTTCAGGATGTGGGGTGTGCAATCGATCCGTGCGTCCTTGTCCAGCTTTTCATACTCGGGGCGCCACAGGAATTTCGGGATGTCGCCCTTCCGCACCTTGCCCGGGTTTGTGCGCGAGGTGTGAAGGAACGTCCCACCCGACCTGTCGATCGTCCTGGTGTTCATGGTGTTCAGCGGAAGATAGTTAAGCCCTTCGTTGTCATCTGCATCCAGGTCGAAGTTCAGCAGTCCGCCCCACCCTTTCCGGAGGCCGACCACCTCCGCCCCCTGGTCGGCGGCGCGGTAGACGACCGCCTTGATGCAAGGGTTCAATCCGGGAACGTCGCCGCCCCCTGTTAAAATTCCGATTCTCATTGCGTTGGATTCCTTTGTATACGGTGGATCACTTCAGTTGAGCGATGCTCCATCCTTCCATCGCCTCCAGCATGGGGTAGTCGGTCAGGTCATAATGGATGGGAGTGACCGAAACATACTTGTTGCGCACGGCCGGCTGGTCGAACAACAATTCTTTCTCTGCCTCCTCCAAGGCACCCGTCAGCCAGTAGTATTCCTTGTTCGCCGGATCGCGCCGGGCATCGAACTTGTCGTTCCAGACCGCTTTGCCCTGTCGCGTCAGGAGAACTCCCTTGATCTGTTTTTCCGGGATCGCAGGGACGTTGACATTCAGGAGGATTCCATCGGGGAGTCCTTTGCGGACTACGAGGGAGGTGAGTTTCCGGGCAAACTTGGCAGCGTATCGGAAATCCGCCGGGCGGAACGTGGTTAATGAAACAGCGATCGAAGGCACGCCGAGAAAGGTCCCCTCCGCCGCTGCCGAGACCGTCCCGGAATAGATAATGCTGATGGCCGTGTTCGAGCCATGGTTCACTCCCGACACAAGGATATCCGGCTTCTTTTTCAGCAACGCCTTCACGGCCAGTTTAACGCAATCCGCCGGGGTCCCGGCGACTGCGTACCCGAAGAACTCACCGTTCTTGTGATACTCCTTCACCCTGATCGGGAAATTCATGGTGATTGCATGGCCGACGGCGCTTTGCTGCTGTTCGGGGGCAACGACGGTCACCGTCCCGATTTTTTTCAGTTCCCGCACGAGCGCTTCAATGCCGGGCGCGTCGATCCCATCG
>Ga0154373_130_pt1 | contig 12439 bp, 13 predicted proteins | sample RifGroA2_FD_105617 | JGI IMG/M metagenome (GOLD analysis project Ga0154373, IMG submission 105617) | Ignavibacteria bacterium GWA2_55_25 | reverse complement strand
TGATCGCGACCGCGCGTTGGATGTATTCAATTTCGGAATCATCTTTGACTGTTGCAACGCTTTCGATCAACCCGGAGGTCAGGGGAAATCGGTTCCCGGGAAACCGTTTCCTGAGAGTCCTCATGGAGGCAACCGACATATGATGGGCCTCGATGCCGACGCGGTCCATCGTTTGAAGAAGCCCGCGACGGCTGATCTCCTCCCACAAACCGGCCCGGGCAATCAGAGGCCTGGCACCGATCACCTCGTCACGCACCTGGTGCGTATAACGGCTGTCCGTAAGGAGCCAAAAGACATCCTCGGTGAGAACGCCTACGGCATGGGATCCGGAGAAATTGCTGAGGTAGCGGATATTCGGAAGGAAGGTCACGAGCAAAGCGTCAAGCCTGGAACGCTGCAACCGATGTCGGACCTCTTCAACCCTTCGTGCCTGGGGACTCCTCTGGAGCTTCACGCAGTGACCCGTTTGTCGAAAGGATGGTTAGAGGTGGTAGTTGGGAGCTTCTTTGGTGATGGAGATATCGTGCGGGTGGCTTTCACGCAGCCCGGCATCGGTCATCCGGATAAACTGCGTTCGCTGTTGCATTTCGGCTATCGTACGGCAACCACAATAGCCCATCGCCGCACGCAAGCCGCCGACCATTTGATGAACGGTTTCGCCGATGGATCCCTTGTACGGGACGCGGCCTTCGATCCCTTCCGGGACGAGCTTCTGAATATCGTCCTCCACATCCTGGAAGTACCGGTCCCTGCTTCCCCCCTTCATCGCTTCCAGTGAGCCCATGCCGCGGTACATCTTGTAACTTCGGCCTTCATACAGGACCTTTTCTCCGGGACTTTCATCCACACCGGCAAACAATCCACCCACCATCACGGAATCTGCCCCGGCCGCAATTGCTTTCGCAACGTCCCCCGTCTGCTTGACACCGCCATCAGCGATGAGAGGAACTTTCGACCGGGCAGCGACCCGCGCACACTCCATGATAGCCGTCACCTGCGGAACGCCGACTCCGGCAACCACGCGGGTCGTGCAGATCGATCCGGGCCCGATCCCCACCTTCACCGCATCGACCCCTGCTTTCACGAGATCCTTCGTCGCTTCCCCGGTTGCGACGTTCCCGGCGATAAGATCGACATCATATTTGGACTTGATCCGTTTCACCATTTCGAGGACGCCTTTGGAATGGCCGTGCGCTGTATCGACCACAACCGTATCCACGCCGGCCTGAACGAGAGCGGCGACCCGCTCCAGCGTATCGCTAGTGACGCCAACGGCCGCTCCAACCCGCAGTCGACCGAGCTTATCTTTGCATGCAAACGGATACCGCTTCTTCTTCTGAATATCCTTGAACGTGATAAGCCCTTTCAACTTACCGTGCTTATCGACGACCGGGAGTTTTTCAATGCGATGTTTCTGCAAAATGACTTCCGCCTCTTCGAGGGTCGTTCCGACCGGAGCGGTGATCATCTTGCCGTTCGTCATGACATGGGCGACCTCCAGCTCGAGGTTCGGTTCAAACCGCAGATCCCGGTTGGTAAGAATACCGACGAGACTTTCATTCTCGACGATCGGGATTCCCGATATCGAGTACTTGCGCATGACTTCGAGCGCTTCACGGACGGTCTGCCGCGGCGAGAGCGTAATGGGATGGCGAATCATGCCGCTCTCCGAGCGCTTCACCTTGTCAACCTCCTCCGCATGCCGCTCAATGGACATGTTCTTATGGAGAATCCCTATCCCCCCCTCCCGTGCGAGCGCGATCGCCATCGCGGACTCCGTCACGGTATCCATGGCAGCGCTGAGGAGCGGGATGTTCAACTCAATGTGCCTGGTCAACCTCGTCCGGACATCCGTCTCTCTCGGCAATACCGAGGACTTTGACGGGACGAGGAGAACATCGTCATAGGTCAACCCTTCACCAATAATTTTTTTGTATGCCATGGGATTCCTCTCAACCTTCTCGCAGGATATTACACGAACGCCCCGATGCCGGTGATATCCTCACCGATAATCAAGGTGTGCATTTCATGGGTGCCTTCGTACGTTTTCACCGACTCCAGGTTCGCTGCGTGGCGCATGACCGGGTACTCATTGAGAATACCGTTTGCCCCCAGGATCTCGCGCGCCATGCGGGCGATCTCGAGTGCGTGGTACACGTTATTCCGCTTCGCCATCGATACCTGGTTGAACTTGGCCTTCCCCTGGTCTTTCAACCTGCCTAATTGCAGGCACAGGAGCTGCCCTTTTGTAATCTCCGTAAGCATATGGACGAGCTTTTCCTGCGTCATCTGAAACCCTGCAATCGGTTTCCCGAACTGGATACGCGACTTTGCATAGGACAGCGCCGTATCATAACACACCATGGCCGACCCCAACGCACCCCACGCAATCCCATACCGTGCCTGGGTGAGGCACATCAAGGGCGATTTCAATCCGCCGGATGCCGGCAGGAGGTTCGTTTCAGGGATCAGGCAATCCTGGAATACCAACTCGGAGGTTACCGACGCCCTCAGCGAGTGTTTCCCCTTCATCTCCGGGGCGGTGAATCCTTTTGTTCCCTTTTCCACAAGGAAACCCCTGATCTCCCCCTCAAGTTTTGCCCAGACCACGGCAACATCTGCAATGGTTCCATTGGTGATCCACATCTTGGCGCCATTCAGCACATACCCCCCATCCTTGCGCTCCGCTCTCGTGATCAAGCCGCCGGGATTCGACCCAAAATCCGGCTCCGTCAATCCGAAGCAACCAATCTTCTCACCACTTGCCAGCTTCGGGAGCCATTCATCCTTCTGTTGTTCGGTGCCGAACGTAAAGATCGGGTACATCACGAGACCGCTCTGAACGGAGGCAAAGCTGCGGACGCCGCTGTCACCACGCTCCAACTCCTGCATCATAAGTCCGTAAGCGACATTATTGAGCTCTGCACATCCGTACCGTTGCGGAAGGGTTGGACCGAACAATCCGATCCCGGCCATTTTGGGTATCAACTCCATCGAAAATGTGCCTGCTTCATAGTGCCGCTCGATCACGGGAAGAACGTTATCGTCAACAAACTCGCGAACGGTATTGCGGACGAGAATTTCATCTTCCGACAACAAATCATCGAGGTTATAATAGTCAACGCCTTGATACTTCGACATGAATGATTCCTTGGGGGGAATGGGGTGTGTCTATAATAAACGACAGGAGGGATGGTTGCCCGTCGAATGTGGCAAAAATTAGTCAATTAAGCCGCGAAAGTCAAGGTAAGGAACGGAAGGGATGAAAATAAGAGAGCCAGTTTCTCAATCGTCCCACCATAGGCGACCGATAACTGGCTCATCAAGAAGGAGGTAGCTTTTTATTGCTCCCTACACTTAGACGGCTCGATTTAAATAAAGTTGCAGAGGATTCAAAAAAAATTACATGGAAACCTCTTGAGGGACCATAAGGAGATGCTGGGGGAAAGCGGTCGCAGGGGTCGGGAATTACGAATGATCTCCCGGGGACGGCACAGGGATCTTGTACCGTTTGATCTTCAGATACAACGTCTTGGTCGTAATACCGAGGGTTTCCGCAGTTTTCAACCTGTTCCAATGATGATGTTCGAGGACCTTTTGAATGTGAACCTTTTCAAGATCCTCCAAGGAAACCAACCTTTGATACCCATTGTTCGATGCGGGGACCGCCGGAAAGTGGGCCTGTTGTGCGAGAGAGGGGTTGATCCAGAGATCACGCAATTCAATGATGTCTCCCTGCGAGAGGATCGAGGAACCTTCAATGACATGCTCCAATTCACGCACGTTGCCGGGCCAATCGTATTGCATGAGCAATGCAAGGGCCTCAGGGCTCACCTTTTTCGTTTTGGATTTCGACTTACGCTTGGTAAAGTATTCGATGAGAAGCGGAATATCCTCCTTCCGTTCTTTCAATGGTGGGATCTGAATACTGACAACGTTGAGCCGGTAGAGAAGGTCTTCCCGGAATCGTCCCTCCTGGACTTCCTTCTGCAGGTTTTTATTGGTCGCGGAGATCACACGGACCCCCACCCGCATGGACGCGGTTCCCCCGACACGACGGAATTCCCCCGTTTCAAGAAACCGGAGGAGTTTTGCCTGTGTTGGCTGACTGATATCCCCGACTTCATCGAGAAAGAGGGTTCCTCCATCCGCCACCTCTACCAGGCCCTGCTTGGCGGAATAGGCATTCGTGAACGACCCTTTCTCATGACCAAAGAGTTCACTTTCCAGCAACTGGTCGGGAATCGAAGCGCAATTCACGGCGACGAAGGGGCGCTCTTTGCGCGGGCTTTCATTATGAAGGAGGTGAGCGATAAGTTCCTTCCCGGTTCCGCTGGGGCCCTGGACCAGGACGAACGCTTCGCTCGCCGCCACCTTCCGGACATTCTCGATGACATTTTTGAAGACCGGACTTTCCCCGATGATGCCGCTCGACCCGGTGATGCGGTTTAACTCGTTGCGCATCACCTCCTTGTCAATGACAAGCTGCCGTCGGTCCAGAGCGCGGCTCATGGTGGCAAGGAGTTGATCGGTATCGTACGGTTTGCTGACAAAATCATAGGCTCCCAGCTTCATCGTCTCGATGGCGGTTTTATAGTCGACGATGTTGGTGAGCATGATAACTTGTGTTGTCGGGGAGTGCTCGGTGATGAACTTCAGCACATCAATGCCGCTGACGCGGGGCATTTTTATGTCGAGCAAAACGATGTCGTAAATCTTGGATTGGAGCAGGTTGATCGCTTCGGTGCCGTTCAGGGCGACATCGACGTCGTACCCGCCGAGCTCTTCGAGCTCGGTTTTGAGGAGGAAGGTAATGGATTCTTCGTCATCAACGACGAGGATTTGGAACTTCTTGGGCATGAGGCTCCCCGGCGTGATGGGGGTTAGACTCCGCTCAGGACGCGCTCAACAGTCGTAAGCAGGTCGACAAGGTCGTAGGGTTTGCTGACGAAATCCTCCGCCCCAAGTTTCTTGGATTCAATGGCATTCTTGAGGTCGGCAAAACCGGTCAACATGATTACCTTGGTGTCGGGGTGGGTTTCCTTGACAAACTTCAGCACTTCAAAACCGTCAACGTTGGGCATCTTGATATCGAGAAGAATGAGATCGAAACCCTCCTTTTTGAGGATCTCGATGGCCTCCGAGCCGTCAGCCGCCGACGCTACTTTATATCCCTCCCCTTCCAGTTCTGAACTCAGGACTGTCCGGAGGGCGTCCTCATCGTCGACAACAAGAATTCTGTTTTTTTGAGGCATAGATTCATTCTCCTTGAGAATCAACGCTCTGTCGCACCTTGGAAAAGGAGCGATCCTTAGAGAAGCGTTCAGAGTGGGGTCAGTATAGAGAATTTCCCTCTGAAATGCAACCAACCGGAACACCTGAGTGGAGCGCCCCTGCACGGACTCCTTCATTGCAACTCAAAAAAACTTCCCTTACCTTTTCACACCTATGACAGAGTCTTTCTTCCCGGCACACCAAAAACCCATCCAGGTTTTATTGGTGGACGACGATATCAGCTTTGCGAAACTCGTCCAGTACCACCTTCAAAAATTCCAGAACCGCGAGTTTAAACTGATCTGGAAGGAAACGGTCGACGAAGCCCTCGCGGAAGTTCAGCAGAACAAGAGCATCGACCTGATCCTTACGGACTATGTGCTCCAGGGATCCAACGGGCTCGAATTCTGTCTTCAGCTCAACGAAATGGACTCCGAGATCCCCATCGTCTTCATCACCGCCACGCGTGATTTCAAGCTCGCCATCGAAGCCATGAAGCTGGGGGTGGAGGACTTCCTGATCAAAGAGGATCTGGCCGAATCCATCCTTCCCCGTACCATCATCAACGTGCTGGACCGGGTGCAGATGCATAAACAGATCAAGGCGGTGGAGAAGCGCATGCTCATCGCGGAAAAAAGGGCGGAAGCCATCCGTGAACTGGTCGTCACGGTCTGCCACGAGTTTAACAATCCGCTGGCCGCCATTAAGATCAGCGCCGATCTCATCAGGCGTCAGTCGTTGCAGGAAGAGGAGATGGCCATCCTGAAACGATTCGATGAAAATTTCCATAAGATCGAAGCGGAAATCAAGCGCCTCCGTGACATTAACTTCGAAAAGATCGATTTTCATGGAACGGCGGTACAGGGCAAACAAGGGGCATGAACCATCTGCCGGGAAGAAGATGAGGGGTTGCATCTCAACGCAAAGTTACCTATACTGTGTCGTGTTTGATGGCGATAACAAGGCCTCCCTGGATGCGTTCACCGAGTGTATTGATCAACGATGTCGTATAGAATAAGGCTCAAACAACTCGCATACAAGTTTCCCGGTAACCCGAATCCCTAAAAGTGTCCCGCCCAAGAAGCGGGACACTTTTTTTTATCCCCTGTTCCGATACGCATGACCATCAGAGACATCGAAACGTTCTTTGAAACCTGGGCTCCCCCCTGGACTGCGTGGGAGCGGGATGTGATCGGATTGCAGATCGGAGACCGCGAACGGCGGGTGCGGCGGGTGCTCGTTGCCCTCGACGTCACCCGGGGAGTCGTCAAGGAAGCGATCGCCAAGAAGGCCGACCTCATCGTTTCCCATCACCCACTGCTGTTCCATCCCCCCTCCTCCATCACGACGGGGGATGAACTCGGCAGATTGTTGCTGACGCTGGCCGAAAAACGGATGGCGGTCTATTCGGCCCATACGAATTTGGATTCCGTGCGCGGGGGAGTAAGCTTTGCCCTGGCGGAAGCGCTCGGACTCCGCGGGATCGAGTTCCTGGCACCGCTCAAAGATACCCTTGTCAAGATCGCCGTCTTTGTCCCGTCCGGCCATGTCGATACGGTCGCAGGCGCGATGAGCAAAGCAGGCGCCGGAGCGATCGGGAAGTACGATTCGTGTTCCTTTCGAACCGTCGGCACGGGAACGTTCCGGGGATCGGAAGATTCGAACCCCTTCCTCGGTCAGAAAGGCAAACTGGAAAGCGTGGAAGAGACGCGGGTCGAAATGATTGCCCCGCGGGCGAACATCTCTTCCATCCTGACCGCCATGAAAGCAGTTCATCCGTACGAAGAGGTGGCGTACGACGTCTATCCTCTTCAGAACACGGACCCCGAGCACGGCATGGGGGCGGTAGGGACGCTGGCCAAGTCCGTAACCCTCGGATCATTTTTGAAAAAGATCAAGGCTGCCCTCCGCGCGGAAGCCGTACGGTATTCCGGCCGGTTGAACCGACAGGTGCAACGGGTTGCCGTTTGCGGCGGGAGCGGTTCCGACCTCCTCCGCGACGCACTTGCCACACACGCTGACGCGTTCGTCACAGCCGATGTGAAGTACCATGCATTCCATGAAGCCGGCGACCGCCTCACCCTGATCGACCCGGGTCACTGGGAGACCGAGCACGTGATCCTGAAACCGATCGCGGAGCGACTGAAACGCCATGCCCGAACCACGGGGGAACCCCTGGAAGTATTTACCACGAACATACGAACGAACCCAACACACTTTCTTTCATAACAAGCAAGGAGCAGTATTTGGAAAAGCGACTACGTCTACTGTATGCCCTCCAGCAGGTCGATTCCGGGCTGGATGAACTGGTGGAGTTGAAAGGAGACCTTCCCCGGTTGGTATCAGACCTGGAGGGACAGCTTCAAGCCAAGGTACAAAAGAAGCAGGAGTTTGAAACCCTGATCAAGCATTCCATCGTCCGCAGGGATGAAATCGACCTGGAGATCATCACCACCCGGGAAAAGATCGAGAAATACAAAGAACAGCAGTTCCAGATCAAAACCAATAAACAGTACGACGCGCTCACACGGGAGATTGATCAGTCCCAGGAAAAGATCACGCAGCTCTCCAAGGAGATGGATGTGATGGAGGGGAGGGCGTCCGTGGCAAAGGGTGATCTCGAACTCCTCATCCCGGAGATCGGGGAATTGAAAAAAGAGCTCGAGGAACGGAAGGCGGAATTGAAGGAGGTGAACCAGGAGCATGAGGAGGAGGAACTGCGATTAAAGCACGAACGCGAAAAAATCATCGTCCGCGTTGAAAAAAACGACTTGCGGTTGTATACGCGTGTCCGGAAGGCTTTCGGGGGAAAAACCGTGGTGGCGGTCCGAAGAAACGCCTGCGGAGGGTGCTTTAAGAAAGTGACCCCCCAGGCCCTCGTGGAACTGCGGAAGAACGAGCGACTGATCATCTGCGAGCATTGCGGCCGCCTGATGGTCTCCGACGAGATTGTGGAAACGTATTCTTCCGTGCTATGACCGTCTACGCCTTTACCGATGGCGCTTCGAGGGGAAACCCGGGTGAAGCGGGCATCGGCATCATTCTGAAGGACGAGCAAGGGATCATCCTGAGACGCCTCTCCGGCTTTCTTGGGAAGGCGACCAATAATATCGCAGAATACTCCGCCCTCCTCGCCTGCCTCAAGGTCGCGGGGGAAACCGGTTGCTCCCGGTTGGTCGTCCACTCCGACAGCGAGCTCATGGTCCGCCAGCTCAAGGGCGAATATCGCGTCAAGGATGCCACGCTGAAAAAATATTTTGAGAAAGCACACAACCTTCTTCAATCCGCACCGTTCACATTCCAGATCAAACACGTTCCGCGGGAGCAGAACAGGGAGGCCGATCAACTGGCAAATCTGGGAATCGATTCGAAAAGGCCGTTGAGCACCGTGGTCGTGGACCACGAGGATCGCGCAGGAGGCAATCAGCTCCCATGAGTGTCGTACGAGTTCATTTCGCAGGTGGGTCGGCCAGGCAGTCGCTCTTCACTTCGGTGGAGGGAGGAAAGTCCGAACACCACAGGGCAGGGTGCCCCGAGTCAATCGGGGGTCTTGCGGGCCATATCCCGCAGGAACGGATCGTGTCACAGAAAACACACATCCCGTCCGCGTGAGCGGACGAGAAACAGGTGAAAAGGTGGTGTAAGAGACCACCGCTCGTTCAGCAATGAGCGAGGCAAGATAAACCCCACCCGGTGCAAGACCACGTAAGTCATGGCTGAAGCGGCCCGCTTCTGTCCCGCCCTGCGGGACACCGTGACGGGTAGGTCGCATCAGAGAAATGACTGCCTCCCCTGCCTTCGCGCAGGGAAGACAGAATTCGGCTTATCGGCCGCCAACCTGCGTTTTATTTTGTTTCATGACCTCGCGGAACAGTTTGTCCGTAGCGGTCGTACCCATGCAACCGAGCCCTTCTATGTCTCTCATCAAAGAATATCGCTGGACATTCCCGGAGCAAACAGAGTCCGAGGACTCGTTGTCGTTACAGGAAACCGCGAAACGGCTCGGCGATGAGCTGGGGGTTTCCCCGGTCCTCGCGGAGATCCTTTCCCGGCGGGGTGTCCATACTTTTGAAGAGGCCCGCTCGTTCTTCCGTCCAGGCTTCTCCGATTTGAATGATCCCTTCCTCATGCATGATATGGACCGGGCGGTCGAACGCATCGTGCGCGCCTTAAAGACCAGGGAACCGATCCTCATCTACGGCGATTATGATGTCGATGGAACAAACGGGACGACGCTCCTTTGGACCTTCCTGAAGAGCGTCGGGGGAACCGTCTCCTACTTCATCCCCGATCGCATCAAGGATGGATACGGACTTTCCCGTGTCGGTGTCGATCGCGCAAAAGAACTTGGTGTCACGCTCCTGATCTCCATCGACTGCGGCATCACGGCCATTGAGCCCGTCCGAACGGCCCAATCCATGGGGATCGATGTCATCGTCTGTGACCATCACCAGCCGGGCGAACAGTTTGCAGAACCCTTTGCCCTGCTCGACCCGCTCAAGCCGACATGTTCCTATCCTTTTAAACATCTCTCGGGATGCGGAGTGGGATTCAAGCTCATCCAGGCGCTCTGTTCTCACGAGATGGTCCAATCTCGTCTCACCGACGACCCCAACACCGTCCTCACCTCGTACCTCGACCTCGTCACGCTTGCAACGACGGCCGACATCGTCCGGCTCACGGGAGAAAACCGGGCCATGGTAAAGCTGGGACTCGATCTTATTAACTCGAACCCGCGCCCCGGCATCCGCGCCTTGATTGACACGGCCGGACTCAAACCGGGAAAGATCACTGCAGGCCAGATTGTCTTTGTCCTTGCCCCCCGTATCAATGCCGTGGGGAGACTCGGAAATGCCATGCGGGCCGTGGAGCTTCTCACCTCGGATTCATTCGAACAGGCTCTCGAACTTGCCCGGGTCGCCGAGGAGGAGAACCGCAACCGCCGCAAGATTGACGAAGACACATTTCTTGAGGCCCAGCAACTTGTGGAGAATTACCTCGACGTTGAGCAGGAATCGGCCATCGTCCTTCACCAGGAAACCTGGCACCCCGGCGTCATCGGCATCGTTGCCTCCCGGTTGGTGGAAAAATACTATAAACCGACCGTGATGATGACGACCATCGACGGCGTGGCCAAGGGGTCTGCCAGAAGCGTTTCCGGGTTCGACATCTACCAGGCCCTGAAGCGGTGTGAAGACACCCTGATCCAATTCGGGGGACACAAGTATGCGGCGGGGCTTTCCGTTGAGGTGAGCCGGGTCAATGAATTCAAGGATGCTTTCAATGCCGTTGTCAGCGAACTCCTGACGGAAAATTTGCGCACCCCGGAAATCAAAATCGATGCAGAACTGAACCTCAAGGAATTGACCCCAAAGTTCGTTCGCATCCTCAACCAGTTCGCCCCCTTTGGGCCCGGCAATATGCGCCCCGTGTTTGTGACCCGCAACATGGAACTCGTCGGCACTCCCCGGATCGTCGGTCAAAAGCATCTGAAATTCAAAGTCAGGGCCAATGGCCAGATATTTGATACTATTGGATTCAATCTTGCTCACTTGCTCGAGAAGGTGACACCGGGAAGGAAAGACCTCGCACTTGCCTTTTCGCTGGATGAGAGCGATTTTTCGGGCGAGGCGATCCCGCAACTGAAATTACGGGATATCAAATAAGTCGGTATCATAGCGTTACAAGTCGGAACTGTTTTCTATCAGCAGGGATTTTTTTATGTCCGGACATTCCAAGTGGTCTACGATACGGCGAAAAAAGGCGGTCACTGATACCCGGCGGGGCAGGATCTTCACCCAGATCATTAAGGAAATGACGATCGCTGCGCGGCTGGGGGGTGGCGATCCCTCAGGGAACCCAAGACTGAGGATGGCCATCGAGAAGGCAAAGGCCAGCAATATGCCGGCCGAGAATATCAAGCGGGCCATCATGAAAGGGACGGGGGAACTCCCCGGTATGGCGTACGAGGATGCCACGTACGAAGCGTACGGCCCCGGGGGAGTGGCATTGTTGATCGATGCGGTCACCGACAATAAGACCCGGACGGTGAGTGACATCCGCCACATCCTCGACCAACACGGGGGCAAGCTGGCGGCGAGCGGCTCGGTCTCGTACCAGTTTCATAAGATGGGACACTTGGCCGTATCAAGCCGGTTAATCGGGGAGGACGATTTGCTGGCACTCGTCCTGGAAGCGGGTGCCGATGATCTCAAAACAGAAGGGGAACACTTCACCGTGATCTGTACCCCCGAAACGTTTGAACAAGTTAAAAGAGCCATTGAGGAAAAAGGGGTTGTGCTGGACCATGCGGAGTTGCAGATGTTTCCGGAGAATACGGTGAAAGTGGAAGGCAAAGAGGCGGAGCAGGTTTTACAGTTGGTAGAAGCGCTGGAGGATCATGACGATATACAGCATGTCTACGGCAATTTCGATATCGATGACAAGGTTCTCGCGGAGTACGGGGCGGGCTAGACGCGGATTTCACCGATTGACGCGGATGCACGCGGATTTGGTTAAGACAATGATCCGATCTTTTTTACCAATCATGAAATCCTCATGATCATTCTCGGCGTCGATCCAGGGACATTGATAACCGGCTACGGAGTGGTCGAAGCCGTTGGAGGACGATTCACGGTCCTCGAAGTGGATGTCGTTCGGAACCGGAGCGATGCCTCGATGCCGATACGGCTCAAGGCGATTTATTCGAAGCTTTGTTCGGTGATCGAGCGTCACCATCCGGATGAATTTGCGATCGAGACCGCTTTCTACGGGAAGAACGCTCAATCAGCAATGAAGATCGGCCATGCACGAGGCGTCTCGATCCTCGCGGCGGTGAACAGCGAAATCCCGACCTCCGAATACTCTCCCCGCGAAGTGAAGCGGGCCGTAGTCGGCAACGGTGCAGCTTCAAAGGAACAGGTGAGTTTTATGATCCGTTCGATTCTCAAACTGAAACGGGTTCCCAAGACCTACGACGCCACTGACGCTCTCGCCGTCGCCCTTTGCCACTTCCACAAAATGACGGGGAACGGCTCGGTGAGGAGGTCCGAAAGAAAAAGCAAAACGTCAAACTGGAAATCATACATCGAAGCGCACCCCGAACGGATCATCACACGCAAATGATCGCCTCCCTTAACGGCACGCTCAAAGCCAAATCCCCCAC
>Ga0154373_128_pt1 | contig 13334 bp, 11 predicted proteins | sample RifGroA2_FD_105617 | JGI IMG/M metagenome (GOLD analysis project Ga0154373, IMG submission 105617) | Ignavibacteria bacterium GWA2_55_25 | reverse complement strand
ATTTCGCCTGCCCCGTCACTCGGAAGATCCGATAATTCCGGAGTTGTTGGTCAGACTCAAATCCTTTTCCCTGAACTTGCTCCCGTGGCGACGTGATGAAAACGTACTCAGGTGTGTGAATCCGCTGCGTGGCATGATCCCAGAATAATTTCTGTGATCGCAGCCGCGTGCTGTCATCAGAGAGCACAACCACATTACCGGAGGCTTCAAGGTTATTGGTCAACCCGTCCACCCTTCCCTCGTCCGAGGTGAGCGTCGAGGTGTGCTTCGCAGAATCCCCGTAAAAGTAGACTTTCACTCCCTGCCGCAACCAGGTTTCACTGGGGGTGTCGTACTTTTGAATATATCCGGCGAAAATGACCGCCTTCAGTTTCCCGGAATCCGAGAGGACGATGGTGCTGTTCCAACTCTCCTGTTGGGGAATCGACTTGCTGTCAATGCCGGGGAGAACGGAGGGCTTGATTTTTTCTTCGCATCCCGCCAGCCAGAGCAGGAGCACCACGGGAAATGCGAAGAGACGTTTCATGCCGCCATTTCTCATCATCCAACAGCTTCCCCCCCCAGCCCGGCCTTGACAAGATCATGGAGATGGACCATCCCGACGGGCCGATGTTCATCATCCACGACGACCAGTTGCGTGATGTTGAACGATTCCATCTCTTCCAACGCCACAGCGGCGAGCAATTCTTTTCTGATGGTCTTGGGGTCCACGGTCATGGCATCCCTGGCGACGAGTCCGGAAACATCGGTCGTCTTCTGAAGGAGCCTGCGCAAATCTCCATCCGTGACGATGCCGAGCAGGGCTCCCGCATCGTTGACAACGCATGTCGCGCCAAGCCGCTTGGAAGTCATCTCCATGATCGCCTCCGAAAGAGGAATATTCTCGGGGACGACAGGAATGTTCCTTCCCATCACCATCATTTCCTCGACCTTGAGGTACAGACGCTTACCGAGGTTCCCCCCGGGATGGAACATGGCGAAGTCTTCCCTGGTGAACCCACGCCGGTCGAGCAAGGCGATGGCGAGAGCGTCCCCCATGGCCAACGTCGCCGTCGTCGATGCCGTGGGAGCAAGGTCGTGCGGGCATGCCTCCTCCTTCACCGAGACATCCAGCACCACATCCCCCTGCTTGGCAAGGTGGGAGTTCATATTCCCGACCATCGAAATCACTTTGACACCGATGCGTCGAAACATCGGCATCAGCTCGCGGATCTCCTCCGTGTCCCCGCTCTTCGAAATACACACAACCACATCCTCTTTGCGCACCATACCCAGGTCGCCGTGGACGGCGTCGGAGGGATGGAGAAAAATCGCCGCGGTGCCCGTGGAGTTCATCGTCGCCACGATCTTACGGGCTATCAGTCCCGATTTCCCTATGCCGGTGACGACGACCCTTCCGGTCGATTGGTAGATCAGATTGATCGCTTCTTCAAACCTCTCATCGATTTTTGCTTCAAGCGCAGCAATGGCTTGCGCTTCGATCCTGACGACTTCCCTTCCTTTTTGGATGGATTTGCTCATACGGTCGCGCGGTTCCAGAGTGTTTTCAGGCGCCGAAGGAACAAATTCCCTTCGGGCGCCGGAAGGATGATCGGTTGTTCGAGCACGATTTTCGTCCTCAAACCGTTGTAGGTGATGAATGCCTTGATCAGATCACGGTCCGCGTAGTGTGGCAAATCACCGAAAAACCGGTTTGGGTCGAGCGCCACCTTCGGATCCCGAATATTCTTGTGTAACATCAACTCGTTGTAGAAGTTGGTCACAGGTATCGGATGATTGATGCCGGACACCGTATCGTGAATCCAGAGTCTCTTATCGGCCTGGCAAATCGCCAGGGAGAGTTCCTTTGCGTCCCCCGTCCTCATCCCCGTTTCACGCAACGGCTGTCCACAGGCCGGACAAGGTTCCCCGGGAGACCACGAAGAGAGGGTCCAGCGTCTTCGCTCCGGGGACTTTCCCGGCCCCACGCTCCCTCCCGTACCGCCGATCTCAAACTCCACCTGGTCCCCCAACCGCTCCCGAACGATGACAGAAAAATTCCCTTCCGTCGTCTCCACCATACCAAGGGCAAGGAGCTGCGGCAACGGGGACTCGTTATCCGGGTGTTCGCCTTCCGCTGCGAGAATGTAATTTCCTTCCCCTCTTCTGCCCCGAGCCTGCACCTTCCATTGATCCAGCAGTGCCCGGTATGCACGGTATCCGGGACGATCGGCCGGCAACACCCACTGAAGAAGATCCCTCTCGTCCGAAGCAAGGTCCCGCGGAAACGTTTCACTCCCGTTCATGCGAACCTCTCATCGCCCCGCAAGAATTTTCTCAATCACTTCACGAACCGCTCCCTTTCCTCCACCTCGTCTGCAGACATAATGCACGGACCGCTTCACCACATCGAGGGCATCCGCCGGGGCTGCGGAAAAGCCAACCTGCCGCAGGACCGGAAGATCGGGCTCATCATCACCAATATAGGCGACCTCTGAGTCTGCGAGGCCCAGCCTGGTTTTAATCTGCTGGTAGACCAGGGCCTTCTCTTCGACACTTTGGTGCACCTCGTCGATGCCAAGCTCAGCAGCCCGTCGCTTCACAATGGCCGAGACACGCCCCGTGATAATGCCGAACTTCATTCCCTTCCGTTGTGCCTTGACGATCCCGTACCCGTCCTGGATATTGAATTTCTTCTGCTCATCCCCGGTCTCGGAATAGTAAACGCTACCGTCGGTCATCACGCCATCCACATCGAGAAGGAGCAATTTAATATTCCCCAAATTTGGGCGAGATGTCTTTTTCTTCGGCATGGGGAGGCTCACTTCCTTGATCGCCCAACCGTCTTTCTCACGGCAGCATCAACGGCAAGGACTTGCCGTACCAGTGCTTCCAGCCGATTGAGTTGCAACTGGCTCGCGGCATCACTGAGGGCCCGCGAGGGATTGGGGTGCGTCTCCACAAACAAGGCGTCGCATCCTGCAGCGACACCGGCCCGCGCGATGGGAAAAATGTATTCCGGTTGACCGCCGCTCCGGTCCCCGCCACCACCCGGAAGCTGTACCGAGTGCGTCGCATCCAGCACAACAGGGTAACCGGTTTTGCCCATGATGGCAAGGGATCGCATGTCGACCACAAGGTTGTTATAACCAAACGTCGTCCCGCGCTCCGTCAAAAGAATCTTCTTGTTCCCGGTCAGCGCAACTTTCTCGGCTGCCAGTTTCATTTCCTGCGGTGCCAGGAATTGTCCCTTCTTGACATTCACCACCTTCCCCGTCCTCCCTGCCGCCTGCAGCAGGTCGGTCTGACGACAGAGAAAGGCGGGAATCTGGAGAACATCAGCCACTACGGCTGCCTGTTGCGCTTCTTCCGGTGAATGAATATCCGTCAGGATGGGAACGCCCAACTCGCGTTTCACCTCAGCAAGAATCTCCAAAGCCTCCGCCATCCCGATCGTGGAGAATGAGCGTCCGCTGGTACGGTTGGCTTTTTTATAGGAAGCTTTGAAGATAAAGGGAAGGTGATACCGGCGGGCTATGCGGGCGATGGTCCGGGCCGTCTGCAAAACCATGCGACGGTCTTCAACCACACATGGCCCTGCAATGAGAACAAGGGGGCTTCCACCACCCAGGGGAATGTCACCGACGAACACTTTCAACAGCGTTGCACCCGGATTATTGAGTTCAGTGTGGAGCCCAACTTACAAAAAAAAGCGACAACAATCAAAAGACCGGTTGCAAAGGGGTTGGTTGCATCTCCTTCGTTATTCACGTATTTTGAGCGGTGCCCAATGGACTCCATCCCATGACACTGCGAGCATACGCGAAGATTAATATCGGTTTGCATGTGATCGGCAAACGTCCGGATAACTACCATGCCATCGAAACGATTTTTCATCAAGTCGACCTCTTCGATGAAATCGATCTCGTGCATCACGACGAAGCCATCCATTTCAGCACAAACCGATCCGACCTTCCATCGGACAGGAGCAACCTCTGTGTGCAAGCCGCACAGTTGATCCAGAATGTGACCGGCATCCCTACCGGGGTGAAGATCACGCTCCGGAAGAAAATTCCCGTCGGAGCAGGCCTGGGGGGTGGCAGTGCCGACGCAGCCGCCGTTCTCAAGGGATTGGTCCACCTCTTGTCGGTGGAGATTACCACGAACGAGCTGGAAACCATGGCCGCTTCCCTGGGATCGGATGTTCCTTTTTTTATCCGGGGAGGAACGGCATATGCCACGGGGCGGGGCGAAATCCTGGAGCCGGTGCCGGCTTCCCTCCCGTACACGATCGCGGTCGTCACACCCCCCATTCGCGTTTCCACCGGATGGGCGTACGCCCATATCCATCCAACAGGGGGACGGAAGGGGCAAAGCCTGAAAGATTTGATCGTGGGACCTCGCCTCTCCAGCGAGGAGCTGCAGGCCCGGTTTCGAAATGACTTTGAGGAGACCGTTTTCGCTGCACACCCTCAAATTCAGTCCATCAAGGAAACGCTCCTCCAGCGCGGCGCCTGCCTGGCATTGATGAGCGGGAGCGGCTCCTCGGTGTTTGGCTTCTTCGAGGAAATGCACCCCCTCGACAGCCTTCAAAGGGAATTTCCCCCCTCCTATCATTGCTCGATCACCAAACCGTTCTTCAAGCCGATACAGGACTGAAACACTCTTGGCACATCGTCGCCGCTTAATTTCCGCAACAGCGCTCTTCCTGATCCTGCTCACACTGCTCGTTACACGAACCCATGGTGCCCAAGCCATTCCAGTGTACGCCCCCGGTGACACAACCCTGGCATCACAGCAGGACTCCACGCGGATCGAAGAACGTCGCCCCCGGTTCATCCCGAATATCGGGAGCCTGACTCATTCATCGGACTCTTCCTCCCTTCTCCACAGCTCGCAATTCATCTGGACCTACTCACAATTCGCGGGCGAGGTGCTGCAGTACTCCCCCGGGGTATTCACACGCGAGCTTGGTGAGCCCGGACAACCGATGCAGCTCACGATGAACGGGATCGACGGTCGCGGGGTCGCGATAAAGCTGGACGGTCGCCCCCTGAACGATCCGTTGACAGGCACCTACGATCTTAACCTCCTTCCCCTGGAGTATGTGGATCAGCTTGAACTGCTGAATGAAAGCCAATCAGGATATTTTGGAAATAATGCCCCCGGCGGAGCCATCAACGCGGTCACGCGCCAGTACAACTCGAACCGCCCCATCACCAAGATACGGTACATGCAAGGGCCCTTCGAACAGATCCTGACAGACGGCCTCTACACGCAGAACGTTGCCCGTGGTGTCAACGTCATGTTCGGATTCCAACGGAGTGTGAGCGACGGGCGGTACCCGAACTCCGCGTACGACGCCTGGAACATCCGGACGCGGGTCCGGTACGACCATTCCGACCGGTGGAATTTCTGGATCAGCGACCTCTACACGCGCTCTGCGACGGAAATGAACGGCGGGATCGACCCAACGCGAAGTCCTTCCCTCTTCGATGAAGTCACGGCGGTCGTCCGAACCGAAGAAGCCTCGCAAACCACAGCCCGACGGGATGTGACCGTGGGGGGAGTTGCAAGGCTCTTCCCCGATACGACGGCCAGGACAAAAGCCTGGCTTTACTACTCGACCATCGACCGTGAATACCGGGAGGGAATTGAGCCGTTCGACTCCGCGAGGATCGTCGACAACACGCTTCTCTCTTTTTGGGGAGCGCAACTGGAACAGCAGTTCGAGGGAGAGTTCGCCCGGCTCGCTGTGGGAGGAGAGTACGAACGCCGCTCCCTGGAGAAGAATCTCCTGGTCGGCGGCACGGCCGAGAATTACCTGGCCTTCAAAGCAAACGTGACCGTTTTCCCACTCCGGTTTTTGACCATGTCCGCCTTCGTCAGAGAGGAGCTTTTAAGGGGAGGGAATGCAATTTCCTTCGGAGGCTCGGCTGCGTTAAGCCTCACGGATTGGATCTCGATCACGGCAGGATACTCCTCGGTGAACCGGTTCGCGACGATGCAGGAGTATTACTGGCGAATCCACTCCCCCGACGCAGAGAAAGCAGAGAAGGAACTGCATCGACAGGCTGAAGTGGGAGTTCGGTTCCATGCCGGACCCACGATCGATTTCTCCCTCACCGGGTTCCGCCGGACCATCGACGATGCGATAGTCTTCCAACCCCTTGGAACAACGGGGACCTTTCCAACAACCACAGTCCTGGTCATCCAGGAGGCCGAACTCCGGGGCCTCCGTACCGATTTACTTGTTCGTGCGTGGAATGTTGAAGGTCGGGCAACCGCCACCCTCATGGACTATACACAAGATGAGGTGGAGGCACGACCCGTTCCGAGGATGAACATCCATGCCGAACTTTCGTACCGGGAACAGTTCTTCGATGAAGCCCTTGAAGCGAAGGTGGGAATACGTGTTCGTTCGCAGAGCACCCACGATGGTCTCCAGTTCATCCCTCAACATCTGCTCTTCACGCGGCAATCCGCCATACGGCTGGGGGCCTGGAGTTCTCTCGACCTGTATACCGTCGTTACGTTGGGAGACGCATTCCTTACGCTGGCATGGGAAAACGTTGCCGATGTGCACTACATGATCACCCCATCCTATCCCATGCCGGGAAGAAATATCAAGCTCGGGGTCAATTGGATGTTTCTGGATTAAGAACATTCCATGAACAAGGTGATAACGGTATTCGGCAGTTCAAGGCCTGTTGAAGGGGATCCGGAGTACGCACAGGCGATTGCGGTCGGCGAATCGCTCGCAGATGCAGGCTTCACCCTCTGCAACGGCGGATACGGCGGAACCATGGAAGCGGGCGCCCGCGGGGCAAAGATGGCCCGCGGGAGAACGATCGGCGTTACGGTCGAATTGTTCCCGCGCAAAGCAAACCAGTGGGTCGACCAGGAAATCCGCATGCCGTCGCTTGTCCAACGGATTCAAACGCTGACGGAGCTTGGGAGTGGTTATGTGGTGTTAAAGGGGGGGACGGGTACGTTGCTGGAACTTGCCTATGTTTGGGAGTTCATCAACAAACGGTTCATGGAGGAAAGGCCCATCGTGGTGGTCGGGAGTTTCTGGAGCGGGGTCATTGCAACGCTGCGGGATGAGTTGATGTGGGAAGGGATGGGGGATTGCACAAAATTCATTCGCGAGATTCCTACGCCTGAAGAGTGCGGCCCCTACCTGCGTACCATCCTCTCGAAAACATCATAATACCCTGGCTGAGCACGCCATCCAAATTTCATCTTCCCTTCCCTCTCTGTTGCTTCGTGGCGATCGCCCGCTCCAAGACGGCAATCATCTTCTCCGCCGAGTCCTCCCAATCGAATGAACGGGCCCACCCAAGGGCTTCCCCCCGCAAGCGTGTGCGCAAGTGTTGATCCCTCAGCACCAGGAGAATTTTCTGCGCCAGCTGCTCAATGTTGCCATACTCGTACAGCAAGCCCGTTTTCTCATCCAGCACGGAATCCCGTAACCCGGGGACATCGCTGGCAATGACCGGTACGCCGCACGCATTCGCTTCCAGGACGGTCAGGCCCCACCCCTCCTTTGCCGAGCAATTCACGGCAACGTGCATGCGTTGCATGATCCGAACGGTTTCCGCTGTTCCCACATATCCGGTAAACTCCACGGCATCCTTCAGGGCAAGTTCATCGGCGAGCTTCTCAAGGGCTGGTCGGAAATCCCCCTCCCCCACAATCCTGAGCCGCGCTTCCGGAATTTCCATCCTGACAATCTGAAATGCCCGGATGAGATGATCGACCCCTTTGTACTTTTTCAACCTCCCAAGATGGCCGATCACGGGAGGGCCGGTGGGGATCTCCATGGAAGGCCGGTACACGGAATGATCGACACAATTGTGAACAATGCTGATGGCGTCCTCCCGAAACCCAAGCCCGATCAGCTCCCGCTGTGTGCTTTCAGAGACGACGGCCATCGGCGTATTGCGGTACACCCCGGCGGCCAGTCGCTCCGCGATCGCGACATACGAGGCGGCCACGAAGGGGGCTTCGAGAAAGATACTCCCGCCAAAGAGGTGATGGATGATTCCTACGAGAGGCTCCGAGACGTACCACGGAGTATAGAAGGGAATTTTATTCAGATCATCCACAACCACATCGAACCCTTCCCGGGAAAACTGGCTGTGGTAGCGGTACGGGACGATGAAGTTGAACACATTCCTCCCCCCCTGCCGGATCACGCGAATGCCGTCGACCTGTTCCTCATCTGCCGCTCCGGGGAAGGAAGAGCAAAAAAGGGTCACGGCATGCCCTCGCCGAACGATCCTTTTGAAAATTTCGTGGAGATGAACCTCCGCACCGCCCCCCCATGGGTTCCTGATATCCTGCCAGTTCACGACAAGGATCTTCATGCGGACTTACCTCTTCTGACCGACGACGCCGATCGAAATGCCTGTGTAGAGCGGGAGAAAGGTCGGCAGAAGAAGCTGCCTGATGCGTGCGCGGATCAGCGAGAAGGGCTTGAGGTCGAGGTACAGCGGAAGTGTGACGCCGGCTTTTTTCAGAACTTCGCGCAGAGCACGGTAGAAGAAACTCGGCATCATCCATTCACCATAGGAATACACCGGAACAAGGCCGAGGGAACGCAGGACACCCCGGAGTTCCGGTGCCGAGAACGAGCGTTCCCACCCTGCGAACCAAACGTTCAACGTAATGAGGAGATGCTTCACAAGGGTGTAAAGATGGTACCGTTGCGGGACATCAACCAGCAAATAACCGCCCGGTTTGATAACGCGGATATTTTCGCGGAGAAGCAATTCGGCTTGCGGGACACGGAAGTGCTCCAACAACCCCTGGTGAAAGACCACGTCAAAGGAGCCGTCGCGAAAAGGAAGTCGGAACGTGTCGCCCCCGAGAATGATGACATCATATCCCGCCCCGGCTGCCATGCGCTTGAGAATGCGGAGTGAGTTCTCCGCATAATCGAGCTGGTACACGATGGCTCCCCGCTCCACGAGAGGGAAGCTGTCCCTCCCCGTCCCAGCCCCGATCTCCAGGATCCGTTTTCCCCGGAGGTCCGTCACCTCCGACAGGTTGCGCACAATCCGGTCGGCGTTCGAGTACACATCCTGGACATCCTGCTTCTCATCCCAAAAGGACTCCCAGTGCTCACGACGGGATTCCCTGAGACCCGATTGCGCTCCGGGATTCATTTATCGGCCCTGGGGCAAGGGCTTCACGGAGGCAAGACTGTCCCGCCGGCGGGTGTTGGCTTGTTCCATTTCAATCTGTCCACGGAGCTGGCTGATCACCTGGTCGATTCCCTGTTCCCTCGCATAGACGGCTCGGATCACCTCCACCAGCTTCAACGCTTCGTCGTACATCGCTAGGCTTTGATACGTCTGCAACAGAACGATGTAGGGATTATCGAAAGAAAGGGGATCGGCGACACCGCTTTCCACGATCGGCTTCAGATCGCCCACGATCTCCATCGACAGTTCCCGGGACTTTGCGGTATCTCCTGCCATCACGTAGAAATTGGCAATATAGGCTTTGGTCCGGTAATCCATCGAGATAACCCTGCGGGGGATAACCTCCTCCAAACGGTCCATCACCTCCGCGACTTTCGAAGGCATGTTCCGGGCGTTCATATAATGGAGGCCGAGAATAATAAACGCCTGGCGGTAGTTGGCCATCAGCCGCCGGACGTCTTCATCAAAATAGGTGGAAGGATTCTGCAATCCGCGCCAGAGGAATCCGGAGGCCGGGGTCAATAAGGGTTCCTCCGCAATCGAGAAGAGGTTCGCCTTCATCTTGTTTTCATCGACGTTGGCCCAGTAGGCCGTTCCCCGCAGCGGTGTAAGCTTGAAAGCCAGCCCTTCGAGGCGCATATAATCCCGCAAGCCGATCTGGCCGTCGGGCGCAACCGTCATGGCAAAATAAATCGGCCGTTGCCAGCCGGAGGTACGGACGATATCGTACACCATAATGTCCTGGGTCCGGATGGCTTTCGTGGAGCCGAACTCGAGCGTGTGCGGCATCGTAAAGCGCAGTACGCCCGACCGCTGCACCGAGGAGTCCAGCATGGTTCCGGCGGTTCCTTCGATGCTGTACATTTGAGCCACTTCCCGCGGAACCGGCAGTTCGATGACCTGCGATTCAAACGGCACGGGGGCAATCCGGGCGATATCGGCATCAGAGATGCTGATCGGCACCTTCTTCGCGCCGTAGGGCTCGTTGTGCTTCAATTGGCGGATATACCAGTCGGTGTTGAGCAGGCTGAGGTTCACGACGCGGATATCGCGGCGCACGCCCTCGACATCCTGCAGGTACCAAAGAGGGAAGGTATCGTTATCACCATTGGTGAACAGGATGGCGTCCTGGTCGCAACTCTGCAACAGGTTGTAGGAGTAATCCCAGGCGACATAGTTGCCCGCCCTGTTAGCCTCGTGGAAGTTCGTCCGCGCCATATTAAACGGGACGAACAGGAAGGCAAGTGCGAGGACCGCATAGCTGGTGAATGTCTGGTTTCCCGATCCACGGAAGGTCTCCCGGAAAAGGTCGATCATACCCAGGATCCCCATGCCGATCCACATTGCGAAGATGAAAAACGATCCGACATAGAAATAATCGCGCTCCCGGGGCTGCGGCTCCTGCATATTGAAATACACCACGAGGGCGAGCCCCAGCACAAGGAAAAACGTTGACGCAACGAAGGCCATCTTCGGATCCCGTTTCCAATGGGTGTAGGCTCCGAACAAGCCCAGAAACAAGGGGATCCCGTAGAGCTGGTTCCATCGCACGCCCGCTTCCTTCCAATCCCCCTCTACGCCGACGAAATTCCATCCAAAGTACCGGAAGTACATATGGGTCAACTGGTAACGCCAGAAGTAATCGAAATCGCTGGTATAGCGCTGATGGGCCGCGCGCTGCTCCGGCTCATTCACATTCCACCGACGGTCCATCAACGGAGCCGTGCCGTATTGTTCGCGGTTCAAGTACGAGACCAATCTTCCCATCGTGCTGGGGTCGTTCTCGTTCATCGGCGGGTTGGCGTTCGCACGGATAAAGACCATGGTGTAGGTGGAGTACCCCAAAACGATAAAGAGGAAGGAAAGCATCGCGACATTCAACACCCTGTTATGGGTTTTGATGGAATGATAGACACCGAACGCGGCCCCCAGCAACAGGGCGATGGGGATAAAGCTGATCAGGTTGTTCCGCGTCCCGCCGAACTCGCCATCGAGCAGCGAGGGGAATTCCTTGACAATGCCGGGATAGATGATGGCAAATACGACCACCGCCACCGCTCCGAATTTGAGGAAGGAGTTCATGGAAAATTCGTAACGCCGGAAATATACCAGGAGCATGACGCCGAACAAGGCAAGGATGGCCAGAAGGTGAACCCCCACGGCAAGACCCAGCAGGTAGGCGATAAAAATCAGGTAAACATCGCTCCGCTCCCAATCAGCCCTCTCGTACCAGCGTAATCCGAGCCAGAGGATTGAGCTTACAAACAACATGCTCAAACCGTACACCTCGGCCTCCACCGCGTTGAACCAGAACGTCTTGCTGAACGTCAACGAGAGCGCTCCGATCACCGACGACCCGTACAGGACGATGCGGTCGTAGGTTGTCTCGGGCTTACCCCGCCACAGGATCATGAACCTTGTACCGATCAGGTATAGGAACAGGATGGCCAGCGCGCTCGACAGGGCGGAAATAAAGTGCATCCTGACCGCAATGTCAGCCACGAAGGGGACCATGCCGAAGATCCGCGCAATAAGCAGGAACAGGGGCGCACCGGGGGGATGAGGAACCTGGAGCAGATACGCCGCGGCCGCGAACTCACCGACATCCCAGAAAACCACGGTGGGCGAAAGCGTAATGCTGTATGTCAGGATTGCAATCCCAAACACCGATAAGGCAACAATCCGGTTGATCTTCTTATGTTCCATTCGCTCCTCAGTTCTTGATGAAAAACCTGCACAATCTAAAATGAAAAGGGGTGAACTGCAATATGAATCAAAATCCGGTTGGGTTGTACGCTCAAGAGGGCACCGGGAGGGGAACTCCGAACGTCAACAAAACGTACGCCCCACCCGGAATTACCGAAATGACAGACAGATCTCGTCGCACAGCAGGTATCCCTTGGGGGTAAGGCGCAATCGTTCTCCCTCAAGAACGGCGAGGCTGTCCCTTTCCAATTCCGCAATGCGGTCGCGATGCTCTGCCAGGAAATCGCTCGCATAACGCTTGCGGAAACCCGCGACATCGATCCCGTCGCTTCGCAACCCGAGCATGATCGCTTCGTCAATGAGTTGGGAGGAACCCAGCGCTTCATCCCCGGCGAGGGGAAGCGTTCCGCGCTCCAGCCTCTCGGAATACCCGACGACGTTCGAGATGTTCCACCAGCGCTTCGCGTTCCGGAGCTCTTGATCGTCCGACCAGAATGAATGCGCCGACGGCCCGAAGCCGAGATAGTTCGAATGGTTCCAGTAGTTACCGTTATGGTGCGACCGGAATCCGGGTTGCGCAAAATTGGAAACTTCATACTGTTCAAACCCATGCCGGGTCAAAACTTCCATGGTCATTTCATACAGGGCGGCATCATCGTCGGCATTGAGCGTGGAGACCTGCTTGCTCTCGACCATGCGGAACAAGGGGGTATTCGGCTCAACGATCAGGCTGTAGCAGGAGATATGGGTCGGGTGCAACGCCACCGCCTGTTCAAGATTCGATCGCCATCGTGCCGGTGTCTGTGATGGCAGGGCGAAGATCAGGTCGAAGCTGACATTCTCGAACCCGGCCTCGTACGCGTTCCGGACACATTGCTTTGCCTGGTCCGACGAATGAATGCGGCTCAGGAATTTCAGATCGTCGTCATGGAACGATTGTATTCCCAAGCTGAGCCTGTTGACGCCGGCCGAGCGGAAATCCCTCAGCTTCTGAATGTCCACGGTGCCGGGGTTCGTCTCGAGAGTGATTTCCGCCCCCGGGTCGATCGTGAACGAACGGGATAAGAGATTCAGGACGTCCGCAATATTGGACGGAGAAAGCAGCGATGGGGTTCCACCTCCGAAAAAGACCGTCTCATACGAAACGCGAAAACGCTCCTCTCCGGCCCTGAGGACAATTTCAGATTTGAGGGCACGCAGAAAGCGTTCGACAAGGGCGTGATGTTCATTCGGACTCTCTTTGGGAGCGATCGAATAAAAATCACAGTAAATGCACTTATGCTCGCAGAACGGGATATGGAGGTAGAGACTTGCCATAGGATGCTGTTTGATTTCCAACTCGACGATAGGGGAAAAAAGATCCGGCGTCGAACCAACAACGGTTCATTCCCCTTCAACCATCACCGGATAAGTGTTCCAATTCTTCCCCAACGGATG
>Ga0154373_120_pt2 | contig 16611 bp, 17 predicted proteins | sample RifGroA2_FD_105617 | JGI IMG/M metagenome (GOLD analysis project Ga0154373, IMG submission 105617) | Ignavibacteria bacterium GWA2_55_25 | reverse complement strand
GCAGGGAGAGGTGGTGAAAATTAAGGTGCCGGCCGGGTTTCTCGAGTATAAAATCGTGGAAATCAACCGGTGACTCCGAACTTGCTTGCGTTCTTCAAGCGAGAGTCCCTGGGGCTCTCGTTTTTGTTTTTAGTGTACTTGACGCAACTGGAATGCCCTCCAATCTCGAACTGAAAGTACGCATCGCCTCCATCCGGCATGCCTCCTCGCTTGCATTCAAGCTCGGCGCCCGTCGTGGGGGCGTTTTGGCTCAAACGGACACCTACTATCGCTCTCCCAGTGGAAGGCTCAAAGTTCGGGAGACTCAAGGGAAACAGAGTGAGCTCATTTATTATCATCGAAGAAATTTCAAGGGGAATCGCTATTCCGACTATCGTCGCATACCCATCGAAGGACCCCGGGAGATGAAGGGACTCCTGGCTGACCTTCTGGGGGTACTCTGCGTGGTGAAAAAGGAGAGGAGGTTATTTTTGTACAAAAACTCCCGAATTCATCTGGACACGGTGCAGGGGCTGGGGAATTTCCTTGAGTTCGAAGTCCTTGTCACAAACGGGAAACGCCAGGCGCGCACGCTCATGAAGGAATTATGGAAGGCGTTGGAGATCCGCAAGAATGCAGTGGTCGCAGGTTCCTACAGTGATTTACTTCAGCGGGCTGGGGACAGGAAAAAATTTTGAGAAACTCTTGACTTTGTGGTTTGGGGGGTCTATATTTTTCAAGCGAGTGATTCTTGGAGACCGCAGGGTGATGGAAAAAGTTCTTGCCTCCGCAAGGGGTTTTTCTTATATTTGCTCACCCATTGCGGGAATAGCTCAGTTGGTAGAGCGCAACCTTGCCAAGGTTGATGTCGCGGGTTCGAGTCCCGTTTCCCGCTCTGTCCCCAACCCCGTCAGGGGAAAGGGACATCCGACAATTCTCCAAGCAATAGGATTGGCGGACTCACTTCCTCTATGAACTTACCCCGTTGCCACAAACTCCCACCAGGCAACGGGGTTTTTATTGTATGGGGAGGAGGTTAGGCCGGAGTCGTTGACTGGATTTCTTAACGACTCCGTCCCCAGTTTGGTCCTGGCGCCGTACCCAAGTGGTAAGGGAGAGGTCTGCAAAACCTTTATGCGGCGGTTCGAATCCGCCCGGCGCCTCAATAACAATTAAAAAGTAAAAATGAAAAATGAAAAAATAGCTCTGGAGATTTCATTTTTTAATTTTGCATTTTTCATTTTGCATTGAGCTCGCCGGGGTGGCGGAACTGGTAGACGCACAGGACTTAAAATCCTGTGGAGCGCAAGCTCCGTGCGGGTTCGAGTCCCGCCCTCGGCACAGGCTCCTGCAGTCCAAGGTATCGATCATCATCCTGCTTCATCCTGTTGAATCGGGATTCTTACTTACCGGCTGGCTATGACCAAGTCCGAACAGCAGCGCATGATCAGGGATCTCCAGGCGCACGCCGCAAGGATGAATCGGACGGAGCTTGAAACGTTCGAAATGCTGAGGAAAAGAGACAAGGATGATGAAGACCTGGACGCTCTTGCCATTCGGGCTTTGGAACAATTGCACGCAAAGTTTCTCCCCTCCCGCACCCGGAAGGATGTCGAAGACCTCTGGAATAAATTCTCCTCGAAACCCCGCCGACCGGACGGAGAGTGATTCCCAGCTTCGGAACAACCCCGGGCGATGGGAAATCATCTGCCAATAAACGGATTTTGTGTGATTTTCTCCGGCTCCCCGCTTCTCCCCAAGTCCTTATCCGGTAATAAGTTTCTTGTTTTTCCTCGATTTTTTTGCTATTATGTTCCCGCATTATAACAACGACCGGGGCTCTTAGCTCAGTTGGCTAGAGCGCTACCTTGACATGGTAGAGGTCATAGGTTCGAGTCCTATAGGGCCCACACCATCGGTTTCATCATGTTGAGAAACTGAGAGAGTACCGAATCGGAGAGGTTCTCCGATTTTTTTTATCTCAAGAGGATGGCGCATATTAACATTACATTTCCTGACGGAACTGTCAAAGAGTTCGGGCATGGGAGTACGGGCAAGCAGATTGCAGAGCATATCAGTAAAGGTCTCGCCCGGGAGGCCCTGGCCGTTGAGGTGAACGGTGAAGTCTGGGATCTCGGACGCCCCATTACTGCTGACTCATCACTCAGGATTCTGAAGTGGGGAGATGAAGGAGGGAAGTACGCATTCTGGCATAGTTCTGCGCATTTGATGGCGGAAGCCATCGAAGCGCTCTATCCCGGAACAAAGTTCGGGATCGGCCCACCGATCGAGAACGGCTTTTACTACGATATCGATATGGGGGATCACACCCTGACCGGTGAGGATCTGGTCAGGATCGAAAAAACCATGTACGAACTCTGCGGCCGCGATGTGCCGTACGTTCGCGAGGAGAAATCGTGGGATGAGGCCGTCGCCTATTTTAAGAAGAAAGGCGACCCGTACAAGCTCGAGCTGCTGGAGGACTTAAAAGGCGAAACGATTACCTTTTACCATCAGGGCGATTTCACCGATCTGTGCTATGGTCCTCATATCCCCTCAACGGGGCGCATCAAGGCCATTAAGTTGCTCAGCGTGGCCGGGGCGTACTGGCGTGGGAGCGAAAAGAACAAGATGCTCCAGCGCATCTATGGCGTCACGTTCCCCACGGCGAAGGAGTTGGAGGAACACCTCTTCAGGCTGGAGGAGGCCAAGCGAAGAGATCATCGAAAAATAGGGCAGGAGCTTGAACTCTTCCATCTCAGCCCGGCCGTTGGAAGCGGGCTCCCCTTGTGGCTTCCGAAGGGAACGGTAATTCGGGAATCGCTTATTGAGTTCCTGAGGGATGAACAGCGCAAGCGCGGATACGTTTCGGTTGTGACGCCGCACATCGGCAATCTGGAGCTTTATAAAACGTCGGGACATTATCCGTATTACAAGGATTCACAGTTTCCCCCTATTGTTCTGGAGAATGGGGAAGCGTTCCTGCTGAAGCCGATGAATTGTCCCCATCATCACCAGATCTATGCCGCGAAGCCACGGTCTTACCGTGACTTGCCGATCCGATTGGCCGAGTTTGGGACCGTCTATCGGTATGAGCAGTCGGGCGAAATGAATGGCTTGACGCGCGTGAGGGGATTTACGCAGGACGACGCGCACATCTACTGCCGCCACGATCAGGTCAAGCAGGAGATCCGCACCACGGTCGAATTGACCCAATTGGTGTTCGAGACCTTTGGCATGGAAGTTCGGACGCGGCTTTCGTACCGTGATGATAAGAATGTTGAGAAGTATGGCGGAGACGCGTCGTTCTGGGATCGCGCCCAACGCGAGATCAAGGAAGTCGCGGATGAAATGAAGCTGAACTACTTTGTCGGTGTCGGGGAAGCTTCCTTCTATGGTCCCAAGATCGATTTCATGGTGAAGGATGCGCTTGGAAGGACATGGCAATTGGGCACGGTCCAGGTGGATTATGTCATGCCCGAGCGATTTCAACTTGAGTATACCGGCAGCGATGGTCAAAAACATCGCCCCGTGATTATCCACCGGGCCCCCTTTGGTTCGATGGAGCGATTTGTCGGTATCCTGATCGAACACTTCGCCGGTGAGTTTCCGCTCTGGCTTGCACCGGTTCAGGCAGTTGTCCTGCCCATCACCGATGCGTACCTGGAATATGCCAAACAGGTCTGTCGCCAATTGACGGAGGCGGGAGTGCGATGCGAGCTGGATGAGCGAAATGAAAAAATAGGGTATAAAATCCGCGATTGGGAGACCAAGAAGGTTCCCTTTATGCTCGTCGTAGGGGAGAAGGAAATGCAGGGTAATACTGTTGCAGTTCGCCAACATACAAAAGGCGATCTGGGGGCTATGACAAGAGAGGCGTTTCTTGCCAAAACTCTCAGTGCCATTCAACAAAAATCCTTAACGGTATAGGAGAGCACCCCATTAAGCAGCAACGCGCGCGCATCAATACGGAAATCCGGGCCCCTAAGGTCCGGCTGATCGATGAAGAGGGGCAGCAAGTTGGCGTGATCGGAACCAAGGAAGCACAAAAGATGGCGGTCGATAAGGGTCTGGATCTTATCGAGATCGTCCCCACCGCCGATCCCCCGGTCTGCAAGATTATGGACTTTGGCAAGTACAAGTACGAACTTGCCAAAAAGGAAAAATTGCAGAAGAAGCATCAGCATGTAACGCTGGTGAAGGAAATTCGCTTCCACCCGAACACGGATACACATGATTTCGATTTCAAGGTGCGGCACGCCCGGGCTTTTATTGAAGAAGGGCATAAGGTGAAGGCCACCGTGGTCTTTAAAGGACGTGAGATCACGTACCAGGACCAGGGGAGAGCGATCCTGGACCGGTTTACCGAGAGTCTCTCCGATGTCGCGAAGCTGGATGCCCCCGCCAAGATGGAAGGCCGCCAGATGATCACCTATTACGTGGCCGACAAGGCGAAGAAGAAAACAGGCGAGAGTAGCAAACAATCACAAGAACAATCATAACGGAGTTGGACGATGCCCAAAATGAAAAGCAGGCGGAGGGCTCTGAAAAGCTACAAGGTGACCGCGTCGGGGAAAATTAAGAGGCGCAAAGCTTTTCGCAGTCACATCCTGACCTCGAAAACGAGCAAGCGAAAGCGACATCTGCGTAAAGCAACGCTTGTCTCCGAGACGGAAGCGTATAAAGTAAAACGATTCTTGTTAGTTTAACATGAAGGAAATGCACCATGCCACGTTCACAAAATAAAGTCGCTTCACACCGTCGGCGGAAGAAGCTTCTCGATCAAGCCAAGGGATACTGGGGCGGTCGCAGTAAAGTCTATACCGTCGCCAAGCACCACGTTGAAAAAGCCCTGACCCACGCCTACAAGGATCGAAGGGCCAAGAAACGGCTCTTCCGCGGACTCTGGATCACCAGGATCAATGCTGCAGCCCGCACCAACGGGACCACTTACTCCAAGTTGATCGCAGGACTCGATAAGAAATCCATTACCATCAACCGGAAAGTGCTTGCCGATCTTGCGGCGACAAATCCGCAGGCATTTGCAGAAGTCGTGAAGTACGCAACAGCGTAACCGGAATCTTCCTCTCAATGTTGGTGCCTCGGCCATGATCCTTGAAGTCTTGTGCCGGGAGTTGATGGGAAGATTTCTGCTTTCTGGCGCATCGGGAAACAAGTCATGATCGGCAACATCGAATCAGTCAGAAAAGAGTTCGCCCGCGCCCTGGAACAGGCGACGACACGGGAACAGCTTGAACAGGTGCGCATCAAGTACCTCGCACGCAACGGCCTCGTCGCAGAACTGTTCGAGCACATGAAGTCTCTTCCCGCCGACCAAAAACCTCAGGTGGGAAAACTGCTGAACTCCCTGAAGGTTGAGGTGCAGCAAGCCTTTGAGGAAAAGCGGAAACTCATGGAGGGGGAGGGAGCGAAGAACGACGTGCTTGACCGGACCATGCCCGGAAGGCCCCGCCCCCTGGGGAGCAAACACCCCATTACGCAAACCATCGACGAGATACGACAGATCTTCCGGTCGATGGGGTTCTCCTCGGCGTACGGGCCGGAGATTGAAACCGACCATTACAACTTCGAAGCGCTCAATTTCCCCCCTGATCATCCTGCGCGGGATATGCAGGATACGTTCTTCCTCTCCCAATCGAAAAGCGTTCTCCTCCGCACACACACCTCGCCGGTTCAGATTCGAACCATGGAAGGACAGCGTCCCCCGGTGCGGGAGATCATGCCCGGGCGGGTCTATCGTAACGAGGCGGTCAGTGCGCGTAGCCTGGTGAGTTTTCATCAGGTGGAGGGACTCTATGTCGATACGGGCGTGACCTTTAGCGACCTGAAGGGGACGCTCGTCGCGTTCGCAAGACAATTTTACGGAAAGGACGTCCGGTATAAGTTCCGCCCCACGTTTTTCCCCTTCACCGAACCAAGCGCGGATATGTACATCTCCTGTTTCCTCTGCAAAGGGAAGGGGTGCCGGATGTGCAAGCAGAACGGATGGCTGGAAATCCTCGGCTCCGGCATGGTCCACCCCCATCTCTTCAGGAATGTGGGATATGACCCCGAGAAATACTCCGGATTTGCCTTCGGCATGGGGATCGAACGCATTGCCTCCCTGCGCTATGGCGTTGATGATATCCGCATGTTCTATGAAAACGACGTTCGCTTTCTGAACCAGTTTTGATCTGAATGTTCCATGAAAATTTCCCATCGCTGGCTCAAAGAATACATTCCGATTCCCCTGTCACCGGACCGCCTTGCCGACGGCCTTTCCATGCTGGGCCTTGAAGTGGAGCGGTACGAAGACCTTGGAGGGCGGTACAAAACGTTTGTCGTCGGGGAGGTCCTCAAAAAGGAAAAGCATCCCCGGGCAGACAGGCTTTCCGTCTGCACGGTCACCGTGGGTGGAGATCCGGTTCAGATTGTCTGTGGTGCCCCGAATGTTGCTGTTGGGCAAAAAGTAGCCGTGGGTCTCCCGGGAGCCGTTGTCCCCCGGAACCAACACGATCCGAACGGGGCTCCGTTTACGTTGACCCAGGCGACAATCCGCGGAGTGGAATCGTTCGGGATGATCTGCTCGGAGTATGAACTTGCCCTCGGTGACGACACCGACGGCATCCTCGTTCTGGATAAGAAGGCAAAAGTCGGAACCAACCTTGCGCGGCACCTCGGCCTTGACGATGTCCTCTATGAAATGGAGGTCACTGCAAACCGGGGCGACTGGATGAGCCATATCGGTGTTGCCCGCGAAGTGCAGGCGATTGTTCAAGGGAGGGCTTCACTCCCGCATCTGCGGTTACGGGAAAGTAAGACCCGGACGGCTTCCTGCGCGAAAGTGAAGGTCGTGGATGCAAAAAAATGCCGCCGGTACGTTGCCCGGGTGGTCAAAGGTGTCGCGGTCCGGCCCTCACCGGCATGGGTACAGCAACGGCTCACTGCAGTCGGCATCCGGCCGATCAACATGGTCGTCGACGTCACCAACATGGTGATGATGGAGACCGGTCAACCGATCCATGCCTTCGATTATGACCTTCTCGCGAGGCACACCATTATTGTTCGATGTGCTTCGGAAGGAGAGAAATTTACGACTCTGGACGGCAAGGAGAGAACCCTCCGATCGGATACCCTGATGATTTGTGATGGGGAGAAGCCGGTGGCGATTGCCGGTGTGATGGGGGGACACAACTCGGAGATCTCGGAGAAGACAACCACGATCCTTATTGAGAGCGCCAATTTTGAAGCGAATAACATTCGCCGGACGGCTAAATTTCTCGGCATGTCCACTGACGCTTCACAACGATTTGAACGGGGCGTCGATCCCGCCATGGCTGAGTATGCCGCCGATCGCGTTGCACAGCTGGTCCAGGAAATCAGCGGAGGGGAGGTCCTGAAGGGAAGGATCGACGTCTACCCCGGTAAAGTACGCCCGGTGAAGATCACCTTTCGCCCGGCCCGGTCGAATGCCTTGCTGGGAACGTCGATGACGAAAAAGGAGATCATCTCCTGTCTCCAAAGACTGGAGATCAAGGCGGTCAAGCAGACGAAGGACACCGTCACCTTTTCGATCCCCGGGTTCAGGACAGACCTGACGCAGGAGGTCGATTTGATTGAGGAGGTCGCACGCGTCTATGGCTACAACAATATCGAGACGAAAACAAGAACGACGGTGGATTTCTCCAAACCTTTTGATCCCCTGACACTGCAGGACAGTCTCCGGGAGTACCTCGTCGGCGCGGGATGGAATGAAATGATCACCATGAGCTTGCAGGAGAATCATCGTTGGCATTTTCATGGAGATCGCCCGGTTCAAGTACTAAATCCCGTGAGTGCTGATGCTACCGCCCTCAGGACGAGCCTTCTTCCGGGAGCATTACAGGCTGTCAGGCATAACCGCTCCCACGGCACACAGGATCTTCGCCTGTTTGAGATCGGCCATGTCTTTTCTGCTCGCGAGGGGGGAAATGCTGAATCTTTTGATGGGTACAGCGAGGAAGAGCGGTTGCTCTTGGTTCTTTCCGGAAATACGGCTCCACAGTCCTTTGAATCAAATAGCAGAAAGACTGATTTCTTTGATATGAAAGGGGAGGTAGAGGCGCTCCTCTCTAAGTTTAACCTTGACAAATATCGTTTTATTTCTTATGATAACGCCGAAGCTTTAATTGAAACCGCTCTAGGGGTTGAAATCAATGGCACTTACAGCGGGTTCTTTGGGAAGATCGACAAGTCAGTCACTGAAAAGTTTGATATTGAGACTGACGTTTTCGTATGTGAAGTAAAGACTTCATCTATTGCACGGAACTGGTTCAAGGAAAAGAAATATAAGACTCTGCCTAAATTTCCTGTTGTGAAGCGCGACCTTGCTTTTATCGTCGATCGTTCGCTTCCCCAGGAAAATGTTGAAACTGCAATTCGAAGCGCTGGTGGGGCTCTTCTCGGTGATGTGAAGTTGTTTGACTTGTTTGTCGGTGACCAGGTTGGGATTGGAAAGAAAAGCCTGGCATATGCACTGGAGATTCAACCGACGGACAGGACGTTGACCGATGTGGAGGCTGACACTTTCCTGAGTAAGGTCGTTGCGTACGTGGAGCAACAGTGTCAGGCCAAGCTCCGGAGACAATAACGTGTGTTGTCCTTTGTTCAAGCAGATCTTGAAGGAGTCCGGCGTTGACTGAGCCGCAAGTAGAATCCCCTGTGAGCGACCAGAAGGAACTGAGGAGTCTCGAGACCTCTCTGCAATCGTTGTGGGAGAAAGCGCGTCGCGTTTCGGAGACTCTTTTGCAGATGAAAGAGTCGAACCAGATTTTGCGCGGGAGGGTGGCGGAACTGGAACAGAGTGAGCGCCAATTGAGGGAAACCCTCATGGGGAAGGAAAAAGACCTTGAACGACTTCGCCACGAAGTCGCCAAGCTTCAGTTGAATGGAAGTGAAGCATTCACGAAAGAAGAAAAGGAGGCTTTAAAAGCAAAGATCAAGGAAATGATCGCCAAGATTAATGCTCGTTTGTAGTCCTTGGAAGTACCGGTCACGGTCGCTGTTGCATTCAAACAAAAGGGAGCACACCACTCTACCGATTGCTCGAACATTATGAATGGGAAAAGCATCAAAGTTAAGATCTTCGGGTCGGAATATCCTCTTCGGGGTGAAAACGAGGATTTTACGAAGAAGATCGCCGGGTACGTGGACACGATGATCTCCACGATCCATGAGAAAATACCCGAACAGCCCCCCCTCACGGTGGCAGTCTTGTCTGCATTGAATATCACAGAGGATCTGATGAAGGAGCGAGAGCGAAACCAGCAAGCGTTGACTCATCTTGAAACGGAAATGATAAAGCTCTCCAATTATCTCGATAATTGCCTTGAGGTTGACGCAGACAACGCAAAGAGTGCTTGATCTGTTTGTTTGAACTGTTCTTTCCCATCAAAGGCGGGCGGAACCATGGATGAACTCATTGACCGCACCGTCGCCGTGATCAAAACTTATTAAAGAACCTGACAGTTACTTTAATAGGGAGCTTGACTCATAAGTGTGGAGCACATGCCAACGTTCCCGGTTATACGGGAATTGCCCGGCGATGACTTCTTCACCTCGGTGAAGAACGAGCGGCTCGTGGAAGTGTGAAATGCTTAGGCAGGCACCCACCGTGTTGAAACGTGAGGTTCTTTCAATACACCTTGATCGCTGGCGTACGTGTGCGGTTTTTTATTTCCCGAACGTTGTGGATGGTAGAACGAATCAGGAGCCTGTATGGAACCCTATATTCTCATAGTGAGTGTGTTGGCTGCTGCCGGGCTGTCCTTCTTTGCCGGGTGGTATTTGAACTCCCGGTCGGGCCAGAACAAGATTACCGGGGCGGAGGAACGGGCGAAGCGAATCCTGGAGGATGCCGAAAAAGAGGCCGGCACGCTGAAAAAAGAGAAACTTCTCGAGGCGAAGGACGAATGGTACAAGAGAAAGAAGGAGTTCGAGTCGGAAGTTCAATCGAAAAGGAATAAAGCCCAGGCCTTTGAAAAGCAGCTTATTTCCCGTGAGGAAAATGTCGATCGTAAACTCGACCTTTTAAGCAAGAAAGAGGCTTCGCTGCAATCCCTCGACCGCGAGGTCACTGAGAGGAAAAAGCGGAGCGAGGACCGGGAGCAGGAACTCCAGAAGATGGTCGAGGAGGAAAATAACAAGCTGGAGCGCATTTCAGGGATTTCCCGCGAGGAAGCAAAGAAGCAGTTGATCGAGAACCTGATTGAAACGGTAAAAACCGAATCGTCGCAAATGTTAAAGGTCCTCCGCGATAAAGCGAAAGAGGAGGCCAAAAGGGAAGCCCAAAAAATTATCGTCCAGGCGATCCAACGAACCGCCGCGGATCATACCGTCGAGACGACGGTGAGTGTCCTGAACCTCGAAAGCGATGAAATGAAGGGGAGGATCATCGGCAGGGAAGGGAGAAACATCCGCGCGTTCGAGGCCGCCACCGGAGTCGATGTCATTGTCGATGATACGCCTGAAGCCGTCATACTGTCCGGGTTCGATCCTTTCCGGAGAGAAGTGGCGCGGGTCTCCTTGGAACGGTTGATCGCGGATGGAAGGATTCATCCTGCCCGGATCGAGGAGGTCGTGGAGAAGGTGAAGCTGGAACTGGAGGAAGAGGTGTTGCGGACGGGGGAGAACACTCTTCTGGAGATCGGACTTCACGGGGCGCATCCGGAGATCGTAAAACATATCGGGCGGATGAAGTATCGCTCAAGCTATGGACAGAATCTTCTGCAGCACAGCATCGAGACCGCGTTTCTTGCAGGCATCATGGCTTCCGAACTTCAGCTGGATGTCAGCCTCGCCAAACGGGGAGGCTTGCTCCACGATATCGGCAAGACGGTGGACCGGAGTGTCGAAGGCCCGCACGCGTTGATCGGGTATGAATTATGCAAGAAGTACAACGAGCACGCGATCGTCTCGAACTCCGTCGGTGCGCACCATGAGGATATTCCCATGGAACACCCGATTGCCGCTCTTGTCCAGGCTGCCGATGCCATCAGCGGAGCCCGGCCGGGAGCGCGACGTGAATCGGTTGAGGGATATGTGAAGCGCCTCGAGAAACTCGAATCCCTTGCCAAATCTTTTCACGGCGTTTTGAACACGTACGCAATCCAGGCGGGCCGTGAGGTGCGCGTGATCTGTAATCACGACAAACTGGATGATGCGGCCGCCGACCAGCTTTCCCATGATATCGCCAACAAGATCCAGCAGGAAATGGAGTATCCCGGTCAAATCAAAGTCATCGTGATCCGGGAAGTGCGGGCTGTTGCGTACGCCAAGTAATGGATTATCACACTCATCGATGCACGCGTGGAACCCACATCCGGTACAACCCTCCGCATGGGCGTAACAGGCGGGATCGGGAGCGGCAAATCGTTGGTTTGCTCCCTGTTCCAGAAGCTGGACGTCCCTGTTCTTTCCGCCGATGATATTGCGAAGGACCTCATGACGAACGATGCCGGACTCCGGAAAGCTCTCGTCCGCCTCCTCGGCTCCGAAACCTACCTCCCCGACGGCTCCTTGAACCGCAAGGTGATCGCTGAGAAAATATTTTCGGCCCCCGCTTTGCAGAAAAAAGTCAACGCCCTTGTTCATCCCAAAGTCACGCTCGAAATTGAGCGTCGCATGAACGCGCTGGACGGCCATAGCCCGTACGTGATCGTTGAAGCGGCCCTGATGTATGAGGCCGGTCTCGACGCTTTGCTCGACGCCGTGGTGGTCGTCGATGCGGAAGCCGATGTTCGGATCCAAAGGGTCATGGAGCGAGATCACACCACCCGGGCTGACGTGATGAAACGCATGGATGCCCAATGGAGCAACAAGCGGAAAATTCAGGAGGCGGAGTATGTTCTCCGGAATGACGGGTCAATCCGCGAACTGGGCCACAATGTCCGGTTCCTTCATACACTCTTTACCAACATTGCACAGCAGGAGCCCGCGTGAGCACAACCCTCGTTGAAAAAGAACATCAGTTATTTTTCCATACCTATAAACGCCTTTCCCTGGATGTTGTGCGGGGCGAAGGGTGCACACTCTTTACCCGCGATGGGAAACAGTATGTCGATTTCTTCGGGGGACTTGCGGTCAATGCCCTCGGCTATCATCACCCGGGGATCAGGAAGGCGATTCAGGAACAGGTGGACCGCTACATTCATCTTTCGAATTTCTTCATCCAGGAGCCGCAGGTGCGGCTTGCCGAGAAACTGCTTGCCGTTTCCGGGTACCAGAGGATATTTTTCACCAACAGCGGAACCGAGGCGATTGAAGGCGCTCTCAAGCTTGCCCGGAAATGGGGAAAGAAAAACGGCAAGACGCAATTGTTCGGACTCTCCAATTCATTCCACGGACGGACCATGGGAGCCTTGTCCCTTACCGAACGGGCAAAGTATCGTGACGGGTATGAGCCGTTCCTGGCCAACGTAAGTCATCTCCAGTACAATGATGTGGAGGGTTTGCGCTCGACGGTGAATGAGCATACCCTTGGTGTGGTCGTCGAACCCATCCAGGGAGAGGGGGGGATCTACGTTGTCTCCCCCGAGTATGCATCTGCCCTGAACTCGTTGCGGGAGAAATTCGGGCTCCTGATCATTGCGGACGAGATCCAGGCCGGCATGGGACGGACCGGGAAATTCCTCGGGTTTGAGCACTTCGGGGTGAAGGCGGATATCGTTGTGATCGCCAAAGCGATCGGAGGCGGACTTCCCCTCGGAGCGTTCCTCGGAAATGAGCGTGTGGCCGAGTCGTTCACGTATGGAGTGCATGGTACGACCTTCGGTGGTAATCCCGTGGCATGTGCGGCTGGCATGGTTGTGCTGGAAGAGGTGGTCGATCGTGGTTTGATGAAGCGCGCCGGGGAAATCGGAGAATATCTGAAAGGGAAGTTTTCAACTCTTCAATCCCGGTATCCGGCATTGGTCAAAGAGGTCCGGGGGTACGGATGCATGCTCGGCATGGAATTAACGCGGGAAGGACAGCCCATCGTTGAGGAGCTGCAGCGAAGGGGGTTCCTTGTCAATTGTACCAACGTGAATGTCCTGCGATTCCTGCCACCGTACACGATTTCCACTGAAGAATGCGATGCCTTGGTAACAGCGATGGACTCGGTGTTTGCCTCGGTCTGATCCAGCTTGTCTTCGTCCTGGACGACAGTCGCGCTGAAAGAAAGAAGGGAGGGAGCCGGCCGGTTCCCTCCCTTTCTGTTTTCAAGGGGGCGATGCTTGTATCCTCCTCATTTTTTTCTTAACTTTTCCCCGTGACACACCTCAATCACCTCGAAGGAAAACCCCGCTGCCATTGCGGCATCTTTGGCATTTTCAACCACCCGGAGGCGGCGGTGATGACCTACTATGGCCTCCATGCGCTCCAGCACCGGGGACAGGAAGCTTCCGGTATCGTCACCAGCGAGTTCCTCGCAGACAAGCAAAAGTGGCGATTCAACGCCTTCAAGGGGAACGGTCTCGTGGCTGATGTCTTCAAGGACGCGAGCATCCTGAAGGACCAGTTGAAGGGATCTTCCGCGATCGGCCATAACCGGTATTCGACGACCGGCTCAGCCGACAATAAATTGAATATCCAACCTTTTGTCGTCAACTATAAAGCAGGAAACCTGGCGCTCGGTCATAACGGGAATCTGACCAATTTCCATACCCTTCGTGAGTCCCTGCAATCCGAGGGGACTATTTTCCAATCGACCACCGACAGTGAGATCATCCTCCACCTCACGGCAAGAAGCAAACACGAGAGCCAGATCCATCAGTTGAGGGAAGCGCTGGACGCCGTCGAGGGGGCCTATTCCCTGGTGATCCTCACGGATACGAGCCTCATCGCTGCACGCGATCCGTACGGGTTGCGACCGTTGTGCCTCGGGCGCATCGAGACCGGATCCGCGAAGGGGCCTGCCTATGTCGTCGCATCGGAAACATGCGCCTTCGATCTCGTCGGGGCAACGTATGTTGGAGAAGTGGAGCCGGGCGAAATTCTTGTCATCGATCAGGAGGGAGTTCAGTCGGGAACCCTCAAGTCGTACCACATCTCCAAAACTCCGGCCGAACCCCATCACTGCATTTTTGAATACATTTATTTTTCGCGCCCCGACAGCAAGATCTTCGGCGAAAATGTCGATAAGGTCAGGCGGAAGCTGGGAAAACTCCTGGCTGCCGAATCCCCGGTCCGGCCCGATAGCGAGGACGATCGCGTCGTAGTGATCAGTGTTCCCGACTCCAGTAACACGGCAACGCTCGGATTTGTGACCGAGGCGAACAAGATGGGGGACGATGTGCGGTTGGAGATCGGGTTGATCCGCAGCCACTACGTCGGACGCACTTTCATCCAGCCCGATCAAAACAGCCGCGAACTCAAGGTCAAGACAAAATTCAATACGGTGAAGGGAGTGATCAAGGGGAGGAAGGTGGTCATTGTCGATGACTCGATCGTGCGGGGCACCACCTCCAAACAACTCGTCAAGATGATCCGCGAGGCAGAGCCGAAGGAGATTCATTTCCGGGTCACCTCACCCCCCATCAAGTTCCCATGTTATTACGGCATGGATTTTCCCAGCCGGGAGGAATTGATCGCTAACCGCTGCAACAGCGACGTGGACAAGATCGCGGAAGAACTCGGTGTCGATAGCCTGGCCTATCTCTCCATGGAAAAACTGCTGGAGGCGGCCCCCAACGGCGGGAGAAACTACTGCACGGCATGCTTCAGCGGAATATACCCCGTTCCCATCGATCGCCAACTGACCAAAGACGCGAACGACACCTGATGCAGGACAGGATGTGGACCTTCTCAAACCTGCTGAGCCTGAGCCGCATCCTTCTCGTGGCACCGCTCGCCTATTGCCTGCTTTCCGACGTTGCTGACAAACGTCTCTGGGTTGCCCTGATCATCGCTCTTGCCGTGCTGACTGATTTTCTCGACGGGTATTTTGCGCGTAAACGTCATGAGGTCTCGGAGTTGGGGAAAATCATCGATCCGGTTGCCGATAAGATCGCCGTGGGCGCCACGGCATCGCTGATGGTGTGGACCGGAGACCTTCCCTTCTGGTATCTCGCCTTCGTGGTAGGGCGGGATATCCTGATTCTTCTCGGGGGGATCTATATCAAGAACAAAAAGATGATTATCGTGCAGTCCAACTGGCCGGGAAAGATCGCGGTCAATGCGATCGCCCTCGTCCTGTTGCTTTCCATTCTTCGCGTGGAGATGCTTGAGGAATTCCGGCAGGTGACGATCTGGGCAAGCATGGTGTTGATGACCCTTTCATTTGCGAGTTATGTCCAGAGATTGTTTATCGGCCACGGGCTGGGAAAGAAGGTTGTCTCCTGATGGCGCTTTTCGATGCATGGAAGAAGCTGAAAGATGGTCTGAGCAAGACCCGGGATTCCCTGTTCGGCAAAGTTGCCCAACTTGTCAACTCGAAGAGTTCCATCGATGCGGATTTTCTTGAGAAGCTCGAAGAGATCCTGATCTCGGCTGATGTCGGTGCGGGCACAACCCAGACGATTATCGAAAGTATCAAGAAGAGGGTGAAGCAAGAAGGCTATGAATCCTCCGGGGAGCTCACGCACTTGCTGAAGGATGAACTTGCCAGGGTCCTTCAGGCCACGGGAGATGCTGCTCCGGGAGCTCTGCTTCTTCCCGAGGGTCCTCGTCCCTTTGTGGTGATGGTGGTGGGAGTCAATGGTGCCGGCAAGACAACCACGATCGGGAAACTGGCCTACAACTACCGGAAGGCGGGGTATAGCGTGGTGGTGGGGGCGGCGGATACCTTCCGTGCAGCGGCGAACGAGCAATTGGAAATATGGGCAAAACGTGCCGGGGTGGAGATCATCCAGCAGGCCCATGGTGCCGACCCGGGGGCCGTGGCGTTTGATGCCGTCAGCTCGGCGATGGCAAAAAAAGCCGAAGTCGTCATTATCGATACCGCAGGCCGATTGCACACGAAAACGAACCTGATGGAGGAGTTGAAGAAGATCCGGCGCGTCCTGGAAAAACGCCTCCCCGGTGCCCCGCATGAAGTCTTGCTGGTTCTCGATGCGGGCACGGGGCAGAACGCGCTGCAACAGGTGAAGCATTTTACCGAGGCTGTTCAGGTGACCGGACTGGTGTTGACAAAGTTGGATGGAACGGCGAAGGGTGGGATCGTCCTGGCCATCAGTCATGACATGCAAACTCCCGTGAAGTTTGTAGGGGTGGGGGAGCAAATCGACGATCTCCAGGTCTTTGACCGGGCTGCCTTTGTGGATGCCTTGTTCGAAGGAACCGAGATCGCCACCTGACGGTTTATGAAACAGGCTTGCCACAACGACACGACGGTGTGTGGTTCAACGAAGAGGGTGCTCCACGATTTAGCCACGACGAGAGACAAGGCATCGCCCCGGTGATGCAGGGATGAAACCATGAAGCTTCGCTCAACCTCATATGATCTGAAACTCAAGCACACATTTACAATCTCGCGCAGCTCGCGGGATGTCTCACCGGTCGTGCTGGTCGAGATCGAGCATGACGGGATTGTCGGTTACGGGGAAGCCGCCCCTTCGAGACGCTATGGAGAGACGATTGAAACGGTGCAGCAATTTCTGTCGGGGCTGGATCTTG
>Ga0154373_102_pt1 | contig 16959 bp, 11 predicted proteins | sample RifGroA2_FD_105617 | JGI IMG/M metagenome (GOLD analysis project Ga0154373, IMG submission 105617) | Ignavibacteria bacterium GWA2_55_25 | reverse complement strand
ATTCAGCAGGGCCTGTTGAAGCTGGTTCTCGTCCGCTTTGAGGACCGGGTTGGCCGAGGTCAACTGGAGAACCAGGCGAATTCCTTTGGGAAGGGTCTCTTCCAGCAGTCGGGAGAGATCCGTGATCGTCTCATTCAGTGGTATCGATGTAATCTCGCCTGCGGTCTTCTTGGCAAAGGTGAGAAGCTGGCGGATGATCCCCGCCCCCCGTTCGACCGCTTTTCGAATCGAGTCGATACTTTTCAGATATTGCTCGCGGGGCAGGTCAGCCTGCTCCAACGCGTTCACATAGCCGAGGATGATGGAAAGGATGTTGTTGAAATCGTGCGCCATACCTCCCGCCAGCGTCCCGACGCTTTCCATTTTCTGAGCCTGCCGCAGTTGTTCCTCCAGACCCCTTTGCTCCGTGACATCGCGCAGGATGCCGCGATAAGTGACGGCCTCTCCGTGTTTATTCCGGAGGATCGTCGTGGTCTCCAGGACGATCAACCGTTTTCCATCTTTTCGTTTACCCTTTACTTCATAATCCTTGATGAATCCGCGCTCGGCGAGAAGCTTTATCATTGCGGCACGGTCTTCCGCGTCGAGATACAAATCGCGCGCGATGTCGGCCTCCAGCAATTCCTCTTTTGAAGTGTACCCGAACAGTTCAACACCGGCCTGGTTGATATCAAGGAATTTTCCACCGGGGGTGCTGATAAAGATGACGTCTTTCGAGTCCTCGAAGAGGGAGCGGTACTTTTCCTCCGACCCCCGCAGGTGTTCCGTGGCAACTTTTTCTTCCGTGACGTCCTCCACAATACCGATCCCGTAGAGAATCTTCCCGGTTTCATCACGCACCAGCGACGCCGTCAGGAATCCCCAAATAATCTCCCCCGTTTTCTTGATATACCGCTTTTCAATCTGGTAGCTTGGAATTTCCCCGCGGAACAACCTTTGTGCTCGCTCAAGATCAGTCATCATATCATCGGGGTGAGTGATACCGGGAACACCCTTCGCCTTCAATTCCTGTTCCGAGTACCCAAGCAAGCTGCAAAGAGCCGCATTTGCCCGGATCAGGTTCAGGTCGGTTGAAAGCACAGCCATCCCCACCGGGCCCTCCTCGAAAAGCTTCCGGAACTGCTCCATGCTCTGGCGGAGCCCCTCCTCTGCCCGAATCCGGTCGGTTTCGTCCAGCACGTATCCGTGGATCCGGACCAGGTGGCCATGGGCGTCGAACTCGCCGCGGATGTTGGAAACAACATAGACCGTCGATCCATCCTTTCGTTTCATCTCCTCATGAAAATTCTCAAGCTTTTTTCTTTCCTTAAGGAGCCGGAGATAGAGGTTTCGACCCTTGTTTTCGTACAGCAAGGAGGGGTCTGACTGGAGAGCATCCTCGACGGAATCGAACCCGAAAATGCGGGCGAACGAAGGATTACACATCAGGATCTTCCCTTCGGGGGTGGAGACGAAATTCCCCGAGAGGTCTTCATTGAAGAACTGCCGATATCTCTCCTCGTTGTCGAGCAACAACTCCTGCGCCAACTTCAGATCGGTAATATCGTCCGCAATCACGAGGATCGTTTCCACGCCCCCCTGCTCGTTCAATTCCGGAACGAGTCTTGAACGATACCAGACTTTCCCGCGGGGCGTCAGGAAGTCGAACTCGAGCAGGTCGGCTTTCCCGCTGTCGAATACCTTCTTCAGCGAGTTTGTCCAGAAGCCTGCAATCTCATCCGGAAGACCCAGCTCTGCATGGGTCTTGCCGATCATTTGTTGCGGAGTCATCCCCATCTTCGCCTCCACGGCCGGGTTCACATAGAGATGCCTCAATTGCCTGTCGAACCGGATGATAATGTTCGGCGCATGCTCGGCTATGCGACGAAAGTCCTGTTCAGAATTTCCCGCTATGTCATCAGGTTTGTGCATGCTGCGGTTGAAGATGGATGGATGTGACCGGCGGTGAGGGAAGCAACAGGAGTCAGGGGGAGAGCCGTTCAATAACCCACAGACCGCCCTTCGGCGAATAGCGAAGACGGTCATGGAGCCGGTTCTCGCGTCCCTGCCAGAATTCAAATGCCGCGGGCTTCAAGCGGAATCCTCCCCAGAACGGCGGAAGCGGCACCTCGTCATCCGGAAATTGCTGTTTGATCCGGTTCACCTGCTCCTCCAGGAACGCTCTCCCCGGAATCACGGAACTTTGTTTGGAGGCCCATGCGCCGATGCGGCTCTCAATCGGGCGTGTGCGGAAATATTCCCCGGATTCTTCACGGGACGCGACCTCGACCGTTCCCTCGATGCGGACCTGGCGGCTCAGTTCTCCCCAGTAGAACAAGAGGGCCGCCTGCGGGTTCTTCCGGAGTTCTTCGGCCTTCCGGCTTTCGTAGTTGGTGAAGAAGAGGAATCCGCGTTCATCAAACCCCTTCAGCAAGACCACCCGCGCCGAGGGGAGAGCGTCGGCCGAGGCGGTCGCAAGGATCATTGCATTCGGCTCGATCATCTCCGACCGGATTGCTTCATCGAGCCAGTGTCCGAATTGGGCGAACGGGTTCAGATCGACATCCTGTTCGTTCAGGGAGCGCCGGGAATATTCTCTTCGAAGTTGATGCAGTGAATCGTTCATGCCGGGAGATCGTGAGGGGGAAACATTGATCAAGATAAGGAACACACCTGCGCAAAGCAAGAACTCGCGAAGGAAGGTGGTGCCTCAGTTTCGGAGAAAAAGGCATTCCACGGAGAGACACCGAGGGGCACGGAGTTCCACAGGGAACAGCTTTTCTCTGTGGAACTCTCTTATCTTCTTCTTTGTGGAACTCCCCGCCTGCCGGCCCGACGCCCGAAGGCGGCTTTGGGCCGCAGGGCGCAAGCACAGCTTTGCGTGCGGCGGGCAGGTGTGAAATTCCTCATCCAAGGAAACTGAGAGAGTACCCGAAGGAAGGAGCGAGAAACCTTGCTGCCCGACTGCCATTTTGCGTTATTGTAATAGCTGAACAATCTCACTATATTTTCGCCGTATGATCCTCCTGTGGCGGCATATCCTCCGGGCACACATCGCCCCCTTTCTCTTTTCAACCTCGGTGTTGACCTTTATCTTTCTGCTCCAGTTCATCATGCAAAAACTGGATCAACTCGCCGGAAAGGGCCTGAGCGCAGGCGTGATCATCGAATTGATCGTTATGAACCTTGCATGGATGGTAGTGCTGGCTGTGCCGATGGCCGTGCTCGTGGCGACCCTGATGGCGTTCGGAACGATGGCCTCCACCAACGAGATCACCGCCATGCGCGCGAGCGGGATGAGCCTCTACAGGATGATCACCCCGGTGTTCATCACCGCGGTCCTTGTCTGCATCCTGCTGGTGCAGTTCAACAACGAGGTCCTGCCGGATGCCAACCACCGCGCGAAGATCCTGCTGACCGATATCTACCGGAAGAAACCAACCTTCTCCCTGATGCCCGGACTTTTCTCGCAGGACATCTCCGGGTACAGTATTCTTGTCCGGAAGACGTTCGAGCAATCCAACGACCTTGAAGGGGTCACGATCTTCGATTACACGAACACCGCCCTGACCACCACCGTGTCGGCGCAGACGGGGACGATTTCATTTTCCCCCGATTATCGCAAACTGATCATGGATTTGAGGAACGGCGAGATCCACGAGATCAACAACCAAACATTCGAGCAATACCGCACGATCAAATTTGAAAAACACCGCATCGCGATGAACGCCGACGGGTTCGAATTCCAGCGCTCCGCGGAAGCGATGTTCAGCCGGGGCGACCGGGAACTGAGCGCCCAGGCCATGCAGCAGATCGTTGACAGCCTGAGTGCGCTGCAGCAACAATCGATGGATCGCATTGCCACCTTGCAACGGCAGGACCTCGACCGGATCTTTTCCCCTTCGACCACTCCCATGGGAGGGGGACAAACCAACCCTACGTTCGACGCCCTGACCCGCGCCTCGGTCCTCCGGAGCACCGTGGAAAGCGAATTCAACCGGATCGACTACTACGCGCGACAAGTCCGGGAGTATACGGTCGAGATCCATAAAAAGTACTCAATCCCCTTCGCGAGCATCGTCTTTGTGCTGATCGGCGTGCCGCTGGGGATCATGGCGCGCAAGGGAACGTTCGGCGTCGCTGCAAGCCTGAGCCTCGGATTTTTCCTCCTGTACTGGGCATTTCTGATCGGCGGCGAAAAACTGGCCGACCGCGGCTTCACCGAACCGTGGATCGGGATGTGGATCGCCAACATTGTCCTTGGACTCCTCGGAGTCTACCTGACCATCCGGACAGCACGCGAAAACCTTATCATCGATTGGTCAAGCCTGGAACGACTGGTCCCCAAAGGGTGGCGAACCCAGGGGGATCCGGCATGACGATCCTGGACCGGTACATCGTTCGCCAGTTCCTCTCAACGTTCTTCTTCGGCCTCCTCGCCTTTCTCCTGATCTTTCTTATCATCGATATGATGGAGAAGCTGGACGACTTCATCGATGCCAACGTTCCGGCGGGAACCATCCTCCAGTATTATCTCTGGTTTACGCCGGAGATCGTCAAACTCATGACCCCGGTCGCCATGCTCCTCGCCGCGCTGTTCGTGACCGGCAGGCTTTCGAACCAGAATGAGCTGGCTGCGATCAAGTCGAGCGGCGTCAGCCTTTACAGAATCCTGATCCCGTTTCTCGTCGTCTCGTTTCTCGTGAGCGGGGTCTCGGTCTATTTCAACGGATGGCTCGTGCCATTCGCGAACCAAAAGAAGTTCGCCATCGAACGGGCACACCTTCACCGTTCCGGCGTCAGCTTCAGCCGTTTCAACATCTTCTTCCAGGAGGAACGGACACGCCTCGTATCGATCAACTTCTATGACAGTCAGGCCAGGACTGCAACGACGGTCAGTGTCCAGGAGTTTGCGGACACGAACCTTACCGTCCTTGTCCGGCGATATGATGCCCGTCAGATGGCATGGCTTGAAGAGGGAACAGAGGATTCACTTCACGAGGGATGGGTTCTCCTGAAGGGGACCTTCCGGGAATTTGGGGCAAAACAGGAGGGGGTCCTGCAATCGTTCGACCGCTTATCGATCCATTCGCTCCGGATCACCCCGGGGGATATCGAGAAAAAACAGCAGAAACCGGACGAAATGGACTATACCGAGTTGAAGGAATTCATTGAGAACCAGCAGCGATCGGGGCAGGATGTGTCGCGATGGCAGGTGGACTTTCACAGCAAAATCGCTTTCCCGTTCGCGAGCGTCATCGTCGTCCTGTTCGGCGTTCCCTTTGGATCGATCCGGCGGAGGAGCGGCGTAGCAATCGACTTCGGGATCTGTGTTGCCGTCACGTTTATTTATCTCGCCTTCATGAAAACGAGCCACGTGTTCGGGTATAACGGCGACGTCAACCCCTTCCTGACCGCATGGCTCGCGAACCTTCTTTTCCTTATCCTGGGCATCGTCAACCTGCTCCGCGTCCCCAAATAAGCGACACCATTGATGTTGGTGCCTACTTCATCAGGATCATTTTTTTCACAAGGACGCCCCCGTTCCATTCCAGGCGGGAGAGGTACAAGCCGCCCGGCAGGTGTGTTGCTTCAAATGTGGTTTGATAGAGTCGCCCCGCCTCCGCTTCCCCCTCAAAGAGCGTCCGGATCTCCCTACCAAGTATATCAAACACCTTGAGAACAACGCGCCCGTTTTCAGGAAGAGTAAAACCGATAGAGGTTGTAGGGTTAAACGGATTCGGATAATTGGAGAACAGCTCAAGCCGCATCGGCATCAGCCCAACCTCCACTTCTGCTGCATGATAGTACTCGTAGGTACCGTCATGGTCGATTTGTTTCAGGCGGTAGGCGTAGTGGCCGGGAGTGGAGAGCTTCTCCATGAATGAGTATTCCCTGGGAGAAGAGCTTGTTCCCGACCCTTGCACAAAGCCGATGGTCGCCCAGGCTGAAGCTTTACGTTCGCCGTTTGCAGTTGATGATACCCGCCGTTGTCTGGTTTCCCCTCCCCTTCGTCGCTCGATTTCAAAGCCATAATTATTGGTTTCCGAGGCTGTGGACCAACGAAGGTGAGCGGTCAACCCACTGGCAACCGCGCTGAAGGAGATAAGCTGAACCGGGAGAGCTGTAGCATTCTCAACGGTAACATCCTCCAATCTGCAAGCAGCAGCGAACCCTGATGTTTTTTGATGAGTCCATCGTATATACGCCGGGTTCTGTGACCTCAGGTCGACAGCCCCTGACTGACCGGAAGCAAACGTCCCGTCGACCTGGTCAGTGAAGAGGATATACGTGTTTGGAGCGGTGAAGACCAGGCTATCTTCCAAATCAATAATTCGCGTGGTGGTCAATGAAGTCGTATCGACTCCAGCCTGGACGATAAGTTTGGCGCCTGTCCCGGCGGTGACACTGCTGACCGAGACATAATAAGAAACCGAGGACAGGGTAGCCGAAGCGTTGATTGACAAGGTGAGGTGCTTTGCAGCACCGACCGTGGGGTTGCTCGAGCTCGCTGCACCAGAGCTCCCATTTCTTGTATTACTTGATATCCTCGTCCAGAAGGTCGTTCCTGAAGAAAACGACGCGGTCCAACCCACCGGAGGAAAGGTGCTGCCATCAAACCCCTCAACAACTTGACCAATCAAATGATTGACAGATCCTGCAATGGCCAAAGCCACAATCAAACAACGAATACGTGTCATATCCCCTCCTCCCATTCAACACCAATGACATTGAGTACTGAGACTCCACCGACTGACTCTCACGATCAGGATGAGGTATCAGCACGTGACACTACAATCATAAGATTTTTTGAAATCCTTGTCAAGTGTTTTTTCGGGATATTCCGTATTTTTACGGATAACGATGAGGAGGGGGATTGCGATAATTTCACTCGATTGCGTGACGGGTCGGAACAATCGCCAGACAGGCTGGGAGGTTTAAGTACTGTCCGATGAACGGTCGGGCACTCCATAAAAAGGCAAAGGTCGGGCTTTGTTCTCCCGACCTTTGCGTGGATCCTACCTCTCGGTTCAACTCTACTTAGTAATACTCACATCAAAAGCGACGGTTGGCTGGGCCTGTTTTTCAGCAAGCTCAGTCAACAACGACAACGAGGAACTTTTCCTGCCAGAATTTGTCAGGGCGTGTGATCGTCAAATCACCTCTGTTCCCATCCACCTGGGCAACTGCGAAAAACTCCCCGCTCCGTTTGGGGATAATCTCTACGACCTTGCCCTCAACATGGATGGTCTGATCCTTTGTCCAATCGACCGTAGTAAACTGTGTCTGGTCAACTCCGCTCGAAAGAACCGTGGTTGTCCCTACCAAGCCCCAGAGGAATCCCCCCTCGTCGGAAATGATCCCCTTCTTCTTCAGTTCATCCCGCTTCCCAACAACATAATAGGCGGTGTTGAGCTGATTCTGCTGGTCGGCGATAACGTTTTCTTTTTCCGCGATCACCTGCGCCTTTTCAGCAACAGTACCTTCAAGCCCTTTTACCTGTGCCTCGAGCATGGCAACGGATTGTTCCCTTTGCTCAAGAGTCTGCTTCAGGTTTTGAACCATTTCCTCCAGGCTGGCATACTTCACATCCGAGGCCTTTAACCTGCTCTGCAAGCTTGCAAGCCTCTTGCGGTTCTCGGTCAGGCTTGAACCGATCGCGGAAATCTGATCCAGCACGGACTGCCGAATCTGTTCGCTGCTCAACACAGGCTGGCCCTCGACACCATGCGTTCTCTGCTTGAGAGTCGCCTCTTTCGATTTAGCCTTTTCGAGGTCTTTATAGACCAGATTGACAGCCTGCATCACCTCATCGATGTACTTGTCTCTTGCTTCGATATCCTGTCTGAGAGCGAGGCTCTGGCCCTCCATTCGGACGACCTCTTTTTCGAGGTCCGCGGTCCTGGCGTTGTCTTCACATCCCACAAGAAAGATCACACCAAGCGCCAACCCCACAGCGATTGTTGTTTTCATGGCAATTCCCCCCACAGTGTGAATGGTAGTTAACTTGGGACTCCCAGCAGTCCCACCTCAAGATACTTAGGCAACCCCTCCGTAGTCAACTGAATTTTTTGTAATGAAAACCTTTTAACGCTCGACCTTTTTCTTTTGCTGTTTTTTTCGATACGCTTCCAAAAGATGTGGAATCGCCGCGAAAACATATTCCGACACCGTCAGAGAAGCGTATAACTCAATCCTATCGCAAGGGTTTCCTTCACCTGAGTACGAGGTGTGACCTGCGTCTCATTGATCCATTGGACGTTCAGGTTCACAACAATATATTTGCTGACTTTGAGCGCGAGGGTATTATCTCCCCGCACAACGACCTGGTCAAAGTTCTTGAGAGGGGCAAACAGCTCCAGTTTCGCGGTGAGCAGGATGTTCTCCTCAAGCTTCCATTCTATTTCCGTCACCGATTCGATGCCGCCGTCCACTTTGGTTTTTTCAATCTCCGCCGTACCGGGATCGTCGCTGTAAGCAGTATGCATCGAGGTCAAAATTTCCCTCAATGCGGCCCCCAACCGCGTCTTAATCTGAGGAACCGGCTGATATCCGAAACCAACGCTCTGGGTCAGGTACACCGGATCGAATATTGCGGAGACTGGCGTCGCAATCCCCTGGTCATTATACGTCACCCCCTCGGCAAATTGCGACTTCAGGGTTGCCGCAACGTACGGGTTAATCAGGCTCCCCCATTTGTACGTCAGCACCGATTGCAGGTCGATCTTATCGTCCGTTTTACGAAGTCCACCGCCCCCAAGCCGCGCTTGCCCGAATGCGAATTTGTAGGAGTTCGCCCAGTTGAGGGTCGAATCGTCCCGTTCCGATTTGCCTTCGACGGAGAGCGTATAGGCAAGGGAGTTTTGTCCTCCCTGGACCCAATTCGAGTACGAAACCTGCGTAAACGTCAAAGCGCTGACCATGGTATGACTCCAGGATTGCACCGAGTCCTTGACAGGTTCCTGAAAACCGAAGCCCAGGACCGGAAGACAGAGTATACAAGCAATGAATGGAGTTCTCATGGCTTTCTCCTTCTGATGGTAATCTATGGCTGAACGGTGGTGCAATACCCGCAACGGCAAACTCCGGTTACCGAAGTACAGGAATAACCTCCTCCTGTATGGGAAGGCCGGGCACAATGACCTCCCCAGACCTCGAAATCACAACATCAATCTCACTCCTGATCCCGAACTTCTCCGGCAGGTAAATCCCCGGCTCGATGGAAAATGAAGTCCCGGGGATAATCTTCCGCTCATCGCGCGTTTCCAGGTTATCCATGTTGGCGCCGTTTCCATGAATTTCTTCCCCAATGGAATGGCCGGTGCGGTGAATAAAATACTTGCCATAGCCTTTCTCCTCGATGAACGTTCGGGCCGCATCGTCCACCTGGAAGCCACAGATTTCCTTCTTGGATGCGAACGCGCTCCGGACCAGGTTCAGCGCCGCGTCCCTTCCCCCTTTCACCACCGCGAACACGTTTGCGTACTCCTCCGGCACCTTCTCCCCCACAAATCCCGTCCAGGTAATGTCCGCATAGACCGACCGCGGCTTGTCCGTTTTGGCCCAAAGGTCGATAAGCACGAAATCCCCCTTACGGACGGGACTATGGATCTCCTTCGTCGGTTCATAGTGGGGATTGGCACTGTTGGCATTGACGGAGCAGTTCGGGTCACTTTGGGTGAGAATCCCACGCTTGCGAAACTCGGAAAGCATAAACTGCTGCACGTCGTATTCCGTCGTGTGCGTGTTCGAGGTAACACGTTGCCTAATGAAACCGAACGTCAAGTCGACGATCTGCCGCAGGTGTCCCGCTGTCGTATCGTTTTCCTTCATTTGTTCATCGTCCCAGCGAGCCTCGAAATACTGGGCGAGGTTCGCTGAGGAAAGAACCTTCACTCCGGTTCCGCGCACCAACTCCACCGTTCCCGCATCCACCGTGGAAACATACGGAATCGCATTCCGCGGGGAGTACTCCATGGCAACGGAAGACAAGCCGTTCAGCATCCACGCCAATCCCTCCTCAAGCGATTGCCAGCTCAAGTAGACCCTTCGTTCCCCCGGGAGATGGTCGAGGTTATACTGTTCGATGTTGTGGACGAGTTTGCGGGGCGTTCCCCGTGCAGGGATCAAATAAAGGTATCGGCGCGTCTGGGTCAGGTGCGGGGGAAGGTTGAGGATGCGCGTGGCAAAGACATTCGATCCCCTGAAATTGTAGAACAGCCATGCCTCGATCTTTTCCTGTTGCAGGGTTTCCTGGATGAGCTTGATCTGTTCAAGGGTATTGTGGGCCATAGAGTCTCCTTCAAGGGAATTGCCGTTCTCGGCGGGGCTCCCCTGTTCCAAAGGACCGGAACGGAGGTTCGTTGATGATGAACGGGGGCATTCCAATAACATCAAAAATCCCGAAACAAAAAAGCCCACGATCTCCATCGTGGGCTCCCTGTCTAAAATCAGGAATCTTATTTGGCCACCGGCTCCAGCTCGCGCGCCTCCTTGGTCCGCGCATACGCGGGCTGTGTTTTTCGCCGCCGCCGGTACTTCGTTTCCACCACCTGCTGCGGCGCAGCAGGCTCCTCCTGGACATCCGGATAGGTGTAGATTTCGTATTTGAAGTTCCTCAGAATGATATCGTTCCCATTTCTGCCGAGAACGTACTGCGGAAGCAGGGGGATCTTCCCTCCTCCTCCCGGCGCGTCGATGACATAATAAGGAACGGCAAGACCGGAAGTATGGCCCCGCAATTTGTCCATGATCTCCAGCCCCTTCCGGACGGGGGTCCGGAAATGGTTGGTCCCCTTGGTGAGGTCAGCCTGGTAAATATAGTAGGGCCGGACGCGCATTTTCAGGAGTTTGCGGTGAAGTTCGAGCATGACATCGGCGTCGTCGTTGACCCCCTTCATCAGGACCGCCTGATTGCCCACAGGGCACCCGGCATCTGCAAGCATCGCGCAGGCTTTCTCCGCTTCCGGCGTGCATTCCCATGGATGGTTAAAATGGGTATTGACATAAATGGGGTGATACTTTTTGATGATCTTGCAAAGCTTGGTGGTGATCCGTTGCGGCAGGACGCAAGGCATCTTCGTCCCAAGCCGGATGATCTCCACATGCGGGATCTCCCGCAGGGAGGAGAGAATACGTTCCAGCACATAATCGGTCACCATCAGCGGGTCGCCGCCGGACAGGACCACATCCCGCACTTCCGGATGGGCTGCGATATAATCGATGCCGTCCTGGATCCACTTGGAGTTGATCTTGGTCGAATCGCTGACCTTTCGTTTGCGCGTGCAGAACCGGCAATACATCGAACACTGGCTTGTCACCAAAAACAACACTCGATCCGGGTAACGGTGCGTGATGCTGGGGACCGGGCTGTCCGCTTCCTCGTTGAGCGGATCATCCGGTGCGTTTTGATCTTCCAGCTCGATCGCTTCGGGGATACATTGGAGCCAGATCGGGTCGCCGGGGTAGCGGATCAGGCTCAGGTAATAAGGATTCACCCGGATGTGGAAGAGCTTGTTCAGTTTATCGGCAAGTTCCTTGTCAAAGCCGAATCGTTCGACAAGGTCCTTCCCGCTATCGACACTCTGCCGCAACATCTCTTGCCAGAGTTCCATACAGGTTCTTTGAACCTCCTATAAGTGTTTGGTATACACCACGAGATCGTCGCCCGGGGAGTAGTAATCCCTGATCCGGGAGGCCTCGATGTAGTTGTTACGAAGATAAAACGCCCGCGTCTTCTCGTACTTCGGCTGCGAAGAGGTCTCGGCCACGATCAACGTCCCTCCGCGACCGATAATATACTCCTCGCTGTGTCGGTTCAACTCCCTGCCGATCCCCTTCCCGTGCATCGCCGGGTCGACGGCGATCCAGTACAGGTCGAAGGTGCTGCGGGTCATCGGTGTCGGACCGATGCAGTAGTACCCGCGCACGATGTTTGCTTCGTCCACGTAGGTCGCCATCACGTAATCCTGCTGATCCGGTTCCCCGACAACGATCTCCATCAACTCGACGGCAACGACAATTTCCTCTTCTTTGAAGACATCCGTTGCATGGAGAATCTCACGCAGAGGCTGGATGTCCTCTTTGACAAACGGACGAATGGCCATACCAGAAACTCAGGGCGTCCTTTCGAGAGCGTACTCGACAATTTTATTGATGATCTGATCGAACGAGTACCCCTGAACCCGCGCGGAACGCGCGAACCCGGCGTCATCGCTGATATCGGGGTTTGGGTTCACCTCGATGACGTAGAGGGTGTTGTTCTTGTCCAGGCGCATGTCCACGCGGGCATAATCCCGGCACCCCATGCCCCTGAATGCCGTCAGCGCCACCTCCCGCGCCTGCTTTTCAATTTCCGCCGGCAGAACCGCCGGGCAAACTCCCACCGTTCCCTTGTACTCGTCCGTCCCCTGCATCCATTTTGCATTGTAGGTGACGATCTTGGGAAAGTGGGACGGCAGGCCGGAGAAATCAATCTCGGAGATCGGAAGGATGACCGGCCGCTTGTTCCCGATGATGGCGACATTGATCTCGCGGCCGTTCACATACTCCTCCGCCAGCGCCGGCTGGTCATAATTTTGATACACAAAGCGAACCCTCTTCTTCAGCGCCGAGAAACTGTCCACGATCGATCCGTTCTCAATTCCCACGCTTGCGTCCTCGTTCGCCGGCTTCACAATGACGGGGAAATTCAGTTCCAGGGACTCCTCATGCACCTCCGTGGGTGTGTTGAAAACCTGGAATTTCGGCGTGCGGATCTTGTAATAACTGAGGATTTGCTTGGTGCGGACCTTGTTCTGGCAGTTCCCGAGGGCAAAGGCACCAGCCCCCGTATACGGGACCCCCATGAGTTCGTAGATACCGGCCACATGCATTTCATGGATTGACTCATCCCCCACCGATTCGCACAGGTTAAAAATGAGATCAGGTTGTTTTTCCTCAAGAAAGGAGATCAATCGCTTGACGTCGCCGTTCATATTAAAGAGGGAGGTCCTGTATCCGTTCTTTCGCAGCGCTTCACAAACGTGTTCGCGCTCTTCCAGGACGCCCACCTCCGAGAGATCGACCGAACCTGCAGGCGATGCTGCCAGTACCTGCATGCGCGTTGCAACCGCCTCGATCGTACCGGTCTCGGAAATAAATTTTCGTCCGGCGGCGGTTTCAATGGTCGGTTCATTGAACACAACGGCAACGTGGATTTTTTTCGCCATAAACCTCCCAGAGGTTATCGGAAAAGGCCGGCCCATCGGCGGGACGGCTCTGCATCAGATCAGGCCGGTGCGAACAACCGCTGCATCCAGCACTGCATTCAACATTGCGTTGTACGGCAATCCTCCATGCCGGGCCGCCATCGGGAACGCCGAGTGGTCATCGGGGTTCGGCAGGATTCCGGGGAGCGGGTTCAATTCAATAATATTAGGATTGCCAAATTCATCAAGGCGCACGTCGATCCGGCACCAGTCGCGGCACCGGAGCACCTCGAACGCCTGACGGCAGACAAGCTGGATGCGGTGTTCGAGCTCCGGTTCGATACTGGCCGGACATTGGTACATTTCGATGGGATGGTCGCTCTGGTCCCACATCCATTTCGCTTCGTACGAATAAATCGGGTTCGCCCCCTTGGGCAACCGGTCCAGGAGAAGTTCAATGACGGGGAGCACCCGGAGCGTCGGACCGTTCCCGAGGAGCGCCACGGTGAACTCGCGCCCCGAAAGGAACCGCTCGACAAGAGCAGGCTCGTTATAATCGGTGAGAACGCGTTCGACCTGTGTGCGCAGTTCTTCCCGCGTGCGTACGATGGAGGAATCGAGAACCCCTTTACTCGAACCCTCATGCAATGGTTTCACAATGCAGGGAAGCGTGATGGCAAAATCACGAAGCTGGTCCAGGGACGTCAGTACTTGAAAGGCGGGGGTTGGAACGTTGTAGTAGGAGAGAATCTCTTTCGCGCGTGACTTATCGAGGCAGATGCCGAGCGTGACCGGATCGGATCCTGTGTACGGGATGCCAAGCATCTCCAGGATTGCCGGCATTTGGGCCTCACGTGAGGCGCCTCTCAGCCCTTCGGCAATATTGAAGACAATTTCTGGTTGAACCTGAAGTACCTTCTGGAATGCCTCCTCGTTCGCCTCGATCATCGTCACGACATGTCGCTCTTCCAGAGCTGACTTGACGGCAAGAATCGTATCTTCGGTATCCCATTCTGCGTATGTGTCGGGTCTCGTCTGTTGAAGCTCCGTCCCCGTTCGTATCGCTATCTCTCCTTCTTCCTCGTCCCTTCCTTCATCACGGATCGAAACTTCGTCCACAATTTCTTTCTTCATGTTATAGACGAGCGCGACATGCAATCGCTTTACCAAGCAGTCTGTTCAACCTTTCTGTTGTTGAGAGGATGACCAAGATTCAATGAACAAGAAGCATTGAACGTTGATACAAATATAATGTTTTATAACTTGTTGTCAAGTGTTTCCACACCTTTTCGCGCGATCATGACCTCCATCGTCCTTCTCCGCGCGCGGACTCGGTATGATCGCGGACGCACATGACGTACGACTCATGGCAAGCGATCGACATCCGGATCACTGCAAGTCGTCCCGAAGCATGAGAGGGAGGAGGTTGATCAAACCATGTCATGGAGAGGGGACCGCGTGACCGCGTCGTTCACAAGAGACCACCAAGAGGAAAAAAGAGGAGTGAAAGGTTGCACTGGAGGAGGGAACAATCGAATTCATCAATAGGAGATTGATGGTTTTGAGTGTGCGACCCTGAACCCTTAAGCAAGGTGAGGACCCCTCACCCGGCATCAAACCCCCTACCCGACATCCCCGAGACCCAAAGCCCCCCTGTATTTCTCCTCAAAGTGCCTCCGGATCGGGACATGAGCCGGGTCCCGCAGCTGGGGATCGTTGCCGACCAGGGTGAACGCCTCGGTGCGCGCCAGAGCCAGGAGGTCTCTATCGGTCACGAGGCTCGCAATCTTGAACTGCGGCAGGCCGCTTTGGCGCGTTCCAAAGAACTCACCGGGACCGCGGAGCTGAAGGTCCACTTCCGCAATCCTGAAACCGTCGGTTGTCTCCACCATCGTTTCGAGCCGTACCGCTGCGTCGCGCCGCTCCACCTGAAGCTCCCTCACCTCCTTGCCCTTCCGATGGGCCTCAAACCATCCGTAATCCGCGATCAGGATGCAATAGGACTGATCGGCACCCCGCCCAACACGGCCCCGCAACTGATGGAGCTGGGAGAGCCCGAAACGCTCTGCGTTCTCTATGATCATGACCGTCGCATTCGGAATATCGATGCCGACCTCGATCACCGTCGTGGCCGTGAGAATCTGGATCTCTCCGGCCTGGAATTTGAGCATCACCGCCTCCTTCTCATCGGACTTCATCCTCCCGTGCAATAAACCAAGTTTGAACCCGGGAAAGACCTCCGTCTGAAGCCTCTGGAATTCCTCCGTTGCAGCCTTCAGATCGACTTTTTCCGATTCCTCGATAAGCGGAAACACAACGTACGCCTGCCTCCCCCGCTTCACTTCCTCCCGGACAAACTGAAAGACCCGTTCCTTCTGGCTCTCCGTCCGGACGGCGGTTTTGATCGGCCTGCGGTTTGCCGGGAGTTCGTCAATCACCGATATATCGAGATCGCCATAGAGCGTGAGCGCGAGGGTTCTGGGAATAGGGGTTGCGGTCATGACGAGAACGTCCGGGCGATACCCTTTTTCGCGCAAGGTCGCCCGCTGCATCACGCCAAAGCGATGCTGTTCGTCGATCACCACAAGTCCGAGACGGGCGAAGCCTACATCCTCTTCAATCACCGCGTGGGTACCAACCGTAATGTGTGCGCGACCGCTGCGGATATCCTCCAGGACATCCTCCCGAAGTTTTTTCCGTTGTCCGCCGACGAGTAAGCGAACGTCGACCGGCAGACCTTTCAGATGAGCCGTGAGGGTCCGATAGTGCTGTTCGGCAAGAATTTCGGTCGGGGCCATCAGAGCCACCTGGTACCCACTCTCCACCGCCACCAGCATGGCCATGAGCGCGACGATGGTCTTCCCGCTTCCCACATCCCCCTGCAGCAGGCGGTTCATCGTCTTCGCCGATTGCATATCCGCCGTAATCTCGCGGAGAACCTTCCGCTGGGCTTTGGTAAGCGTGAAGGGGAGCGACTCGACAAGTTGTCGGGCAAGGTCGCTTCTGGAGGAAAAGGCAATCCCACTCCCCTCCCCTTCCAGAGAGCGTTTCCGGTACGCCAGCATGAGCTGGAGGAAGAAGAGTTCGTCAAACTTCAGCCGCCGGCGAGCCGCCTCAAGGTTCACGGTATCCGACGGGAAATGGATTTGCTCGATCGCGAACGCCATTCCCTTCAGCGCATGACGCTCCAGGATATCACGGGAGAGAGTCTCGCCGGTTTTGGGGAGATGAGTCTTGAGCGCGTTCCGGATGATACGGCGGAAGCCACGACTATCAAGTCCCACCCTCGCCATTTCCGCGGTGGAACTGTACTTCGGGATGATGGCCCCCGTGTTGAACATTTTTCCCCAATCAGGCTCGTCCTCTTCCATCGCCCCCTTCAACCGATCGAACTCCGGATGGATGAACTGCACACGCCCCAGTTTGTCCACCTCGGGGAAGGCGGAGACAGCCAGCAGCTCCCCCACCTCGAAGGCATCCTTGAACCACTGGACCCCTTCGAACCAGACACATGTCAGATAATCTTGCCGGTCTTTAATGGTGAGGAAGAACATTAACCGGTTGGTACGCCGGGCGCGGCGGATCTCCTGGCGGAACACCTCGCCGATCACCGTAACAGGCTTGTCAGTGTTGAGGTGCTTCTTGAGGCCGCTGATCGGGAGGATACTGCTTCGATCGAGATAATCGAACGGAAAGTAGGTAAGAAGGTCTTCGATGGTGCGGATACCGAATGCGGGAAGGACAGCGGCACGCTTCGGACCGATCCCTTTGACGTACTGCAGAGGTGATT
>Ga0154373_117_pt1 | contig 18290 bp, 18 predicted proteins | sample RifGroA2_FD_105617 | JGI IMG/M metagenome (GOLD analysis project Ga0154373, IMG submission 105617) | Ignavibacteria bacterium GWA2_55_25 | reverse complement strand
TCCGATCAAACGCGATGGAACGCACAGCTCATGAAGAACGCCTTCGGGGGGCGTGCAAGGAGTTTGTTACGGGGAAGGGAGCCGTAAGGACGAAGCTCGACCTCATGGTGGACGGCAGGGATTTGTCGGGGCTCTTCTGCGAAGTGTTACATGAGTCTGGTTTTACGGAAACAACCGTCGCGAACGTCAAGGTCCTCGCGGGCGAGCGGGTGCCGGCATTTTTTCTGGACCGGAGCGTCGCGTATTTTGGATGGGTGTTCTGGGAAAAATTCACCGAGCACAAGATGCGAAAACTCTGGGGATCGGTCGTCAGGAAGGAAAAAGGGGACTGGTCCATCCAGATCCCGGAGGGGAAACGATTGACGATCTATGCCGACAGTTCCTCGAAGATCGAAATGGATATGGAAAAACCGGTTTAACAGACTGTTCAAGAATTTTTTTCCACGAAGAACACGAAGGGACACTAAGAAAACGAATTGTTGAAGGAATACAAGAACCACTTAGTGATCCTTCGTGGATGATTTTTTTTCTGAGCAACCTGATAAGTCCCTCTTGCTACGCACCTGAATTCCCATACTCTTTATGATCCAAACACGACTGAGCATTCCTCTTCCTTCCAACTTTCAATTCTGGCGTACCGCGTACAGCCACGGGTGGTGCTCCCTTCCCCCATTTCAGGTTGATAAAGAGAACCGCATCCTCTCGCGGCTCCTCGAATTGAAGGATGGGACTCTGGTCCACTGTTCGGTGAGAAGCAATGAAACTCGACTCCATGTGGAGGCAACCAGCGCCAGGAACCTGACCGCGGCCCGGCGCGGGGAGATCAAGTCACAATGGATGGATTGCCTCCGTATGAATGAGGACCTGGGCGGATTCTATACCGAAGCCAGGAAACACCGCCAGTACCGTTGGATCCCTCCCACCGGCGCTGGACGGATGCTCCGATCGCCGACCGTCTTTGAAGACCTTGTGAAAATGATGTGCACGACGAACTGCAGCTGGAGCCTGACGGAAGCGATGGTGAAGAACCTGACCGGCATTCTGGGAAGAACGTTCACCGAGGGCCTCAAGAGTTTTCCCACGCCGGCCGCGATTGCGGGGGTCCCGGAGTCCTTCATCCGGAAAAATATCCGTGCAGGGTATCGCTCCCCGTATCTCCTGGAATTGAGCGAGCGGGTCGCCGGCGGAAAGCTTGATGTCGAGTCCTGGCGCAGGTCGTCGTTGCCTACCGTGGAGTTGTTCAACCGGGTTCGCTCGGTGAAGGGGTTGGGGGAGTACGCAGCGGGGAATATCTTGAAACTCCTCGGCCGGTACGACTATCTGGGTCTCGATTCCTGGGTGCGTGGAAGGTACTACGAACTTCACCGGAAGGGGAGAAAAGTGTCCGATGGGACGATTGCGAAGCACTATGCGCCGTACGGCTCGTGGCGCGGTCTGTTCCTGTGGCTTGAAATGACCCGTGACTGGCACGATCCAGCCCTTCCATCCTGACCATGGTTATCGATCTTGCTCATATGCTTGTAAGAAACACGTACCGGCGTTCCGGCATGCAGAGCCGGTACTGCCCCCTCGGTTCGTGCTCCGTGCATTATTATGACAACGTACACAGGAGCCCGCGTGCAACGATCGTCCTTCTCCATGGTCTTGGTACATCGTCCAGTACCTGGGTGAAGGTGTTGCCGCGCCTCGCACGGGATTACCGCGTCGTAGCGGTGGATCTGCCCGGGTTCGGTTTTTCCCGACTCACGAACGGGAAAAAGTATCTGACCATCGGCGAGCAGGTGGAAGTGTTTGCGCAACTCGTCGAGGCGCTCTCCCTTCCCTCATTCCGGTTGATTGGGCAGTCGTTTGGCGGGTGGGTTGCAGCCCGGTTTACGGTCCGGCACCAGCATCGGGTCGGGCATTTGGTGCTGATCAACAATGCCGGAATTTATTACAGAGGGGTGGAGCATGTGAAGAAGCTCTTCATCCTGAACTCGCTGGGGGATCTGAGGCGTTTACTCGATGTGATGTGGTATCGATACCCCTGGTACTATAGACCCCTTGCCCCTTTCATTCTTGCCGATATGAAGAAACGGCGGGTTAATGATATTATTGCGTCGATTGAAGAGCCCGATTTTCTCGCCGAGGAGCTGACGAGTCTTCGGATCCCCGTTTCGGTTATTTGGGGAAAACGGGACAGGCTCCTTTCCGAGGAGTCGGTGAACACCATGCGTAAAATCATCCTCAGGCTCGATACACACTTTCTGTACGAAGCCGGACACGTCCCGCAGCTGGAATGTCCGGAGGAATTCATGACAGTGCTGTCGCAGGTGCTGGAGCGCGATGTCCATGGCGTGGATTGACGACGTTGAACGGGAGCTGGATCGGGCCCGTGCGGCTAAGACGGCGGGGAACAATGGACAGGTTCGCACATCGGCCCGTCGGGCCGCGGGGTACGCGTTAACGGAACTGCAGAGACGATTTCCGGATCGGAAGTACGGTGTAGATTTTGTTCGTCAACTACGCGGGTTGATGGAGGATCGGAGCGTGGCGGTGGAGGTGCGGGGAGCGGCAGAGCGCCTTCAAGCGAGGCTTTCAGCCGACTTTGCGTCGGCGTCGACGAACCCTCTCGAAGATGCGCGGGTCATCATTGCGTTCGTTCACAAGGAACTTCACCGTACCTTATAACGATTCGTCTGCAAAGAAGTCGGCAATGTCGTACCGGCGGTTCTCGTCGTTCTCGTGGCGGAACTTCTTCCAGAAATACAGCGGCATGGCGATGGCGGAAGTGACCAGGAGAAAACCGGAGACAAAGGCAAAGCGTTTCATGATGTTTCCCCGTACTTAATTGAGTGTGATAGTGCATTCGCCGTTCCAACCCGGAAGAAAGGTCACGGCATACCATCGCTGAAGATTCATCTCGACCAGCAACACTTGTTCCAGTTCGTACCGCTCCCGATCATCCAATGCCCGATAGAAGTATTTCATCGATGGCCCTTCGTTTGTGTCTCTCGAACCTTTTCACTCTCCCGATTGTCCCCGATGAAGATGGACCGCTACGATACCCATGGTCGAAAAGACTAGGTGCGTAGGCGAAGTGCAGCAAGGCCTCTTGCCACCACCATGCTAAGAAACGGGACTCTTGAAACTTGTGTCCCAGGTCAAACATCCTCTTTTGCGATTGTGGGTGTACCGTTCCTCCTTCCATTGCCGGAATGCTGTGTCATCTTGAAACACCCGGAGGGCTGATCCAGAGGATCGATAAGCGATCCTCAAAATGAACCACAGACCATTACAAAAAAATGAAAAGACCCTGTGAGAGAGCCTTGTTCATCGACGAGCATGCCGCGAATCGTGGGCGCAGGGGGGTATCTTTCATCTTGACTTTCATCACACCAGCCAATATATTGGGCGCTTAGCGGGTGCTATTTATAGAAGGAACCTTCTCGAAAGCGTCCAAGCGCTTACAATCCACCGCCCTATTCACACCCAGAATGACCGAAGAATTGAGCTTCCTTCAAAACGTACCAATTTTTGCTGATCTTCAGGAACCCGAGTTAAAGAAAATCGCGAAACTGGGTGTCCGGAAGAAATACAAAAAAGGAAATATCGTCGTTCTGGAACAGGAGATGGGGGCAGCCCTCTTTGTTATTGTCATGGGCAAAGTGAAGATCGTGCGGACGGATGAAGATGGCAGGGAGGTGATCCTTTCGATCTTCGGCCCCGGGGAATTTTTCGGTGAGATGTCGCTGCTGGACGGACTCGCGCGCTCGGCAAGCGTCGTCGCGCTCTCCAAAACCGAGTTGTTCATGATTCATCGGCGGGATTTCCTGAAACTTCTCCACGAGCATCCGCAGGTGGCAATTTCGCTCCTCGGTGAGTTGACCATGCGGTTACGCAAGGCGGACGGGCAGATCAAAAGCCTCTCGCTCAAGGATGCGTCGGGGCGGGTTGCGAACGTTATTCTCATGCTGGCCGATGACATCGGCGTATTCCGCAAAGGGAAGGTGGAGATTGATGAGCTTCCGCTTCAGCAGGACATGGCCAACATGGCGGGAACTTCGCGCGAGACGGTTTCGCGGATGATTCATCAGTTCATCAAGGAAGGGTACCTGGCCATGCAGGGGAACAAGCTCACCATCAACGACTACGAAGAATTTCGTAAACGCCATTTGTAACTAGGTTGTCGTGACGGGGATGAGATTTCCAACCGTCGAGACAAGCGATCCTCTCTTGCTTAATGCCCCTCCGCTCCGGGCTGCTGTCATCGGGCGCTCTCAATGAAATTTCATATGTCGAACTACCAACCTAAAAGCATATGGCACAGAGTGTGGAGACTGATAACCAGGGAGATGCCGCGCATGCTACCGGACCTGATTCTCCTACCTCGGCCGGTCGTTCCCGCTCAGACGGTTCGGACGGCCGTGCAGACCTGCATTCCCATACAACACATTCCGATGGAGCATTAACACCGCTCGAGTTGGTCCGGAAAGCCCATGCCGCCGGCCTTTCCGCCCTTGCCATCACAGACCATGACAATGTTGGAGCCATCGACGAAGCCACGGAGTGGGGGAAGAGCGCGGGGGTGGAGATCATCCCTGGCCTGGAGCTGAGTGTTTCCCTTGGCGAGAAGGACGTGCACATCCTTGCGTATTTCTTCGATCATAAGAGCGAGGTGTTGTTGGACTATCTCTCTTTCTTCCGCAGGGAACGGTTCAAGAGGGCGGAGCGGATTGTGGAGAAACTCAATAAAATGAACGTCGCGATCACCATGGATGCCGTGTTGGGACAGGCGGGCGTTGGATCGGTTGGACGACCGCATATCGCGAATGCCCTCCTCGACGGAGGGTACATCGAATCCTACCAGGAAGCCTTCGAGCGGTTTATCGGAATGGGGGGACCCGCCTTCGAAAAAAAATACCAGGTTAACCCCGGCGAAGCGTTTAAATTGATTAATAGCACCGGCGGACTTTCCTTCCTGGCCCATCCGGGCCGGTACACCACCGATGCCGAGCTTTCCCAACTCATTAAAGCAGGATTGGACGGTATCGAAGTGGTGCATCCCTCCCATGACGAGAAATTGCAGGAACATTATCGAAGTGTCGTCAACCAGTACTTCCTGCTGGAAAGCGGCGGCTCGGATTACCATGGCGGGAAGAAGAATGATAACCATACCTTCGGCGTCTTTACGGTGCCGATGCACGTGGTGGAGACGATGAGAAGCAGATTGTTCTCCTGAGGCCCCGTGAATAAAGGTCGTACATCGGTTCGGAGAGCAGAGAAGGGACGCACCCGCTACCGGTTTGCCATTGTTGTAAGCCGGTTTAATGAGAGGATCACGGCGAAGCTTCTTGCAGGGGCGTTAGCCTGCCTGAAAGATCATGGTGTTCCAGAACGTGGAGTTCGAGTCCATCATTGTCCAGGCGCTTTCGAATTGCCCCAGGTCGCCGGTATGCTTGCGCGCGGAAAACGATGGGACGCAATTATTTGTCTGGGGGCGGTGATTCGTGGCGCAACACCCCACTTCGAGTACGTCTCGGCTGAAGCAGCACGCGGGATTCAGGATGTGGCCTTGCGGTACGCTCTTCCGGTGGTGTTCGGGGTCCTGACAACCAACACGGAACAACAGGCGATGGAACGTGCAGGGGGAAGGCACGGCAACAAGGGGTGGGACGCCGTGCTGACGGCAATGGAGATGAGCGATCTTGTTTCACGGATACGATCCGAAACTAAGAAGAGCCAGCAAGAGAAGGGAACGCGCCGCGTCGGCTGATGCGGCGGTGACAGGAATGGGCAGGATTGGTGCGATTGTCATTCTCGTAATCCTTGGTTGTGCCACCGTGCTGAGGGCGCAGCAGGGCCAGATCGATTTTGGGCGCTGGAAGAATTATACCGACATGAAGGAAGCACGCTCCATTGCCGTCCGGGACGACAGCCTTTGGGTTGCGACTGCAGGAGGACTGTTCCTGTACACAGCGTCGGACGGGCACATTACGAAGTTTACCAACTCCGATGGACTCAGCGCCAACGACCTGACTGCCGTCACCATCGACGGCCTCGGAAGAGTATGGGTCGGTTCCTCCGACGGGTTTGTGAATCAGTACGACCCCTCCACCCGGAACTGGGTTGAAATCCGCGACATCAAGGATTCGCCCCGCATTCAAAAAGCCATCCGATCGTTTTTTGTCAAGGGCGACTCCCTGCTCATCGGCACGGATTTCGGAATCTCTGTCTTTCTCATGGAGCGGCGGGAATTTCGCGACACCTATGCGAGTTTCGGGTTTGCATCGCAGGCGAAGGTCCAGAGCGTCCTGGTCCACGGAAATACAATCTGGGCTGCGACCGATCTTGGCGTGGTCTCCGCTCCTCTCTCCGCCCCGAATCTCTCCTCACCCCTCTTCTGGCAACGGTTTGACGCATCGAATAATCTTCCCTCCACCAATGCCACGGCTGTGACCGTGTTCCGCGACACGATCGTCGTGGGAACGACGGCCGGCGCGGCTTTCTTTAACGGAACGACTTTCCAGGCGATCAACGCGCTTCAGGGAAAAGGGGTTGACGATTGGGTTTCCCGGTCGAGTGATCTCCTCATGGTATGGAACGAAGGCTCTTCGCTGATGCTCGGCAGTCTTACGGGCCTCCAGAGTCCGCTTACTATTCTTGCGACCAACTCTCGGGGAACCGGACGGCGACTGGCACTTCAATCCAACCCGTCAACGATCTGGGTTGCGACGAGCTTCAACGGTATCGCGCGGCACAGCGCCTCCCAATGGGAGTACGTTGCGCCGAGCGGTCCGCAGTCCAACCTTTTTGTGAGTATCGAAGTCGATTCCTCCGGTATCCTTTGGGCCGCATCCGGGATCAGCGGGAGGGGGCGTGGCTTCTATCGGTTCGACCCGGGCAAACCCGAAGCGGAGCAATGGAAGAACTTTACCGGGGAGACCCACCCCGTTATGGGTCAGGGCCCGAACGATCCTGTCAGGAACGATTATTACAAGGTGTCTCCAGGTCAGGGGGGCTCGGTTTGGGTGAGCTCCTGGGGGCGGGGGGTGGTGGAAGTAAGGAAAGATTCCATCCTGCGAAGGCTTGATCATACAACGACTCCGATGCTTGCAGGGTCCGTTTCCAACGATCCGGGGTACGTTGTGATCGGGGGGATCCGTCCGGATTCGAAGGGGAATACCTGGATTGTGAACCGAACAGCCGTCAACGGCAGCCATCTTGCCCAGGTCAAGGGGAATGGAACGGTGGCGTACTGGAATTCTCCCTCGCCGGGTCTGTTCACCAACATCGTGGTAGACCACAATAACACCAAGTGGCTGGCCGGTTCGGAACCGAATAACCTTGCTAAGACCGGGTTGTATTTCTTTAACGAGGACACGCTTGTTTCCAATACGCGCGCGACGGGGGGATGGGGATGGATGACGGCGGGAGATGGCCTGCCGGCGACGTTCAGTAACGACATCCTCTCTCTTGCCGTGGACAAGGATGGTGATGTGTGTGTAGGGACAGAGGGAGGGATGGTCATTATCCGCGAGCCGCGGACCCCCAAGTCCTCCACCACCACAACGGTCGTGATCCCGCTACGCCTGCAGGTTATACAGGCGATTGCGGTCGATGCACTGGACAACAAATGGGTCGGTACGAAGGAGGGGGTGATCGTGATCAATTCCGATGGCACCCAGGTGGTTGCGCAATACAATGTCCTTTCCACGAATGGCAAGCTGATCGACAATGATGTCCGCTCCATCGCCATTGATCAACAGCGGGGCATTGTCTATTTTGGAACGGAAAAAGGACTCTCCAGTTTGGAGATCCTTCCCGTGCAGACCGAACGATCGTTCTCCTCGCTTGAAATTGCCCCCAATCCCTATATCGTCCCTGCCTCATCACACCTCATCATCCGAAACCTGGTGGAGGACAGCTCGATCAAGATTCTCTCGGTGAACGGGACGCTGGTCAACGAGTTCCGCGCCCAGGGGGGCGGCCGTGCATTCTGGGATGGGAAAACATTGGAGGGAGACTACGTTGCCACGGGGGTCTATTTTGTCGTGGCGTTTGCCGATAATGGAAATCAGCTGGGGACCGGAAAGGTGGCTGTGGTGCGCCGTTGATCCGGGCTGAAACATCGATTCACGCTTCACTGGTCACTTTTTTACGAACACAGTTGAATCATGAACAAGTCTTCAATTCACTAACTCACTATCACCCACCTCGAAGGGAGGAGTACTATCTTGGAAAACACCTATAAAGACGAGATCTTCACCAAGCGCGTGCGCGCAGGGAAGAGGACCTACTTCTTCGACGTCAAGTCGACCAAATCGGAGAAGGACTTCTATATTACCATCACGGAAAGCAAGCGCGTCGGAGAGGAAGAGTACGAGAAGCATAAGATTTTCCTGTATAAGGAAGACTTTGAGAAATTCCGTGACGCGCTCGATGAAACAGTCGATTTCGTCCAGGGGAAGCTCTTGGTGATGGCGTCAGAGTCCGGGAACGGTGAGATGGTTACGGAGAAACCGGTATAATCAATTTGCGACTGTCTGTTGTTGTTTCCTTGGAAAGGCCTGTGTACTGATGAGTATGCGGGCTTTTTCAATTCCGGCAATGAATCAAGGGAGGACTTTTCCCTTGACTCTCTGGCACCTTCTAACTATATTTTGGCGGTTTTTTCTGAAAAAACTGCTCTTTTCTCATTGAAAGCGGGGCTTCCGGTCATTGAGAGGTTGTTGACCACTAAAATGCCCGATAAACCCGAGAGCTGGTGACCGGTGAGCGCACTCAGTATTAACATCTCAAACCTCTCGGAAGGCGTCCACCAGCGAACTCTTGAGGCACTTCCCGAGGAGGTCGGGCTGGATGGACGGTTCTCCGAGTCCACCGTAGTCTCCGCCATGCTTGAGAAGACGAGCCGTCAGCTCTACCTCAGGGCGGAGTTCAAGACCGGGGGCATGTTCACATGTGACCGGTGTCTCGAGGAGTTCCGAAAGGAACTGGCGGGAAAGTTCCAAATCGTCTATGTCAACGACGAACGGGCTCAAGCAGGGATTGAAGATGAAGAGGTTCAGCTCCTCTCTCCGGAAGCGAACACCGTCGATTTGACCGAGGATGTTCGGCAGTTTATCACGCTTGCCTTTCCGCAAAAGATGCTCTGCAAGGAGGATTGTGCGGGGTTGTGCACGGTCTGTGGGGGTAATCGTAATCTCGCTCTGTGTGACTGCGAGGTGGAAGAGGCGGATCCCCGGTGGGATGGCTTGAAGAAGCTTTTAGGGGACTGAAGAAGTACCCCGACAAGATTTATTTTTTTTGCGAGCTAAATGAAGGGTTCTACTGCATGTCGGTAGGGCCGACGGTCCAATCACAAGGAATTACGAAGCACTAAAAGAGGTCTTGACCTATGCCAAATCCAAAACGACGCCATTCAAAATCGCGCAGCAGAAAGCGCCGTACGCATTACAAAGCATCCGTTCCGGCAACGGCCGAGTGCCCGAACTGCCACGAACAGAAGCTTCAGCATAGAGCGTGCCCGAACTGCGGCTATTATAACGGACGTTCTATCCTCATTCCGAAAGAAGCCTGAGCTTTTTGAGACTTCCGCATTATCCCGCCCCTGAAGGTACGGTCCCGGCAATAGTACTGCAGTAAGGACCGTTGCACTGAACGAGCGGGATTTTTTCCTCTTGCGGGGAAGGTCCTTAGTTTCCGCTTGCGGGATGTCAGCAGGAAGGGAATGCAATCAAAAAGCCACCGCGCCGCCACACGATCAGCGAACATTCTTGGCTCAACGTCTGAAAATTGTACTGGATGCAATGGGGGGTGATTTTGCCCCGGTGAATGAAGTTGCCGGAGCCGTCCAATCCCTTCGCCAAACCTCGAACGCGTTCGAGGTGATCCTGGTCGGAAAAGAACGGGAGATCCGTGAACAACTTGCCCGTCACCAGGCCGACGGCCTGGCTCTCTCGGTAGTCCATGCCGAAGAAGTGATCACGATGGAGGATTCTCCCACCGCGGCGCTCAAGCAGAAAAAGCATTCCTCGCTTGCGGTCGGCATGAGCCTGCACAAAGAGGGGAAGGCGGATGCTTTTGCCAGTGCCGGGAACACGGGGGCGGTGCTTTCAGCCTCCACCTTGATCCTTGGCCGGGTCAAGGGAGTGAGCAGACCGACGATCGGTGCCTTCATCCCTTCGGAAACGGGTGTGTGTCTCCTCGTCGATGCCGGCACGAATGTCGACTGCCGGGCACGGCATCTTTTCGAGTTTGGCGTCATGGGAAGTATGTACGCGAAAACAATCTTCAAGTACGAGAACCCGAGGGTGGGGCTCTTGAATGTGGGGGAGGAAAGGCTCAAGGGGACCGAGGTGGTGCAGGAGGCTTACAAGCTTCTCGAGGCAAGTTCCCTGAACTTCATCGGCAATGTTGAAGGAAGGGACATTCTGAGAGGCAAAGCCCATGTTGTCGTGTGTGATGGGTTTGTGGGGAATATCGTTCTCAAGTTTGGCGAGAGCGTCCCGGCATTCCTGAAAAGCCGCCTTAAACAGCACGCGGCAGGGAGTGTGCTCAGGACGGCCATTCTCGGTCTGGCCCGCGGGTCGTTGAAGAGTTCGTTGCGGGATATGGACTATGAGGAGTTCGGCGGTGTTCCGGTGCTGGGGGTGAACGGCGTTTCCATTATCGGCCACGGAAAATCGACTCCGAAGGCCATTAAGAACATGATCCTGCGTGCGGACGAAGTCGCGAAGTCACACCTGAACAAGCATATTGAAGATGCGATGTCTGTTCCCCTGCCGGTTGAGACGGCGCTCGCATCAGAGCATGGAAATCGGAAATTATGAGCAAGCGCAGAGCAACAATCACCGCTGTCGGTCATTACGTACCGGAGAAAGTCCTTACCAACCTGGATCTGGAAAAAATGGTGGATACGAACGACGAGTGGATTCGCACCCGTACCGGTATCCGCGAGCGGCGCATCCTCGAGCAGGGAGCGACGTCCGATCTGTGTGTCAAGGCCATCGAACGACTGCTCGAACGCCGCAAGATTGATGCGAGCGAGATCGACCTGATCATCGTCGCCACCGTGACCCCCGACATGTTCTTCCCGGCCACCGCCTGTATTGTCCAGGAACGCATCGGGGCGACCAAAGCGTGGGGCTACGATCTCTCCGCGGCGTGCTCGGGGTTCCTCTACGCGCTCGTCGCCGGCTCCCAGTTTATCGAGTCCGGGGCGTACTCCAAGGTCCTCGTCGTCGGCGCAGACAAGATGAGCAGCATTCTCGACTATACCGACCGGAACACGTGCATTCTCTTCGGTGACGGCGGGGCGGCTGTCCTGCTGGAACCTTCGGAGGGTCCGGAGTTTGGGATCATCGATCACCGGTTGTATGCGGATGGATCCGGCGGTGCCTATTTATATATGAAGGGGGGAGGAAGCCTCAACCCCGCCACGCGCGAAACCGTTGACAAACGGATGCATTATATCTACCAGGACGGCAAATCCGTTTTCAAAGGGGCCATCAAGGGAATGGCGGACGTTTCTTTGGAGGTTATCGAGCGCAATAACCTTACCGGTCAGGATATTGCATGGCTTGTTCCTCATCAGGCGAATCTACGCATTATCGATGCGACCGCCGATCGGATGGGATTGGATCGCTCCAAGGTTATGATCAACATCGACCGCTATGGGAATACCACGGCCGCAACCATCCCGCTCTGCCTTTCCGAATGGTGGGAGGCGGGCAAGCTGCGACGCGGACAAAAGATCGTCCTTGCCAGCTTTGGCGCGGGGTACACATGGGGGGCCGTGTTGATCAACTGGTCGCTGGAAAGTCCGAAGGGTTCGTAAAGACACCATGAGTACGATTGCCTTTGTCTTCCCCGGTCAGGGCTCGCAATACGTGGGTATGGGGAAGGACCTGAATGAGCAAAGCTCAACCGCTCAGGAACTCTTCAGGCAGGCGGATGCAATCCTCAACGTTCCGCTCAGCCGCCTGTGTTTTGAAGGACCGGAAGAAGAGTTGCGGCAAACGAAGAATACACAGCCGGCAATTTTTCTTCACAGCATGGCGCTGGCGATGTCTTATCGCGGTCCGCGGGGAGCCATGGCGGCGGGACATTCCCTCGGTGAATATTCTGCCCTCGTGTATGCGGGCGCTTTGACATGGGAAGACGGACTCAGATTGGTGCGGCTGCGCGGGGAATTGATGCAGCAGGCAGGCGTTGATCGCCCCGGAACCATGGCCGCGATCATTGGTCTCGACCCGAAGACCGTCGTGGATGCCTGTGAAAGGGCTTTGGAAGCGGGGATTGTTCAGGCGGCAAATTTCAACTCTCCCGGACAGATCGTTATCTCCGGGTCCGTTCCCGGTGTCCGGCGGGCCATGGAGCTTGCCAAGGAGCGGGGAGCAAAGCTCGTGAAGGAGTTACCGGTGAGTGGAGCGTTCCACTCTCCTTTGATGGAATCGGCGCAGGAGGGATTGAAGGAAGCTCTGGAGAACACGCCGATCAGGGACGCCTCGATACCGGTGTACGCCAACGTGACGGCTCAACCGGTCCGGGATGCCGGCGGGATACGGCAGCTTCTCCTGCAACAGTTGACAAGTCCCGTCCGCTGGGAGGAATCGGTGGCGGCGATGGCGTCGGCGGGGGCCTCGACCTTTGTCGAGATTGGCCCGGGAAAGGTGTTACAGGGTCTTGTCAAACGGATTCTGCCGAACGTCGCGCTGCAGGGAATAGACAAGTACTCCGATCTTCCATAAAGAATGACTGATGCCATCACTTCAGGATAAAATTGCCCTTGTCACCGGTGGCTCACGCGGCATCGGCAGATCGATCGCGATCGCTCTTGCCGATGAAGGAGCCCATGTCGCCATTACGTATCGCAGTGCCGCTTCGTCAGCCGAAGAGGTTCTAAAGACGATCCGGGCGAAGGGGCGCAAGGCTTCGGGCCATCAGTCGGACGCAAGGCAGTTCGACGAAGCACAGAAGGTGGTGGATGCCGTGGTGAAGGAGTTCGGGAGGCTTGATGTGCTCGTCAATAACGCGGGGATCACGAAGGACACCCTGCTGATGCGCATGACGGAGCAGGACTGGGACGATGTGATCGATACGAACCTCAAAAGCGCGTTTGCCTTCAGCAAGGCGGCGTGCCGCCCGATGATGGGGCAGCGGGAGGGACGGATCATCAATATCAGCTCCATTGCCGGGGTTATCGGGAATGCGGGGCAAACCAACTATGCCGCATCCAAGGCGGGCCTGATCGGAATGACGAAAACACTTGCAAAAGAGCTTGCTTCTCGCAACATTCAAGTCAATGCCGTTGCACCGGGGTTTGTCGATACCGACATGACGGAGAAACTCAACCCGCAGCAAAAAGAAGCCTTGATGAACATCATCCCTTTGAAACGAACGGCAAAGCCGGAAGAGATTGCCAGTGTTGTCGTCTTTCTCGCATCGCCTGCCTCGAGCTACATGACGGGCCAGGTGTTGTGCGTCGACGGTGGAATTGTCATGTAACAACCCTCACCTCAATCACTATTCCTTGAAAGGAGTATTCGTATGGCAGATATCGAGAAGAAAGTTAAAGAGATCATCGTTTCCAAGCTGGGGGTGGATGAAGGACAGATTACCCCGACGGCTTCTTTTACCAACGATTTGGGAGCGGATTCTCTCGATACCGTCGAGCTGGTTATGGAATTTGAGAAAGCGTTCAACGTACAGATCCCCGACGAGGATGCCGAAAAGATTTCCACCGTCGGCGATGCGGTGAATTACCTGACGTCGAAAATTTCCTGATTTTCACATTGACTCATCGTTCGGGCGGGATCCCCGTGGTGGGTAACTCGTCCTTCATATCATGCCCGTTGGTTCGGGCAACAAGGAACTTGAGCCATGGCGTTTAATGGACAGCAACGAAAAGTCGTTGTGACCGGCATGGGGGCGGTGACGCCGCTCGGATTGACGGTCGAAGAGTTTTGGAAGAACCTCCTCGCAGGGAAGAGCGGGGCGGCCCCGATTACGTACTTCGATGCTGGGGACTTCGACACGAAGTTCGCTTGCGAGGTCAAGGGGTTCGACCCGTTGGTCTTCATGGATCGGAAGCTCGCGCAGCGGTGCGACCCCTTTACGCAGTTTGCGCTCGCAGCGTCCGAGATGGCGATCCGTGATTCCGGACTGAACCTTGAGCAGGAGAACCGGGAACGGATCGGTGTCGTCGTGGGCTCCGGGATCGGCGGGATGTGGACCTTCCATCGCGCTCAGGAATCGCTGTGGGAAACCAAGGGACCGCACCGGATCAGTCCGTTTTTCATCCCCATGATGATCTCGGATATCGCTCCCGGGCGGATCTCCATGCGATTCGGTCTGAAGGGTCCGAACTATGCCACGACCTCCGCCTGCGCGACATCATCGCACGCGGTCGGCGATGCATTCATTCTCATTCAGCGCGGCAACGCCGACGTGATGGTAACCGGGGGAGCGGAATCATCCATCTGTCCGATGGGGATCGGGGGTTTTAATGCCATGAAGGCTCTCTCGACGCGGAACGATGCGCCGGAAAGAGCTAGCCGGCCGTTCGACAAGGGACGGGATGGGTTTGTCATGGGTGAGGGTTCGGGGATTCTCGTGCTGGAAGAACTTGGGCACGCGCTCAAACGCGGGGCCCGGATCTATGCGGAGATCGCTGGTCTCGGGTTCACCGCCGATGCACACCATATCACCGAGCCGGCCCCCGGCGGAGAGGGAGCGGTTCGCTCGATGCGTACGGCGATCGAGGACGCGGGATTGACCCCGGCGGACATCCAGTATGTCAACACCCACGGCACCTCCACACCCGTCGGTGACAAGAATGAAACCGCCGCCATCAAAACCGTGTTTGGCGAACACGCAAAGCGTCTTGCGGTGAATTCCACGAAGTCGATGATCGGCCATTTGCTGGGGGCAGCGGGTGCCGTGGAGTCGATCGCGACTATTCTTTCCGTTTACGAAAACAAAGTTCATCCCACAATCAATTTGGATACGCCCGATCCCGAGTGCGACCTCGACTACATTCCCCATACGGCACAAGCACGGGAAGTGCAGGCAGCGGTCAGCAACACGTTCGGGTTCGGCGGACACAATGCATCGCTCCTCTTTAAGAAATACCAAGCGTAGAAGAGTGGCATGGTGGTTGAGTCGGAGCTCCGTGTGCTGACCGGTCTCGGAAAACACCTCAAACGCATTTTTCCCTTTCATCCCCGTTCCACCCGTTCGCACCCGGATGTTCAGGCCCTCTTGTCCACTCTCGAAGGGGGAACATTCGATTTCCGCCGCTTCGAAACAACCATCGGGTACCAACCTTCAAACTGGAAGCTTTTTCTCGAATCGCTTCTGCATCGTTCGTACCTGCAGTACGCCAACGACGCGTGGCAATCCAACGAGCGCCTCGAATTCCTGGGGGACGCTGTGTTGAATTGCCTGGTCGCCGAACACCTCTACGCCTCCTATCCGGCCATGGAGGAAGGGGATCTCACCAAGGTGCGGTCGCGGCTCGTAAACCGTAAGACCCTTGCTCACCGTGCCCGCGAGCTTCGACTCTCGGAGTTCATGCTCCTCAGCGCCAGCGCCGTCCAGTCGCTCGGAAGCGGATCGGAGTCGATCCTCTCGGATGCCTTTGAATCGCTCATCGGGGCCATTTACCTGGATGGCGGCATCGATGCCGCCCGGGAGTTCGTCCGCCGAACGCTTGTCCTGAACAACGCCGTCATTACTTCCGCATTGATGGACGATAATTACAAGAGCGGCCTGCTCGAGTATTCCCAGGCGCGCTCCCTGGGGGTACCCCGCTACACAATTTTACGCGAGGAAGGGCCGGACCACGACCGGCGTTTCACCATAGAGGTCTTCCTCGGTCAGGAAAGTTATGGAATCGGAACCGGCCGCAGCAAGAAGGATGCGGAACAGGCTGCAGCCGCCCGTGCTTTGGAAAAAATCAACGCTCAATCTCTTGCCCAACCACCTTCCTGACCATGACTGCATCACCCTTTGAGACGAACGGTTTTCACAATCGACACATCGGTCCGGACGATCACGATCGCGGTCGGATGCTGCAAACCATCGGCATCGCATCGCTCGACACGCTGATCGATGAGACCATCCCCGCATCCATCCGGATGACCAGGGACCTGGATCTTCCCCCTCCCATGAGCGAGTTTGAGTTTCATCACTCGCTGAAACTCATCGCCAAGAAGAATATCCTGCTGAAATCCTATATCGGCCTCGGATACTACGGTTGCATCACCCCCCCGGTCCTCCAAAGAAATGTCTTCGAGAACCCGGGGTGGTATACGCAATACACACCGTATCAACCGGAAATTTCACAGGGACGCCTCGAAGCGCTGCTGAACTATCAAACGATGGTCATGGACCTGACCGGCATGGAGGTTGCGAACGCGTCGTTGCTCGATGAAGGGACGGCGGCGGCGGAAGCCATGGCGATGGTGCATGGTCTTGCGCACAAGGGGGCGAACGGCTCCCCCGCTCAAAAATTTTTCGTCTCCGAGCGCTGCTTCGTCCAGACCATCGACGTGATCAGGACCCGGGCCCTTCCCCTGGGGATCGAGGTCGTGGTGGGAGACCACGCCACGGCCCGTCCGGATGCCTCCTTCTTCGGCGCGATCCTTCAGTATCCGGCAGAGGACGGATCGGTTCAGGATTACCGGACATTTATCGAGCAGGTGCATGGTGTGGGAGGATTGGTGATCGTTGCAACGGATCTGCTGAGCCTGGCGCTCCTGACCCCGCCGGGGGAGTTCGGGGCCGACATTGTGATAGGAAACTCCCAACGGTTCGGTGTGCCGATGGGATTCGGAGGACCGCATGCTGCGTTCTTTGCCACAAGGAATGAATACATCCGCCATATGCCGGGGCGGATCATCGGGGTTTCGATCGACGCACAGGGAAACACGGCGTACCGGATGACCTTGCAGACACGCGAGCAACATATCCGGCGGGAGAAAGCAACATCCAACATCTGTACGGCGCAGGCGCTGCTGGCCATCATGGCCGGCCTGTATGCCGTGTACCACGGTCCCGAGGGAATCAGGGCGATCGCTGTACGCGTGCACCTTCTTGCGAAGGCGCTCGACGCCGAGCTCCGCGTGCTGGGCTACGAACAACGGAATTCCGTGTACTTCGATACCCTGAGCGTCCGGTCTGATGCGGGGACCATCAAGAAGGTGCTTGTGCTCGCAGTGGAAGCCGGATACAATGTTCGCGCGGTGGATGCCACGACGGTCGGGATCTCGCTTGATGAAACTGCGACCGTGGAGGATGTTACCACTCTGATCGAGCTTTTTGCAAAAGCCAAAGGGGTGCAGCCTTCATCGGTCGATATTCGATCGAGCCATGGAAGCGCGACTGTCGTCTTTCCGAAACCGTTCCACCGCACCAGCCGGTACCTCCAGCACCCGGTCTTTCAATCCTACCATTCCGAATCGGAGATGATGCGGTATGTGAAGAGGCTGGAAAATCGCGATCTTTCCCTGATGCATTCGATGATCCCCCTGGGGTCCTGCACCATGAAGTTGAACGCGGCAGCCGAGTTGATGCCGGTGAGCTGGCGTGAGTTTGCCCATCTGCACCCGTTTGTCCCGGCGGATCAAGCACAGGGCTATCGGCAGGTGTTTCAGGAGCTGGAGGCTTGGCTCTGCTCCATCACCGGGTTTGCAGCCTGTTCCCTGCAGCCGAACTCCGGCGCGCAGGGGGAATTCACCGGTTTGCTGGTCATCCGCGCGTATCACGCTCATCAGGGCAATAAGCACCGAACCGTCGCACTCATCCCCTCCTCGGCTCATGGAACTAACCCGGCCAGCGCCGTTATGGCGGGAATGAACGTTGTGGTGGTCAAGTGCGATGAGAACGGAAATATCGATGTCGACGATCTGCGCGCAAAGGCGTCGGCCCACAAGGAGACGCTGGCGGCTTTGATGGTCACCTATCCTTCCACGCATGGCGTGTTCGAGGAAAAGATCAAGGAAATATGTTCCATCATCCATGAGAATGGCGGGCTGGTCTATATGGATGGGGCCAATATGAATGCCCAGGTCGGCCTGACAAGTCCCTCCCTCATTGGCGCCGATGTCTGTCATCTCAATCTGCACAAGACATTCAGCATTCCCCATGGCGGGGGTGGACCGGGGATGGGACCGATCTGCGTAACTGAACGACTGGCACCTTACCTCCCAGGACACCAGGTCGTGACCACGGGGGGCACCCAGGGTATTCATGCCGTCGCTTCCGCTCCCTGGGGGAGCCCCAGTATTTTGCTGATATCGTAT
>Ga0154373_101_pt1 | contig 20374 bp, 15 predicted proteins | sample RifGroA2_FD_105617 | JGI IMG/M metagenome (GOLD analysis project Ga0154373, IMG submission 105617) | Ignavibacteria bacterium GWA2_55_25 | reverse complement strand
CTATTTGGAAAACGTCCATGCGATTACGGCGTACTTTAAGTTTATCGTCAACATTGCGGGGAGCCTCGGGTAATGTATCTTTCCAAGCTTGAAATCCTGGGATTCAAATCGTTCGCCCAAAAGGTGAACCTTTCCTTCGATGCCGGTCTCACGGCCATCGTCGGTCCGAACGGATGCGGCAAGACGAACGTCGTGGACGCCATTCGATGGGCCCTGGGGGAACAGCGTCCCACCACCCTCCGGAGCGATAAAATGGAGGACGTCATTTTCAACGGCACGAAAAATCGCAAGCCGTTGAGCATGGCAGAGGTCTCTCTGACCATCGAAAATACGAAAGGGATCCTTCCCACGGAATTTTCCGAAGTGACGATCACGCGTCGCGTCTACCGGTCGGGAGAAAGCGAGTACTACCTCAACAAGACACTCTGCCGGTTAAAGGACATCCGGGACCTGTTCATGGACACCGGTATGGGGTCGGATGCCTATTCCGTCATCGAACTGAAGATGATCGAGACGATCCTCAGCGACCGTGCGGACGAACGGCGCCGTCTGTTCGAGGAGGCCGCGGGCGTCACGAAGTACAAACACCGGCGGAAGGAAGCCTATCGTCGGCTCGAAAGCGTTCAACGCGACCTGACGCGCGTCCATGATATCGTCCGGGAAGTGCAGAAGGCAGTCAACTCTCTCGAGCGCCAAGCGCACAAGGCGGAGCGGTATAACGAATTTGCGAAGAATCTTCAATCGTTGGAAACAACCCTGCTCGCGAGGGAATATGCCAGTGTGGTCACCAAGATTGCCCCGCTGCAGGAGCAACTCAGCGTTGCCGTAACGGAGAAGAACCAAATCGACGTTGGGTTGTCCCAGGAGGAAGCGTTGCTGGAGGTGCTCCGGACGGAGATGAGTGAAGTCGAGGACCGGCTGGGAGAGATCCAGGGTGCGCTCACCGAACAGCAAACGAAGCTCCACCAGTTGGAACGGACGATCGCCACGGCGACGGAGCGCCGCCGCTCGCTGACCACGAACATCGAACGATACGAGAAGGAAAAAATAGACCTGCGCGAGCAGCAGGAGGTGCTGGTCCGGAAACAGGAAGAGTTGGGCGTGAAGATCGTTGTGATACAACAAGCCCTGATCGCGGCGGAGGAACAGTACGAAAAGAAGAAGGCCGAGTTGGATCAGTTCGAAGGGCAGTTGAACGCGAAGCGATCGGAAATGAAGGCGCACCAGGATCGCGTCATCGCACTTCTCCATGAGATATCCAACCTCCGCAACCGGGAAGGCCAGGTCCGCGCCCGCATCGAAAATATCCGCGGCCGCATTGAGTACACCGCGGAAGAAAATGTGGTCGCCGGCCATGACATCGAGAAGAACTCCGAACTGGTGACCCGTCTGACCTCCGAGGACCGTGAACTTCGACGTCAGCATGCAGAGGCGGAAGTGAAGGTCCACCAGATGGAGGATCGCAAGGCGGAGCTGCAGCAGGAAATCGAGGGACTCCGGAACCGCGACTATGAGCTTCGCAGCTCGATGGACCGCAAGCAGGCAAAGATGGACTTCCTCAAGGGACTCGTGGAGAACCTCGACGGGTATTCGGAAGGAGCCCGGTTCCTCGTGCAAAATGAGGAATGGAAGAAAACCGTCGAAACGACGGTGGGAGAAGCAATTACGGTCGACTCACGCTACCGAGTTGCCATCGAAGCCGCCCTCGGGGAGGCCTACGGGTACGTCGTCGTCGAGACGACGGAACATGCCTACTCGGCTATCGACTATCTGAAAAAGAACCAGCGGGGGAAGGCAACGTTCGTTTGCCTCGACCGCCTGCCAAAGCTGATGAACCATCGTCCTCTGAGGATCGAACCGGGCGTAGTCGGTTGGGCAAGCACCCTCGTGCATACCCAGGAGAAATATCGCGAGCTCTACCAGGTCCTTCTTGATGATACCCTGGTGGTGAACGATGTGTCCGCGGCCCGCCAGATCATGACCCAGGAGAGGGGGATCCGTTGTGTGACCGTCGATGGCGAGATCGTCAGCGATCGGGGCATTGTGCGGGGAGGCAGTGTGCGTCAGGATGAAGGGGGACATATCGGTCAACGTTCGCAATTGGAGGAGCTGGGAGAGGAACTCCGGGCACTCCAGGGGCAACGTTCGAAGCTTCAGGAGGAGATCCAGGAAAAGAACCTGGAGTTGAATCGGATCGACATCCGGCACCTTGTGGAGGAAGCCCGCTCCATAGAGCAACAGATGACCTCCGTTGAAGTCCGCATTGCCCAGTTGGAGTTCGAAAAGAAGCGAGCAAGCGAGAACATCGAACGGAACAATGCCGAGTCCCAAAAACTCCAGGTGGAAATCCAGACGTTGAAGGAAGAACTGGATGCGCTCCTTCCCGGGGTCGATCGGCTGGAACAGGAGAAAGCGGAAGCGGAGCGTCAGTCAGGGGCCGCGGCGAGTGAGCTGGAGACGATGGAAGCCCTCTGGAACGAGTATTCCCGGATTGCGAACGAAGCGAATGTCCAGGTTCTCTCGCTCAAGAGCGAAGAGCGCAGCATCCAGCAGGAGCGTGATTATGCCGCCTCCACAGTCAAGACGCTGGCGGCCTCGTTCGACCAGAGAACGCATGATATTGCCGGGGCAAAGGAAGAGATTGAATTCATCGCCATCGATGTGAAGGAGACGGAGGAGTTGGTGGTCTCGGCCCGCGAGGAGTTTGCCGGCTTGACGGCGAAGAAGAAAGCTCTCGATACCGAGGTTTCGGATAAGCGCGGTCAGGTCCATGAGATCGAACTGAAGTTAAAGGATGAACGGTTAAAGCACGAGGGCTCGCTCAAGGCGGCGCATGACCTGGAGTTCAAGATCCAGGAACTGACGATGAAGGCGGAGAACCTGAAGCAGCGCGCGAAAGAGGAATTTGAGTTGGATCTGGAAGTCCAGATCTTTGACGACAACGAAGGGTTCGATTTCCATGCCGCGCGGGAGGAGGTCCGGGGACTGAAGGAAAAGATCAGGACCCTCGGCCCGGTCAACTTTGCCGCGTTCGACGAGTACAAGAGTGAAAAAGAGAGATTGGATTTCGTGAACGCCCAGAAGATTGACCTCATCGAGTCGGAGAAGACTCTCCTGACCACGATCGATGAGATCAACACAACGGCACAGCGGCAGTTCACCGAGACGTTTGAAAAGATCCGGGAGTACTTCATTATCACGTTCAAGGGACTGTTCGACGAGGGGGATGAGTGCGATCTGAAGCTCGAGGAGGGGGTCGACCCCCTGGAAGCCCGGATCGAGATCACGGCCAAACCACGCGGCAAGCGTCCGACCTCAATCGACCTGCTCTCCGGCGGCGAGAAGACCCTGACGGCAATCGCCCTGCTCTTCGCGATCTACCTCGTGAAACCGAGCCCATTTTGCATCCTGGATGAAGTGGACGCGCCGCTCGACGATTCGAACATCGACCGATTTACACGCATCCTGCGAAAGTTTTCCGACAACACGCAGTTCATCGTCGTAACGCATAACAAGCGGACGATGGAAGCGACGAACGCGCTGTACGGTGTGACGATGGAGGAGGAGGGGATCTCGAAACTGGTCTCCGTTCGTTTCCACGAAACAGAACGGGCGGCATCATAATGGTACGGGTGTTCTGCGATTTTGACGGGACGGCCGCTGCCGAGGATGTTGGGAACAAGCTGTTCCGCACGTTTGCCGGCGATCGGGCGCAAGAGATCGTGCAGGAGTACCTTCAGGACCGGGCCACAGCGCGGGAGTGCTTGCGCGATGAATGTGCGGCCGTGGAGAATATCACGGAGCAGGAACTCGCCTCGTTTGTTGACGGCTTTGGTCTCGACCCCTTCTTCAAAGACTTTGTGCAGTTTTGCCGTTCGCATGAGATCCCCGTGACCATCCTGAGCGACGGTCTCGATTTTTACGTCGGCCGTATCCTCAAGGCGAACGGATTGGGCGATCTTCCGTTCTTTGCCAATCATCTCGATCTCGTTCAGGTCGAGGGCGCCACCAAAATGGTCCCCTCGTTCCCGTACACGGACTCCGAATGTGAACGGTGCGCGAACTGCAAGCGAAACCACCTCCTAACCTTGTCCAGTGACGACGACATCGTTGTCTATGTGGGGGACGGTATCTCCGACCGGTGCCCGGTCCGCTACGCCGATATCGTCTTCGCGAAAAAAGGATTGATCAAGTACTGCCAGGAGCAGAACGTCACGTACCATGAATACCGGCATTTCGGAGATGTGCAGCAGCGCCTGGACCCGATCCTTCGGCAGAAGCGGATCAAGCAGCGACGGGAAGCGCGGATGGCCCGCCGGGAAGTGTTTCTCCAGGGATAGCCTGGAGCCAATCAAAGGAACTTGATGGTACCAAGGCTTCGTCAAACGCTTTTTCACTACCGGAGCTACACGCCGATCCCGTTTCTGCTGGCGATGCTCGTGTTCGCTCACCCCTCGGATGAAACGATGCTCGTCGGCGGAGCGGTTGCCCTTCTCGGAGAGATGGTGAGGTTCTGGGGCGTTGCGTATGCCGGCAGTCTGACGCGGGCGACCGGGAGTGTCGGAGCACCGGAGGTCGTTGTCGCGGGGCCTTTTGCATTTGTTCGCAACCCGCTCTACGTCGGAAATATTTTGATGTATACCGGCATCGGCTGGATGGCGCATGCGCTCCAACCCTGGCTGGTACTCGCGGCCTTTCTCTACTTCACGTTTCAGTATATGATGATCGTGACCCTTGAGGAGGAGTTCCTGGAAAGAGAATTTGGCGCCGCCTATCTCGAGTTTAAAAAAAATGTGCCGCGGTTCGTCCCGCGGCTGACTCCCTTCCGGCATGCCGCACAGGAACACCAGCTGCCAAAGTGGCGCGAGGCGCTGAAATCGGAAACCCGGACATTGCAGGCGTTCGGCCTTGTTCTCGGGATTCTTCTGATCCTCTGGATCAGGAGTTAATGGATGGTGAACCGCGTACTGGTCATTGCAGGCGAGGCATCAGGAGACCTTCACGGCTCCGGGGTCGTTCGTGAGTTGAAACGTCGCAATCCGAAGATCGATGTCTTCGGCGTGGGGGGAGACAGGATGAAGCAGGAGGGCATGAACCTCATTTACCATGTCAACGAGCTGGGGTTCATGGGATTTGTCGAGGTCCTCAAGCATATTCCTGTCATTCGTTCGGTGCAGAAGACACTCGAAACGCTCCTGAAGCTCCGAAAACCGGACGTCGTGTTGCTGATCGATTACCCGGGCTTCAACCTCAGGTTCGCCAAAGTTGCGAAACGGAACGGCATACAGGTCGTCTATTACATCAGTCCCCAGGTTTGGGCGTGGCATCGTTCGCGCGTGAAAACCATGAAGGGGATCGTGGATAAGATGCTTGTGATCTTCCCCTTCGAGGTCGACCTGTACAGGAAAGAGGGGGTGGATGCCGAGTTTGTCGGACACCCGCTTCTGGAGGGGATGAAGTTGGATCTGGACCGGGCAGGATTCTTCAAACGGTACGGATTGGATCCTTCCAAAAGGCTCCTGGGCGTGTTGCCGGGGAGCAGAATTCAGGAGATCGAAAAGATCTTTCCGGAGATGCTGAAGGCCTCGAAGGAGATTGCCGCCCGACAGGATATGGAGGTGGCGGTTGCCGTGGCGCCGACCCTGGAGGAACGGTATTTCCGGGCCTTGTATCCACTTGACGGCGTCCACCTGATCCGGGGAGCGACGTATGAGGTGATGGCCCATGCGGATTTTGCCCTCGTGACCTCCGGAACGGCAACTCTGGAAACAGCCTTGTTTGAAACGCCGATGGTGGTGGTCTATCGAACGTCATGGCTTACGTACCTTCTGGGGAGATTGTTGATTCAGGTTGAGAACATCGGTCTGGTCAATATTGTTGCCGGCAAAACGATCGTGCCGGAGTGTATTCAAGCGAGAGCAACTGCCGCGAACCTTGTTCGTGAAGCGCTCCGGTTCCTGAATGACGATGAGGCGCTGGAGGCCACGCGAAGGGAATTATCTCTTGTTCGGCAGAAGCTTGGAGCGAGCGGGGCCTCGCAACGGGTCGCAGATCATATTCTTCGCATGGCATGACCATGACTTCGATACGTGCACTCCTTCTGCCGCTGTCGTACTTGTTTGGTGTCGGAGTTGCCCTGCGGAACCGGTTCTTTGATATCGGCCTTCTGTCGACGGAGCATGTTGATGTCCCTGTGATCTCCGTGGGAAACATTTCTGCGGGGGGGGTGGGGAAAACGCCGTTTGTGGAATTCCTCGCACGGTGGTTCATGCAGCAAGGAAAGAAAGTCGCCATCGTCAGCCGGGGTTACAAAAGGCGGGGCAGCGGGACTCTTGTGGTCAGCAATGGATTGGTGCAATGTGCCGAAGCCGCGCTGGCCGGCGACGAGCCGGCACAACTTGCCGCGAAGCTTAAAGGAACTGTCGTCATTGTCGATGAGCGACGCGCCCGCGGGGCGAACTTTGCACGGAATCGGTTTAAGGTGGATGTCATCCTCCTGGATGACGGATTTCAGCACCGCTCCTTGAAGCGGGACCTTGATCTTGTCCTCCTCCCGGTCGATGAGGTCAAAAAAAAGCACCGGCTCCTGCCGACCGGGAATTACCGGGAGTCGACCGGCGCTCTTCGCCGATGTGACGGGGTGGTGTTGACCCGCTGTGAAAGCAAGGAACATTTTGAACAAGCCCTTGCCACCGTGAAGACGTTGACCGACAAACCGGTGATCGGCACGGTAACCCGTGTGAGCGCAGTGCGGCGCGCTCAATCACACTTCAGCGTCGATCTGAACGGGTTGAAGGGAAAAAAGATCGTGGCGTTTTCGGGAATCGGGGATCCCGTTTCCTTTAAACGAACGCTTCATTCTCTGAAATGGGAAGTGGTCAGGTTTCTTCCATACCCGGACCATCATCGTTATTCCGACGGCGATGTGGAGACCATCAAAAAAGCTTTAAAACAGGCTGAAGGGGAGTACCTTGTGACAACCGAGAAGGATGTATACCGGTTGAGTGATGCCGGAGGGGCGGCACGCGAGTTGATAAACCATGCTCCGTTGTTCTTTGTGGAGATTGAACAGGCCGTTCTTGTCGGTGAAGAGCTGTTGGAGGGATGGTTGAAGCGGTTTTGAACCGGCATGCTTCATCTTTAATTGGTACTCAAATTGACCACTGCCGAGAAGAGCTTGAAGCAGAGAGACTTTGCCTCCATGGGGGATGGCATGACAAGGGTTCTTGTTAATTGAATTAAGGTCGTGTACAACTGTGCGTATTGCCATTTTCGATAATCACCGCCCTAAGTCTGTTTTCGAAAACTATCTTCACTGGATGCATCGTGTGGAGCCTTCCGTAGAGTGTGTCAAACTCTCCTACCATCTCGCCAACGGCGCGGAGGTGGGGCAGTGTGACGGATTGATCCTGACCGGCGGTGGAGATGTGCACCCGAGGTTTTATGGGATGGAGGAGCGTCTTCCTGAAACGGAGGAAGTGAATGAGAAGCGGGATGAATTTGAGTTTGAAGTCATCGACCGGGCGGTCGAGGCAGGGCTCCCCATCATGGGGATCTGCCGCGGCATGCAGGTGATGAATGTCTATTTGGGAGGCACGCTTGTGGTCGATCTGCCGAGTGCGGGATTCCTTGACCACTCGCAAAGCAATGGACAGGAGAACCGCCACGCCGTGGGAGTTCAACAGTCCTCCCTGCTTTTTGATGTAACAAGGGCAAAATCGCTCACAATCAATTCACTCCATCATCAGGCTGTTCACACCCTGGGAAGAGGGCTCATGGCCTCCGCTCTCTCCCCCGACGGGGTGGTCGAAGCCGCAGAGTGGATTATGAAGGACCGGATGCCTTTTCTCTTGCTTGTCCAGTGGCATCCTGAACGGATGAAGGACGAACAGAACCCGGCGGTCAGGAACATCGCCGAACGGTTCGTTCAGGCCGTACAACAAGTATAATACAGCAACAGATCCAATCAACATCGAACAGACCAGGAAACGGAGTCACATTATGGCAAAGAATGCAAAATACGTGTACTTCTTCGGTGGGAAACGGGCGGAAGGAGCCGCTGAAATGAAAGGGTTGCTCGGCGGAAAGGGAGCCAACCTTGCAGAGATGGTCAACATCGGACTGCCGGTCCCGCCGGGGTTTACGATCTCGACGGAAGTATGCACCTACTATTACGACCATAAGCAGAGTTACCCGAAGTCGCTGGAAAAGGAAGTCCGGACTGCCATGGGAAAAGTGGAGAAGCAGATGGGGATGAAGTTCGGCGACCCCTCCAATCCGCTGTTGGTCTCCGTCCGTTCCGGAGCGCGTGCCTCGATGCCGGGGATGATGGACACGATCCTCAATCTTGGTCTGAATGATGCGACCGTGAAGGGCCTCATCAAGAAGACGAACAACCCGCGGTTCGTGTACGATTCGTACCGCCGGTTCGTGCAGATGTACGGTGACGTCGTGCTTGGACTCAAACCAGTCCATAAGGACGAGATCGATCCGTTCGAAGTCATCATTGAGCAGAAGAAAAAGGAACGCGGCGTTCATCTCGATACCGAACTGAATGCCGAAGACCTGGCCGACCTGGCGGTACGGTTCAAGGCTGCCGTGAAGGAAAAAACGGGACATGATTTTCCGGAAGACCCGATGAAGCAGTTGTGGGGAGCAGTCGGGGCAGTCTTTGGATCGTGGATGAACGATCGTGCGATTGCCTACCGAAAGATGTATGACATCCCGGCATCCTGGGGAACTGCCGTCAATGTGCAGACGATGGTCTTCGGCAACATGGGTGAAGACTCCGGAACCGGTGTGGCGTTTACGCGTGACCCGGCAACCGGGGAAAATGTGTTCTACGGCGAATACCTGATGAACGCGCAGGGCGAAGACGTGGTTGCCGGTACACGCACCCCTCTCCCGATTGCACGACTCGCAGAACAAGACCCGAAAATTTACGGCCAGCTCGATAAGATCCGGAAAACGCTCGAACGGCACTACCGGGATGTGATGGACGTCGAGTTTACGATCCAGCAGGGAACGCTCTTTATGCTCCAGTGCAGGGTCGGAAAACGGACCGCCTTCGCGGCGATCAAAATTGCGGTCGATATGGTCCAGGAACGTTTGATCACCGACCGGGAGGCGCTCATGCGTATCGAGCCGGACCAACTCAACCAGTTGCTGCGCCCGATCTTTGACCTTAAACAAAAAGCTGAAGCTGTGCAGGCCGGACACCTGCTTGCCAAGGGCCTGAATGCCGGTCCCGGCGCGGCCACCGGACGCATCGTGTTCAACGCACCGGATGCCGAGGAATGGGCCAAACGGGGCGAGCATGTCATCCTGACCCGGATTGAGACCTCGCCCGAGGACATCAAGGGCATGGATGCTTCCGAGGGGATCCTGACAGCGCGCGGAGGCATGACCTCACACGCGGCCCTCGTCGCACGCCAGATGGGAAAGGTCTGCGTCGCCGGATGCAGCCAGCTCGAAATCGATTACTCGACCCACACCATGACCGTCAAGGGACGGGTGGTGAAGGAGGGCGACTGGCTTTCCATCGATGGGACCACGGGCGAAGTTCTGCTCGGCAAGGTTCAAACAAAACCGTCGGAGGTGCTCCAGGTGCTGGTCGATAAGACTCTCGATCCGAAGGTCGCCCCCGTGTACCAGACATTCGCGAAGGTGATGCAATGGGCGGACAAGTACCGCACGCTGAAGATCCGGACGAACGCGGATCAACCGGACCAGTCGGTGAACGCCGTCGCATTCGGTGCCCAGGGGATCGGGCTGTGCCGTACCGAACACATGTTCTTCGGGGAAGGGAAGATCGGCCCGATGCGTGAGATGATCCTTGCCGATACCGTTGACCAGCGGAAGGTCGCCCTTGCAAAGCTTCTGCCTCTGCAACGGAACGACTTTGCAGGGATTTTCGAGGCGATGAACGGCCGGCCTGTGACGATTCGAACCATCGATCCGCCACTGCATGAGTTTCTCCCTCACGAAGAAGGACCCCAGCGCGAGCTCGCCCGACAGATGGGGATCTCATACGAGAAGCTGAAACAGCGGGTCGAGTCCCTGCACGAATTCAACCCGATGCTCGGTTTCCGGGGCTGCCGTCTCGGCATCATTTACCCCGAGATCACGGAGATGCAATCCCGCGCTATTTTCGAAGCCGCGGCCGATGTCAAGCAACGCGGCATCGCTGTTGAGCCGGAGGTCATGATTCCCCTGGTCGGAAACATCAAAGAGCTGGAGCACCAGTCGGCCATCGTTCACAGCGTGGCCAAAGCGGTGATGAAGGAAAAGGGGGTGAAGTTCCCCTACCTCGTCGGCACGATGATCGAGGTGCCGCGGGGTGCCATCACGGCGGACGAGATCGCGAAGGTCGCGGAGTTCTTCAGCTTCGGGACGAACGACCTGACGCAGACGACGCTCGGTGTGAGCCGGGACGATGCCGGGCGTTTCCTGATCCCGTACGTCGAGATGGAGCTGTATGCCAAGGATCCGTTCGAGGCGTTGGATCGGGATGGCGTTGGTGTGCTGATGAAGATGGCGGTCGAGAAGGGACGCAGCACAAATCCGAAGATCAAGCTGGGCATCTGCGGCGAGCATGGCGGCGATCCGTCGAGCATTGAGTTCTGTCACCTCATCGGATTGAACTACGTCAGTTGCTCCCCGTTCCGGGTCCCGATTGCCCGGTTGGCGGCAGCCCGCGCTGCTCTGTCGCACCCGAAGCCGGTTGCCAAGGGGAAACCCGCAGCTCGCAAGCCGGCGAAGAAAAAAGGGTCCCGGCGGAAGAGCTCCGGGAAACGGTAAGTCAACGTTTGTATCCTCTCATTACGTACAGGTGAAAGAGCATGAAGCTCTCTGATTTCAAGTATCCTTTGCCGAGAAACCTTATTGCCAAACATCCCGTGAAGCCGCGGGACCGTTCGCGGATGATGGTGATGAACCGCGAAGACGAATCGATTGAGGACCATAAGTTTACGGATATCCTCAATTATTTTCAGAAGGGCGATTGCCTCGTGGTGAACGAGACGAAAGTCTTCCAGGCGCGGCTCTTCGGCAAGAAGGAAAAAACGAACGCAAAGATCGAGGTCTTCCTTCTGCGGGAACTGAACGCCGAGGAGAATATCTGGGACGTTATCGTCGATCCGGCCCGCAAGGTCCGGATCGGCAATAAGATTTTCTTCGATAATGGGAAGCTCTGGTGCGAAGTCATTGATAACACGACCTCGCGTGGCCGGACGGTCCGGTTCAACCATAAAGGTGATTTTTTCAAGATCATCGAACGGATCGGGATGACCCCCCTTCCGCATTATATCAAGCGCGACCCGACGGACAAGGATAAGGAGAGTTACCAGACCGTCTATGCGCGTGTGCTGGGGGCGGTTGCTGCACCCACTGCCGGGCTGCACTTCACCCGGCAGCTTCTGAAGAAGATCCAGGCGAAGGGAGTGAGGGTGGTTCCGGTGCTCCTGCACGTCGGCTTGGGAACGTTCCGCACCGTCGAGGTGGAGGACCTGACCAAGCACAAGATGGATTCGGAATACTATGAGATCACGCCCGAGGCAACGAACATCATCAACAAGACCATCGATGCACGAAGGAACGTGTTCGTTGTCGGCACCAGCACGTGCCGGGCACTGGAGTCGAGCGTGACGTCGGACGGGCATCTGAAGCCGTCGAAGGGTTGGACCGATAAGTTCATCTTCCCTCCGTACGAGTTCAAGATCGCGGACCGGCTTATCACAAACTTCCATCTGCCGGAGTCGACGTTGTTGATGCTCGCCAGTGCGTTCTCCGGTCATGACTTCCTGTTGCGGGCCTACAAGAAGGCAATCAAGGAAGGCTACCGGTTCTACAGTTATGGCGATGCCATGCTGATGCTTTGAGAGCGTACGTCAGACCTGACAGGTTTTTCAGGGAATTTCTTGGTCAAACCTGTCAGGTCTTTTCGTTGAGAGGATCATCACACCATGCCGCGTGTCCGTCCCAAGGTTATTGCGATCATCCCCGCCGCGGGTTCGGGAACCCGTTTGGGGGGGCAGGTCCGCAAGCAGTTCCTTCCGCTGAAGGACAAGCCGATCATTGTGCACACCTTGCGGCAGTTTGAGCACTGTCCCGACATCGATGAAATCGCGATTGCTGTGCCGGAGTCCGCGATCGTGGAGATGGAATCGCTGATCAGCCGTTACCGGCTGCACAAGGTGAGCAAGGTGGTTCTCGGAGGGGAGAAGCGCCAGGATTCCGTTGCCAATGCTTTGCGGAAACTGGTTTTGAAGGACTCGGATCTTGTGCTGGTGCATGACGGGGTACGGCCGTTCGTCGAAACGAAACGCATCTCGGGTTTGATCAAAGCCTGCAAGGAACATGAAGCCGCTGTGCTGGCGGTTCAACCGAAGGACACGGTGCGCCGATCCGCGGGGGGAGGATTTTTCGACCAGACCCTGGACCGGAATGCCCTCTGGTTGATCCAGACGCCGCAGGCGTTCACCGCGGGGCTTCTGGTCAAAGCGTTCGGGAGAGCGAAGAAGGACCGATTCTACTCGACCGATGAAGCGGCGTTGGTGGAGAGGCTCGGCGTGAAGGTGAAGATCGTCGAAGGTTCGTACGACAACATCAAGATCACGACCCAGGAAGACCTTGAACTCGGGAAACTTATTCTCGAACGATGGAAAAGCAAAGGTCTGATTTAGAGCAAAATCTCTCGTTCTGCCTATAGAAAAGCATTTGCTTTTTGTTCCTGAATGCACTAATATACTGCACGTTTTTCGAAGGGAAATACTGGAAGGAGTTACCGGATGATCAATCTCGCAATCGTCATACTTCTGAGCTATATCGTTGGATCCATCCCGACCAGCATTATGCTCTCCAAGTGGATTCATGGATTTGATATCCGGACCAAAGGGAGCGGCAATGCCGGTGGGACCAACGTGTTCAGGGTGCTCGGATGGAAGTATGGCATTCTCGTGACATTGGTCGATATGGGCAAGGCGGTGCTGGCAACGACGGTGATCGCCCGACTCTTCTGGGATCCAACCCTCCCGTTCTATAACAAGACCCCCTTCGATGATTTTACCATCATCCAAATGATTTGCGGTGGAGCGGCGATCGTAGGGCATATCTGGACGATGTTTGCAGGGTTCCGGGGCGGAAAAGGGATTGCTGCCGGCGCCGGCATGTTGATCGGAATTGCTCCTACGGAGTTTGCGATTTCAGCAGCCGTGTTCCTCATTGTTTCCTTCATGTGGAAATATGTCTCCCTCGGATCGATCGCCGGGGCCGTTGCCTTCCCCCTCTCACTGTTTGTGCGGCACGATATCATCGGCGACGAGATCCACAGTTATAAAACCCTGATCTACTTCAGCCTCAGTGTCGCTCTCCTGTTGATCTATTCCCATCGTGCGAACATCAAACGGTTGCTTTCGGGAACGGAGAGTCGTGTCTCACTTCCGCAGACCGAAGAGACCAATTCCTGAACCATCAAGAAACGGAATGCTTCCCCGATGCAGGCCTGTGCCTGCGGGGCGTTGTTGTTCGCCGGAACAGTAACGTAAGACCTGTACGTCCATCAGCATAGTCCGGAGGTTCGACCGAGTTCTCATGAATGTTACGGTGCTAGGGGCCGGAAGCTGGGGGACAACGCTTGCTCTCGTTCTCCTCGGAAACGGCCATGATGTCGTCCTCTGGACGTACAAATCCGAGCAAGCCGCGCTGATGAACGAGAAGCGCGAGAACCCTTCATTTCTTCCGGGAATTCCTCTCCCCCCATCCCTCAGGATTGTCACCGATATCGAAGAATCATGCCGCAACCGGGATATGATCGTTGCGGCTGTTCCGTCTCAATACCTCCGTTCCGTCATTCGCCGTATCGCCCACCTCGACCTCGAAAACACCGTCATCTGCAACGTCGCAAAGGGAATTGAGAATGCAACCCTCATGACGATGTCCGAGGTGATGATCGATGTTCTCGAACATGAACGGAAAGAAAACCTTGCCATCCTCTCCGGCCCGAGCCATGCGGAGGAAGTTTCCAAGCAACTCCCGACCGCCATTGTCGCCGCTTCCTATGCCATGAAAACAGCGAAGCGCGTTCAGGATGCTTTTATGACCCACTACTTCCGGGTCTACGTCAATGAAGACATCCGTGGCGTGGAGTTGGGGGGAGCCCTGAAGAACGTCATTGCGGTTGCTGCCGGCATCAGCGATGGGGCCGGGTTCGGCGACAATACCAAGGCCGCCATTATGACCCGCGGGATTTACGAGATTACCAAGCTTGGCGTGAAATTGGGAGCCCAGCCGCGCACCTTCGCCGGCTTATCGGGAGTGGGGGATTTGATCGTGACCTGCATGAGCCGTCACAGCCGCAACCGGTACGTCGGCGAACAGGTGGGGAAAGGAAGAGCGCTGACAGAGGTTCTCAAGGAAATGGTGATGGTCGCAGAAGGGGTCGCCACCGCCAAATCAGCCCGCGAGATCGAGAAGAAGTTCGGGATTGAACTCCCGATTATTACCGCGGTCCATAACGTTCTATTCGAAGGAATCGACCCGAATCGCACGATGAGAGAATTGATGATCCGCGATGCAAAAGGGGAGGGATAATTCCCTTCTTTAAGAAATTTCAATCCCCAGTACCTGCCAAAGTATCTTAAAGTCGTCGTAAAATCCCTTTCCACCCCCCATTTGCTTACCTTGCTTCTCCCACCCCTTTTTTGTATTTTCATTCTGTAATTCTTGCACAATCGCATTTAATGCCGCCCCTGTGCTCACATTGATCGGTGTGTTCCTCGGTGGATACCTCATCGGGTCTGTTCCCTTTGCCTTTCTTCTTGTCAAGCGATCGAGCAAGATCGACATCCGGCAAGCGGGAAGTGGAAATGTCGGCGGTTTCAATACTTTTCTTGTGACCCGTTCCAAAACCCTGGGTATCCTTGTCGGCGTTCTGGACGGCATGAAGGGGTTGGGTGCAGTCTTGCTGGCAGGCTACTTCGTGGGGCCTCTCTTGAGTATCCAGGCGTTCTCCCTTTTCGGGGCCATTGTCGGACATAATTATCCCCTCTGGCTCAAATTCAAAGGGGGGAGGGGACTTGCGACGGCAGCAGGCGGACTGTTCGTGTTTGGACTGAGTTACACGATTGTTTGGTGTACCGTTTGGGCGATTGCCAAACGGTTCGGGCGTGACATACTGACTTCGAACCTGATCGCAATTTTCATCACCCCGCTCATCCTGGCCATCCTTCCATGGGAGTGGGTGGCGGCGGTTCTCCCAGCACGAACCGATGATGCTCAGTTTCTGCTCGTCGCAATCCTTCTGAGCCTCGTGTTGCTTGCCCGCCACGATGATATCCTGCGTGATATCTGGAAGGGGGCCGCCGGAGAAACGACGAATGACGATCATTCACTTGAGAAGAAGAGATAAGGCATGAAGAACGGACTGAAGTGGATCCTCTTTCTTTCGATTCCTCTTATCATTGGTTTTGGGATCGGCTATGCCATTAAACCGGCCACCGGGGCGATGCCCACGCCGACCGAAGCCGGGGAGCCTTTTCCCGTCTCGGTGCAGGTGCAGGACAGGTCTCAGCAGGAAACCGACCAGATCTCAAATTCCCGCCAGAACGCCATCACCCGTGCGGTTGCCCGGGTGAGCCCCGCAGTGGTGGGGATCAACGTGACAGAGGTTCGCGAGCAGCAAGGCCTGATACCGAACGATCCTTTCTTCCGTCGGTTTTTCGACCAGGACCCGTTCTTCCGTCAATACTTTGGAAACCGGAAGTATGAGGTGAAAGGGCTTGGCTCCGGCGTCATTATCTCGCCGGACGGGTATATTATCACCAACGATCACGTCGCCGGCAACGCCACAGAAATTACGATCACCCTTGTCGGTGGGAAGCGATTGAAGGCCGAATTGATCGGAACTGATCCCCTCTCCGATGTGGCCTTGTTGAAGGTAGATGGAAACGATCTTCCCAATGCCACCCTTGGGAATTCCGATGAGGTGGTGATTGGGGAATGGGCGATTGCCCTGGGGAATCCGTTCGGATTATTTGAGATCAACGATAAGCCCACGGTGACGGTAGGGGTGATCAGCTCGACCGGTATGAACCTCGGCCGCCAGAACAACCGGGTCTATCGTGATATGATCGAAACCGATGCTGCGATCAATGGTGGGAACAGCGGCGGACCCCTGGTGAACAGCCTCGGAGAGGTGGTGGGGATCAATACCCTGATCTTCACCGGCGGGGTGAGCCAGACGTTCGTCGGGTACGGGTTTGCAATTCCCGTCAACAAGGTGAAACGGATTGTGGCCGAGCTGAGGAAGCGCGGCAAGGTGGAGCGGGATATCTGGACCGGTTTTGAAGCACAGCAGGTTGATGCCCGTGTCGCCCGGTATTTCGGTATGGCGCAGGTCCAGGGGGTTATCGTGAGTGATGTGTTTCGGAACGGACCTGCAGAGAAGGCCGGGATCAAAGTAGGCGACATCATCCTGGAGATCAGCGGCGAAAAGATCAACTCCGAGGAGGAACTGTTTGCCGTTCTCAACGACGCTCGGCCGGGAGATACGCTCCGGTTGAAGGTCTATCGCGAACGAAAGGAAGTACAGGTGCAATTACGGGTTGAACAGAAATCATCCTAAACCGGAAAGAATCAAGGGTTGATCGCACGATACACTCGCCCCGCCATGGGGAAGATTTGGGAGGATGAAAACAGGTTTCGGGTCTGGCTCGAAATCGAGCTCCTCGCATGCGAAGCGCAGGCGGAGCTTGGGGTAATCTCGAAAGAAGCGGCACAGACCATTCGTGCGAAAGCGAAGTTCGATGTGGGACGGGTCCTGGAGATCGAGAACGAGGTGAAGCATGACGTGATCGCTTTTCTCACGAATGTGGGGGAGCACGTCGGACCCGAGTCGCGCTTCATTCACGTCGGCATGACCTCCTCCGATGTCCTCGACACGTCGCTGGCGGTGCAGATGAAACAGGCGGGGGAGATGCTGCTGTCCGACCTGATTGCCCTGCAGGAGGTTCTGGGTCGGCGGGCGAAGGAATTCAAACGGACGGTGATGATGGGGCGCACGCATGGCATCCACGCCGAACCGATCACGCTCGGGCTGAAACTCGCCCTCTGGTACGCAGAAACGGCCCGGAACATTGACGGGTTGAAACTCGCCCTCTGGTACGCAGAAACGGCCCGGAACATTGAGCGTCTGAAACTCGCGATCTCGACCGTCTCCGTCGGCCAGATCTCCGGGGCGGTTGGAACCTATCAACATCTCGACCCCTTCGTGGAGCGTTATGTGTGCGGAAAGCTGGGACTTCAGCCCGCGCCCATCTCCACCCAGGTGCTCCAACGCGACCGCCACGCCGAGTTCATGAACACCCTCGCCCTGTGCGGCTGCTCTCTGGAAAAGTTTGCCACCGAGATTCGCCATTTGCAGAAGACCGAGGTGCTCGAGGTGGAGGAATATTTCTCGAAGGGGCAGAAGGGCTCATCGGCCATGCCTCACAAACGGAACCCCATTACATGTGAGCGCATTGCCGGACTCTCCCGCGTCCTGCGGGGGAACGCCCTCGCCGCGATGGAAAATGTCGCGCTGTGGCATGAACGGGATATCACGCATTCCTCCGTCGAAAGGGTGATTGTTCCGGATAGCTGCATCCTGCTGGATTATATGTTGACGCAGTTTACCACCATTGTTGATCAGCTCCTGGTCTATCCGGAGGCGATGACCGCAAACATGAACCGGACGAACGGCCTGATTTTCTCACAGGAAGTGCTCCTGGCGCTGACCAGGAAGGGGATGAAACGGGAGGAGGCGTACAAAGTTGTTCAGGAAAATGCCATGAAGGTCTGGGAGACAAAACGGAGCTTTAAGGAATTGCTGGCACAAAGTCCTGAAATCTCCAAACTCATTCCATCGCATGAACTCGAAGAGTTGTTTAATCCGCAACGAAGCTTGAAACACGTTGACTATATCTTTGAACAAGTTGGTTTAAACTGAAGGCTTGAGTCGGCATGGCAAAGAAATTTCAAAATTATATTAACGGTGCATGGGTCGATGCGGCATCGGGGAGGACGTTTGAGAACCGCAATCCTGCCAACTGGGACGAAGTGGTGGGGATCTTCCCGCTTTCGGGGAAAGAAGAGGTCCAGCAGGCGGTAAAAGCCGCCCGGACGGCGTTCGAATCGTGGCGCCTTGTCCCCGCGCCGAAGCGGGGGGATATCCTGAAGAAGGTCGGTGACATCCTGACCGCGCGGAAAGAGGAGATCGCCCGCCTGATGACCCGTGAGATGGGAAAGGTGCTTTTGGAAACCCGCGGCGATGTGCAGGAGGGAATTGATACGGCGTACTATGCGGCATCGGAAGGGCGGCGTCTGTTCGGGCACACGGTCCCATCCGAGCTCCCGAATAAATTCAACATGGCCATCCGCGTCCCCATTGGCGTCGCTGCCATCATCACGCCATGGAACTTCCCGATGGCCATCCCCACGTGGAAGATGTTCCCTGCGCTTGTGTGCGGGAATACCATGGTCTTCAAGCCGGCCTCCGATACCCCTGCCACAGCGACCCTCCTGGTGGAAGTGTTCCAGGAAGCGGGCATTCCGGCGGGAGTGGTAAACCTGGTGCATGGCGGCGGCAATGAGGTCGGGATGGCTCTGGTCGAACACCCGGATGTCGACCTCATCAGCTTCACCGGGTCGACCGCGGTCGGGAAGAAGATCTCCGAAATCGCTGCCCGCACACTCAAGCGGGTGTCCCTGGAGCTTGGCGGCAAGAATGCCCAGATCGTGATGGACGATGCCAACCTTGATCTTGCCCTTGAAGGCGTGCTCTGGGGCGCCTTCGGGACGACCGGTCAGCGCTGCACGGCTACCAGCCGGCTGATCGTCCATGAAAAGGTGCATGACAAGTTCCTCTCCATGGTGGTCGCGAAGGCCGGAACACTCCGCCTCGGCGATGGGTTGCAGGAGAAGGTGGATGTCGGTCCCTGCGTGAACGAACGCCAGCGAACAACGGTGGAAGAATATGTGAAGATCGGCGTGCAGGAGGGGGCTACCATTGCGGCCGGCGGGCATAAGGCGACCGGTGACGGTCTCGCGAAGGGCTGGTTCCACGAACCGACGGTGTTGGCGGGGGTCACGTCCACGATGCGCGTTGCACGGGAGGAAATTTTTGGCCCCGTTCTCTCCGTCATTAAAGTAAAGTCACTGGCGGAGGCGATCGCCGTTGCCAACGACACGGTCTACGGCCTCTCCTCCTCGATCTACACTCAGGATATCAATAATGCCTATGTGGCGATCCGCGACATCAGGGCCGGTATCACCTATATCAATGCCCCAACGATCGGGGCCGAAGCCCACATGCCCTTCGGCGGGGTGAAGGAGACCGGCAACGGCCACCGCGAGGGGGGATGGACCGTGTACGATTTCTACAGCGAGTGGAAAACGGTGTACGTCGATTACAGCGGACAACTTCAACGAGCCCAGATAGACAATGCTGACAATTAAGTACGAAGGTCGACCTTTTATCGTTTCATTGTACGAGCACCAGGAGTTTTTCTAACGGGCGTGGGATCACTCCGTTCTGTGTTGAGAACCCATTCCACGAATATGAAAAACCTGAGGTGTGCCATGTCAGACAAAGTCATCGCGAAAATTGATCGTTCCACCTCCGCCGGCAAGGAGTTGTTTACTCCCTCTTTTTCCTCGTCGGCCGGAAAGCCCACCACCAAGAACCCCATTACCATTTCCCCGACGGACGTGCACGCAGCTCTCTCCCGGCATATGCTGGTAGACGGCTTCGACCTCGTCGTCGATTTGAAGCGGAGTCAGGGTTCGTACCTGTACGATTCCCGGTACAATAAGCGCTATCTCGATTTTTTTACCTTCTTTGCCTCCGGCTCGGTCGGGATGAACCACCCGAAGATGACCTCTCCGGAGTTCATGGAAAAGCTGGGCTATGTCGCCGTCAACAAACCCTCCAACTCAGATGCCTACACCGTGGAGATGGCGGAGTTTGTGGAGACGTTCGCCCGTATCGCTGCCCCGGAGTACTTTCCTTACGCCTTTTATGTGGACGGCGGGGCGCTGGCTATCGAGAACGCCCTGAAGACGGCTTTCGACTGGAAGGTCCGGAAGAATTTTGTCCGAGGGTACACCGAGGAGCGTGGGCGGCAGGTGATCCATTTTCGCCGTGCGTTCCATGGCCGCAGCGGCTACACCCTTTCGCTGACGAATACGGACCCGACGAAGACCAATTATTTTCCGAAATTCAAATGGCCCCGCATCCATAACCCGGCGGTCCGGTTCCCCTTGAACAAGGAGAACCTTGAACAAGTGAGGAAGGAAGAAGTGATGGCCATGCAGCAGATCAAACAGGCCATCATCAACA
>Ga0154373_116_pt1 | contig 21187 bp, 17 predicted proteins | sample RifGroA2_FD_105617 | JGI IMG/M metagenome (GOLD analysis project Ga0154373, IMG submission 105617) | Ignavibacteria bacterium GWA2_55_25 | reverse complement strand
GGGGACCGCCATGTTCGGTATCCCCGTCAGTACAACTCATACGATCGCCGGAGCCATTATGGGAGTTGGAGCAACGCGCCGGATGTCGGCTGTTCGGTGGGGCATTGCAGGAAAAATTGTCGCAGCGTGGTTCTTAACAATTCCAATGTCGGGGCTTGTTGCCGGACTTATGTACCTTCTGTTCGATATTTTCTGAGCAAGGGGTGGTCGACGAAATCCGCAGGGCGCCTCAACTCTTCTGTGCCGAGGGCGCGTAAAACATGATCTCCGCCTTTTCCAGTGTCACCATCCCGCCGCACCCCGCCCTCTGAAACAGCGAATCCACCTCGGGAAGGAAGTTTTTGACCTTCTCCTCGGCATCGACGATCTCGATCACGATCGGAAGATCCTCTGAAAGACGGAGAATCTTTGCTGTGTGGATTACCCGGCTGTTTGCCCCGAATCCCTGAACGCCGCGTAATACCGTTGCCCCCGCCAATCCCTGCTTCTTCGCGGCATGCACGATTGCTTCATAAAGCGGCTTATGGTCGACCGAGTCGGACTCGCCGATAAAAATGCGTAAGAGTTTGCCATCACCGGAAAGTTTCATGGCATTTCCTTTCTTTAGAGCAATTTGCCGGCTTGCATGCCGATCCATGTTCCGAACAGGCAGGTGAGCAAGCTGACCAGGATGTTCGCCGACGCGTACAGGAACTGGCCATCCCGCAACATGGAGATCGTTTCAAAGCTGAAGGTGGAGAAGGTCGTGAATCCTCCGAGAATTCCCATGGCAAAAAAAATACGAAACGAGGGGTTCATGAGAAATCGCTCCTCCATGGCTGTCATCAGGACGCCGATCAAGAGGCACCCCAACGCATTGACCGCAAGTGTCCCGTATGGGAACCCGTTCCCGAGTTTTTGATGCACGAAGCCTGAGAGCCAATACCGCGAAGTGGCTCCGAGGCCGCCTCCAAGAAACACCAGGGCCATATGCAATGTCGATGTATTCATATCTTCATCGTTCCCCCAGAAAGAAAAAACCCCCGACACGCGGATCATGCTTTCGTGCAGGAGTCATCAACCCCGATCGCCCGGGATGGTTCGTGGCAAACTTCATCGGGTTAGAGCCATCCGTGTTGTCGATACCACGCGTAGGTTGTTCTCAGCCGTTCTTCGATCGGCACGGAAACGGTAAATCCGGTATGCTCCTGGAGTTTTTTCCCACTGCATACCCAATGGGGTTGGAGTAAATCCCGCGCTTTGTCAGTGTTCAGGACGGCCGGTGAGGAGAGGAAGTACGAAACCCCCTCGATAACCGATGCAAGCCCTTGCAAAAGGAGAGGGGGAATCCTGATCGCTATGGGCCGTTTTTTCATTACTGTCGCCAGTGTTCCAACGAGATCGGAATAGCGATAGACGACCGGATCTGTGGCAAAATAGACCTGTCCTGTAGTGTTTTCTGCAATGGCAGCCCCGACCAGGGCCCGTGCAAGATCCGCGCCATGGATAAGACTGAGCGTCTTTTCTTCTTTACCGAAGATAGGGCTGATTCCCAGATGAACACCGCGGAAAATCTCGAAAACATCCCGATCCCGTGGCCCATACACGGCAGGGGGGCGCAAGACGACAAGCGGGATCCTGTCCCGATAGGAAAGACAAAGCTGTTCCGCCTCCAATTTCGAGCGCCCGTATGCTGTGATCGGGTGGCATGGAGAATCTTCGGTGAGAGGGGTCCCATCCGGACTGGGACCTACCGCCGTGAGGCTTCCCACAAAGCAAAATTTTTGAAGGGATCGGTTTGTGCAGGCGGCCTCCAGCAAGGCTTCGGTCGTCTGAACATTCCCGCGGATGTACTCATCGTCGTTTTTCGCTTTGGTCACCCCGGCGATGTGAAAGATCGTGTCAACGTTCTGAACCGCCCGTGTGAGGGAGGCGCGGTCCATAAAATCTGTTTTGACAATTTCAACCGGCAGGTCCTTCAGCCATCCCATCCCCTGACGCGTTGCACGGACTAGGCAGCGCACGGTAAAACCTCGTTGCAGTAACGACTCGACCGTATGGCTTCCGATGAACCCGGTTCCTCCGGTAACTAGTGCACTCGCTATGCCGTCCTCCCGCTTTGACTGCTGAAACGGTTCATTGACATTGTAGGGTAATAGGAGTATATTCAAAAAAGTTTTGACAAGCAAAATGGGGAGCGTTGTATCCCCATCTTCATTTTTTAGCCCGGGAGTGCTCTTGGATCTCTTTGAAAAGTGTCGAACCTTTACACGTGCCGATGAGACGAAAGCGAGTGGATTCTACCCATATTTTCATGCCATAGAAGAGAGTGAAGGACCGGTCGTCATGATCGAGGGGAGAAAAGTGATCATGGCGGGATCGAATAACTATCTCGGTCTCACGACTCATCCCAAAGTCAAGGAAGCCGCCATCCGTGCCGTCGAGCGCTACGGCACCGGTTGTTCCGGTTCGCGGTACCTTACCGGCACGTTGGATCTTCATGTTGAGCTGGAAGCCCGGCTGGCCAAATTTTTCGGGAAAGAAGATTGCCTGTTGTACAGCACCGGCTACCAGACCGCTCAAGGTATTATCCCGACCCTTGTTCAACGCGGCGAATATGTTGTTTCAGACAAGGATAATCACGCCTGCATTGTCGCCGGCAATTTGATGGCCAATGGGGCCAACGCAATGGTGGACAACGAGGCACAGACGATTATTCGCTATAAGCACAACGATATGAAGCATTTGGAGGTGGTGATCTCCAAGCTTCCCGCCGAAGCGCCGAAACTCATCGTCTCCGACGGTGTGTTCAGCACTTCCGGCGAGATTGTGGATCTCCCGAATATGGTGCAGGTGGCAAAAAAACACAATGCACGTATTCTCATCGACGACGCTCACGCGGTCGGGGTGATCGGGAAGGGGGGAAGAGGGACGGCGAGCCACTTTGGCCTCGAGCGGGAAGTCGATATGACGATGGGAACGTTCAGCAAGACCTTCGCCTCCCTGGGAGGATTTGTGGTGGGAGATCGCTCTGTCATAAACTACTTGAAGCATTTTGCGCCGGCACTGATCTTCAGTGCGAGCCCGACCCCCTCTTCCGTCGCATCGGCTCTCGCCGCCCTGGAAATTCTCGAGCAGGAACCCTGGCGGATCGACAAGCTGATGAAGAATGCGCGCAAAATGCGCGAGGGTTTGGGGAAGATGGGCTACCATGTCGGGGAACATGACTCCGCGGTTGTGCCCGTCATTATCGGTGATACGGAAAAAGTGCTGGTGATGTGGAAACACCTGTTTGAAGCGGGGGTGTTTGTCAATGCTTTTATCAGACCGGGCGTCCCCCCGGGAATGGAAATGCTCCGGACCAGCTTTATGGCGACGCACGAAGATGAACACCTCGACAAAATTCTTGCGATCTTCGAACAAGTCGGAAAGCAACTGAACGTTATTCATTAACGCCCCTTGGTTCCTCAGTCACAGGAGAAAAGCCGCTGAGCGAGAGGCGTGGCGGCTTTTTTCATTTCCATCCATCAAGATTTGGGCGACACTATGAATCCTATTACCATCCGGCCGGTTCGAACGGGAAGCGATCGCAATCGGTTCATCAAGTTTGCCTGGAGAATCTACGAGGGAAATCCTGCGTGGGTACCGCCCCTGCTCATGGATCGTCGAAAGCTGATGGATAAGCAAAAGAATCCTTTTTATCAGCATGCGGAGGCGGAATTCTACATCGCGGAACGAGGGGGTGAGATGGTGGGCCGCATCGCCGCGATTGTCAACCACAATCACAACAAGGAACATAACGACCGGGTGGGGTTTTTCGGTTTTTTTGAATGTATCGATGATCAGGCGGTTGCCAACGCGCTCTTTGACGAAGCGCGGATGTTCGTATCCCGTCACGGGATGACCTCCTTGCGCGGACCCCTGAGTCCCTCGGTGAACGATGAATGCGGACTCCTCGTGCATGGGTTTGATCTCAGTCCTACGGTCCTGATGCCCTACAACCCGGAATACTATGTCCGGTTGGTGGAAGGGTACGGGTTCGCGAAGGCGAAGGATCTTTACTCTTATCTCCTCAGCCAGGAGACGGTGTACTCGGAGAAGTTTCAACGCGTCAACACGATGGTGAAGGAACGAAACCACCTCTCCTTCCGCACGCTGGATATGAAGAACTTTCAGCGGGATGTGGAACTGATCAAGAACGTCTATAATGCCGCCTGGGCGAAGAATTGGGGGGCTGTGCCGATGACGCGCGATGAGATCGATGCGCTGGCAGCAGACCTGAAACCGGTCGTCGTGCCAGATCTGGTGATTTTTGCCGAGTCGAAGGGGAAGACCATCGGTTTTGCCCTCTCGCTTCCCGATATCAATGTCGCTCTCAAATATAACAAAAAGGGGCGCCTCCTCCCCGGGCTATTTCAATTGTTTTTGCGCAAGAAAGAAATTAATTTAGTCCGGATCATTGTGCTGGGGGTGTTGCCGGAGTATCTGAACACGGGGGCGGGAGGAGTGTTGTTTTACGAGACCGCGGTCCGGGCCAAGCGGCTCGGGTACGGGTACGGGGAAGCAGGATGGATACTCGAGGATAATACGCGGATGGTGAAATCCGCGGAAATGATGCAGGGGACCATTACCAAGAGGTACCGCATTTTCGAAAAACCGGTCTGAGTCCATTGCCGGTTCGTTCACTCTCAACGAAAAGGGACGTTCTATGGCGATCAACAAAGTCGACACCATCTGGATGAACGGAAAGCTTGTGAAATGGGATGAGGCAAAGATCCACATCCTTTCGCATGTGATCCATTATGGGTCAAGTTGGTTTGAAGGGATCCGTTGTTATAAGACCAAACGCGGGGCTGCAATTTTCCGCCTGGATTCTCATTTAAAGCGACTGTACGATTCGACGAAAATTTACCGTGCCCCGATTCCTTATACGATGGCCCAGTTCGAGGGAGCGGTCAAGGAAACCATCCGGGCCAACAAGCTGGAAGCATGTTACATTCGTCCACTTGTCTATCGGGGATATGGAGACGTAGGAGTCAACCCGCTGGGATGTCCGGTGGACGTATCGATTGCGGTGTGGGAGTGGGGTGCCTACCTGGGAGCTGCCGCTCTGGAGAACGGGATCGATGTGACGGTCGCTTCCTGGCAGCGTCCCGCACCAAACACCATCCCGGCGATGGCGAAGGCCGGGGGGAATTATCTCGGGTCCCAGCTCATCAAGATGGATGCGATTGTCAACGGCTTTTCGGAAGGGATCGCACTGGATACCACCGGCAACATCAGCGAAGGAAGCGGTGAGAATATTTTCCTGGTGAAGGACACCATAGTCTATACTCCTCCCGTGGTTGCTGCGCTGCTTCCCGGGATTACCCGCGCTTCGGTCATGACGCTTGCACGCGATGCCGGCTATACCGTCGTCGAAGCGAACATCCCGCGCGAGATGGTCTTCACTGCGGACGAGATCTTTTTTACCGGAACCGCCGCGGAAATCACCCCGATCCGCTCCGTTGACAAGAATATTGTCGGAGAGGGAAAGCCCGGGCCCGTGACGCGCAATCTCCAGAAGCTCTTCTTTGATGTGGTCCAGAACGGCAACGATCCGTACAACTGGCTGAACTTTGTGTACGACTAACTTGGGATCAAGCCCTCAGGGTCTTCAAGCCCTGAGGGCTTTCGTTTCAGGAGGTGTGCGATGGCAAAGAAAATAGCTCGTAAAAGCTCATCCCGTTCACTCACCCCGTCCCGTCGCCCTGCGGGCTCTTCTACCAGGCGGCCCGGCCGGTCCCCCCGGTCGGCGATCCACCTTAACCGCATTCTCGTCCCCGTCGATTTCTCCGATCATTCGAAGCGCGCCCTGAAGTATGCAATCCCGTTCGCGGAGCAATTTGCGGCCTCCATCGACCTGATCTATATTGTTGAACCGACAATGTACCCGGCCGACTTCAGCTTCGGTCAGGTGGGCTTTCCGAATGTCGAGGATGAACTTCGGAAGCGGGGGGCCGACGAGCTGGACGAAATGATCGGGAAAGAAATTGCCGGTCGTGTTCCCGCCCGGAAAATCATCCGCACGGGCAAACCGTTCTATGAGATCGACCAGTATGCGGAAGAAATGGGGATCGACCTGATCATCATCTCGACGCATGGTCACACCGGTGTTGACCATATTCTGTTTGGAAGCACCGCTGAGAAAGTTGTCCGACACGCCCCCTGCCCGGTTCTTGTAGTGCGGCCGGGAGGGCGCGAATTTATCAAGCTGTGAGGTGCCACAAAAGAATAAGCCCATCAAGGGATGGGCTGTGGGATGATGATGTGGTCTGCTTCGCGCGTTCTTTTCAGCTGGTTCGCTCCATCACGAAATCGACAAACTCCAGGAGCGCCTCTTTTGCTTCCGAATCGGGGAATGGTGCCAGAGCGATCCGCGCACGTTCCGAGTATTCTTCCGCTTTGGATTTTGCATAGTTGATCCCGCCGCTATTTTCCACAAACTCCACGAGCCACTCGATGTCCTTTTGGCGGGCTCCGTTTTTAATCCGCTTCAGCGCTTGTTTGGCATCCTTCCGGTTGCCCTGATGGAGGGCGTAAATGAGCGGCAGGGTCAGCTTCTTTTCCTTCATATCGATGCCGGTCGGCTTGCCGATGATGCTTTTCCGTCCCTGGTAATCAAGGAGATCGTCCCGGATCTGGAAGGCCATCCCGATGTTCTCACCGAACTCTCTCATAAGCCTGCGCTGTTCGGGGTCGTCCGAAGAGCTTGCGGCCCCGATTTCCGTACATGTTGCGAGGAGTGAGGCCGTTTTATCGCCAATAATGTTCAGGTAGGTCGCCTCGTCCATGTTGAGCTGCCGTGATTTCTGGATCTGCAGCAGTTCCCCCTCGCTCATCCGCTTCACTGCGCGCGAAGTGCAGTGCAGAAAGTACGAGTCGTTATTTTCGAGCGCGAGGAGAAGGCCCCGGGAGAGCAAATAGTCCCCCATCAACACCGCCACCTTGTTCTTCCACACCGCATTGATGGAAGCAAGGCCGCGGCGCGTATCGGCATCGTCGACCACATCATCGTGAATAAGCGTTGCCGTGTGGAGAATCTCCACCAGCGTCGCAGCACGGAAGGTGCTCTGGTTGACGCGTCCGCAGGCTTTGGCGCTGAGAAACACGAGAATCGGTCGAACGCGCTTTCCTTTTTGACGGACGAGGTAGCGCGCAACGAGATCGACCAGGCCCACCTTGGAGCGCATCGATTCCCGGAAGAAGCCGTTGAACTGCTTCAGCTCGGCCTCGACCGGTATTTTGATGGAATCCAGCGATGGGGCGACTTTCCGACGTGTCTCGTTCATGGAGAGCCCTCCTTGCCTTGCCCTGCTTCCTCGACTGCTGCCGCCCGCTCCCGTTTCATGTTCACAAATTTCGAAATGAAAATACTCAGTTCGTACAACAAGACCATCGGTCCGGCCAGGAGAAGCTGGGTGACCGCGTCGGGGGAGGGGGTGATAACGGCCGCGATGATCAGAATGGCCACGTACGCATGTTTCCGGTAATGCCGCATGAAGGCGGGTGTGAGGATCCCCAGCTTGGAGAGGAAATAAGAGACCATGGGGAGCTCAAAGACAAGCCCCGAGCCAAAAATGAGGGCGAGCAGGAAGCTCACGTAACGGTCAATCGAGACATTCAGTTCAATATTTTCCGTCTCGAAGTTTGCGAAAAATTCCAATGCGGTCGGAACGAGGACGAAGTATCCGAACGCGACTCCGCCAAAGAAACAAATCGAGGTCAACCCGACTATTGCCGAAATGTAACGGCGTTCTTTTGGGAGGAGGCCGGGAGCAATAAACCTCCAGAGCCAGTAGAGCGTGTTCGGCATGCTCAGGATCAATCCGCAGATCAGCATTGCCTGCATGTAGAGCAACACGATACCGTACGGGGCGAGGACCTGAGGTTTCAAGCCGACCTTCAACAACGGCGTCAGCAGAATATCCTGCACGATGAACGTCGAATACGCTCCGCAGACCGCTGTGGCGATGAGCAACCCCGCAACGGCTTTCACAATGTGCCAACGGAGTTCCTCGAGGTGTTCAAGGAAGGGCATTTCCTGTTGTTGGTTTTTCAAGGAACTCGTTCCGGGGAGTCGAAAGAACATGGGGGAGTGGTCCTCAGGGGGATTCGCATCAGCGCCCTGGAATAGTGACATCGGAGTACAGCGGGAAGGAACCGCAGAGAGAGCGCACATCTGAGCGTACACCACTCCGCTCGGACTCGCTGGAAATGTTTTTGATGATCCGATCGATCAGCGCAGCGATCGTCTCCATCTCCTGCTCCTTCATCCCCCGCGTCGTTACTGCTGCCGTTCCGATCCTGATGCCGCTTGTCACAAACGGGGACTTGTCGTCGAAGGGGACGGAATTCTTATTGACCGTGATGCCTGCGCGGTCAAGCGCTTCCTGGGCATCCTTCCCCGTGACATTTTTGTTTCGCAGGTCAATCAGCATCAGGTGGTTATCCGTCCCGCCCGATATGACGCCGAACCCCCGCTGCATCATGGCCTCCGCAAGAGCCTTTGCATTGGTGATGACCTGGCGGGAATAGGCAACAAACTCCGGCCGGAGGTTTTCATGGAATCCGACCGCCTTGGCGGCGATCACATGCATCAGGGGTCCGCCCTGAATTCCCGGGATCACCATGGAATCCAGGAGTTCCGACATCATCTTCTTCCGTCCCGATTTCGGTGCAACGACACCAAAGGGATTTTCGAAATCCTTTCCCAGCAGGATGAGTCCGCCCCTGATCCCCCGCAGAGTTTTGTGCGTGGTGGAGGAAACCACATGACAATGCGGCAGCGGGTCATGCAACAATTTGCTGGCGATGAGGCCCGCAGGGTGGGCGATATCGGCAAAGAGGAAGGCGCCTACCCGATCCGCGATTTCCCGAAAGACCTTATAGTCGATATTCCGCGAGTATGCGCTTGCGCCGACGGTGATCATCTTGGGCCGCTCGCGTTGGGCGATGTCTGCGACGGCGTTATAATCGATAGTCCCTGTCTCCCGGCTTACACCGTAGGCGGCAAAATTATACAACTGGCCGGAGAAGTTGACCGGTGAACCATGGGTCAGGTGCCCCCCGTGGGAAAGGTCCATTCCCAGCACCTTGTCGCCGGGTCGGAGGAAGGTGAAGTAGACGGCCATGTTGGCCTGGGAGCCGGAATGGGGCTGGACGTTAGCGTATTCAGCCCCGAACAATTTTTTGGCCCGATCGCGTGCAAGGTCTTCCACCGCATCGACAAACTCGCATCCGCCGTAGTATCGCTTCCCCGGGTATCCTTCCGCGTACTTGTTGGTAAGGACGGTGCCGGCGGCCTCGAGTACAGCTTTGCTGACGAAATTTTCGGAGGCGATAAGTTCCAGGGTTGTTTTCTGGCGGTCGAGTTCGCCGCCAATGATCGCGGAGACTTGGGGGTCCGTGGAATGAAGGTTGTTCATACGTGGGAAAGGGTGATTATTCTCTTAACAGGCCAACCGGTTGTACACCGGCATTGAAGGATTGGGTGCTTCCGACGCACCCGGGATTTTCTGCAATATTGTGGAAGAGAGCTGTACGTCTGTATCGATGGGTCTTGATCCTGAAGGGGGTTCAAACAACCTTGCTGGCCATGTTACCCGAGGGTGGATGGTCGACCATCAATCATAGATTTGTCAGGGAGTGAATCTTCTCGATCCTTTTCTCATGGCGTCCTCCTTCAAAGGAGGTCGAGAGAAATGTCGTGATGATATCCACCGCTGCCTCCCACCCCGTGATGCGTTCGCCGATCGCAAGAACGTTGGCATTATTGTGCAGACGTGAAAGGCGGGCGGCGGTCACCGATTCGCAGACGGCCGCGCGGATCCCCCGGTGCTTGTTTGCCACAATGGACATGCCAATACCCGTTCCGCACACCAGGATGGCCCGATCACACCGTCCGGAGGAGACCGCCTCGGAGGCTCGATGGCCCCAATCTGCATAGTCGGTGGAGTCCCTCGAGCCGGTCCCAAAATCCTGGTAGGGCACGTTCAGACCGTTCAGCAAGGTCTTGATGCGTTCCTTGTATTCGAACCCTGCATGGTCGCTGGCCAAGGCTAACATAGGTTTGGGGGGTTATCGTGGAACGGTGGCTGTTTCTTTGATCCAGGTGTAGCAGGAACCCTGAATGTCCAGCTTGCCATCCTTGATCTTGTCGCGATGGAAGAAATAGTCTTCCCGGCTCGGGACCAGGGTGCTCAACTCGCGGGCCCGTTGGTCTGCTTCGCTGGCGATGCCCGGTTCAACTGATTTTGCACGTTGATACGATTCGTGGGCGAGCTTATAGACCAGCTTGTCATTGAGATCCATCTTCGCCCAGTCGCCCTCCTTGGAGTTCATGATGCAATCTTCCACGGCGGCTTTGTAGATCTCCGCAATCTCCATATACGGGCGCCCCCATCCGCGTTCCCGTTGGGCTGCGCGTTGGGCATACGTGCGGGCGGATTCAAAATTCTTCAATTCCCGGTGGCACCACGCGATGTTCAAATAGTTCTCCTTGACCGCCGGATTCAACTTTAGCGCCGACTCATAGGCATCGATGGACTGCCGGAATTTTCGATCGCGGAAATAGACCTTGCCGAGCTCGTTCCAATAGTTCACGGTGGTCGGGGCCTTCTTGACGAGCTTGTTCAGGTAACGTTCAGCTCCATCAAACTGCTCGGCCTGAATGTATGATTGCGCTGTCGACCAGAGGTACTCCATGTTCTCCGGATCCGTTGCCAGTTTCTTCTCCGCAAGTTCGATGAGCTCCCGGGGATCCGTGATCAAGCGTCGCAGGCGATCCACGACCGTTTGGTTGGTGGGGTCTTTCTCGGCGACCCGGCGATAGAGTTCCACCGCTTTCATCTTAGAAGAGGCATCGTTAGGGATGTTCTTTATATAGAGGGCTCCCAGCCGGTCGATATAGGCGAAATCGGTTCCATCGAAGTCGATCTCCAGCGTCTTCTCGTAGGCAGCAATAGCTTCTTGTTCCTTATCCGGGTAGTAGTTTTCCAAGGCGTACGCTTTCTGCAGCCAGAGTGCTCCTGCCCGGTCCGCGATATGCTTGATCCCCAGGTCGTACAGATGGAGCATGGTATCGACGTATGCCGTCTTCAGAGCCGGGTCGGTTGCTTTTTCGTAGAAGCTGAAATAGCATTCCGCCATCCGGTGGTAAATCGGTTTGTTGCGCGCAGGATCGAGCTCGATCACCTTCCAACCGTAGGGAATGGCCGACTGGTAATCCCCGTTCTTGTGGTACTCGTTAAAGAGGCTCGCGTTTTTTCGAAATTCCAGTTCCTTGTCTTGACCGAACCCCTGGGCGGCCAGCGCCACAATGCCGGTTACAGCAATCCAGAGTCTCATTCTTTTCATGGTGGGAACTTCCTTCGTGTTGATCGTCATTCTTCTTCAAAGGTCAGGAACCACGCTTCGCTCGCGCTTAACGAGAACGTCAGGCGAAGGATCGTGTCGCGCTGCAGGTTGTTCGTTGTTTCTCCTCGGATCCCTGCGTGAAGTCCTATGTTGATTCGTGCATCAGGTCCGACAGGCAGCCCCAGACCGAACGTGACGAAATATTCATTGATGGGCGTGCCGTTGATTTTATAATAAGTGGAATTATAATAGATTCCTGCCCTATACGCAACCCTTTTGAAATACGCCTCTGTTTCCCGCTCCGGCAGGCTCTCGAAGCCCACGCCGACACGCGTGGCGTTTCGTATCTCAACAGGAACGGTCCCAAAAAAGTTTGACTGTTCCCAAGATTGGTGATAGAGATCAGCGGTAAGATAATAGCGGTTCGAGAATAAATACGAGAAACCGACCCCAACCGCAAGCGGGAGACCGACGGTCCCGGTGCTTCTGCCGGTCGTATCCTGCGTTTGATTGGAAGTGAGAATACGTTCTCTTTCAACCGCAAAGGTGGTTGGCGTCGAGAGAACCAGACCGAGGGAGAGCGGGCTGTCAGTCGAACCACGGTAGATGGCGCCCAGGGTTGCATTCATCCCGGAATAAAAATCGGAACGGTCCATTTCCCCATCGGCGAAACCACTGTCAAAGAAATCGAATTTATCAACCTGGCGAATCCGGCCGAAGATATAATTGAACTTTGCTCCGAGGGTCACAGAGGAGAAAGGGGCATAGGAGGCTCCGACGCCGAGAAGGGAGAGTCCCCCGGTGCCGTAGAAGGTCTGTTTCAGTTTCTCGTCCGTGGTCTCCACGGCGTAGTGGACGGAGCTGAAGGGGGAGGATTCGAGAAGCATCCCGATGCCGTATTTCTTATCGACAGGGATGCCGAAGGCCACACCGTTAAAGGCTCCCCGCCGATAGTTCCCAGAAGAGGCATTGTCACTCGAAGAAAAATTGGAATACTCAAACCCCGCTGAGATCCGCGTACGGGAGAGGGCGGCGAGACCGGCCGGGTTGAGACGGTTGATGAAGCCGTCATTGAGAAGCGCAATGCCTGTCCCCCCCATGGCAGCGGAGCGACTGCTTCCGTAGTACATCAAATCCCCAATGCCGAATCGGGAATAGCTCGACCCACCGGCAACGGCAGTCTGCGCGTCGATCCAGGTTATCAGGATGAACATTCCCAACAACGTTTTTGTAAAACCTCTCTTCACATTCATGTCATTCCACCGGTGAATAGGAAATTTTCAGTTTGGGTTGCAGCGCAGGGGAGGCGGTTAACCCGTGCATGGCAAAGTGATCGAACGCGCTTGATTCCTGTTCCCCCACAATGACAACGGTCTGTGGATAGGTCGATCGCCGGACCCATTCCTGCACGAACCGGGTAATCGCAAGTTTGAATATCCTGGAACCGTTCCGGTCCTCCGCGGCACTTAAGGTGTAGAGGGAGCCGGTCGCTTTTCCCGTCTCGTCCACAAAATACGCGTAAACGGAATCGCGTGTGTAACTATTGCGCTGCGAAGCGTCGGCATCCAAGGTCAGCTCAAGCATGGCTTGGTGAATTGCCGCCCGTGGCGGGAGGAGCTTGACAGCGTCAAAAGTGACGGAGCCCCGGTACGAGACGCCGTTCTGGATGTGGATATGATTGTTATCGTTCCCCCAACCCTTGTCCGCCATCGTGGCAACCGACCGGAAGATGCCGGTCGAGATGTTGACCGTATCGATTTGCGTGGATCCCGTTCGAACAGTGCGGATCCGGAGGGTCGGTTGGTTTGCCTCCTCCAGCTCTGCGAACGACCCAAAGCCTTTCAGGACGGCGGAATTGGTCGGACGGAGAAGCACTCCGAAATTGGTCGTCACACTATCACCCACCGTCAGGATCCAACTTCGCACCACAGCTGTGTCGAGAGGGATCGTGATCGTCGCCGTGTCGTGCACGGAGCCGAAATTGGGAGATGCCATGGGGTTTGTCTGATAGAATCCTGCCGCCCGAACAGAATCGATCGTCAGAGAATCCTGTCCCCAGGCGGTGAGCACCTGGTGTGCCGCCAGCGAATACGGGGCAAGCGAGTCGCCAAAATGGTATCGTGCGCGGAGAGAGATATCAACCCCGACGATCGTCTTGCTCTCCAGCGTGTCCGGGAAGCCCGAGAACAGGAGAACCGACCATGCCTCGATATCGTTGAGCTTGCCGATCAGTATCCGCCCGGAGGAAAGGTGAAGAGGAATGGCCCGTATACTGCCAATGCCGGTCGCGAGCGTGCTGAGGGAATCGATTTCCAGGAAGTCGTTCCGAGGAAGGAGTCCACCTCCGACGGGATTCGGGTCCTCCATGCATCCGCCGAGGTACACTATCAACAGGGCGGCACCAAGTATGGGTAATGCTTTTTTCACACAATCCCCTCTCCCGTTCATTGGTTCAAAAATTTCATGGTAAGTTGTTCCTTTACTGCATGCCACGCGGTGAAGGCATCCTCGGCTACAAAATCCACCCGTGTTCTCTGGAGACACTCATCACGCTCTACCGCTCCATACCCTGTGAGCACAAGGGCTGTGCCACACCCCGCCGAAACTCCTGCCTGCATATCGATGCAACGATCGCCGATTACGAATGAATTTCGAAGATCGACATCGTGTTCGCGTGCCGCCTGAAGAAGCATACCTGTCTTCGGTTTGCGGCAGTTGCACACTTTTTTATACGGTGGTGAACCGGAGTCGGGATGATGCGGACAGTAATAGATGCCATCGACACGGGCGCCGTGGTTCGCAAGCAGATCGACCAACCGACGATGAATGGCGGCTAACATTTCCTCCGTCAACAAGCCGCGGGCAACGCCGGATTGGTTGGTGATGACAAACACCTTGACGCCAAAACTGTTTGCCTCACGAATGGCCCTTGCGGCATGCGGAAGAAGTTGAAGCTCCTCGGGGCGGGAAAGGTAATCAACCTCGGTGTTCAGAGTTCCATCACGGTCAAAAAAAACTCCGACCCGCTCAATGCCCTCGGGTCGACGGTTCGCGTCGCCGGGGATCGTTCTCGACTTCACGCGCTCACTGTTTCAGAATGTCCTTGTAAAGATTCACGTACTTCTTCGCGGAATGTTCCCACGAGAAATCCTTTGTCATGCCGTTACGCATCAGTTTCTTCCATTCCTCGGGCTGCTGGTAGACTTTGAGTGCCCTCTGGACGGCTTTCAGCAATTCCTTGGCGTCGTAGGCTTCAAACTTGAACCCGGTCCCCTTGCCTCCACCGGAGTAATCCTCCACCGTATCTTCCAGTCCCCCCGTTGCGCGAACAATCGGGGGTGTTCCATATCGCATGCTGTACATCTGGTTCAACCCGCATGGTTCGTACTTGGAAGGCATCAGGAACATGTCACTTCCCGCCTCGATGAGGTGGGCCAGCTCATTGTCGAATCCAAAGAAGACGCCCATCTGGGATGTGTGTTTCTTCTGCATCGCCTCAAATTTTTTCTCCACCCCTTTTTCCCCCGAACCGAGGAGGACAAACTGCACGTCCAGCTTCAGGAGGTCGTCAAGGATTTCCAGGACGAGATCGAAACCCTTCTGATCGACCAGCCGCGAGATGGCACCGATGATCGGGGTGTTTTCCTTGTAGGGGAGCTTAAACCTGTTGGCGAGCGCTTTCTTGTTGTCGACTTTTGCTTCGAGCGACTTTGCATCGTACATCCGGTAAATGGAATCGTCGGCGGCAGGATCCCAGACCTGGTAGTCGATCCCATTGAGGATTCCCCGGAGGTCTTTTTTCCGTTGTGCCAGGAAACCGTTTAATCCCGCACCAAACTCATCGGATGAGCAAATCTCTTCCGCATACCGCTCGCTGACGGTTGTGATGGCGTCGGAAAAGGCGAGGGCGCTTTTCAGGAAATTGAATTTGCCGTAGGCCTCGCTACCCTCCTGATGATAATGGTCCTTGGGAAGTCCGGATTTGTCGAACGACTCAACTGGGAATGCCCCCTGGTAGGCCATGTTGTGGATGGTGAAAACCGTTTTGACGTTTTTGAAAAAGGGATCCGAGGCGTAGATCGATTTAAGATAGGCGGGGACCAGCCCCGTTTGCCAATCGTTGCAATGGATGATGTCCGGCTGCCAGCCCAGGCGCTTCAGCGTTTCGAGGACGCCGCGGCAGAAGAAGATAAAGCGCTCATCGTTGTCTTTATAATCCTTCTTCCCGACAGGACTCTGGTAAATCCCATCCCGGCCGAAGTAGTTCACGTTGTCGAAGAAGTAGACCTGAACTTTTTCCTTCAGGTTGCTGATGAAAGACGACTTAACATTACCCACCTCGGTATTCTTGCCGATTGGGATCGGGATATCCTTGAGGCGAATGATATCATGGAGCTTGAATTTCCGTTCGCTGATGAACCGGTACCGCGGCATCATGATGCGGATCTCATGCCCCAACTCTTTAATGGCCTGCGGAAGAGCGCTGGAGACGTCGGCCAGTCCGCCGGTTTTTGCAAACGGTTCAACTTCGCTTGAAATAAAGAGGATATTGAGCGGTTTTGACATTGATCTCCATCCAAAAATTCATAAAAAACCGCATAAAATTAGCCTTTTTTTGTATGATATGCAATTAAAAAAATCCCCGGTCCTTTGGGATTGGAAACGAGCCAAAGTCAAAAAACACAGGGAGGTTTGATTGCATTGCTCATCGGATGGAACGACTGCAGTATAGCTGATGCCATCAAGTCTTCATCAGAAGTTCAGTGAGAGAGGGGCCGCATGACACGAATCACGCACATGGGATCTCTGGAAGAAAACTTCTTGACTCTGTTGTGTTCGTTGAGTACCTTTTTCCACAAAATTTATCACAAGGAGCACCGTATAGCGTTATTTGTTAAAGGTTAATGGCTGAACAGGGAGCTTGGTATGCTGTTCAGCGTGTTTGTGGATGACACAGGCCTTTTTCAAATGCGGTACGGCTCCAACATAGTATAGCCGAATGAGAAAGCCTGTTAACGTTTCCATTCGGCTTTTTTATTTTCTATGAAACGATTTCTCGCTATCGCTCTGATACTCATCAGTGGTACGGCGCTGGGTCAGCCCGGGGGTGATCTTCGCGTTCTCAGCGAGGATGCCCGGTCGATTGTCCTTGAATTCCGCCCATCCCTGACGCGCGATGCGATCCCGGGAGATGACGGGCGTGCCTATACACGGTTTCAATTCGCCGGTGCTCTTACGCTGCCCGGCGATGCGGGATCCCCCATGGTTTCCTTTCGGGCAAGTCCCCTTGTGCTTCCCTCAAGGGCGTTTTCGATGCACATTCTCGCTGCAGACTATAAGGAAGAGCGTGGTATTTCGCTTGCCCCGAACCCCGGGCTTCGACATGATAAAGAGTTCGGTGTCGTTCCTTTTTATGCCCGGTCCACGACGGAAGATCGATCCATGGAATATGTTCCCTCCTCCGTGGCTGAATTGGTCGACGTGGGGGACTCCCGGGGAATGACGATCGGAACGCTTAAGTTGTATCCTGTCCAGACATCGATGCGAAGTGACGCAGTTCGCCTCTATAGCCGTATTGTCGTACGGATTGAATTCGGCGCTCCCCACACTGTGCCGGACGGGGCCTCGGCACTCATGACCGGGAAGTATTTGAATACGGTCCCTCAACAAGTCCGTTCCTCGTTGGCTAAAACCGCCGCCGATTCCCCCCTTGCGCAGGGGGAGTGGTATGGCATGGAGGTAAAAGAGCCGGGGGTCTATAAATTGGACCAGTCTTTCTTTACCGGTGCGGGAGTCTCGAGTGTAACGATCGGTTCCATCAACTCGATCAGGATTTTTGGGCAGGGGGGAGGCGAACTGCCGGAGAGTTTGCAGGGAACGCGACCGGAGGGTATGGAGGAGATCGCGCGATTGGTGGTGGACCGTAACAACAACGGGGTCCTTGATGCAGATGACTTCATCCTCTTCTATGGCAAGGGGACCCGGGGATGGAAATACAACGCTTCCCAACGGACGTTCTCTCACACTATCAATCATTACACGGAGACCAACCGCTATTTCTTCACCGTTGGCGGTAGCGGCCGCGGAAGGGACATGGGAGCGCTTGCCTCGAACTCGCTCGCCGGAGCATACAAACCGGCTGATTTCCAGGGCAAGGTGTTTGTCGAACAGGAATTGAACAAGGACCAGCTTACCTCCGGCCGCCAGTGGTGGGGGCAATTGTTCGATAATTTCACGACATCGGCGGTACATACCACCTCGCTACCGGGCGTTGAAGCTTCGAAACCGGTCCGCTATAACATCGTGGTGTTGAGCCGTTCCGCCTCGGTCGATACCTTCCGGGTCCAGGAAAACAATCAGAACCTGGGGAGCGTATTAACTCTTCCGATTAACCTTTCCACCGGGACCTTTGAGGATTATTTCTACCGGTCGCCGGTCACGTCGTTTACCAGGACCGGGGTGCTCCCGAACAACAGGAGCGTTCTCCGGTTCATCTTCGGCACGTTGAACCAGGCGGCCAAGGGATGGCTCGATTGGTTTGAAATTTTCTACCGGCAGCGGTTCGAGGCACAGAACGACCTCCTCCTTTTCGCATCGCCTGATACCACGGCGGTCGTGGAGTACACGGTGAGCGCCATGTCATCCCGGGATGTCTATGCCTTCGACGTGACGGACCATAAGAATGTCAGGTCCATCACCAACCTCACGTTTGACCCAGCGGACGCCTCCTTCTTCCGGTTCCAGATTTCGCAGAACGAGGGAACGGTCCGTGAGTTTGCAGCGGTCGGGCGAAACGGTTTCAAAACTCCAGGAGGGGTGAAGAAACTGCCGAACTCGAACCTCACCGGCATAACGAACGGAGCGGAGTTCATTATTATCGCGCCGCAGGAATTTTTGGCGGAGGCAAACCGGCTGAAGGCTCACCGCGAATCCCGCGACCAGCTCTCCACCCTGGTGGTCGATGTGGAGCATATCTTCAACGAGTTCTCCACCGGACTCGCCGACCCCATGGCGATCAGGGATTTCCTGAAACATGCATACTCCACCTGGACGACCAGACCCCGTTACGTGCTCCTCTTCGGCGGGGCGAACTTCGACTACAAGAATATCCGGAGCGAGGAGAGGAATTGGATTCCCCCCTACGAATCTCTCGAATCCATCCACGAGATTTTTACGTACACGAGCGACGATCATTTTGTTTTCCTCGACCCGAATGCCCAACGCATCTCACTTGCCATAGGCCGACTGCCGGTGCGATCGGTGCAACAAGCAAAGGATGTCATCGATAAGATCATCGCTTATGAGTCGAACACCCTATTCGATTCATGGCGCAACCGGACGACGTTTGTTGCGGACGACGGACTCACCTCAACGACCGATGATGGTAGCCTTCATACCGGGCAGGCGGATATCGTTGCCCAGAGTTCTACGCCGGCAAGTTTCCAGCGGGAAAAAATTTATCTCATCGAGTACCCGACGATCAACACCTCAACCGGGCGGCGGAAACCGAGCGTGAATCAAGCCATCGTCGACGCGATCAACCGGGGGACCCTCATCCTGAACTATACCGGCCACGGGAACCCGTCCCAATGGGCCCACGAAAATGTCTTTTCGAAAGGGGAGGATTTTTCGAAAATAAAAAATGAAGGGCGTCCTTTCCTCGTCGTGGCGGCTACGTGTGACTATGCCCGGTTCGACGATCCCAAGGCGGAGAGCGCCGGGGAGCTCCTGTTGCTCATGCAGAACGCCGGCTCCATCGGTACGGTGACCGCAGCGCGGGTGGTCTATTCCGGTGAGAACTTCGAATTGAACAAGACCTTTTTCAGTTTCTTGTTCCAACGGGACGGCCAGGGTTCATACCCTCGGCTGGGAGACGCATGGTGGGCGACCAAACAGATCCACAACACGCTGAACGATATGAAACATCACCTGTTGGGTGATCCCACGCTCCGTCTCGCCGCCCCGCGCTCCATTGTTTCCATCGATACGATCAATAACGAGCAGGCGATTCGGGCTACGTTTCTGCCCACTTTGGGGACGGTGCGGTTAAACGGGACCGTCAGGAATGCCGATAGTAGTTTCTCTCCGGATTTTAACGGCAGGGCGCTTCTCGAAGTCTTCGATTCGAAGAGAAACGTGATTGTCCCGGAATGGGGGAATTACCAGTTCGAGGTTAACGGAAGCTTGTTGTACCGCGGTGAGATAACGGTAACCAATGGAAAATACCAGGCGGCATTTCCGATCCCCAAGGATGTTTCGTATGACGGGAACCGCGCCAGGATGGCATTGTATAGCTGGAGCGGGTCAACCGATGCGAGCGGGTACTTTGAAAATATCTTTATCTCCGGAACGGCGCCGGCCGGGACGGATACTGCCGGCCCGGAGATCGTCATCCGGTTTGACGACCCCTCGTTCCGCCCGGGGGATTTCGTGGGAACAAGCCCGTTGCTGATCGTCGACCTTTCCGACGAAAGCGGCATCAACACCTCGACGGCTGGGATCGGTCACCGGCTGGAGGCTGCCTTGAACGGCTCCTCCCAGGTGTTTGACCTCACGAACTCCTACCGCGGAAACCTGGACACCTATCAAAGCGGGCAGGTGCGCCGCCAGTTATCAGAACTTCCGGAGGGACGGCACACGATCTCCGTCAAAGCATGGGATATCCACAACAATTCATCCCTGGCGGAAACATTCTTCGAGGTGAGAACCTCCTCAACCCTTTCGATCTACAACGTGTTCAACTATCCGAACCCGTTCAACCGGACCACGACCTTTACCTTTCAACGCAACTCCCCCGACCCGGTCGATGTGGAGATCAGGATCTATACCGTTGCCGGTCGGGTCATTCAATCCTTCGAGGTGGCGTCCGTTGTCGACCGGTTCGTGCAGATTCCATGGGATGGCCGCGACAAGGAAGGGAGCGAGATTGCGAACGGAGTATATTTCTACAAGGTCATCGCCCGGTCACTCGACCGAAGCTCCACGAGCGAGGTTTTGGGACGACTTTCGGTATTGCGGTAACTGATTGAAATTCAACCTGTTGGCTTTATTGTAAGTCACTGCAAAATATCCTATTTTTATCCACGCCGGCTTGAAGATGCCGGACATCTTGTTTGTCAGGAGGACGTTGTTATGGTGAAGAACATATTCGGTCTCGTGCTTGCGGTGTTGATTGCTTCTGCGGAGATTGTCACGGCACAGGTCTCGACATCCGCAGTTCCATTCTTACTGATCGCCCCTAACTCCCGCGCGAGCGGCATGGGGGAGGCGGGTGTTGCGCTGGCAGATGACGCGTCGGCCTCGTTCTGGAATCCGGCCGGACTCGCGTTCCAGCAAGGATCGGAACTGAGTATCTCGCATGCCAACTGGCTCCCGGCGTTCCAGCTCTCCGATCTGTTCATCGACTATCTCGTGTACCGGAGAGACATGCCGGAACTCGACGGGACGGTTGCTGCGAGTCTGACCTACCTGAACCTTGGAGAGTTCAACCGGACGGAGAACGACCCTACCGTCCTCGAAACCTTCAAAGCATACGAATTTGCACTGACCGTGGGATATGCGACAAAGCTCTCCGAAGGACTCGGCGTGGGGATCAACGGCCGGTTTATTCACAGTCGCCTTGCCCCGTTTGGAACAGCCGAGGAAAAAGGAAGAGGCATTGCCTCCGGATTCAGCTTCGACGTCGGGTTGATGTACCGGCCACGCTCCCTGATGATCCCCTTTACGGATTTCGACATGGGAAACCGATTCAGCCTCGGCGTCAACCTCTCGAATGTCGGTCCTGCCTTGACCTATATCGACAAGGCGCAGG
>Ga0154373_124_pt2 | contig 21602 bp, 16 predicted proteins | sample RifGroA2_FD_105617 | JGI IMG/M metagenome (GOLD analysis project Ga0154373, IMG submission 105617) | Ignavibacteria bacterium GWA2_55_25 | reverse complement strand
GCGGGGCGAGGGTCCACAACCTGAAGAACGTGAGCCTTGAATTCCCCCGCAACAAGCTCGTCGTCATCACCGGCGTCAGCGGGTCTGGAAAATCGAGCCTCGCCTTCGACACTATCTACGCCGAAGGCCAGCGCCGCTATGTGGAGAGCCTCTCCTCGTACGCCCGCCAGTTCCTCGAACGAATGGACAAACCGGATGTGGACCTGATCCAGGGGATCAGTCCCTCCATCGCCATTGAGCAGAAAACATCCACCCGCAACCCCCGTTCCACCGTCGCCACCACCACGGAAGTGTATGACTACCTCCGCCTGCTCTTCGGCAGGATCGGACAAACCTACTGCCGCGTCTGCGGTAACGTTGTCAAACGGGATACGGTCTCCGGTGCGGTCGATCGGCTGCAGCGCGAGAATGATGGAACAAAATTATATGTGATGTTCCCGATGCACGATCACCCGGGACGCTCGCTGAAGGAGGAGCTCGAGGCGCTCAAAAACAGGGGATTTTTCCGGATTATCGTCCATGGGGAGTTGATCGACCTGAACGAGGCGGAGTATAAGGGGAAGCAGAAGAAGGATGTGCAGGTGCTGGTGGACCGGCTCGTCGTCCGGAAGGATGAAGAGATGCTGAAGCGCCTTGCCGACTCGATCGAGGCGGCATTCGTGGAAGGGGATGGGTACGCCCTTGTGCATTTGCTGGAAACGAAGGAGACCCTCCGTTTTACCCAACACTTTGAATGTCCGATTGATGGTATCCGGTACGAAGACCCGGAACCGAGGATGTTCTCCTTCAACAACCCGGTCGGCGCCTGTCCCAAGTGCCAGGGGTTCGGGCGATCGATGGGGATCGACATGGACCTGGTGGTTCCCGATCCGTTCAAGACGATCCGGCAAGGGGCGATCCAGCCCTGGAACTTTCCCAAGTGGCGGGGGAACCTCCGCGATCTGCTCGGCATCGCGCACGAAACCGGACTGCCGCTCGATGTTCCCTTCAAGGACCTGACCTCTCAACAGATCGATGTCGTGATGACCGGGCATAAGAAGTTTGACGGGATCCTCAAGTTCTTCAAGTTCATCGAGAGGAAGTCGTACAAGATCCATTACCGGGTCTTCCTGAGCCGTTACCGGGGGTACACGACGTGCGACGAGTGTGGTGGGTCGAGGTTGCGCGCCGAGGCCCTGAATATCCGGGTGAGCGATAAAACGATCCACGATATCGTCCGGATGACGATCGGGGAGGCAGTCGAGTTTTTCCACGGAATTAAACTCTCGAAGTACGACGTGGAAGTCGCCAGGCGTATTCTCGAGGAGATCCGCAAGCGGCTGAAGTTCCTGAACGACGTGGGGATCGGGTACCTTACGCTCGACCGGCTGACGATGACCCTTTCGGGGGGCGAATCGCAACGCATCAATCTTGCGACGTCGCTCGGTTCATCGCTGGTCGGATCGCTCTACGTTCTGGACGAGCCGAGCATCGGGTTGCACCCGCGCGACAACTCCAGGCTCATCGCCATCCTCCAGTCGCTTCGGGATGTCGGCAACAGCGTGCTGGTGGTGGAGCACGACGAGGAGATGATGCGGGCGGCGGATATCGTCATCGACATGGGTCCACGTGCAGGCGAGAAGGGGGGCGAGGTGGTGTTTTGTGGAACGATGGACGGGCTGTTGCAGCATCCCACGTCATTGACCGCGCGGTACCTGAGCGGCAGTCTCACCATCCCTCTTCCCAAAAAACGGCGGAAGGAGGGGGAGCAATCGATCCTGATCAAGGGAGCGGCGGAACATAATCTCCGGAACATCGACGTCCGTTTTCCGCTCGGGTTGTTCGTCTGTGTCACGGGGGTGAGCGGCTCGGGCAAGAGCACGCTGGTGCATGAGATCCTCTCCGCCGGACTCCAGAAACTCAAAGGAGGATTCGATGGAAGCGTCGGGAAGCATGCGGCGATCCAGGGGGGGGAGAACGTCAGCCATGTCGAGATGGTGGATCAATCCCCCATCGGCCGTTCGCCCCGATCGAACCCAATCACGTACCTGAAGATCTTCGACCTTATCCGCGACCTCCTGGCCGGAACGCAGGCGGCCCGCATGCGCGGCTTCAAGCCCGGATACTTTTCGTTCAATGTCCCGGGGGGGCGGTGCGAGGTGTGCGAAGGGGACGGATACCAGAAAATCGAGATGCAATTTCTTGCGGATCTGTATCTGCTCTGTGAGGGATGCAAGGGAAAACGCTTTAAACAGGAGGTTTTAGAGGTCCGTTACCACGGGAGCAACGTGGACGACATCCTTGCGATGACCGTCACAGAAGCAATTGACTTTTTTTCGCATCATCCGGACGGACGAAGGATCGCCAAAAAGCTTTCCGTCCTCAACGAGGTCGGGTTGGGATATCTGCGGTTGGGTCAGCCTGCCACCACGCTCTCCGGGGGAGAGGCGCAGCGGATCAAGCTGGCGCATCATCTCACGGGCTCGGAAGGGGATGGGCACACGCTCTTTCTGTTCGACGAGCCGACCACCGGTCTGCACTTTGATGACATCGCCAAGCTGTTGCGCTGTTTCGACGCGCTGGTGAATGCCGGGAATTCCGTGGTGGTCATCGAGCATAACATGGACGTGGTGAAGTGCGCAGACTTTATTATTGACCTGGGGCCGGAGGCGGGTGAGGGAGGTGGACGGATCGTCGCGACCGGAACCCCGGAAGAAGTTGCCCGTTCGGCAAAGTCGCACACGGGCCGCTATTTGAAAAAGGTTTTGGAGAATGTTGGATAGTGTCTCAGAACAATCTCGAATCTGTTGTTAAGAAAAATATTCCCGCGAATCTACACGAATCTGCACTAACAGGATGCGGAAAAAGGAATTTGTATCCACGAAGTTCACAGCCGGAGGCTTATAAACTGAAGGATGCGAGAGCATCCTACCAATTGGACCTGTCATTTCTTCAAGGGGGCATACGCCCAAGAGGGAGCACGCTTCGCGTGCTTCAATAGTATGCCTTCGGCTGTGAGGATTCGCGGAGATTCGTGGGAGATATTTTTTGGAACTCAGGCCTTGTAGTATCACGCTCGACCCACTCACAAAATGCCCGTGATTCTTGTGGGCCATCATCTAACTTATGCAGGAGGGATCATGATACGACGCGGAATTCTACTCGTTATCCTCGCGCTGGTGTGCGTACCGCGCATGCAGGCGCTTCAGGATAAAAAACTGGGAATCGGAGTCGTGATCGGCGCGCCGAGCGGCTTCTCGATCAAATACTGGCAGGGTTCGGTTGCCTACCAGGGGACTCTCGGAGCAGGGTTCGGGGGCGGATTGGCGATCGGTGCTGACTACCTGATGCACACGGATGCTTTTGCCAACCCGAGGGCGCCGTTCTATTACGGCCCCGGACTTTTCCTCGGGGATGTGGGATTCGGCGGACCGAAGTGGTCGGGCAACGACCTCTTCCTCGGGGCACGATTCCTCTTCGGTGTCGATTATATCTTCCCGGATCATCCGTTCGACATCGCGTTCGAGATGGGTCCTGCCCTTCTTATCGCGCCGTCCGTTGGCCTGGGAATCGAATTGGGAATCGCGTTCCGGTTCTATCCGTAGATCCATTTGAACAACGACATACCCCTTGCCGAAGACCCCGGCCCGGATGCACGGGGGACTTCGCAAGGGGTATTGTATTATCGTTGGATCAGTTTGATCCCGGCCGATTTCGTCTCGATCGTGATCGAGCCGGAACCGCTCCCCACCTTCCCCGTGGCATACGCGCCCCCCCCCAGGGATTTCGACCGCACAGGCAGGTTGGTATCGACATTCCCGTACGTCGCCTCCAGCATCACATCTCCCGAAAAGCCGGGGGGCATGTTCACGCTCACCGAACCGTATTCGTTCTTGATGTCGATGGTGGAGGGGGTATTCTTCAACTGGAGATCGATCGGGTTGCTCTTGTTCGTCATCCGGATGGATTGCGCAGTCAGGTCGCGGATCATCAGGGAAGAGTACTCGGTATTGGAGTTCCAATCACCCTGGATTCCGTCGGCGGTGACGCGGCTGCTTTTGGTTGAGAGGTCGACGGATCCCTTGATATTCTTCAACTCGATCTTTGAATAGGGGTTTTCGATGCGAAGGTTGCCGACGGCATTCTCCAGTTTCAGGGAGCCGGACTGGCCCCGCACGGTGATCTCCTTTCCCCCCTTCCCGCTGATTTCCGCCGCATCTACCGAGGTGTACATCGCATCCACGAAGAGCCCGTCGATCTGTTTCACCCTGATTTTCCCGCTCTGGTTCTTTACTTTGAAGAATCCCGCGACGTTTTCCACGGTCACCGTCGAGTAATCGGCATCGACCGTAAGATCCCCCCCGATGTCGCTTATCGTGATGGTGGCGCTCTTGGAGTTGATCGTCGCTTCCTTCTTCACTTTCATGACCTTGACGGTGGAGTAATCCGCATCGATCCAGACCGGGCCGTTGAACTCCTCCACGGTGACCTTCCCGCTCTTGCTGTTCAGCTTCAAATCGCCGCCGGAATTTTCAACCACCGTTTTCCCATAGTCATTGCGCACGTCCTCCAGTGCGGTGCAGTTCTTCAGCACGAGGTCGTTGTTCCCGCCGAGGAGATTCAAAGTCCCTTTCATGTTCTCCAGGGAGAGGGTCCCGTACTTCATATCGGTCGTGAGGGGATTGGACTGCGGGACGAAAATCTCCCCGATGATCTCCTTCCGTACGTAGGAAGAACGGAAGAGCCCGAAAAACCAGCCACCGTTCCTGGAGGAAGACCGCGGTTCGCGGAAGGCGATGGAAAGCCCGGCAGAGGATTGGGACTCCTCAATGGAGATCTCCTCGATATACCGTTGCTCGAATTCTTCGTCCGAGGATTCTATCCGGACGGAGAGTTTGATGGAGACTTCGTTCTTCTCCCATGAACGGAAGGTAATATCGGAGCCGTTGAAGCCGGTAATTTCGATCCGTTGATTGGGTTGCACGGGGTAGTGTTTCTCCAGCTCGCGCGCCTTGTCGGCCACGTCTCCGTTGCCGCCGAGCAGGGCGGCGCTGATAAGGGTAAGGAACAGGGTTTTCATAGTTCTATTTCTCCGTTATCGATCATGTCTATAAGGATCTGTAGTTTCATACTGTAGAGTTGGCGCAGACGCGTCCGTTTTATCGGCGACAGGTCGTTGTTCTTGGTTTCCTGACGCAGCTCCTCGATGGCCTTATCGATCATCAGGATCTGGTCCTTGCGTGCGAGGAGTTCGCCCCCCTGATCCTGCTGCTCCCGGGGAGCCGCAACCAGGCGCGGCATGATCTGTTCGAAGGCTTTGATCGCCGATTGGTAGGCCTGGTCCACCTGGACGACCGCAGGCTGTGCATTTTGAATCGAGTCCTTGACGATCGTGATGGCTCCCACCGTTGAGAGATAGAGCAGGACGGTTGCCGCGATGCCGTATGCGAAGCTGCGGGCATCGCTGATGAACGAAAGAAACGATCGCGCCTGTTTTGTCTGTTTTTCGATCCCCCGCCAGAGTCGTTGCCGTGTCCGCTCATCCGGGAGTTCGTCGGGTCTGTAGAATTTATCGGGATGAATCATCGTCCAGCCTCCTCGTTCTGCCACTTTGTTTTGAGATACTGTTTTGCCCTGGAGAGGATCGTTCTCGAAGTGCTTTCCCCGATCTCCAGCATGGAGGCGATCTCCGCGTGGGAATACCCCTCGACTTCATACAAGAGGAACACCGTGCGCTTGGTCTCGTCAAGGTCCTCCAGCCATAGTCTCATGGTCTCCCTCCACTCGAGGAGGTCCGGCTCCGGCTCGGAACCATGGTCGTCGTTGTTCGAGGGGACGAACGGGATAATGGTGGCTCTTCGCCGATCCATGCGCATTTCGTTCAGGGCAAGCTTGAACAGCCACGACGAGAACCGCGCCCGGCCGTCGAACCCATGGAGGTTCTCGAAGGCCTTGATAAAGGCCCGTTGAGTCCATTCTTCAGTTTCATCAGGGTCCGAGGTAAACTGCCGCATAAAGCGGTACAGGGGCGTGACATGCCGTTCATAGAGCAATTTGAACGCTTTATGGTCGCCTTCCTTGGCCTGGTCGATCCACTGGGATTCTTCGTGCATGCGATGTCTGTTCGTAGGTAGATGCGTGGGGGGACCGAAACGCTACAATGCTAATCAAAAAAAAGGAGAACAGGAAAGAGGGGGCAAATTGTCGTTTGCGTGACTCGAATCACAGCGGGGAGGGGGGCGGGAAATTATATTGCACCCAGATTCATGAGGCACTTGATTGACCTTTGAGCTTAGGGGAGGCTCTCTGGAATTTCGGGTGCCTCAGTCTTTTTCAGCCGTACAAGCGGGAGGCGCATCGTGGGATGCGCCTCTTTTGTTTTCGCGTCCGCCGTTTCTTGAACCGCAGCGATAAAAACGGTCTTAGAAAAGGAAAATAGAATCAAGCCCTCTTTTCTTCTTTGTGACTTGTTGACTCCGTGGCCAATAGTTGGTTTTCGGCTCTGTCTCTAGTGTCTCGGTTCAGAAATACCTTGAATATGTCCCCAAGATGAGATTACCCGCGAATCTACGCGAATCTGCACTAATAACTGAAACTGGGCGGTCCTGAATCATTCTTCGTGAGGATTCGTGGAGATTCGTGGGGAGACTTTTAAAGTTTTTTTTTGGAACGCGACACTAGAACCTATCTCAAAAATGAATTGCCGCAAAAGATCACAAAAAGCACAAAGAAAAACTTTAAAGAATTTTGTGATCTTTGTGTTCCTTGTGGCTCACAACAACAAGAATAGGGTTTTTGAGATGGCTTCTAGTAAAAGGAACCGAAATTGAGCGTGATGAAAAATCCGCCGAACTGCTTGATGAACACCTTATCCAGGCTTTCAATCCCTTTCTTGAACGGAACGACATAGTAACGAATGCTGATGCCGGACAATGTGGATTTGTCGAGTCCGAAATACGCCCCCGCCCCGATATACCCACCCACCGTATAGTTGGCCTTTCCGTACTTCAGGCTGCTGAAGAACTCGATCTGCTCCGTCGTTGTGAGGATCTCGCCGTTCGGCCCGGTAAATTGCTGCGACTTGGAATAGGGAGCCACGAACACCATGGAGGGACCGACGCCGACGCTGATGTATGGACGGAAGTTATCGACGATATCGTCTTTGAAGAGACGATACTGGGCCCCGATGACTAGCGGCATGAGCAACATCCTGTTTACTTTTCCCGGAACGAAGCTCTGGCCCGTATAGTAGTTGTAGAACTCGACCTCGCTATCGTCCTTCACATCCGAAATGGCAAACGTCACGAATCCGGAAAGCACATCCGAAAACTCCCGGCGGTAAAAGGCCCCGGCTCCAAAGCCGTTGTTGGAAATAAGAAGGTCGACCCCCCATGCATTGCGCAGCGGCTCGTAATTGGTTTTCTGAACGAGGTCGGGGGACGAGGGGGTGAAGATGTAGGTGGAATCGCGCAGCGGCTGTTCCTGCGCGGGAACGAGGTTTGAGGAAATAGTCATCAACAGCACGGCAACGAGTACACGATGGTTGCGATTCATCTCAGTTCTCCTCAGTGGTCTCTGTTCGATTCAACTTCTACGGAAGAAATATAGTTCCTTGGCCGGTCAGAAGCAAGACGCGCGTGTGTCGGGGAGAGTGGGGGAGATGGAAGGGCCGCGGTCGTGCCACTCAACCCTCTTTTCAACCTTCTTGTGGCGCTGAACGGACGGTCTATCGCACGGCGTAAATTGCGAACTTCAAATAGGAAGTTTCCGGCATGGCCACAAGGGTCGGGTGATCCGGGGCCGCGCCGGCATACTCGAGCAGTTGAAGGAATCGATGGCTTGCCCGGCCGGCGGACTCGATTGTATCGAGGAACGCATCCTCCGTGACGTGGTGCGAGCAGGATGCGGTGACCAGAAATCCGCCGGGGTTCAACAGTTTCAGGGCGCGGGCGTTGATCTCCTTGTACCCTTTCAAGGCTGTTGCCACCGTTTTCTTGTTCCGGCTGAACGACGGGGGGTCGAGGATCACCACGTCGAACCGGCTCTGCGCCTCTTCCAGGGTTTTGAGCTTTTCAAACACGTCGGCCTCTTCGAAGAGCACATTTTTTGCGGTATTGATCGTGGTATTGACCCGGGCGTTTGCCACGGCAAGTTCGGAGATATCCACTGCCACCACACTCTTTGCCTCCCCGAACGCGGCGTTCAGGGCAAACCCTCCCTCGTTGCAGAAACAATCGAGCACCGCGGCATCCTTGACATAACGGCGGATGGCCTTCCTGTTCTCCCTCTGATCAAGAAAGAATCCGGTCTTCTGCCCGGCGAGAAGGTCCACTTTGAATTTCAGATCGTTCTCATTGATGATGGTTTGGCCGAGCGTCCCGCGCAGAACCCCTTTTTCGGGGGGGAGATGTTCCAGTGATCGCAGCGGGGATTCGTTCCGCTGTACGATGGCCTTGGGATGAAAGAGGGAATCCAGCACGTCGCTGATCAGGGAAAGGCGCCGGTCCATGCCCACCGAGAGGGTCTGGACCGACAGGAACTCGTTGTATTTGTCGATGATCAGGCCGGGAAGAAAGTCCGCCTCGCCGTGGACCACGCGGAACGTTTCCGCCTCCGGGTAAATCCGTTGGCGGAGCTGCAGGGCCTGCCGGATGCGTTCCTCCAGAAATTCGAAGGTGATCGAGAGATGATCCCGCCCGAGGAGACGGAAGGCGATCAGGGAGTGGGGGTTGTAAAAACCATGCCCGAGAAACTTGCCGTCATAGCGCGCGAGCTCGACGACGTCCCCGGCCTCGGGGTTGCCCTGGATCGTCTTGATCTCGTTGCTGAAGACCCACTGGTGCCCGGCAAGGATGCGATGTTCTTCGTTCTTGCGGATAATAATTTGGTTGTTCATGCGGGAGCAAAGTAGACAGATTTGAAGCGAGAAGCAAGGTCGGGCGACGGCTGTATATTCGTCGACTTCAACCGAGGAATATGAAAATCCCCGTGTGATCTGCGCAACCTGCGTGACCGTCATCAAAGATCGTTTCCTCTTCCAACGTATATTACGTGTGGGTTTCATAGGAAACCCGCAAACGAATAATTCACCACAAGGAGGGATTTCTTATGAAGGGCATACTCACATCCAGTGCGATTCTCATACTTCTCCTGATGATCGGATGCGCAGATGAGGTCGTCACGCCTTCGGATGGAGAAGGTGAGATTCGAATGCACCTGATCGATGCACCCACCGACGCTGAGGAAGTGGTGGTGGTGGTGAACCGTGTCGAGGTGCACGCCGCCGGTTCCGATGAAACGAGCGGGTGGGTGGTCGTGAACGATCAACCGGCCAGCTACGATCTGCTTGAATTGAGAAACGGCGCAAGTGCAATTTTCGGCAACGCCACGCTCGCGGCAGGCCGCTATACCCAGATTCGCCTGATCCTCGGAGCGGGGAGCTATATCAAGATCGGCGGTTTACAGTTCAACCTGGAAGTTGCCAGCGGTTTCCAGACCGGAGTGAAACTGACCCATACCTTCGAAATCGTGGATGGGGGGATCTACGAACTCTATCTTGATTTCGACGCCGAGCGGTCGATCGTGCTGACGGGGACCGGCCAGTACCGCATGTCGCCGGTCATTCGCTGTCAGTCCAAGGTCGTTTCCGGGGACGTTGCCGGTACCGTGTTGCCGGCGGATGCCAATGCAAGCATCTGGACGACTGCCGGATCGGACACGGTCATGACTACGGCCGCGGCCGACGGGTCGTTCAAACTGATGGCACTCCCGGAAGGGACGTATACGCTCACCATTGAAACGTCCAACGCCGCTTATCTTGGTACAACCGTTCCCGGTGTTGTTGTCACCAAAGGACAAACGACGAATGTCGGAACGATAACACTGCAAGGCGTTGCACAAGGGAAAGCCCTGGAAACGCAATAACCATTGCCTTCACGCGTAGGGCCTTTTCTCATTTTTCTTTCACGCCCATCCGTCCAACGGATGGGCGTGTCATTTATGGGAGACGCTTCCGGTGCAGACCTGACAGGTTTCCCTTTGACCAGCCCATGAAACCTGTCAGGTCTTTCTCCTTTGCATCGTTGATTCCATCACTCTTTAACTTCGATCTTTCGTTGCAATAGACTCAAAGGTTTGGTATATTTTGCCCGTGTTTCTGCTATTTTCCCCGACGAACGATACCACAGGAGCCTTCCCATGATCAAGATCGAAGAACTGCTTGGTTCCGATGCCAAGAACCTTCTCGAACACAAGTGTAACACCATCCCCAAAGAGTCGCTGCATCTGCCCGGTCCCGATATTATCGACCGCGTCTATGCTCTCACCGATCGAACCCCCCAGGTTCTTCGAAGCCTTCAGCAACTGATCGGGCACGGCAGACTTGCCGGGACGGGGTACGTTTCCATCCTCCCCGTCGATCAGGGGATTGAACATTCCGCCGGGGCTTCCTTCGCTCCGAACCCGGTGTACTTCGATCCCGAGAACATCGTGAAACTGGCCATCGAAGGGGGATGCAATGCGGTTGCCTCGACACTGGGAGTCCTGGGAGCCGTCTCACGGAAGTACGCTCACAAGATCCCGTTCATTCTGAAGTTCAATCACAACGAGTTTCTCTCTTATCCCAACACGTATGACCAGTCGATGTTCGGGAGCGTGAAGCAGGCTCTTGACATGGGAGCCGTTGCCGTTGGCGCCACCGTCTATTTTGGCTCCCCGGAATCACGCCGCCAGATCTGGGAGGTCAGCCAGGCATTCCAGCAGGCTCACGAACTCGGCCTGGCAACCATCCTGTGGTGCTATACCCGGAACCCCGCATTCAAGACAAAAGAAAAAGATTACCACGTTTCCGCCGACCTGACCGGTCAGGCGAACCATCTCGGTGTTACGATCGAAGCGGACATCATCAAGCAGAAGCTGCCGGAGAACAACGGTGGCTACACGGCGGTGAACTTCGGGAAGACGCATAAGAAGGTGTACGAGGAACTCTCCTCCGATCATCCGATCGACCTGACGCGGTACCAGGTGGCGAACTGTTACATGGGCCGCGCCGGCCTGATCAACTCCGGCGGTCCTTCCGGGCAGAACGATGTTGCGGAAGCGGTGAAGACGGCCGTGATCAACAAGAGGGCCGGCGGGATGGGATTGATCTCCGGACGCAAGGCGTTCCAGCGACCGATGAAGGAAGGGGCGGAACTTCTGAATGCCATCCAGGATGTCTATCTTTCCAAGGATGTCACCATCGCCTGACGGTGGTTTGGTGCTGTCGCTTTCATGCAACTTCGTGCTGTACAAGTCTCAGAATACCGGCAAGGCGTCGAGTCACAGCTTGACGCCTTTGCTGCTTTAGTAAGGAGCCTCGATGCGTCTGACCGTTTCACTTCCCGCGAAGGAAGTTCCAGAGCCGTTGCGACCGGAGAGCGTATGAGCCCCCTTCGCTGCGTCATTTTCGATATGGACGGCACGCTCACGCAGACAAACCGGCTCATCTTCGATTCCTTCAACTATATCGGCCGGAAGTACGCCGGCAAAGTCTATTCGGAGCAGGAGATCACGGGCATGTTCGGGCCACCGGAGGAGGGGGCGCTGTTGCGGATCGTGGACGAAGGGATGATGGAGGTTGTCATGAAGGACTACCTTGATTTCTATCGGGGCAACCATCAATTGGCTCAGGTGTATCCGGGGATCAGGGAGATCCTGGAATTCCTGAAACAACGCGGGCTGAAGGTGGCTCTCTTCACGGGGAAGGGGATCCATACGACGACGATCACCCTGGAAGAATTCGGACTGCAGACCTATTTCGATTACATTGTCACGGGGAACGACGTGGTTGAACACAAACCGTCATCGGAAGGCATCGGGAAGATCCTTGCCCGTTTTCAGTTGAAGCCTGAGGAGGTGCTGATGGTCGGCGATTCGGTGGCGGATATCAAGGCGGCGCATGGGGCGGGGGTCAGGATCGCCGCCGTTGTTTGGGATTCCTTCACAAAAGAACGTGTGCTGGAAATGCGGACGGACTTTCTCTTTCACAGTGTCCCGGAGTTCAGCTCATGGCTGAGGAGGCAATGTGACTGAGGGGCGGGATCGCGGGTCGCTGGAGGAGCAATCACCGTTCCTCCGTTTTATCCTGCGCTTCGGGATCGCGCTCATCCTGATCGTCTTCTACGCGACGACTGCACTGCATTTTGAGTACACTCCCGACGATACGTATATTTATCTCCAGTATGCCAGGAACCTCGCCGCCGGGGATGGGTTATCGTTCAATGACGGCACGCCGAGTTATGGTCTGACCGGGCCCCTCTGGGCGGTCGTCATCGCCGTTGGGACGGGGCTGGGACTCGATCCGTATGTCGTCGCGAAAACGCTCGATCTTCTCTTTGCCAGTTTTGCCATCCTGGTGGTCTACATCCTGGCGTTCGTCATTCTCCAGGATAAGCTGTTCGCGCTGATGGTCGCGTGGATGCTTTCCTTCGACGCCTGGTTCCTGCGATGGGCCTCCTCCGGCATGGAAACCTCGCTGGCAGTGCTGTTGAGCGTTCTCGTGGTCTGGTATGCGTACCGGAAGGAGTACGGCATCGCGGCCTTTGTCACCGGCGTTCTGACGCTTGTCAGGCCGGAAGGCGCTTTGATGATGATGGCCGTGGCAGGAGACATCCTGTTCCATGGTGAGCGGGGAACGGAACGAACCCTTCGGATCGTCCGCTCGATGGGGGTTTTCGGCGTCGTGGTCGGTGTGTGGCTGGTCGTTGCCTGGGTCCATTTCGGTTCGATCATTCCCCTGACCCTTCAGGCAAAATCCACCACGGGCTTCGATCTTGCGACCACCCTCTTCGTCGGGTTGTCGACGATCAATATTCTCGGGGCGACACAGGGCATCGTGATCCTCACACTGATCTCCGGGATTGTCTGGATCGTGAAGGTGCGAGGATGGAGCATCCTGCGTGAGGATGGCTTTCCGCTGATCTGGACGATTGCGCTTCCGGCGTTCTACCTTCTCTTCAACGTGCAGGTGGTGTCACGCTACCTGTTGCCGGTCGTCCCATTTCTCATTTTGTATGCGGTGTGGTCGATCAAAAAGCTCGAGGTGCTTTCCATGCTTTCCCCCCAAAAGGCGGTGGGGGTTGTCATACTGCTGGCCGGCGTTTCCCTCGCCCAGAATCAGTATGTCTATCAATCCCGCGTCGTGCCGCACATGCACAACTTCACGATGGGGATGGAAGAGTGTTTGAGGCCGATTGCCTACTGGCTCCGGACCAACTCGGTGGAGGATGCCACGGTGCTGACGCCCGATGTGGGACTTCTTGGATATGTTTCAGGGAGGACGATGTACGAAACCGCAGGACTCGTGACACCGGCGGTCAAGAAGGCTTTTCAGGGAGTAACCTATGATGAAGGAATGACGCAGGGGAGATACAAGCAAGTGGTGCAACCCGACTATATCGTTGACCGCTCGCTCGTTCCGAACCGCTTGGCCTCCGACTCTCTCCAACCGGTGATGACGAGGACCTTTTCCGGGCTGGGGATCTCGAAGTCGGACCTTTTCTATTATACACTCTACAAACGGGGACGATGATGAAGGCCGTAAAGTGTATAATTGTGCTGGCGATGATGCTTGGGTGGGGAAGCTTGTCCGGGCAGGAGTTTTTTTCAGAACGGATTATGGGATTGCGTCTCATCGGCGCAACGGAGGCAAAGATCCCGGTCGCTGAAATGGATGGCCGTCCGATCACCGTGGAGTTTGATGTCAACGAGGAGATGCCCGCGAATTATCGGGTCCGGGTGCTTCATTGTGACCGGGACTGGAAACTGACGGGGACCACATTTGTCAATAATGAAACGGCGAATCGTGCGAAGGTCCCCATCGCTTACGAGCTTGCGCCGGCTGGGGCGCAGGGATACCGGTTTCTGTATCGTTTCAAGCTCCCCGGCATTGCAGGAATCGACCGGTTCGCCCAATCAGGGAACTACCTCCTCGAAGTGCTGGACGAGGAGTGGAGCCGCGTGCTTGCCCGGGGAAGATTTTTTGTGGTCGAAAGAACCGTGCGCCCGGTTCTGAAGATCACGAACCGCCAGCTCCCGTCGGAGATCCATCCCTGGAACAAGGTGCACAGGGTGGAGGTGGGTATCGTCATCCCGGAGAATCGTGGGGAGGGGGAGCCACCGTTGCTCGCTCCCTTGCTCACGCGGGTGGACCTCATCAAGAACCGGCAACTCTATCACCCGTGGCGGGTTGACGCCAACGAGTTCAGTTCCACAACCTTTGTCGAGGGGTTTGGAACGCCGAAACTGAAGTTTATCATCGAGAACGTCCAGCCGGGAAATGAATACCGGCGTATAGACCTCCGGAGTGTGAATGAATACCCCGAAGGCATGCAACTTCGCCCTCGCAACGGAGCCGACGTCAGCCGTACGTTGCAGTCTGCGCCGAAGGACAATAACGGCGTGGCGGTCTTAACAACCGGATCGCGGTATGCGGGGTACGTTCCGTTCCAGTTCGAATTGATTCTCGATCCACCCGGGTCCGATTCTGTTATCGTGGTCGGGGACTTTAACGGGTGGAGGCCTTCGGGCGATTACCGGCTTCGCTATGATGAAGAAACGAGGCGCTACAAGGCGACGGTAAGGCTCAGACGTGGATTCCATGATTATCAGTACACCGTCGGGAACGATGATTGGGTGAGCATCGAGGGAAATGACTGGCGCACGGTCGGCGTGTACAGCGCTTTTGTGTACTATCATGATCCCCGGTATGGTGGCTTTGATCGCATCGTCGGTTTTACCCAGGGGATGAGCTCTGGCGGCGACGGAGGTTTTTGACAACGGGTGTGATGGCATCCGGCGAATGGGAAGAGCGGCCGGTGACGAAAGTAGAAGAAATTTCTCCACGAAGCAACAGTAAGGGAAACAATCCCCATGAAGCTCAAAATCGGCATTGTCGGCTGCGGGCATCTCGGAAGCCTTCACACAAAAATGCTCGCTCAGATCCCTTCCGCAGAGTTGGTGGGAGTGTACGATGTGGAACGGGAGAAAGCCCAACGCCTTGCCGCAGAGCATGGGACAAAATCCTTTGAAAGCCTTGATACCCTGTTGTCCGGGGTTCAGGCCGTGAGTATTGCCACGACGACGAAGAGTCATTTTGAGGTTGCGCGCGCAGCACTCGAACGCGGCGTTCACGTGTTCATCGAGAAACCGATTACCGAAACGATCAGCCAGGCGGAACAGCTCGTACAGATGGCCGAGGCGGCCAACCGGAAGATCCAGGTCGGACACATCGAACGCTTCAACCCCGCCATCCTTGCACTTGAACATCTGAAGCTGGCCCCTCTCTTCATCGAATCGCACAGACTGGCGCAGTTCAACCCGCGCGGGTCGGATGTCGCCGTGGTGCTCGATCTGATGATCCATGACATTGACCTTATCCTCAGCCTCGTCCAGTCCCCCGTGACGCGGATCGACGCGCACGGAGTGGCGGTGGTCTCCGACAGCGAGGATATCGCCAATGCCCGGCTGCAATTCGAAAACGGATGCGTGGCGAACGTTACGGCAAGCCGGATCTCGCAGAACAAGATGCGCAAAATGCGGTTGTTTCAAACGGACGCCTACATCTCTATTGATTTCTCGCAAGGGCTGGCCGAAGTGTTCCGTCTGGTCGATGAGGACGACACGAGCATCAAGCCGACCATGATGCTGGGGAAGATCGACCAGGGACACCGGAAACGGGTGATCGTGTACGAACAGCCGGAAGTACGGGAGATCAATGCGCTGAAGCATGAGCTTGAGTTGTTCCTGCAAGCGGTTCAAACGGGTACTCCCCCGCCGGTCACAGGAAGGGATGGCCTCCAGGCGCTCCAGGTCGCGGAAGAGATTTTGAGGATCATCAAGAGTCAAAAAGTAAGGGTTGTCTGATGGTTGTGGAACGTGTCGATATCCGAGAGCCCCTGCTCCGGCGGATTGGGGCTATTGCCGATGAGGGGAGGACCCGCGCCTTCGTCGTGGGGGGGTATGTGCGGGATCTCCTGCTGGAGAAGTCCGTCACGGACATCGACATCGTGGTGGTCGGAAACGGGATCGAATTCGGGATGACGGTGGCCCGCGCGCTGGGGAGGTCGAACCTCGTCGTGTTCGAGAACTTCGGGACTGCGATGCTGCAGCTCGATGATGAACCGGGTACGGCCGGCATGAAGATCGAATTCGTGGGTGCGCGCAAAGAGAGTTACAACAGATCCTCGCGCAAGCCCATCGTGGAGGTCGGGACCCTGGAGGACGACCTCTCGCGCCGCGATTTTACGATCAATGCCGTCGCGGCATCGCTGAACGCGGCAGACCTCGGCTCGGTGGTCGATCCCTTCGATGGGCAGAGAGCGTTGCAGGAACGGCTTCTCCTGACGCCGCTGGATCCCCGGGCCACGTTCGATGACGATCCTCTCCGGATCATGCGCGCGTTCCGGTTCGCGTCACAATTAGGGTTTGCGATCGATCCGCCCGTGTTCGAGGCTGCACAGAGCATGGGTGAACGGTTGAAGATCGTTTCCCAGGAGCGGATCACGGATGAACTTCTCAAAATCCTCTCCAGTCCCAAGCCCTCCATCGGCCTCAAGCTGATGTTCGATGCAGGGGTGATGAAGATCGTCTTCCCGGAAGTCGCGCTCCTGGCCGGTGTCGATCAGCGACGCGACTATCATCACAAGGATGTTTTTCTGCACACGCTGAAAGTGCTCGACAACATCAGCGAAACGACCACCAACGTCTGGCTCCGGATGGCGGCTCTCCTGCATGATATCGCCAAACCGAAGACGAAGGCGTTCAAAGAGGGGACCGGCTGGACGTTCCATGGCCACGAGGAACTGGGAGCGCGGATGGTGAAGCCGATCTTTCGGCGCATGAAACTTCCCCTGGATCATGTCGGTTATGTCGAGAAACTCGTACGACTTCACCTTCGTCCGATGGCGCTCGTCGATGGAGAAGTGACGGACTCTGCGGTTCGGAGACTCCTGTTTGATGCCGGTGAGGATATCGATGACCTGATGACCCTGTGCCGGTCGGACATCACCTCAAAAAACCAGAGACTGGTGGAACGGGTTCGGACCAACTATGACCTTGTTGTTCGAAAGATGGAGGAGGTGGAGGAAAAGGACCACTGGCGCAGTTGGCAGCCCCCTGTGCGGGGGGAGGAGATTATGGCGGTTTGCGGACTGCAGCCGTCGAAAATGGTTGGGATCCTCAAAGCTGCCATTACTGAAGCTATTCTCGATGGTGTTATCCCGAACGAGCACGATGCCGCGCTGGAGTATTTGTTGAGTATTAAAGAAGAAGTGATGGGACGGGCCTCCTGACCCCTTTGTAACTCCGCCTCAATTTCATTGGTCTAAATCGCTGTGTATTGCTCTATACACTTTTCCCGACTTTCTTACAAGTTCCACTGAAACTTTATGAGTTGTCACACGTCTATTACTAAGAATTTTCCCTTGAAATCCACTGCACATCATTCCTTTATCTTCCGGAGATTTTCATCATGAAGAAGCTTCTGACCACCATCGCTCTGACCTTGTTTCTTGCTATCGGGGCGTTTGCGCAATCCACGTCTCAACCGAAGCTCCTGACGCTAAGCAGGGCGGTGGAGATCGCTCTTGAGCTGAATCCGACCGTCCGTCAGGCGCAGAACAACCTTGAGCGAGAGCAAGCCAGTGTCCTTTCCTCGTACGGCAACTTCCTTCCCAGTGTCAATATCAATTCAAACTGGGGAGGGAGCACCGGGGAGAGCTTTCTGCCGAATGGACAGAAACTCCCCTCGACGAGTGTGCGGAGTTTCTCCTCCAGCCTCGGAGCTTCGATGACGGTGTTCGACGGATTTTCGAATACCTCAACGTTAAACCAGGCATCTTCGAATGCCATCTCGAGCGAGTTTGGACTTTCCCGGACGCGCCAAAACGTCGTCTATCAAACACGCAGGCTTTTTTATGAGGTTCTGCGCACCAGGAGGCTCCTGGAAGTTGCAGAATCGAGCCTGAAGTATAACCAACAGCAACTGGAGCGTGTCCAGGAGACGGCGCGGCTCGGTTCGGCCTCGCTCGTCAACGTCTACCAGCAGCAATCGCAGGTCGGGCAGGATGAAGTGCGTCTTGTGCAGGCCCAGAATGATTATGACAACGCGCGCGCCAACCTGGTCGCGTATATCGGTCTCGATGTGACGGAAACCTACACCATTGAAGATTCCACCATTCCCCTGGAGCTGACGCAACTCAATGCAGCCATGGAGAAAAGCACCATGCAGGAATTCCGCCGATTGGTGGAAACTGCGCTGGGGTCCCGCCTCGACTACCAGGCCTCCAAGGAGAACTACCAAGCAGCCGAGTCCGGCGTGACGATCGCACGGAGCGGATACTATCCGCGTGTCACGGCGAGCACCAGCTACGGATTGAGCGGTAACAACCGGACGGTCAGTGAATTCGACGATTTCAAGAACACCCGCAGTTTCAACTGGGGCCTCTCCTTCTCGTTCCCGATCTTTTCGGGATTCCGGACCAACCAGGCGGAGCAGGCGGCGCTGGTGACCAAGAAGAACTCGGAAGTGACGTTGCAGGACACCGAGCGGAAGATCCAGGTCGAACTCCGGAGCGCCCTGCTTCAGCTCGAGTTCGCCGAAAAGAATTATGATGCGGCGGTCAAGAGTTTGCAGTACCAGGAGCAAAATCTGAAAGTCAATCAAGAGAAGTACAATGTCGGGTCGGGAACGATCCTCGACCTGCTCTTTGCCCAGAACAACTATAATAGTGCATTGACGTCGAAGATCAACGCCGTGTACCAATATCTCTCGGCGAAGAGCAATCTGGAACTCGCTCTCGGTTCCATCCAGCAATAATTTTCCCATCATCCTTTCACGAGGTATTCTCGAATGGCTACGAACGGTAAGAAGTCCAAAAAGAAAATCATCATCTTCTCGATCATCGGTGTGGTGCTGGTCGCCCTCGTTCTCCTGGTGATCCTGGGAAGCAACCGGGAAACGGTGGTCACGGTTCAGACCGAACCGATCCAGAAGAAGACGATCACGCAGATCGTGTCTGCGACCGGGAAAATTCAGCCGGTAACGCAGGTCAAGATCAACGCGGAAGTGAGCGGCGAGATCATCGACCTCCCCGTGCGGGAAGGTCAGCGCATCCGCAAAGGGCAATTGCTCGTCCGCATCAAGCCGGACGCCTACCAGGCGGGCTTCGAACGGGCGCAGGCAGCCCTTGCCATTAATCAGGCCAACCTGAACAAGGCCGAAGCGGAGTACAAGCGCGTCACCGAGTTGTTTGCCAAGAAGCTCGTGTCGGACGCGGAAATGGATATCGCCAAGGCGACGTTTCAAAGTGCCAAGGCTTCCCACGACCAGTCTTCCGCCTCGGTGAAAGAGGCGCGTGAGACGCTGGCGAAGACCACCGTCTATTCTCCCATGGATGGCGTTGTCAGCCAGTTGATCTCCGAGCTCGGGGAACGGGTGAGTGGAAGCACGTTTACCCAGGGAACGGAGATGATGACGGTTGCCGACCTTTCCCGCATGGAAGCGCGTGTCGATGTCGGTGAAAACGACGTGATCATGGTGACGGTTGGCGATACGGCCCGCATTGAAGTCGATGCCTATACGGATCGGAAGCTGGTTGGAACGGTGTACCAGATCGCCAACACGGCCAAATCGCGAGGACTCGGGACCCAGGACGAAGTGGTGAACTTCGAAGTTCGGATTCTCATCCACACCCCTGAGGATGTCCGGCTGCGCCCCGGCATGTCGATGACCGCCGATGTCGAGACGGAAACACATAAAGACGTTTTGGCGGTTCCTATCCAGTCGGTTACCGTTCGGATGCCGAAAATGGAGGAGAAGCCGGAGGAAGCCCAGCAGGGAGAGGCAAAGTTTGTGGGCGGAGCGCGCAAGAAAGAGGAGGATAAACTGGATGAGGTTGTCTTCGTTGTTGATGAAGGGGCAGTCAAAACCGTGGTCGTGAAGCGGGGCCTGAGCAACGACGCATATGTTGAGGTTACGGGTGAAGGACTGGAGGGGAAGGAAGTTGTCGCCGGCCCCTTTAAGGCGATCAATCGGGATCTGGAAAAAGGGACCAAGGTTAAGGTGGATAATAAGAATGCGCGGCAGACAGGGAGCAGTGTCGCGGAGAAGAAAGACTAAATGAGAAGCACCCTAGCGGTCGGCTTTGCGTTCCTGGTACTGACGGCCCACACGGCAACCGTGGGCCAGACGCTGGAAGAAGGGTTGGCCTTTGCGCGGGCGGGAAAGCAGCACGAGGCGAAAGGGGTGTACGAGGCGATCCTGAAGAAGGATTCCAAAAATGCCGAGGCGCACTATCGTCTCGGCATGATCTTTCTGGGTCAGCGATTGCGCGATGTCGACAAAGCAGTAGAGCATATGGAAGAGGCGGTGGAGATCAACCCGAAGGAAGCAAACTATCAGCACGGGCTTGGCGCGGCGTATGGCACCGAGGCACAGTCTGCAGGGGTGTTCCGGCAAGCGATCCTCGCTCCCCGCGTCAAAAAAGCTTTTGCCAAAGCGGTTGAACTGAACCCCCGGCATATCGAGGCCCACATAGGACTTGCCCGGTACTACCAACAAGCCCCCGGGATCATGGGGGGAGATATGGACAAGGCATGGCAGGAAGCGGAAATCATTATCGGGTTGGATGAGGTTCAGGGGAGGACATTCAAAGCCTCCCTGTTTGAAAAGGAAAAGAAGATGCCCGAGGCGGAGAACGAATACAAGACCCTCCTTGGGAACAGACCGGCGGATTGGAAGGCCTGGAGGGTGGCAGGGTTTTTCTACCTTCGTCATCAGCGTACGGATGATGCGATCGCGTCCTTTACGAAGTACACCGAGATGCGTCCGGACACGGCCGATTCTTTCACGCGTCTTGCCCAGGCCCATATTCAGAAGAAGGACGCGGATCGGGCGATCGCCCTGCTTCAAAAGTCGTTGACCATGGACAGGGACTACTGGCCGGCCGTTTCGATCCTGGGAAGCGCGTACGAGCTCAAGGGGCAAAAGAAAGAGGCGCTGGAGACCTATCAGCGTCTCCTCGCGGCCAACCTGACCGAGGACCAGCGTAAAAACGTGGAAAAGAAAATCAAAGAGTTGAGCAACTAACAAAGGAAGCCTTATGTCATCAATCATCCGGTTGTCAAACATCAAGAAGATGTACCAAATGGGGGAAGAGGAAGTTCATGCCCTGAGTGGTGTCGACATCGAAATCACCAAGAACGAGTATGTCGCCATCATGGGACCATCGGGCTCCGGCAAGTCGACCCTGATGAACGTCATCGGCTGCCTGGATACGCCGACCTCGGGTCTCTACGAGCTGAACGGGACGAACGTGAGTGAAATGAACGACAACCAGTTGGCGAAGATCAGGAACAAGGAGATCGGGTTCGTGTTTCAGACGTTCAACCTCCTTGCCCGCTCGGACGTTCTTCACAATGTCGAGTTACCACTTATCTATGGCGGGATCGGTTCCGCCGACCGCAAACGGCAGGCCAATGGGGCTATTGAACGGGTCGGGTTGGGCGACCGCGCCCATCATAAGCCGAACGAACTTTCGGGCGGCCAACGCCAGCGCGTTGCCATTGCCCGGGCTCTTGTGACC
>Ga0154373_115_pt1 | contig 22660 bp, 18 predicted proteins | sample RifGroA2_FD_105617 | JGI IMG/M metagenome (GOLD analysis project Ga0154373, IMG submission 105617) | Ignavibacteria bacterium GWA2_55_25 | reverse complement strand
ATCGTTTCCGTATCGTGCAACCGCCCGCCTTTCACTTTCTCATTATAGTCGGCGATATTCCGGACACCCGCGGCAGCCAGCCGGTCATACCGTTTCTCCATCTCGATCTCGACACTTTTCAAGACCATCACGGAATTCGTGGGCGTCGTGATGATTTCCTCGTCCAGGTCCGGCGACACGGCAAGGAAATGTTTCCTGAGCTTTGAATACAGGGAGAGTTCGATCTTCTTGGGATCGATGATGATAAACTTGACGTCTGACGGGTGCAGCCGGTAAATCAGGCTCGCAAGGATGGTGTTGATACCGACGCTCTTCCCCGATCCGGTCGACCCCGCGATCAGGAGATGGGGCATTTTGGCAAGATCGTCGATGAACACCTCACCGGTAATGGTCTTGCCCATCGCCAGCGGAAGGAATCCCTTGCTGTCCCGGAACTTCGCCGAGTTGATAACGCCGCGGATCGTCACGAGCGCCGGGTTGTGGTTCGGGATCTCGACACCGACCGTCCCCTTGCCGGGGATCGGGGCAATAATCCTGATCCCCTTTGCCTTCAAGGCAAGTGCGATATCGTCCTGGAGATTTTCAATACGGCTGATTTTCACCCCCGTCGCCGGTACGATCTCGTACAGGGTGACAACGGGGCCGGGTGTGACGGAGACGCTTTCGATATCGACCCCAAAGTCGGCCAGCTTGGAACGCAGGAGCTCCGCGTTCCCCTTGAGTTCTTCCTCGTCGACCTCTTCGCTCGCGCGGGCCACATCCAGCAGTTCGACAGAGGGGAAGACGTAATCGATTTCTTCCTCGACATCCTCCACCCCCTGCCGTTCGTCGAAGTTTACTTCATCCTCCTCCACTCTTTCGAGGATCTCCAGCGGCAGATCATCCGCACCGGAAGGGGACGGCAGAGCGGATTCAGGCTCATCGGCCGCTCCGGGTACCGGAACCGGAGAATCTTGTCGCGGCAGTTCAGGTCGTTGGAATGGCTTCCGGGCTGTAACGGTCGGGGCCGGGGCTTCCTCCGCATCCCGCTTGATCTGTACGGGGCGAGGGGCGGCCTTTCGTTCTTCCGTCCGTTTCGCCTCGGCGGCGATCCTGGCTGCTTCGCGCTTCTCCTCGATCCATATCCTGAAATTCCTGAACCACTCCTGAAGTCTTTCGTACGTTTGCTGGATGTCGAGGTCCACCAGCAGCGTCAGCACCACGCCGAGGAGGCCCAGGATCAGGAGAAAGCTGCCGGTGAGGCCGATCAGTTTGTACAGGGCATTGGAAGCGAACTCGCCGACCACCCCGCTCCATTCCACCGCGAGGAAAGGTTCATCGCCGAGCATCCGGACAGACCCCATCAGGGCGGAAAAGAGCAGGGCGATGGCCAGGACATAATTGGTTGCCAGCATCAACCGGTGAAGTTCTTTACGTCGGAGGGCAAACCATGACCATGCAAGCCCGAGGAACGGAAGCACGATCACGGCATAGCCGATGGTGGAGTTGATAAGCCAGTTGGAGAGAACGGCGCCCAGCAGACCGAGCAAATTCTGGGTCCGGTCCGCCTGTGCCTGGAGCGATTCATCCGGCGTCATCACCTTCCACAGATCCCAGACACTGATGTCGCCATTGGCCTGGTCGGCGGAAGAATACGATGCAACGCTCAGGAGCATCATGAACGAGAAAAGGATCCCAAGGAACGCGTAGACCTGGCGTCGACGCTGGGGACTTTTCTTTTTAGGGGACTCCTTTGGTTGTGGTTCCGGCATACGGCTCCCGCGTTGGTGGGACATTACGCGCTGAGTTTTGTCGGGGGAAGGGGTACATTCTCGTTCGAACGAGTTTCTTCCTTCCGAAGCTTGATCACATTCCCGGTGAGTGTGGGAAGAACCGGGACGGAATCGACCGCCGAGCAAATGGCAAGGTCTCCGGCAAACCCGATCTCACCGAGATACTTCCCATGCTCCGAGTTCTTCAGCATCTTCACGATCGACCGGCCATAGGTTTTGAACAGCGCCTGGGCGGCCAGCGATGAATCGGTCAATTCCACGCTTAACGATTTGTCCTGCACCAGTTTTTGCACCATCATACCTGCGCACACGGCGTCCTCCAGGCTGAAATTGCTGAAGGAGTTGGCCCTGCCGGCACAGAGGATGACGAAGTCCGCGTTGATTTCTTTCATGAAATCGACCGTGCGTGCAAGGTTGACGAACGAGCCGACCGCGAGGTTTTTGGCAAACCGGCTCTTATACATGGCAACGGACCCGTTCGTCGTGCAGAAGATAATCGATTTTCCTTTGACCGTCGCCTCGTTGTACTCGAGCGGCGAGTTGCCAAGATTGAACCCCTGGATGGTCTTGCCGTTCCGTTCTCCCCCACGCAGGGTGACATCCCCGAACAAACTTCCCGAGATCTTGACGGCGTTCTCGATGCTCTCCACGGGAATGATCTCCCGGGCCCCGTTGCTCAGCGCGACAGCAATGGTGGTGCTCGACCTGAGAACATCGATCACGATCACGTTCTTATCCCGTAATTCCAGCTCATCCAGTTCAAATGGAGTAAAACACAAGTCGATTTTCATGGAATACGTTTCCCCTAGGAACCTTTCTGGTAAAATGGAAGCTTCACGACGGAAGCAGGAACGGACTTGCCTCGGATGCTGATACCGATCTCCGCTCCGGTGGAAGCATGATCCGATGGTACGTAGCCCATCCCGATCGCACGTTCAAGCGAAGGCGAGAATGTCCCGCTGGTGACCAGTCCAAGACCCTTTCCCCCTGCCACAAGCTCATACCCATGCCGGGCGACGGCCTTTTCCGAAAGCATAAATCCGACAAGTTTCCGCTTCAACCCCTCCTCTTTCGCTTTCATCATCGCCGACCTTCCGATGAAATCCCCCTTGTTCAGTTTGGTGATCCACCCGAGACCCGCCTCGAGCGGATGCGTCGTTTGGTCGATATCGTTGCCGTAGAGACAAAAGCCCATCTCCAGGCGGAGCGTATCCCGCGCTCCCAGTCCGACCGGTTTGATCCCAAACTCCTTCCCCGCTTGAAACAATGCCTCCCAGACCTTCAAGCCTGTCCGGGGATCCGAATCGAAATAGAGTTCAAACCCGACCTCACCGGTGTACCCCGTGCGGGAGAGCAACATCTCGACTCCGGCAAGGGTCCCCTTTCCAAAGTGATAGTACTCTACCGCCGAAAGATCCACCGTAGTGAGTTTCTGCAATGTTGCGATGGAGTGAGGTCCCTGGACCGCGAGGAGCGAAAACGCATCGCTCCGGTCGATCAACTTCACCTCTCCCTCCAGGTGCGATTGAAGCCAGGTAAAGTCCTTCCCGATGTTCGACGCGTTGACGACGAGCATGTAGGAATCGCCGCGATGGTATACCAGCAAGTCGTCCACGATGCCGCCGTTCTCATAGCACATCGCGGAGTACTGCACGCGTCCTTCCGTCAGCTTCGCGACATCGTTCACGGTGACTTTTTGGAGAAACGCCAGAGCATCCTTTCCCTGTACGATGAACTCGCCCATGTGAGAGACGTCGAAGACACCGACATTGTTTCGAACAGCGAGATGCTCATCGATAATCCCGCTGTACTGCACCGGCATCTCGAAACCGGCAAAATCCACCAGCTTTGCCCCGAGGCCTGCATGGATTTCGTAGAATGGTGTTCGCTTGATCATGGTTTGCTTCCCTGGCTCTTGTGCCAGTCGGCCAGGAACTTCTCAAGACCGATATCCGTCAGGGGATGCTTAATGAGCTGGTCGATCACCTTGAAGGGCATCGTGCAGATGTGTGCCCCGATCATGGCCGCTTCGACGACGTGCAAAGGATGGCGAACGCTCGCAACCAGCACCTCGGTTTCAAAAGCGTAGTTCCGGTAGATCGTCACGATCTGCCGGATCAGATCCATGCCGTTGTGGCTGATGTCATCCAGCCTGCCGATAAACGGACTGATAAACGTAGCGCCGGCTTTTGCCGCCAGCAAGGCCTGGTTCGGGGAGAAACAGAGCGTGACGTTTGTCCGAATCCCCTCCCCTTTCAGCACCTTCACCGCCTTCAGTCCCTCCTTGATCAACGGGACTTTCACGACGATGTTCTTATGGATTTTCGCGAGATCCCGTCCCTCCTTCATGATCCCATCGAAATCGGTGGAGAGAACCTCGGCACTGATGGGTCCATCCACAATGGCACAAATCTCATCGAGGAGTTTCCGGAAATCCTTCCCTTCTTTCGCAACCAGGCTCGGGTTGGTGGTTACGCCGTCCAGAACCCCCATTTGTGCCGCTTCCTTGATTTCCCCAATGTTGGCTGTATCGATGAAAAACTTCATAGGGACTATCCTTCATTTACAGTTTATATTGATCCGTGATATCTTTGTCCTGTTTCACGGAAATGAAACGGAACTCGTCCATCGGAAGAGCCGGGTCCTGGACAAGCTTGATCCGGACAAAGAACTTGAACATGATTTTGGTCAGGCGGCTGATGGCGCCGTGCGTCAGATAGATCGCAATGGCGGGATTGACCCGTAACTGCAGCCGGAACTCGCGGCTTTCCGATTTGAACCGCTTGATCCACCGCTCGATCTGGTTCAGCGTGCTTGTTTTGGATTGCACCAACCCGGTGCCGCCGCAGGTGGGACAGGTATCGCTGAAGCTCATCTGGACGTTCTGGCGGATGCGCTGGCGGGTGATCTGCATAAGGCCGAACTCCGTCAACGGGAGGACCGTCACCTTCGCCCGCTCCTTCCGCAACTCCTTCTTCATCTCGTCGTACACCTTTTTCCTGTTCTTCTCGTCGTCCAGGTCGATGAAATCGATGACGATGATGCCGCCGATATCCCGCAACCGGAGTTGCCGGCAGATCTCCCGCGAGGCTTCCAGGTCTGTCCGAAGGGAGTTCAATTCCTGTTCGCGCTTCGCCGCATAACGGCCGCTGTTGACATCAATGACGGTCATCGCTTCCGTCTTCTCGATAATGATGTACCCCCCACTCTTGAGCCATACCTTCTTGCTCATCAGCGCCTGGATATCTTTCTCCACCCCGTAGCGATCGAAGATCGGCTCCTTGTCTTTATACGCTTCGACCCGGTCGAGCATATCGGGAGACATCCACTGGACGTACGCTTTGATCTCTTTAAACAATTTCCTGTCATCGACCACCACATGCTCCACCTTGTCCCCGAAGAGATCGCGAATCACGCTCGAGGTGGTCGTCATATCCTTGTACACCAACGCCGGGGCTTTTTCGGTCTTCACCGCCTTTTCGATGGTCCGCCAGACCCGGATCTGTTCCTCAAGGTCCTGCTTGATCAGGGCATCTTCCTTTCCTTCGGCGACCGTCCGGATGATGGCTCCAAATCCCTGTGGCAGGATGGAACGAACGACTTTCCGCAACCGTCGTTTCTCCTTGTAGTCGACCAGCTTCTTGGACACACCGATTTTGCCGTCAAACGGAAGGAGGACAAGGAACCGTCCGGGGAGGGAAATCTCCGATGTCACACGGACCCCTTTCTTGCCGACGGGTTCCTTGGTGATCTGGACGAGAATCTCCTGCCCTTTTTCGAGATTGATATCGGGGGCACGGCGTTCCGCGCGGTCCCGCCCACCATTCGACGGAGCCCCTTTTCGTCTCTCCACGTCCGTGGCTGCCGCCCCACCGGCCTGGCTGGTCGCATGGGAGCCTTGGGACGAAGGATCGGGGGAGTCCTCATCTTCGTCGTCCTCCTCGTCAAACAGCGCGTTGTACTCCGAGAGAGATGAACCGATGTCGGAAAAATGAAGGAAGGCGTCCTGTTGCAGGCCTACATCGATGAAGGCAGCGCGAATGCCGGGCATAACCTTGGCAACTTTGCCAAAGTAGATGTCCCCCACCATGCGCTCCTTCCCGGGGGTTTCCACAAACAACTCGGCAAGCTTGCCGTCTTCAAGAATGGCGATCCGATGCTCGTTCGCCGTTGAGTTGATGATAATATCTTTTTTCATAGGGGCCGATGTCCCATCTCAGACTCCACACGATGGAAGGCGAACACATCGCTCCGGACGACCCAGGACATCCCCCTCGCGGCGTGCCGCCGGGGAAATACACTCGTTTGCGTGCATGTCCATATCGACCAAAGCGTGGCGCTTCCTGATTCCGACGGGATGCGCTGAACAGCACCCCGGGGCGCGCAAGGCTGATGGTTGTGAAAAGAACTATGAGGGAAATGAGAACCATGGTAATTATGCTTCGTTTTTTGTTCGTCCCGACTCTTCGGGGAAACCGGCCAACGAAGAGGGCCTTACAATCGTGCGCCCAAACGGTGCGCCGAAAATACAAAGAGGTCAAGCGACCCTGCGTCACACGAGACTCTTTGCCGACCGTTGCTTCCTTCCGGACCTGGCGGGGTTGAGCAACGCCTTGTTGCGCAGGACTTGACCTCAGATAACAGTAAAGAATTCAAACAAAAACTCCAATGATTCCATCGTGCGGTTCATCCGTTCCAAGAGGAGGGCGACGCCGTCCCCGGGAACCTTCGTGGAGGGGGGAGCTTGGAATTCCGCGTGCCCCTTACCTATGAACCATAGTTCGTATAGCTTCGTGGAGCTGAGGAGGATCGAACTCCCGACCTCTTCGTTGCGAACGAAGCGCTCTCCCAGCTGAGCTACAGCCCCTTGACGTGTCCGGCAACCCGCTTCAAAGGTAACGATAAAGTCGAAAAAACACAACGGGAAGTTTTCCCCGCTCCCGGAACACCATCGAACCCTCGTAGTGGTGCATTTTGAATGCCTGCGTATCCCGCTTCAAACCATGTGGGATGTCCCGCTTCTTAGGATTCCGCCGACCAAGCGGGATTCAAAAGGCGGAACACAAAACGCAAAATCCGCGGGGATGATAAACCAAGGAAAGTGGTCATTCCCCGTCACGACAAACGTGATTTGTCGACCCGCCCGCCTGACTGCGTCAGGCAGTTGGGCGGGGAATCTATTATTGATGAAACCGAGCACCGGGCAAATGCACTTCTCCCAGAACTCTTGAGTGGTTGCTTCTCCATCGACTTTTCTGTAAGATTGCACCTCAAACAGGAGGACTGAGTGAAGGAACGGGAAACCGACAAACTTTTTTTTGAATATTTGACCGTGGTCCGCCGCCTGAGGAAGGATTGTCCCTGGGACCGCGAACAGACTCATCAATCCATCCGACACAGCCTTATAGAAGAGGCCTACGAGGTGGTCGAAGCCATAGATCATAACGACTTAGGCGAATTGAAAAAAGAGCTGGGAGACCTTTTGCTGCATGTTGCCCTCCATGCCATCATGGCGGAGGAGAAAAAAGCCTTCAACATCGAGGATGTGCTGAAAAGCTCGATGGAGAAACTCATACGAAGACACCCGCACGTCTTCGGCGAGACAAAGGTCGAGAATGCCGGACAAGTGAAGGCCAACTGGGAAAAAATTAAAATGAGCGAAGGAAGAAACTCCCTGATGGACGGGGTTCCGAAGGAACTTCCTTCCCTCCTCAGGGCACACCGCCTCCAGGAAAAGGCCTCGAAGGTCGGGTTTGACTGGAAGGAGAAACGTCACGTTTGGGAAAAGGTGCGGGAGGAGATCGACGAATTAAATCATTCGGAAAACAAGGGGACTCCGGAGGAAACGGAGGAAGAGTTCGGCGACCTCTTGTTCGCCCTGGTCAATTACTCCCGGTTCCTCAACGTCAATCCCGAAAACGCGCTCCGCAAATCCACAGAGAAGTTCATCCGGCGGTTTCAGGGAATCGAGCAGGAGTTGAGGCGACGGGGAAAACGTGTTGAGGAATCAACCCTCGAGGAAATGGACGAACTTTGGGACGCCGGGAAAAGATCCGGGAACGGCTCGTAACCCCCTTTCCCCTCCTCACGCAGCCAACCTACGGAGTGTTTTCCTCCGGCCTCTTCGGTTCTCCGCTGTTTCCGTTCTGGAACCGTTCATAGGCATTGATAATATCCTTCACGAGCCGGTGCCGGACAACATCGGAGGCATCCAGGTACGCGAAGCTCACCCCCTGAACCGACTTCAACACTTCCTGAATCTGGACCAGCCCTGAGACTGTTTTCTGCGGGAGGTCGATTTGCGTGATATCACCGGTGATGATGGCGCGCGAGTGAGCCCCCAGCCGGGTTAGGAACATCTTCATCTGCATCGCGGTGGCATTCTGCGCTTCATCGAGGATCACAAAGGCATTGTGGAGCGTTCGCCCCCTCATATACGCCAATGGAACGATCTCGATGATCCGCTTCTCCATATAACTCTTGAGCTTTTCGGCCGAAAGCATATCGTCAAGCGCATCGTAGAGCGGACGGAGATAGGGATCGACCTTCTCGCGAAGATCTCCTGGAAGAAATCCCAGACTTTCCCCCGCCTCGACTGCCGGCCGCGCCAGCATGATCTTGGTGACATCACGGTTCTTCAAGGCAGCCACCGCCAACGCAACAGCCAGATAGGTCTTTCCGGTCCCTGCCGGCCCGATTGCAAAGACGATATCGTTCTTCTTGACCTGTTGGATGTACCCTTTTTGTCCGGCGGTACGCGCCTTGATTACGCCGATGCGTGTATAGAGGATGGAATAATCGGAATCGTCGCCGGGAATCTCCTTCGGCACTTCGGGCGACGAGCCGTTCACCGTCACCAGGTCGATCACCGTGTCGACGTCGTTCGGCGTCAGGTTCCCGTTTTTATTGAGAATATAGATCAACTCTTTGAAGATCTTCTCGATCTTGGCCGTTTCGACCGGGGATCCTCGCAGCATAATCTGATCGCCGCGCACGGTGATGGTCGCATCGAACCGCTCCTCGATCATTTGAAGATTTGCATCGTTGAATCCCAATAACTGAACGACATCCACTCCCGCGAGCTGAAGCTTTCGTTCGACCAATCTGTCTTATCCCTCCTGTGGAAAGTACCGGAAAAAAGCGAAACGCCCTCGGCGCTGCTTAGCGCAGCGTGAGGGCGTTCCGAAGCATTGTACAACGGAAGAAATCAAAGGAACCGTGAGCGATCGTCCTCCACTTATTGGGCCGAGCCCGCCGCCTGTTTGCGTTGCCAGTAGGAACGGGCAGCCGCTTTTTCGTCCTGTGTCAATTCACCCTTCGGTGGGATCTTCAGCTTCTGACCCGGCTTGATAATATCCGGGTTGCTGATCTGGTCCTTGTTCCCCTGCCAAATCTTCGGCCACATGAATGCGTTGTCGTACACTGCCGGTTTCTTGGCAATATTCCACAAGCAATCACGGTCCCGGGCCCAGGTCCCGACCGTGTAGGACTGCATCCCGGCGGACTCCAGCGACCGGCGCAACGCGTCGACGCGGTTCTGTTGTTCCTTCAGCCTGTCATAGTATTTGGGGATCAAGCTTAATTTGCTTTTCCGTGCCTCGTCGATCATCTTCTGCACATCGTCAATTTCCCCCTTGCGGGCCCAGAGATCCTGGTTGGAAAGACGGGAAAGTTCGTTGACCTTCGAATCGATCTGGTCCAGCATGGCCGCAAACGCCCGCTCGGATTCAGGGGTCGCGCCCACCAGGGCCAGCAAATCATCATTGCATTTTTTGATCGCCGCCGCCTTCTCTGCATCAGTCTTCTTCAACTGGTCAACCTCGGCCTGAAGCGTGTTAAGCTTTGACCGGAGCTCGTCCCGTTTGGCGGTCCATTCATTCATCTGTTTCTGCCACTCATCCTTGGTCATCTCCTGGGCAAGAACTCCGGTGACCATCACCAATGCCGCCAGGGCAACCAAACTCATTCTTCGTACGACGTTCATGATCTGATTCTCCATGTTTAGATGGTCCTCGGATTACATTCCTTTCAGGCGCTCCTGCACAACCTTGGTGTCCTGTTCGCATTGGTTCAGCTGGGCGTTTTTATCGGCAATCGACCGATTCAAAGCCGCTTTTTCAGACTCTTTCGTCGAAATCTCCCGCTCAAGGGAGGCGACTTCAGCCTTCAGGCTCTCCAACTGCTGGAGCTCCTCTGCGTTGGGCTTGCTGCTGCAACCCGATGCCACAAGCATCACCACAGCCCCCGCCACAATCAGTGTTTTTTTCATGAGAACTTCTCCTATGTGCTCTGTTGCAGGTCCATCCGGAAACCGCATTCTGAAAAACCGCTGGTAGTATAAGGATTCAAGCCGGAAAAGTCAAGAAAAAGATACCGGCTGCTGAACTTCTGTTAGATTGGTCACACACCACGCGTGGTTCTCAGAGCAAGCCTCGTTGAGCGAAACTCGTCATCCCGCCGGAGGCCAGGATGATATGATCGTGGACGGGAATTCCAAGGATTTTCCCCGCTTCCGCAAGTTGTTTGGTAATGGCGACATCCTCCTGACTCGGTTCGGGGTTTCCGCTCGGATGGTTGTGTATAAAAATTACGCTGGCCGCCTTCTCTTTTATTGCGTCGTGAAAACATTCCCGGGGATGAACAAGCGAGGAGTTCAACGTCCCGCTTGTGATCCGGACCTCCTTCAGGAGCTGATTGGTCGAGGTCAGGAGCAACGCCCAAAACTCTTCATGATTCAAATCATGAAACCTTCCGCCGTACCGTCGGGCGACGTCTTCGGGAGATCGAAAGACCGGCTTCGTATTCCCGTCGCTTGCCGGCAGTCTTCGGAGCAGTTCGAATGCCGCCACGATGGCCGTCGCGCGCGCCGGGCCTATTCCCCATTCCCTCAAATCCGTCGGGGTCATGGTCGACACTTCACGCAACGTTCGGCCCCCCGACAAAAGTTTCCTTGCAAGGTCGAGGGCCGTCATCCCCTGCACCCCGGTCCGGATGAGAATCGCGAGCAACTCGGCTTCGGTGAGAGACGAAGCCCCTTGCCGGATCATTTTTTCCCGCGGGCGCTCCCCTTCCGGCCACTCTTTTATCGTCGAACTCAAACGCCCCGCTCTTTTCCTCTCCTCCATCCTCCTCCTCCTCCGAGCCACTTTCTCACTCGAATGACGTGATCTCCTTTAGTGCTACATCAATTTCTGCAATTTTCCGCACCTGGCGATTCCGATACTGAAGGACGCTGAGAACCGAGTTGACACGCGATCCGCCGATCGAAATTCGCCCATGGGCTCCCTCGAACTTCCGGATCCCCGTCAACGCCGACGCTATCTCATTCCGCCGTGTCGCCCCCTGCCCTATGACCTTCAAGACCAATTTCATCGCATCATACCCAAAAAGCATATTACGCGTCGGCTGCTTGCCGGTGCCGGACCGGAATTTTCGACTGAACACCTGATAGGGCTCCGCCTGTGCATCCCAGTGCGCGTCGGTGGAGAAGATAACCCCGTTCGCGTACTGACGGTTCTGTTCCAGTTCGTTCAAATCCTCCCAATTCCCCGTCCCGAGCATCTGGGCCTGGAAGTTGAAGTATCGCAGGTGCGAGGTCACGATACCGATCTCCGATGATGCAGCGATCGGTAAAAAGATCGCATCGATATTGGTCACCGGAATACCAAGACTGTCAATTTTGACGCGCACGAGTTGCAGCGGGATCATCAGGGAGTCCGCCACCCATTTCCCTTCAACCCCGAAAAGGAACTCCACCGGGACGCTCGCACTCTTTTGTATCAGTGAATCCAGTACGGTTTGGGGAACCCCCCCCGTGAGAAACTTCTGCATATCATCGCGTTTCATCCTGGAGGAAAACGAGACCATGTACGTATCCAGCCGCTCCAACGCCTTGCGGCGCATCGCTCCGAGTTGCACGCGCAAATCCGTTTCACCAGGCCGATACCACTGCACATCCACCATCTCGCCCCCCAACCGCATCACCTCCTGTTCAAACGCATACGCCATGGACTTCCCCGTCGTATCGTTCGGGGCAAGGATTGCAAAGCGGCGCGCGTTCCGTCGTTCAAAAGCGACCTGCGCCATCGCACGAGCCCGAACGGACAAATCCGGATTGGCCTGGAAGATATATTCGCCGATCCCTGCAAGGCCATCGGCGGTGGCTGTCGGAGTAATCAATGGTACACCGAACGAATTTGCAATACCGGCGCTTGCCTGGACCTCGTTGCTGAATGCCGGACCGACGATCGCCACAATGTCGTCCTCCGCTCCCAATTCTGAGACCTGCCGCGCAGCCACCCCCACATCGAGCTCCGAATCCCGTACCACGAGGTTCACCTTCGGCATCGCTTCCGTATTATACTCGTCCGTGGCAAAACGAATGCCGTCGAGAAGCTCCTCCCCCAATTCACCTTCGAGGGATCGATCAGACTGCAGCATCAGGGGGAGAACGACGCCGATCTTCACCACCCCGCTCCGCTCAATACGTTGCAGAAGCGCGATGGCTTGCTCAACCCCGGCGCGGGCAGAAGGTTGAGCAACAAGAGGACGTAGAAGTTCCCGCGCACCCTCCACTTCTCCCATGCTCCATAGCTTCTCCGCATGGACAACCGTCAGCCTGTTCCTGATGCCCGTCCCCCCGATCTGAAGAACAACTCTCTCCAGCTGATTGTCCGAAAAGTGCCGACGCGCGATGGCAAAGAGCAACCCATCGGCACGCGCTTTCAGAGTGTCGTCGGCAGAGGTCTCAAGGACTTCCAGCAACTCGAGAGCCGCCTGTTCATAGTCACCGGATTGGTACGAACAAAGGGCAAGCGTGTACCGGGCATCGTCCAGGAAGAGTGATTCGGGATAGACATCCAGCAGCGTGCGTAACAACCGCCGGGCAGCGGTCAGGGTTCCGAGTTGGTAGTTGGATTTGGCCGCCATGATCAACGCCGCGGTCGCGCGATGGCTTCCTCCGAAATCATCGACAATCTGGAGAAATCGGTCGAGGGCCGCCTGATAGCGCCCGTCCCGGTATCTCGCCATCCCTTCATCAAAAAGACGCTCGGCTTCAACACGGAAGATAACGCTGTCCGGCATGGGGGATGAAGCAGGGCGGGGGTTGGAGAGCGCGACACAGGACCACGTGAAGAGCACTCCGGCAATGAGCGTTCGCGCAAACATCAGGACATCAGGAACGGATGGGGGTGGATAATTTCAATTCTCTCGTCCCTTCGAGAGCTTTCGTATGGTGGGGTTCAAGCTGAAGGGCCCGCTCAAAACACTCCCGGGCATGTTCGACATCGCCTCGCCGGAGAAACAGAAATCCGAAATCAACCACCGCGTCCGTGAGCATCGGGTTCAACTCGAGAGCTCTCCGCAGATACCGCTCCGCTTCATCGAGGCGTTGTAGGGAGATCAGCGTCTCCCCGCACATATGCCACGCGCGCGGCTCATTCGGATCCATCTCAATGGCCTGGACGAACTCCTCGTACGCTTTACGCCAATCATACATCTTGGCGTACGCGAGACCGAGCAGGTAATGACCGATCCAGCTATAGGGGTCGTCCTTGACCGCCTGTTTCAGGCACTGGATCGCTTCGGCATGGGCACCCCGGCGCACCAGCAATTCACCGAGGGATTCATTGATCTTCGGAAAATGGGGATCGACTTTCTTGGTGCGCTTAAAATAGACTTCGGAGAGTTTCGGGTTGCCGCGGTAGTAATAGGCGAGCGCCGTGTTAAAGTTGAGGTGCGCTTTGAGATCGCGACTGAACCCGCTCTCGCGGCCGAGCAATTTCTTATAATAGACCAGCGCGCGCTGGTGTTGTCCGAGCTTCAGGAACAGGTTGCCGGCAAGAAAAAGGATCTCCTGAGGCTCTGCACTCGAGGAGACCGCCCGCAGCAGGGTTTTCTCCGCGGCTTCATACTGCTTGAGTTCGAAATGAACGTAGGCCAGCTCCACCCACGCGATCTCGAGCCCGGGCGCGTTCGATGTTATCTTGTGGTAAACCTGAAGGGCATGGAGGTACTTCCGTTCGTCAACGTAGGAACGGGCCTGATCCAGCCATTGCGCGATTGTGGGTTCGTCAATCATCAAGCGATAAGATAGAAATCGGGTTTGTGAATAGCAATACGGCGCCGGTGAACGCGGGGTCAGAAGTCCCGCTGGAGGGAACGCATCCCTATGAACACCGAGATGCCGGTCACTGCCGCGGAGATCATCCCGAAGATGGTCCCCGGGACGACGATGATCTTGAAATCGAACGGCAGGAAGAGAAAGAGCGATTCGAAATAGCGAAACAACGGTACGCTGATGATGACCACGAGCGTGATCAGATATACCAGCGAGAGAAGAAACGTAAGGGTGGCCCCTTGTGACGACGCGATGCGGATCGGGTTCTTCTCCTGAAAATTCGAAAAATATCCCCCGAACCCGAGGTTCAGGGCAACGAGGGAAAGTGACACCCAGACCGCGCTGAAGAGGCCAAAATACATCAGCAACGGCCGCCGCTCCGTGAGAGCCACGAACGGGATATTCGACGCCACCGCAATCAGCAAGGCAAGTCCCATGACCAGGGCCAGGGCGATCAGGAATTTTAAGAAATACACCTTGTTGAGGTTGAGCGGCGAACTCCGTTGCGACCAGAATGCCGTCCCCTCCAGGCTCAGACTGGGAAAGACAAACCGGAGCGCCAGCGAACATGACAGGAACACACCGAAGGCATACAACACCAGGTAGGTCATCGCCTGGATGTTGGTCACGCGCACCCCGAGGTTCAGGTTCCTCACACTCAGTACGAAGATCACCACCAGAACCGCCATCAGGAGCAGGTGGATCCACTGGCTCGGTTCGCGGAAAAACGTAAAATACTCCTTCTTGAGGAGCGACTCGATCTGGGGAGGGAGGATCGATTCCTTCCGGAAGTCGAACCGCTTGATCCGTCTCCCCGCCTCGACAGAGTTGCTGGAGGCCTGTACTTCGAACGTGACAAGCCAGCTCCGGTAATAGAACCGATGTGCAACGAACAGGCACAACCCGAACATCCCGGCCGTCACGAGCAACAGCGTCGCGGCGAAAGGCATGGCCATAGCCGGTTCCCCTTTCGCAAAGAAGAAGAGAAAATCCGCCACCCAGTTATTCGGAAGGAACTTCAGAAAGCCGGGATCAAACTGTACCAGATACTGATCCACATTCGGATAGTACATCGACACCTTGTTCACCAGCTTGATGGGATTCGTGAACCGGAAGAAGAGAAAGACAAAGGCTGCGTACGACGAGCCGATCACGACCATCACTTTCCGGAATCCCCACCGGCTTGCGACCTTCATCACCGACATCAACACCAGCACCGCCAGGCAAGCCGAGAGGAACATAAACGGCACGAGGACCCCCACCAACACACCCAGGAACGTGTACCATGGATACCCGAAGTACGACCCGTAACCGAACAACACCATGAACGCCACGAGGAAGAGCGTGGACGAGCTGTAGAGAAAATTGTCGAGGAACTTCAGGATGAAGATCTGGGTAAACGTCACCGGCTTGGTAAAGAGGAAATTCACCTCCGCCGACTTATAGAGCGTGGCGTAGGAGACGATGATGTTTCCCATGTTGACCGCCATGAAAAACACGAACAGCATCATCGAGATAAACCGGTGGTAGAGGAACAACCCGATGCGCGTTTGTTCCATGATAAACCGCGTCATCTCGTACGAGCCCACGTAGGCGACCAGTCCGAAGCCCCCGAACACCAGGAGCGACCCGATCCCCCGGATGGCGGTCACCATGCGCGGATCAAACGTCGTCTTGAGGAAGGAAAGAAATTTATATTTGAGGATATGGAGAAGCATGGAAGAGTGCAGGCCTCAAGGGAGCCGGGCCGTCTCCTATTTCGTCAATTCAAGGAATACCGATTCGAACTTCCCGTCGAACTTCTGTTTATACGCCGCAAGGTCCGATCGCGTACCCACGAACGCCAGGCGCCCGTGATTGATGATCCCGATCCGGTCGCAGAGTTCCTCCGCCACCGGGAGGCTGTGGGTCGACATAAACACCACGATCCCCTCGCGCGATTTTTGTTTCAACGTCTCGCGGACGATCTTGGCGCTTTTCGGGTCCAACCCGACCATGGGCTCATCGATAATCATCACCTTCGGTTCGTGGATGAGCGCCGCGGCAATCGTCGTCCGCTGGCGCATCCCTTGTGAATAATCCTCGGTCCGCTTATCCACCCAATCGCCAATCTCAAAATGCTCGATCAACTCCTCCACCTTCTCCCGGATTTCCTTCTTCCGCATTTTGAACAAGCCCCCGACAAAATACATGAATTCGCGGCCCGTGAGTTTATCGTACAGGAAGGGCTGGTCCGGGATGTAGGCAACCGTCATCTTCGCTTCAATCGGTTGCGTCGCGGTATTGAAACCGCTCAGGATGATTTCCCCGGAGGTGGGGGAAAACAGGCCTGCCATCATTTTGATGGTGGTCGTTTTTCCCGCGCCGTTTGGCCCCAGAAACCCGAAGAATTCCCCGTCGGGGATGACGAGTGAAAGATCATCGACAGCGGTGAAGCTGCCAAATTTCTTCGTGACGTGTCGAAGTTCGATCATAGTGCGAATGACATGGTGTTGAAATTGAAAACAGATCCTCTCCCGGTGACTTGCCGTCGGTCAGGTTCCCAATCCTTCAGGGGATGTTGGTGTCAGGTTCACAGCGCACCGCTGGGGCGGCGGAAGGAACATTCACTGCTTACTCCCACTCAATGGTCGCGGGGGGTTTGGAACTGATGTCATACACCACCCTGTTGATTCCCCGGACTTCATTGATGATGCGGTTGGAGGCAGAGGCAAGCACCTCGGGGGGGATACGCGCCCAGTCGGCCGTCATCCCGTCAACGCTGGTCACGGCACGAAGGACAACGGTGTAATCGTACGTACGCCCGTCCCCCATCACTCCAACGGAACGTACGGGCAGAAGTGCGGCAAAGGCCTGCCAGATATCGTTATAGATCCCGGCCCGCCTGATCTCGTCGATAAAGATCACGTCCGCTTCACGGGCAAGGTGAAGTTTTTCTTTCGTGATCTCACCCAGCACGCGCACCGCAAGGCCCGGCCCCGGGAACGGATGACGCTCCAGGAACGATTCCGGAAGCCCGAGCGTCCTTCCCACCTCCCGCACTTCGTCCTTGAAGAGTTCGCGGAACGGCTCGATCAGCTTGAACTTCATGTTCTTCGGAAGACCCCCCACATTGTGATGTGTCTTAATGGTAACGGAGGGACCTTTGAAGGAAACCGACTCGATCACATCGGGATAGAGCGTCCCCTGGGCGAGAAACTCGAACGGGGTGTTGGCAAGCTTCCGGGATTCTTCCTCGAAGACATCAATGAACGTCTTTCCCACAACCTTGCGCTTCTGCTCCGGGTCAGTGACACCGGCCAGGCGGGTCAGGAACAGCTCCGTCGCATCGATGTACGTCAACGGAATCCGGTAGTGCTCCCGGAACACCTCCACCACCTTCTCGCTTTCCCCTTTCCTCATCAATCCATTGTTGATGTGGATACAGTGCAACTGGTCGCCGATCGCTTTGTGGAGCAGGATCGCCGCGACGGAAGAGTCGACCCCACCGCTCAAGGCGCACAACACCCTCGACGTTCCCACCGTCTTCCTGATTCTCTCGATGGATGTTTCGATAAAGTGCGTGGAGGTCCATCCCCCCTTGAGGCCGCACACCTGGAAGAGAAAGTTGGAGAGAATTTTTGTTCCATTCTGGGTATGCGCCACTTCCGGATGGAACTGAACTCCGTAAATCTTTCGCTTCGGGTGGCGGATGGCGCAAATGGGGGCATTCGGCGTGTGCGCAATCGGTTCAAACCCATCCGGCAGGCTGGTCAACGCGTCGCCATGGCTCATCCAGACCGTTGTCGATCCGTTCAGTCCGGCAAGCAAATCGTCCCCCCTATCGACCTGCAGGAGGGCCTTTCCAAACTCCTTCTTGGCAGAGGTATCAACCTTTCCGCCAAGCTGATCGGCAATGAGCTGGAGCCCGTAACAGATTCCCAAAATCGGAACACCGAGATCATACACCTGCGGGGTGGATTTCGGGGCGTCTTCATCATACACGCTCCACGGGCTTCCGGAGAGTATGATCCCCGAAGGGTCCAGTGACCGGATGGTCTCGATCGGGACGTTGTAGGGATGGATCTCGGAGTACACTCCCAGTTCCCGGACACGGCGGGCAATGAGTTGAGTGTATTGTCCCCCAAAATCAAGGACAAGGACGGATTCGGTGTGAGTCATTCTTCAATTGGAATTTCTGCAAGGGTGGAACCTGGTATGCTTTCTCTATGGAATCGAGCGACGACAATATAGAAAAATATCATCGCCAATTCAAAGGAGGGATCACGGAGGTGGAGAATCCATGATTCATCGGCATCCGAGTCTCGTCATTCACTGATTGTCTTCTGAAGTATTCAAGTCAATCAACCTTTGGGAAGAGGACGCGGAAAAAGCGGAGGAAAAACGATTTACGCGGATCAAAAACTCAAAAATTAAATCCGTTTTGATCTGATTGTTCAGTGTCCCATGAAACCCGGTTAACCCGGGTTCATTCGTTCGCAACGACCTTTCCCAGTTGGTAACCGTACTGGTATCGGACCGCCCGTTTTAACAGCTCCAACGGCAGCGAGCCGACACCCAGCAATGTCTCAACAAATTGTTTCTCGCTGAATTGTTCTCCCAGGGCTTGCCGGAGTTCCTCCTTCAGTTTCTCGATCTCCAGCCAGCCGATGATGTAGCTCGGCGCCTGCGTCGGCCAAGTGGTGTAGCGATTGACTTCAGCCTCTGCGGCAGACCGCTCAAGGCCGACTTCCTCGACGAAAAACCGGACGGCTTGTTCATACGTCATCCGGCCTGTATGAATGGAGGGATCGATAATGACACGCGCCGTCCTCCATAACCGCATGTGAAGCCATGCAAGACTGTCGTCCGTCGTCTGGTAGAAACCGGAGCGGGCCATCCATGATTCGGCGTACAACCCCCAACCCTCACCATAGTAGGTGCTGCCGAACCGGGAACGGACCTTCCGGGAGCTTTTCATCGCGTACAGATTCTGCAAATGATGCCCCGGATACCCTTCGTGCAACGCGATCACGGTGATCCATCCCCGGTTTTGCGCGCGAAGTTTTTCCTCCACCTGGTCCGGACTCATTTCAGGAACGATATCGGTGACAAAAAACCTGCCCGTCGGCACCTTGTCCTGGATCGTGATGCCGCCGTACCCCGCCCATGCGTACGTTTCGCGCAAGGCCGGAGGCGTGGGGACAAACGTCAGGGTCTCGGGCTCGGGAATGGCGACAAGATCGAGGTCCACCAGGAGCCGCCGCGCACGGTCCGACTGGACCCGGTAGGCTTCCGTGATCCCGCCCGGCTCCGGGTGCCGCGACTTCATCTCCTCGATGACTTCCTTCCATGATTTTTCCGGATCGATCCGTTGCGCAAGATCCTTCAATAACTTCTTTGTTTCATTGTGGCGTCTCCACCCCTCCTCGATCAACTGCGCGGAATTGTACGGGAGAAAGTGAACTTCCTTCAATAACCAATCGTAATATTCCTCCCCCACTCCCCAGGAATCATCCTTCCCCGGCTTCAAGGTATCACTCAGGTAGGTCCGGAACCGCACAAGCGCGCGGCGGGTCTCTTCCGTGGATTTGAGCAAACCCGGTCGCAGGGAATCCGGCGCTGCGGTTTTAATGCGGGTGACAAGAGGCTCCCCGAGGAATTCTTCATAGCGGGCTGCCGTGTTGACCGTAAGCCGGACCCACAGCGGGGGTGGTTCATGCAGCTGCCGCCGGCCGGTCTCCATGGCCGCACGGGCATCATCGATAGCCTTCCGAATGTTTTTCCATTCCTCCGGGGTTGGCGGGCGCCGCCGGGCGACCTGCCCGTAGATCGTCCCCAGCGTAAGGTATTGTCCCGGGATTCGAAGGGGGATGTTGAGGGACCGATCGCGGACCTCCCTTTTCAGCATCGCCTCCATCTGCAGCCAGTCGATTCTCTCGTCCATGGAAAGTTGACTTGTATCGATGGCGGTGAGTTCCCGCATTGCCCGGGAGGCACTGACGGCGCGCAGAGAATCAGCGGTTGCCGACAACCAGGCCAAGGGTTCCGTGGAGGAAGGCCGGAGTGCGAACGCACCGTTGAAATAATCATCCAGAAAGGACTCAAACGCGCGGGAAGGGGATGAGGAAAAGAATCCGAGAGGGGAACATCCTCCGATTCCCATCATCACCATGAGAGAAAAAAGGACCAGGATCCAACGTGGCTTCATGATATTCCCCCCTTGTGGTAGGGAGAGGGGATACAACGGGAAATCCCCCATCCATGCTCCGCTCGTCAACGGAGCGATTGGCACATCGCCCGGCAATGTCAGGCGTGTGCGGACTTCCGCTTCCTCATCTCCCTCGCCTCGCGCATGATTTCTTCAACAAACCGGAGTCGCTCGTTTTCGTTCCTGATCTTGAGCAGGCGATCGCGCTTGCGGTCGAGCTCCTTCTTCGTTTCTTCATCAGGATTCGGCCAGAGTTGTTGAACCAACCACTCAAATGTGTGAAGTGCCGCCATTTATTCTTCTCCTTGATAATCCGGCGTGTGAGATTTTTTCCGCATGGTGCGGATCACCGCCGTTGCCGCCATACAGATCACTGCGCCCACAGCCGCAAGTCCCATATCTTTCTGTGCATCCCAGATGTCCCCCTGAGTCCCGAGGTACGCATCGCCCGCTTCCGGGCTCACCAGAACCGCCACCAACATCTCGATGATCTCGTACGCCCCGCTGAACGCAAGGGTGACGTCGAAGGGAAGGTAGTATGCGAAAAACCCCTTCGTATGGGCCACCCGTAGGAAGATCTCGCGAATGGGGTACGCCATCAATAATCCAAAACTGAAATGCACGACCCGGTCAAAATGATTGCGCGAGAACCCGAATGCCTCCTGCATCCAAAACCCGATCGGCGTTTCCGCATACGTATAGTGCGCCCCCACGGCATGGAGGGACATGAAAAGGAAGATGAAAATGTAGGAAAGATCGGAGAGGGGGAAACGCTGGTACGTAACGATCAGGCCTGCCACGAATACCACCACGAGGATATTTTCCAGAAGCCAGTCGTCAGGGTACACCGGGTTGACGGCAAGGGCGACCCAGAGAACGACGTACGCTGCCAACAATACCTGCACCAGCCGGTTCTCTCTGAAATTTGGACGGATGCGCATGGTGGAGGTTGTGAACATGGTCATGACTCAGTGTTGCGAGGAAACGATGATTTTTTCTCCACCTTTTCCTTCCCGGTGCTTATCTCTATGCCATCCGCGGTTCATGATCTTTATGGAAACGGGAGCGTCAACCGGATCGTGACAGCGTCAGAGAGTGGTCCGCGCTCGGAGTACCGGATGGGCTGGACACGGTAGGAATATGATACATCGATCAACAGGCCTGAGGAATCGACTGCCCCGAGTGCGTTGAGTGTCGTGAACACGCGGGCTTCATACGCCCCTTCGTTTGCCTTTCGTTCGATGAGGTATCCCTCCTCCCCCCTGCTATTATCCTTCCACTCAACCCGGACGGCATTCCGGCCGATCCGTGTCGCTTTCACTTCCGTCGCCGCGAGAAGTTCACTCTCCGGTTCGGCATTCGTACCATTATCGTTGCTACATCCCATCATTCCAAAAACACATACTACACCAATGACCAGGCCGAATTTCATATCGTTCTCCATAGGAATGAACACAAAAAAGCTGCCGCAAGATCAAGTTTTTTGCACAAGGAATCAAGGATTTCGGCGGAAATTCAAGGGTGGACTGTCCTCAACACACGACGGGTTGAATTCTCCTGAGGACAATGGCACATCAGGAGTGTGAGAAAATCGGTGAAAACGTGGTACGACCACCATGGCACGCCACTTGCAGTTTTTTCAACTGTGAATGGAGCACACAAACAGCGGGGGTGGCAAATGAAACGACTCATCTTGACCCTAACATTGCTGGCAAGCGCTGCGGGCATAGCCTCAGCGAACCACATGAATACAGCTCACCAATTGAGCGTGCGTATATCCGCCTCCTTTGGTGATGCAGGATATTTTTACGGATCGCTCGCACCGTATGGGGAGTGGATCGAGCTGGAGGATGGTTTCCACGTCTGGCGCCCTGTGCGCATGCGGAGAGGATGGCGTCCCTATTTGTATGGCCGTTGGACATGGACGGATTACGGCTGGTACTGGGTCTCCTCCGAACCGTTCGGGTGGGCGGTGTTTCACTACGGCCGGTGGTACTATGATGATTTCTACGGATGGGTCTGGGTGCCTGACCGTGTGTGGGGACCGTCGTGGGTTGAATGGAGATATAACAACGATTACCTCGGCTGGGCTCCCCTGCCGCCGTACGCAAGCTTCAGTTTCGGAATCGGCATCCGGTTTACGACGCGCTGGGTGGCACCGGTACATTACTGGAACTTTGTCCGCTACAGACATTTCTCATCCCATTCCATCGGTCGCGAGGTGATGTCGGTGGAGCATTCACGACGGCTGATCGGGACGACGCGGTCGGCCGGTCGGTACGAAGTGAACGGGGATCGCGTGATCAACCGTGGTGTGGACAGGAATCTCGTCGAACGACGCGGGAAGATGAAAGTGGAACGGGTGGAAGTAACCGAAACGCGGAACCAGGGGGAACGGATCGTGCGGGATCGGAATCGTGAAAGAATAGAAGTGTTCCGTCCGGGAAGAACCGAATTCGAACGGACACCGGAACGCATTGAGGCACGCCGTGCTGAACGGGGCACGTCATTGGACCTGGAACGGATCGAGCGTCCGCGCCGTGAGAAAGAAAAGACTCGTGGACGTGATGATGTGGG
>Ga0154373_122_pt1 | contig 25685 bp, 26 predicted proteins | sample RifGroA2_FD_105617 | JGI IMG/M metagenome (GOLD analysis project Ga0154373, IMG submission 105617) | Ignavibacteria bacterium GWA2_55_25 | reverse complement strand
GCTCTGTTCTCATCCCACGGGGCGTTCATTGCAACTTTCGCACGACATGGTCGTTTACCGTGATCGCAATGCTCTTGTGTTTATGCGCCAACCGATCGCTGTGGAGCTGGATCAGACCGTGGAGATCGGACATTCATATGCCTTTCCCTCGTTCCGATTTGCCGTAAGTACGGAAGGCCCACTTCCCGGGGAGATGGGGGGTGGAGGTGGGAACGAGCTTGTCGATGCGGCGCGCCTGGGGAGCCACCTCAGGCTCCGTACGTGGAGGAGAGGTGATTGGTTCATGCCCCTGGGCATGAAGACGCGGAAAAAACTGAGCGATTTTTTCACCGACGAGAAAGTCCCCCGTTTCGAAAAAGAACGCATCCCCATCCTGGAATCTGACGACGCCATCGTATGGATCTGCGGCAGGCGGCTGGATGACCGGTTTAAAGTCACTCATTCAACGCAGTCCATCGTGCGGTTGGAGTATTCTCCCACAATACCAGCATAGAAAGATCGTCTTACCATATGCGTGACGAAATCGTTATTAACAATGACCGCTTTACGCTCTATTTGAGCGAAGAGAAGATCCAGCAGCGCATCAAGGAGCTTGCCGGGCAAATCAATAGGGACTACCGCGGCAAAGTCCCTATTTTCATCGGCATCCTGAACGGGTCGTTTATTTTCTTTTCCGACCTGATCCGCGACATAACACTGGACTGCGAGGTGGATTTTCTGAAGCTCTCGAGCTACGGGGATGCCAAAATCTCCTCCGGTCAGGTAAAGCTGCTCAAGGACCTCAACTGTGAGGTGACGGGGCGGGACATTATCGTCGTGGAGGACATCATTGATTCGGGGCTTTCCATCGACTTCATGAAGAAACTCGTTCTAAAGGAGAACCCTGCCTCGTTCAGCGTTGTCACGCTTCTGTTGAAAAAAAGCGTGGCCAAGATCAATTTCCCGATTGACTACGTGGGGTTTGAAATCCCGCCTGAATTTGTCATAGGATATGGCTTGGACTATGCTCAAAAAGTTCGTAATTTACGCTCCATTTACAGGCTTGCCCCGAATACTCCGCCCCAGACGTAAGGGTCAGGTCGTAGCGTGGCAAGAACAGGTGCTCAAGATGTCTGGAGAATGATTTGATGAAGGAGTTTGGTATGGATCGGTGGATGGTTGAAGAGTCGGATGACAAACAACGGAATGGTTCTCAGAAAAAGCGCGGTGGAGCGCCTCCCAAGCCTCCGAAGAAGCAACAGAAGCAATACCGCGACGACGATTTTAACTGGAACAAAGTCGGGAGGATGATTGCCGGATGGCTGGGCATTCTCCTGGCGGTCTACCTCATCATGCTCGCGTTCAAGAGCACGGAGGAGACCGAGTACGAGATCAGCTTTACCACGTACCAGACCCTTCTCAACGACGGCAAGATCGCTGAAGCGCTCATCAAGAAGTCGAATTTCAATAATTACGATTTCTATGGCAAACTGGGATCTCCGATGGACCTGGTCACTGCCGCAGGAAAACGGGCACCGAATGCGACCCGCGTTGTCCTCACCCTTCCCTACTCGAACATTGACGAGCAAGTGATCGCGGGCTGGACCTCCAAAGGGCTCAAGTTCAACGTCGTGAAAGAGGACAGCACGTGGATGAGCGTGCTGACCTCGACGCTTCCATGGATCCTCCTCATCGCCATTTGGCTCATTATCTTCCGCAGGATGCAAATGGGTGGCGGCGGAACCAAGGGGCTGTTTTCCTTCGGGAAGAGCCGTGCAAAGCTCCTGACGGAAGGGGTCACCAAGATCACCTTCCAGGATGTCGCGGGGGCGGACGAAGCAAAGGTGGAACTCCATGAGATCATCGAGTTCCTCAAGGAGCCCTCGAAGTTTCAGAAACTGGGGGGGAAGATCCCCCGTGGAGTTCTTCTCCTGGGTCCTCCCGGCACCGGAAAGACGTTGCTCGCCCGTGCAGTGGCCGGAGAAGCAGGCGTCCCCTTCTTTTCCATCAGCGGTGCCGATTTCGTTGAGATGTTTGTCGGCGTCGGCGCGAGCCGGGTACGGGACCTGTTTGAGCAGGGAAAGAAGAGCGCCCCGTGTATTATTTTCATCGATGAAATTGATGCGGTCGGTCGCCACCGTGGAGCCGGCCTGGGGGGAGGGCACGATGAACGCGAGCAGACTTTGAACCAACTCCTGGTCGAGATGGACGGCTTCGAGCAAAACAGCGGCGTCATCATTATCGCCGCCACCAACCGGCCCGATGTTCTTGATCCCGCCCTCCTGCGCCCCGGTCGCTTCGACCGGCAGGTGATCGTCGATCGCCCCGATGTCAAAGGTCGCGAAGGAATTTTCCGGGTCCACACCAAGAACATCCCGCTCGCCGAAGACGTCCAACTTGAGATCCTTGCGAAAGGGACTCCGGGATTGTCCGGTGCCGATATTGCCAACCTCGTCAACGAGGCGGCCCTGCTTGCCGCGAGGCAAAACAACAAGGTCGTGACCATGAACCACTTCGAAGAGGCGAAGGATAAGGTGATGATGGGGATGGAACGAAGGACGATGATTATTTCGGACCGCGAAAAACGGGTCACGGCATACCACGAGGCGGGGCACGTTCTTGTTGCCAAGCATCTGCCCGATGCGGACCCGGTACACAAGGTGACCATCATCCCGCGAGGCCGGGCACTCGGTGTGACAACGTATCTCCCCATCGATGAGAAGCACACCTACTCGAAACAATACCTGGAGGCCATGATCACATACGCCCTCGGAGGCCGCGCGGCGGAGAAGATCATTTTCAATCAACTCACCACCGGCGCGGGGAACGATATCGAACGGGCAACGGAGCTGGCCCGCAAGATGGTGTGTGAATGGGGCATGAGCGAGAAGTTGGGCCCCCTTGCCTACGGGGCGAAGGAAGAAGAGTTGTTCCTGGGCCGGGAGATCACGCGGTCGCGCAATTTCAGTGAGCACACCGCGATTCTCATCGACGGAGAGGTCAAGAAAATCATCAATACATCGATGAAGCGATCTGAAAAAATCCTGCGGAACGACATCGAGACCCTTCACCGGCTTGCCAACGACTTGCTCGAGCGCGAAATCCTCGATTCGGATGAAATCGACAAGATCATCCGTGGCGAGGAACTTCCCCCCGCCGAGAAACGCAACAACGGCCAGCCTGCATCTCCCGATATCGCCCCTTCACAGGCCTCCTCGTCCGATCAGGGGGACGCCGGAAAGACGAAGAAGGGGGCATGAACGGCCCTCCGCATGAGGGAGTCGACACCCCGACCCGGAATAACCCTGAGTCGGGGTACCTCGAAGAAAAAGCAACGATCGATTTCCGCTACGAGCTTGTCCGCAAAGCCATCCACATCACCTCCCTGGCGATTCCCATCATCTATTCGTTCGTCACCAGGGACGTCGCGTTGATGCTCCTGGTACCCATGATGATGGCATTCCTGGCCGTGGACCTCGCCCGGTATTATCACCCGGGAATCTCCGACTGGTTCTATCGCTGGTTCGGTTGGCTCCTCAGGAAACACGAATCGGACCATGCCAGGAAAAGGCTCAATGGCGCCACCAACATTCTCCTTTCAGCGGTGCTGTGCGTCCTGATCTTTCCGAAACTTGTGACCATCACGGCCTTTTCCATTCTTATTATTTCCGACACCTCTTCGGCTCTCATCGGCAGACGCTTCGGACGGAGGAGGTTCTTTCACAAAAGCGTTGAGGGAACTCTGAGTTTCTTTCTCACCGCTGTCGTGGTCGTCCTGGTGACGCCCAAAGTGGAGGGGCTGGTCACGGAATATATTATCGGCATCATCGCAGCCGCTCTTGGTGCCGTCACCGAATCCCTCTCTACGATCATCGACGACAATATCGCAGTCCCCTTGAGCATTGGCTGTGTGATGTGGGGATTGTATGCCCTTCTCCTCCCGGGTCTTGACTTATTCAAGGTTCTTTAGTTTTTTGAAAACAACCGTTCCGTTCTCCCTCCTCCCTGAAATTCTCGGAGATAGTGCATCATGAAGTTCAAACGACTCCCGGCTCTCCTGATCCCCCTGTGTCTCTCTCTCTTGTTCCCGAGCTGCGAGACACCCAAACTCCCGGCGACGGGTGGGGACGATGAAATTATCGTTTTCGCCGATAGCACCACCTGGGCCGCACTGGAGCGGACGTTACGGACCGTGTTCGAGGATACCGTTCATACCCCGATTCCCGAGCGATGGTTTACCTTGCGAAGGGTCGATTTCAGCGAGTTCGGACAATACGAGAAGCAGAAGAACCGCATCATTGTTGCACCACTCCATGGCGAAGGGGCCGTCGGAGAGTATGTCCGGAATTCGCTCGACCCGAAGGTTCGGACACTTGTCGAGGAGGGGAAGGAATTTTTCTTCACAAAATTTGATTCCCATGCCCGCAACCAGCTCCTGATGTTCCTGACAGGCACGGATTTCTCAGCATTGAGCGCTTCCATGGAGCTCCATGCCGCCGACCTGTTGTATTACTTTCAGAATGTGGTCATGAAGCGTGAAGCGGCAACGCTCATGGACGAACGCCGGTATCATAAGAAAGATATCGAGAAGAGGTTGGAGGAACGCTATCATTGGACCATGACGATCCAGCATGATTACTACATAGCAATCGATTCTGCGGAGTCCCGTTTCTTCTGGATCCGTCGGGCAACTCCGGCCGACATGGAGCGATGGATTTTTGTGCATTGGGTGGAAGCGCCGGACCCCGCCATCCTCACCGACCGGTTTGTCCTCGGACTCAGAGATTCCCTGACAAGAGAGTTCCTGCAAACCGTGGATAACAACGCGTATGTGCAGATCGCTCCTTATTATCTCACGATCGAAAAGGTGAACTTCCTTGATCGGTTTGCCTACGAGACGCGGGGAAACTGGAGGTTCAGCGATAAATCGGGAGGCGGGCCCTTTATCAACTATACACTGTATGATGAAGGGACAAAGCGTATTTACATGCTGGATGGATCGATCTTCGCCCCGAGAGTGGAAAAGAAGAAACTGCTCTGGCAGGTGGATGCGCTGCTGCGAACCTTCAGAACAACCCTCCCCGGGGCAGGGAAGGATTCCCTCTCTGCCGGTTCATAACCGACCAACGTACTACCTCCCCGCGGGGGATCAAGCCGCGACAGGATGCTGAAGTTGTTCTTGTGCCGGCTCTGCTTCGATCTCATCTCCTTCAACACTCACCCATGGGCTGAGGAGGCGGCGGAATCCGTCGAGGAAGATCGGTTTCGCCAGGACTTCGGATGCGCCGGACATCAATAAAGCCTCGCGGCTTGCCAGCGAATCCTCCCCCGTAATGACGACCACCGGGATCCCCATCGTCGAGGGGTCCTTCTTCAGAGAACAGAGAAGTTCGTACCCGTCCCCGTCCTTCATCGCGTAGTCGGAAATAATAATGTTGGGCTTGTGCTTCTTTGCCACCACCACCGCTTCCCGGGCATTGGACGCATAGAGAATGTTCGCCGTGGGGATGATGGAACGCACGTACCTTCCGTGAATGGCCCGAACCCCTTTTTCATCATCGACGATCATGACATTCAGCCCGGACTTGACATAGAATTTGTTGAAGTGCAAGACAAACGCCGTCCCTTCCCCCACCACGCTTTCAACCTCGATCGTCCCGGAGTGTTTCTCGATGATTTCCTGCACCACCGGGAGACCCAGACCGGTTCCCAGTTCACCGTTTAACCCAGGGCGTGTATATTTCTCCTCTACCTTAAAGAGTTTCTGAAGATCGTTCTTCGGAATGCCCGCCCCCGTATCTCTGACCACAACCCGCCATTGTTCCCCCTCCCACTCTTGAAGCTCGACGGCAATCACCCCTTTGGTGGGAGTAAATTTCAGAGCATTACCGATGAGGTTATTGAAAACCTGCCCGAGCATCTGTTCATCCCCCTGTACCATCGTATCCTTCGGAACATTGGAGAAGAGGAGAACATCCTTCTGGCGTGCGAGTCCGAGGAGCGCCGTTACGCTGGACTTGATGATCGTGTGCAGGTCGATCTCGCGCATTTCCATCCTGATCCGGCCCGATTCCATCCGCGACCAATCAAGCAAGTTGTTTACCAAGGCGAGCTGCTGTTGTGCAGAATCCCTGATATACCCGAGGAATTCCTTCCGTTCTTCCGATGAAACTTCCTCTGCTTCCGACAGCAAAATGTGACAGAAGCCCAAGATGCTGCTGAACGGCGAGCGCAAATCGTGCGAGAGCACCGAGAACAGTTTGTCTTTCTGTGCATTCAGTTGCTGCAGGGACTCACGGGAAGTCTTGAGCGCATCCACGTACTCCGTGACCGTCGCTTCCAGGGCCTTCCGTTCCGAGATGTCTTCAATGATGCCTTCAAAAGCTTCCACATTCCCGGAACAATCCTTCACGGCACGAGAATGTTCCAGAACAGTGATAATCGTTCCATCTTTTCGGCGGAGTTGCAGTTCAATGTTGGAGCAGAAACCCTTCTCGTTCAATGTTTGGGCCAGGTGCTTACGATCTTCAGGATGGACATAGAGTGCTCCCAGATCGATGGCGGCCAATTCCTCCACAGACTCGTACCCGAGCATCTTCAAAAGGGCCGCGTTGGCAGTGAGAAGCCCTCCCCGGGGTGTGCTTTGAAATATACCCTGCACGGCATTCGAAAAGAGATCATGATACTGTTTTTCGCTTCGTTGAACCGCTTGTTCCGCCTGCACCCGATCCGTCACGTCACGAAAGATGCTCAGCAACAACGGGATGCCATTTCCTGAAGCAACATAGGCATTCGTCGTTTCAACATAGGCTTTTTTTCCCGAGGCGAATGCGACGCTGCGCTGAAGGAATTGATTCACACCACGATTGCGAAACCGGTCCTTGTATTTTTCCAGTGCGTCGCCCTTGAGACCCTGCTCGCCATAGACAACGACGAAGGGGCGTCCTACTAAATCTTCCTCGGCCATCCCCACAAGTCGACAATACGCCTTGTTCACTCTGACGATCAGTCCCTCTTCATCCGTGATGCGCATGCCGTCCAGGGAATGATCCCACACCGATTCAAATAAAAATCCGGCCCCGGAAGCGTCTTGGTCCTTTGCCAATTTCGCAGGACCGTTCTCCTGACCATTTTTTTTATCCAACCGTGCAGGGCGGGGTGAGAGACTATTATTTATTGCGCTCATGGCGGGCTTCCTTCATTCATTGGATTTGTTTGTCCTATGAATAGGTCAATAGCGGTGCCACGGTATTGTGCCCTTTTTTGAAGGAAATGAGGGGGTCAGGCAGAGATGGCGAGTAATTTCTACAAATGACAAAGCGAGGAGGGGGCACTTCGGGGGGAACGAGCTACCACTCAACGGGGACGGTTTTTTCCGTCCCGAATTTGTCCTGGAAGTTGATAAACCCTTTATTGCGACCAAACCCGACGATCTTCATCAACACCTCAACATCCCGCTGGCAATACTCGGTGATCAGGTCGATCCGACCCTCCTTCCACCATCGTATCGCTTGAAGTCCGTCGGCCGACTTTCCCACTCCGAGCGTCGCCTGAGCAATCGACTCAAGACTCAATCTGTGTCCCAGCCTGCGCTTCAGATCAGTCAAGACGTCGAAGGATTTTTTTGTGAGGGAGGAGGTATCGCCATAGTGGCTCAGCACGCGGGAATCGAAACCGTCACCGTTAAAACTGATGATCCGATCGTAGCGGGTAAGATACTCAAGAAGCGGGGGTGTTGCAGGCTCCTCCCAGTGCCGGTACCCATCCTCTTCACTCCAGGAGACAGCGACTGAAACGAGCATGAGATGGATGTTCCCCCACCCGCCAACCTCCTCGGCGGAGCGCTGGGTTTCAATATCGTAGAACACCTCGGTGGTCAACGGTTGCGTCACGCTGGTTCCTCTTCCGGCAATGCGTTGCTATCCCTGTTCCAGAACGACGCCTCCCTCAGGGGGAACGGCCTGTCCTACACGTTGCATCCGCCGGTAGACCTCCACGGAAATAACGACACCAAGCACCATGAGGACAACGGCAATGACCGCCAGGAGGTAGTTCCCGGAAGGAAGATATTGCCAGAGCAACTGATAGAACAAAGCTCCCAGAGTCGTCACCAGCATGAAGAGCCCGGGGATGAGGGTGTATTTGGTTGCCCGTTTGTACCCGAACATGTAGGCCGTAACCACAAGCAGCGAAAGCGCTCCAATCAACTGATTGGTCGCGCCGAACGCCGGCCACAAGACTCTCCAGTTGTTCCCCGCGGTAATGAGGTATGCGACGATCAGGCCGACGGCCGTTGCGACAAACTTGTTGTTCAGGATCGGAATTTTCCTCCCGACGGATTCCGCGACGATATACCGCGTCAGGCGTGCACACGTGTCGAGCGTGGTGAGAATGAAAGCGTTCAGCATCAGGATGCCGAAGGCGATACCGTATTGAAGAGGGACACCGATACTCTCCATCGCCCGCCCCATCGCCGTACCAAAGGTGATGTTTGCCCCCTTTTCCGCCAGAAGAGTGCTGAAGACAAACCCGGAAAGTTCGGCGGTCGGCGCCTGGTCCCAGAACAGGACGCTCGAGACGAGCAGAACCACGATCATCGCCAGCGCACCTTCCGTCAGCATGCCGCCGAAGGTTATGACCTTGCCTTCACTCTCCCGCCGGAGCTGTTTTGCCGACGTACCGCTAGAGACAACGGAATGGAAACCGGAGATGGCCCCACACGCCACGGTAATGAAGAGGATTGGCCACAGGGGGCCCTGCTTGCTGCTCGCCCCGATAAACGCCGGGCCGGACACTTCAGGCTGCATGACAAGCAATGAGACGAAGGCAAGGCCGATGCCGATGACAAGGATGTACATCGAAAGATAATCCCGGGGCTGGAGCAGCACCCAAACGGGGATCACCGAGGCAATGAAGGAGTACACGAACGCAAAAATCAGCCAGAACTCGAAACTCGCCTGGATCGGGTTGAAATCGCCGATGAGGATTAAACCGAACATCGCCATAAGTCCGATCACCGTACCGACCCAGATATTCAGGTTCTTTTGGTAAACGAAGTAACCGAACAACAAGGCGAGCACCATAAGGCCAAGGGTTGGGATGACAATCTCCGGTTTCTCCGCCAGGGTCTGGGCGGTCAAGACGGCAAAAACGGCGATCACGAGAACGAGGGCGAGCCAGAGAAAGACGGAAAATATCCATCGTGCGGCATTCGAAACGTGTTGCTGTGCCAATTCGGCAATGGAGACCCCACGACTGCGGACGGAGGTCATCAGGGCGGTATAGTCGTGCACCGCTCCGATAAAGACGGAACCGACCAGGATCCAGAGAAGGGCAGGAAGCCAGCCGAAAAGGGAATACGCCAGGATCGGACCGACGATCGGCCCTGCACCCGCAATAGAGGAAAAATGATGGCCGAAGAGCAAAGCGGGGGGGGAAGGGACAAAATCGACGTTATCCTGCATGGAATGTGCAGGGGTGGGATTCGCATCGTTCGGTTTGATCAGCGTCCGTTCGATGAACCCGCCGTAGAGTCTATACATGGCATAGAACCAGACAGCTCCAAGAACCCCTATCAGTGCCGCATTGAGCATCGTATTCCTCCGTTGAAGTGTTTGAACCGCCCTATACTGGAAAGAAATGGTTTGAAATGCAACCGGGTTTCTGCGTGGCCAAAGAAACCGCGCGGAAAGCCTTCACCTATGAAATGAGTCTTATAACTTCTTCGCCAGGACTTCGGCTGACGACAGCAACCGGACCCGCGCGCGCCGCATTTCTTCCAACGCTTTCTCCCCATCGACCGGCTGAACATTGACGGCGGCAACCGCGTCCGTTACAACGTGGGTGGTCATACCCTTGCCTGCTGCGTCCAGGGCAGAAGCGCGGACACAGTAGTCGGTGGCAAGTCCGGCAACGTAGAGTTCCGTGACACCTCGGGATCGCAGGTACTCTTCAAGGTTGACATTGGTGGCTTCAAACGCGGAATAGCCATCGTCAAGGTTCCCGGTTCCCTTGAGAAACACCTGTTGTATTTTTTCGCTCCGGAGCCGTGGATGGAACTCGGCTCCATTCGTCCCCTGCACGCAATGCACCGGCCACTTTTGAAAATGGGCTGTCTGACCCGGATGCCAGTCCTTGGACGCAACGACAAGGTCGAACTGTTCCATCAGCCGGTTGATCACCGGCACCACCGCATCCCCCTGCGGCACCGCCAGCGCCCCGCCGGGGCAGAAATCGTTTTGCACATCGACAATCAATAACCCTTTCACGGATTCATCCTTTCTACACCTTGAACTTCGTCTTGAAATCTTCCACGAGCGTTGTCCGCAGATGCATCAGCGCCTGACTGACGCCCACTTTGTAAATATGAGGATACTCAAAGCGCTTATGCTCCGGGGCAAGATGGCTGAGCCGTTCCCTGGCATAGGCTGCACTCTCTTTCGTCGATTGCTTGTGGATGATCCTCCCCTCCTCCATCACCTTGTGCAACAGCGGTTCCGAGGTGCATTCCTGGAGGCTGCTCCGCTGCTCGGGAAAGAGCGGGTGCAGGATCATTTCGGGCGACCCTTCCTCGACGAGAGTGATGGCGTCGGCGTAAAAGAGGCCGTCGCCGTTCGTGAAGCGGAAGACGTTCTTCACGCCGGGCAGGGTAAGCTTGGTATAATTTTCGGAAAACTTCAATCGGGGCTCCCCATCACTCATCGATAGTTTATAGACACCGTCCAGAGCCGAGCTCGATTGACCGGTGATCAATCTCGTCCCGACCCCGAAGATATCGATGGGCGCTTCCTGCTCGACGAGCAAACTGCGGATCACATGCTCATCGAGTTGGTTGGAGACCACGATCTTGACATACTGCAGACCCGCCTCATCCAACTTGGCACGGGCGTGCTTGCTCAAATACGCCAGGTCCCCACTATCCAGCCTTATTGCCAGGAGACGGTGACCTTTTTGTTCCAGCTCTTTTGCGACGATAATCGCATTGGGAAGGCCGCTCTTCAGGGTATTGTAGGTATCGACGAGCAGCGCACATTTGTCGGGGTAGATCTCGGCATACTTGCGAAACGCGGAGAGTTCATCACCGAAGCTTTGCACCCACGAGTGGGCCTGCGTTCCCGACACCACGAGGGCGTGATGAAACGCCGTGTAGACGTTCGAGGTCGCATCCACTCCTCCAATGATTGCCGCCTTCGACGCGTGAATCCCCCCCAATCCCTGGGCCCGGCGGAGACCGAAATCCACCACACGGCGGTTCCCGGCCGCGGTCCGAATGCGTGAAGCCTTCGTTGCGATAAGCGATTCGAAGTTGATAAGATTGAGCAACAACGTCTCAATGACCTGTGCCTCGATGATCGAACCTTCCACCCGGAGAATCGGTTCCACCGGGAACACGACCTCTCCTTCCCTGACGGAATGGATCGTCCCTTGGAAACGAAAGGTTCGAAGGAACTCGAGGAACTCCTCCCGGAATCCCTGTTCCCGCAGAAAACCGATATCCTCCCCTCCAAAATGATATCCCTCGACCAATTCAAGCACATCGCTCAGACCGGCAAACAATGTATAACCGCCGCTGAAAGGGTTTTCGCGGAAAAAATAATCGAAACAACTGTTGGTTTTCGCACGTCCGGAAAGGTAGTAGCCCTGCGCCATCGTCAGTTGATAATAATCCGTATAGATGGCCGTGTGCGTATCAAGTAAATTCATCTCGTGGGTGGTCATGAAAATGCGTCCCGTAGTAACCGGATCTGTGCAGTTCCGTCCTTGTAGGTAATCGCAACCACATCGAACCGGCATGGCTGCCGCTCGATATGGTGCTCGTAATAGTATCCCTCTGCAACCTTGCGAATTTGCTCCTGTTTTGCCGGCGTAACGGCTTCCTCCGGATCCCCCATCCTTGTCGAGTGGCGCGCCTTCACCTCCACGAAGACCAATTCATTCCCCTCTCGTGCAACAAGGTCGATTTCTCCGCGTCCATAACGGTAGTTGTAGCGGAGAATCGTATATCCTAATTGCTCCAGGTAGCGGGCGGCGAGCGCTTCACCCTCAGCACCTTGCTTTCTCCTGTTCATCGTTCGCCCTTCAGCCCCTGTTGTGAAACCCAGGCAACACTGTCAGATGTATCCTGTTTTGCCTTTACAAGGCGACCTTGAAGCTCCTCCTGTGAATCTCGCATAGGCCGTTCCGCCGGATCGCTTCGACATGCTCCCTGGTCCCGTACCCCTTATGCTTCGCGAACCCGTAGCCGGGAAACAGTCTGTCATATTCCCGCATGAGGCCGTCCCGCGTCACTTTGGCGATGATTGAAGCGGTAGCAATAGTAAACGATCGCGCATCACCTTTGATAATATTTTCAAACCGAAGAGTCTCATGCCTGAAACTGTTCCCATCCGCAAGGACCAGGGAGGGAACCATGGAGAGTTGGTCGAGCGCCTTCTTCATGGCGAGTATCGAGGCCTGGTAGATATTAATCCGATCGATCTCCTCGTGGCTCACCACCCCGATCCCGACGCCGAGGGCCCGCTCATGGATCAACGGGAATAATTGTTCACGCCGGTGCGGTGAGAGCTTCTTTGAATCGTCGACCCCTTCAAGATACACTTCTTTGGGAAAGACCACCGCCGCCGCAACAACCGGTCCCGCCAGCGGACCCCGACCGGCCTCATCGACTCCAGCGATGATTTCGACCCCCTCACTCCAATACTTGCGCTCGAAGAACAGCATATCGCGCGCAGCGATTTTTTCCATGGGACTTACCTCCATGGGTACGACCCGAGAGCGATGGCAGCAATCCCCAGGACCATACTCAGTTTCAACGCTCCGCTGACCCTTGCAAGATTTTGAGGACTTCGCTTTCGCCACATGGAGATGATGGCATAGACCAGCAAAAGATCGGTGAACGAGACGAGCAGAAGGTACGAGCTGTTGTAGACACCTTCCACGTACGGCACCATCGTCGCCGCGATCAACAATGCCAGAACCGCCGTGGCCGTTCCGAGGCTTGCAGAAACACCGTGACGAACCGCCATCGTCATTGCGTTGCCTTGCACATCCCCGGCCACGTCCTCAGAATCCTTCACCAACTCCCGGGCAAGGTTGACCAGAAACGCAAAGAGTGCGGGAATGAACACACTTTGGACATTGCCCACCGTGTAGCCGCCGTACAGCAACGCAAGGCCGGTGGCCAGGGCGACCGTCAGATTTCCCCACAGGACTGTCCGCTTCAACGATTTGCTGTACCAATAGAGCGTACCGACCCAGAACAGCGCGATCGCAAAGGTGTAGGGCCCGATATAGGCACTGATAATGACCCCCAGGCTCGAAAGCAACCGCCAGGTCCACCATGCCCCCTGGGGTTTGATGGCCCCCCGCGCCAATGGTCGATGGGGTTTATTGATCTTGTCGATCTCCACATCAAAATAGTCATTGATGGCATTCCCACCCGCTGCAATCAAGGCTCCGGCCAGGGAACCCAGCAGGACGAAATGCCACCCCCCCTTCGATGCCCCTGCGAGAAGAGCTGCGACGGTAATCGTGAGAAACACGATCGCCCCGTTGAGCGGTCGCGTCAACTGAACGCAGGCTTTGATCGTTTCAGAATTCATTGACCAACCTGAAATGGAGTTTGGCCGTGCTGAACGTGTCCCCCTCACCCAACGCCAGACTGACCCCGATGAGGCCCAGTGCGGTATCGAGCCGGATCCCGATACCGTACCCGACCTTGGATTGTTCGCTTCGAACCAGACCGACAGAAGGTCTATCCGGGGTCATGATGTATGCGGCGTCGACAAAGCCATACGCGAACGACCGGGGCGAGACCAGCACGCGGTATTCCGTATTGATCCATGCAAGCCGAGACCCGAGAAACTGCCCTTCCCGGTACCCACGCAGTGAATTAGTGCCGCCGATGCGGTAGAGATCGCTCGGATCGATCTCGCCGGATCGAAGGTCCCGCAAGAACAGGGACGTGGCGACGATCTGGCGCGTGAAGGGTGAAACGACATACTCGAAATCCAAGGTGACTCTTTGAGTTGAACTTGTGCGGCCGGCTTGCAAGGATGATACACCCGTCGTTCGCTTGGAGCCGGTATGGTATTCCGTTCGATAGCGGACTCCGCTGGAAGGGGTCACAGGGTCGTTCCGGGAATCATAGAACACCCTCAGTCCCGCGCTGGTCGTCCTGCTCTCGGGAACGGAACCGGCTCCCTGCCCCTCCGATGGGACTACGCTCGCTTGAGAAAACGAGGCCCCGACGGAGAACTCCTCCGTGATCATCAGATCTGCCGCGAGCTCATACTGGCGGCGGACATAGGTTGAGTCCTGTTTCCGTTGGGCAAATTCCCCATCGAGATTCAAAGGAAGGGATGCCACCCATGGTTCTGCATAGCGGAGTTGAATATCCTGCGTCCCCCGCTCCTCACGTGACCACCGCGCGGAGAGCCTGCGCCCGGTACCAAGGATGTTCCGGAACTGGACAAGGACAAGCCCGGTCACGTACCCCTCTCCTCCCGGTTGTGGGGAGGGAATATACCCAAGGATGCCGTCGAAGTGATTATAATTTCCCTCGGTCACCTTTACCAGCAATCCGGCCGATCCATCCTCGTGCACAAACAGTTCAGGGAGTGATACGCTGGAGAAGAGCTGCGTTCGCTCGAGCCTTCGTTGAATCTGCAACGGGTACTCCCCCCGGAAAAGGTCTCCTTCCTTGAAGCGGGATTCGCGGAGAATGGTGCCTGCGGCAGTTGTCGCATTCCCCTCGATACGCAGTTCCGTGAGCCGCACGACCTTCCCCTGGTCCAGCGTGAGGGTCACCATGACGGAATCCACCACTTCCCCGTCAGAGAGCTCCAGGTCCCGGACCGTGATCGCGGCGAAGGGAAATCCCTTCTCTTCAAAGAAACGCAACAAGCTCTGAATATCAGCCTCAAGTGCAGCCTGCCTGAATGGCTCTCCTGAATGCGTATAGAGCGTTTCCATAAATTCCAACGGCAAAGCATCACTTGCCCCCACCACATGCAAGGATCGAACCAGTGCGCGTCTCCCCTCACCAACGACGATCGTCACCGCGACATTCTGAGTCCCTTCTTCCTGTCCTACCAGGACGGAATCGACCCTGGCCTTGAGGTACCCTTCCCGTGCATAGCCGGCCACAAGCGCTTTCAGGTCTGCGGCGAGGAGGGCTTCATCGTACGGGCTTCCCTCCTTGAGCTGCATCCATGAAACGATCTCCGCGGTGAGAAAGGCTTGATTCCCCCGCACGTGAAGACCGGAGATGGCCGGGAAACGCTGTTGCCCAACGGCCATTCCACTTGTCAGTGCAACAAAGACCATAAAACAGAAAAAGCCAGGCGCGTGAACCGCACTGGCTTTTCCCTGCATCCACAGTTCCACCACGTTCAGCGGATCCTCCCCCACAAATCGGTTGTCGGGTAGCGCAGGCGGTAGTCGCCAAAACCCGTTTCATCGACGAAGATAAACTGCCTGTTCGACTGGTAGTAGTACCATACTTCGTACGGTTTGGCGTTCTGGTCAAAGGGGTGACGTTCGACGTTTTCGGGCGCTCCGAACCGGATGTACACCATACCCATATCGGTTCTCCACCCTTCAAGAAAGTGTGTGAAACTCTTGTTGGCATGTTCGACGCGCTGGTAGTACTCCTCCATCAACTCGTTCCTCGGGGTCTGGGGATCCGGGTCCCGTTTGGACCAAAACTCAAGGAACCGTCGCCGACGCTCCTCCTCGTTCTCCGCATCGCGGATATAGCGCAATTCATTGTCGCGGGCGATGTACAGGAGTTGGTCGACCGCTTTCGTCAGGTCCAACACGGCAGCGGGCAAATCATCCGTCCTCACGGAGAACGTCCGCGAGGTTTGTGCGACGACGTCCACGGTATCTCCTTCGGCGGCATGCATCGGCCGCGCATCGACCGTCAGCACGTACGTCCCCATGGAAAGGTTCAGGGTGTCGATTTTCACAAAGACCTGGTTCTTATATCCCGGTGTCGGTTCAATTTGGACGCGTTCGAAGAGGTTCTCGTTCTTCATCGATCGCACCTTCACCGTCAATTCGATCGAATCGGCCTTTGCCTTGTTATAGACCTCGAAAAAGGTGAAAAATCCGTCTGTCTGTTGGGCAACGTTGCCGGAAACGATGGGAACGATGCTCTTGCGTTCGCCGTCGGTCGAGATCCTATTTACCAGCATGATATCGCTCATGCTGAACGGCTCTTTGTTGAAATCGGTGACGATGAGGGACCGCCGTATTTCGGAGGTCTTCTGCGATTCAAAATCACGCACCTGGATCAGGAGGTGGTACTGGCCCGGGTCGATATCGATGCTCCTCTGGGTCAGGCTGTAAAACCGGTTGGACGTCGTCCTGAGAAAATTGTCCACACGTACATCCTTGCTCCAGTTTTGTTCGAGAACGAGCTGTTCGGTCGGGGTCAACACGTTCAGGGTCACATCGTACCGGCCAAAAAACTGGTCCCCTTCCTTGGCAAACTTGATCGCATGGTGCGGGATCTGGACGTACACATCGATCCGGGATTTGTCCCCCTTGTCGGAGGAATAAGACATCGCATCGAAGAAGAACGTCGGGGGTTCTTTCTCCACCGCTCTCTGCATCTCCACCTGCCCCACAGCAACGCTGCCCGCGCCAACCGTCACGATCAGCACCGCTGCCAGGAGCCTCCGGGGAAACCGCATCGAAATTTGCATGATAACCCTTCCTTCCCCCACCCGCCGGTGGATTCTAGAGCACCTCTGCATACAGATCGTATTCTGTAGCATCAACAACCCTGGCCTGACAAAAGTTGCCGACGGCCAGCGAACCATCGTTTTTCACGTAGACTTCCTGATCGATCTCCGGCGCATCCCATTCGGTCCGGCCGACGAGATACTCCTCCTCGACCCGATCCAGCAGCACTTTGACGGTCTGGTTGATCAAGCCGCGATTGCGTTCCTCCGAGATTTCCTGCTGGAGTTGCATGATGATCGAACGGCGTTCCTCCTTCAGTTCCGTCGGAAGAGGATCCCCAAGATCATAGGCAGAGGTTCCCTCCTCCCGGGAATAGGTAAAGACCCCGAGCCGGTGAAACCTCATCTCGCGGACAAAATCGCACAAGATCTCAAAATCGTGCTCCGTCTCGTTGGGGTACCCGACAATCAGCGTTGTACGCAACGCTATTCCCGGAACCGACTCCCGAATGGTGTGCAGCAGGTCGCGAAGCGCGCGGTTGGAAATCCCGCGCCGCATGGATTTCAAAACATCATCCGAGGCGTGTTGCACCGGGATATCCATGTAGCGGCAGAGTTTGGGATGGTCACGGTAAACATCCAGGATGTCCTTGGGAAATTTTGCCGGATAGGCATAGAGCAGCCGGATCCATTCGAGCCCCTCCACCGAAGAAAGTTCCGACAGCAACTTCCCCAGCGTTCGCCCCCCCTGGTCATCGAGGCCGTAATAGGTTGTGTCCTGCCCGATCACCATCAATTCCCTGACTCCCCGTGAAGCGAGGTGACGTGCTTCATTCACAATCTCTGTCAACGGTCTGCTCCGGTGCCCCCCCCTCATCAGCGGAATCGCGCAGAAGGAACAAGGGTTGTCGCATCCTTCGGAAATCTTTATATACGCGAAATGCGAAGGGGTGGTGATCCGCCGCTCGCCGAGGAGTTCAACTTTATAGTCGATCCCAAGCTCTTTCACCACTTCTTTGAGGTGATGGGATCCAAAATAGGCGTCCACCTCCGGGATTTCCTGCCGAAGTTCCGCCGCGAACCGTTCGGAGAGGCATCCCATGACCACGACCTTTTTCAGCTTCCCCTCGTTCTTGCGCCGGACGGCCTCGAGGATCGCGTCGATGGATTCCTGCTTCGCCGACTCAATGAACCCGCATGTGTTGATGACCGCAATCTCGGCCTCGTCCGCATCCTCAACAACCCGCACCTTATTGCCGGCAAGTTGTCCGAGGAGGACCTCACTATCGACGAGGTTTTTTGAACACCCCATCGTTATCACACTGATTGTCGGCTTCCGCTGATTCATGGCACATCAAACCTTGCTGTTCCCGGTGAGCTCCGTCGGTCCACCCCCTCCGACCCACACACGAACGGGATCATGAGAGTACCACGAAGTCGATGTAAAGATACACAAACGGGGATACAAATACCAGACTGTCGAAGCGGTCGTAGAACCCGCCATGGCCCGGGATCAGATCCGAGGAATCCTTCACGCCGCTGTCACGTTTGAATCGGGATTCGATCAGATCCCCCATCTGCCCGAACACCCCCACGAAGAGACCGAGGATGATCGCATCATGCAGGCGCAAGTATTCCAGCACCAGGATGCGGGCGAGGAGCATCGTCAACACGGCAGACACAAAACCAAACGCAGCCCCCTCCCAGGTCTTGTTGGGACTGACACGTTCAAAGAGCTTGTGTTTCCCGAACCGTACTCCTCCGAAATAGGCCGCGGTGTCACAGATCCAGATCGACGCAAGGAGCGACACGATGGTATACCCTCCCCATCGTTCAATCATGGCCATCTGGATATCATCGGCGAACCCGGTCTCGAAGAACTTAAAGACGGGAAAACCGTACGGAAACAGTTCCCGCGTGGAAATCAAGGTCCCGTAGAACAACGAGATCATCAGGACCCCCAGCACAGTCGTCGCACTATTGACCGTGGGAGAGCCCTTCGTCCGAAACAACTCCACCATGAGTACCACCATCAGAAAAATCAGCAGCACGAAAAGCAGGAACTGCATCTGGGAGAACATGGCAAGATGGATGCCCATGTCCGAGAAATAGCTGTACACGTCCACCTGAAGGCGCTCGTAGGTGAAGGCAAGATTCACAATAAATCCCGCCACGATGCCCACCGATTTCTGTGGGAACGCACCCCTGCGCTCGGCAAGATTATAGAATTCGTATAAGGAAAGCCCCGAGATTAAAGCCACGAAAGCGAAGAACCAATGTCCTCCGGCCATGGCGGCTGCGATGATCAGCGGAATGGCGATCGCTGCAACTCCCACCCGACGGGGTAAACTCTGAAATGCAGAACTGGTCACGCCCTGTCTCCTTTAAGAATTTTGTTGGGAGATGACCTCATCCAGGAGGCCGAGATGGATCAGACGCCGTCTTGCCGCATCACGATCCAATGTCTTTACCATAACCCGAACTGGCAAATCGATCGGGACCCAGGCCAGGCTGACATGGTCCCCCCGGGAGAAGAAACGGGCTTCGATCTCAGCCGCCCGGAGATTTGTCACAAAGATGTCCGCCTCAAATTCCGATGCACATCCATGGATGACCACCCAATCACTCCCCATGGCAATATGGTCGGCGCTATCGCAAAAAAACCTTCCATCCCTTTTAAAAGCACAATCGCCGCATACCGGTTTCCCACATACGCTGCAGACAGCCACCGCCGACTGACCGAAATGGTTTTCGCATTCGATCAGGGATGAGTGTTCCCCCTTGACATCAAGGGAGCCGCATCGATCACACGCAGTGGGGCTTCCCTCCATGATATTCCCGCACTCTGAGCAGTTCTTCATTTCGGATCCTGACTGATGCTATCGGTCCGGGCGGTGAGACGCCAGTAGTTGGAAAACGTCACCAGGAACAACCCCAGGAACAACCCGAGTTGCCCGAGAACGGCGGGGAGGGGCGCTTCGGCAGCTTTTCCCCCGCCGATCACCAAGGCTTCATCCATCCGAAAGTAGGTGATGATCACCGCAAGGACATTATTCAGGAAGTGCACCGTCATCGCCATGAGGATGCTGTTCGAACGCATCCGGAGGATGCCGAAGAAGATCCCCAATCCCATGAGCGGCAGGAGCGCAAACGGGTTAAAATGAAATGCGCCGAAGATCAATCCTGAAATCACCGCAGCCCTGACCGGCGTCACCATCCGTTCCAGGCCCGATTGAATCAGCCCGCGGAACATCAACTCTTCCACCACGGCAGGCACAATTGCGACCACCAGGACCACGAACGCCAGCTCGGGGAACGATTCCGCGGTCACCAGGACCCGGACCGTTTGATCCATCAATTCCTTGAGCGGCGCGAGCAGTTTGTTCAACTCTTCCGGAATCGGGATGCGCTCCTGCAACATCATGTAAGTTTGAAAGATCTGCTGCAGGAACAGCAAACTCAGGACGGCAAAGAGCGTTTCCCCCCACTTTGGCATACGCCAGGGGAAGACCTTCTCCAACCGAACACTCATGAGGTAGGCAAACGCGATGGTAGGGATGAAAATAAAGAGAAGCTGACCTCCGAGGGTGAACAGGCGATGGAGAAGAACATTGTCGCGGGTGACTTTCGACCCGACAATCAGGTAGGTGATGGTCCCGCCAACGAGCTGGTACAGGACAAAGATAAGAAACAGGCAACCGAGCAGAAAGAATGCGGGGGGGATGTTATGGCGCTCAAGGAAGGATTCTTCACCCGCCGGGTCGCCTTGATGCTCCGTCTGGACGCCGTAATTGTCCGTCATGCCATCAGGCCTTCGAACGACTGGCTTTGATCATGGCGGCGAGCAGGGGGATCATGATCTCATGATGGCCCGTGAAGCTGTACCCTCTTCCATGCCGTTGGGTTGGACGCTCCACGACGTTCATCTGGGGACGGTAATGGCGGATCATATCGAAGTTTGCGGTGGAGAATCCCCGCGCTTTGAAGCCGAGGTTTCTCGCTACCGTCAGCGCTTTCAGAAAGACCTCCGGTAAAATGACCGCCGAGCCGATGTTCAACACCACCCCACCTCCCGTCAACTCCCTGATCGAATGAGCGAGGATCTTGAAATCGCGGAAGGTCAATTCCCCCGTCGCGGCACCATCCATCGTCGGCTGCTGGTGCACAATGTCGGTCCCGATCGCCGCATGAACCGTGACCGGCACCCCGAGCCGGTAACACGATGCCAGAATGCTGACCTCACGGTATTTCCCCTTCAGGGCGAGGATTTTCTTTGCCAACGCCTCGCCGTAGCCTTCGTTCGAATCACCAAACGCCTTCACGAGGGCCTTGTTGATGAACTCTCCTGTTTCTCTCGCCATCCCGAACCTGCCGTCCAGGATATTCACCGACACATCCTCGGAAGTCTGTCCCCACATGGCCGTCTCGACGTCGTGAATTGCGGCAGCGCTGTTCATGGCAACATGGGTCACCATGCCCCTCTGCACAAGATCGATGATCACGGGGGACATCCCAACCTTCACCACATGGGCCCCCATCATCAGGATCACCGGTTTCTTCTTTTTCCGCGAACGGACGATATCGGCAACGAGGTCCCGGAGCTCATTCCCGATCAGGATCCTCGGGAGCGAATCAAGAAAGTCCTTTAACCGGGCCGAATTCGGATTCAACACCCGGGCAAAATCCTTCGGAGAGACCTTGCTCTTCCGGCTCTTGATGGAGTTGGTCTTAACCCGGGCGAGGCTCAACTGATTGTATTTGGACATACCGGCTCTATCGTAGTTTGGCGTTGATGGGACCTGCCACCCCTGAATACTCGCGCAGCTCGGCGTCAATCGAGCCGACCACCACCTGCGTGCTGACCTTGACCGGGATTTTCCGTTCATCGTCGGTCAGCCAGATGATCACCCTCCCCTCGCTCTTAAACAATCCCCCTTCCTGGATCAGGGGCTCGACAATCACACAGCGAAACGTTCCAGCGTCCACCTTGATCTGCTGGCGGCCCAAAAATTTGACAGCCAGGGTGTATGATGTATCCTTGGTAAAATTGTGCAGGATGGTCCTTTCGCCCGGACGGGATGCGGAGAAATCCATGGTGCGGACAAAATAAAAAGCCGATACGACGTCGTGAATGTAGGGCGGTATCGGGAATCTCCCCTTCTCCGTGATCGCCACGTTGTTGATCTGGTCGAGAACGGCATCGTAGTCGCGCCTGAACTTTCCCTCCCGGATTCTCTGGGAGAAGCGCCACGGAAAAATCCCCTCCTTATCAAGGATCGTTTCGTACCGGTCTTCGACCTTGTAAATCCATGAGAAGGAAGGGGTCGAGTGAACGGTGAACAGGACCTGGTAACATTCCCGGCCGAACGCCGTGTCCATTTTGGGAATGGCCATGACCGCTTCTCCGGCCGTTATGAATGAATACCCGACATCGAAGACCAGTCGTTCCCCCTCGGCAAATGCCGATTGGGGAATCCTTCGGAGGGATTGGGAAGTGTCCTTCGCCTCCCCCGAACTGTTCCCCGCCCGAAGAATAACGCCATCCTGTCCCATCGCGATGGAACAGGACAACCAGAACACTATCAACCACCCCAGGCACCGCATCATAAATTCTACGTTGCTTTCTCCTTCGTTCCTTGAAGTAGGCGAAGGGCTCCCCCTGCAACATCCTGCTCTTCAATCTGATCCATGCAATCATTCCCCTGGCAAGGCCCCCCCTTGCATCGGGGACAACGCTGATGATCCGCGACAAACACGAGGCTCTTTTCCGTCCATGGCCCCCAACGCTTTGAACTGCATTCCGGAATGGGGGGATACAACCCTATCACGGCAGTCCCTACCGCGGCACCGATGTGAAGCGGACCAGTGGAGTTCGCCACAACAAGATCGGCCAACTTCAGGAACGCTGCCAATTCCAGCAATGTCAACTCCCTCCGGAGAGGGATCGCCGCATTGCCCGATTCCTGCACCACTTTGCGTACAAGAGGCTCCTCTTTCCGCGTCCCCGTCACAACCACAGAAGCGCCTTTCGCGGAAAGAAGCCTCGCAAGTCCTGCAAAATGCTCCGGACTCCAATCCCGGGCAGACCCGCCACTTCCCGGGTGCAGAACGACCACCATGTCGTCTTCTGAAATTCCCATTCCCCTTCGTTCCTCTCTTGCCCGGTCGAGTGCCCAACCGGGAAGTGAAAGATGGATCGAGGGCTTTCCCTCCGGCGAGCACCCCAGGGTCCTCAGCAGGGAGAGATTGTACTCAAGTTCATGCTTCTCCGCCGTTCTCCGGTGCTCATACACCTTTTTGTTGAAGAGGAAAGAGTACCAACGATAACCCGTTCCCACGCGGAGCGGAATCCCCGCAAGAAACATCAGAAGAGCAAGTCGGAAGGTCGGATAGGAAACGACGACGGCATCGAACCGACCGGCTTTCAACTCTGAGAGCATGGCAAAGAACGGCTTTTCGTGCCCCCCCTCATCATACAACACAATCGAATCCAGTCCTTCATATCCATCCGCAATTTCCCGGGTGTAGGTGCGGAGCAGCATCGACCTTCGGGTCGCCGGAAAACAGGTCCGGAGCGCCGCAATCATCGGAAGCGAAAGGACGACATCACCGATCCGGTCGGTGCGAACAACAAGAATGTTGTGGAATTGCGGCTCTTTCACTTCATTTTGGACGATTCAGCAAGGGCCAATATACGGGAAGGTGGATACAGGCGCAAGGAAGGAAAAATGGGAACAGGCTTGCAACTTCGTTGTACGGCTGAAGGGAGATTACGAAACAAAGACCCTGGCAACATCAAGCAACATCGACGGCCGGTTCCAGAGAGCCGTTCGGAAAATTCCGCCTACCGTTCTCTTTTGTTCAGGCAGCTTCAAGCCACTCTCGCAAAGGGCATCCAGCGATTCGTCGGAAAGATCCGAAATGGCCTCTTTGATTCTATAGAAAACTTCATGTCTCCAACCCAAACGCTTGTGCCAGCGTTTCTCATACTCAACAAGATGTCCCAGGTCATGGCTCCGGACCGCTTCGGCGGCAACCTGTCCGGCGATCATGCCGCCGATCATTCCGCTGATAATCCCTCCGCCGGAGACCGGGTTTACCTGGTGTGCCGCATCGCCGACCAGCATGACACCATTTTTAACCACCTCATCGCATGTTTTGGCACATGGGACACCTCCTGCGATCCGCGTCAGGATTGCGGCCCGCGGATACATGCGTTCAACAAATTCTTCGAGGTACCGGACTGCCGATTTTTGCTTGGCCAGTTCAACGCTGATGCCGATACCGACGTTTGCCGAGTCCTTCCCTTTCGGGAAAACCCAGAGGTAACCGCCGGGAGCGACATTGTCGCCGAAGTAAAATTCAAGGATGCCCTCCTCCACCTTCACGCCCCCCAGGGTGAACTGTGCGCAGCTCTCCATATCCCTGATATGGGTCGTGGTGTCGATCCCCGCCCATTTTCCCACACGGCTTTCGACCCCATCGGCGCCAATAATAACCTTCCCCTTGATCTCGACCTTTCGATCCTTGATGGTTGCCCGCACTCCTTCAACAGTCCCATCGCGCTTGATGAGGTCATACACGTAGGCCTTGGTCACGACTTCGGCCCCTTCCTTCACGGCGAGCTTCGCGAGCTCATAGTCGAAGATGCGGCGTTCGAGAACGTAGGCGAGACCATCGAGCCGGGGAATCACGGAATGCCCGGAAGGTGAAATAAGACGAAAGCGGTCGCACCGGGCGGCGATCCAACGGTCGTCCGGTTGAATGAACTGGACGACCCCTTCATGGCTTACCGCCTCGCCGCAGCGCACGGGGTACCCGACATCCCGGTCTTTCTCGAGCATCAGGACGGACGCTCCCCCTGCCGCCGCAAAGCGTGCAGCCGTTGAACCGGCGGGACCGGCTCCGACAACGATCACATCATAGTTATCGTTCATGATGAGAGCTTGAAATTGTTACCGTATGTCACCCCTTCGGGGTTGAACTACAATTTGTTAATCCTGGCAACAACAATGTCATCCCTTCGGGATTCTGAACGCCCTCTTGAGAAGCCGGGAGGCTTGAATCCGAATAAAAACGGGAATCACCATCAATGAAAAGCCCGAAGGGCTTGAATACGAATAAAAACGTGAACAATATCGACGAAAACCCCGAAGGGGTTAAATCAAAAAAGAGGGATAATCCGCAACCATCAATATACCGCGTCAGCAGTCGAACAGGCAAGGCACGATTGGTTTGAACAAAAACGCTGGATTAGTTTGTAAGAACTTTCCTGTGTCCTGGTGACTTTGTGGCTTTGTTTCTCTTCATTATAAAACTAAAATGACGGGGGAAATTCCTGCGGCAACGAAACCTCCTTCGGCAGGTTTGCCACCCCCTCCCGGTGAAACTCGATCACCTCCCAGGGGCAGGCCCAGACGCATTTACGGCAGTTCGTGCATCGCTCGTCGATGATCCTGATATCCGACTCGAGCAGCTCGATCGCATCTTCAGGACAGACTCCAACGCAGCATCCGCAAAAATCGCATTTGCCGGGGACGATATGAATCATCAAGGGGGTGTTACGGGGCACAATCTCTCCTTAGGATACCTTCCGTTGTCGACGGCGTGGGCTAAAATAGGAAGAGGTGGGATGAAATGCAACGAAGGGATGGAGCCTGTGTGAAAAGTGTCATTCCGACGACCGAAGGGAGGAGGAAGCTCGTTTCTTGAAATGAAATGCGAGATTCCTCGCTACGCTCGGAATGACATTTTGAGTTTTTACACAAACTCGATGCCTTTGGAGTGACTTCATCAATACGCCGTCACCCTTCGGCTTAGCTCAGGGTGCCGGTTATTTTATATTGCTTTCCTCGCAAGGCAAAAATTGGGGGCCGCTTATTGTTCCACAAGAAGGTCAATTCGACTTCAGGAACTCGGGGGACTCGACTTCCTTCAGGAGGCGGATCAGTTCCTGATGCCGTTGGACGAACGGGATCGCGTCTTCCCCACGCTGCGATGCTTCGCGCAAGAGTT
>Ga0154373_126_pt1 | contig 34438 bp, 32 predicted proteins | sample RifGroA2_FD_105617 | JGI IMG/M metagenome (GOLD analysis project Ga0154373, IMG submission 105617) | Ignavibacteria bacterium GWA2_55_25 | reverse complement strand
AGCTCAGTATGGATAGAGCAGCGGTTTCCTAAACCGTTGGTCGGACGTTCGAATCGTCTCGGGGGCACGGTAGGTTTCTCCCGCACAAAGAGTGCGGGATCCTCAAAATGACTGAAGAGTTATCTTCGCTTCGCTCGATAACTCTTGTCATTTTGGGACTAAACCGTTGCTTGCCCGCCGAAGTCTTCTGTTGACGAAGGCGGGGTCGGACCCCGACGTTCTTTGTCGGGGAATCGTCTCGGGGGCACGGTAAGTTTCTCCCGCACAAAGAATGCGGGATCCTCAAAATGACTGGTCTCAAAAACCCTCTTGGTTTTTTATTGCCACAAAAATGCACAGAAAGCACAAAATATTTTAGTGTTTTGTCTTGTGTATTTTGCGCTTTTTGTGGCAAAATTGTTTTTGAGATAGGTTCTACTCTTTCGTGAGGATTCGTGGAGATTCGTGGGATGATTCTTTAAGATCGAACGCGAGAAATAATCTTGTCGAAACGAACAACATCAGCAAACATCCAACCTTCATTATTTCCTATGCCTTCCAAGAAGACACCAGCTTCCGTTGATTGGGGAAAGGCCGTACAGCCCCTGATAAAGCAGTATCGGGGGAAGAAGCATCCCCTTGAGTACGCGAACCGTTATCAACTCCTGGTCGCCGTGGTCCTCTCGGCGCAGGATTCTGACAAGCACATCAATTCGCTCGCCCCGGCATTCTTCAAAGAGTTCCCCTCCATGAAAGCCCTGGCGAAAGCGAAGCCGCAGGAGTTGCATAAACTCATAGGATCGGTCCGGAACTTCGCTAATAAGTCGAAGTGGCTTCTGCAAACTGCGCAGACCGTGGGGAAGGATGAGAATATCCCTACAACGCTGGAAGGATTGCGCGAACTCCCTGGAATTGGACGAAAGTCGGCAAACGTGATCCTGCGCGAGTCGGGTCTTCCGGCAGAAGGAGTGATTGTCGATCTTCACGTCTTGAGGGTTGCACCGAGACTCGGCATCGCGGAGGGAACGAACCCGGAGAAAATCGAGAAGCAGTTGTTGGAGAAAATCCCAAAAAAAGATTGGGGGGATATTGGAATGGCGATGTCATTTCTTGGACGGGAGATATGCCGCCCGACGAATCCGAATTGTTCTGCTTGCAGTATGAACAAGGTGTGCGTGTATTATGCTTCCATGAAAAAATAGACTACCGTAGCAGGGATTGAATTCCTCCAACGCCTTGTTTTGACCCGCACTGTTTTGTAAATTCATTGCATTGTTCTTGTTCAACAATCCCTTTCAACGTGCTTTCCCATACTGACGGAACTCCATGCGTTTCTCCAAAGCTTTCATTCCCACTCAAAAAGAAATCCCGGCCGATGCGACCATCCCTAGCCATCAGCTGATGCTCCGCGCCGGCCTGATGCGCCAGTTGACGGCAGGGGTCTATGTGTACCTTCCCCTGGGCTATAAGGCGATGCTGAAAGCCATGCAGGTCGTCCGCGAGGAAATGAACGCGATCGGAGGACAGGAATTCCACCTGCCGGCCTTGAATCCCGAGTCACTCTGGATCCAGACAGGGCGGCGGAATGTGCCGAATTTCATCCTGAGCATCAAGGAGAGGGACCTGGTGCTGGCCCCGACACACGAAGAGGTGATCGCCTGGATTGCCTCCATGCATATCCAGTCCTACAAGGACCTTCCGCAGATCTGGTATCAGATCCAGACAAAATTCCGGAACGAGCCGCGCCCCAGGTCGGGCGTGCTTCGGGGGCGGCAGTTCATTATGAAGGACTCGTACAGCCTCGATGCATCATGGGAAGGGCTGGATAAGAGCTACGATCTTCATGCGGAAGCGTACAGAAACACCTTCACCCGGTGCGGCATCAGGTATTTTGTCGTCGGCGCTTCCAGCGGAGCCATGGGAGGAACCGGTTCCCAGGAGTTTATGGTCGAGGCGCCACACGGTGAGGATACGGTCGCTCTCTGTACGCAATGCGACTATGCCGCCAACCTGGAAATTGCCTCATCGACCCTCCCGAAAGTCACCAGGAAAGAAGGGAGCAGCAACGTTGAAGAAGTCCATACCCCGAACGTCCGAACCATCGACCAGCTTGCGGAATTTCTCAAGGTACCGCACGAACGGCTCGCCAAATCGGTTGTCTACCGGCACAACGGGTCGCCGCTCCTCGTCCTTATGGTGGGGAACGATCAACTGAATGAATCGAAGCTTATCGCCGCACTCGGCGGCGGTGAAGTCTCGCCAATGAATGCCGAAGCTTTGAAAGGCCTCACGGGCGCAGACGGGGGCTCCATCGGTCCCGTAAACCTCAAAGGGTTCAAGATCATCGCGGACAAGCGGTTGGAGGGAGCCAACGGCCTTATCAGCGGCGCGAACCGGAACGATTACCATCTTTCCAATATCGACCTGCAGCGCGATGTAACCCTTGACGGATATTACGATTTACGGACCATTGAGCCGGGTGAGGCGTGTCCAAAGTGCGGCTCTGCCCTGAAGGTGTCGAACGCCATCGAGCTCGGCCATATTTTCAAACTCGGGACGAAATATTCTGAAGCGCTCAACGTGACGTTCCTTGATGAGGGGGGAGCGGGCAAGCCGGTTATTATGGGCAGTTATGGCATTGGCATCGAACGCATCGTCGCATGCGCGATCGAACAGGGGCATGATGATAATGGCATCGTCTGGGATAAGGCTCTCGCTCCGTATCCCGTTCATGTCATCGCCGTCAATATGAACAGCAAGGATGTCGTGCTGGCTGCGAACCAGGTTTACCGCTTCCTGACCGAGGCAGGCATCGAGGCGCTTTTTGATGACCGGGGCAACGTATCTCCCGGATTCAAATTCAAGGATGCCGATCTTCTCGGCATGCCGTTTCAGGTGATCGTCGGCGAAAAGGGATTGAAGAACGGTCAGCTTGAAATCAAGCGTCGCAAAACCGGCGAGAGAACGATGGTCGCGAAGGATGACGTGGTAAGCACCGTGCAATCACTGTTGCGGGAATAACAAACGCTCCGCTCCCTCACTGGGTTGACTCCCAGGTTGCGAATCCGTACCGTTGCTGTAGGTTCGTTGATATACCCCGAATTTCTCCACCCGTAATCCGCAAGTACGTTATGCCCGAGTTTATCCATCTCCACAATCATTCCCACTACAGCCTCCTGGACGGTGCCGCCACGATCGAAGGGATCGTCCAGGCCGCTGTTGCCAACAGCATGCCTGCGGTTGCACTTTCCGACCACGGCGTGATGTTCGGTGCGCTTGAGTTCTACAAGAAGGCGAAGAAAGCCGGCATCAAACCGATCATCGGGTGTGAGGCCTACATTGTCACGAAGGGGAGCCGGTTCGATAAGACATTGCAGTCGGAGAAATCGAGCCAGGGACAGGGAAGAGGCATCTACCATCATATTCTCCTCCTTGCAAAAAATGAGGTCGGATACAGGAACCTCATCAAGCTCTGCACCCTCGGCCATACAGAAGGGTTTTATTATAAGCCGCGTATCGATGCCGAATTGCTTCACCAGTACCGTGAAGGAATCGTTGCCACTTCGGCTTGCCCCGGAGGTGTTGTCGGCGCTCATCTGGTGAATGGGAATTACGACGAAGCCCGAACCGCAGCGGGAGTGTACAAGGATATCTTCGGTGACGATTTCTACATCGAGATTCAAAACCATGGGATGGAAGTGGAACGGCCGATCCTGGCCAACGCTCCACGCCTGGCAAAGGAGTTGGGGCTCAAGCTGGTTGGGACCAACGACTGTCACTACATCAAGGCCGATCATGCCATTTCCCATAACATCATGCTCTGCATCCCGGATGCGAGCAGCACCAACATCCCCGATTATAAAACCCTCCGTTACAACACGGATCAGCTCTATTTCAAGTCGGCAACGGACATGGTCCGCCTCTTCAAGGATCATCCGGAGGCGGTGACGTCGACGCTGGAGATTGCGGAGAAGTGCAATCTTGAGCTCGACCTTAAAACGAACCACATGCCGAAGTTCCCCATTCCGGCGGAAGCCGGGGTCACAACCCTGGAAGAGTATCTTGACAAACTCTCACGGGAAGGGCTGAACCGCCGCTACACCGCCCTGACGCCGGAAATCGAGCACCGCCTGGAGCATGAGTTGGTTGTGATCAAGCGGATGGGCTATGCCGGATATTTTTTAATCGTGCAGGACTTTATCAACGCTGCAAAGCAAATGGGGGTGCGTGTCGGGCCCGGACGGGGAAGCGCGGCGGGAAGTCTCGTCTCGTACGCCCTCGGGATTACCGACGTCGACCCGCTCCAATATGATCTTCTGTTCGAGCGCTTTTTGAACCCTGACCGCGTCAGCATGCCCGACATCGACGTGGACTTCGCCGACGACAAGAGAGACCTGGTGATCAGGTACGTCAAGGAGAAGTACGGGGAAAACTCTGTCGCCCAGATCATCACGTTCGGTACGCTCTCAACGCGCGCAGTCCTGAAAGATGTTGGCCGCGTGCTCGGGATCCCACTGAATGTCATCGATCCCATTACGAAACAGATCCCCGTGGTGCTGGGCAAGGTCACGCCGCTCAAGGATGCGCTGGAAACCATTCCGGAGCTCATGGCGATCAAGGAAAGTGGGGACGAGAAGGTGAAGCTGATGATCGAGAGTGCGTTGGTGCTGGAGGGTATGAACCGCAACGCCTCCACGCACGCAGCCGGTATCGTCATCGCTCCGGGGGATATCAGCGACTTCGTCCCGATGTTCAAGACGCCCCAGACTGATCTTATGACGCAGTACAACATGAAGGATCTTGAGGAAGCAGGGTTACTCAAGATGGACTTCCTCGGACTGCGAACCCTCACGGTGATCGATAATGCACTCAAGATGATCCGGGAGAGGCATGGTGTGGTGATCGACCTCGACCGGATCCCGATGGAGGATGAGAAGACTCTGGATCTCTTTGCCAAAGGGCAGACGGTTGCGCTGTTCCAGTTTGAAAGCTCTGGGATGACGGATTACCTCCGGAAGCTCAAACCGACATCGATCCATGATCTTGTCGCCATGAACGCCCTGTATCGGCCAGGGCCGATGGAGAACATCCCCGACTTCATCGACCGGAAACATGGAAAAAAGAAGAGCGAGTACATCCATCCGAAGCTCGAATCGGTCCTGAAAGAGACGTACGGCGTCATCGTCTACCAGGAACAGGTCATGAAGATCGCGAGCGAGATCGCCGGGCTCAGTCTCGCACAAGCGGACATTCTGCGCCGGGCCATGGGGAAAAAGGACAAGGTCCTTATGGCGAAGCAGAAGAAAGAGTTCATCGACGGGGCCATGAACAATGGCGTGGAGAAGAAGATCGCCGGCGAGATTTTCGATTTGATCGAGAAGTTCGCTTCCTACGGATTCAATAAATCCCATAGCGTTGCCTACTCGGTCCTTGCCTACCAGACGGCCTACCTCAAGGCCCATTACCCGGCGGAGTACATGGCCGCGACGCTCTCCAGCGAAATGGCCGATACGGATAAGATCGTCATCCTGATCGACGATTGCCGCAAGCATGGGATCGACGTCCTTCCACCGGATGTCAACGAGAGCGATGTGACATTTGTCGTCACGCCCAAAGGGATCCGCTTCGCGTTGAACGCTATCAAAAATGTCGGCACGAGCGCGGTGGAAACCATCGTCAAGACAAGGGTCGAGAAGGGAAAATTCACCGATATCTTCGATTTCTGTGCGCGGGTCGATCTACGGCTCGTCAATAAGAGAACCATCGAGGGATTGATCCAGGCAGGGGCCTTCGATTCCCTTCACGAAAACAGGGCTCAGTTGTTCGATTCCGTCGACAAAGCGGTTTCGCACGGGCAGGATCAGCAGGAGCATGCCGGGAAGGGGCAGTCGAACCTTTTCGAGACGAGCATTGCGAATGTGCAGATGCGCCCGGCACTCCCGAATGTAGCTCCCTGGACCGGCAACGAGGTGTTGACAAGGGAAAAATCCGCCCTGGGCTTTTATCTTTCCGGCCATCCCCTGGACAAGTACCGCGAAGAGATCGAGGCGTTCAGTACAACCACCCTCGGTGATCCCTCGAACGTTAAGCCGAACGCCACGGTAAAAGTTTGCGGGATCGTCGCCGGAGTGAAGAGAAAGATCGATAAACGGGGGAATACGATGGCCTTTGTGACGCTCGAGGATTTTACGGGGAAAGCAGATTGCATTGTGTTTTCCGACCCGTTCCAGAAATACGCCTCATTCCTCACTCCCGATGCGATGGTCATGGTTTCCGGGAAGGGGGAGACCAGCGGCGATTCACTCAAGATCCTCGTCAACGAAGTCATCCCCATGGAGAAGGTTCGGGAAAAATACACGAAAAGCATTGCACTGACCGTCAATGTGGACCAGGTGGATGAGGGAACAGTCCTTGAGTTGCGAAAGATCATGGAGAGGCATCGGGGCAAATGCCCGTGCTACTTTAGCGTGGTCGGTGGCAGGTTACCCAAGAATTCTTTATATTGGACTCGCCGTTTGCCCGTGGAACCGAGTCCCCAATTTTTAAGTTCAGTGAAACAATTGCTTGGGCCCTCCGCGGTACGGCTGCAAGGATAACCACGAAAGGAATGAAGGAATGAAGCCAGTCGAGGTAACAGACTCGAATTTTCAAAGTGAAGTGTTGAACTCTGCCACGCCGGTCCTGATCGATTTCTGGGCTGAGTGGTGCGGGCCATGCAAAATGATCGCACCGCTCGTCGAGGAACTCGCGAAGGAATATGACGGGAAGTTGAAGGTGGGTAAGGTGGACGTCGATTCGAACCAGCAGGTCTCGATGCAGTTCGGCATCCGCAGCATACCGACGCTCTTGATCTTCAAACAAGGCAAGGTAGTCGACCAACTCGTCGGCGCAGTCCCCAAAAGGATGTTAGTTGAGAAGATCACGAAGCACCTGAACTGACTACGGGTACGGTACAATGCGAGAAGGTCGGATGTTCTGCGGCTTCTCGCATTGCTGTTTTTTGCAGGAATCGCATAACGATATCCAGGAAGGCAAGAACCTTTTGACCATGAAAGTCGAACCGTGAACAGCTACCAGAAGCGTACACATACATGCGGAGAACTCAGGAAGGACCATATCGGCAAGACCGTCACCCTGACAGGATGGGTCGACGTTCGCCGTGATTTGGGGGGCGTTGTGTTTATCGACTTGCGGGATCGTTACGGTAAGACCCAGGTTGTGTTCGCCCCGCAACATGCCCAGCAAGCCCATGAGACGGCCCAGGCCCTTCGCACGGAATTTGTCATCTCCGTCACCGGCAAAGTGGAACTTCGCCCGGAAGGAACCCAAAATTCTGATCTCCCGACGGGAGAGGTCGATGTGGTGGGAGCGGAATTGACCATCCTGAACAAGGCGGAAACTTCGCCGTTCCCTATTGAGGATGCCATCGATGTTTCGGAGGACCTCCGGCTGAAGTACCGCTACCTGGATTTGCGCCGCCCGATGATGCAGCAGAATCTCCTGATGCGGCATAAAGCCTCTTTGATTACCCGCTCCTACTATGACAGGAATGGCTTTATCGAAGTCGAGACCCCTGTCCTTATGAAGAGCACACCCGAAGGCGCCCGGGATTTCCTCGTCCCCAGCAGGATGCATAAGGGAAAGTTCTATGCACTTCCCCAATCCCCTCAAACCTACAAGCAGATCTTGATGGTGGCCGGGTACGACCGCTACTTCCAGATCGTGAAGTGTTTCCGCGATGAGGACCTGCGCGCTGATCGCCAGCCGGAATTTACGCAGATCGACGTCGAGATGTCCTTCGTCGAGGAGAACGAGGTTCTTGCAATGACCGAAGGGTTCATTCATGAACTCTGGAAGAATCTCCTCGGCATAGAGGCCACGCCCCCTTTTCCCCGGATGAGCTACTCGGAAGCAATGGAGAAGTATGGGAGCGATAAACCGGATACACGGTTCGGACTTGAGATAGCAAATTGTTCGGATATCGTGGCGGCGAGCGGTTTCAAAGTCTTCAGCGAAACAGTGAAGAAGGGGGGCGTCGTGGCCGGGTTTGCAATTCCGGGCCTCGCGGGCTATACCCGGAACCAGCTCGATGGTTTAACCGACATGGTTAAATCCCTTGGAGCAGGCGGCTTGGTCTATCTTCGGGCCAACGAAGGGAAAGTGGAAAGTTCCGTTGACAAGTTTGTCTCTCCTGCCGAGGTCAAGGCTCTTGCCGATCGTATCGGAGCGAAGACAGGCGACCTTGGACTCTTCATCTCCGGCCCATGGCAGAAAGCCTTGACAATCCTGGGGACGCTCCGTCTTGAAATGGCGAACCGGCTCAATCTGATTCCTGAAGGGAAGTGGAATTTCCTCTGGGTGACTGATTTTCCCCTGCTGGAATATAGTGAAGAAGAGAAACGCTTCGTTGCTGTTCACCATCCTTTCACGGCCCCGAAACCCGAGGATATCGCTTTGCTCGATTCCGATCCGGGAAAAGCCCGCGCCCGCGCCTACGACCTCGTGTTGAACGGAAACGAGATCGCCGGGGGAAGCATCAGGATCTTTAACTCCGAGCTGCAGAGCAAACTCTTCGGCTTGCTCGGCATCGGTCCGGAGGAGGCCAAGCAGAAATTCGGATTTATGCTCGATGCCTTCAAGTACGGCGCACCCCCCCATGGGGGAATTGCCTACGGGTTCGACCGGCTGATCATGCTGATGACCGGGATGAAGTCGATCCGCGACGTGATCGCCTTCCCGAAGACCAGCAGTGGTATGTCGCTCATGGATGACTCTCCGTCCGGCGTCGATGACAAGCAGATGCGCGAGCTACATATCAAGGCTCTCTAAATTTCCTCCATGAAAAGCAAGATCCGCATAGCATCCGGGCAGGGTTTTTGGGGCGACCTCTTGACCGCTCCCGTCGACCAGGTAACCAAGGGTCCCATCGACTACATGATGATGGACTACCTTGCGGAAGTCACCATGTCCATCATGCAAAAACAGAAGCGCAAGGATCCCAACCTTGGCTATGCCAGGGACTTGATCCCTTTGATCGAGAAGATCCTCCCCATCTGCCTTGAACGGAATATCAAGGTTATTACCAATGGGGGAGGAGTGAACCCGGTCGCATGCGCGGAGGCCATCCTGCAGGTTGCCCGCCGCCTCGGTGTCAAGAAACTGAAGGTCGGTGTGGTCGTCGGGGACGATATTCTTGACCGCATCGACGAACTCGGGAGCCATGGAATGGAATTGAAGAACATGGAGACGGGAGAAAGCCTGAAGACTGTGCGGGAAAGGCTCCAAAGCGCCAATGTCTATTTCGGGGCATTTCCCATCGTCGAAGCCCTCAGAGGCGGGGCCCAGATCGTTATTACGGGACGTACGACGGATACCGGGCTGACGCTCGCCCCCATGGTTCACGAGTTCGAGTGGTCTGCCTCCGACTGGAACAAGCTTGCCGCCGGGACCGTCGCAGGCCACATCCTGGAGTGTGGAGGTCAGTCCACGGGAGGGAATTTCTCCGGAGACTGGCGATCGGTCCCCGATCTTGCTCACATCGGTTTCCCGATCGCGGAAGCAACCCCGGACGGGGAGATCGTCATCACGAAGCATGATAATACCGGCGGCATGGTGACGCTCCAAACCGTCAAGGAACAACTCTTGTACGAGATCGGTGATCCCCGGCAGTATATCACGCCGGATTGCGTTGCGGATTTTACGACGATTCAACTGGAGCAAGTCGGACCTGACCGTGTAAAAGTCAGTGGAGTGCAAGGGAAGGAAGCGACCAAATTTTACAAAGTCTCCATGTCGTATCTGGACGGATATACGGCCATCGGGACCTTGACGTACACCTGGCCGGATGCGTTGGAGAAAGCAAGGCGTGCCGACGAGATTCTGAGAACCAGGGTGCGCGACCTTGGGTTGGAGTTTGAAGAGATGAGGACGGAATTCCTGGGATATAATGCCTGTCACGGTCCTCTCGCGAATGCGATACAGGAGCCGAACGAAGTTGTGTTGCGAGTGGGGGTACGAAGTCCGGAGTACGGCGCTGTCGAGCGCTTCGGGAAGGAGCTTGCCCCGCTGATCCTGACCGGGCCTCCATCCGTCACCGGGTTTGCAGGAGGGAGGCCAAAGCCGAGCGAGGTTGTTTCCTATTGGCCTGCTCTGCTCCCCAAGGAAGCTGTTACACCCCGCGTTCAGTTTCACGAAATCTGAAGACCATGAAAATTCGCCTCCAGCAAATTTGTCACGCACGATCGGGAGATAAGGGGGATACGGCCAACGTCGGCCTTATTGCCTTGAAGAAAGAGTTCTACCCCATTCTCCGGAACTATGTGACCGCGGAACGTGTGAAAAAGCATTTTGAGGGGATCGTTCTTGGTCCTGTCGAACGCTTTGAACTTCCCAACCTCTGGGCGATGAATTTCCTCCTGCACCAGGCGCTGGGAGGAGGAGGGACGAAGTCTTTGAAGAACGATGCACAGGGAAAAACCCTCGGCTCGGCGTTGTTACGGATGGAAGTGGATATTGAAGAGGAGGTATCACTGAAATGATCTGGGATGATCTCAAAGAACAATTGGCAGAACAAAAGAAGAGACTCGTTTCTCTGAGGGGGTATCTTTGACCTCGATACGAAGGAAGCGGAGCTTGCGGAATTGCACGTGAAGAGCACTGCGGAGGGATTTTGGAATGACAATCTCTCCGCGCAAAAAACGTTGCAGGAAATTAATTCCAGAAAAGAGTGGATCGATTCCTGGAACCGGCTGAATGCGGCAGCCGCCGATGCAGAAGCACTCATGGAACTCGCTCAGGAAAGCAATGAAACGGGAGTGGGGGAGGAACTCGTGGAGGACCTCAGGAAGTTGGAGAAGGATATTGAAGTCCTTGAGTCGAAAAATATGCTGGGCGGTGTTGATGACGAGAAGAATGCCCTGCTGACGATTCACTCGGGTGCCGGCGGGACAGAGGCACAGGATTGGGCCCAGATGCTCTTGCGCATGTATACGCGTTGGTGCGAACGGAGCGGCTTCAAGGTCAGTCTGGCTGATTCCCTGGACGGCGACGGTGCAGGAATCAAAAGTGCGACGATTGAGGTGCTGGGGAAGTATGCCTACGGCTACCTCAAAGCCGAGAACGGCGTGCATCGGCTCGTGAGGATCTCTCCCTACGATGCGAATGCGCGAAGACACACCTCCTTTGCCTCGGTCTTCGTCTATCCGGAAATTGAGGATGACGTCGCAATCGAAATAAACCCGGCAGACCTGAAAATCGATACATACCGTTCCGGCGGCAAGGGGGGACAGAACGTCAACAAGGTTGAGACGGCAGTACGGATCACCCACGTGCCGAGCGGTATCGTCGTTGCGTGCCAGCAGGAACGTTCCCAATTCCAGAACCGCGAACGGGCCATGAAGATGCTGAAGTCCCGTCTCTACCAGCAGAGACGCGAGGAAGAGGAGGCACGCCTGAGCGCGATCGAAAGCACCAAAAAGAAAATTGAGTGGGGGAGCCAGATACGTTCGTACGTCTTTCAGCCGTATCAGATGGTGAAAGACCACCGTACTGGCGTGGAAACAAGCGATGTCCATTCCGTGATGGATGGCGGCATCGACGACTTTATCAAGAGCTATCTCCTTGAATGGGGAACGACGAAGAAGTAAAGCCGAACGTGCGGTCCCGTGGACCGTGACGGCCTCCCCAACCAGACCATGCCTGTCTCCCTCTTCATAGCCCTCCGGTATCTCCGCTCACAACACCATCGCGGATTCATTTCCTTTATCACGGGCATTGCGATTATCGGGGTAGCCCTCGGCGTCGCATCCCTGATCATCACTCTGTCCGTTCTGAATGGGTTCGAGCGGACGATCAAAGAAAATGTGGTTGCCTTCACCGCGCACATGCAGCTGTTTGCCTTCCAAAATCAACTTCTGCCCCAGCCGGATCAGACCATTCAGGAGGTGAAACTTCGTCACCCGGAGGTGATGGAAATGGCCCCGTTCCTTTCGCGCGAGGGGATGATCCGGTCCGAGGCAACAATGGATGGAGTCTTTATCAAAGGCATCGACCCATCCAACGATGTTTCCGCGGCAAAAACGAGACTCGTGGAGGGGGAATATCGTCTCGAAAGCCGGGAAAAGGAGATCGAGGGTATTATCATCGGCCGGCGACTTGCACAAAAGCTCGAAGTTCGCCCAGGAGGGAGGATTATGCTCTTATCCCTCGGAGGCTCCTCTGTTTCCCTCTCTCAAACTCGCGTGATGCAATTTGAAGTGAGGGGTATGTACGAAACAGGAATGGGAGAATTCGACGAGTCCTATGTCTATATTCACATTAAAAATGCACAACGATTATTTGGTGTGGGATCGCTGGTTTCCGGCTTTGATATACTCCTGAGTGATGTGACGAAAGCGGGCGTTCTGGCTGCTGAAATTCCTGAAGAATTGGGATATCCCTACTTTGCCCGCACCACGGACCAAATGAATCGGAACCTCTATACATGGATTGAACTGCAAAAGAAACCGATCCCGATCATCATCGGACTTATTATCATTGTTGCCACGGTCAATATCATCGGCACGCTGCTGATGATGGTGATGGAAAAAGCCAAGGAAATCGGGATCCTGCAGGCCATGGGGAGCGGAAAAAAACAATTGATGAATGTTTTTCTTCTGCAAGGTATGGTGATCGGGATGGCTGGCACAATCCTCGGGAACATTCTGGCGTACGGCCTCTGCTGGATTGAGCTTCGCTACAAGTTCTTCTCGCTTCCTTCGGGAATTTACTATATGACCCACGTACCGATCGACCTTTCGGTCGAGGTCTTCCTCCTGGTAAGCCTTCTTGCGCTGTTGATGTGTTTTCTCTCGGCCCTGATCCCTTCACGGGTCGCCGCACAACAGGATCCTATTCGCCTCATACGCTTTGTTTGATGAGCTTTGAACGACTGATAGCGCTCCGGTACTTACGATCCCGTCGGCAGATAGGGATGGTGACCTTGATTTCCATCATCTCCATTGTCGGTGTCACGGTCGGCGTTGCGGCCCTGATTGTGGTCCTTTCGGTGTTCAACGGGTTCAGCGGATTGGTGACCTCGATCCTCATCAACTTCGATCCTCATCTCCGGGTGGAAGCCGTTACACAATCGGAGTTATCAGCCTACCAGGATTTGCTCGCGTTCTCCTCATCGGGTGACGAAGTGGGAGGGGTGGCTCCGTTCGTCTCCGGAAAGGCAGTGGTCGTGTCGCGAAATCTGAACCGCGTGATCAACATCAAGGGAATCGAATCGAACAAGATTGCCTCTGTGTCGGGGGTGCAGGAGAGCATCGTCCTCGGGTCGATGAACTTTGACGAGGGCGGGGGCAATGGCATCGTCCTCGGCATGACCCTGGCGGATCGCCTGGGGGCGGTTGTCGGCGATACGATCGCGGTCGTCAGCCTTGCCGGCTCTGAAACGCTCCTGCTGCAACTCGGTCAGCCGCTCATTCGTCGTTTTCATGTTTCCGGAATTTTTGAATCAAGCAACAGGGACTACGATTCCTATTATGCGTTCGTCGGACTCAGACCTGCGCAAGCGCTCTTCGGCATGGGGGAGCGGGTGAACGGGGTGGAGCTGCGGTTACGGTCCCTCGACGATGCGGATTCGTTCAAAGCGACTCTTGAACACCGGTTTGGCTCTGCATTCCGCGTACTGACGTGGTACGATCTGCACAGGGACCTCTATGCCGTGATGAAAATGGAACGTTGGATGGCCTTTCTGATTCTCTGTCTGATTATCGGGGTGGCCTCATTTAATTTGCTCGGGTCCCTGACCATGGCGGTGATCGAGAAAAGGAGGGAGATCGGAATTCTCAAATCCATGGGGGCAACCAACAGGAACATCATCCGAATCTTTTTGTTCGAGGGGGTTTTCGTTGGACTCATCGGTGCGGTCGCGGGGCTCATCCTTGGCTTGGGGGTGGTTGTGTTGCAGGATCAGTATCATCTCTTTCCGTTGGATCCAACCGTCTACATCATTCCCGCCATACCGGTGGAGGTCCATGGCATCGATCTCCTCGTCACCGTAGTTACCGCCATCGGCCTGTGCTCCTTTGCGGCACTGTATCCCGCAAGGAGGGCCGCACAACTTGATCCTGTGGAGGCTATTCGATGGGAATAATGCAGAAGTCCATTATCCTGAAGGCAGAAGGTCTTCACAAAACGTATGAGACTGGCAAGACCCTCTCCCTCCATGTACTCAGGGGTGTTGATCTCGAAGTGCGGAAAGGTGAACTCCTGGCCATCATAGGTCCGTCAGGCTCCGGCAAAAGTACGCTGCTGCACCTCCTGGGGGGACTGGATCGTCCAAACTCCGGTGCCGTGTCGGTCAACGATATCACAATATCCTCGCTTTCGGATGAACGGCTTGCCGCATTTCGAAATACCCAGCTTGGATTTGTGTTCCAGTTTCACCACCTGTTGCCCGAATTCACCGCCCTGGAGAACGTCGCCATGCCTGCGCTGATCCACGGAAGCGCCTTCGCGACCATCCGCGAGAAAGCGGCGGGGCTCCTGAAAACCGTTGGACTTGCGGACCGGTCCGAGCACAAGCCGACGGAACTTTCCGGGGGGGAACAGCAACGGGTTGCCGTGGCAAGGGCCTTTATGAACAATCCCCAAATTATCCTTGCGGATGAACCGTCCGGAAACCTGGATGAACAGAATGGAACCAAACTCCATGAATTGCTTGTGGAATTCACGGAAAAACGCGGGCAAACGATCATTGTTGCGACGCATAATCCCGACCTCATTCGCCGGGCACACAGGGTTGTGCAACTCGTGGAAGGACGGCTGGTCACGGGGGTGAGGGCCACCCTGTAATTTTTTTGAGCCGGGACTTGACATTCAACTGAAATGATGTAAATTTCCACTTGACCTTAACGACAGTTACTCCCCTGACTGTTGTTAAATGTACGGTCAAGCCCGGCGTACCCCCCAACGCTGGGCTTTTTATTGCATCGTGGGTTCAACCGGAAAACAAGGCTCATGGCACGAATAGAAACACGATCCTCCAAGCGCAAGATGCACGTCGGTGCTCTTCCTTTTACCCGATCCAATTATCAGATTCTTGCGGTCGGTCTTGTGGTGATCGTGTTGGGCTATATCGCACTGGGTCAGCAACCGTGGGATGGAACACTTCCTCTCATGGTCGCTCCCATTCTTCTCGTTCTCGGATACTGTGTCATCATCCCCCTGGGTATTCTGTACCGCAGCAAGGCAGAAAAGCAAACCAACGGTGATGTCCCTGCTCCCAAACAGTGACAGGTCGATTCGACGGGCAGAGTTGAAAATTCTTTTAAATCGGCGTATCTTGCCTCGGTTCCCGGAGATCACAGAACTGTTTCCCGATCCCGCATGTTGCAAAGAGAGAGTATCATGGCGGGCGTGTAGCTCAGGGGTAGAGCATCTGCCTTTTAAGCAGAGGGTCGATGGTTCGAATCCATCCACGCTCACAGACAACGAAAAATTAAAAATTCAAAAAAAGGGTCAACTTATTTTTCATTTTAAATTTTGAATTTTTAATTGACTGCCCGGATGGTGGAACTGGCAGACACACCGTCTTGAGGGGGCGGCGCCCGAAAGGGCATGCGAGTTCAAGTCTCGCTCCGGGCACCAATCAAGCAAATCCAATCCTTCACCTTCCATGGAGGTCGTGTGATGAAAAGTGCGGCACTCAAGTTTCTGCTTTTGCTGATGTGTTTCTCGGTCGTTCCGGCTCTTGGGCAATCCTCGACCCCTGATCCCAAGAAGATCGAGGCTGATAAACTGTACAATGAGGGGAACGGACTCTTTCGTTCCGGGAATTACCTCGGGGCCATGGAAAAGTATCAAGCCGCACTTGCACTGGCGAAGGATTTCCGCTACTACTACCAGCTGGGCCTCTCCTTTAAGAATACCCGTCAAATAGACAAGGCGCTTGAGGCATTCGAGGAATCGATCAAGCTCAAGAACGATTTTTACCAGGGACATAACGCGGTCGGCGGTACGCTCCTGACCAATCGGGTCTACGACAGGGCCATAGAAGCGTTCAAGCAGGCCCTGAAGCATAACCCGCAGATGTCGCAGGCGGTGCTCGGAATCGGTGAGGCGTATGCAGGCCAGGCACAGCAGCTGGTGAATGATGGCAAGGTCAATGAAGCAGGGACTCTGGTGGACGAAGCCCTTCAACAACATCCCAACAACGCGAAACTCTATCTGATCGGTGCAGTCGTTTACAATAAACTGGACCAACCGGATAAGGCGATCGTGGCTGCGCAGGAAGCAATTAAACAGAAGAAACGCGGAGCCAAGGGGGCGGAGTATTTCGAGATCGGTATCGCCTACAAGAAATTAAAGGACAATGAAAAGGCAAGAGCGGCATTTGCCGAAGCAAAAAAAGACCCTTCCTACAGCCGCAATGCACAGTACGAACTCGACGGTCTTAAAGGAAAGTAAGGTTGCTTTGACCACCCGGAAATGCAAGGGACGGAGATGCTCGCCGTCCCTTTTTTATTGAGATGAAACCCTCACTCCTCACACGCTCGCTGCACCTGAACCTGCGCGAAGCGTACGGCATAGCCTTCGCAGCTCACTTTGCCCTGAATAAGAAGCGGCATGCGCACGCTCTCTTGCGGAAAGGCCTCAAGAACAGGTCTCTTTCAGCCCCTTTCTGCACGGAGTTGTTCCTTCATTTCTCACTGCTTCTTGGCGTTCCGATGATGCTGGAAGGATTAGAGTCAGTCCAATCCTTGTCGAAGCAGGGTCGCCGAAAACCCAAACCGATTTCCCCGAAGGGGGCCTTCCGAAGAGGTAAAGCAGCCCTCAAATCAATTTATGGAGGGCAGACGGAAAAGCTTCTGCAACGGCTTGACAACTTGCATCCCGGTTTGGCCCGGATGGTTTGCACAAACGCGTATGGTGAAATACTCTCGCGCCATGGTCTTTCCTTGCGGGAACGGGAGTTGATCAATGTCACCGTTCTCTTCCTGCAGCAATTCGATGCACAACTGTATTCGCATCTCCGGGGAGCGATGAGGGTTGGCATTGCCCCCTCAACGCTACGGACTTTGATACGGAGTTTGGCTCGATCCACCCGCCGGCCGTCTGCAGCCGCACTTGCGATGATCAAAGCCATCGCGGGATTGAAATCCACGGATAACCGGTACCCTGCCTCCATCTGAATGTCATGCCGGCAGTTCTTTGACTTTCACTGGCATTCCTCGTATTTTGACCCACCAGTATGGAAATCGGTGCTCGCATAATCGTTAAAGGTCTCGTGCAGGGTGTCGGCTTCCGTTATTTCGTTCTGAGGAAAGCCTTGCCCCTCGGCATCAAAGGGTTTGTTCAGAATCGCTTTACCGGAGAGGTTGAGATCGAGGCCGAAGGTGAACGATCCCTCATAGAAGAGTTGATCAAGGAGGTACGGATCGGTCCGCGGTCGGCTCACGTGAAGGATGTCACGATCGAATGGCAGACATTTCAGAATAAATTTGACGAGTTCACCATTGGCTAAAAGTGCGATTCCCCTTGGTCGAACGGGGATAGGATATGATGTTCACCAGTTCAGCCCGACAAGAAAGCTGATCCTTGGCGGTGTCCGTGTCCCTTCGAAAGTCGGACTTCTCGGTCATTCCGATGCTGACGTCCTGTCCCACGCGATTTGTGATGCCCTCCTTGGCGCCGCGGCCCTGGGAGACATCGGAACGCATTTCCCCGATACCGAAAAGAAATACAAGAACCGATCCAGCCTTCTCCTTCTTCAGTCGGTCCGGACGCTGCTCCGGAAAGCCGGGTACACCATTGTCAATGTAGACTCCATGCTGATCCTGCAGGCTCCCAAGGTCTCACCCTTCGTTCCTGCCATGAGGAGGAAAATCGCTTCAGCGCTCGGTATCCACACCTCCCAGGTTTCCGTCAAAGCCACAACCAACGAGTTCATAGGGTTCATCGGAAGGGGTGAGGGATGTGCCGCACTTGCAACGGCGGTCATCATGCAGGCTCCCAAAAGGAAGTAGTGAGGCATCATGGAGGAGTTCATTCAGAGTCTTGCGGGCCTGAACCCCGGATGGATCTATCTCGCCGTGGCGGGAATCGCCTATATTGAAAATATCTTCCCCCCATTCCCCAGCGACGTGATTGTGGTCTTTGCCGGCTCTCTCGCCGGACTGGGTACCGTCGATTTTACCACCGCGCTCCTCCTTGCCACCGCAGGGAGCACGCTGGGTTTCATAACGATGTACAAGATTGGCGATTGGTTCGGCGATCATATTCTGGAAACGGGAAAGTTGCGGTTTATCCCACGGGAGAGTGTCCATAAGGTGGAGGGGTGGTTCAGGAAGTACGGATACTTCGTCGTGATCGCGAATCGCTTTCTCGCCGGGACAAGGGCTGTGGTTTCCTTCTTTGCCGGCATGTCGGAACTCTCCCTGCCCCTTTCTGTCCTGCTCTCCTTCGTCAGTGCCCTGATCTGGAATTTCATTCTCCTCTCGACGGGGCGGGCGGTTGGAGAGAACTGGCGGCAAATCGGGGGTTACCTCGAAACGTACAGTACGATCGTCACATCCCTGATCGCCCTCACGGCCATCATCCTTTTGGTCCGGCTATTTCTGAAACGCTCCAACAACAAGCCACAAGAATCTCCTCACTAGCCCCCGGCCATTTGTGATAGAGTTCCTTTTGAGCCTCGACCTCAGCCTGTTCTATTTCGGCAACCGCACGCTTCAGAACCCGTTGTTCGATTTCATGATGCCGTTCGTAACGGATCTGAATAAAAAGCCGGTTGCCCTGGTCGTTGCGGCAATTCTCTGGCTGCTTCTGCTGGTGAAAGGGGGAAAGCAGGGTCGCCTGGCGGCTCTGCTCCTCATTCCGACCATCGCCCTTGGTGATCAGTTGAACAGTTCGTTCCTGAAGCACCTCTTTGAGCGGCTTCGGCCTTGTCATACTCTTCCCGATGTCCATCTGCTCGTCAGCTGTGGAAGCGGTTATTCGTTTCCCTCCTCGCACGCCGTGAATAATTTTGCCGCGGCCCTGGTCCTCTCCTATTTCGAACGGAAATGGACCTGGGCATTCTTCACTTTCGCGGGCACGGTGGCATTCTCGCGGGTCTACGTGGGTGTGCATTATCCTTCCGACATTCTCGCGGGCGCCGTCCTGGGACTGGTTGCCGGGCTCATCATCCTTCTTCTGTACATCAAAACCGCGGCATGGCTCGCCGAACGGAAAGCCCGGGCGACCTCCGAACCATGAAGAGAGAATCTCAAACCCCCGAGATCTCCGTCGGAACGCCATGGCATCGCGCTGCCCTGGCCATTGCCTCCGGTGCGATGATCGGTTTTGCTTTTCCTCCCTCCCCTCTCTATTCTCTCGGGTATGTCGGCTTCATCCCGTTTTTTCTCCTCATGGGGACAATCCGGTCGGGGTGGCAATTCCTTCGATACTCCTACCTGATGTTGTTCGTCTTCCACGTGATTACAGTGTACTGGACAGCCGGTTATACCCATATGAAGGATCCATGGCTCATGGCTTCCGGTACGGCGATCCTTCTTGCTCACCCTTTGTTCTATTGGCCGGGGATGATCCTGACATGGTTCGTGCGAAAACGCCTCGGATTGCTCGCAGGACTTGGAGGATTCATGATGTTCTGGATATCCTCTGAGTATCTTCATTCCATCACCGAGTTTGCATTTCCATGGATGGCGCTCGGAAACAGTCAGGCGTTCGATCTCTACCGCCTTCAGCTTGTGGAATACACTTCCACCTACGGTCTTTCAGCCCTTCTCCTGGTTTTTAACATCGTTGGATTCCTGCTCATTGCGAATGTTGCGACCGGTACGTGGAGCCTGCGATCCCGGCAGTCGTACATCGCGATGGGAGCCCTCGCAACCCTTTATGTCGTCCCTTTTCTCTATGGGATGATCGTGATCGGAAGGTATGACGAGGCTCCCCCGAGTGAAGGTATCAAGGTCGGTGTGATCCAGCCGAACATTGACCCATGGGAAAAATGGGGGGAGGGATATTCTAATAAATCCGTTGCCTACGAGAAGCAACTCCGGGCACTCGTCGAAGAAACAGAAGGCCTCGTGAACTTCAAGCCGGACCTTGTTGTCTGGCCTGAGACGGCAATCCCGTTCCCGATCCTCTCTTCGCGCAATGCCATGCGGTGGTCTGCTCTCCGGACACGCCTTGACTCCATCAATGTTCCCGTTTTGACGGGACTCCCCACGACGGTGTGGTATGACTCCCTGAGCGCACCAAAAACCGCGAGCAGGGTTTTCGACTCGAATGTCTTTTATGAGAATTTCAACTCAGCGACCCTCCTGATTCCCGGTCAGGAGGTTGGAACGATCTACAGGAAGGTGATCCTGGTTCCCTTCGGTGAACGGATTCCCTACGCGGATGCCCTCAGCTTTCTGATCGAACCCCTGAAGTGGAATGTCGGGATCGGGATGTGGGGGATTGGACGGGATACGGCCCTCTTTGTACTCCCGGTCAACACTGCCCGGGTCCCGTTCAGTGTGATGATCTGCTACGAATCGGTGTTCCCGGAGTATGTCAGGAATTTCGTCCTGAGGGGCGCTGAGTTCCTCGTCATCATCACGAACGACAGCTGGTGGGGGAACACCTCCGGAGCGTATCAACATGCGAGCTACGCCTCGCTTCGGGCCATTGAAAATCGGCGATGGATTATCAGGGCCGCCAACGGCGGTATCTCAGGTTTTGTCGATCCCGTTGGAAGGATCCACGAGAAAACATCCATGTATACAGAAGCAACCGTAACGACGAAGATCATCCCGGCAAGCGTCCAAACATTTTATACGAGACATGGCGACCTCTTTGCGATTCTCTGTTTGTTTTGCTCCGGCCTATTCGTTATTTTGGCATTGGTCGCAGAGAAAGAAGAGAGAACCGACGTATGACGAATTTCATCGATTTGCGAAGCGATACCGTCACAAGGCCGAGCCCCGAGATGCGAAGAGCAATGGCGGAGGCAGAAGTGGGTGATGATGTGTTCGGGGAAGATCCTACCGTGAACCGCCTCCAGGAATCGGTAGCGACCTTGCTCGGGAAGCCCGCGGCGCTGTTCGTTCCCACCGGTGTCATGGCGAATCAACTTGCGTTGAAAACCCAGACCCAGCCGGGGGATGAAGTGATCGTCGAACAGGCATCGCACATCTTCAATTACGAGACAGCCGCCCCGACGGTGCTCTCGAACGTTCAACTGTACCCCGTGCGCGGAGTGCGTGGAATTCTTCGTGCGGCCGACATCGCTCCCGCCGTCCGTTCTTCCGCTTACTATATGCCCAGGACCTCGTTGGTGTGTCTTGAAAATACTCATAACATGGCGGGGGGGACGGTGTATCCGATCGATGAATTAAAGCAAACCTACACGTTTGCCAAGGCGATCGGCTTAAAACTGCATCTCGACGGGGCCCGGCTGTGGAACGCATGGGTGGCGAGCGGCATCCATCCACGGGAGTATGCTCAATATTTTGATACCGTCTCCGTGTGTTTCTCGAAAGGCCTGGGCGCTCCGGTTGGGTCGGCACTTGTCGGCTCGGAAGAATTGATCACGAGAGCCAGGAAGTATCGCAAACTCTTCGGTGGGGGAATGCGGCAGGCGGGAATTATCGCGGCGGGCGCCCTGTTTGCCCTGGAACATAATATCGAGCGCTTGCGGGAGGATCATGAAAAGGCAACGCTGTTCGCGGAAGCCGTTGCTTCAACTCCCGGAATAAAGGTGGACCTGGAAGGGGTGCATACCAATATCGTGATCATCAATGTTGAACAAACGGGAAAGTCGCCTGCCGATGTCCTGGCACTCCTCCGGGCAAATCAGATCCTGATGACCGATGCGGGATACGGAGCTGTGCGGGCCGTCATGCATATGGATGTTTCCCTGAGGGATGTGCATCACGCGGCTGCGACCTTTCAATCACTTCTTTCCTGACCTCCATGCTCGATAAGAAGATCTTTAAACACTCGACCCAGCTCCGAGTGAGAAATTATGAGGTGGATTGGCAGGGGATCGTCCACAACGGCAATTATCTGCTCTATTGTGAAGTGGGACGGGTTGAATATCTCAGGCACATCGGAGCAAAGGTCGATCTCAATTCCATCAACAGTGACTCCAGAGTGGTCCTGGTCCGGAACGAGATTGATTATCTCGCCCCGGCCATGTTCGATGACCTCCTCATTGTTTCCACGCGGATTTCCTTCATCAAGAACTCCAGTTTTGCGATGGAGGGGATCGTCGAGCGGGAGTCGACGGGGGAGCGGATCGTGGAAAATGTCGCCTACCATGTGTGGCTTGACCCGGAAACGAACAAATCGAAGCCCGTTCCTGACGATATGCGCAGGCTCGTTCAGTCGTTTGAAGGAGAACATTGCTCGATCGAATGGCCCTCGGTTAACGTATAGCAGAACAATGTACACCACCGCGGTAAAAACTCACCAGGCCGTATGACATCGTTCGAAGAGTTTAAAGCATTGAGCGTTCAGGGGAATGTCATTCCCGTCTTTGAATCGCTGCTTGCCGATGCCGACACTCCCGTCTCGGTCTACCTGAGACTTCGTGACCAAAGCCCGTATTCCTTCCTCCTGGAGAGCGTCGAAGGAGGGGAGAACATCGGCCGGTACTCCTTCCTCGGCTACAATCCTTTCATGAGCTTTTCCGCCACGGAAAGGAAGTTCACTATTGAGACCTATCACGACGACGTGAAGGTACTCCCTTCCCTCGTCTCCCCGGATGAGCATCCATTGACTGCGCTCAAAGCGATATTCGGACATATACGGACCGTCCCCGTCCCCGGTTTGCCACGCCTTTCCGGAGGAGCCGTCGGCTACTTTGGCTATGAGTCGGTACAGCTTGTCGAAAACGTCCCCGCGGTCGACAATGACGAACTGCACATCCCTGATATCTTCCTGATGTTTTATGATGTCGTTCTCGTATTCGATAATCTCCTGCACCAGTTGTTCCTGATTTCCAATGCCTACCTCCATACCTCCGGGCTTGCGGAACCTGACCTCAGGGCGGAATATGAGAAAGCTGTTGAAGAGATCACCAAGCTGAAGCGCATCCTCCAGCAGCCGGTTCCTCTTGCGATCGGATCCGCCAGAGCCCACGGCGCCATTGAACGGGGGATCCAGAAGGAAACGTTCTGCCGAAGCGTTACGCGTGCGCGTGAGTATATCGCGGAAGGGGACATTTTTCAGGTTGTCCTCTCCCAGCGTTTGAAGCAACGGGGGAGCGTGGACCCGTTCGATCTCTATCGAACACTCAGGGGCGTCAATCCCTCCCCCTATATGTACTTCCTCAACTTCAAAGAATTCTCCATCATCGGGTCGTCTCCGGAAATGCTTGTTCGTGTCGAGAATGGCATCGTTGAGACACGACCCATCGCCGGAACGCGCCGGAGGGGAGGAACACCGGAGGAGGACCGACGACTGGAGCAGGAACTGTTGCAGGACGAAAAAGAGAGAGCTGAGCACCTGATGTTGGTCGATCTTGGGAGGAACGACCTTGGACGAATTTGCGATTATGGAACCGTGACGGTGGACCAGTTTATGACGATTGAACGATATTCCCATGTCATGCACATCGTCTCAAACATACGCGGACAACTTAAGAAGGAACTGACACCCGTGGACGCCCTGTATTCCTGCTTCCCTGCCGGTACGTTGTCCGGAGCCCCAAAAATTCGGGCGATGGAAATTATCGCGGAACTCGAACCGGTCAAGCGGGGCGTGTACGGCGGGGCGATCGCGTATATCGACTTTTCGGGGAACCTGGATTCGTGCATCGCCATCCGGACGATGGTGGCAAAAGACGCAACGGTGTATTTTCAGGCGGGAGCGGGAATTGTATTTGACTCAACCCCGGAGCGAGAGTATGAGGAAACCCTCGAGAAGCTGGGGGCTAATCTTAAAGCATTTGAACTTTTGACGTAACCCTTATGACGATTCACACTCTGATCAGCTCAGGATTGCGTGCCGACTCATGATCCTTGTCATCGATAATTACGATTCGTTCACCTACAACCTGGTTCAATACCTGGGGGAGCTCGGTGCAACACTGACGGTGGTGCGGAATGACCAGATCTCGGTGGAGGACGTCCGGAGGATGAAGCCGGAAAAGATCGTTATCTCACCCGGCCCTTGCACGCCGAAAGAGGCCGGCGTTTCGGTCGAACTCATCAAGTCCCTCCATCGAGAGACACCGATCCTTGGCGTATGTCTGGGGCACCAGGCAATTGGCGAAGCATTCGGCGGCAAGGTCATCAAAGCCCCTTCCATCGTCCATGGCAAGACTTCCGCCATTCACCATACGGGCGAGGGGATCTTCAACGGGTTGCCCATGCCGTTTACCGCCACGCGCTATCATTCCCTGGTGGTTGAAAAGGACACGCTTCCCTCGGAATTGCACGTCACGGCCTGGACGAACGACGGGGTCATCATGGGAGTTCAGCACAAGACTTCAAAAACCTACGGCGTCCAGTTTCACCCGGAGTCGATCGCCACCCAGCATGGCAAGGAGCTCCTCAAAAATTTTCTCTCTCTTTAACTCTCCCTTACAAATTGTTCCGCGGTCAATACAGAGGTCCCCATGATCGAACCATCCATCTCCCCGAACCATGAACAACAATTGGACTCCCTCTCCCATGCCCAAGAGGATATCTGGCGTATTTTCCGGGTGATGGCGGAATTTGTCGACGGTTTTACATTGATGTCCAGGCAAAAAAATCTCGTCTCGATCTTTGGGTCGGCCAGGGTGAAACCCGGCTCCCGGTACTACGAGTTGGGTGTTCGTGTGGCGCACGAACTGGTAAAGCGCGGCTTCAACGTGCTGACAGGAGGAGGCCCCGGCATCATGGAGGCGGGAAATAAAGGGGCGAAGGAGCAGGGGGGAGCTTCGGTCGGAGTGAACATTGAGCTCCCGCATGAACAATCCGCCAACCCGTATATCGATCGCAATCGTCTTGTCACCTTCAGGCATTTCTTCGTTCGGAAAGTCATGTTTGTCAAGTACGCCCATGGGTTTGTCGTTCTCCCCGGGGGATTTGGAACGCTGGACGAGTTCTTTGAGGCAATCACCCTGATCCAGACGGGTAAAACCAAACCGTTCCCCATTATTTTGATGGGTTCAGAGTATTGGAATGGACTCATCGAGTGGATCAGGAGCACTTTGCTCAAGGAGGGGCTGATAGGAGAGGAAGACCTGAATCGCTTTGAAATCATTGATGATCCCGTGGCCGCAGCGGAGAAGATCGCCTTGTTCTATAAGCACCATAAAACCGTGACAAATTTCTAAAGGAATCCCTTGCTTCTTGGTAGGTGAAGCTCTATATTGATAAGCCTCGTTTCAAGAATAGCCCGCCTTTTCGGGCTATTTTTTTTGACGACCGAGCGCGGCGCGAAAATCCTATGAGTCTTGCAGCAATCAAGCCGACCCTTGAGAGATTATTGACCCCCATTCTGGAGAGGCATGAGGCGTTTCTTGTGGATCTTGTTCTCCGGAACGATCGTCGCGGCACCAACATCCAGGCATTGGTCGATACGGACAAGGGAGTCACGATAGAGAAATGTTCCGAAATCAGCAGGGAGTTCGGATTGATCCTGGAGAGCGAGGGAGTCTTTGAACGTTCCTACCAGATTGAACTTTCCTCCCCCGGCATCGACAAGCCGCTCCGTTTGCTGAGACAGTATCCGAAGAATATCGGAAGGCGCTTCACCGTGCAGTATCAGGGGAAGGATGCCCCCGCAACCCTGACGGGAATCCTGGAGGGGGTCGAACAGGAACTTATCACCTTCACCCCGGAAAAGGGTGAACCGGTGCAACTGAACTATTCACAGATCATAGAAATGAAGGAAGTATTGCCGTGGTAGTGACCGAGTACCTTGTTTGGAGGATGAGATGAATCACGAAATTGTCGAATCATTTGCCCAAATGGTTCGCGAAAAAGGGATCGATAAGGATATCCTTGTCGGCATTGTCGAGGACATCTTCGGAATGATGGTCCGGAAGAAGTACGGACCGACCGCGAAGTTTGAAGTCGTCGTCAATATGGACAAAGGGGATATTGAAATCTATCTTGAGCGGGAGGTGGTGGAGGAGGTGGCCGATCCCGTGACGCAGATTAGCGTCAAGGAGGCGAGCCAGAAGTCGGGTGAGGCCCTCGACGTGGGAGAGGATTACGTCGAGATCGTTCCGCTGGTGAGCTTTGGTCGTCGACTGGTGATCAGCGCCAAACAGAACCTGAACCAGCGTATCAAGGAGATCGAACGGGAAGCGATCTACAATGAGTACTCGGGCGCTCTGGGCGAAATCGTCGTTGGTGAGATCTACCAGATCCGGAAGGGGAAAGGTGAGATCCTTGTCATCCACAATAAGAATGAACTCATCCTGCCCCGCAACGAACAGATCTACAAGGAGCGCTATAAGAAAGGGGACACCATCCGTGCGGTGGTGAAGGAAGTTCGCAAGGGGGCCGGAAACCCCGTGGTCATCATTTCGAGAACGGACCCGCATTTCCTGATGCGCCTGTTCGAGATCGAGATCCCCGAAATCTATGACGGCATTATTGAGATCAAAGCCATCGCGCGGGAACCGGGCGATCGGGCCAAGGTCGCCGTTCTCTCCCATGACGATCGCATCGACGCCGTGGGCGCTTGCGTCGGCATGAAGGGAGTCCGCATCCATGCGATCGTTCGCGAGTTGAACAACGAGAACATCGATGTGATCAACTGGACGGACGAGCCGATGCACTTCATCACGCGGTCGTTGTCGCCGGCCAAGCTGAAGGAAGTCGTCCTGGACAAGGAAAACAAGAAAGCAAGCGTGACGGTCGCGGCGGACCAGGTTTCCCTGGCCATCGGGAAAAACGGCCAGAATGTCCGCCTCGCCTCCAAGCTGACGGGGTATGATATCCAACTGGTGAAGGAAGGAGGGGAGGACGAAGAGTATGACATGGACCTCTCGGAATTCCGCGAGGAACTTGGCGATGTCCTGTTCCATAAGTTCTTTGATGAGAAGTATGAAAGCGTCCGCGATGTGATCGACACCCCGAAGGAAGAACTCGTCGCCACCCTCGGCGTCGAACGCGAGAAAATCGATGAGATTGTCACGATGCTGAGGAGGGGGCTTGAAGAGGCGGAGATCGAGGAAGGGGGCGAACCTGAGGGAGATGCACCTGTTGAGAAACCGGCGGCACAGCCCGAAGAGCAGGCATCGGTGCCACCGGCCGAAGAGGCTCCCACAGACGAGAGCGCAGTTTCGGATCAGAATGAAGCGACTGCGGCTCCTGACGACGAGAAAAAAGAGTAACCCATCATTTGCGCGTTGGTAAAAAGGCAATTTCCAGAATGGCAGAAACTGCAGCGAAAAAAATAAAGATCTACAAGCTGGCCACAGAGCTGAACGTTTCGAGCGAAACGATCATCGAGTTTCTCCGGAAAAAAGGCTTTGAGGTGAAGAACCACATGTCGTCCGTGACGGACGACATGATGTCCGCCATCATGGGGCACTTCAAAAAGGAGCGGGATGTCGCTGAACGGCATCAGCGAAAACTCCAGGAGTTCCGTTCCTCGCGCAAGAAAGAGACGCCGGAGAAGCCCGACAAAAAGCAGGCGGAAGAGGCTCCCGCCGAAACCATGGAGGAGCCGGAACCTGTCGCCGTCGCAGAGCAGGCTCCGACAGAATCGACCCCTGCCGTGGAAAGTACTGTTGAGGAGGAGCAACCTGCGAAGGAACCTCCGGTGGTTCAGGACGTTGTCGCGCCGGAAGAGCCGGTTGCCAAAAAGGAACCTGTTGCCGCTCAACCTCCCTCGCGTCCCGGTGTGAAACGATTGAGCCCGTTGGAACAGGCTCTCTCTCGTCCCCGGAGAGGCTTGACGATCAAAGGTAAAATGGAGGTCGCCAAGGCTGCCCAGGCTGGTCCGGCCCCTGAGGAATCAGACGAGAAGAAGAAAAAGAAAAAGAAGAAGAAGCTTCGCGAGCTTCCGAAAAAGGCCGCCGGGAAACCCGGAGCGGCAGAGGATGAAGTTGAGAACAAGGCACGCAAGAGAAAAAAAGTCCGCCATGCCGAAGTAGACGAGCAGGAGGTTGAAAAAGCTATTCGGGAAACCCTGGCGGAGATGGAAGACGTCTCGGTCAGTGCCCGGGCTGCCATCCGGAAGAGAAAGAAAAAGGAGCGCGAAGAGGAGGAACAGCGGATCCAGGAGGAACTGGAACGCGGCAAGACGAGGATTCGTGTGACGGAGTTCGTCACCGTGGGAGAACTTGCGGACTTGATGCGGGCTTCTGTTGCCGAGGTTATCCAGAAGATCATGGGACTGGGCATCATGGCCTCCATCAACCAACGGTTGGATAAGGATACGATCCAGCTTGTGGCCGATGAATTTGGGTTCCAGGTCGACTTCGAATCCGAATTTACCGCCGATGTGCTTGCCGATACCCCGGATGCACTCGAGGACCTGAAGCCCAGGCCGCCGGTCGTCACGATCATGGGACACGTCGACCACGGCAAGACTTCGTTGCTCGATTATATCCGGAGGGCGAATGTCGTTGCGGGCGAGGCGGGGGGAATCACTCAACACATCGGTGCCTATGAAGTAACCCTGACGGATGGAAAACAGATTACCTTCCTCGATACACCGGGGCACGAGGCTTTTACCGCCATGCGGGCTCGCGGCGCCAAAGTCACCGATATCGTCGTGCTGGTTGTTGCTGCCGATGATAACGTGATGCCGCAAACCGTCGAGGCGATCAGTCATGCCCAGGCGGCAGGAGTCCCCATCGTCATCGCGATGAACAAGACCGACAAGGCTGATGCAAACCCCGAGCGGATCAAACAACAGCTCTCGGAAAAAGGAGTCTTGGTGGAGGAATGGGGGGGAAAGTACCAGGCAGTGGAACTCTCCGCCAAGAGCGGAAAAAATGTTGATCAATTGCTCGAAAAGATCTTGCTGGAAGCGGAGGTCCTGGATCTCAAGGCGAACCCGGGCCGGCTCGCGCGCGGCGTTATCATCGAGTCTGAACTCGACAAGGGCAAAGGCATTATCGCGACGGTGCTCGTACAAAAAGGCTCTCTCAAAATTGGAGATTCTTTTGTCAGCGGCGTATGGAGCGGGCGGGCACGCGCGATGTTCGATGAACGGGGTAAACGTGTGGAAGTGACGACCCCGTCACAGCCTGTCCAACTTCTCGGATTCGACGGCATCCCGCAGGCGGGGGATGAATTTATCGTCCTTTCCAACGAGCGTGAAGCGCGGGAAATAAGTCTGAAGCGGCAACAACTGAAACGCGAACAGGATTTCCGCCAGCGCCGACTCATAACGCTCGATGATCTCTCCGAACAGATCAAACAGGGTCAGGTCAAAGATCTTCCTATTATTGTCAAGGGAGATGTGGATGGCTCGGTCGAGGCGCTTTCCGATTCCTTGATGAAGCTCGCCACCGGTGAAGTGAAAGTGGTTGTCATTCACAAGGGCGTGGGAGGAATCTCGGAGTCCGATGTCCTGCTTGCCGCCGCATCACGGGCTGTGATCATCGGCTTCCACGTGAGGCCGAACCTCAATGCGCGCCGGCTTGCAGAATCGGAAGAGGTCGATATCCGGCTCTACAGTATTATTTACGACGCCATCAACGAAGTCAAGAGCGCCCTCGAAGGTATGCTCGCACCGTCGCTCAGCGAGGAAATCCTTGCGACGATCGAGGTCCGCGAAACCTTCAAGATCTCAAAGATCGGAACGATCGCCGGATGCCATGTCCAGGACGGGAAGATCGTCCGGAACAACAAGGTCCGGATTGTCAGGGACGGGCTCATCGTCTTTGACGGCGCTATCGCCTCGCTCAAACGCTTCAAGGAGGATGTGCGGGAAGTGGAACAGGGCTTCGAATGCGGTATCATGCTTGACGGGTTTAACGACATCAAGGTCGGCGATATCATTGAAGCCTATAAGATTGTTGAAACAAAACGCAAGCTTGCGTAAGGCAGTGTCGCTATGTCGGTACGGACGGAAAAAGTATCATCCCTGGTCAAGGAGCGCATCAGCGAGATTTTCCAGCATCATTTTCGGATGGAAGAGTACGGCCTGATGACGGTGACGGAAGTGCGGATGACGCCGGACTTGAAGATCGCCAAGGTGTACGTCAGCGTCTTCGGGGATGCGGAACGGAAAAGGAAAACCCTGGCGTTGCTCGAGGTTGAAAAAGCCTTCATCCGAACGGAATTGGGGCGCAACCTTCATCTCAAGTTCACGCCCTCGATCATGGTCTATCTGGATGAATCACTCGACCATGCCATGCACATCGAGAGCCTGTTGCATAAAATTCACAAGGATCCCGGTTCGGAGGAACAAGAACGTGAATGATGACACCCCGGACCGCTCATACCCCTTTGTCCGTGGACGAGGGCCAGGTTCTCCTGATTGATAAGCCGTTGAACTGGACCTCCTTCGATGTCGTGCGGAGGGTTCGCTTTACCCTCAATGGGAAAAAGGTCGGCCACGCAGGCACACTCGACCCAAAAGCAACCGGGCTGTTGATCGTCTGCACGGGAAAAAAGACGAAGTCCTTTGACGAGTACGCGGGTCTTGAGAAAGAGTATACCGGCACGTTCCGGCTGGGGATTCAGACGCCGAGTTTTGATCTTGAAACCGCTGTGACGGACAGCAGGGATTCTGCAAGCGTCAGTCTCGAGCAACTGGCGGGGGCGGCCCAACAGTTCGTGGGAAAACAACTGCAGGTTCCACCGATGTATTCCGCCGCGAAGCACAAGGGGAAGCCCCTCTATGCGATTGCCAGAAAAGGCAAAACGGTCGAGCGGCAAGCGAAGGAAATAGAGATTGCGGAGTTTGAGATCCTTTCGTTCACTCCACCGGATGTCGGGTTTCGGGTCGTCTGTTCCAAAGGGACGTATATCCGATCTCTCGTCCACGATGTCGGAACACGGTTGGAGTGCGGCGCGGTCCTGACAGCATTGCGGAGAACTCGTATCGGTCCGTATTCCGTGCATGATGCAATAACGATGGAGCAATTGGACCACGCACTGAGCGGGACGAAAAGCGACCGATAAATCGGCCATGACGACAGTACACCGACTTGAGGAAATCCCTTACGAGAAAAACTCTGTGATAACGGTCGGTTCGTTTGACGGCGTTCATCTCGCACATCAGGAAGTACTGGGGGAGGTTGTTCGGAGGGCACAGAATCGCAAGGGACGGGCCGTCGTCCTGACCTTCGAGCCTCATCCGAAGGAAGTTCTTTCCGGCAAACCGGCTCAACTGCTCACAACGCCGGAGGAAAAAGAGCGATTGTGTGAGCGTCTTGGCGTGGATCTGTTCTTTGTGGTTCCCTTCACGTATGAGTTCTCCCGCCAGTCGTCTCGGGATTTTTTCATAAACTACCTCGTTCAGCGGATCGGGGTCAGTGAGGTGGTCGAGGGATACGATCATCACTTTGGACGTGACCGGGAGGGGAGCGTTGAAGAGTTGCTGCGGCTGGGGAAGGAATTTGAGTTTTCGATGGTGGCAATGAAGCCGGTGCACGTGGAGGAAGAGGTCGTCAGCAGCTCGCGGATACGCCAATACCTCCTCGCAGGAGCCATCGACAAGGCTGAACGGATGCTGGGACGCCCCTACAGCATCGAAGGAACGGTCGTCCGCGGTGACGGGAGGGGGAAATCGCTCGGCTTCCCGACCGCAAATATCCGAACCTCAACCGACCGTAAGCTCATCCCTGCCAACGGGATCTATGTGGTCGAGGTGGCGGTGGATGATCAACGGTATGCGGGGATATTGAGCATCGGTGTACGCCCGACCTTTTCCGACAACGGGCAGCAGACCGTCGAGGTTTTTATTCTCGAGTTCGACGCCGATCTGTATGACAGGAATATTACCATAAGAATTCTCAAACGTCTGCGGGACGAGTTGAAGTTCGATTCGGTGGAGGCATTGATCCGGCAGATGCACCAGGACAGGGAAGAGACGTTGCGGTTCCTTGCCCAGCATCATCGGAATCTCATCGTTTCCCGTCAAGTGTAAGAATCTATTCATCAACAATTCATTTCGTAAGGAGCAGCAATGTCACTGACCAAGGAACAAAAGGCGGATATTCTGAAAAAATATGGAAAGGGACCGAACGACTCGGGGACCCCGGAAGTGCAGATTGCCATTCTCACGGCAACGATCAACGGCCTCTCGCCGCATTTGAACCAGCATAAGAAGGATAACCATGGACGTTTTGGGTTGTTGAAAATGGTGGGAAAACGCCGCCGGTTGCTCGATTATCTCATGAAGAAGGATATCGAACGATACAGAAAAATCATTCAGGAGCTGGACATCCGCAAATAAGCCTACCAGGGTGGTAGGCATCAGGATGAAGTACTTTTAGCGAAGAAAGAAAGATTATGAAGGTTACAAAAGAGTTGTCGCTGGGTGGAAAGACCTTTTCCTTTGAAACCGGACGCTTTGCCAAGCAGGCCGATGGAGCCGTGATGGTCCGGTACGGTGATACGATGGTTCTTGCAGCGGTCGTGAGCGCCCGCCACGTGAAGGAAGGACAGGATTTCTTCCCGCTCCAGGTGGAATACCGGGAGAAAACGGCAGCAGCGGGAAAAATACCGGGGGGCTTTTTCAAGCGCGAAGGGAGGCCCACCGAGAAGGAAGTTCTCTCATCCCGCCTCATCGACCGTCCGATTCGTCCGATGTTCCCCAAGGACTATTTCAACGAAACACAGGTGCTCGTGACGGTCTATTCGTCCGACACGCAAAATGACAGCGATGTACTGGGTGGATGCGCCGCCTCTGCCGCCCTGATGGTCTCCGATATCCCGTTCGACGGACCGGTTGCCGAGGTTCGCGTGGGACGGGTGAACGGAAACTTCATCATCAACCCAACCTTCGGCGAGTTGGAAAAGAGCGACATGGATGTCATGGTCGCCGGAACCGAGGATTCCATCGTCATGGTGGAGGGGGAGTCGAAAGAGATCTCCGAAGCCGATATGCTCGCCGCTTTAAAGTTCGGACATGAGTCCATCAAAGCTCTCTGCGCCGTTCAGAAGGAACTCGCTGCTGCCATCAACCGCCCGAAAAGGGCCATCGAGGTCCCGCAGCTTCCCGATGGCCTTGCCGGCAAGGTCAAGGATCTCGCTGCGAAGCAACTTAAGGAAATGAGCCGCACGGTCATGGCGAAGGAAGAACGGGCGGAACAAACGGGAAAGGTATACGAAGAAGTCCGTAAAGCGCTGGCCGAACAGTACCCCGAGCAGGAAGAGTCGATCGATGCCGTTCTCCACGACTTGGAGAAGGATGCCATGCGTTCCACGATCCTCCAGGAAGGAAAGCGCCTTGACGGTCGCGGCTTGAAGGATATTCGCCCCATTACATGCGAAGTGGGCCTCCTTCCCCGAACCCATGGGTCGGCCCTTTTCACACGCGGCGAAACCCAAAGTTTGACGACGGCGACACTTGGAACGAAGCTTGACGAACAAATGATCGACGGGCTGTTGCCGGAGACCACCAAACGATTCATGCTGCATTATAATTTTCCACCCTTTAGCGTCGGAGAGGTTGGCCGGGTCGGCTTTACCGGGAGGCGGGAGATCGGCCATGGGAATCTGGCTGAACGGGCTTTGAAAATCCTGGCCCCCGCAGAGGCGGAATTTCCGTATACAATCCGCATCGTTTCCGACATCCTGGAATCCAACGGCTCTTCCTCGATGGCGACGGTCTGTGCAGGCACACTGGCTCTCTTTGACGCCGGCGTTCCGCTGAAACGTCCGATTGCCGGAATTGCCATGGGACTTGTCAAGGAGGGTAATGATGTTGCCATCCTCAGCGATATCCTCGGCAACGAAGATCATCTCGGTGATATGGATTTCAAAGTGGCCGGTTCGCGGGAGGGTATCACCTCCTTCCAGATGGATATCAAGATCAAAGGGGTTACCCTCGAGGTCATGCAGAAGGCGCTCGAACAGGCGAAGGACGGGCGGCTGCATATCCTCGGTGAGATGGCAAAGACGCTCGATGCACCGCGTCCGGACCTTTCACCATTTGCCCCACGCCTCCAGACCATCAAGATCCCGGTCGATATGATCGGGGCGTTGATCGGACCCGGAGGAAAGAATATCCGTCAGCTGGTCAAAGACAGCGGAGCGGAGATTAACATTGAGGATGATGGAACGGTCACGGTTGCCGCCGTCGAAGCTTCCTCGGCAGAGAAAGCCATGGTCGCCATCCGTCGCATGACGGAGATGCCGGAAGTCGGAAAGACGTACCAGGCCACCGTGAAGAAGATCATGGAGTTCGGCGCCTTTGTGGAAATCCTCCCCGGGAAAGAGGGACTTGTCCATATTTCCCAACTCGATGTCAACAGGGTGGAGAAGGTGGAGGACCTCGTGAAAGTCGGTGACCAGATTGAAGTAAAGTTGATGAAGATCGACAACGAAGGACGGTTGAACCTGAG
>Ga0154373_112_pt1 | contig 41469 bp, 48 predicted proteins | sample RifGroA2_FD_105617 | JGI IMG/M metagenome (GOLD analysis project Ga0154373, IMG submission 105617) | Ignavibacteria bacterium GWA2_55_25 | reverse complement strand
ATCGTCACGGCGGCGTACCCGATGTAGGAGGCCTTTACCGTGTAGACCCCGGGAGGAACGCTCAGGATGATGTACTCACCGTTGATGTCGGTGGATGCACCCAAGCTCGTCCCGTCAATGATCACGTTGGCACCGATGAGCGGTTCGCCTGATTCCCTGTCGGTGATCGTGCCGCGCAACTTACCATCCTGTGCGAGCGCCAATACCGGCAAAAGGAATAACGCGAAGAAAGCTACTAGTAGCTTACGGTACATAATCTACCTCCTTCTAGAGTGGAGAATATGTTTGTTGATGGGCTTTTACAAATCGTCCCGAGTGTCGATGCGGGGACGGAGGGTACTACTGAGAAAAGTTTTTACAAGTTGGATTGGTCCAGGCGTACTGCGTACGATAGAGCCTCGCCCGAATTAGCAGGTCACCTCCTTCTTGAGAGAAATGCTTATTGCAGCGGGTTAGGGGATATGTGGATGTGCAAATATAGAGTATGGCCTCTGGTTTGTCAAGTCTTTTTTTAAGAATCGTTAATAATTCCTTATTCCTGTGGAGAAATACGTCATCCCCCCTCAGGCGTCAATCCGTGTCCCGGAGCCAAAAACTTCTCCGATCACTCCAATGGCTTCGGGCATCCTCCCCGATCCGGGCCCGGACCCGCCAATAGTAGGTCCCACCGGAGAGCGGCTGACTTCTCACAACTGTAGTGTCGAGGATATGACGCTCCCGGACGGTCGAAAATGTCGAATCGGCCGAAAGCTCAAGCTGGTAGGACTCAGCTCCACGGACGCTCCTCCATCGCATTTGGACCGTGTTGCCGGTCCAGATGTAACGACCGTCGTTCGGTCCGATCAAGCTGGGAGGCTCGAGGGAAAGGAGCGTGATACCAACCGGTATCGTGTCCGAAGCGCCCTCTTCGCGGGTATCGATACAAGCCCCGGCACCGAAGCAGATCAGCAGAGGAAACCAAACAAAGGAAAGGGACCTCATCATGCACCTCCACGCTCACTGTTGCACTGACCGGGAATCTATGATAATCAGAGTTGAATGTCAACTTCGGATCCTCAGGCAATCATGGATGTTGATACCGAACGGAGGGCGAACCGCTGCCAGGGCGGAGTGAGAATCGGAGAACGAGGAGGTTTTCTCGCTAAGGCGAATCGGCGATTCGCCCTACATCCAACAGTACTATTCCTTGCTTTTCCTCAACCTTTGCAGTAGATTTTTTCATCTCCAACCGACTCTTGGTCCATGCGGACACTCGTACTGAACCCCTTATTCTTCCTCTCCCTCTTTCTTAGTCTCCTGCTCTCCGGGTGCCGCAAAAACGCGGACACCCGGGAAACTCAGCCTCAACGGACCATGGTCGGAAACCAGGCCTGCGCCTCTTGCCACGCGGAGATCCACCGCTCCTACCTCCAGACCGGCATGGGACGGAGTTTCTCCCTCCCCGACCCGAAAAAAATCGAGCCGCTCCTGACCACGGGTACCTCCGTCTATGAACCGAAGAGTCGTTTTCATTATGAGGTCTTTCTCCGGAACGGCGCCGTCGTGATGAGGGAGTTCAGGAAAGAAGGATCGGAGATCTTGTACGAACAGGAACGGATCGCCGCCTACCAGGTGGGGAGCGGCAACAATACGGTGAGCTTCATCGAGGAGAACAATGGTTACCTTTTCGAAATGCCGTTGACATGGTATTCCGGCAAACGCCTCTGGGATATGAGTCCCGGATACCGTCAACACAACTGGCGATTCGATAGACCCATTTCCGCGTCTTGCATGAATTGTCACAACTCCCCCACCAGCCGGACGCCACAGACGGAGAATCATTTTAAAGAGGTCCCACGTGGAATCGGATGCGAAAACTGCCATGGCGCCGGGAGCGAACACGTGGCACTGGCCCTTGAGGGAAAGCTGTTAAAAGGAAGCAAGGGACAGGCGATCCTCAACCCGGCCTCCTTCACCCGCGAGGTCCAGATGGATGTCTGCCAGCGATGCCACCTCGAAGGAGTGACCGTCTGGAATGACGGCATCGAGCCCCACGAGGTCGATGTCGCCCGCCCTCTTGCCACTTTCAAGAATGTCATGGCGGTCAGTACGGCCAGTGAACACGAATCGGAATTCGCCATCGCGGCCCAGGCGGGAAGGCTGATGAAAAGCGCCTGCTACAAGGAAAGCGGCGCCATGACATGCACGACATGCCACAACCCGCACCGAACACCCGGCCTGCAGGGACGAACTTCGTTCAACGAAACTTGCCAATCATGCCACACCGACCCGACGCTCCATACACTTTGCACTGTCAAGGCCCCCGCAGGAAAGCAGAAAACCGATTGTATTGCATGCCATATGAATGTGGGGGGAACAAGCGATATCCCTCATGTTTCCTTCACAGATCACTTCATCCGTAGGAAAATCACAGGGACCTCAAAGGCTTCCGTGAAGACCGCCCGCACTCCGGTCCTCATTCCCACCCTTTCTTCAGGAGATCAAGCGGAACGTCTCCGGGCCCTCGGCATGGCATACTACGAGTACTTTCAACATGAACGTCCGGACGAACGGTATCTTGACAGTGTTATTGTCTCTCTGGAAACCGCCCTCGGCTCGGTCTCCCCTCGTTCCGATGGTGAAGACCTGTTCGCGTTGGGAAGTGCCTATTATCTTCTGAACCGCCAGGCTTTGGCAGAGTCCGCCTTCCGGAGATTGGTGGATCGGAACAAGAACCACGCGCGGGGACAATACCTTCTGGGAAAAGTGCTCCTCTCCGTCAACAGAACGGATGAAGCCATTGCATCCTTTTCCACCGGAGTGAACTCCCAACCGCTCTTCGTCGAGAATTATCTTGGTCTCGCACAAGCCTATCTTCAGAAGAGGGAATTCGACAACGCTCTTTTGTCGGTAGCGCGGGGAATTGCTCTCGACTCTCTTTCCTACCCGGAGGCCTTTTTCCTGAGGGGACAAATCGAACACAACCGCGGCAATCTCCACCAGGCGCGCCTCTCCTATGCGGATGCCCTTCAGCGAAACCCCGACTATGAGAGCGCCCTGTTGAATTTTGGCGGGACCTTCCTGACCGAAGAACGATGGGAGTATGCCCTCCCCTTCTTCGATCAAATCTTACAAGGCAACTCCCGGAACATCCCTGCACTCAACAACAAGCTCGTCTGCCTCGTCAACCTGAAGCGAACAAGCGAAGCACTCGAAACCGCTCAACAGATCCTCCACCTCCAACCCGAGAACCGGGAAGTCCGCCAACTCCTCACCGACCTTCGACGATAATGCGTACAGTTCTTTGTGGGTTTATCCTCCTCCTCCTCGGCTGTTCGTCGCCCCCCGATCATATCTCCATTCCTCTTGAGGGATCCCAGGGAAGAACTATCGCCCGCTTCTATTCCGGCATGATCCCAGGGGACAAGCCGAAGGAGTGGATCCTGGAAGACAGCACCGGACTCGGCATCAGGCTGAGTGCCCTCCGAACCCTCTCCCCTCGGCTTGCATCAACCCTCGACGAAATAAGGGATGGCCGGGATCGATTGGAGCGCGACCAATGGAACCGGTTCCTCCAGGCGGTTGTGGAACAATCGACGTCCCTCCCGGGATCGCTCGCGGAGCTTTTTCCCTCCGGACTTCCTCATGCATCGGAGGGATCCTATGTTCGATTGAAAGCGTATGGTGCGATGACAACGTTGCTCAGGGAGATCTACGTCCCGAAACAGGCTCTGGAGGATGGCCTGCTGAACTATTGGAATCGGGGGGGGATGTTACAGTATCCGTCTGGAACGCTGATTGCGGCGTACCATAAAAATAGTTCGGGGGCAACTCTGGAGGTAACGGTCAAGAAACGGCGGAGCGATGGATTTTGGGATTTCGGTGTGTACGACTCCTCGGGGAGAAACGTCCGGCATTCCTCCTCCCCTCCAACCCCCTTCTCAGCGCCGGTCCAATGCGTCGGTTGTCATTTGGGGAATATGCTTTACGAGCCGGAGGAATCTTTTATCATCGGGAGAGAGGGGAAAACGGAAGGGGAATATCTTGTCCTGGGGGACCGCCTGAGAAACCCGAAGATCGTCGAACTCCTCGACGAACACTCCCGGCGGTCAGATCATGTTCTGGGAGTGTATGGAACGGTCTACCTTACTGAGATTCTGGACTCGCCCCCCTCGCAAAGGACGGAGACTCAAAAGAAGATTGCCTCTCTTTTTCTCGCGCTTTCAAGAATGCCACAAACCAATTAGGCCACAAAGGCACGAAGGCACCAAGAAAACATTTGGAAAATTTGAGATACTCGTGTTTTTAGCTTGTTCAAGCATGAGAGGATTTCAAAGAATGAACCGGTTGATTCCATCTTTTATCAAAGGCACGTTAAAATTGATGAGGAACCCCAGTCTTTTACCGGTCAGTTTGAGATGACTGAGGATCTGGGCCTCCCAAACTGGATTCACTTCTTCAACTGCTTTAATTTCACAGATAACCAATTCATCCACCAACACATCGAGCCGAAGGCCTTCGTCAAAGACAATCCCATCGTAGGTTATCGGAAGATCCACCTGTCGTCGCGGACGAAAACCCATCTTTGAAAGCTCATGGCAAAAACATACCTCATAAATTCTTTCCAGCAGCCCTGGTCCTAAATTTTTGTGGACGAGATACGCTCCTTCTACAATGGCCTTGGCTATTTTCTCTTCACGCGCTGAAAGAGGTTTGTGCTCCATAAATCTCTTCCCTTCGTGCCTTCGTGTCTTCGTGGCATTTTTGTTCTATCCAAGATGAAACGCAGGCTACAACTTCACCACCCTCACCTCAAACACCCCGCTGATCTGCTCCAGTCTCTTGAGAATTCCAGAGGGAATGGGACTGTCGATATTGATGATCGTGAGTGCCCTCTGTCCCGGGTTGTCCCGACCCAGCGAAAGGCCGGCGATATTGATATTCTCCGCCGCGAGGATCGACCCAACGCTCGCCAGCATACCCGGCTTGTCGATGTTGGTATAGAAGAGGAGATGCCCGTCCGGGTTGATCTCCAGATGATAGTCGTCGATCCGCACGATGCGTGCATGGGAGTTGCCGAAGACGGTCCCGGCGAACCGTCGCGATTCCTTCGTGGTTTCGTACTTCAGGGTGATAAGGTGCGCGTACGCTTCGTTATCGCTTTCCCGCTGTTCATCGATAATAACCCCCATCTCCTTGGCGATAACAGGCGCGTTCACGAGATTCACCGGTTCCGACATGAGGTGTGAGAAGATCCCTTTCAACACCGCGGCGGTAATGAGTTCCATCGATTGGGTCAGGAACGCTCCGCTGCATGCAACGGAGATCTTCTTCAATTGTCCCGTCATCACCTGGGCCTGGAGACTTCCCAGCTTCTCCGCCAGTGCGACGTACGGTTTCAGTTCTTTCCGCATGGCAAGCTGTACCGCCTCGGCGTTGACCGCCCCTGAAATACCCCGCTCTTTCAGAGCGTCGGCAACCTGGTGCCCGATCTGTTTCGCCACTTTTTCCTGGGCTTCTTCCGTCGATGCCCCCAGGTGAGGTGTGGCAATGACGCGCGGGTGCTTCAGTAAAGGGTTGTCCCCGGGAGGTTCCGTTACAAACACATCCAGTGCAGCCCCGGCGACCTTCCCCGATTCCAGACCGCGCAACAACGCCGCTTCATCGACGATCCCTCCGCGCGCACAATTGAGAATGCGCACCCCCTCCTTGCATTGGGTAATTGCTTTTTCCCCCACCACCCCCCTCGTTTCATCCGTCAGGGGTGTATGGACGGTGATAAAATCCGACCGGTGGAAGAGTTCATCAAGCGAGAGAAGCTCGACATCCATCTTCGCCGCCACTTCCGCGGACATCACGGGGTCATACCCGACGGTGATCATCCCGAACGATTGGCACCGGATGGCCACCTCGCGACCGATCTTGCCCAACCCGATAATGCCGATGGTCTTTTCCAACAGTTCCGTCCCGATGTACGATTTCCGGTCCCAATTCCCCTTCTTCAACGAGTCGTTCGCCTGCGGGATGTTGCGCGCAAGGGAAAGAAGCATCGACATGGTATGCTCAGCCGTAGAGACGGTGTTCCCCCCGGGGGTATTCATGACAATGATGCCCCGACGCGTTGCCGCTTCGACGTCCACATTATCAACGCCCGCCCCCGCCCGGCCGATCACTTTCATGTTCTTCGCGGCGGCAATGATCTCGGCGGTGACTTTCGTTCCGCTCCGGATCACCAGGGCATCATAGCGGTCGATGATGGCCTTGAGGTCCGCGATGGGAAGGTTTGGTTTGACATCAACATCGAAACCCTCAGCCTTGAGGATATCGACACAAACTTGTTCAATGGGATCGCTGATAAGGATGGTCATAGGTTCTGTTCATTCATGAGAAGAGGGAACACCGGATCATTGTGCCGCCGGGATTCCGGAAAAAAGAGGAGTTAGGAAACGACTGCGGGTGACGGTGAACTCGTGAAGTACGCCTGAGCGGCGCGAAGACCGCTCCCCAGCTCGAACTCGTATCCACATTCGGAGAGGGTCATCTCCAATGCGGAGAGCATCGTCATCATATCGAGCTCGTCGTAGTACCCGAGGTGCGAGATGCGGAAGATCTTTCCCGCATAATCGTCCTGCCCGCCGGCAATGGTGATGCCGTACTTCCCTTTGAGGATCTTGTTGAAGGTCTTCCATTCAATCCCTTCCGGCAACCACACCGGAGTAACGGCATACGAGGGGGAATCGGAAAACAGTTTCAGCCCCAACCCTTTGACCCCTTCCCGGAGGGCCGTTGCCAGCCGTTCATGCCGCCGCCAGATGTTCTCGATCCCCTCTTCCCGGATCATCTGCAAAGCGGCATCCACGCCCATGATGAGAGTGATGGCGGGAGTCCAAGGGGTATCGTTTTTTTCATGGGATTTCAGCGCCTTGCGAAGATCGAAATAAAACCTTGGCAACTTCGCCGTCTCCATGGCCTGTATCGCCCGCTTGCTCAGGGCAATGAAGGCGAGTCCCGGCGGGATCATCAATCCCTTTTGGGAGCCGGTGACGCATGCGTCGATTCCCCACTCATCGAACCGAAACTCGTGCGCCCCGATCGCCGTGATGCCGTCAACGCAGACAAGCGCCTTCGAATTCTCGCGGATCAGAGCGGCAAGGGCTTTGATGTCCGTTGCGGTCCCGGTGGAGGTCTCGCTATGGACGAGGTAGACCGCTTTGGCGTCCGGGTAACGGCGAAGGGCGTCGAGGACCTGATCCGCCGTCGGGGCTTTCCCCCAATCGGTTTTGATCTCGACCGCATTCAGGCCGAACGCCTTTGGCATCTTCACCCACCGCTCGCCGAACTTCCCGCCGTTGATGGAGATGACGGTGTCCCCCGGAGAAAAGAGGTTCACAAACGTCGCTTCAACGCCGCCGGTGCCGGAGCTGGTCAGCGTGAGGACCGGTTGTTCGGTCTGGAATAGGTACTTGAGGTTCAGATTAACGCGGGTGAGAATTTCGGTGAATTCCGGGTGGCGGTGATGGATGATCGGCTCCGCCATCTTCAACATGACAGTTTCCGGAACCGGGGTCGGTCCTGGAGTAAACAATCGCTTTTTCAAGTGCTTTCCTTCGTTGTCAACTGTGACGGTGATGCATTTCGCTAAGAAAATAAGGATTGAACGGGCGATAAGCAAGGGATGGGGGAAAAAGCAAAGGCCTCAACCGGGGTTGAGGCCTTTGTCATCAAACGGTATCGATTGGTGTCAGACAGCTTCCTTCTTCTCGCGCGGTTTCTCGTCGAGGTGCCGCTCGATCAGTTTCAGGAGGTCGCTCTTTCCATCCGCCGTCACGACCGAAAATGGAACGATACCGCGGCAACAGCCTTCGGTGAGCTGGGAGTGGAACCGTTCCTGGTACGCTTCAAGCTGCTTTGTGAGCTTGCTGTTCGGAAGTTTGTCAGACTTGGTCAGAACGAGGAGATAGGGGACCTCGTAGTAATCGAGCCAGTCCATCATCATGAGGTCGAGCGGCGTCGGCTCCTGCCGGGAATCGATGAGCTGCATGGCCAGGGCGATCGGCCCTCCCCGCTTCAGGAAATCCTCGATCAACCTCTTCCAACCGGCTCGCATCTGCTCCGGGACCTTGGCGTACCCGTAACCGGGGAGGTCCACGAAATAGAACCCGTTGTTAATGATATAGTAATTGATCTCGCGGGTCTTGCCGGGCGTGGAGCTTGAACGGGCAAGGTTCTTGCGGTTGCACATCTTGTTCAACAACGATGACTTCCCGACATTCGAGCGTCCGATGAACAGGATCTCCTTCATTTCGTTCTTCGGGAGCTGGCGAAGATCGGCCACACCTTGCAGGAATTCAGCAGAAGTAATCTTCAGCATACTGGTACCTCTCTTTTATGAAACATCAACGGATCGCTGTGTCCAGCCGCAACCCTCATCACGGCAGGGACCCCTTTACGCCTTGGTCGTTTTCGGGCTCTCCGCTTTTGCTTCCGTATCCGTACCTTCAACCGCAGGGACTTCGGTCTCAGCCTGCGCAACCGCCGGCTTTCCGGTTTTGGCCGGGACCACCGCTGCGGATTCCGCTTTGGGTTTCTTCCCTGGTTTCTTCTTGGTCGTTGTTGCTTTGGCTGCAGCCTTTTCCTGTCCGGTGTTATAATCGACGAGCTCGAGGATGGCGATCTCGGCGCCATCGCCCAACCGGCGGCCAAGCTTCACCACCCGGGTGTACCCGCCCGGGCGCGTTGCCACTTTCGGAGCGATATCGTTGAAGAGCGTGGAGACCGCCGTGCGATCCCGCAGGAATGCAAACACTTCACGGCGTGCGTGGACATCCTTTTGCTTGCCGTCCGTCTCCCTCACCACAGCCCGCTTCGCGCGCGTGATGAGCTTTTCCACCACCATGCGTGCCTCTTTCGCCTTTGCCGTCGTCGTGCGAATACGCTTGTGCTGGATCAGCGAAACACTCAACGCGGAAAGGGTTGCCTTCCGATGGCTGGCCGTCCTGCCTAATTTTCTTCCTGAATTTTGATGGCGCATATCCCTTTATCCCTTATAAAGCCTTCAGAAGGCCGTTGAAACATATCATCCACGAAGTTCACAGCCGGAGGCCTATGATTAAGGATCGCGTGAGCGATCTACTTTTTAGCTTTTTCTTCCTGTGAAACCCTGCTCGAACAAACGCAAGTCCAAATAGGAGGATGCTGACGCATCCTTCAGTCAGCAGGCCTCCGGCTCTTCGTGCCCCTTGGTGATCTTCGTGGATAATCTCACAGGTTTTTCAACATCCTGTTAGTGGTCTCCGTCCTTTAAATACTTGTCCACATCCATCCCGAACACCAGGTTATGCTGCTCGACGATCTCGGCGAGCTCGGCCAGCGACTTGCGTCCGAAATTGCGGAACTTCAGCAGTTCCCCCTCATCCCTGCGGACGAGATCGGCCAGCGTCTTGATGTTGGCGGAGCGAAGGCAATTATGGGAACGGACCGAAAGTTCGAGCTCGTCAACCGACATCTTGAGTGTCTTCCGGATGCGCTGAAACTCCGCATCCTGTTCGGTCTCGACCTTCTCCGACTCCGGCTCCATATCGAAATTGATGAACAACTGGATGTGATCCCGGAGGATCTTCCCGGCGTGCGTCAGGCCGTCCTCGGGGGTGATGGAGCCGTCAGTTTCGATTTCGATGATCAATTTTTCAAAATCCGTTTGTCCCCCCACACGGGTCGGCTCGACGAAGAACCGGACGTTGCGGATCGGTGTAAAGATGGAATCGATGGCCACCATGCCCAGCGGTTGGTCCGGCGCCTTGTTTTCCTCCGCCACCACGTAGCCCTTGCCACGGCCCAGGCGCAGTTCCAACTCGAAGTTCGAATCCTTGTTCAGGGTGCCGATGTGAAGGTCCGGGTTGAGGATCTCGATTTCCGAGGATGCCTTCTGAATATCCCCGGCCTTGAACACGCCGGGCCCCTTCAGGGGGATCAGGATCTTCGTCAGCTTTTTATTAATCGGTTTGATGCGGACCTGTTTCAGGTTGAGGATCATCTCTGCCACATCCTCCACCACTCCCTTGATCGTGGAGAACTCGTGTTGAATGCCCTCGACCCGGATCGCGGTGATCGCCGTCCCCGGGAGCGACGACAGGAGGACCCGGCGAAACGAATTCCCGATCGTTACACCGAATCCCTTTTCCAGCGGCTGAACGGTGAAGCGGCCGAAGGTGGCGGTATAACTGCTTTCGTCCAGCTCGATCTTTTCCGGCATTTGCACTAAGGCGTTGCTCATACGTACTCTTTCCCCCTGCCCATCATCGCAGGGTGATTTATTATTCGGAGCCCGGCGTGGCGTCAGGCGCGGGCAACCTGGTGAATAAAAAACATCCGACTTACTTCGAGTACAACTCGACGATGAGTTGTTCGTTCGCGTTCAAAGGAACATCGGCCCGCTCCGGAACCTGCAGGAACGTGCCGGTGAGGCTCGCCTTGTCGAGGCTCAACCACGGGAGCATGGTCGTATCCTTCATCCGTTTCATGGACGAATGGATGAGGTCCAGCTTCTTGCTTTTATCGCGGACTTGAATGACGTCCCCGGCGCCCAGGAGGTATGACGGAATATCGACGATTTCGTTGTTCACGGTAAAATGGCGATGCAGGACCAGCTGGCGCGCTGCCTTGCGGGAGGGGGCCAGACCCAGGCGATAGACCACGTTGTCCAACCGGCGCTCGAGGATCTTGACCAGCGTCTCGCCGGTGCGACCCGTCTGTCTCAGCGCGCGTTCGAAATAATTCCGGAACTGGCGCTCGAGCAGGCCGTACGAACGCTTCACCTTCTGCTTTTCACGCAACTGGACGCCGTATTCGGAAATCTTCTGACGGCGGTTCTGCCCATGTTGTCCCGGGGGATAGCTGCGCTTCTCAATAGGGCATTTCTCGGTGTAGCACTTCGTCCCCTTGAGAAACAGTTTCTGGCGTTCCCGCCGGCACAACTTGCAACTGGCATCAATATACCTTGCCATAATTCTCCTGCTTGATGTTCGATACTCGATTAGACTCTTCGCCGTTTGGGCGGCCGGCAGCCGTTATGGGGGATGGGGGTGATGTCACGGATCATCGTGATCTCCAACCCCGCGGATTGCAGCGAGCGAACAGCCGCCTCGCGTCCCGATCCGGGTCCCTTGATAAACACCTCCACGCGGCGCAACCCGAGGTCGTGCGCCTCTTTCGCTGCGGCTTCGGCCGAGACCTGGGCGGCGAACGGTGTGTTCTTGCGCGAACCTTTGAACCCGTTCCGTCCAGCCGACGACCATGCAATCACATTGCCATAGGTATCGGTCAACGTCACCAAGACGTTGTTGAACGTCGCCTTGACGAACGCTTTGCCGTTCGTATCAACGTGGACTTTCTTTTTCTTCTTGACAACCGGGGCTGCTGCTTGTTTTGCCACAACCATTCTCCTTTTGTTCTGGGGTAGCTCCCTACCTGACTGCCGACGACATTCGGCCGCAGGCGCTCCCTGTTTTCCAACCGCTCACAAGTGAGCGGAGGCTTTTTACTTCTTCTCTACCGTCTTCTTCTTGCCGGCGACCGTCTTGCGCTTGCCTTTCCGTGTGCGGGCATTCGTGCGGGTACGCTGGCCCCGCGCGGGGAGCCCTTTGCGGTGCCGCAGGCCGCGGTAGCACCCGATGTCCATCAACCGCTTGATGTTCATCTGCACTTCGCTCCGGAGGGCGCCCTCGACCTTGTAGTCGCTCTGGATCACCGCACGGATGGCGGCGACCTCTTCATCGTTCAGCTCCGCCACACGCTTGCGAAAATCGACTTTCGCCTTCGCGAGGATATCCTTCGCCGACGAGCGCCCGATACCGTAGATATACGTCAGGCCGATCTCGGCGGGTTTGTTCTTCGGTAAATCAATGCCAGCTATACGAGCCACGCTGTGTATTCTCCTTATGGAAATTCGGAAGTCGGGATCCCGACGTTCAGGATTATCCCTGCCGCTGTTTGTGCTTCGGGTTCTTGCAGATCACCTGCACCACGCCCTTGCGGCGGATAATCTTGCAGTTGTCGCAGATCTTTTTTACTGATGAACGGACTTTCATTGCTATTCCTCTGACCGATGAAGTACGGTCGTTCTTATTTATACCGGTAGGTGATTCTACCCTTCGTAAGATCGTAGGGAGACATCTCGACCGTCACCCGGTCCCCTACGAGAATCTTGATAAAGTGCATCCGCATCTTGCCCGAAATATGGGCTAAAATTTCATGACCGTTATCCAACTTCACCCGGAACGTTGCGTTCGGCAGCGTTTCCGTGATGACACCATCAATTTTGATCGGCCCTTGTTTTGCCATGCAATTCGTTACTGTGTCAGGATCTCGGCTTTGCCGTTGAGAATCGCTATCGTGTGTTCGTAATGGGCCGACGGGCTTCCATCCTGCGTCAGGATCGTCCAGCCGTCCTCCCCCACCCTCACCTCCCACCCGCCTGCGTTGACCATCGGCTCGATGGCCAGCGTCATCCCCTCCTTCAGTTTCGTCCCTGTCCCCGGCTTCCCGTAGTTGGGAACGGCCGGCTCCTCGTGCAACGCCTTGCCGACGCCGTGTCCCACTAAATCCCTCACCACCGAAAATCCCCGGGCCTCGATATACTCCTGAATGGCCCAGGAGATGTCATGCACCTTGTTCCCGACCACCGCCTTTTCGATTCCCTTGTAGAGCGCCTCCTCCGTGGTCTTCAGGAGTTCCAGCTTGCTCCTGGACAATTCCCCGATGGGAAAGGAAGCCGCCCCGTCACCGTACCACCCTTCTTTCTTGACGCCCACGTCGATGGAGAGGATCTCCCCCTCGCGCAGTTCCCGTTTGCCGGGAATGCCATGCACCACTTCATTATCGATCGAGGTGCACAGGGTGGCCGGAAAGAGGTTATGCTTGGCCTGACCGTATCCCTTGAACGCCGGGATACCCCCCATCGACCGTATATATTCTTCCGCCATCCGGTCCAGATGCAGGGTCGTCATGCCCGGCCTGGCCTGGGCTCCGACGAGTTTCAAGACATCGGCGACAATCTTGGAACTTTCCCTGATACGCTCGATCTCTTCTGCCGTCTTAAGCCGAACCATGGAAATGAGAGCCTATCCTCTCCGTCCCTTCATTTTCCCGCTCTTCATAAACCCGTCATAATGACGCATGAGCAAGTGCGACTCGATCTGTTGAAGGGTATCGAGCGCGACACCGACGATAATCAGCAAACTGGTCCCTCCGAAGAAGGATGCAAAACTCGGCGCCACTCCCAACTTCATCATCATGGTCGGAAGGATCGCTACGATCGCGAGAAAGATGGAACCCGGCAGCGTGATCTTCGTCAGGATATTATCGACAAACTCCGCCGTATGGGTTCCCGGCCGAATACCGGGAATAAACCCTCCCTGCTTCTTCATGTTATCCGCGACATCCTTCGGGTTGAAGGCGATAGCCGTATAAAAGTAGGTAAAGAAGACAATCATCAGGCCATAGACAACCGAATAGGTCCACGAATCATAACTGAACCAGTCACTGGACAGAGTTTCGACGAACTCGCTCTCCGGAAAAAAGGAGAAGACGATCTGCGGCACGAACATGATCGCCTGGGCGAAGATAATGGGCATGACTCCGGCGGTATTGACGCGCAGGGGGATGTATTGCGTCACGCCACCGTAGACTTTCCGACCGATGACCCGTTTGGCGTACTGGACCGGGATCCGGCGCGTTCCCTGGGTAACCAGCACGACCCCGGCCACGATAAATCCGATCAGGACCAGGATGACGAGTTCGACAATAATATTCCGGCCGGCGAGAACCAGCTGATATTCATCGAGCACGGAGTGCGGGAACCGTGCAACGATGCCGATAAAGATGATGAGGGAAATTCCGTTGCCGATCCCCCGCTCGGTGATCTGCTCGCCCAGCCACATCATGAAGACCGTTCCGGCCGTCAGGATGATAACCGTGCTCAGCGCAAACCCGATTCCCTGGATCGCCTCGGGAACGATCGGGCCCGCCTGGGTCACCGTGCTTTGCAGTTTCACCACCACGCCGCTTGCCTGGAGCAACGAGATACCCACCGTGCCGTACCGGGTATACTGGGTGATCTTCTTCCTGCCGTCCTCCCCTTCCTTCTGAAGTTTCTGGAAGTACGGTACAACCGCCCCCAACAACTGGATAACGATCGAGGCGCTGATATACGGCATGATGCCGAGTGCAAATACCGCCGCGTTGCTGAACGCGCCGCCGACGAACAGGTCATAGAGCCCGAAGAGGGTTCCTTCCGAGGAACGGCGGATCGTATCCGCCAGCAGGCTTGCGTCGACCCCGGGAAGCGTGATATGAGAACCTATCCGTACAACGACGAGAATGGCCGCCGTAAAGAGCAACCGATCCCGCAGCTCCTGGATCTTAAAAATATTGGTAAAGGTCTCTGAAAGTTTGCTCATTCCTTCGTTTGCGCTTTTACGAGAAGGGTCGCCTTGCCTCCGGCCGCCTCAATCTTCGCGATCGCCGTCTTACTGAATGCGTGGGCGGTCACCTCCAACTTGGTCTTCAGCTCGCCGTTCCCTAGGATTTTCACCAGTTCATGTTTCTTAGACATCATACCAGCCTTGTACAACAGCTCGGGGGTGACGACTCCGGCGAGTTGTTTCGCGGAGGCAGCGGCCTCCAGGGTCTCGACGTTGATCCCCAGGTATTCGACCCGATTCCGCGGTTTGAATCCGAACTTCGGAATACGGCGTGACAGGGGCATCTGGCCGCCTTCAAACCAGAGTTTGAACTTGTGCCCGGACCGGGACTTGGCTCCCTTGTGTCCCTTCGTCGCGGTTCCCCCGTGCCCGGAACCCTGTCCACGGCCGATCCGCTTCGTCTTTCTGCGCGAACCCTTGGCCGGAGTTAAATTACTGAGAACATTCTTTGCCATTGTTGAACCCTTCTCTGAGAGGCTCTCGACGGTCATACCCGGGAGAACCCCGAAAAAAAATTACCGGACTTCCTCAACGCGCACGAGATGGCGCACGACGTTGATCATTCCGCGGATTTGCGGTGTATCGGTCTTGACCACCCAGTAATTCGGGCGGCCGAGCCCCAACGCTTCAATCGTCCGCTTGTGATTCTCCAACTGATCAATGACGCTGCCAGTTTGAGTGATTTTGATTTTCTTCGCTTCCGACATGGCCAACCTGTATTAGTTCTGGTGGAACAATTCCTGCAGCGTGGATCCCCTGCGGTCTGCAACCACCCTCGCGTCCGCGAGGCTCTGCAGGGCTTGCATGGTCGCCTTCACCACGTTGTGCGGGTTGGAGGAACCCATTTGTTTGGTCAGGATATCCTTGACGCCGGCTGATTCCAGCACGGCACGCACGCCGCCACCGGCGATCATACCGGTACCGGGGGAGGCGGGTTTCAGCAGCACCTTGCCCGCGCCGAACTTGCCGAGGACCTCGTGCGCGATGGTCCCCTTGGTGATCAACACCTTGACGACGTTCTTCTTCGCATCGTCCACCCCCTTGGAGATCGCATCGGCGACTTCGTTCGCTTTTCCGAGCCCTACGCCGACATGTCCGTTGCCGTCGCCGACCACCACGATGGCGTTGAAGCTGAACCGACGGCCACCTTTCACCACTTTCGCGACGCGGTTGATATGAACCAATCGTTCCTTGAGTTCAAGTTCGCCTGCTTTGATCTTTGCCATGGATCTCTTTGTTGGGTTTTGATGCTTGTCGTTTAGAATTTGAGGCCTGCTTCCCGGGCGCCGTCGGCGACGGCCTTCACACGACCGTGGTACAAATACCCGTTGCGGTCATAGACAACCTGCTGGATGTTCTTCTGAAGAGCCTTCTTCGCCGTGGACGCACCGACGAGCTTTGCGACGTCCTTCGGAGACGAGGCGTTTTTCAACTCTTCCTTGACATCCTTGGAAAGCGTCGAGGCAGCTACCAGGGTCCTGCCGCTGGTGTCGTCAATAATCTGCGCATAAATATGCTTGCCGCTCCGGTAGACGGTCAGTCGCGGGCATGCTGTTGTGCCGGAGATTTTTTTCCGGATGCTGGCTTTCTTCTTCTGCCAGCGCTGCTGCTTATTCGTGTTAATCATGGGCTCTCACTCCTTGAATGCGGTGCGTCACGGAATCCGATGCGGCGCTCCCGCCCAGAATTACTTGGTTCCCGTTGCGGCAGCCTTGCCGGCCTTGCGACGGATGTACTCGCCTTCGTATTTCACGCCCTTGCCTTTGTACGGTTCGGGCGGTCGGAAGGAACGGATCTTCGCCGCGACCAACCCGACCAGCTGTTTGTCGACTCCCGAGATCAAGATATTCGTCTGTGAAGGCGTCTCCAGGGTCACGCCCTCCGGGGGACCGAACACGATCGGGTGCGAGTATCCGAGGAGGAGTTGCAGCTTCTTCCCCTTCATCTCTGCACGGTATCCCACCCCGACGATCTCCAGCTTCCTCGAATATCCCTTGGTGACACCGGTGATCATGTTCTGGATCAGCGCACGCCAAAGTCCATGCAGCGCCCGGTCTTGTTTTTCCTCGGAGCTGCGGGTGACCTGGAGTTCGGTCGGGCCGACCTCAAAATTGATCGACGGGTGGAGTCGTGCGGTCAGTTCCCCCTTGGGGCCCTTCACCACAATCGCTCCATCTTTCTTGGTGATGTTCACACCCTTAATAATCTGAACCGGTTTACGACCTATGCGTGACACGTTCGACTCTCCTCCAATTACCAGATATAGGCGAGGACTTCGCCACCGACATGTTCTTTGCGAGCACGGTGATCCGTCATCACCCCTTTCGACGTCGAGACGATCGCGACGCCAAGTCCGCCGAGCACGCGGGGTAATTCACCCGACGGCCGGTAGAGACGGATACCGGGTCGGCTCGCCCGGCGGAGGCCGGAGATGACGGCTTTCCCGTTATTGTATTTCAACTGGATGCGCAACACTCCCTGCTTCCCGTCCTTGAGAAAGGTGAAGTTCGAAATGAACTTCTCGTCCACCAGAATCTGCGCGATCGCCTTCTTCAGGTTGGATGCAGGAATGTCAACGCGTTTGTGTTTTGCCTTTGCGGCGTTCCGTACTCGCGTCAGGAAATCCGCTACGGGATCAGTCATGGACATCGAATGAAGTCTCCTAAGATAAATGCACCAACGTTCTTTACCAACTGGCCTTGCGAACGCCCGGGATCTTGCCGTCGAGCGCCAGGTTTCTGAAGCAAATGCGGCAGATGCCGAACTTGCGGAAATAGGCCCGCGGCCGGCCGCAGATATTGCACCGGTTGTGCTGGCTGACCTTGTGCTTCGGCGTCCGTTTGGACTTTACAATGCTTGCTAAGCGTGCCAACGATGCTCCTTTTGCTTGAGGGTTATGCTGCCGTCGCCGTCTCGAGCACGTCCTGTCGTTTGACGAACGGCAGACCGAGGGCTTTCAACAATTCGTACGCCTCGGCGTCGGTCCGGGCGGTCGTGACAAACGTGACATCCATTCCGCTGATGCGCGTTACCTTGTCGACGTCGATCTCCGGGAAAATGATCTGTTCTTTGATCCCCAGCGTGTAATTACCCCGGCCGTCGAACGACTTATCGGAAACGCCGCGGAAGTCACGCACACGCGGAAGCGCTATGTTGATCAGGCGGTCCAGGAACTCGTACATCTGCGCGCTCCGGAGGGTGACACGGCACCCGATCGGGAGATCCTCGCGGAGCTTGAAATTGGAGATCGCCTTCTTGGACTTCGTGATGGCGACCTTCTGACCGGTGATCGTCTCCAACTCCTTCACGGCAGTATCCAGGATCTTGGGGTCCTGCGTCGCCATTCCTACGCCCACATTCACAGAGATCTTCTCGAGCCGCGGGACCTGCATCACGCTCTTATACTCAAACCGCTTCATCAACTGGGGAACGATCTCTTTCTTGTACTGCACGAACAAGCGGGCAGGCGCTCCGGCCTCGCGAACATTCCCGGCCTGTTTCTTTGCGGCGCCCTCGCTTCCCCCTTTTTCCTTCTTCCCGGTTTTTTCCTTGCGGGCGGGGTCGTCGACTTTTTTGTGTTCTTTATCTTTGGCCATAGTCAGTTACTTCTCCCAAACGTGAGACAGCATCTTAAAACATTTCGTTCGTACGGCGCGAGATCCGCATTTTCTTCTTCCTGCCGGTCGTCACATCGGTCACATACTTGTATCCGACACGGGTCGCCTCATTCGTCTTCGGGTCGATCACCATGACGTTCGACGCATGGATCGCCCCCTCCTTCTGGAGGATGCCCCCCTGGGGATTCTTCTGTGAAGCCCGCGTGTGGCGTTTCACGATGTTCACACCCTCCACAATGACGCGGTTCGTTTCCGGGAAGACCTTCAGGATTTTTCCCTGTTTCCCCTTGAAGTTTCCGGAGATGACCACGACGGTATCGTTTTTATGAACGTGCATGCTCGATTCCTTTGTTAAAGCACCTCGGGTGCCAACGAGACGATTTTCATGTACTGGCGCTCACGTAACTCACGGGCAACGGGGCCGAAGATACGCGTCCCCCGGGGCTCCCCCTGCTGGTTCAGCAACACCACGGCGTTCTCATCGAAGCGGATGAAGGAACCGTCCTTCCTCCCGACCTCTTTTTTCGTCCGGACCACCACCGCACGGGAAACCTCCCCCTTCTTCACGGGGGCCCCGGGGATGGCAGCCTTGACGGAAACGACCACCAGGTCTCCCACCGTCGCATAGCGCTTGTCATGCCCGCCGAGCACGCGGATGCACCGGACTTTCTTCGCGCCGGAATTATCGGCAACAACTAAATTCGTTTCTTCCTGAATCATAGGGGCTCCGAGGGAGGTCCAAGACCTCCGGGTTCACTGGTTATTTTGCCTTCTCGACGACTTCGACCAACCGCCAGCGCTTGCGTTTGCTCACGGGACGGGTTTCCATCACTCTCACCACGTCACCGATCTTCGCCTCCTGCTTCTCGTCGTGAGCCATCAGTGTCGAAGTTTGCTTGTAGTACTTCTTATAGAGCGGATGTGGAACTTTGCGCTCCAGCGACACAACGATGCTTTTCTGCATCTTGTTGCTGATCACTTTTCCGGTACGGACCTTCCGTCGGTTACGCTCGACGGCCTGAACTTCTGCTGCTGTACTCATCCTTGTGCCTTCTTCTCTGGTTCAGAGGATGCCGCGGGTTGACTGGATTGCTTGATCTGGCGCTCGCGGAGAAGCGTCTTCATCCGTGCGATATCCCTCCGGATGTGCTGCAACTTCATCGGGTTCTCGAGCTGGCTGATCACCTTCTGGAAGCGAAGGTTGGCAAGGCTCTCCTCATCCTCCTGGATCCGCTTGACCAACTCCTCATCCGACAATTGACGAAATTCAAAAGCTTTCATACAAACTCATGCTCCTACGCTGAATGGGCTTCGTAATCCATACGGGTGACCATCTTGGTCTTAATGGGAAGTTTATGCTTCGCCAGTTTGAACGCCTCCTGTGCCACATCCTTCGAGATCCCCCCCAGCTCGAACAGCACGCGTCCGGGTTTGATCACGGCAACCCAGAACTCCGGGATACCCTTGCCGCTTCCCATACGGGTTTCGGCCGGCTTCTTGGTGACGGGCTTATCCGGGAAAATCCGGATCCAGACCTTTCCCTCGCGTTTCATCATACGGGTCAGCGCAACACGCGAGGCCTCGATTTGACGCTGGGTGATCCATCCCGGCTCAAGAGCCTTCAGGCCGAAATCGCCAAAGGCGATCGTCGCGCCGCGGGTCGCTTTTCCCCGCCGTCTCCCGCGCTGGGTCTTTCTGAATTTTACTCTCTTGGGCATCAACATACGTTCAACACTCCTTGTAGTTCGGCGAAGGGCCTGCTGTGCCCGACGCTCCGATCATTATTTCGACACGGGACCGAGAATCTCGCCCTTGCAAATCCAGACCTTCACGCCGATCGCGCCGTAAATCGTCCGCGCCGTCGCCGTGGAATAATCGATGTCCGCACGGATCGTGTGCAGTGGGATACGCCCTTCCTTATACTGCTCCCTCCGGGCAATTTCCGATCCGCCAAGACGGCCGCCACACATCACGCGGATCCCCTCAGCCCCCATACGCATCGAGGCGGTGATCGCCTGCTTCATCGCACGGCGGAAGGAAATACGCCCTTCAATCTGCGAGGCAATATTCTCGGCCACAAGCGATGAATCCAGCTCGGGACGTTTGATCTCGTGGATCAGAATCTTGACCTCCTTCGAGGTGACCTTCTTCAACTCTTCCTCCAACTGGGCGATCTCTTTGCCGCTCTTGCCAATGACAATGCCGGGACGGGAGGTATGAATCGTAATCACTGCGCGCTTGGGGGTCCGGTCGATCTGGATCCGCGAAATACCGGCCTTCTTGAGACGGTTACGGACGTAGTTACGGACCATCAGGTCTTCCTGCAGTTTTCCCGCGAATTCCTTGTCGGCATACCAATTCGCGTCCCACGTTTTCGTGATGCCGAGCCGGAATCCTACCGGATGTGTTTTTTGACCCAAGAGAGCCTCCTCAATTAAGATTCAGTTGCTGCCTTCTTTTGGGAAGCCGATGCTTTCGGCTTCGTCGCGGACTTTTTCGATTTCTCCACCGGTGCCGCTGCGCCTTTCGGTGCTGCCTCGGCCGACTTTGCTTTCGGGGTGGCTCGCACCTTCTGCTGACGCTGTGCGACGACAATGGTCAGGTGATGGGACCGCTTGCGGATGCGGAACGCTCGCCCCATCGGGGCGGGCATGACCCGCTTCGCCATCGGGCCGCCGTTCACAAATGCTTCCTTCACAAAGACCTGAGAGGGATCGATACGCCCGCTCTCATCCTTGTTTTGAAGATTGGAGATGGCCGATCGCAGCACTTTCTCCGCGCTTTTCGACGCGTGCTTCGGTGAAAAGTGCAGGATCGATAACGCCTCCTCCACACCACGACCGCGAATAAGGTCAATCACCAGACGCATTTTCATCGGCGATGTCCCGACAAATCGATTGATTGCTCGTGCTTCCATTCGTTCTTCCTTACGCCTTTCCAGGGTTCCGGGTCATCGCCCGTCTCCTTTGAAAGGCTCCAATGACGTTAAGCGGGGGTTGTGGACTTTTCGCTCTTCACTCCGGGATGTGACCGGAAGATGCGGGTCGGGGCAAACTCACCGAGCTTGTGTCCGACCATCGCTTCCTGGATGTACACAGGAATGAACTTATTGCCATTATGCACCGCGAAGGTATGGCCGACGAAATCGGGGGTGATCGTGCAACTCCGCGCCCACGTCTTGACCACCTTCTTCTGGTTGGACTTGTTCAACGCCTCGATTTTTTTCTGCAGCTTTGAGTCCACATAGGGACCCTTTTTTAAGGACCGGCTCATCGCTCTCGATTCCCGTTAGAGTTACTTGCGACGTTTAACAATGTATTTGTTTGACGGATTCTTCTTCTTGCGCGTCTTCAAACCCTTGGCGTACTTCCCCCAGGGCGATTCCGGGTGCTGCCAGCCGCCGCCGCTCTTGGAACGTCCTTCGCCACCCCCCATCGGGTGATCGACCGGGTTCATCGCCATACCGCGTGAGTGCGGCCGGATCCCCAGCCAGCGCGACCGTCCGGCCTTGCCCAAGCTGATATTCTCATGGTCCCCGTTACTGACGGTTCCCACCGTCGCGTAACAGTTTACCCGCACTTTCCGAACCTCTCCCGAAGGGAGTTTCAATTGAGCAAAGTCTCCCTCTTTCGCCATCAACTGCAGCGAGTTTCCTGCACTGCGGCCGAGTTGTCCTCCCTTGCCGGGACGCATCTCGACGTTGTGGATGAACGTACCGACAGGGATCTCCTGCAGGGGGAGGGCATTCCCCAATTGCACTTCGACACCGGAGCCGGACTGAATGACCTGACCGACCTTCAACCCGTCCGGAGCAACGATGTAGCGCTTCTCGCCGTCCACATAGTGCAACAGCGCGATGCGGGCTGAGCGGTTGGGATCATATTCGATGGATGCAACTGCTGCATTCACTCCATGCTTCTCGCGCTTAAAATCGATCAGGCGGTATCGTCTCTTGTGTCCGCCGCCCCGATGGCGGGAGGTCACACGGCCGAGGTTATTGCGTCCCCCCGACTTCTTCAATTTTCTGAGCAACGCCTTCTCCGGTTCGGTCTTCGTGATCTCTTCGAACGTCGAGATCGAATAGAACCGGGTTGCCGGCGTCATGGGTCGTAATTTTCGGATAGCCATAGCGTACCTATCGTTTCGTCAATCAAGCAGTCTCGAAGTAGTCGATCTTGTCCCCTTCTTTCAGGGTGACGATCGCCTTCTTCCATGTGTTGGTCCGTCCCTCGAAGCGTCCGCGGCGCGTCATCTGCGACTTCCGCTTTCCCTTGACCACGACCGTGCGGACACCGGTGACGGTGACTTTGAATTTTGCCTCCACCGCCTTCGCGATCTCGATTTTATTCGATTTCCCCTCGACCTCAAACGCATAGTGCCGCTGGTCCTGCATGCGCGTGATTTTTTCGGTGACAATCGGTCGTTTCAAGATTCCAGCCATGATGGTTCGCTCAGTTCTTCAACGAATTGTGCAACACTTCCACGGCGCTTTTCTGGATGAGAAGCACCTGATTGTTTAAAATGTCGAACGTCGAGGCCTTGTCCGCCTCACGCACGTTCAGCTTCGCGATGTTTCGTCCCGATTTAAACAGCGCCCGGTCGGTCTTGCCCGTCAGGAAGAGGGTTTTCTTTCCGTTCAGGGCCAGCGCTTTCAAAACCGTGGCAATCTCCTTGGTCTTCGGCCCATCCAGGGAAAAATCCTCCACCACCATAATGGCACTGTCCTTTGCCTTGTAACTCAGGGCCGACTTCCGGGCGAGGGCCCGGACCTTGGCAGGGAGCTTGACCACATAGTCATGGGGATGCGGGCCGAAAATCGAACCACCGCCCACCCACAGCGGTGAACGGGTGCTTCCTGCGCGTGCGCGGCCGGTTTTCTTCTGGCGGAACGGCTTTTTGCCGCCTCCCCGGACCTCATTGCGCGGTTTCACCTTGTGCGTTCCCTGGCGCTTGTTGGCCTGGATCGAGCGGATCGCCTGGTAAATGGCGTGGTCGTTCGGAGTAATTTCAAAAATCTCCGGCGCCAGCTTCACCTTCTCGCCGCTCATGCTTCCGTCTTTTTTATAAACTTCAAGCTCCATTGCAGTTCATCCTCGAAACAAGGACTCAGTCCTGTTTGATAATTTCCACGTAACTGTTGATTGCGCCGGGGACCGATCCCTTGACGATCAGGATATTGGAATCGGAGATCACCTTCACGACAGTCAGGTTCTTGACCGTGACGCGTTCGCCCCCCATCCGGCCGGCCATCCGCATGCCTTTAAAGACACGGGAGGGATACGAACTTCCGCCGATGGATCCGGGAGCGCGCACGCGATCAGACTGTCCGTGGGTCGTCATGCCGACGCCGCCGAAGTGGTGACGCTTCACGACGCCCTGAAAGCCCCGCCCTTTCGAGCGGCCGGTGACGTCCACGGTGTCCCCCTGCTGAAAGAGGTCCACCTTCAACTCCGCGCCCAGCTCCAGCTTGGTGCCGTTGAAGCTGCGGAACTCTGAGAGAAGACGAAGCGGCCTGACTCCTGACTTTCTGAGGTGCCCCTTCATCGGTTTGTTGGCGAGCCGTTCGTTGATCTCATCGTAGCCAAGCTGCACCGCATCGTACCCGTCCTTCTCTTTCGTCTTGATCTGGGTAACGTAGCACGGCCCGGCTTCGATGATGGTGCACGGGATCATCTGCCCGCTCTCATCGAAGATACTCGTCATTCCAAGTTTTTTACCTAACATGCCGCTCACTGTTCTACTCCTGAGTCATCTCCCGACCGACTCACTCTTTTGTGTCCGGGCAGGGAAACCACAATGGTCAATTCGTTCCTCGTCGTCGCCGTCACTACACCTTGATCTCGACATCCACCCCGGCCGGCAATTCCAGCTTCATCAGGGAATCGACGGTCTTGCTCGTGGAGTTGAGAATGTCGATCAGCCGCTTGTGCGACCGGGTCTCGAACTGCTCGCGCGATTTCTTGTCAACGTGCGGCGAACGGTTCACCACGAAGAGCGACCGCTTGGTCGGCAACGGGATGGGACCGGACACAACGGCCCCCGTCGACTTCACGGTCTTGATAATTTTTTCAGCCGATTTATCGATCAGGTTATGATCGTACGACTTCAATTTGATGCGTATCTTTTGACCAGCCAACGATTCATCCTCGCTGATAGACAGCATGAAAAAGCAGCGGGTTCCGGCAGAGGGCCGGAACCCGGGAGTTATTATTCAACAATCTTGGTCACAACACCTGCGCCGACCGTGCGTCCACCTTCGCGGATAGCGAAGCGGAGACCTTCCTCCATGGCGATCTCGGAAATCAGCTCCACGTTGATCGCATCGAGGTTGTCGCCGGGCATCACCATCTCCACACCGCTGGGGAGCGTCACGACGCCGGTCACGTCCGTTGTGCGGAAGTAGAACTGCGGACGGTAGCCGTTCAGGAACGGCGTGTGGCGTCCACCTTCTTCCTTCTTCAGCACGTAGACCTGGGCCGTGAACTTCTTATGCGGTGTAATGGAACCGGGCTTCGCAACCACCATGCCGCGCTCCAGCTCGTTCTTTTCAACGCCGCGCAGCAACAGGCCCGCGTTGTCGCCGGCCCGCACCTCATCAAGTTCCTTCCGGAACATTTCTGCACCGGTGATCACGGTCTTCTTATGAGCACCGAGACCGATCACTTCGACTTCGTCGCCGACCTTGGCATGACCGCGGTCGACACGCCCGGTGCCGACGGTACCACGACCCGTGATCGAGAATACATCCTCGATCGGCATCAGGAAAGGCTTCTCCACATCACGCTTCGGGATGGGTACGTAGGAATCGACCGCCGCCATCAATTCATCAATGCATTTGAATGCCGGATCATCCGGCTTGACATCCGGACGCATCGCCGCTTCCATGGCCTTCAGAGCGGAGCCGCGGATGATCGGGATCTCATCGCCCGGAAACTCGTACTTCTTCAGGAGGTCGCGGAGCTCGAGCTCGACGAGATCCAGCAGTTCCGGATCATCGACGGCATCGACTTTATTCATGAACACAACGATTCGGGGAACACCGACCTGGCGCGCCAGAAGGATGTGCTCACGCGTTTGAGGCATCGGACCGTCCGTCGCAGCCACCACGAGGATCGCGCCGTCCATCTGGGCGGCACCGGTGATCATGTTCTTCACATAATCAGCGTGACCCGGGCAGTCGACGTGTGCGTAGTGCCGGTTCTCCGTGGAGTACTCGACGTGCGCCGTTGCGATTGTGATACCGCGGGCTTTTTCCTCCGGGGCGTTGTCGATGGAATCGAACGTCCGAATTTCCGACAAACCTTTCTTTGCAAGAACCATCGTAATGGCCGCGGTGAGGGTTGTCTTCCCGTGGTCAACGTGGCCGATCGTACCGACGTTTACGTGCGGTTTGCTGCGATCAAATTTACCCTTTGCCATTGGAGTGATCTCCTTTCGTTGTGTCTGTAGACTGGTACTTCGTTAAATTCTTCAAGCAGTGACCGCTTCTTTGCCTTTGATTTTCTCGATAATCCCGTCGGCAATCGACCTGGGCGCCTGTTCGTAATGGGAGAACTGCATCGTGTAAAGCGCCCGCCCCTGGGTCATTGACCGGACCACCGTCGCATACCCGAACATCTCGGACAGGGGGACCATCGCCTTGACCACCTGGGCATCCTTACGGGGGTTCATCCCCTCGATTTTCCCCCGACGGGAATTCAGATCGCCCATCACATCGCCCAGATACTCTTCCGGGGTTACGACCTCGACAGCCATGATCGGCTCAAGAATAATCGGGCCGGCTTTTCTCGCCGCTTCTTTGAACGCCATCGACCCGGCAACCTTGAAGGCCATTTCCGAAGAGTCGACTGCGTGGAACGAACCGTCGATCAACCTTACTTTGATATCCTCGACCGGGTAGCCGGCGAGAACACCGTTCCGCATCGCCTCCACAATCCCCTGCTCGGTCGGTTTGACGTACTCTTTCGGGACAACGCCCCCGATGATCTCGTTCTCGAACTCGAACCCCTTCCCCTTCCCGTTCGGCTCCATCTCGATCACGACATGGCCATACTGACCCCGGCCACCGCTCTGGCGAACAAACTTTCCCTCCGCCGTAACTTTCTTGGTGATCGTCTCTTTGTAGGCAACCTGCGGCTTGCCGACGTTCGCCTCCACCCTGAACTCCCGCTTCATGCGGTCGACAATGATCTCCAGGTGCAACTCGCCCATACCGCTGATGATCGTCTGCCCGGTCTCCTCATTCGACGCGATGCGGAATGTGGGATCCTCTTCCGCGAGCTTTTGGAGCGCCTCGCCCAGTTTCTCCTGGTCGGCCTTGGTCTTGGGCTCGATCGCAACATCGATCACAGGCTCCGGGAACACCATGCGCTCGAGGATGATCGGATCGTCTTCGTTCGTCAACGTATCACCGGTCCGCGTATTCTTCATGCCGATCGCGGCCACGATGTCGCCGGCGTACGCTTCGGAGACTTCCTCGCGATGGTTGGCGTGCATCCGGAGAATACGTGCAATCCGTTCCTTCCGGTCCGAGATAACGTTATACACATAGGAACCCGAGGACAAGGTCCCGGCATAGATCCGGAAATAGGTCAGCCGTCCGACGAACGGATCGGTCATGATCTTGAAAGCCAGGGCCGTGAATTTCTCGTTATCGCTGATTTTGCGGATCACGTCATCCGCGCGGTGCGGGTGATGTCCATGCAACACGCCGCTGTTGATATCGAGGGGAGACGGGAGAAAATCGATCACCCCATCCAAGAGCAACTGGACCCCTTTATTCTTGAAGGAAGAGCCGCACAGGACGGGGACGATGCTCACCTTCAAAGCGGCCCGACGCAGCACAACCTTGATTTCTTCCGGGGAAATAGGCTTTCCCTCGAGATATTTTTCCAGCAGACTATCATCCTCATCCGCAACCGCTTCCAGCATTTTGATCCGGTACTCGTTTGCTTTGGGAGCAAGGGACTCGGGAATCTCGATATCATCCCATGCGGCCCCTTGACTTTCTTCGCGATACATACGGGCCTTCATGGTAATCAGGTCGATGATGCCGGCAAACATGTCTCCCTCGCCGACCGGAAGCTGCACCGGGACAGCGTTTGCTTTCAGGCGCCGCTTCATCATTTCCACAACACCCAAAAAATCCGCTCCCGCGCGGTCCATCTTGTTCACAAATGCGATGCGAGGAACGCCGTATTTGTCCGCCTGACGCCAGACGGTCTCCGATTGTGGCTCCACTCCGCCGACGGAGCAGAAGAGCGCCACGGCGCCATCGAGGACGCGCAACGACCGCTCCACCTCAATGGTGAAATCGACGTGACCCGGGGTGTCGATAATATTGACGCGATGCTCATTCCAGAAACAGGTTGTCGCGGCACTGGTAATGGTAATACCGCGCTCTTTTTCCTGCTCCATCCAATCCATGGTTGCAGCGCCGTCGTGCACCTCACCCATGCGATGCAGAACACCCGTGTAGAACAGGATGCGTTCCGTCGTCGTGGTCTTCCCGGCATCGATGTGGGCCATGATGCCGATGTTTCTCGTTTTCTCTAAAGAATAGTCTCGGGGCATAGAGTAACTACACTTCCGCAAGGGATAGCTCACCCATACGGAAAGGACAAGTCTCTTATATTGTTATGAAAAGGATAATTCTACAGCGATTACCACTTAAAGTGAGCAAAGGCCTTATTCGCCTCTGCCATCCGATGGACATCATCCTTCTTTTTGATCGCGCCGCCTTCACCGGAGGCAGCCGCCATAAACTCAGCAGCAAGTTTATGGGCCATCGATTTATCCGAGCGCTCTTTGGCGTAGTTGATCAGCCAACGGATTGCGAGAGCGGTTCGCCGCTCGGGGCGAACTTCTGTGGGAACTTGATAGGTAGCACCACCGACTCTACGGGCACGGACCTCAATAATGGGGGAAGCGTTGCTTAACGCCTTCTTGAACACTTCCACCGGCTTGTTGTTCTTCGTCCGTTCCTCGATAATGTCAAACGCCCCGTATAGGATGCCGCGAGCGATATGTTTCTTCCCCTGTTTGAGGAGACAGTTCACAAACCGCGCAACCATGACATCCTGATACTTCGGATCAGGGATGACAATACGTTTTGAAGATCGTTTCTTTCTCATAAGCGATAGGAGTAATTATGCTTTCGGCTTCTTTGCGCCGTACTTCGACCGCGCCTGTTTTCTGTCCTGGACACCCTGGGTATCAAGGGTGCCACGGATAATATGATAGCGGACGCCCGGAAGGTCCTTCACCCTGCCGCCACGAATCAGGACGATCGAGTGTTCCTGCAAATTATGCCCCTCGCCCGGAATATATGCAGTGACTTCGATCTGGTTCGTCAGACGAACACGGGCCACTTTCCGAAGAGCGGAATTCGGCTTCTTCGGTGTGGTCGTATACACCCTCGTGCAAACCCCCCGCTTTTGCGGGCTGGACTGCAACGCAGGCGATTTGCTCTTCCAGAGCACTTGTTCCCGGCTCTTCCGTACTAGCTGATTCAGCGTTGGCAAGCGGTTAAGACTCCTTTATTAGCGAAACCTGATAAAAAAGCTTACAAAGATAATAGATTTAAGTCCTATTGTCAACCCCTATTTCTAAAACTTACTGGGCAACAATCCGGGTCTTGCGCTTTCTCTCTTTCGAAGGAGCAGGCGCCTCCGCCCCTCCGTCCGCTGGCATCGCTTCGGCTGCAGCCGGGGCGACAGGTTCCTTTGGAGTAACAATAATGTTGCGGAACCTCTTCTGCCCCGTTCCGGCAGGGATCAAATGCCCCATAATCACATTTTCCTTCAACCCGAGCAGGTGGTCCACTTTGCCCTCAATAGCGGCATCCGTCAGAACTTTCGTCGTCTCCTGGAATGAGGCTGCTGAAATGAAGCTGTCCGTGGTAAGCGAAGCCTGGGTGATGCCGAGCAGGATCGGCTCGGATGTCGCCGGCTCGGTATCGCGGAACTCGGCCACCTTCTTGGTCTTTTTCTTCAGCTCGGTGTTCGACTCCCGGACCATTTTCTTTGGTAAGAGCTGGCCGTTCTTGAATTTGGAGTCGCCTTTACTGAGGATCACGATTCTTCCTTCCAGCGAATCGTTCTCGTCGTGCAACTTTGACTTATCGACATTATCGCCTTCCAGGTACTTGGTGTCGCCCGGATCGACGATCTTCTCTTTTTGCATCATCATCCGGACAATCACTTCGATGTGTTTATCATTGATCTTCACCCCCTGCATCCGGTACACTTCCTGGATCTCGTTCACGAGATATTCCTGGACCGCAGTGGTTCCTTTGATCTTCAGGATGTCGTGCGGATCGATCGCTCCGGCGGAGAGCCGCTCACCGGCTCGCACCACGTCGTTATCCTGCGCGAGGATGTGCTTGCCCAGCGGGACGAGATAGGTCCGTTTGTCTTTTCCATCATGGCTCGTGACAAACACCTCACGCGCACCGCGCTTCGGCTGGCCGATCGTAACGATGCCATCGATCTCCGAGACGACCGCAGGGTCGTTCGGATGCCTGCCTTCAAACAACTCGGTTACGCGGGGCAGACCGCCGGTAATATCCCGCGTCTTGCCGCTGTCGCGGGGAATTTTCACCAACACCGTTCCCGCCGTGATCTCCTCGCCATCATCCACAATCAAATGGGCGCGCGTCGGAACGGAGTACGAGGCGAGCTTCTGACCCTTGGCACCGATAATCGCAATGGCCGGAATCAGGCTCTTCTCGCGGCTGTCGATGACCACCTTTTGAATATGGCCTGTCTGCTCGTCGGGCTCCTCACGGTACGTCACGTTCTCCTTGAGGTCGACGTACTTGATCGTCCCCTTGTGTTCCGAAATAATGACGGCGTTGTACGGATCCCATTCGTAAATCATCTCCCCCTTTGCAACGCTCTTCCCGTCAAACACCAGGAGGATCGCGCCGTACGGGACATCGTACTTCGTCAGGATCCTGTTATCACTGTCGACGATATTGATGACGCCGCTACGACCTGAAGCGATCAACTGCTTCCCGAGCTCGGAAGTAATCTCGATCGACTTCACCCCCTCGAACTTCACCTTTCCCTCGAACTTGGAAGTGATCTGGGATTGAGCCGCGATCAAACTTGCAGTGCCCCCCGTGTGGAAGGTCCGGAGGGTCAACTGCGTCCCCGGCTCACCGATGGACTGTGCTGCAATAACCCCGACGGCTGTTCCCGGCTCAACGATCTTTGCTGTTGTCAGATCGCGTCCATAGCAGTTTGCGCAAATACCGCGCCGTGCATCGCACGTCAGCGCCGAGCGGATTTCCACCAACTCAATCGAAGTCTCCGAGATCCGTTGTGCCTTCTCTTCGTCGATGATGGCACCCGAATCCACGATCACCTCGCCGGTCATGGGATCGGTCACATCATGAACGGAGACACGACCGAGGATACGCTCGGCCAGGGGTTCCTTCACATCCTCCCCTTCCTTCAGCGCACCGGTCAGAACACCGCGGATCGTTCCGCAATCTTCCTCGGAAATAATGGCATCCTGAGCAACGTCGATAAGGCGGCGTGTCAGATACCCGGCATCCGCTGTTTTCAGGGCGGTATCGGCAAGCCCCTTACGGGCACCGTGTGTTGAAATAAAGTACTCCAGGATCGAAAGTCCTTCGCGGAAGTTCGAGGTGATCGGATTCTCGATCAATTCCCCCGTTGCCCCCGAAAGGCTCTTTTGCGGTTTCGCCATCAGACCGCGCATACCGGCAAGCTGGCGGACCTGTTCCTTGGAACCGCGGGCGCCGGAATCGACCATCATGTAAAGGGAGTTGAACCCATCCCTAGAATGCTGCAGCGACTCGAAGAGCTTTTCCGCAATACGATTCGTCGCGCGCGTCCAGATATCGATCACCTTATTATACCGTTCGCCGTTCGTGATGAAGCCGCGGTAGTACTGGTTCTCGACGTTTTCGACGTCCTTCTGCGCCTTGGCGACAATCTCGTATTTCTCCTTCGGAATAAGGACATCGCCCACGGAAACTGAAAGGCCCCCCTTTGTGGCGTAGGTAAAGCCGAGGGTCTTCAGCTTGTCCAGAAAATGGGCTGTCTCCAGATTCCCGCACCGCCGGAACACAATGGCGATAATCTGAAGCAAACGGCGCTTGTTCAGCAACTCATTAATGTACGGCACTCCGGACGGGAGGATCTGGTTGAAGATCACCCGGCCCGTGGTTGTCTCGATCAGCTTTCCTTCGATGCGAACCTTGACCCGGGTATGCAAACCGACAACGCCCTGGTCGTATGCAATCGCCGCCTCTTCAGGCGAATAAAATACTTTTCCTTCACCGGTATCGCCGACCTTCGACTTGGTCAGGTAGTAGCATCCCAGAACCTGATCTTGCGTTGGGGTGACAACCGGAGCACCACTCGCGGGCGAAAGGATGTTATGACTGGAGAGCATAAGCAGCCGGGCTTCCAGTTGTGCCTCATAGGAGAGGGGCACGTGGACCGCCATCTGGTCGCCGTCGAAGTCTGCATTAAATGCGGTGCAGACCATCGGATGGATACGAATCGCTTTCCCTTCGACCAGCACCGGTTGGAAGGCCTGGATGCCCAGGCGGTGAAGGGTCGGTGCGCGGTTGAGGAGCACGGGATGTCCGTCGATGATATGATCGAGGATGTCCCATACCTCGGGCCCCTTCTTGTCGACCATCTTCTTTGCACTCTTGACGGTCTTGACCAACCCGCGCTCGATGAGCTTTCGGATAATCTGGGGCTTGAACAGCTCCACCGCCATGTCCTTCGGAAGACCGCACTCGTGCAGCTTCAGCTCCGGGCCAACCACGATCACGGAGCGGCCGGAATAATCCACGCGCTTTCCGAGGAGGTTCTGACGGAACCTTCCCTGCTTCCCTTTCAGCATATCGGAGAGGGACTTGAGCGCGCGGTTATTGTCGCTGCGCACGGCATTGACACGGCGCGAGTTGTCCAAGAGCGAATCGACCGCTTCCTGCAGCATGCGCTTCTCGTTGCGCAGGATCACCTCGGGCGCCTTGATCTCGATGAGCCTCTTGAGACGGTTGTTGCGGATGATCACGCGACGGTACAGATCGTTCAGATCGGAGGTCGCGAAGCGCCCCCCCTCCAGGGGAACGAGCGGCCTTAACTCGGGAGGAATGACGGGAATGACATCCAGGACCATCCAATCCGGCCGGTTGGGTGCCGTCTCTTCACTTTTCCGGAACGCCTCCACCACACGAAGCCGCTTGAGAGCTTCGGTCTTCTTCTGGATCGAGGTCTCGGTCTTGACTTCCGTCCGCAATCCATTCGCGAGTTCTTGGACATTGACGCGATGGAGCAAGTCCTTGATCGCGTCCCCACCCATCTTCGCGATGAACTTTTTCGGATCGGTCTCGTCAAGATCGTCGTTGTTCTCCGGCAGCGAGGCGATGATCTCGAGGAACTGGTCCTCCGTGATCAGGTCCTGCTTCTGCAACCCCGTGGTTCCCGGATTAATGACGACATAGGACTCATAATAGATGATCTTCTCCAGCTCCTTGCTGGAGAGACCGAGAATGTACCCGATCTTGCTCGGCAGCGAGCGGAAGTACCAAATGTGAACCACCGGAACGGCCAGGGCGATATGCCCCATGCGCTCGCGGCGAACGCTCTTCTGGGTCACCTCGACGCCGCAACGGTCGCACGTGATCCCTTTGTACCGGATCCGCTTGTACTTCCCGCAATGGCACTCCCAGTCGCGCACCGGACCGAAGATTTTTTCACAGAACAACCCGTCTTTTTCGGGACGGAAGGAACGGTAGTTGATCGTCTCCGGTTTGGTGACCTCCCCGTGGGAACGGGAAAGGATCATATCCGGCGAAGCAAGGCTGATTGTAATCTTTGAGAATGTCTTTTTTGCAATCACTTCAGACATTGAGAACGGCATGGACTACCTCCATTAACAGTGTTGTCGACTACAACTCGTAGAGTTGTTCAAGGTCGTGAATGGAACAAGACCGCTGGTTATTCGATCTTGATTTCCAATCCAAGACCCTGCAATTCCCGGACGAGAACGTTGAACGATTCCGGCACGTTCGGCTCGGGCAGGTTGTCACCCTTGACAATCGCCTCATAGACCTTTGCCCGTCCGACGACGTCGTCGGACTTGACGGTGAGGATTTCCTGGAGGACGTGCGCAGCGCCATATCCCTCCAGCGCCCACACCTCCATCTCTCCGAAGCGTTGACCGCCAAACTGCGCCTTGCCTCCCAGCGGTTGCTGGGTGATCAGCGAGTAGGGTCCGATGGACCGCGCATGGATCTTATCGTCGACGAGATGGGAGAGCTTCATCATATAGAGGTACCCGACCGTCACTTCCTGATCGAAGGGATCCCCGCTTCTGCCGTCGATGAGCACGGTTTTGGAATTTGCCTGCAGTCCGGCCTTCTTGAGTTCCTCCTCCACTTCCTCCCACGAAGCGCCGTCGAAGATCGGCGACGCGTACTTGTGTCCAAGTTTGAACCCCGCCCATCCGAGGGCGAGTTCAAACAACTGGCCGATGTTCATACGGGAAGGAACGCCCAACGGGTTCAACACCAGGTCGACCGGTGTGCCGTCCGGCAGGAACGGCATGTCCTCCACCGGAACGATCGTCGAGACAACGCCCTTGTTCCCGTGACGCCCGGCCATCTTATCGCCGACGGAGAGTTTACGTTTCTTCGCCACGAACACTTTCGCGAGCTGGACGATCCCCGGGGCGAGCTCGTCACCGAGCTGGACCTTGTTCTTTTCGTGCCGGTAGAGCTCTTCGATCTCGCTCAGCTTTTGCTTATAGTTCTCCAGAAGCTTGGTCACGAGATTGTTTTTCCGCTTGTCGTCGATCCAATCCTGATTGAAGTCGAGCGCATCGAGATTCTCCATCGTAAGGAAGGTATCATCCTTGATGGCGGTTCCACTGCGGAGGACGACGTTGCCGTCGGCATCGCGGATGCCGGCGGACTTTTCCCCGGCGAGCAACTGTCCGAGTTTCTTCGCCAGTTTCTCCTGCAGTTCCTTGATATCCTTTTTGCGCGACCGCTCCAGCGACTCGAGCTTCTTTTTATCTTCCTTCTTGCTCTCCGTGTCCTTCTTCTTCCGGCTGAAGAGCTTGGTGGAGATCACCACGCCTTTCATGCCCGGAGGGGCCTTCAACGATGCGTCCTTCACATCGCCGGCTTTCTCGCCGAAGATCGCCTTCAGCAGCTTCTCCTCCGGCGTCGGATCGGTTTCCCCCTTCGGCGTGATCTTGCCGATCAGGATATCCCCTTCGTTCACCTCGGCGCCGATGCGGATGATCCCGTTCTCATCAAGGTCCTTGGTCGCTTCCTCGCTGACGTTCGGAATTTCACGCGTGAGCTCCTCTTCGCCGCGCTTGGTATCCCGGACCTGGAGTTCAAACTCCTCGATGTGGATCGACGTGAACACGTCTTCCGCAACGATCCGCTCGCTGACGATAATGGCATCCTCGAAGTTGTACCCGCGCCACGGCATAAACGCCACCAGGACGTTGCGGCCCAGCGCGAGCTCGCCGTTCTCCGTCGCACATCCGTCCGCAAGAACGTCATTGCGTTTGATGCGTTGCCCGGTCTGAACGATCGGCTGCTGGTTGATGCAGGTATCCTGATTGGTCCGGAAAAACTTTGTCAATTTATACTCGACGCGGCGCTTGTCGTCGAAGCTGACAATCGCCTCCGTGCTGTTCTCGTCGATGTCATACTGCACAATGATGCTGTCGGCTGAAACGGATTCGACCATACCGTTCCGCTCGGCCACGATCACCGTGCGCGAATCGCGGGCGAGCTTCTCCTCAAGACCGGTGCCGACCAGCGGGGATTGCGGGATCAACAAGGGCACAGCCTGGCGCTGCATGTTTGAACCCATCAGGGCGCGGTTGGCGTCATCATGCTCGAGGAACGGAATCAACGCTGCGGCGGCGCTGACGATCTGGTTGGGAGCGACATCCATGTATTGCAGCTTGTCGGGCTCCACAACCGGGTAGTCGCTCTGGAACCGTGCTTTCACACGCTCTTCCCCGAACTTGCCCCGCTCATCGACAATGGCGTTCGCCTGGGCGATCGTCACTTCATCTTCTTTCTCCGCGGCGAGGAACTCGATCTCCTCTGTGACTTTGCCGTTCTTCACCTTGCGGTACGGCGTCTCGATAAATCCGAAATCGTTGATGCGGGCATGGATGCAGAGCGAGGAGATCAGCCCGATGTTCGGACCTTCCGGCGTCTCGATGGGACAGAGACGGCCATAGTGGGTATAATGGACGTCGCGCACCTCGAAGCCTGCACGTTCACGCGTCAGACCACCGGGGCCAAGAGCGGACACGCGGCGCTTGTGCGTCATTTCCGCCAGCGGGTTGGTCTGGTCCATAAACTGCGATAACTGGTTGGTCCCGAAGAAGGCGTTGATCACGCTGGTAATGGTCCGGGCATTCACCAGGTCCTGAGGCGTGATGGTCTCCGCATCGCGCAGGTTCATCCGTTCCCGGATGGTGCGGGTCATGCGTGACAGACCGACATTGAACTGCTGGGCGAGCTGTTCGCCGACGGTCCTGACACGCCGGTTCCCCAGGTGATCGATATCGTCCACGGTTCGCTTCCCCTGCTGGAGATCGATCAGGTATTTCACAATGGCGACGATATCCTCGCGCGTCAGGGTGGTGACATCCTCTTTAATGGTCACCCCGAGCTTCGCGTTCATCCGGTGCCGTCCGACATCGCCCAGGTCATAACGCTTGGGATTAAAGAAAAGGCGGTCGATCAGGTTCTTGGCTGTTTCGAGGTCGGGAGCTTCGCCGGAGCGGAGCTGGGAGTAAATTGTTTCGAGTGCGTCCTCTTCGGAACGGGCCGCATCGCGCAAAATCGTGTTGGCGATAACGGAGCTCTGTTCGGTCGCTTCCGATTTCAGGAAACGGATTTTCTTGATATCCGATTTCTTGATCTGCTTGAGATGATCTTCCGTCAGCTTCGCATCCTTGTTGATGAAGATCTCGCCGGTCTTCTTGTCGAAGACGTCGCTGCAGATCGTGCGGCCGACGAAGTCGCGGAGGTTGACCTTGTTGACGTCGATTTCCTCAACAAGCTCAAACAGGTTAAGGATCTCATCGTCCGAAGAGTACCCGAGCGCGCGCAGCAGCGTGGTAACGGGAAACTTCTTCTTCCGGTCGATGTAGGCATACATCACGTTGTTGATGTCGGTCGAGAACTCCACCCACGACCCGCGGAACGGGATGATGCGGGCGGAATACATCATGGTGCCGTTCGGGTGGACGGACTCACCGAAGAACACACCGGGAGAGCGGTGCAACTGGCTGACGACCACACGCTCGGCGCCGTTGATGATAAAGGTGCCCCGCTGGGTCATCGCAGGGAGGTTCCCCAAATACACTTCCTGCTCGATGGTATCGGTGAACTCGTCGCTCCCCTCCTTCTTGGAGGAGAGTCGGAGCTGGGCCTTCAGGGGAACGGAGAACGTCAATCCCCTCTCCTGGCACTCCACGACGGAATACTTCGGCTTTTCAACGTAGTACTCGACAAACTCGAGAAGGAAATTCTCCCGCGCATCGGTGATCGGGAAGTTCATCTCGAACACCTGCTGGAGCCCCTGTTTCTTCCGGCGGTGGGGGACGGTATCGGGCTGTAAAAACTTGTTGAACGAGTCGGTCTGCACGTTGAGCAGATCGGGCGTTTCAATGACGGATGGGATGCGGCCAAAGGAAATCCGGCTGTTCGTGCCGTTGGATTGGTTTTTCAAGTCAACCACTCCTTCTGAATGATAAAGTGTGAGCCATCAAACACTCCCTCCATATAGACGGCTCAAGCCGATAGCTCCAACCCACGCGATGGGGCGAACTATCGGCTATGAGTGCGTTTTCAATATGGATTGCGCGGTTCTTCCAACAAGGGTGAATCCCGAAAAGTTCAAAAAGAGCTGTTACTTCAACTCGACCTTCGCACCTGCTTCTTCGAGCTCTTTCTTCAGCTTTTCAGCCTCATCCTTGTTCAGACCCTCCTTCACCACCTTCGGGGCGCCATCGACGAGGTCTTTGGCTTCCTTCAAACCGAGTCCTGTTGCCGCGCGCACGACCTTGATCACGTTGATCTTCTGCGCACCGGCTTCCTTCAACTCGACGTTGAACTCGGTCTTCTCTTCGGCTGCGGGGGCGGCGGCGGCCGGCATCGCGGCCATCATCATCGGCGCGGCCGCTGTGACGCCGAACTTCTCTTCGAGCGCCTTCTTTAATTCTGCTGCTTCGAGAAGCGTCAGCTTCTCAATTTTTTCAACGATTTCGACTACTGCTGACATTGCCATTCTCCTTATAAGTAAGTGTTCTTCGAAACTGAAAATCGGTTAAGCCGCTTTTTTCTTTTCGATGGCGTCGATCACATTGACCAGGTCGCGCATCACTGCACCGATAGCCCCGACCACGCCAGAGATCGGCGCGTGCAGGCTGCCGACGATACCGCCCAGAAGTTCCTTCTTCGACGGAAGGGAGGAAAGAGCGTCAAGCTGCGCGCCTTCGAAAACCTGCTTCTCGAGCACGGCAGCCTTGAGCGTAAACTTCCCCGACTTCTCATGGAACTTCTTGATGATCTTCGCGGGTGCGACAATATCGTCGTAACTGAAAGCAATACCGGTCGGCCCCACCAGCTTGTCATACACGCGATCAAATCCGCTGAGTTGCTCCAAGGCTTTCTTCGCGAGGGTGTTTTTCACCACCCGGTACTCTATCCCTGCCTTTCGGAATTCGCGGCGGAGCTCTGTTTCCTGCTCAACCGTCAGTCCGGAAAAATCGGCAAAGTAGAGGGCTGATGCGCGCGAAACCTTCTCGGCAACCTCGGCGATGATCGCCTCTTTGTCCGTTCGGTTCATGATCTACCTTTTCGATGAATCATCTCCCCGTTCACCATCGACAGGGAGCCTGTTGCGCAGCCCGGTGAGAAGCCCCTTGCGGGCACCGGACCACGGAATGTTTTGAATTGTGAGTGCGTAAACTTTTTGAGGCGTCCCGGCGATCGTTCCGGCCGTAACGCCATGCTGCAATCGTTCCGCAGCATGCAACGTCGTTAGTGAGCGGCAAGCTCGTGCGTATCGATGTGGACGCCTGGTCCCATCGTCGTCGAGATCGCAATGCTCTTGACATACGTCCCTTTTGCCGTCGAGGGTTTCAACCGGATGACGGTGTTCAGGAACGAATGGATATTCTCTGCAAGTTTTTCCGGTTCGAAGTTCGCTTTTCCGACGGTGGCATGGATAATGCCCGCTTTGTCGACACGGAACTCAATTTTCCCCGCCTTGATCTCCTTGACCGCCTTGGCAACATCCATCGTGACCGTTCCGCTCTTCGGGTTCGGCATCAGGCCGCGGGGACCGAGGACGCGTCCCAGCTTTCCCAGATCGCCCATGACGTCGGGCGTCGCGATGATCACGTCGATATCCGCCCAGCCCTGCTGGAGCTTCTCCAGGTATTCCTGGAACCCGACATGGTCGGCGCCGGCTTCCCGGGCTTCGTCATCCTTGGGGGGCTTCGCCACCACCAGAACACGCACGGCCTTGCCGATTCCGTGCGGCAACGCAACCGTTCCGCGGATCGCCTGATCTGCCTTCTTGGGGTCGACGCCGAGACGGACCGCGATATCGACCGCTTCGGAGAACTTTGCCGTGGCCGTCTCTTTCACCTTCCGCACCGCTTCGTTGATGGTGTAGTTCTTCGGTTCGACCTTGGTCGCAACCGCCCTGAACCGCTTGCTTTTCTGTTTCATACAATCACACTCGCTTGATGATGGTACATGGAAAATCAGTCTTCGACCGTAATACCCATACTGCGCGCGGTGCCGGCGACCATGCTCATGGCGGTCTTGATGTTCGAGGCGTTGAGATCCGGCATCTTGAGCTCGGCAATCTCACGCACCTGGGCGCTGGTCACCTTCCCCACCTTGTTCCGGTTCGGTTCGCCGGAACCCTTCGGCAGCTTCGAGGCCCGCAGCAGCAACGTTGCGGCAGGCGGCGTCTTGGTGATAAAGGTAAACGACTTATCATTGAAGACGGTGATGATCACGGGGATGATCAACCCCTGCTGGTCCTTGGTCCTGGCATTGAACTGCTTGCAGAACTCCATGATGTTCACGCCCTTTTGGCCAAGGGCGGGACCCACCGGGGGAGCGGGGTTTGCCGAACCAGCGGGAATCTGTAATTTGATGTAACCGGTTATTTTTTTTGCCATGGATCTACCTTTAACGGATTATTTTTCCAATTCGACTTGAACGAAATCCAGCTCAACGGGGGTCTTGCGGCCGAAAATGCTGACCATGACCTTCACTTTCATCTTTTCAGGATTGACCTCCTGAACCCAACCGGAGAAATTATTGAACGGCCCTTCGACCACCTTGACCGGATCGCCGCTCTTGAACGGAATCTCCACCAGCTCCACATCTTCCTTGGATTCCATTTTTCCAATGAGCCTGCGAACCTCGTCGGGCTGCAGCGGTGCAGGATTGTTTTTGTCCGGGACGAACCCGAGCACGGAGGGGGCCTCGAGGATGAGGTGGATGGTTTCCTTATCCAGGATCGCCTCGACGAGGACGTAGCCGGGGAAAAAGTTCTTCACCTTGGCTTTCTTCTTCCCGTCCTTGACCTCGATCACTTTTTCGGAAGGGATCATGACGCTGGAGATCCTCTCCGAAAGATTCGCGCGTGCAGCTTCCTGCTCGATGTAGGCTTTGACTTTGAGTTCGTGACCCGAATAGGTCCGAACAACGTACCAGCGTTTATCCAACTCGGTTCTCTCGGACTATTACAAAATGGCTTTCAGGACTTCGCTCAACACCGTGTCGATCCCCCAGGTAAAGACGGAGATGATGAGTGACACGAGAATAACGATTTTTGTCGATTCGACGAGTTCCTCACGTGAAGGCCACGTGACCTTTCCCATCTCTTTCACGACATCGTTGAAGAAGTTTAGGATTTTTTCTTTCATCGACTTTGCTTTCGTAGACAGATGAACCCGGACGCCCAAACCAACGCTCTGCACGTCAGGAGGGACTCGAACCCCCAACCTGCGGTTTTGGAGACCGCTGCTCTACCAATTGAGCTACTGACGTAGGGAACCAATCAGGTGGGTATTGCCTCCTGCCAAGCACCCAGCTCACGAGGAAGTTCTTACTTTGTCTCTTTGTGAGGAGTCCGTTTTTTACACCACCGGCAAAATTTCTTATACTCCACACGCCCCGTCTGCGTCTTCTTGTTCTTCGTGGTACTGTAGTTGCGCCGCTTGCAGGTGGAACATTCCAAGGTGATGATGTCTCTCACGACTGTATTCTCCGAATAGGTGAATCTCGTTTCTGCCTGGAGCTTGCGACCGGGATTGAACCGGTGACCTCGTCCTTACCAAGGACGTGCTCTACCAACTGAGCTACGCAAGCGGATCATTGTAAATTGTAAATTGAATATTGAAAATTGCTTCTATAATTCCGTCAATACTTGTCGTTTAATTTTCAATATTAAATTTTCAATGTTTTGGAGCGGGAGACGGGACTCGAACCCGCGACCAACAGTCCCGATTCGGCTCACGACCCTGAGCAAATGCGAAGGGGAGTGATTGCCGAATCGTGGATCCTCGTTCCGACTTGAAACTTGCTCCGCAAGTTTCGTCGGAACGGGACTTGGAAGGCTGTGACTCTTTCCCTGCGCCTTCAATCGCTTTCTTGTGGAGCGGGAGACGGGACTCGAACCCGCGACCAACAGCTTGGAAGGCTGTGACTCTACCAACTGAGTTACTCCCGCGTTTCATTGAATATTGTAAATTGCAATGTCCAATGCTCAGTGGGCAGGGAAGGATTCGAACCTCCGAAGGCATAAGCCGTCAGATTTACAGTCTGATGCGTTTAACCACTTCGCTACCTGCCCGAAGTCTGCGATAAGCAGCGAGACCGGTTGAGCGTACCAATCTGCTTATCTCCTCCGTCTCTCCTCTGTCCTGATGGAGCTGGCGGGCGGACTCGAACCGTCGACCTGCTGATTACAAGTCAGCTGCTCTACCAACTGAGCTACGCCAGCGCGATGCGCGATATTCGACACTCCCGATGTAAAAGAAGAATCCCTTCACGACGGACTTTCCCCTCCAAAAACAATAAAGCACATCCGCAGCGTTCAGGTTTCCAAAAATCTGGTGAGATTTTAGACTCGAGAGCGGATTTTTGAGCCTTGCAATATAATAAAAATTGCTGTAGAGTCAACGTCTCCTTTAAAAAAAACTGTAAAATTCCTCATGAGAACCCCCTCTCTCCCCTGCTCGTTTCATCATCGCATTTGCTGAACTGACTCAAGTTGCTGCTGCATTTGAATGGCCGGCTGGAATGCCGGTTCAATCTCGACGACTTT